>TARA_R110002050_G_scaffold66462_3_pt1 | contig 229994 bp, 195 predicted proteins | sample TARA_R110002050 | Tara Oceans TARA_R110002050 (sample SAMEA4396988) | marine metagenome | biome: Polar Biome; feature: [DCM] deep chlorophyll maximum layer (ENVO:01000326); material: water (ENVO:00002006), including particulate matter (ENVO:01000060) such as... | depth 25 m
GGGGCGGCCATCCGCCTTGCAGCTCCCCTTTCTTTCTTTCTTTGGAGTTTCCGCTATGCCTGTCGGTCTTGGCCCATTGCCTGTTATGCACCCAGTCCCCGGCTTCCGTCTTGGTATTGCATCGGCAGGCATCAAGCGAGTTGGCCGCAAGGATGTCGTCATAATGGAGGCCGCCGAAGGCGCAAGCATTGCAGGCGTGTTCACCACTAACGCATTTTGCGCTGCCCCGGTTACGCTGACGCGCAAGCACCTGAGCCACTCTCCCCGCTATTTGCTGGTTAACACCGGCAACGCTAACGCGGGCAGTGGCAAGCCAGGCATGCAGGCCGCTATAAGCACCTGTGAGGCCCTAGCCAAACTGAGTGGTGTTGCCCTGGAGCAAGTGCTGCCGTTCAGCACGGGCGTTATCGGAGAAGTGCTGCCGGCTGCCAAAATTATCGATGTCATGCCGGCGGCTTTGTCTGACCTGTCTGAAAGTAATTGGGCTGTGGCGGCCGAAGGCATCATGACCACCGATACTCAGCCGAAGGGTAGTAGTCGTCAGATCACCTTGGCCGGTCAACTGGTGACTATTACCGGTATCTCAAAGGGAGCGGGCATGATCCGCCCCAATATGGCTACCATGCTGGGTTATGTCGCTACTGATGCCAAAGTGGCGCAGCCTGTGCTGCAGCAGATGGTAAAAAAGGCGGCAGATCTGTCGTTCAACCGTATCACCATTGACGGTGACACCAGCACCAATGACTCTTGCATGCTGATTGCTACCGGGCAGGCGAATATGCCTGAGATAAACACGGTTGAGAGTGCCGAATATCAGCAATTGAGCGAGGCGATCAATGCAGTGATGCTGGAGCTGGCTCAGGCAATAGTGCGTGACGGTGAGGGCGCTACCAAGTTCGTGACTATTCAGGTGAACGGTGGCGGTAACCGCGATGAGTGTCTGGATGTCGGTTATGCCGTGGCGCATTCGCCGTTGATCAAGACGGCTCTGTTTGCATCTGACCCAAATTGGGGTCGTATTTTGGCCGCTGTAGGCTATGCCGGGGTGCCGAGTCTGGATGTCGAGAAGATTGACGTCTATCTGGATGATGTCTGTATCACGCGCCAGGGCGGCCGTGCTGAAGACTACCGCGAAGAGCAGGGCGCCCGTGTGATGGCGCAGGCCGAAATTACTATCCGCATCGAGCTTGGTCGCGGTGAGTTCAGTGAGACCTTATGGACTACTGACTTGTCGCATGAGTACGTGCGAATCAATGCCGAATACAGAACCTGATGTATTTTGGCCTGGCGGCAGCTTGTCGCCAGGCTTTTGCTTGACCGCTGTGCTGTTAGTCTCAGGGTAAGCAGTAGCTTGCCGGGATGTCACTGGCATCGATCCTCAGGCGGCCAACGCGGTTAATGATCAGCCTTCTGCCATCGCCGCCTTGCTGTGCCGGACACAGGTAAAGGGTGCCAGCAAGGAAGCCTCCATGCAGCAGCTCAGACTCTCCCATCGCGTTGTAGCGTAAATACTTAGCTAACGCGCCACTGCCATGTATGTGGCTGACCCGAGCGGCAAAATCTTCTGCCAGCAACTCGTCTTCAACATCGAATGCCGCATTACGATTGTGATCAATGAAAATGCGCCAGCCCTCGTTCCAGTCTCCGTTCAGCGGTGCCATGGTCACTGCCTGGTTGCGTCGCAAAGCCTCTTCGCGGGTTTGTTGAATGCTGCGCGCCAGTTGCTCCTTGCCGACGTCCAGACGATGGTTATCTACCAGCTTGCTAAATGAAGGTAGTCCAATACTCAGGATTAAGGTGATCACTGCCAGTGCAGTAAGCATTTCAACCAGAGTAAAACCGTCACTTTTCATCGCTCTCTCCTTGAGCATAAGTCGCTTTGCAGGGCCGGCAAGTCAAGATGCGCCTGTCATCCCCTCTATCTGACCGACTATCGGTGCAAGCAAGACCTTGCCGAATACAGTGCCTATATTGTACGAACTACTAGGAGGGTTGTTTTAATGCGAAGTGTGAAGGGGTTCACTCTGATTGAGTTGATGGTGACGATTGCGGTTGCGGCCATCCTCATTTCGTTGGCGGTACCATCATTTCGAAATTTTATCGTCAGCAGCAGGCTCAGCGGTAACGCTTCCGATATGGTGGATGTAATCAATTTTGCGCGTTCTGAATCTATCAAGCGAAACGCTCCTGTTGAGTTTTGTCGCGCCGAAGATGCGTCCGCCACTGCGTGCAAAAATGACTCAGGGAACTGGGTCCACTGGGTGGTCTTATCCGGTGCGAACGTATTGCGTAGAGGTGAAATCAATACGTATGGCGGCACTATCAGAGTGACCTCAGACCTCGCCGACGATCAGGTTAACTTTGGTGGTGACGGCTTGGCTCGAACAGGCGGAAACCTCATAGTCGAGTCTCAAATAACCATTTGCGCGACCGACGGTCCTGCGGAGTCCATCCGTACTGTGACTTTTGGCGCTGCAAGTCGTGTGTCTACCAGTAAGGTACAGGGAGTATGCCAATGAGTTCATTAGTCCAAGCCTCATATTCCTGCGTTGCCCGCCATCAGCGAGGTGTAGGCTTGATTGAAGTACTTATCACGGTATTGGTCCTTTCAATTGGTCTATTGGGTCTTGCTGGGTTGCAGCTTGCTTCGTTGCGCAACAACCAGAGCGCCATGGAACGATCTATGGGAGTAGTGCAGAGCTACTCGATTATTGAAGCTATTCGTGCCGACTCAGATTCTGCCAAGAGCGGCCGCTTCAACGTGGGATTAGATGATGATCCCTCCGGCAGCACCTTTCCTAGTCAATCTCTAGCGCTTTGGCGCGATCAGCTTAAGCAGAACCTGGGTGATGCAGCTACCGGTTCCGTTAGTTGTACCAATACGGGCTGCACTGTCACCGTTCAATGGGATGACAGGCGGGGAGCAGATGGAAGTGACAGTCAACAGATCATAACGGAGGTGCAGCTATGAAAAACCATAAGGTTCCAACTCTGGCTGCATCCCCGGCAAGGAACGCAGGCCTTGCGTTGGTCGAGCTGATGATTGCGATGGTTCTTGGGCTAGTCATCATTGGTGCAGTAACCGGGATCATGCTTTCCAATACACAGAGCTTTCGCACTAACAAGGGGCTTTCACAGCTACAGGATGGCGCGCGTGTTGGTTACGAGTTGTTGGCCAGGGATATCAGGCAAGCCGGAAACATGCCTTGTGGAAATGATATTTCAGTCGTAAACATACTAAACCCAGCTCAAAATTCTAATGTTCCTTGGTACTACGATTGGAGTAACGCATTCGTTGGTTATGACGCTGATACATCGCTACCTGATGTAGACAATCAAGTGGAAGATACCGAGTCTTTGGTTGTGTTATCCGGGGAAGCCAATGGTGTTTATGTTAAAGACTACAGTACTGGCAATAACGCTGCTAATTTTACGGTAGGTACTGCTTCAGGTAATGGCCATCAGCTGACTGACGGCGATATTTTGCTTGTTTGTAACGAGAGTCAAGGAACTATTTTTCAAATGAGCAGTGGTCAGAATAATAATGCTGACAAACTAATCGTAAACACAGGAAACTCTCAGTCTCCGGGTAATTGCACTAAAGGGTTAGGTGAAATTATTCCTGGTAATGGAAACAAGTTGTGCAATACGAACGGGAATAGAGGTCCTTACAGTCACAACTCGGTCATTGCCAAGATGAACGCCACTGCTTGGTATATTGGCGATAATGGCCGAGCAGGTGAAGGTGGGCGCTCGCTGTATATGGCAAGGTTGGGAAATAATTCAGGCGCGGCGGCCATTGAGCAAATTGAGATTGCAGCAGGTGTGACCGGGATGTCTCTGCGTTATCGGCTTAGAGATACTGCCGATTTTCTTGATACATCAGCTGTAGGTAATCGCTGGGAGGATGTTAACGCGGTTGAGGTTACGCTCACTATGTTGACCCAAGACGGGAATATTTCAACTGATACCAGTACAAATGATGGGCGTTTGGGTCGTTCGCTTACTAGTGTGGTCGCCATCAGGAACCGTTCTTTATGAAAAAAATTGACTTTCCTTTTCGTCAGTCCGGCGCTGCTTTGTTGGTGGCGTTGGTTATGCTTCTGGTGGTGACCATGATTGGTTTAGCCTCCATTCGAAGTACTACTTTGAATGAGAAGATGAGTTCCAATATGTATGATCGCTCGCTCTCCTACCAGGCCGCCGAGGCAGCTATCAGGGCTGGTGAGGTGGCTATTCAGGCAGATAAAAGCTTGGGTCGTGACTGCACGCTTGCATCCGAAGAGTGTCCGTCCATTCCAGCTAACACTTTTGCTGATGACTCCGCTGATTGGGTAAATGTGGGTGCTGCCTATCGTGTAAATAATTCCTTTATGGGGTCTGCTCCGCAGTACTACATAGAAAGAATGGGTACCGTGGGTGGCACCGATGAGTTGGATATTGGTAGTAGTGCGAACTGCTCGAACTACGCGGGCTGTGATCAGTCGGCGCCTAGCGCGATGTTATTTCGTATAACCGGGCGTAGTGGTGTGCCGACTGATGACGGCCGTTCGGTGGTGGCTCTGCAAATTACCGTTAAGCAGAACCTCTGATGCAGCTTAAGGGAGAATTGAAAATGAAGAACGTATTCAGAGTGTTTGCTTTCTCAGGAAGGGCTACTTTCTTGGCCTCGCTGATGCTTACCAGTGCTAGCGCGTATGCTGTAACTGATATTGATCAGGAACCTTTGCTCGTGCAGAAGCAGGTGCCGGGTAATATGGCGATTATCGGCTCTTTTGAGTTTCCTACCATGGTCACTCGTGCATATAGAAGCGCCTTCTCAACTAGCGCTGAATATGTTGGCTATTTTGATAGTCAGAAATGTTATAAATATAACTACTCTACTAATGAGCCTGACAGGTATTTTTACCCCGTCCGGGTTGGAAGCGATTGTAATAGAAAAGACGAATGGAGCGGTCAGTTTCTTAACTGGTCAACGATGCAGTCTATCGATATCTTTAGGTATATATTGACCGGTGGTTATCGTCACCTTGATACGCCTACTGAAACGGTGTTGGAAAAAGGTACTCAGACAGGGCAGGGTAATAGTAGTAGCAACTTCCCAGATGCGAATATTTCCTCCAATATTTCTGTTTCCACACCCGCAACTTGGTCAAGTTTTAAAACCAGGATTGGTATCGGTAATACGAATTCCCCTATGGGTAATTCAATGCGCTTCACCAGTGGTGATTTTAGTAATAGCCTTGTTGCCTATGATCCGAGTGTTCACGGATCAGGGCAGGGAAGGACATTTGATGGTAATACTGTTTACGAAGTTTCTGTGCGTGTCAAAGTATGCGTTGCGAATATGCTGGAGGCTAATTGCAAGCGTTATAGTCAGGGTGCCAAGCCAGAAGGCCTGATTCAGGCAAACTCGGATAACATGCGGTACAGTGCATTTGGTTATCTTAATGATAACTCTTCGCCTAATCCGAACCGGGATGGCGGTATCATGCACGCCCGGATGAAATATGTCGGCCCTGACAGTATTAATGATCAAAATAATGCTGTTCCAAATGCGAATGCTGAATGGGATGCTGATACAGGCGTGTTTTTTGCTAATCCTGATCCGTTGGACGCCAACGCTACGACAGCCAGGTATCCGGGGTTGACCGCAATAGAACATAGCGGCGTGATCAGTTATATAAATAATAGCGGTCTAATTGTTCCTGGTACGTTGTTTAAGCGCTATGACAATGTCAGCGAGCTTTTTTATACGGCGTATCGCTATTTGAAAGGTCTGCCCAATCGAAGTGAGTATATCAATATAACTCAGACCGGAAGTGCGTTGAATAAACTGGTTGGAGGATTGCCTGTTATCGACTGGTCGGCAAATGAAGATGATGATCCGATGCAGTTTTCCTGCCAGAAGAATTTCTTCCTCGGTATTGGTGATACTAATACGCACCCCGACACTCGGGTTCCGAAATCAGACGACACTGTTGATTTGGCGGCGCGCGTGGATCGTATTAGTACCTTGGAGGGTGGTCTGAGTATTAGCGGTGGTCGTTCTGCGTTGATTGCGGGGTTAGCCTTTGACGCGAATGCTGCGGATATGAGGCCAGATCTTGAAGGTATGCAGACCGCTTCTACCTACTGGATAGATATTCTTGAAGGTGGAGATTTAAAGGGCAGACAGTCGAATCAGTATTGGCTGGCGGCAAAGTACGGTGGCTTGAAAATTCCTGATAGTGATGATGAGGCTGACCGTTTCAATCCGAATAGTGATCCGATCGAAGAGAGCTGGTGGTATACCAACGGTGAAACGCTTAACGCGTCAGGCTACAAGCGGCCAGATAACTTTTATGTAGTGGCCAGTGCTCAGGATTTGGTTGATGGTCTGGTTAGTGCGTTCGCCGATATTCAGAAAGAACAAACAGGTAACCGGTCCTCCCTGGCGTTGAACTCCACTACGCTTGAGGCGGGGTCGGCTACGTTCCAGGCTGAATACACTACTAGCTGGGATGGGGACCTGAATGCCTTTTCTCTAGATGAGAATGATGGGACGCTGACTGCAGAGTGGAGTGCTGCGTCGGTACTGCCTGATTGGGATGACAGGAATATCAAGACGCTTAATGGGTCTAATCTTGTCAATTTTGTGCCATCGGCTCTTTCTACCGCTACGAAAAACATGCTTGCGAGCAGCGGTTCATTTGCCGACGCGAATGCGGTAGTCAATTATCTTAGAGGTGAAGAGACTACCGGGTCCGGTTTCAGGGTGCGTGGCGAGATACTTGGGGATATCATCGACTCACAGCCGGTATATGTTGGTGAGCCAAACTCTCGCCTATTCCGCGGGCAGTCGTTTGCCGGTTCGTCTTCTTATGCCAGTTGGGCTAGCTCATTGAATCGGACCCCCGTTGTGTATGTGGGGGCCAACGACGGTATGTTGCATGGTTTCAATGCCAGCATAAATCAAGCTGGTAGTGGTGTTGAAACATTCGCCTACGTGCCAAAAACAGTCATTGAGAACGGTATGGGAGAGCTGGCTTCTCCTGATTACGAGCACAGGTATTATGTTGATGGTGAGCTGACAGTGGCCGACGCCTGGAATGGCAGTGCCTGGCGGACCGTCTTAGTGGGTACCTTGGGGTATGGAGGGGTTGCTCAGGATCGTACGACTACAAATAACGCCATTTTCGCTCTGGACGTGACAGATCCGGATGACGTGAGCCTTTTGTGGGAGAAGAGCTCCGCTGAGATTCCTGCGTTGGGCATTAACCAGGGCAAGCCTGTAATTGCGCAGGTCGCTGATGGGGTTTGGTCGGTTCTGCTGGGCAACGGGCATAACAGCGCTTCGGATACAGCAGCACTGATTGGCATTAATCTATTTACCGGGAATGTCACTACCACTCAAGTCTCTGCTACCACAGATAACGGTTTATCAGCCGTGCGTGCGTGGGATTCTAACGGTGATGGTTTAACCGACATCATCTACGCTGGCGACCTGCAAGGTAGTCTCTGGAAGTTTACCGGGCTCGCAAATTCGTCAAGGACTGTCTTGGAGCTTTTCCAGGCGCGCGACCCTAGCGGCGCGCCTCAGCCAATCACGTCAAGTCCGCTGGCTGGTAGGTCGCCTTACAGTCAGGAGGTTTGGCTTTTCTTTGGTACTGGCAGTTATGTCAATACGGAAGACTTGACAGATATGCAGGTACAGAGCTGGTACGGCGTAGATGATAAAAATACAGGCTCGACCATTACCCGCTCCAACTTGCTTGAGCGCAAAATACTGCTTGATAGTGTCGCTTCAAATGTTACCAAGCGTGTTATTGAGGCGGGCGCTCGTGAGGATTTGGTCGGTAAGAGCGGATGGTTTATCGACTTGTATCAAGTGGCTAGCGGTGGCGCCAAGTCGGCCAAAGGTGAACGGATGGTGACGCCCAACCAATTCCAGAGCACTGCGTTAATTAGTAATACGCGGATCCCTGATGCGAGCGACCCCTGTAACCCGACTGGTCGTGGTGTGATTATGGCTATTGATCCGTTCACTGGCGCGCGCCTGGCTGACACTTTCTTCGATTCTGATAGAAATGGCACCTTTGATAATGCGGATAAAGTGTTAATTGATGGTGTCTGGACTGTGGTTTCGGGTATTGGCCTTAATACCGGGTTTAGTAACCCCTCTTTTCTCGACAAGAAAATGTACACTCCGACCGACGATGGTGACATCCTGGTTGATGATATAAATCCTCCTGCTGCAGGTGCAGGCAGGACTTCTTGGCGCGAATTGATCAACTTGGGTAATTAATATGATGTCTTGGATAAAACGGGATAGGTCTGGTGTGTTAAAGGGTGCTCAATCAGGGTTTACTCTGATTGAGGTCATGATAACGGTCCTTATTGTGGGCATTCTAGCCGCGATAGCTTTTCCCTCGTACACGGCCTATGTAACCCGCTCCTATCGTGACAGTGCCAAGGCCTGTCTATCGGAATATGCGCAATTTATGGAGCGGTATTACAGCTCCAATCTAACTTATGTTGGGGCCGCTCCTGCGCTTGGATGTAGTACTGAGGGAAGTATGGAGGATAGGTATGTCTTTTCTGTCGATACGCTTGCCCAAAGTACTTATACGGCAAAAGCGACTGTTCAGGGCGCGCAGCAGGCTAACGATACCAAGTGTGGAAATCTGAGTATCAACCATTTAGGTGTTAAAACTGCTAGCGACGCTTCTTGCTGGTAGCTGTTGCTTGTTGGGGCGGCGCTTAGCGCCGCTCCAACAGCACCCCCGACTCCATATGATGGCTATAAGGAAACTGATCGAATAGCGCGCAACGCGTTATTCGATGGGTCTCGTTCAGTGTTTCTAGGTTTTGTGCCAGAGTCTGCGGGTTGCAGGAGATGTAAAGAATACGGTTGTAACCCTGGACCAGCGCTAGCGTAGCGGGGTCGAGTCCTGCTCTTGGCGGGTCGACAAAGACAGTGCCAAAGTTGAAATCATCCAGGTTGATTCCCTGCAGGCGGCGAAACTCTCGCACGCCGGTGAGCGCCTGGGTAACCTCTTCGCTTGCCAGTCGCACCAGGGTCACGTTGGTGACTTCGTTCATGCCCAGGTTTTCTACTGCTGATTTGACCGAGCTTTTCGCCAGTTCGGTTGCCATCACGCCGCGAAAGCGGGTGGATAGCGGTAAAGTAAAGTTACCGTTGCCACAGTACAGCTCCAGCAAGTCATCTTGATTGCTGCCGACTGCATCCACCGCCCAGCTCAGCATATGCTGGTTGACACCCCCGTTGGGTTGCGTAAAGCCACCTTCTATCTGTTGGTAGCGCCAGGTGCGCCCGGCTACGTCGAGTGCTTCCGTAACGTAATCGTGTTCGAGGATGCGCTTGCGCCCGCGACTGCGACCTATTAACTGGATGTTCAGTTGGCTTGCCAGCTGCCTGGCGGGCTCATCCCAGTCTTCGTCCAGGGGGCGGTGATAGCACAGAGTGACTAGCGCCTCGCCAGACAGCGTGGTCAGGAACTCCACTTGAAAGAGCTTTCGACCCAGTATCGGGTTCGCCTTGCAAGCATCCAGCAGCGGTGTCATCAGTTCGTTGATGCGCTTGCTGGCGATCGGAAGTTGATCGATAAGCACTACCTTGTGCTTATTGCCCTGTTCAAACATCGCGTAATGCGGTTGTCCGTTCTCGTACCAGAGGCGGAACTCGGCGCGTAGCCTGAAGTGCTCAGGCGCTGAGGTGAAGACCTCGGGTTCAGGTGCGTCGAACTCTGCCAGCAGATGACACAGGCGTTCGCGCTTTTCTGCCAGTTGAGTGGCGTAGTTTTCCGGATTGAATGCGAGACTCATTAGTTGAACAGCGCCAGTTTGATGATGAAGAGCCCAGCCAAGATATAAAGGCTGAGGTTGAGGTCGCGCCAGCGACCAGACAATAGTTTGATTGCGGTCCAGACAATAAAGCCGGCGGCGATACCGTTGGCGATAGAGAAGGTCAGCGGCATCATGATCGCCGTGATCACGACCGGGGCCGCTTCAGTCAAATCATCCCAGTCGACCTGAACCAGGCCACCGGTCATCAGCACGGCAACAAAGAGCAGGGCTGGCGCGGTTGCGAAGGCGGGTACGGCGCCGGCGAGCGGCGAGAAAAACAGACTGAGCAAGAAAAGTAGCGCAACCACGCACGCGGTCAGGCCTGTGCGACCGCCTGCAGCCGTGCCTGCGGCTGATTCAATGTAGCTGGTGGTGGTTGACGTGCCGAGTGCGGCCCCAGCCATAGTGGCAGTGCTGTCCGCCATCAGAGCGCGACCCAGGCGCGGCATTTTCCCGTCTTTATCAACCAGGTTGGCTCGCTGGGCGACGCCGATCAGTGTCCCTGAGGTGTCAAATAGGTCAACGAAGAGGAAAGCGAAAATAATACTGAGCATGCCAACTTCTAGTGCACCTTTGATATCCAGCTGCATGAAGGTCGGCGTCAGGCTGGGTGGCGCTGAGACGACGCCGTCTGCCTGGCTCAAGCCGGTCAGTAGGCTGATCGCGGTTACCAGCAATATGCCGATCATCACCGCGCCGGTGACCTTGCGGTACGCCAACGCCACAATCACTGCAAAACCGCCTGCCGCGAGCAATCCGTCGGGCTGTGTCAGGTCGCCCATGGCGACCAGCGTCTCAGGGTGGTCTATTACTATGCCCGCGTTCTTGAGCGCGATCAGGGCCAGGAACAGGCCAATGCCCGCGGCGATGGCCGAGCGTAGCGCCATAGGGATGCTGTTAATGATCCATTCGCGGATGCGGAAGATGCTGAGCAGGAAGAACATCAGGCCGGACAAGAAGACCGCGCCGAGAGCGACTTCCCAGCTGTAACCCATTGAGCCAACGACGGTGTAGGAGAAGAACGCGTTGAGGCCCATGCCTGGTGCCAGAGCGATTGGGTAGTTGGCCCATAAGCCCATGACCAGCGAGCCAATAGCCGCTGCCAGACAGGTGGCAACGAAGGCGGCGCCTGGGTCGATGCCAGCATCAGCCATCATCGCCGGATTGACGAAAATGATATAGGCCATGGTCAGGAAGGTGGTCAGGCCGGCCAAAAGCTCGGTGCGCACGTTAGTACCGTGTTCACTAAGTTTGAATAGTTTTTCTAGCATGATGGGTGCTTCCGAGGTTTAGGCAGAAAGCCGGGCATTGTAGCGGATTCGCTGCTGTGGGTGAATTTTTGCTGTTCTTGTGTCAGGCTTATCGCCCTTTTTATGACTGGAGGCTCGCCATGAGCAACACTTTTGAGAACGACGAACAGCGCGTTAGCTACGGCATTGGCCGCCAGATGGGCGAGCAACTGCTGAGCAGTAATATCCCGGACCTTACTCTGGACCTCGTTGCCGCCGGTCTACGTGACGCTTATACCCAGCAGCCTAGTCAAGTGGCTGAAGCGGATCTGCAGGCGGCGTTTCAGCAGCTGCAGGAAAAAATGCGTGCTGCGGCACAAGAGTCTGCCAAGCTGGCTGCGCAGGCAGGTGTTGAGTTTTTGGCCGAAAATGCCAAGCGTGACGGCGTCACCACCCTGGCTTCAGGTCTGCAGTATGAAGTTGTTACCGCAGGTGAGGGTGCGACTCCAGAGGCGGGCTCTACCGTGCAGACTCATTATGAAGGCACGCTAATTTCCGGTGAAGTCTTTGATAGTTCATACAAGCGTGGCCAGCCAGCTGAGTTTCCAGTGGGCGGTGTGATTGCGGGTTGGACTGAGGCGTTGCAGCTGATGCAGGAAGGCGCTAAGTGGCGTTTGTTTATCCCGGCTGAGCTGGCCTATGGCGAGCGCGGCGCAGGTAATAGCATTCCGCCGCATAGCGCGCTGATCTTCGAGATTGAGCTGCTTAAGGTTCTGTAAGTAAGCGCCTGTCCTGGTCGGCGGTGGTAAGTTCAGCTCTCGACCAGGTCAGATATGTGAGCCTCTGTCGTTACGTAATGACGTAGTTGCGAGGCTCACAGGTTTAGAACGTGCGATCTACCGAAAAACGAGCCAGTTGTTCCAGTGAATCCCGATAAGGCGAGGCTGGAAGGGCTTGTAGCAGGTCGATTGCCTCCTCTATCTGCGCTTGTGCCAGACGGGCGGTATATTCCAGTGCGCCTGATGCGGTGACTGCATCGCGTATCAACTCGATCTGTTCGCCGCTGCCTTTTTGAATGGCATTGCGCACCAGTTTTGCCTGTTCTGGGGTGCCGTGGCTGATGGTGTAGATAAGGGGCAGGGTGGGCTTGCCTTCAGCCAAATCGTCTCCCACGTTTTTACCCATTTCAGCGGCGTCACCGCTGTAGTCGAGCAGGTCATCCATTAGCTGGAACGCTATACCCAGTGCATTGCCATATTTGCGCAAGGCTTCAGTCTGCTCCGCGGTTGCACCGGCCAGCACGCCAGAGGTATGGCAGGCCGCCTCAAATAGCATGGCCGTCTTGCTGCGAATGACTTCCATATAGGTGGCTTCGTCGGTGCTCGCGTCGCGTACCTTGGATAGCTGCAGCACTTCGCCTTCGGCTATGACGTTTGTCGCGTTGGCGAGGATCTGCATAATCTGTATGTCGCCCAGTGCAACCATCATTTCGAAAGCGCGCGAATAAAGGAAGTCGCCAACCAATACGCTAGGAGCGTTGCCCCACAGCGCATTGGCTGTTGAGCGCCCGCGTCGCAAATCTGATGTGTCTACGACGTCATCGTGCAGTAGCGTAGCGGTATGCAGAAACTCGATGATCGCGGCCAGGCTGTGTTGGCGTGCATCATCCATCCCGCAGGAGCGTGCACCCAGCAGAACGACCAGTGGACGCAGGCGTTTGCCGCCAGCGCTTATAATGTAGTGGCCGATCTTTTCTACCAGCGGGACCCGGGAATGCAGCTGATTTAGAATGAGCGTATTCACCGCATCAAAGTCATCGGATACCGGTGCATAGAATGGCAGGGTGGTCATTGGTTGCAGACTTCCTGAAAAGGTTCGGCGGCATGCTAGGTTGCAGGCCTTTTGCTGTCAAGAAAAGCGCAGTCTATCAGGCTTGGTCAGTGCTTGCGTAAAGCGGTGCGCTTGAGTACAATCCTCGCCCCTAAGATACAGCATCCCTGTTTTAACAATGGCAAGGTCGGGTCCGATAGGCGGAGCCACTTGCAGCCATGCCAGCCACTAACGATTCTAATCAAGCGCTGGGTGAGCAGGATTACGGAGAAAGCAACATGTACGCAGTCATTGTTACCGGCGGCAAGCAATACAAGGTCGCTGAAGGCGAGTTCCTGAAAGTAGAGAAGCTGGACGTTGAAACCGGTGCCAGCATCGAGTTTGACAAGGTTCTGCTGGTTGCAGATGGCGATGACGTCAAGATCGGCGCTCCTGTTGTGGAGGGCGCTAAAGTGACTGCCGAGATCAGTGCTCACGGTCGTGGTGATAAGATCCGTATCATCAAGTTCCGTCGTCGCAAGCACCACATGAAGCGTCAGGGCCACCGTCAGTGGTACACCGAAATCAAGATTACTGGCATCTCTGCCTAAGCTGATTCAGGAGATATAGACTCATGGCACACAAAAAAGCAGGCGGTTCCACGCGCAACGGTCGCGATTCAGAATCGAAACGCCTTGGTGTAAAAATGTACGGTGGTCAAACCATCATTCCGGGTAACATCATCGTTCGTCAGCGTGGCACTGAGTTCCACCCTGGCAAGAACGTTGGCATGGGCAAGGATCACACCTTGTTCGCCAAAGCTGAAGGCGTGGTGAAATTCGAAGTTAAGGGCAAGTTCGGTCGTCGTTACGTTAATGTCGTAACTGCCTGATAGCTCTTTGCTGCTGAAAAGCCCTGTCTTGCGACGGGGCTTTTTTGTTTGTAGCGTACTCTTTCCATTAGCCCGTCCCGATAGGGAAGGGGAGATAGATGAAATTCGTTGATGAAGTGTCCATCACGGTCAAGGCCGGTGATGGTGGTAATGGTTGCATGAGTTTCCGTCGTGAGAAATTCATTCCCAAGGGTGGTCCGGATGGTGGTGATGGTGGCGATGGGGGTTCCATATTCCTGGAGGCCGACGTTAACCTCAACACCCTGGTTGATTACCGCTATACCCGTCGCTTCAATGCGCAGCGCGGCGAGAATGGTCGGGGTAGTGACTGCACTGGCGCCAAAGGTGAAGATATGGTGTTGCTGGTGCCTGTGGGGACCACTGTCATTGATGCTGGCACTCAAGAGATTATTGGCGACCTGACCGAGCCGGGTCAGCGCCTATTGGTGGCGCAGGGTGGTTTCCATGGCTTGGGTAACACCCGGTTCAAGTCCAGTGTGAATCGTGCGCCGCGACAAACCTCTAACGGTTCCTTGGGTGAGTTGCGTGATCTGAAGATGGAAATGAAGGTGCTGGCCGACGTGGGTCTGTTGGGCCTGCCCAACGCGGGCAAGAGCACTTTTATTCGTTCAGTGTCTGCGGCCAAGCCTAAGGTTGCCGATTATCCCTTCACGACCATGGTGCCAAACCTGGGCGTAGTGGATGTCGGTCAACTGCGCAGTTTTGTGATCGCTGATATTCCCGGTGTTATCGAGGGGGCTGCGGACGGTGCTGGTCTCGGCACGCGTTTCCTTAAACACTTGTCGCGTACTCGCCTGCTGTTGCACCTGGTGGATATGGCGCCGCTGGATCAGGCTGATCCGGTTGAGTCGGTCGAGACCATTGTTCACGAGTTGGGCAAATTCAGTCCTGCGCTGACTATGCGTGAGCGCTGGTTGGTATTGAACAAGTGTGATCAGTTGCTCGAAGATGAGCAGCAGGCTGTGCTGGATGATGTGGTAGAGCGGCTGGAGTGGGAAGGTCCGGTATTTGTTATTTCGGCTTCTGAGCGCCAGGGCACTGCTGAGCTGGCCAAGGCAGTAATGAACTGGCTGGATGAGCGCGAAAATCGCCTTGAGGATGATGAGGAGTACGCCGCCGAACAGGCCGTGCTTGATCAGCAGATTGAAGATGAGGCGCGCGCGCACATTCAGGCGCTGGACGATCGTCGCGCTCTGCGCAAGCAGGGTATCGCCCTTGAGGGTGAGGACGATGATGAAGATGACGACGAAGATGATGAAGATGGTCCGGAGATTTTCTACGTCCATTGATTCGCGTTAGTGCAACCGTGTTAGCTCCGACTGGTTGCAGTCGGGGTTCTGGTTTAAATATGGGCAATCTGTTGATGGGATCAGCATGCGTGAAAAGGTAACCGGAGCCCGTCGTTGGGTGGTCAAGATTGGTAGTGCCTTATTAACCGGTGATGGTCGAGGTCTCGACCGTGCTGCCATGTCCGTATGGGTCGAGCAATTAGCGGCCTTACGCGCCAGTGGCGCTGAGTTGGTTCTGGTTTCGTCCGGTGCGGTTGCGGCAGGTATGAGTCGCCTGGGTTGGACTGAGCGGCCCAAGACGACGCACGATATGCAGGCGGCTGCCGCCATTGGCCAGATGGGTCTGGTGCAGGCCTGGGAGTCCAGTTTCCAGCAGCACGGCTTGTCTACTGCGCAGGTATTGCTGACTCACGATGATCTGTCTGATCGCAAGCGCTATCTGAATGCCCGCAGCACGCTGCGGGCTCTGTTGGATCTGAATGTCATTCCCGTGATCAATGAAAACGACACTGTGGTGACTGATGAGATTCGGTTTGGGGATAACGACACTCTGGGTGCGCTGGTAACTAATCTGGTAGAGGCTGATCTGTTGGTGATTCTTACCGATAGAGATGGTCTGTACACCGCCGATCCGCGCAATAATCCGCAGGCGCAGCTGGTCTCTGAGGCGATGGCGGATGATTCGTCGCTGGACGTGATGGCTGGCGGCAGTGCGGGCGCGCTTGGGCGTGGCGGGATGCAGACCAAGTTGCGCGCTGCGCGGCTCGCTGCGCGTTCAGGCGCAGCTACCGTTATCGTCGGCGGGCGTATTGAGCGCGTCGTCTCGCGACTGCATCAAGGCGAGGAGCTGGGCACCTTGCTCTTGCCTGAGCGAGGTATGCTCGCGGCCCGTAAGCAATGGCTGGCTGGGCACTTGCAGACGCGCGGGCGGTTGCTGCTGGATGATGGCGCCGTAAAGGCGCTTGCCACGGGGCGGCATAGTCTGTTGCCGGTGGGTGTTACCGCTGTGGAGGGTGGTTTCAGGCGTGGCGAAATGGTTGTGTGTATAGCGCCTGATGGTCGAGAGGTCGCGCGTGGGTTGGTTAACTACGCTGCTCAGGATGCTGCGCGTATTGCCGGTAAGCCAACAGAATCTATTGCGCGCATCTTGGGCTATATCGACGATCCGGAGTTGGTACACAAGGACAACCTGGTGCTGATCTGACCAGGTAAAGCCTTTGCTGTTTGGGCAGGCCTGCTTAATCAGTGGCGGGCTGAAGTTGCGATAGATTAGACGTGCCAAGTGGTTATACGAGGCAATAAAAAAACCGGCTCAAGGCCGGTTTTTTTGCAACAAGAATCGCAGATCAGGCGGCTTCAGCCATTGCCTTGATGTGTGCGTTCAAGCGGCTCTTATGGCGAGCTGCCTTGTTCTTGTCGATGATGCCCTTGTCAGCCATGCGGTCGATGACCGGAACGGCTGCAGTATAGGCAGTCTTAGCCTGCTCGAGATCTTTGGCGTCGATAGCCTTGATCACGTTCTTGATGTAGGTACGGACCATGGAGCGCAGGCTTGCATTGTGATTGCGGCGCTTCTCGGCCTGCTTGGCGCGTTTCTTGGCTTGAGGTGAGTTGGCCACCGTCGTGCTCCTCAGAAAATCTGGATGAATTAGGTACAAATAAGGCCGCGTACTATGCAGCCGAGACAAGTTAATGTCAAGAGGGCTGAGGAAAACCGACAGGCGGTTTTGCTGTATGCCAGCAAAGAGTTGCCTGTCGTTCGTCGCGGTGCGCAGAGTATACAGAGAAAGCGCTGGGTGTACCTCTATTACTTGTTTGCTGATTACGTTGGCGGCACCTGACAATTCGGGCAGAGGGGCGCTATGATGTCGGCTTTTCCTGGCGCGCACATTCATGACCCAATCTCCATCCTCCGACAAGCAGCCTCCAAAGGCCCCAAGCCTCCTGCGTTCAGGGATGGTTGTCAGTGTAATGACGCTGCTGTCACGTATTCTGGGTATGGTGCGTGATGTGGTGGTGGCGGCTTACTTTGGCTCGCAATCCGAGGCTGATGCCTTCTTTATTGCGTTCAAGATCCCAAACTTTTTGCGCCGGCTGTTTGCCGAGGGTGCTTTTGCTCAAGCCTTTGTACCTGTGTTGTCCGAGTACCGCGCCAAGCGCGCATTGGCAGACGTAAAACAGCTGGTTGATCGGGTAACCGGAACGCTCGGGTTGACGCTAGCTGCGATTACAGCGGTGGGTGTGGCAGGCGCGCCAGTGTTGATCATGCTGTTCGCGCCAGGTTTTCACGACGACCAAGGTAAGCTTGAGCTGGCTACCGACATGTTGCGTATTACCTTCCCCTATCTGTTTTTGATCTCTTTGACCGCGCTCTGTGGTGCGATCCTCAATAGTTACGGCCGCTTTGCGGTGCCGGCTTTTACTCCGGTATTGCTTAACGTGTGCATGATCGGCGCCACCGTATGCCTTACCCCTTATTTCGATCAGCCAATCATGGCGCTTGCCTGGGGAGTGTTTATCGCCGGGGTAGCGCAGCTGCTGTTTCAGTTGCCGTTTCTGGCACAGATCAAACTCTTGCCAACGCCGCGTCCCAATCGCAAAGATCCGGGTGTTAAGCGCATTATGACGTTGATGATCCCCGCGTTGTTTGGGGTGTCGGTTAGTCAGATCAATCTATTGCTGGACACTGTGCTTGCCTCTTTCCTGCAAACCGGCAGTATTTCCTGGCTGTATTACGCAGATCGTCTGTCTGAGCTACCGCTTGGCGCTTTTGGTATCGCCATAGGTACCGTAATCTTGCCAGCGCTCTCGCGCCAGCACTCGGCCGAAGATCCGCGCGCTTTTGCGCGCACGCTGGACTGGGCAGTGCGTATGGTGCTTTTGGTCGGTGTGCCAGCCGCTATTGCGCTGCTGTTGCTCGCTGAGCCAATGATTGCGTCGCTGTTTCATTACGGCGCTATGGCCGACGAGGACGTGGTGCAAGCCGCTGCTGCGCTGCGGGCCTATTCCGTTGGGGTAATGACCTTTATGCTGATCAAGGTGCTGGCCCCCGGCTATTTTGCCCGCCAGGACACCAAGACGCCGGTCAAGATTGCGATTATCTGCATGATTACCAACATGGGCCTGAACCTGATCTTTATCTGGCCATTGGCGCATGTGGGGCTAGCGTTGGCGACATCGCTTTCTGCACTCTTGAATGCCGGGCTGCTCTGGTGGGGCTTACGCAAGGCAGGCGTGTTTCAGGCACAACCCGGTTGGCTGGCTTTTGCGGCTCGTTTATTGGCTGCCTGCGTAGCAATGGCGTTGGTATTGTTGTGGCTGGTGCCGCCAACACAGGATTGGCTGGTGTGGGGGTGGCAGCAAAAAGCCGGGGAAATGGCGCTGCTGGTCGCTGCGGGTATGGGTGTTTACCTGCTGGTGCTGCTGGTTGGTGGCCTGCGCTTGCGCGATCTGCGTAACGATTGATGCACTGCAAAGCGTCGCAGCGACAGCGTGCATGACGTTGGTGGCTGCAAACCTGTATACTCCAGCGTTTCGACTGATCCACCATTAACGAGCATTATGGAACTGGTCCGCGGTCTACATAATCTGCGGCCCCGGCACCGGGGCTGTGTTGCAACAATTGGCAACTTCGACGGCGTGCATGCCGGCCACCAGGCGATTCTCTCCCGGTTGCGTGCGCACTCTGCACGTCTCGGACTGCCCGGTTGTGTGGTTATATTTGAGCCGCAGCCACGAGAGTACTTTGCCCCCGATGCCGCTCCGCCCAGACTGACGCGCCTGCGCGAGAAGCTCTCGCTATTGCAGGCGCAGGGCGTCGATCGCGTGTTGTGTCTGGCCTTTAATCGTCGCTTGCGTGAACTCAGTGCCGAGCAATTTGTTCAGCAGGTGTTGATCGATGGGCTCGGGGTGAAACATCTTGAGGTGGGCGATGATTTCCGCTTTGGTTGTGATCGCTCCGGTGATTTCGCTTTCCTGCAAAATAGCGGTGAGCGCCATGGTTTCACTGTCGAGGCAGCCAATACCGTCGCGGAAAGCGGCGAGCGCATAAGTAGTACGCGCTTGCGTCAGGTGCTGGGCGAAGGGGATTTTGCTTTGGCTGAGCGCCTGCTTGGTCGGCCGTTCAGTATTGCCGGACGAGTGCTTTATGGTCAGCAACTGGGGCGTACGATTGGCGCGCCTACCGCGAATGTCCAGCTGAAGCGGGTCAATCCGCCGTTGCACGGTGTTTACCGCGTTAGCGTCGAGCTGGACGGTGTTCAGCTCAAGGGCGTTGCCAACATTGGCAAGCGTCCGACGGTCAAGGGCGACGGCAAGGCGCACCTGGAAGTACATCTTTTTGATTTTGCTGGCGACCTTTATGGCCGCCGGCTGGATGTCGTATTTCACGAAAAATTGCGAGACGAGCAACGTTTCGACTCGCTGGATGAATTGCAGGCGGCAATCAAGGCTGATTTTGCCGCGGCCAGGGCCCAATGGGGCCTGTGAACTTAAAAGAGCCTGAACCGAGATGACTGATTACAAAGCGACACTGAACCTGCCCGCCACGGACTTTCCGATGAAGGCCGGGTTGCCCAACCGTGAGCCAGAAACCCTCAAGCGTCTTGACGGTTTGTACCAGCGTATCCGTGAGGTCAGCCAGGGTCGTCCGCAGTTCATCCTGCACGATGGCCCTCCCTATGCTAACGGTGTGATCCATATTGGTCATGCGCTGAACAAGATCATCAAAGACATGATCGTGCGCTCCAAGACGTTATCCGGCTTTGACGCGCCTTACGTTCCGGGTTGGGATTGCCACGGCCTGCCAATTGAACACAAGGTGGAGACGACCCACGGCAAGCATTTGCCGGCAGACAAGGTACGTCAGTTAAGTCGCGCCTACGCGACCGAGCAGGTCGCTTTGCAGAAAGCCGACTTTATCCGTCTTGGCGTGCTTGGCGACTGGGATAATCCTTACCTCACCATGAACTTTGCCAACGAAGCCGGTGAGATTCGTGCATTGGGCAAGATGGTCGAGCAGGGTGTCGTTTTCAAAGGGCTCAAGCCGGTTAACTGGTGCTTTGACTGTGGCTCGGCGCTGGCCGAGGCCGAAGTGGAGTATCAGGACAAAAAGTCTGATGCCATTGATGTTGCCTTCGCGGTAGAGGATGCCGATAAGCTGGCCGCCGCGTTTGGCCTGGCCGCGCTGCCCAAGCCTGCTGCCGTGGTGATCTGGACAACCACGCCCTGGACCATTCCTGCTAACCAGGCGTTGAACGTACATCCCGAATTCAACTACGCGCTGGTTGATACCGGCGAGCGCTTGCTGCTGTTGGCTGAAGATCTGGTAGCTGACAGCTTGGCCCGCTATGGCTTGCAGGGCGAGGTGCTGGCGACTGCACCGGGTACAGCGCTGGAGATGATCAATTTCCGCCACCCATTTTATGATCGCCTCTCTCCAGTATATCTGGCTGAATACGTTGAGCTTGATGCGGGTACTGGCGTGGTGCATTCGGCACCGGCTTACGGTGAGGATGACTTCCGCACCTGTAAACAGTACGGCATGACCAATGACGACATTTTCAGTCCAGTGCAGAGCAACGGTGTTTACGTTACTGACCTGCCATTCTTTGGCGGCCAGTTTATCTGGAAGGCCAATCCGGCCATCGTCGCCAAGCTCGAAGAAGTCGGTGCTCTGCTCAAGCACGAGAGCATTAACCACAGCTATATGCATTGCTGGCGCCACAAAACGCCCCTGATCTATCGCGCCACTGCGCAATGGTTTGTTGGCATGGATCTGCCAGTCGCTGGCGGTGAGTCTTTGCGTGAACAAGCGATCAAGGCTATTGAAGAGACCGATTTTGTCCCCGCATGGGGCAAGCAGCGCCTGCACAATATGATCGCCGGTCGCCCTGACTGGTGTATCTCGCGGCAACGTAACTGGGGTGTGCCGATTCCCTTCTTTCTGCATAAAGAGAGCGGAGAGCTGCACCCGCGTACCCTTGAGCTGATCGAAGAGGTAGCTCAGCGTGTTGAACAGGGCGGCATAGACGCCTGGTTCGATATGGATGCGAGTGAATTGTTGGGGGATGGGGTTGCACAGTACGACAAGATCAGCGATACCCTGGACGTGTGGTTCGACTCCGGTACCACCCATTGGCACGTGATGCGTGGCTCCAATCCGATGGGGCATCAGCAAGGGCCCTTGGCCGACCTCTACCTGGAAGGTTCTGATCAGCATCGTGGCTGGTTTCACTCCTCGTTGCTGACCGGCTGTGCGATTGATGGGCACGCGCCCTATCGCGGTTTGCTGACCCATGGTTTCACGGTCGACGAGAATGGCCGCAAGATGTCCAAGTCGCTGGGTAATACCATCGCACCACAGAAAGTGAACGACACCTTGGGCGCCGATATTCTGCGTCTGTGGGTTTCGTCTACCGATTATTCCGGTGAAATGGCGGTATCTGACCAGATTTTGCAGCGCAGTGCCGACGCCTACCGCCGCATCCGCAATACCGCGCGCTTCCTGCTTTCGAATCTGAATGGCTTTGATCCGAAAGTGGATGCGCTGCCTGCAGAGCAGATGCTGGATCTGGACCGCTGGGCTGTCGATCGTGCGCGCCTGTTGCAGGCGGAAATCGTTGAAGCCTACGACACCTACAAGTTCTGGAACGTTTACCAGAAAGTACACAATTTCTGCGTGCAGGAGTTGGGCGGTTTCTATCTGGATATCATCAAGGATCGTCAGTACACCACGCAGGCCAATAGTATTGCCCGTCGCTCTTGCCAGACTGCGCTGTACCACATCGCTGAGGCGTTGGTGCGCTGGATTGCGCCAGTGCTGTCCTTCACCTCGGAAGAGTTGTGGCAACATTTGCCCGGTGAGCATAATGACTCGGTCATGTTGAACACCTGGTACGACGGCTTGGCAGAGCTGCCGGCTGATCAGAACCTAGGTCGCGAGTTTTGGGCTACCGTCATGGGTGTTAAAGAGGCGGTAAACAAAGAGTTGGAAAATCTGCGTAGCGCCAAGGCGATTCGCGGCAACCTTGAGGCCGAGGTGACGCTGTACGTAGAGTCTGCCTTGAGTGAGCAGTTGGCGAAGCTGGGTGATGAGCTGCGCTTTGTACTCATTACCTCTCAGGCCACGCTGGCGCCACTGGCAGACGCGACCAATGACGCGGTAGCCACTGAGCTACCAGGGCTCAAGCTGCGCATCCTCAAGTCGGTCGAAGCCAAGTGTGCTCGTTGCTGGCACTTCCGCTCAGACGTGGGTGTTAACCCGGCGCATCCGGAGATCTGTGGTCGCTGTGTAGACAATATCGAAGGGGCTGGTGAGGTGCGTCAGCATGCCTGAAGCCAACAAAGGTAGCTTGGGGTGGCTCTGGCTATCGCTGGTGGTGATCGCGCTGGACCAACTGACCAAATGGGTCGCCGTCAGTAATCTGGGCATGTATCAGCAGGTACCGGTGATCCCGGACCTGTTCAGCTTCACCCTGGCCTACAATACGGGTGCCGCCTTCAGCTTACTGGCTGATGCCGCAGGCTGGCAGCGTTGGTTGTTTGCCGCGATTGCGGTGGTGGTCAGTGTTGTGCTCTGCGTCTGGTTGTCTCGGCTGGATCGCAGTAAGCGGCTGGAGGCCGTTGCGCTGGCACTGATCCTGGGTGGTGCGCTGGGCAATTTATATGATCGGGTAGTATTGGGGCACGTGATCGACTTTATTCTGGTGCATTGGCAACAGGATTGGTTCTTCCCGGCGTTCAATATTGCCGACAGCGCTATCTCGGTCGGCGCAGCCTGCCTGATACTGGATATGTTTGTGGGTAAGAAGTCGTCTGAAAGCTAGAAGCTAGAAGCTAGAAGCTGCTAGCGTGGTTTTTAGAGGCTCGGCCCAAATACGCCCGTACGTCACGTTAAAATTAACATTGAGGTACCCACATGACTGATCTGCGCATCAACCACGACACGCTGGTTACCTTGCACTTTACGCTGAAATTGCCTAATGGCGATGTGGTCGATAGCACGCTAGATAAGCAGCCAGCCACCTTCAAGGTAGGCGATGGCAGCTTGTTGCCGGGTTTTGAGCAGGCCATTTTTGGCTTGAAGGCGGGCGACAAGCGCGGTTTTGAAATCGAGCCTGAGCGCGGTTTCGGTCCTGGTAATCCGCAGAACCTGCAAACTATCCCGCGTGATCAATTCGACGAAATGGAGCTGGAAGAAGGCCTATTGGTTATCTTTCGGGATGCGGCTGGCGGTGAGCTACCCGGTGTAGTGAAAACCATCCACGATCAGGTGGTTGAGGTTGACTTTAACCACCCACTGGCGGGTAAGGTGATTACCTTCGATGTGGAAATCATCAATGTACAGGCGGCCTGAGCAGGCCGCTTTCTGTTGTTAGTCGCTTAACCGTATTCGACGTTGCGATGACGAATAATCCAGCGACATTCGCCTTTTCCTCCCGAGGTACCTATGCAGATCAAATTGGCTAACCCCCGCGGCTTTTGCGCCGGCGTTGATCGCGCCATCGAGATCGTCAATCGCGCTCTTGAAGTATTTGGCCCGCCTATTTATGTGCGTCATGAAGTGGTGCATAACAAATTTGTGGTGGAAGACCTGCGTAGTCGTGGCGCGATTTTTGTCGAAGAAATTGATCAGGTGCCAGACGATGTCATTGTTATCTTCAGCGCACACGGTGTTTCTCAGGCTGTGCGCCAGGAAGCGGCCGACCGCGGCCTTAAGGTGTTTGACGCGACTTGCCCGCTGGTGACCAAGGTTCACATGGAAGTATCGCGTTACAGTCGCGACGGCCGCGAGTGCGTGCTGATTGGCCATGCCGGTCATCCTGAGGTTGAGGGCACCATGGGCCAGTATGACGAGGCTAGGGGTGGCAAAATCTATCTGGTTGAGGACGAAGCAGACGTCGCCAAGTTGCAAATACAAGATCCGGAGCGCTTGGCCTTTGTAACGCAAACCACCTTGTCCATGGATGATACGGCGCGGGTGATTGATGCGCTGCGTAGTCGCTTCCCGGCTATCGATGGGCCGCGCAAGGATGATATCTGCTACGCCACCCAGAATCGTCAGGATGCGGTGAAGCAGCTAGCCCGCGAATGTGATCTTGTACTGGTGGTGGGTAGCCCGAATAGCTCCAACTCCAACCGTCTGCGTGAGTTGTCTGAGCGTATGGGTACGCCAGCTTATTTGATTGATGGGGCTGATGAGATTCAGCCGCAGTGGTTGGCTATGGCAAACAATATCGGCGTGACGGCGGGTGCGTCCGCGCCTGACGTGCTGGTGCGCCAGGTTATTCAGCATCTGCATGCGCAAGGTGCCACCGGCGCTGAAGAATTGGCCGGGCAGGAAGAGAATATCGTCTTCAGCATGCCGAAAGAGCTGAGGGTAGTTGAGGTTGAATAACGTTGGTTTTAGCGCGTGTCTGGCCAGAACGCGCTGATGCCGGCTACACCCTGCGCGCCGCAGTTGCGCGCTTGGTCTAGATGTTCAAGCGTCATACCCCCGAGCAGGTAGACTGGCAGAGTTGCCGCTTGCATCAGTTGCTCTGCAGCCGCCCAGCCCAATGGCTCGCTGCCTCGATGACTTTGGGTCGCAGCAATAGGCGATAGCGTTACAAAGTCGATGCCCAGCTCCATCGCCATCTGCAATTCTTCCGCATTGTGGCAAGAGGCGGCCATTAGTTTGTTGCCTGGCTTCGCTTGTTGTTGTCCGCGCTGCTGCCAGAGGCTGCGTAGCTGGGCACTGGTGAGATGCCAGCCAGCGTCAGGCCAAGGTGGCGCATTGTCACCTTTGAGCAGCCATTGAAAGTGGTCACCAAAGCGCTCCAGCACCTTGACCGCCAAGTCACGATACGCGGCACAGTCCAGGTGGGTCTGACGCAGTTGCACGAGGCGAATGCCTTTAGCCTTGGCCTGCTCCAGTCCGGCCAATAGCGATTGTTCGTCGGTGTCCGGTGTGATCAGGTACTGATCAGGCAGCTGCGCTGCGATCACGATGGGCTTGTTAGCGGCCGGAAAGTCAAAATCAGACAGTGTCTGTGGCGGCGCCCAGCGCACCGGCTGGCCCTCGGCTCCGTGTGCCTCACCCGAAAAAGCAGTGACCTTCCATACATCCAGCCGAATGGACTTGTCGGAATAGTCGTGGCGGATGTCTATCAGTGGGTGAGCTTCAATAACCTGGATGCCCAGCTCCTCCTGCAGCTCCCTGCTCAGCCCTGCAAGGCGCTCTTCGCCCGACTCCAGCTTGCCACCCGGAAACTCCCACAATCCGCCCTGGTGGCTACTGTTAGGGCGCTTGGCGATAAGTATATTGCCGGCCGGGTCTACGATAACTCCGGCCATCACGTGAATGCGGCGCATCAGTGTGCCGAGGGCGTTGGGCGGTATGGGATCATTGGCGGGACAGGTCTTCGGAAAACACGTCCTGTTCCTGCTCATTGCCGGGGATGACATGTTCTTCAGAAGCCCAGGCGCCCAGGTCAATCAAGCGGCAGCGCTGTGAACAGAAGGGGCGGTCAGGAAAGCTGGCGTCCCAGGTGACGGGTGCCTTGCAGGTTGGACATTCAACATTCAGGGTCATGGGTTTTTCTCCTGCAGCATCGCCAGATACTGCTGATGCAATGTGTTGACCTGCTCGTGCAGGTGGGCCAGATCACGATCATTGGTAATGATGTCGTGGGCCTGGCTGAGCCTGGCTTCGCGCTGCGACTGTACTTGCATGATAGCTTTCACCTGATCTTCGGAAACCTGGTCGCGCGTAGCCGTCCTGGCGAGCTGCAGCGCCTCAGGCACGTCTACCACTATGACCCGGCTGGCCAGGTGGTGCTGCCCTGACTCAATCAGTAGCGGCGAAACCAGGAGCACATAGGGCGAGGTCGCGCTGTTGAGGTCGCGCAGGGTCTCTTCGCGAATCAGCGGATGCAGTAAGGACTCGAGCCAGATACGCTCATCAGCGTCGCTGAACACCTGCTGGCGTAAAGCGGCCCGATCCAGGTTGCCGTCTTGCTGCAGGATCTCGGCACCGAAGCGATCAACAATATGTTGTAACGCGGGCTTGCCGGGTTCAACCACGACGCGAGACTTAAGATCGGCATCCACCACATGTATGCCGTGGGCAGAAGAGAAATAATTGGCGGCAGCGGTCTTGCCGCTGCCGATACCACCGGTCAAACCTATGATCATGCTCATAACGGGCAACACTGATGTCCTGGGGCGATGCGATGGGCCGCCGGAGGGCGGCGCGCCGGCTCAGAAGCCGGCGAACTTGAGATAGCTGCCGGTGATTGTCTCACCCCAGATCAGCGCAATCCAGCCTGCGATGGCCAGATAAGGGCCAAAGGGCAGGGGCGTGGTGTTGTCCTGGCCGCGGGTTTTCAGAATGATGATGCCAAGGATGGCGCCAACCAAGGATGACAACAGTATGGTCAACGGCAGTATCTGCCAGCCACCCCAAGCGCCCAGCATGGCCAATAGTTTGAAGTCGCCATAGCCCATGCCTTCCTTGCCGGTGACCAGCTTGAACAGCCAATAAACCGACCACAAACTGAGGTAGCCGGCAATGGCTCCCCACAGTGCGTCTTGCAGCGAGGTATAAAAACCGAAGCTATTGGCAATAAGGCCAAGCCACAACAGAGGTAGTACCAGGGCGTCGGGCAGTAACTGGGTGTCGGCATCTATCATGCTCAGGCTGATCAGCCCCCAGGTCAGTACCAGCATCCCGGCAGCGGGCCAACCAAAACCGTATTGCCAAGCGATGACCATGGAAAGCAGGGCGGTAAGCAGTTCAACCAGAGGGTAACGCACGCTGATGCTGTTCTTGCACTGACCACAGCGGCCGCGCAGCAGCAAATAGCTCAGGATTGGCAGGTTTTGCCAAGCCTTGATCTCGGCGTTGCAGTGAGGGCAGTGCGAGTGCGGCAAGATCAGGTTGTAGGTAGGCTGCGCAGGCTGCTCCTCATCGGGGTGCAGCATTTCGCGGCTTTGTTGCAGCCACTGGATTTCCATCATTTTGGGCAGGCGATGAATCACCACATTGAGGAAACTGCCAATGATCAGGCCCAGTAGCCCTGCGAGCAAAATAAAGGCCAGCGCGTGGCTGGCCAGGTAGTCGAGAAGTTGCATGTGGTTAGACGACGTTGCCTAGTTGGAAAATTGGGAGATACATAGCTACGATGAGACCACCCACAAGCACGCCCAGTACGCACATAATCATGGGTTCGAGCAAAGTAGTTAGGTTGTCTACCTTGTTATCCACTTCTGCTTCATAGTAATCCGCCACCTTTTCCAGCATGCCGTCCAGGTTACCCGACTCCTCACCGATTCCCGCCATTTGGACCGCTAGGGAGGGGAATACATTGGTCGTACGCATCGAGAAATTAAGCTGCGAACCGGCAGAAACATCTTCCTTTATTTTCATGACTGCGTTGTAAAACACGACGTTACCCGCGGCGCCCGCTACTGAATCGAGTGCTTCAACTAAGGGCACGCCTGCTGCAAAAGTAGTCGAAAGCGTACGTGCGTAACGAGCAACAGCTGCTTGGTAGATTATGTCTCCGACGATTGGTGCTTTTAGTATGAGGCGGTCCTCTGTATCTCTGAGTTTTTTAGATCTGACATGCGCTTTCCCGTAGGCGTAACCGCCCACAATCAAAGCAATAAGCATCACGAGCCACCAAGCTTGCAGCCACTCGGATAACGCTATGACGAACAGCGTGAAGGAAGGTAGATTGGCGCCGAAACTGGAAAAAACGTCTTGAAAGCTTGGAACTACTTTCAGCAACATTATGGCCGTTACGATTATCGCAACCACCACTACTGAGATTGGGTAAGTCAACGCTTTTTTTATTTTTGCTTTAAGTGCTTCGGTCTTTTCTTTGTAGGTTGCAATGCGATCCAGTAGTGACTCTAGCCGGCCAGATTGCTCGCCTGATTCCACGAGGTTGCAGAACAGGTCGTCAAAATATTGAGGGTGCTGGCGCAGCGAATCAGCCAGGGTGTTGCCGGCGGCCACATCAACCTTTATCTCATTGACCAGCTTACTTATGTTGGGGTTTTCAGCGCCTTCTGCAATAATCTCAAAAGCCTGAATAATGGGTACGCCGGACTCCAGCATGGTGGCGAGTTGGCGGGTAAAAAAGGCAATATCGAGCGGCTTGATCTTCTTGGCGCGTTTACCAAAAAGCGTAGATTTTTTATTGATCTTGGTAACCAGGATACCCTGCTTGCGCAGCTGGTTTTTGATCAAGGCGGCGTTTGAGCCTTGTATTTCACCGGTAATCTTGGTGCCCTTGCGGTCTTTACCCTCCCATTTGAATGGGTAAAGCTTTGCTTCCTTGGCCTTTTTTTTGGCAGCGGCAGGGTTCTTTTTTAGTGCTGCTTGTTGCGCCATGACTTAATCCTTGGTCACTCGGTTAACTTCCGCCAGACTGGTCACACCCTCTTCTGCTTTCATTAGGGCGGATTGGCGCAAGCTTCTAAAGCCCTCGCTCTGGGCTACATCAGAAATCTGAATAGAATTGCCGTCTTCCATGATAATGCGCTGCATCGCAGGCGTAATTTTGACGACTTCATAAATACCAACACGTCCTTTATAACCATCTTTACAGTTTTCGCAACCCACGGGCCCAAAAATTGTAATGCCCGCGGCGATTTTCTCGTCACTGAAGCCTTCCTCTCGCAGCACCTCCTTCGGCACCTCCATCGGCTTTTTGCAGGTTTTGCATAATCTACGGGCCAGCCGCTGAGCGATAATCAGGTTGACCGAGGTGGCGATGTTGAACGAGGGCACGCCCATATTGCGCAAGCGTGTGAGGGTTTCTGCGGCGCTGTTGGTGTGCAAGGTAGACATTACCATGTGGCCGGTCTGGGCTGCCTTGATGGCAATCTCGGCCGTTTCCAGGTCGCGGATCTCCCCCACCATGATGATGTCGGGGTCTTGGCGCAAAAAAGCGCGTAGCGCTTTGGCGAAATCCAATCCTTGCTTGGGATTGACGTTAACCTGGTTAATGCCCTCCAGGTTGATCTCTACGGGATCCTCTGCGGTGGATATGTTGCGCTCCACCGTGTTCAAAATATTCAAGCCAGTATACAGCGATACGGTTTTGCCAGAACCCGTAGGGCCGGTTACCAAAATCATGCCCTGGGGTCTTTCCAGCGCCGCCATATACATTTGTTTCTGATCGTCTTCATACCCCAGTGCATCGATGCCCATTTTGGCACTTTCGGCATCAAGAATACGCAGCACGACCTTCTCGCCCCACAGGGTGGGAAGGGTGTTCACGCGAAAGTCGATTGCCTTGTTTTTGGAAATCTTCAATTTAATCCGGCCGTCTTGTGGCTTGCGCCGTTCGGCCAAGTCCATGGAAGACATAACTTTCAAGCGCGCGGCGATACGAACGCCCAGCTGCTGAGGGGGCTTTGCTACTTCATGCAGGATGCCGTCGGTGCGAAAGCGCACGCGGTAGGTTTTTTCATAAGGCTCGAAATGAAGATCGGAGGAACCCATGCGCACCGCGTCCAGCAGCATCTTGTTGACGAAACGGACTATAGGCGCATCGTCGGAATCAGCTCCCATGTCCTTCTTATCGTCTTCAGTGACTGCTTGAATATCCAGATCATCAAGATCTGCATCTGCCATGTCACCCAGGCCGCCAGTTGGGCTGTCGAGGTATTTCTCAATAGCGGTGTGCAGCTTATCGTCTTCGACTATAACGGCATCTGTCATCAACCCGGTGTTGAACTGAATGTCGCTAAGTGCTTGCTGGTTGGTCGGGTCTGAGATCGCCAGATAGAGCCTTGAACCGCGCTTGAACAACGGCATCACGTTGTGCTGACGAATCAGCTTCTCGCTGACCAGGTCCTGAGGCTGGGCCTCTTTATCGATGGCTGCCAAATCAAGATACGGGTAACCAAACTCCTCAGCGCAAACCATAGCGAGATCGCGCGCACTCGCCAGCTTCGCCTGCACCAGGTGAGTAATAAATGGAATCTTATCCTGGCTGGCTTGTTGGCTGGCTTTTGCTGCGGTGGCGGCATCCAGCAGCTGATCCTGCACTATGCGCCTGGCCAGTCCAGAGAGGGTGGGGTTTTCCATGGTTAAGCGAATCTCTGAAACAAAAAGCGAATTTATACAGCACTATAGTATAGGTGGCGGTTGGCTTGCACGGCAAAGTGAGGGCTAGGGCCTGTTTCTGGTGCCAGTGATCTACGGGTGACAAAAAACGTCATTATTGGACGTCCGAAGGCGGGCCGTGCTTGTGTGAATAAGTACCGGAATTCAAATGAGGGCCGATTTTAGGCCTGTTTAAGTCTTGGCCTATTATTTGCTTGGTTATGATCAGCCATAGGGCTAGCTCACATACAATGGAGAACTACATGAAAGCTCAAATACAAAAGGGTTTTACCCTTATCGAACTGATGATCGTGGTTGCGATTATTGGTATTTTGGCAGCAATCGCGCTGCCTGCTTATCAGGATTACACCGCGCGTGCTCAGGCAACTGAAGCGCTTACCGCTACTGCGGGTATTCGTGCTGATGTCGCTGTCGACACTGCTGAAGCTGGTGGTAATGTGGCGTTTGCAAGTGCTCCGACTATCGCCTCAGCGCTATTGCTGGATGGTAAGTATTTCGCACCCAACGGAGTCACGGTATCAAATGTTGGACAAATAGCCGTTCTTTATAATGATGGGGCTCTTAGCGGCCAGACTTTGACCTTGACTCCTGCTGTCGCGAACGGTCAGATTTCTAGCTGGACTTGCGCAGGCCTGACTAATACTAGTCATATCCCTTCAGGATGCCGTTAAGCAGAAGATGTAATTATGCAAATAATTGGGGGCAGGTGAGAATGCTTTCTGCTTGATCTCAATTATTAGCTTCTTGCTCTGACAACAATCCCCGGTTCGCCGGGGATTGTTGTTTCTGCTTTTCGGGTAGTGGCTCTTGGGGCTTATTCTTTACCCGGTCGATCAGCTTTGCCATCTCACGCCAAACTCTGATGTATTGCCGAGCAGTTGGTGCAATGAGGGCGGTTTGACCCGTTGAGGATATTTGCCGTGTGCGTGAGTCTGGTAGCTGGTTCAGGGCTGGTCGCCGGGCGCTGTTGTCACCAAGGCAAGCGAGATAGACGAATACACCGCTTTTGGGTTGTGCTCATCAGCAGGGAAACGACTGATTGGTCTGCTGGTCGACCAGGAGCTTCACCTTCCAAAACCTTGGCAAAGCGCGACGCGGCCGCCACCCAGCCAATTTTACCGGCCCGTTAATGTCGTCATAATGTGATTTTTTTTGGCTCACCCTGCCCTTCAGGGTGGTCAGGTCGCCTTGTTCGATTTCTTCTGCCTCCCTCAATCGGTCATTTCAATCAAGCCGCTTACCGAGCGCGCCAAGGGCTGTCAGGGCGTGGCGAATCGGGACGTCAATTCGGCTGCGCCAAACGCTTTTTCTCTTTGTCCAGTAATCGGGCGAAAAAATACCTGTGGTTCGGCGTCTGGCAGATTTTTCGTCGTCACGCTGATTCCAGTATAATGATCGGGGGTCAGATGAACATTGTTCATTGAGTGTCCGGTCACCCTGCTTGACCAGCTCGCGCCGACTGTCCGGTTAGCCTTTTCAATTTGATCCTTGAACTTGTCGTTATCCAATACCAGCCGGCTGAGCGTTGTTTCATTTATGGTTTGGACTCGCCCGACAGGCAACGGCTATGGAAAAAAGACTGCGATAAGCAGGTTGACGTGACTCTGGCGGATTGCCGAGCCACTGATACAACGCTTGCGGCGTGACCCGTTGCGAAGATTTGCCGGGCGCTATTACCATAGCGGCGCGCACCGGGTTCATTAAATGTGCGAGTTAAATCGTTATCTGACCCCTGTTGCACAACTGGCGTTAGCTTTGCAGCAAACCTTTGGAGACAGTCTCCCCCTCCCGCCACAACCGCCACTCCCTCCGCTCATACACATTCCACCGCTCATTGTTAGTCAGCGGCTCAGTCGCAATAACAGTCACCACGTCTGCTGAGGTAGTGTGCTCCGTGAAATCAATACTCACCTCTACATCACTCAAGTGCGCTGCGCCAAAGGGTGCTCGGCGGGTGATCCAGTGGAGTTTGCTAGTGCACAGGGTGTAGAGCCAGTCGCCGTTGCTGAGCATGATGTTGCATACCCCTTTGTCGAGCAGGGGCTGGCAGGACTGGCTTAGCTGTTCTATCAGCTCGGTCGTTGACGGTGGTTCGCTGAAGCACGCGGTCAGGGTGTTGAGCAGGTGGCAGAAGAGGGCTTCGCTGTCGGTATTACCCACGGCGCTGAACTGTCCGGTCTTTGGGGTAAAGTCGGTCAATTGGCCGTTGTGGGCGAAGGTCCAGTATTGCCCCCAGAGTTCGCGGGTAAACGGATGGGTGTTGGCCAGGCTGACGCCGCCGACGTTGGCTTGGCGAATATGGCAAATGACGTTTTCCGACTTGATCGGGTATGACTCGACCAGTTTGGCGATGGCGGAGTCGTGGCAGGGGTTCGGGTCGTGAAAACAGCGCACACCTTTACCTTCGTAAAAGGCGACGCCCCAGCCGTCGCGGTGCGGTCCACTGCCGCCGCCGCGACGCATCAGCCCGGCAAAGCTGAAGCAGATATCAGTTGGTACGTTTGCGCTCATACCCAGCAGTTCACACATCGCTTGCCCCGGCTGTTACAGATTGAGTGCAGAATTAACTCAGTTTGCTGCTGCGCTGTAAAGCCGGGTTGAGCGCGTTGGCGTTATCACATGCGCATGATGACGCCCTGCTGCGGGCTGACCTTGCCATCCAGCGTATTCAGGTAGCCTTGTTTGATCGCTTGCTCGCCTGCCAGCTCGCTGATGTCCATCCACTTGCTCACTGAGCCAACCAAGGGCTGCCATAAGCTCGCGAAGCGGGTCATCAATGCGGCCGCACCCAGTTCCTTGGCTCTGGCTTCCCAGTAGCCTGGCGCAAAAAATACCTGTGGCGCGGGGCCTGGCAGGTCCTTTTCTGCGCCGCGTTGATCCCAGTGTGCTGCGCCCACCAATGAGCTAAAGCGCAGGTTATCGGCAAAGTGCTTATGCACCTGCGCCAGAACTTTGCCGTTGCCGGCAAAGTCGACCGATACACTGGGCTGGCTGGCATCCAGATCGCCGATCTGATCATAGCTCACTACTTTGTCGTAGTAGCCCAGGTTACGGACAAATTCCAGGTTGCTGTTTGACGTCAGCGCGGTAATGGTCAGGGGCTTGCCGCGTTTAGCCCGTTGATGCTGGAGCATGAAGGCCAGCCCGAGCGCGGTTTTGCTGGACGCGCTGGTGAGGATGATCTGGTCTGCAGCAAAAAAGTCATTTTCAGCCAGGTAATCATCGAGCAGAAAGGAGGTAATCAGCAGTGGTCGCAGCAGCATCTGCAGCGCTTCCGTCTCCTTGCGATACGCTGGATCGCAAGCAGTGAACTGATATTGGTTGTAGGCCAGCGCCAGATGAGCCCGGTGGCTACTTTTGTCGGTAAAGGCGTTGTCGGTCAGGTCACCGGGCTGCACCTTCAGCTGCGGCGCCATCGGTAGATAGCCGTAAACCCGAGTGCCTTTAGTGATGCTCGGGTGCTTGCTGGCAATCACGTCAGCAAAGCCCCATACCGGAATCTGCCCCCAAGGCTCCTCTACCGGGAAGAAGTCCCAGTATTGGAAGCGTTTGCCCAGCGCCGCGTAGGTAATGTTGTTGGCCGTAAAGGCAACGCGATCGACCGCTAGCAGGGCCTCACCCTCGTTTAGATCCGCTTCTTTCAATAACGGCTGATGCAGCTGTTGGCAATCATGCAGATCGTTCTGGTTTACGACAAAGCAATCGCCTGCAGAGTTAAGCATGCTGAGCTCTCCTTGAGTGATTTCCGGGCTTTGAATATGTGGCACGTGGATAAGCCTAGCTTGCCGCGTAATACCTGCCTGGTCTGCATCAAATCACCGGATAAATGAGGAGCAATAAGGCGAGACGAGATGATGCCGGATTAGCAATTTTTTGCCCCTTTTTGGTGCTTTAAGCCAAGATCGCTAGTTGGTAAATAAAAAATATGTCTTTTTTTATATATTTTAGAAGGCTCTGGAAAGAGGTTTGCAGGCGCTTTTTTTGTAGGCCGTGGAGCAGGTTGAAAGCGCTGTGACCTATTGGTCACAAAATTGCATTATTATATTTAGCCTCAAATGGCATCGTTTCTGTTTATGGCTGTTTTTTGGTGCGTTTTACATTTCTGGCTTAACTGCTTGACTTGAATCAAAGCCTGCCGTGCGAAATACGGCGACGCTTGACGATGAATCGAATACACCTTATCCGGTACGAGGATTTCAAAAATGAAACAGCTCACCCCTATGGACTCTCACTTCTTTTACTTTGAGGCTCCCAATCAACCCATGATGATTGGGAGCCTCTGGCTGTGTGATCAGAGCAGCGCGCCAGGTGGGCTGGTTCGACATAAGGAAATCCTGCAGTACATTTCTGACCGACTGAATACCACCTCGTTCTTCCGTCGCCGGCTCGAACAGGCGCCTTTCCAACTGGACGATCCTTACTGGTTGGATGATGAGAATTTCGATCTGGAGTATCACGTTCGTCATGTAGGGCTGCCGCAACCGGGTGACTGGCGTCAGCTGTGTATCTTTACTGCGCGCACCATGTCCCGCAGTGTCGATATGGAGCGTGCGCCTTGGGAGATCTACATTATTGAGGGCGTGAACAATGTAGAAGGTATACCGCCCAACAGTTTCGCCGTGCTGATTCGCTTCCATCATGCCTATGTGGATGGCAAGGCCAGCCTGGAACTGACGACCGCCATGATGGAAGAAACAGCCGAGCATGAGTACGGTCGCCGCGACCGCGTTGAGGTAGCGGAGCGCCTGCCGACCAAACTGGAAATGTGGGCGCGCACCACTCCGCGGATGATGGGGCAGACATTGCGTAGCATGAAAGCCGGGTTAACCGTTGGGCGCAAGGGGATAGAGTTGGCGCGGCGCTTGCGTAATGAGGATAAGCCGGAACAGACGCGAGTCCCTAAGAGCATCTTCAATACCCAGATATCCCCCCACCGTTCTTATGGTGCTTTCACCTGGCGTATTTCAGAGCTCAAGCGTATGCGTCAATTGTGCCCGGGCAGTACCTTGAATGATGTGGTGATCGCGATTATTGGTGGGGGTATGCGCCGCTACCTGAATCACCACAACGCGTTGCCTGAAACGGGCTCCCTGGTCTCCATGTGTCCGGTGTCGGTGCGGCCAAGTGAGGCCGGTGCTGACTGCGGCAATCTTATCTCGGCCATGTACATCGGTATTGGTACCGATATAGCTCACGCCGCCGATCGCCTGCACGCAGTGCAACGCAGGACGGCCAAAGGCGTGCCTCTCGCCAAGGAAGTGCTCTGTGATCTGAGCAATGCCTTTGGCGACATGATTCCTCCCTATATGCGCGCTTTCGGCGCATGGACGCAAAATCGGTTGCGCTCGGCCAGTCGTTTTACCCTCGTCAATACCGTGATTACTAACGTGCCTGGTATCCCCGGCCTGCAGCCGCGCTACTTTGCTGGCGCCAAGATCGTCAACGTATTCCCGTTGGTGCCGGTGTGCGATGGCATGGGGATCAGTCACGGTATGACGGGTATTTACGATGAGCTTAACCTGGGCGTAGTGGCCGATCGAAAAATCGTCGGTGATATGGACACCTACATCGCTTGCATGGAAGCGTCCACTCAAGAGTATCAGGCGCTGTTGCAGCAACTGGAAGCGCGAGGATCGGACTCAGGCAAGCTGGCGTCGATAGCCCAGGAGCCGGCGCAGAAAGCGGACGAGGAAAACGCCAACTTGAAGGCCGATGCGGCTGCGTCTGAGAGCAAAACGGCCTCTACTGCGCGCAAGCGTAAAGGCGAAAAAATGGCGGCGGCACAGGCTAAGACAGAGCATTCCGACGTGGAGCCGGCACGCTCGGCGACGCATTCACGCTAAGTTTTCGATACAGGCAACCGGCGCCGCGGTGGCGCCAGAGGTACGGATATGGGCTTGAAATTGTTTCAGCGCGCGCGCAGTAAATCCTTGCTTGAAGCCATGGAGAAGGCTGAGACCTATGACCAATGGGCCGAACTGGCGGGTGAGTATGACCATGAGCACGGTCTGGATGAATGGAAGCAGGACGATGCCTGTGAAAGTTACGACTATCGCTCGCTACGCCAGCGCCTTGATGTGCTCAGGGATCTGCGCTTTCGTGGTGACTTTCCGCAATTATTGTTTGCCTTGAATGAAGGCGTGCATGGCAATCTGGGCGGCATGGGGAAGCCGTCGCTGTATAACAAGGCGCGCTTGGGTACCAAGACCCTGATTACACGCTATATCGATGAGTTGTGCGGTGCGCTGAATGACCTCAATGAAGTCTCTGATGAGGTTATTCCACTGCAGGACAAGCAGGACTTCTTCTTGCGCGCGAGTCACTGCAACGGTCGTTCTGCCTTGATGTTGAGCGGTGGCGCGGTACTCGGTTTTTTTCATACAGGGGTGCTCAAAGCGTTGTTTGAGCAAGGGCTGCTACCGGAGATTATATCGGGCTCCAGTGCGGGTTCCATTCTCGCTGCGACCGCCTGCACGCACCACGATGATGAGCTGCGCGAGCGCCTGAGTACAGATAACCTGCACCACGACGTGGAAGAAACAACAGCCATTCGCCCAACGCTGTCACTGTTGGGTAACCGACGTCCGGCGATGGATGCCGACAATTTGCGCGACTACCTGGCCAAGATTCTGCCGGATCTGACTTTTCAGGAAGCCTTTGAGCTCACCGGGCGCAAACTCAATATTACTGTAACCGGGCTCTCGACCCAGCAGGCTCCGCGCCTGCTGAATGCGATTACCTCGCCTAACGTATTGATTCGCTCTGCGGTGAAGGCGTCTTGCGCTATTTACGGCATTTATCCGCCGGTTACTCTGATGTGTCGCAATGCGGCGGGGGAAGCGGTGCCTTACCTGCCGGGTATGAAATGGATCGATGGTTCATTCGCCGATGATTTACCCGCCAAGCGCTTGGCGCGCCTGTACGGAGTGAATCACTTTATTTCCAGTATGACCAACCCCGCTGCGCTGGCGATCACGCCCGATCCGGATGTGCCCCGTACGCGTTTGCGCTCTTTGGTGAACTTCCAGGCTAACTTCATCAAAATGGGGGCGGCCGAAGCCATGCGTTTCAGTCGCGACAATATTCGCATCAAGTCACCGGTAATCAGTTTGATGCAGCACTTGACCTATGGTGTGCTGGCGCAGGATTACACCGCCGACATCAATATCTTCTTGCGTAATCGCTGGGACCATCCGCTGAGATTGTTGGCCCCGCCCACCCGTGAGGCCATGCACCGCTTAATTCACGAGGGCGAGCGCTCTACCTGGGAAAAGGTCGAGATGGTGCGCAACTGTACGGCGGTTAGTCGTACCCTCGACAACATTCTGCATAGTCGCGGCTGGGAAAAGTAACCCGTTGCAGCTGACCGGGCTTTCCAAGTGCCGGGCAGCTGCGCACAATGGCTGATTCGTTTTGACCGAGACAGGCATTAGCCATGAGTACAGAAGACTTACCCTTGCGCGGCCGGCGCATCGCCTTGCCGGAAAGCCGGGAGCTGGATCTGTTTGCCGATATGCTGACCAAGCGCGGCTCTGATGTCCTTCGCTGCCCGCTGGTTTCTATCCATGATGCACCGGACTCCGCTCCCGTGTTGGCCTGGATGCAGGAGCTGATAGCGCAGCCCTTTGATCAACTGATTTTCCTCACCGGTGAGGGCTTGCGGCGTATGGTTGCGCTGGCTGAGCGCCAAGGCGGCAGCCTACGCGATGAATTTGTTACGGCGCTGGCGCCCATACCGAAACTGACCCGTGGTCCCAAGCCCGGCGCAGCTCTGCGCAAGATCGGCTTGAAGGCTGACCGCGTGGCCGTCTCGCCGACCACCGAGGGCGTGATTGAGACGCTAAAGGCAGAAAACCTGGCAGGGCAGCGCATTGGTGTGCAGCTTTACGGCACCGACCCAAACCTGAAGCTCGTTGCGTTCTTGCAGCAGGCGGGTGCGCTGGTCAGCACGGTATCGCCTTACATTTATGCCGATGATGTGGAAGACGCCCGGGTTGATCAGCTGATTGATGCACTGCTTGCCGCTGAGGTGGATGCGGTCGCCTTCACCAGTGCTACCCAGGTAAGACGCCTGTTTCAGATTGCCCGCCGCCGCGAGCAGGGCGATGCCCAACTATTGGCGGCACTGCGCAGGTTGAAGGTGGCAGCTGTTGGCCCGGTGGTACGCGATGAGCTGTTGGCGTATGGCGTGCAGGTCGATCTGATGCCGGAAAGCAGCTTCTTCATGAAGCCGCTGGTTCGCGAGCTGGTCAAAGTATTGAGTTAACGGGCCGCGGCTAAGCGGCCCGCTGTTGCACGCCAAATAGCGGCTGAGTTATTGCGCCAATGCCATGGCGGGCCAGCGGTCTTTCCACGGCTGCGCCTGCTCAATCTGGCTTGCCAGTTGCAGCAATAGGCCCTCGCCACTATGCGCAGCACAGAACTGCACTCCCAGCGGCAGGCCGTCATTTGTCCAGTGCAGTGGCACGCTCATTGCCGGTGTGCCGGTCAGATTCGATAACTGAGTAAAGGGGAAGTAACTCAGGTTTTTGCTTGCCATGTCGTCAACCATGTTGTCGAGCACGCCCCAGCGGGCCAGCAGTGGCAGTAACCCCGTGTTAAGTAAAAAACTCAACGCCTTGGCTTGACCGGCTGGTAGTTCGGCCTGCTCGTGGCGGATGGGAGGATGAGCAATGGTTGGCGTTAAAAATAGATCGTAGCGTTGGTGAAAGTCGCCCAGGGCCTGGCCAAAGCGATTCCAGTCACGATGGCGGCTGACATACTCGGCGCTGTTCTGCGCGCGGCCTAGCGCCGCCAGCGTGCGTGTCAGCAGCTCGAAGTCAAGATCGCTCGCGCCCAGCTCCCGGGCCTGGTTCAACGTCGCGGCTACCTGGCCGAAGTACATGCTCAGATAGCTGCGGGCTAAAGACTGGCCGTCGTAATCAGGTGCCGCCTCTTCTACCTCATGTCCAAGTGATTGCAGCAGATTGACGGCATTCTGTACCGCCATCACGGCCTCCGGGTGTACCGGCGTATCGACCGGTGAGCGGGTGCTGAAGCCAATGCGCAGTTTGCCCGGCTGGCGTGCGCTCAGCTCGCGGAAAGACTGCGTCGGGGGCGCGACCGCAAAGGGGTCGCCGGGATTGGTGCCGGCCATCACATCCAGCGATAGCGCGGCGTCGCGCACTGTACGGCACAACACCAGATCGCTGGACGCGCCTTCCCATACCTCTGCCACAGCAGGACCGGGCGATACACGACCACGGCCGGGTCGCAGGCCAAATAGCCCACAACAGGCGGCGGGAATACGGATCGACCCGCCACCATCATTGGCGCCTGCCAGCGGCACCATACCGGCAGCAACCGCGGCCGCGGAGCCACCGCTGGACCCGCCCGGTGTGTGCGCCAGGTTCCAGGGGTTGCGCGTAATACCGAAAGCCTCGGGGTCGGTTACCCCCTTGAGCGCCAGCTCCGGGGTATTGGTTTTGCCCATGATGACGGCGCCAGCGTCCAGCAGGCGGCGTACCAGATGCGCATGCTGGGTTGCCGGCACGCGGTTAAACACCTTGCTACCGCTGCTGGTCGGCAGGCCAGCGTAGTCTTGTACGGCATCCTTGATCAGGATCGGTACGCCAGCTAGCGGTCCCGCCAGGGGCTGGGTAACACGTTGGCGTGCAATCTCGAACATCGGCTGACAGACTGCATTGAGCTGAGGGTTAAGCTGATGGTAGCGATCTATGGCTTGATCGAGCAGCTCGCTAGCAGAGGCTTCCCCCCGTTGCACTATCAGGGCCAGCTCGGTAGCGTCGCTATCAAGGTATTGCTGTAGGCTGAGCGTCATGCAGAACGTCCTGTTTTTGTTGTTTGAGTAAATACTCTATTTAAGCCCTGCGAGCAGGCCCTGCGTCAAGTCGCTCGCGCTGCTACTTGTCACCGCTGGCTGGCAGGGCAACAATGCCGTATTGCTCTTTCTATAGTCCCCCTGTTTGCCAAGGATGCTGGATGACCACTGATTCTTCTGAGCTGCAACAGACATTGCGCCTGAAACCCGAACAACTCACTGTGCCCATTGATCTTGCCAATATGGGGTTCACCACGACGGATGATCTTGAGCCGTTTCGCGGCATTCTTGGTCAGGAGCGTGCGGTGGAGGCCCTGCAGTTTGGGGTTGCCATGCATCGCCCCGGGTATAACGTCTTTGTCATGGGCGAGCCGGGTACCGGTCGCTTCTCCTACGTACAGCGCTATCTGCGTGCCGAAGCCAAACGCCAAATCACGCCGCAGGACTGTGTTTACGTCAACAACTTCGACGAGCCGCGTGAGCCTTGGGTGATCAGTCTGGCCCCCGGCTCGGCTGGTGAACTGATCGCAACGATCGAGCAGCTCATTGATAACCTGTTGGCAACCTTTCCTGCGGTATTCGAGCACCCGGCTTATCAGCAGAAGAAAAGCGCGATCGATCGCGCCTTCAATCAACGCTACGACCGCGCTATTGATTCGGTAGAGCGGCGCGCGCTGGAAAAGAGCATCGCTATTTATCGCGACGCGCAGAATATTGCCTTCACCCCGATGAAAGAGGGCAAGGCACTGGACGAGGCTGACTTCTCGCAGCTGCCGGAGGCCGAGCGCGACCGTTTTCATGCTGATATCTCGGCCTTGGAAGAGGTGCTCAATGAGGAGCTATCCAGCCTGCCGCAATGGAAGCGTGAGTCGAGCAATCAGCTGCGCGAACTCAACGATCAGACTATTACCGATGCGCTGCATCCTCTGCTTGAGCCGCTACTGGAGACCTACTGTGGTAACCAGGCGGTCTGTGAGTATTTGCAGGCGCTGCGTCAGAACCTGTTGAAAACCGTCATCGACCAACTCGTAGAGGAGCGGGTGCTTGAGGCCAAGCCGGATGCTTACAAAAAGCAGATGCTGACCGAACAGTATTGCCCCAGCCTCATTGTTGGGCATGACGGCAGCGGTGGTGCACCGGTTGTGCATGAACCTCACCCATCCTATGACAACTTGTTTGGGCGAGTTGAGTACAGCCCGGAACAAGGTGGCCTGGTAACCAGTTACCGGCATATTCGCTCGGGAGCACTGCATCGGGCCAATGGCGGTTATCTGGTGCTGGAAGCAGAAAAGCTGTTGAGTGAGCCCTTTGTCTGGGATGCCTTGAAGCGTGCTCTGCATTCGCGCGTGCTGAAAATGGAGTCGCCCTGGGCTGATATGGGCAGACTGGCCACGGTAACGCTGACACCTCAAGTGATCCCCCTGAACTTGAAGGTCCTGATCATTGGCTCGCGGCAGATTTATTACGCTTTGCAGGAAATGGATCCGGACTTTCAGGAGATGTTTCGGGTACTGGTCGACTTTGACGAAGATCTGCCGCGGACTACAGACAGCATCGAGGGCATGGCACAGCTACTCAAGACCCGCACCTCTGAGGAAGGAATGGCGCCCCTCACTGCCGCAGCGGTAGCCCGAGTGCTGACGTACAGCGCACGCCTGGCCGAGCACCAGACTCGCCTGTCGGCACGCATCAGCGATATCTTTCAACTGGTTGCCGAAGCCGATTTTTTGCGCCAGTTGGCGGGTGATCCACTGAGTGATACAGCGCATATCGAGCGTGCGCTGCATGCCAAGGAGACCCGCACCGGTCGTGTCAGCGCGCGTATTCGTGAAGATATGGTCTCAGGTGTGATTCTGATTGATACCCAAGGCGCGGCGGTGGGCAAATGCAACGGACTTACTGTGCTTGAAGTGGGGGATTCAGTGTTTGGCGTGCCAGCGCGTATCAGCGCCACGGTTTATCCCGGCGGCAGCGGCATTGTCGACATTGAGCGTGAGGTCAATCTCGGGCAGCCTATTCACTCCAAGGGTGTGATGATTTTAACCGGTTATCTTGGCAGCCGTTACGCACAGAATCATCCGCTGGAAATTTCAGCGAGTATTGCGCTGGAGCAGTCCTACGGTTATGTAGATGGTGACAGCGCCTCTTTGGGTGAGGTCTGTACGCTGATCTCTGCCATGTCGCGTACGCCCTTACAGCAGTGCTACGCCATTACCGGTTCGATTAACCAGTTTGGTGAAGTACAGGCGGTAGGTGGCGTAAACGAAAAGATTGAGGGCTTCTTCCGCTTGTGCGAAGCGCGTGGCCTGACCGGTAAGCAGGGCGCGATTATCCCGCGTTCGAACGTACCTAACCTGATGCTGGATGAGGCCGTGCTGGAAGCAGTGCGCTCTGGTCAGTTTGCCATTTATGCCGTCGCCCATGTGGATGAGGCGCTTTCTCTGCTGGCGGGTGAGCCTGCTGGTGAAATGAATGCGGATGGCTGCTTTGCGGAAGGGAGCATTAACGCGCGGGTCGTTGCTCGTTTGGCCGAGATCGCCGAGCGCGATCGAGAGGAAGAGGTTGAAGAGGAAGAGGCGCCCGTCGCTACTAAGGGCTGACCCCTTATGTAGCGGCGTTTAAGCCGTTCTTTGCATAGCTTGCCCACAGAGTTATCCACAGAGCTTTGATGTGTATTGTTCGACATTGTCGAGTCGTATATAAAAAATGGGGCTTGACCTTGTTCTGCAAGTATGAATTCTGCCTGCTGGTCAGCTTTCTACAAGCTCCGTGGCACTAGGTCTCTAGCGATGCATTGGTTGGCGCGAGTGCAGTTCTGCAATTGGGTGTTTTTTGAGCGGCTTGGTCCAGCGCTCGTGTTTGCAGGGCAGGACAGAGTTATCTGTCTTTTGCACACAGAGTTATCCACAGATACTGTGCACAACTGCGTTGCGCCACTACAGGTTCGGCGTTCGCGCACCGAATGGTTAGCGGAAAATACGCGTTGCTGTGCGGATTGCGAGGAAATGAACACAGATCCTAGTATCATGGCGCCCTTTATTAGGTCCTTTCTGATTCGAGGTGATAGCAGTGATGGAGCGTTTACTGGAAAACACGATGTATTCAGCGCGCTGGATTCTGGCTCCGATCTACTTTGGTCTGTCCTTTGCGCTGCTGGCGCTGGCGGTAAAGTTTTTCCAGGAGCTGCTGCATCTAGCGCCGCACCTGCTGGAGATCGCCGAGGCTGATCTGATTCTGGTGGTGTTATCGCTGGTTGATATGGCTTTGGTTGGCGGGCTGTTGGTTATGGTGATGATTTCCGGCTATGAGAATTTTGTCTCTCAATTGGATATTGAAGAGGGGCGGGAAAAGCTCAACTGGTTGGGCAAGATGGATTCCGGGTCGCTGAAGATGAAAGTGGCTGCGTCCATTGTCGCCATTTCCTCTATTCATCTGCTCAAAGTGTTCATGAACGCGCAGAATATCCCCAACGACAAACTCATGTGGTACGTGATTATCCACATGACCTTTGTCGTGTCGGCCTTTGCTATGGGGATTTTGGATAAGCTGGCAAAAACCGGCAAAGGCGAAACCGCCCTGCCGGACTGATCAGTTGGCCAGTCGCACCACGAACTTGTCAGACGCCGCCAGCTGAGTCACCTGGCTGAAGTACTGCTTCAGTTTGACGTGATATCCCAGGTGGCGATTGCCCACCACCAACAATCGGCCGCCGGGCTTCAACGCGCTGCGGCTTTGCTGGAAAAGCCTGAGGGCAATATCATCGCCAATAACCTGTTGCTGATGAAAGGGCGGGTTGCATAGCACAACGTCCAGAGAGTCGGGCGTTATCCCGATTAGTCCGTCATTGACCCTGAACTCTGCTGTTCGGCCGGGGAGCGCATTGGTGAAGTTCTGCTTGGCGCTGGCAACGGCCGCGTAGGATTCGTCACAGAACAGCAGCTGTGCCTGCGCGTTGTGCAGCGCTGCCATTATGCCAAGCGCACCATTACCGCAGCCCAGATCCGCGATGTTAGTAGCGGTAGCCGTCTGCTCGGCAATGAGCGGCAGCATAACGCGGGTGCCTATATCCAGCCGCTCACGTGAGAAGACGCCGGGCTGGTTGCACAGGCTGATGTCGGTGCCATCGAGAGCGTAGTGGCTGACCAGCGGCTGAGTTGGTGGTATCAGCTGTGGATCGAAACTGGCGCTCAGCAAGCGGGCCTTCTTCCAGCCCAATGAGGCCTGGTAGGGCCCGATATATCTGGCCAGCAGATCGCCGGCCCGCGGCGGTAGATGCTTGATCATGGCGCCGGCAATCACCACCGCGCCGGGCAATAAACGAGGGCGCAAGCGGCGCAATTGGTCTTCCAGCAGGGTAAGGCTTTTGGGTACGCGCAAGAGTACCTGCTGATATTGCCCCGGCGGAGATTGGTCGCCGGGTACCATTTCAATCTGCCCGCTAGCTAACTGGTTTATGCGCAGGTTCTCGGCCAGCGCTAGCTCGCTCAGGTGGGAGTCTCCCCAACTGCAGGGCTGTTGAGCTGCCAAAGCGCAGGCCAGGGCGCCAAACTGATCGTTGATGATCAGCAGGGGGCCGGGTTCCGGCTGTGCCTGTAATTGGCTCAGCAAGTAGTGATCGGCTGCGTCAAACGCCTGCAGCGTGGGGTTCTGCGTCGGTGGATAACGCGTTAGCGACAAAGCGCCGTAGGGGGAGTCGAAAGCGTGCATGCGCGGCCCGGTTATGATCTGGATGGGCAGTATAGCGCAGCTGCATCGGGGGCGGTGCGAGCGCCCCCGCAGCGGTCAGGTGTTTTGCTGTTTAAGCAGGTCGCGTATTTCGCCAAGCAGGATTTCTTCTCTGGACTGCGCTTGAGGTGCGGGGGGCGTAGTTTCCTCCTTGCGCTTGAGACTGTTCATTACCCGCACTGCGACGAAGATAGCTGCGGCAATGATCAGAAAATCAACGACGCTCTGAATGAACAATCCGTAGCCTAAAGTGACCGCTGGTAATTCGCCCTGGGCTTCTTTCAGAATAATTGCCAGGTCGGCGAAGTCGACGCCGCCAATCATCAGCCCCAGCGGCGGCATGACCACATTGGTTACGAATGAGGAGACTACTTTGCCAAACGCGGCGCCAATGATGATGCCAACTGCCATATCAACTACGTTGCCGCGCAGGGCGAAGGTCTTGAATTCTTTCAACATGCTCATAGGCACATCCTCGCGAGCGCCGGATTGGCGCGTGAGCCTAGATAATGCGTAGGCTTCAGGATTGTTTCAATCGTTTTTGCAGCGTATCGCAAACGATGCGCAGTGCCTGAATACGGGCATAGCGTTTATCGGTTGAGGGGATGACGTGCCAGGGCGCTTGCGGCGTAGCGGTGTTCTCCACCATATCGTTCATGGCGTTGACGTAGTCAGACCACTTGTCGCGGTTGCGCCAGTCTTCGTCGGTCAGCTTGTACCTTTTGGTTGGTGATTTCTCACGGTCCTCGAAGCGCGACAATTGCTCTTCTGGCGTGATAGCCAGCCAGAACTTGATTATCAAGGTCCCTGCTTTATGCAGCTGCGCCTCAAAATCGTTGATTTCCCCATAGGCTTGTTGCCAGCGAAGGTCAGAGCAGAACCCTTCGATACGCTCGACCAGCACACGTCCATAGTAACTACGGTCAAGGACGACGACTTTGCCGGGTGCCGGAATACGTCGCCAGAAGCGCAGCAAATAGGGCTGACTGCGCTCTTCTTCTGTGGGCGCTCGCGTGCCATGAACCCGAAGCATGCGCGGATCGAGGCAATGGGTGATGCGCCTGATGGTACCGCCCTTGCCCGCGGCATCGGCGCCCTCGAATACCAGCAGCAGGCTGCTTTTTTGGAAGGCTGGATGACGTGCAAGGTCACGCAGGCGATGCTGATAGTGCTCAAGCTCGCGTTTGTAGACATCCTTTTTCAGCTCGTGGTCGTAGTCGAGCTGTTCTAGCCGGTCGATCTTGCTGGGTTGCCAGTCATGCTCCTCCGGCACCGCGTCCTTGCCCTGCAGTTTCTGTTTTATTGCCTTGAGCAAGAGCTTGCCGACATACAAGTCACGTGCTTCTGCATCGCTACTGGCGACCTGAATCCAAGGTGCAATAGTCGTTGAGGTTAACTCACTCATGCGCTTGGCCGCTTCACGCACCTTGGTGTACTCCGTGGTGCTGAATTCGCCCCATTCGCGCATCGCCAGGCTGTCGTACTGTTTTTGCTGCTCCCTGGGTGGGTAATGCTGTGCATGATCGTCATCCAGGTGCAGCCATAGCTTGAGTAGGGTGACGCCTTCAGCCGCCAACTGATTCTCGAAGCGCGTTACCTGTTCCATTTCACTCTTGAATCGAGTGTCTGACATGCGCCCTCGGCTCAGTTGAATCAGCGGCTGGTGATACCAGGAGCCAAGATAAAAGCCCAAGGTTCCTGCCGGAGGGAGGCTGCGCCAGTAGCGCCAGAGCCGCGGCATCTTGCGTTCAATACCTTGCGGTAGGGTGAAGGCGCGGGTGTTCAGGTAGCGGTTATCCAGCCATTCGTAAAAGGTGTAAATCAACTCGGCCTTGCCGGCCAGATCATTGCCACTGACCAATAGCAGTACCGGCCCCAGGTTGGCTTTCTGCAGCTCAAACTGCGCTTCAAGCAAGTCTTCGCAGAGCGCCTCACGCTGTTTTTTCAGGCTTTTGTGTTTACTCATGTACAGGCCTTTGTAGATGCCGTGCGCAGATTTGGCTATGGCGCTCAAGGCAAGGGTTGTGTGTTTGTTGCCAGCGCGTCAACAATAGCGGCTTTGTGTTCAGGCTGGTTGCAGTATAGGCCGACACTAACGCATTTCTTGCGGAGGATGCATGGCTAAAGCCAAACGCATATACGGTTGTACCGAATGTGGTGCGACTTTTTCCAAGTGGGCTGGACAGTGTCCGGAGTGTCAGGCTTGGAATACGCTGGTAGAAACCGTGGTGGATACCACGCCAACCGGCGGCACCCCAGCGCGCAGCAGTAACTGGACGGGCCAGGAGGCGCAGGTCAAAACTCTCGCCGACGTCAGCACCGAAGAGGTGCCACGTCAGTTGAGCGGTTCCTCAGAGCTGGATCGGGTGCTGGGTGGCGGGCTGGTTAGCGGTTCGGTAGTGCTGATGGGCGGTGATCCTGGTATTGGTAAGTCGACGATTCTGCTGCAAACGCTCTGTCGGCTCGCGCAGTCTGTGCCGGCGCTTTACGTAACCGGCGAGGAATCTCAGCAGCAGGTCGCGATGCGAGCACGGCGTCTGGGCTTGCCCGAAGACAAGCTCAAGGTGATGACTGAAACCTGTATCGAAAGCATTATTGCGACTGCCCGCAAAGAGCAGCCGCGGGTGATGGTGGTAGATTCGATTCAGACCATTTTTACCGAGCAGCTGCAGTCTGCGCCTGGCGGCGTGGCTCAGGTGCGTGAGAGTGCTGCGCTCTTGGTTCGTTATGCCAAGCAGAGTGGTACCGCGATCTTTCTGGTAGGCCACGTGACCAAAGAAGGCTCGCTAGCCGGTCCGCGAGTGCTGGAGCACATGGTGGATACCGTGCTGTATTTTGAAGGTGAGTCGGACGGGCGTTATCGCATGCTGAGGGCGGTGAAGAACCGCTTTGGCGCGGTAAATGAGTTGGGTGTTTTTGCCATGACCGACAAAGGGTTAAAAGAAGTAGCGAACCCCTCGGCGATTTTCCTCTCGCGTTACGACGCGCCCATCCCCGGTAGTGTCGTCATGGCTACCTGGGAAGGCTCCAGACCTATGCTGGTGGAAGTTCAGGCGTTGGTTGATACCAGTCATCTGGGGAATCCTCGGCGGGTCACCCTGGGGTTGGACCAGAACCGTTTGGCCATGTTGTTGGCCGTGCTGCATCGCCACGGCGGGGTGGCTACCTACGATCAGGATGTGTTCGTCAACGTGGTGGGGGGCGTCAAGGTGTTGGAGACCGCATCGGATCTAGCGCTGCTGGCAGCGGTGATGTCCAGCTTGCGCAATCGACCTTTGCCGATGGATTTGATGGTCTTTGGTGAGCTGGGGTTATCTGGCGAGATACGCCCGGTGCCCAGTGGTCAGGAGCGCTTGAAGGAAGCGGCCAAGCATGGCTTCACCCGTGCCATTGTGCCCAAGGCTAACGCGCCCAAGGAATCGCCCAAAGGCATGGAGGTTATCGCGGTAACGCGCCTTGATCAGGCTTTGTCAGCGATTTTCGACTAAACGCCGCTCTGGCGGCGTTAGCTTCAAGCCGCAAGCCGCAGGACCGCAGAGGCAGTAACTTAGTCCATCACCTCTGTTGTGCACTGCCAGCTTGAGGCTTGTCGCTTGAAGCTGCTGTAAAGCGCAGGGTCAGATCAGCGCTTTCAGCTCACGTTCCAGTAGCTGTTCATCCCCTGTGTTCAACGCAATCAAGCGACGCAGGTGGCTAATTGAGTCCAGATCAATGTGCGTGCAGGTAAATCCCAGCATGCCTTCTTCGGCGTGTGCCAGGGCAGCCTCCATGCGTATCTGGCTGCCGTCATTGAGCTCAATTACACTGATGTAGGGCGCATCCTGTATAGAAGCAGACCAGTCATCAGGGGCCATCACCAGCAGACCATGCAGCGAAATGTCTATCAACTGAACCTGACTTTGCCAGTCATCCTGTTGCAGTAGTGTCTGCGCATCAAAGGGGATACGCGTAAAACGACGTCGTTCGTCACTCATGGAGAGCCTCTCCGGGCGATGCATTGATACAGTTACTATAGTCGCTTTTGCACGACTCAGACGATGCCCTGTGCAAGCATGGCATCCGCCACCTTGACGAAGCCGGCAATATTGGCGCCTTTGACGTAATTGATGAAGCCTTCCTCATCCTTTCCGTAGTGACTGCAGGCATTATGGATGGACTCCATGATCTCGTGAAGCTTCTGGTCAACTTCCTCTTCGGTCCACGACAGGCGCATGGCATTTTGACTCATTTCCAGCCCGCTTACGGCAACACCCCCAGCGTTGGCCGCTTTGCCTGGCGCATAGAGGGTTTTGTGTTCGAGAAATAGGTCAGCGGCAGCCAGAGTGCAGGGCATGTTAGCTCCCTCGGCGACGGCTATGCAGCCATTGTCGATCAGCTTGCGCGCATCTTCTTCGTCCAGTTCATTCTGCGTTGCGCAGGGTAAAGCAAGGTCACAGGACAGGTGCCATGGTGTGCTGTTGGCAATGAACTGCACGCCGGGCTGACCATCAAGCGCTTCCAGTCGGCCGCGCTCCTGGTTCTTGAGCTTCACGACCTTTTTCCACGTCGCTTCGTCAAGACCATCGGTGAAGTGTAAGGTGCCGCCTGAGTCGGACAAGGAGAGGACCAAACCGCCAAGCTGAATAACCTTGAGTGCCGCGTACTGAGCGACATTGCCGGCACCTGAGATGACGACGCGCAGCCCATCAAGGCTTTTATCGCGGGATTTAAGCATCTGTTCGGCAAAGTAAACACAGCCAAAACCGGTGGCTTCGGGGCGCATTAGGCTACCGCCATAGGTTTGGCCTTTGCCGGTGAGCACTGAGGTGAATTCATTACGCATACGCTTGTATTGGCCGTACATATAGCCGACTTCGCGCGCGCCAACACCGATATCCCCTGCTGGTATATCCAGATTAGCTCCGATGTGGCGTGATAGTTCCGTCATGAATGACTGACAAAAGCGCATGACCTCGCTATCGCTTTTACCTTTTGGGTCGAAATCGGAGCCGCCCTTACCACCGCCCATGGGTAAGGTAGTCAGGGCATTTTTGAATACCTGCTCGAAGGCCAGAAACTTGAGTACACCCAGGTTTACTGAAGGGTGAAAGCGCAAGCCGCCCTTGTAGGGGCCGATGGCGCTATTCATCTGTACTCGATAGCCACGATTGACATGCACCTTGCCCTGATCATCGGTCCAGGGCACGCGAAAGGTAATAGAGCGCTCCGGTTCGAGCAGGCGTTCCAGAATGCCCTGACTGAGGTACGCTGGATTGTCTTGCAGAAACGGCCAAAGACTGGTCAGAACTTCTTCCGCTGCCTGTTGGAACTCAGGTTGATCCGGATCTTTTTTTCGAATGCTGGCAAGGTAGGAAGAGAGCGTGTCGGTCATGGTCGGGGTCACTTATCTGTAAGAGTTTGACGAAACCGTGACACTTTATCAGGATGATCTGCGCTCTAAAATAGTGCATTTCATCATCGGGGTAATGTTTGGGCAGGATAGTGCTATTTTGCTGATTTTATTATTTTTTTGTTTCTATTTGTGTTTTTTTAACGCAATGACGCACCTTATCGGTGCGTCATCTGTGCTGCGCTAGTAGCCGGCATAAACCGGGAGTCGGCTCAGGCCAGCTTCTTGTAACGGACTCGATGTGGTTGCGAGGCCGCATCGCCCAGGCGCTTTTTGCGATCGGCTTCATACTCGGTGTAGTTACCGTCGAAGAAGACGACCTGCGAATCATCTTCATAGGCGAGGATGTGGGTCGCGATACGGTCAAGGAACCAGCGATCGTGCGAAATCACAATGGCTGAGCCAGGGAAGTCGAGCAGCGCTTCTTCCAACGCACGCAGGGTTTCCACGTCCAGATCGTTTGAAGGTTCGTCGAGCAGCAGTACGTTGGCACCGCGCTTGAGCGTCAGCGCCAGATGCAGACGGCCGCGCTCACCACCGGAAAGGTCCTTGACGAACTTTTGCTGATCAGATCCCTTGAAGTTGAAGCGCCCCACGTACCCGCGTGAGGGAACCTCGTAGTTGCCTACCTTGATCATGTCGAAACCGTCTGAAACCTGCTCCCATACGGTTTTGTTACCGTCGAGGTCATCGCGACTCTGATCGACGCTGGCGATCTCTACTGTTTCGCCGATATCAATGCTGCCTCCGTCCGGCTGCTCTTTACCGGTGATCATCCGAAACAGGGTTGATTTGCCCGCGCCGTTACCACCGATAACACCCACGATAGCGCCTTTGGGTACGCTGAACGACAGGTTATCGATCAGTACGCGTTCGCCATAGCCCTTGTTGACGCCATTGAAGTCAATAACCTTGTCACCCAAACGCGGGCCAGCCGGGATATAGATTTCGTTGGTTTCGCTGCGTTTCTGGAATTCTTGCGACTGCAGTTCTTCAAAGCGCTGCAAGCGTGCCTTGGATTTGGACTGGCGGCCCTTGGCGCCCTGGCGTACCCATTCCAGCTCGGCTTTCATCGCCTTGGCGTGCGAGGCTTCCTGCTTGGCTTCAGTATTTAAACGCGCAGCCTTGGATTCCAGCCACTGTGAGTAGTTGCCTTCAAAGGGAATGCCTTGGCCACGGTCAAGTTCGAGAATCCAGCCAGCCACGTTATCCAGGAAGTAGCGGTCGTGCGTAATAGCGACCACAGTGCCCGGGAAGTTGTGCAGGAATTGCTCCAGCCACGCAACTGAATCGGCGTCCAGGTGGTTGGTTGGTTCGTCGAGGAGCAGCATGTCAGGCGCTGACAGCAGCAGACGGCAGAGCGCAACGCGGCGTTTCTCACCGCCGGACAGATGGCCGATGGTGGCATCCCACGGTGGCAGGCGCAGGGCGTCGGCAGCGACTTCCAGCTGGCGCTCGAGGTTGTGACCGTCGGCGGCCTGCAGGATCGCTTCCAGTTTGCCTTGTTCGGCTGCCAGTGCATCGAAGTCGGCATCGGGTTCGGCGTAGGCAGCATAGACCTCATCCAGGCGTGCTTGCGCGGCCTTGACCTCGCCTACGGCCTCTTCAACGATGTCACGTACGGTCTTATCAGCATCAAGTTGTGGTTCCTGTGGCAGATAACCTACCTTGATACCCGGCATTGGGCGGGCTTCGCCTTCGATCTCGGTGTCCACGCCTGCCATGATGCGCAGCAGGGTGGATTTACCTGCACCGTTGAGGCCCAATACGCCGATTTTGGCGCCGGGGAAGAAGGACAAGGAAATATCTTTCAGAATCTGACGCTTCGGGGGGACGACTTTGCCAACCCGATGCATGCTATAAACATATTGAGCCATGGGGGTAGAACCTGTTGAATGGGGGGTATTAATAGATTCATCATGCAGCTGCTTGGCTGTCATGTCGAAATTGCAGGCAAGGCTAGCCCAACTGGCCTTTAAGGGCAAACGTCTGCAGCTTATGCCTTGCGCTCGCGGTGATATTGAACATTACTGTTTGGGTCTGGTTGTAGCAATAAAGGGTGGTGAGTCTTGTTCGTACGGCTATTTGATAAGTGAGCACATTGAATAATAAGAATAGTGAAACGCAATGGCCTGTCGAAGATAACGGCTTTGACGCCATACAAACCCATTCCATGCGAGTTGGCTATTTTATAGTGGCCGTTGCCTGTGTGCTGGTTCTGGTACTCCTGGCCTGGCAGTCCTGGTTTGACTACGTTGCTATCAAGCGCCAACACCAGGTACAGGTAGAAGAAAGTGTTTGGCTTACCGCTGACCAGATGGCGCTTAATATTGGGGTTACCTCCATTGCGCTTGCTCGCGTGCTGGATTTTCAGGCGCCGGAGCAAAACGCCGGCTCTCGCCTGCTGGTGCAAGATCTGCTGCCGGGGATTGTCAGTGTACGCCAGGTGGATTTGAATCGAGTTTCGCCCGATGAATCGGCGCCATGGCGGCAAACGGCACATCGGCTCGAATTAAGCGGTGAGCGTTTTGGTCTGGACTCGGATCCAGTACGCAACGAGCTTTTCTGGACGCTGGTCAGCGCGCAGCCAGATCGTTACTGGGTATTGACCCTTGATGGGCGCGCGTTGGCCTCGCTGGTGTCGGCGCGAGCGGCGCAAGGTTATGTTTGGCTGCTTGAAGATGTCGGTCGCAGTCGGGTACTGGCCCGGCAGATGGATGACCTTTTGGTTTATTCAGGCAATGCGCCGATGTCAGCGCAAGAGCGCGATCGGGTCGTGGTTAGTGCGCCGGTAGAAGGTACGCTTTGGCAAGTTCGTGGTCTGGTGGACGCGGATTACTACCATCGCCAGTTAGGGCCATTATTGCTGCAACGCATCTTGTTGCTATTCGGATCACTGCTGGTTTTGATGGCGGTACTTTGGCTATTGATGCGACAGGCTCGCGCTAATCGACGGTTACGGGTCAGTCGGGCGGAATCCTTTCGGCATATGCAAGACAGTGAGCGCCGCTATCTGGACGTATTTCAAGGCGCCGATATGGCGCTTTGTTTGATAGATCTTTCCGAACTCAAGTCATTCATTATGCGCCACGGCCTGCATGATCAGGCGGCCCTTGATCGTTGGCTTTTAGAGCACCCTCAGCAGCACTCAGAGCTGCTGGCCAGCATGCACCTGCTGGAAGCCAACCCGGTTGCGCTGAATTTGTTGCAAGTTAGCTCGGTGGACAAACTTGTGGGTATTCTGCGCGGGGAGCAGCACTTGCGTATGGGCGGCGCGCGCTACCGTCTGGTATTGGCGTTGGTCAACGGCGATGCGCGCGTGGAGCTGGAAACGCCCATGGTAGGCGCCGACGGCAAGCTGCGCTATTTATGGATGGTGGTGCGTCTGCCGCGAGAGATTGATGAGCTGCACGCGGTGACCTTGAGCTTCACTGATCTGACTGAGCGTCGGCGCATTGAGGTGGCAATGCGCGAGAGAGAGCAGTTTTGGGCTTCCGTTGTGGAGGCTTTGCCTGACCTGGTGTTTATTCGTGATGTACGCAAAATGGGTGCGGATGAGTTCTTCTTCAGTAACCGCTCCCTGGCTTCTATCCTCGGTTACAGCGCGGATGAAGAAGTAGCCATGGGTGACAGTTATCGTAATAGTCTGCTGCATCCGGATGACTTGGAATACATGCAGGTCAATCGTCGGCTGCAATTGGTCTTGCCGGACAACCGCATGCTTGAATGGCGAGTACGTTGGCGGCACAAGGAGACTGGCTGGCGCTGGTTCAGTATTCGCTCCAGGGTTTTCAAACGAGCAGGTGATGGCCGAGCAGAGCAGGTTATCGGTTTTGTTCGGGATGCTCATTCGCAGACGTTGGAGCGTGAGAAAATCCAGCGTTCCGAGGCGCGCTATCGATTAATGGCGGAGAATGTCAGTGACATCGTCTGGTCCACAGACAGTGAGTTTCAGCCCGATTTTGTCAGCCCTTCTGTAGAGCATGTGCTGGGCTACAGTGCGGAGCATTTACTGGCCGTGGGCCCGGAAGAAGTAGTGGTAGGTGATCGCTATCTCGACTTTATGCATGAGCTGGTTGATGAAATCAGACCACAGGTTTACAGCGTAGAGAAAGCTAAAGCTCTGCGCGAACAGGGCTTCAGGCGTCAAATTATAGCCGATGCTATCAAGGCTGATGGGCGCAAGTGTCCGCTGGAAACCCGGGTGTCGTTGATGTGGAATGAGCAGGGCCGCTTCCTTGGTTTGCTTGGCGTGGCGCGTGACATTACCGAGCAACGACGCACCGAAAACCGTCTGCGTATGGCCGCTACCGTGTTTGAAAATACCACGGGCGCCGTACTGGTGACGGACCCAGCGGGCTATATTGTGCAGGTCAACGAGAACCTGACACGTATAACCGGGTACAGCGACGAAGACATCGTTGACCAGCTACCTGCGGTACTCACCGCGCGCCTCCATGAAAAGCATTTCTATATCAATATCATGTCTTCCTTGCAGGAGGATGGCCGCTGGGAGGGCGAAATTTGGCTGCAGCGTAAAGATGGCGATGCTTTCCTCTGCTGGGCCGGTGTCACGGCAGTGCAAGATAGCGACGGTGACCTGGTCAGCTATGTCTGCTTTTTTGTCGATATAAGCGAGCGTAAAGCATCTGAGGCACGCATTCAGAGCCTCGCCTATTACGATGTGCTAACCGGTTTACCTAATCGAACGCTCTTTCAGGATCGTTTGCAGGCAGCGCTTCCGCTTGCGTTCAGGCGATCTGAATGGGTTGCAATTCTATTTCTCGACCTTGACCGGTTCAAACCCATCAATGACAGCTTGGGCCATGCCGCGGGTGATACGGTACTTAAAGAGGTGGCCATGCGTCTGCGCGGCTGTGTACGCGAGAGCGATACGGTTGCGCGCATGGGCGGGGACGAGTTCACCATACTGCTTACAGGTCTGGCTGATCGTGAGGCCGCACTAGCTGCCTGTATGCATGTCGCAGAGAAGGTGCTCCTGGCGCTGGGGCCAGCATTTGTGCTGCAAGAGCGCGATTTCTTCGTTAGCGCCAGTATCGGTATTGCGCTTGCGCCGCAGGATGCCGACGAAGGTAGCGTGTTGTTAAAAAATGCCGACACTGCCATGTACCACGCCAAGGCAATGGGTAAGGACACTTTCCAGTTCTACGAGAGCGAGATGAATGCGCGTGCGCTTGAGCGCCTAGGCTTGGAGAATGATCTACGCCGCGCGATACAGGATCATGCCTTTTATCTGGTGTATCAGCCGCAGTTCAGCTGCAGCGATGGATCGCTCACTGGAGCAGAGGTATTGTTGCGCTGGAATGACCCGGTGCGCGGCCATGTCTCGCCCGCCGAATTTATTCCGGTAGCCGAAGAGCTCGGTTTGATTCGTGTGTTGGGAGAGTGGGTGCTTGATCAAGCCTGCCAGCAGCTGGCAACGTGGCGTGCCAATGGCTTTACCGTGCCTCGGTTAGCAGTGAACTTATCAGCAATGCAATTTGATGATGGGCAGTTGGTGGAGCAGATTTCCGCTATTCTGGAACGCTACGAATTGCCGCCCCAGGTGCTGGAGCTGGAGTTGACCGAGAGTATTCTACTGCGCAACCGTGATCTGACCATGAGCGCGTTGAACCGCCTCAAGGAAAAAGGGGTGCATATTGCTATCGACGACTTTGGGACGGGCTATTCGGCACTTAATTACCTCAAGGATTTTCCGATAGACACGCTTAAAATTGACCGTGGCTTTATTCAGGCAATGCGGCCGCATAGTCGAGATGCTCGCTTGGCCGAGGCCATCGTCGCTTTGGGGCGTAGCTTGCAACTAAGGGTTATTGCGGAAGGCATTGAGACCGAAGAGCAGTTCAGTCTGGTCCGTAGTTTTGGCTGCGATGAAGTACAGGGGTTTCATATGGGACGCCCGGTTGAGGCGCAGGTATTCGAGAGTCGTTGGTTAATACCTCTTGAATGAGTGCTTTTTGCTTACGCCTGAATGCTTTTCAAGTGCCAGTTGCCTTGGCATGCGTTAAAATGCGCGCCTCTTTTGTTTTTGAACGACCTAGCAGGGGGCCGTTACATGTTCAGCCGTTCTAACGATATAGCCACATACGATGCCGATCTGTGGGCTGCAATGCAGCACGAAGCCGTGCGTCAGGAAGATCACATCGAACTGATTGCCTCGGAAAACTACACCAGTCCGGCAATCATGCAGGCGCAGGGCTCAGTCCTGACCAACAAGTACGCCGAAGGTTATCCGGGTAAGCGCTACTACGGCGGTTGCGAGTATGTCGACGTGGCGGAACAGCTGGCCATTGATCGCGCCAAGGCGCTGTTCGGTGCAGATTACGCCAACGTTCAACCACACGCCGGTTCACAAGCCAACTCGGCCGTATTCCAGGCATTGTTGACGCCGGGTGATACCGTGCTGGGTATGAGTCTGGCGCATGGCGGTCACCTGACCCATGGTGCAACGGTTAACTTTTCCGGCAAGCATTACAACGCAGTGCAGTATGGCATCAATACCGAAACCGGTCTGATTGATTATGACGAGGTTGAGGCGCTGGCGCTTGAGCATAAGCCGAAGATGATCATTGCCGGCTTCTCCGCCTATTCTCAGGTGCTGGATTTTGCCCGTTTCCGTGAGATCGCCGACAAGGTAGGTGCCTACCTCTTCGTCGATATGGCCCACGTTGCAGGTTTGGTCGCAGCCGGTGTTTACCCTAACCCGATACCCTTCGCGGATGTGGTTACTACCACTACGCACAAGACGCTGCGCGGCCCGCGTGGTGGCCTTATTCTGGCTCGCGCCAATGAAGCGCTGGAGAAGAAACTGAACTCCGCAGTCTTCCCCGGCGGTCAGGGTGGTCCATTGATGCATGTAATCGCGGCCAAGGCGATCTGCTTCAAGGAAGCTATGAGCCCCGAGTTCAAGACCTACCAGCAGCAGGTGGTGAAAAACGCCAAGGCAATGGCTGGGGTGTTTGTCGAACGTGGCTATGACGTTGTGTCGGGTGGTACCGAGAACCATTTGTTCCTGCTGTCGTTGATCAAGCAGGACATCACCGGTAAGGACGCCGATGCGGCACTGGGTCGCGCGTTTATTACGGTTAACAAGAATGCCGTACCGAATGACCCGCGCTCGCCATTTGTGACCTCCGGTCTGCGTATCGGTACACCGGCGGTGACTACGCGCGGTTTTGTTGAGGCAGATTGTCAGTCTCTGGCTGGCTGGATCTGCGACATCCTCGACAATATGGGTGATGAGGCAGTAGTAGATCGCGTACGTGATCAGGTGAAGCAAATCTGTGCACGTCTGCCGGTCTACGGTGACTAAGCGTTTAGCGCTGATAAAAGCCCCTCCCGACTTTGGTCGCGGGGGGCTTTTTTGTGGGTAGTCGCCAAAGTTATGGTGTCGGTGTAAAATTGACGTTATTTTTATGACGGTAATGTTTCTATGTTAGTCAGTTGGCAGCCAAAGAACTGGCTGGTAGTGCGTTGGCGTCGATCTGAATGGAGAAACAATGAGAATGGATTCATGAGGCGTCTGGCCTACTTGGCAGCTGCCCTGCTAATGCTGTTTGCAGACCTGGGTGCGGCGTTGGCGCAGCAGGAAATGGAGCCTGTTTCTATGCAGGCTCCGGGGGTGCTGAAAGTAGCGATCATGAATTTCCCCGGTTACTCCGAGGTAGATAGCGAAGGCAATGCGGTTGGTCGTACTGTCACTCTGGTGGATAAACTGCTGCGGCAAGCTGGCTTTGCCTATGAGGTGCGCATTCTTCCGCCTGCACGGATTTGGAGGGGGTTGGAGGATGGCAGCGTGCAGTTATGGCCTGGCATCGTTAACAAGCCGGGGCTTGAAGCATCGACCTTGCTTGCTCGTCGCACGTTGGGGGTGGTGGGGATCAACCTCTATTACCTGCCGGGCAGCCCGCGGCCGCAATGGCCGGATGATCTTCAGGGTAAACGGGTCATCCTGATAACCAATTACACCTACACTTCACAGCTGATGCGGGTGCTGGACGATCCTTCGCGGGATATTACCTTTCGCCTGGGTAGCTCGCATTTGGGTGCTGTGCGCATGCTACTGCGTGGCCGAGGAGATTATTTGCTGGACTATCGCGCGCAGGTAGATTCGGCTGCCGCGACCTTGCATATAGAGCCCTTGCCCCACCTGAAAGTGTCGGAACAGCCGATGCGCTTTGTGGTTTCGAGACGCACGCCGGGAGCCAGTGATGTTGTGCGTGCGCTGGATGCTGCCTATGATCAACTGGAGTCGAAAGGAGTGGAGCTTGATGTAACCCGGCAATAACCTATAGCGCTGATGAATGATGCTTGCGTACCATTATCATGATGGGTTGAATAAAGCAGGGTTAGTATATTGGTCTTTGCTGCTGGTCTATTCAGGCAGGACGTATTTTATTAATGGAAGGGATTTCGATGCCGGACAGCTACAAGGTCGTTTTTAGTGGTGCCCGTGTTGCGGGTATAGAATAATCAGAACTGCGCGCTGAGCTGCTGCGCCTGGGCTTTGATGAGCGCCAAGTGCAGGCTCTGCTGATGGGTCGCAAGGTCACTATCAAGAGCAATCTGAGTGCGGAGCAAGCCGAGCGTTACTGTCAGCGCTTGCAGTCTGCCGGCTTGATAACCAAGGTTCAGGCGGAGAGTGTCGCGGAACAGTCAGTGATAACTGATGAGCCAGCTTCGCGTCCGGAGCCGGTCATGTCCGCAGATGAGCCGCCCCTACCGCCAGTTGCGTCAGGGCAGGGCGCAGGTGCTTCAGGTCGGCGCAGCGCGAAGATCAGGTTCACCGGTACCGGAGAGGAATACTTCGGTATCTGGATCGTTAATATTCTGCTGCTGGTTGTCACCCTGGGTTTTTACGCGCCCTGGGCCAAGGTGCGTAATATGCAGTACTTCTACGGTCATACTCTGCTAGAGGATACCAGCTTCCAATATCTGGCCGATCCTTGGGTCATCTTTCGTGGTCGTATGGTCGCGTTGGTAGCGGTGATTGTCTGGTCTGTTGCCTCGACCTTTTACCCCGTTATCGCGATGGGGTTATTGCTGATTTTTATTCCGCTGATCCCCTGGATTATCGCGCGCTCGCTGAAGTTTCATGCCGTTAACAGCGCCTATCGCAACATCAGGTTCGATTTTGTCGGTAGCTACTGGCAGGCGGCCAAGGTCATTTACCTGTGGCCAATACTATCGATACTCAGCCTGGGGTTGCTGGTACCGTTTTCAGCGCAGCGCTGGTATGTCTTCCTGGTGGACAACTTGCGTTATGGTCGTAGTGAGTTTCATCTCAACCTTACTGCAGGCCAGGTCTATATGTTCTTTCTGAAAATGCTGGGCGTCTTGCTAGGCGTTGCCGCGCTCTCGGCGATCGCCCAGTTCGTGCATGGCGCCTTTTCAGTTATTTTCATTGTGCTGGGTTATTTGTTGCTCTTTGGGTACGCAATGGCGGGCGTTACCAATCTGATCATGTCTGCTACCACCTTGGCGGATCATGGTTTTGAGTCTTCTCTGGGCAAGCGCCGTATTGTCTGGATTTTCTTCAGCAATAGCCTGCTGATCATGCTGAGCATGGGTATTTTTACGCCTTGGGCCAAAGTGCGTATGGCGCGCTATCGTGCGAGTTGCACCGAGATGCATATTCAGGGCGATCTTGATGGTTTTGTCGCCGGCGAGGCGCAACGTGCTGGCGCGGTAGGTCTGGAGTTGGGGGACGCCTTCGATGTCGGTATCTCCCTCATCTGAGCAATGGGTTGTCGGCCGCTATTTCGACGGCAACTCAAGCCATAGCAGCGAGGCGCGCGCCAATGTGGTGGGTGGGTGCTTGCGCCTGGAGGTGGCGGGTAAAGCTAAGCACTACCCCGCCGATCAAGTGCGTCTCGGCGTTCAGGTTGGCAGCGCCAATAGTTATCTACACCTGAGTGATGGGGGGGTGTTGGAGTCGCTCGATGTAAGCGGCTTACAGCGCTTGGCTCGCGAGCTTAAACGCTCGGGCGATAGTTGGCTGCAGCGTTTTGAGGTAAATACCCGGCTGATTGTTTTTAGCCTGATAGCTGTGCTGGCGTTTTCCGTTATCGGCGTGCTGTATGGCGTGCCCTGGCTATCCGCCCAAATCGCTGATGCCTTGCCGGTTGAGCTTGAGACCCGTATTGGCGAGGAGGCGTTGGCTAATATGGATAAGCTATGGATGGAGCCTAGCCAGATGACCGAGGCTCGCCAGCAGGAGGTGCTGTCTGCCATGGCGCCCTATCTGCGAGTCATGCAGGACGATTATCCTGAGCATAGTCTGCAACTGCATTTTCGTGCCTCAGAGGCGCTGGGTGCCAATGCCTTTGCCTTGCCGGGCGGTAATCTGGTTTTTACCGATGACATGGTGGCGCTGGCAAAAAACGATGAAGAGTTGGCGTCCGTGATGGCGCATGAGGTGGGGCACGTTGTGCACCGTCACAGTATGCGCAACTTGGTGCAGGGCTCATTGCTGGTATTTGTCATGGTGTCGCTGACCGGCGATATCTCCGCAGCCTCAGATATGGCAGCAGGTTTGCCGGCGTTATTGGCTAGTTTGAGTTATCAGCGAGGCATGGAAACGGAAGCGGATGACTTTGCACTGGCGTTTTTGCAGCAGCAGGCTATTGCGCCGCAACGTTTTGCCGACATCATGCAGCGTCTGGATCCGGGTTCAGCAAATAGTGACGAGGAGAAGGACGTGGCGAGTGGATTGAGCAGTTTCCTGTCAACCCACCCGCCAACACCCGAGCGCATAGAGCGCTTTCAGACTTTGGACTGACCCAGTCCCAGTGTGCTCAGAGTGCGCTTGCGCACACTCTTGAGCAGCTCGGCGTCGTTAATCAGCGACTGACCGTAAGACGGCACCAGTGTTTTCATGCGTGCCTGCCACTCTGGGCTGGCAATACGATCTTTGAAGCAGCGCTCTAATACATCAATCATCGCTTGCACTGCAGTTGATGCGCCGGGTGAGGCGCCCAGGAGAGCGGCGAGTGTGCCGTCCTTGGCAGCGACTATTTCTGTACCAAACTCAAGCTTGCCGTGGCCTTTGGCGTCTTTCTTGATGATCTGTACGCGCATGCCAGCATCCTGCAGTGTCCAGTTCTTCTCCTGGGCATCCGGGAAGTAGTTGCGCAGTGACGCGACTCGGTCTTTGTGCGACTGAAAGGACTCGGCAATCAGGTACTTGGTCAGATCCATGTTGTCGCGGCCCACTGCCATCATCGGCGCCACGTTATAGGTTTTGACCGAAGAGAACAGGTCAAACACCGAGCCCTTCTTCAGAAACTTGGTGGTGAACCCGGCAAAGGGGCCAAACAGCAACGCCGGTTTGCCGTTGATGATGCGGGTATCCAGGTGCGGGACCGACATCGGTGGCGCGCCAACGGGTGCTTTGCCATAAACCTTGGAACTGTGGCGCTTGACCACGTCCGGGTCCTTGCATACCAGCCACTGACCGCTGACCGGGAAGCCGCCGTAACCTTGGCTTTCATCGATATGGGACTTCTGCAGCAGCGGCAGGGAGCCACCGCCGGCGCCGAGGAAAACGAACTTGGCGTTGAAGTCTTTTTCTTCGCCGGTATTCTCGTCTTCGATATTGACGCGCCAATGACCTTTTTTGCTCTTGCGCAGACTCTTCACCGAATGCTTCAGGCAAAGCTCAAAGCCTTCCTGTTGTTTCAGGTGATCAATCATTTTGCGCGTCAGTGAACCGAAATCAACATCCGAGCCGTGATCGACACGGGTCGCCGCAACGGGTTGCTTGGCGTCACGGCTGGACATGATCAGTGGCATCCACTCGCGCAGAGTCTCTGGCGTATCGCTGTACTGCATTTCAGCAAAGAGGTGGTGGTTGCTCAGTAGCTCGTGACGTTTGCGTAGAAACTCAACATCTTTCTCGCCCCAGACAAAGCTCTGGTGCGGGGTGGTGTTGATGAAGTCTGATGCCTTGGGCAGGATTCCCTGTTCGACCAGATAGGTCCAGAATTGCAGGGTAACCTCAAAGGATGCGTTGATGGAGAGCGCACGCTCAATAGCAATGTTGCCTGCGTCGTCCTGCGGAGTGTAATTCAACTCGCAGTAACCAGCGTGTCCGGTGCCTGCGTTGTTCCAGCCGTCGGTACTTTCGTGAGCAACGTGGTCCAGACGCTCGACCAGGGTAATGGTCATCGCCGGATCCAGCTGTTTGAGCAACATCCCTAGCGTAGCGCTCATGACACCACCACCGACCAGCAATACATCTACATTTCTTGCTGTCATTAACATGTCGCCTCTTTGGTAAAAAACAAGGAGCCTCTTGAGCTCTCCAGTAATCATACTGGCCAATGTCGGGGCGGCTAGCAAACGGGCTTGTTCTCGATCAAGGCTTGTGGCTGCATCGAGAGCACGTCAAGCGTCGTGCTGTGTGCTCCGCAAGCCCCGGTATGCAAGCATCTGTTTAGTCAGTCGAGACAGCGGGCTGGCTAACGGTTTCTGCTTTGTGGAATGAGCTACCAGGGCTTAATGGTCTGACGGTAATCGGCCATTGGAGTAGTTCAGAGAAGTCTTATCATACCGGGTTAATTCATCCGGTAACAGAATGAAAGTGGGGGTAAAGTGACCAAATAAGGTGTCTTGGTCATTTTTTACGTGGTTGTTTGCAGCACGCAGGGCGAGGGCAGGGCTTATTCATTTATGCGTAGTTGTTTACGCCGGGCGCGACGAGTCAGAATACACGCCTTGCCTTTATTGACGCTGCGCAAGGCCTGGTTGGAGTTTTGGTTGTAGGCTGCGTTTCCTGAGGTTGGGGCTACAGGTGTCCGACTTATTGCTTTAGAACTTTTTGCTAGCGAGGCTTAGATGCAGGAGATTGTGGTGGTAGGGGGCGGTGTGATCGGCTGTTTGAGTGCGCTGAATTTGCTGGAGGCGGGGTGTCGAGTAACGCTGCTGGAACGCGGAGAGTTGGGGAGAGAAGCCTCATGGGCTGGTGGTGGTATCGTCTCGCCCTTGTATCCCTGGCGTTATCAGGCGTCTGTCAGTGCGTTGGCGAATTGGTCACAGGGCTATTATCCAACCTTATCTGCGCAGCTTTTGGCGCAAACCGGAATCGACTCAGAAGTAGAGCCTTGTGGCCTGTTGTGGCTGGATCACGCTGAGCGTGACCAGGCACTTGCCTGGGCGCAGCAGCGGCAGCAGCCTCTGGCTGAGGTTGCGAGCGAGTTTGTCTATGAGCGAGTGCCACAACTGGCCAGCGGTTATCAAAGTGCGCTGTGGCAGGCTGACCTGGCCAATGTGCGCAATCCCAGGCTGTTGCAGGCGCTGCGAGCCAGATTGCTGCAGTTTGCTGAGTTTAATCTGCAGGAACATAGTACGGCGACCGGGTTGTTGCGTGACGGAGATCGGGTTGTTGGCGTTACCACTCAATTCGCTGAATATCGCGCTGATGCTGTGGTGGTGGCAGCGGGTGCCTGGTCTGGCGACTGGCTGGCGGAGGCGGGCCTCAGTCTCCCGGTCGTTCCGGTCAAAGGTCAGATGCTGTTATATAAGCGTGAGCCTGGTTGGCTGAAGTCAGTGGTGTTGTATGAAGGGCGTTATGCGATTCCGCGTCGCGATGGGCATATTCTGATCGGTAGCACGCTGGAGCATGCCGGTTACGATAAAAGAACCAGCACGCAAGCGCTTGAATCACTGCGGCAATCGGCAGAGGGATTGTTGCCGGAATTGCGGGAGCTGTCCCCGGTTGCCCAATGGGCCGGCTTGCGTCCAGGCTCTCCCGAAGGTGTGCCCTACATTGGTCCGGTGTCTGAGCTGCCGGGTTTGTGGCTGAATGCAGGACATTATCGTAATGGACTGGTGCTGGCGCCAGCCTCCTGCCGGCTGCTCGCCGATCTGCTGTTGCAGCGTCAGCCGGAACTTGATCCTGCGCCCTATCTGCCAGCCGGCCGCGTGTGCCAGCCGCTTTAGCGGGACAGAAAATCAATGGAAAAATAAGCGGGACCCGCGTTGATTCAAAAAAGCGCTGTGGTCCACGCTTTTCCAGCTTCCAGCTTCCAGCTTCCAGCTTCCAGCTTCCAGCTATCAGTCGTCCAGCCCCAGTTTTTTCAGGCGATAGCGCAGGGAGCGGAAGGTGAGCCCCAATCTTTTGGCCGCGGCGGTTTTATTCCAGCGTGTTTCTTCCAGCGCCTGAGTAATGGCCTGACGCTCTATGTTATCGAGAAAGTCTTCCAGATGGTCGATCTGGCTTAGATCCTGGCTGTCGTCACCGCCGGGTGAAGGGCAGCCAGATAATTGTAAATCCGAGGTTTCAATGCGCTGGTTCTCGCACAGCGTAAAGGCGCGCTCCAGTGTGTTCTCAAGCTCTCGCACGTTACCGGGAAAACGGTAATTGCACAGCATCTCCATACAGCTGTCGGTGATCTGTGGCGTCGGTAGTCCATTGCGCTGCGCCAGCTTGCCGAGGATATGGCGAGTGAGCAGGGGTAAATCTTCACGTCGCTCGCGTAGCGGTGGCACCTTTAATTCAATAACGTTGATGCGGTAGAACAGATCCTGTCGAAAACGACCTTCCGCTACCTCAATGGCCAGATCCTTGTGCGTTGCACAGAGTAGGCGTACATCGACTGCTTCTTCCTGTTGCGTACCCAGGGGTCTAACGGCCTTTTCCTGAATCGCGCGCAGCAATTTGACCTGCATCGCCATGGGGAGGTCGGCGACTTCGTCGAGGAACAGAGTGCCGCGGTTTGCCGCCTGAAACAGGCCGGGTTTGTCCGCTACAGCGCCGGTGAAGCTGCCCTTACGATGGCCGAAAAACTCGCTTTCCATCAGCTCCGAGGGTATCGCGCCGCAGTTCACCGGAACAAAGGGCTGCTCAGTGCGAGGGCCGAGCGCATGTATCCGGCGCGCGACTAACTCTTTGCCGCTGCCGGACTCGCCACTGATATACAGCGGAGCCTGGCTGCGCGCGAGTTTGCCGATCTGTTTGCGCAGGCGCTCCATGGGCGGTGATACCCCAAGCAAGGGATCCTGCTCCTGCCCCTCAGGTTCGCTAGCGGACTGAGTTAATTTTAAGGCCGCGCTGACGAGTTCGCGCAGGCGGTTTAGATCAACCGGTTTGGTCAGGAAGTCGAAGGCGCCGGCTTTTAAAGCATTGATGGCGGTGTCCAGGCTGCCGTAAGCCGTAATCATGGCAACCGGCGTACAGGGGCTGTGTTGCTGGATATGCCGTACGACGCTCATGCCGTCTCCGTCAGGCAGACGCATGTCGGTCAGGCAGAGTGCATAGTGATTTTTGCGCAGCAGAGAAAGAGCCTGGTTCAGGGTGCTGGCGCTTTCAGTACAGACGTTCATGCGTCCAAGCGTCAGATCCAGTAATTCAAGGATGTCGGGCTCGTCGTCAATGATCAGGACAGTGGGTTTACTCATGTCAGCCTTGGGTGCTCCTTGCCTTTAAACGTGTTACCTGGTCAATCATACCAGTCGTTTGGGGTGGGCGAAGGTAATACGCATGCAGCTGCCGGTAGGGGTGACTGTCTGATACTCCAGCCGAGCCTGATTGCTTTCGCACAGTTCACGTGAAATATAAAGACCAAGACCGGTGCCGCTGGCTTCAGTAGTGTAGAAGGGCTCAAAGATATGTCCAACGTGCTCTGCTGCTACGCCAGGGCCGTGGTCGATGACTTCTATCGTTGGTAACTGACTGCTGCTGTCTTCATACAGCTTCAGATAAATCGTCCTGTGGCTGCCGGCCGCGCCGCTATACCGAAAGGCGTTTTGGCACAGGTTATCGAGCACCTGGGTTATCTGATTCGGGTCCACTCGCGTCAGTATGCCTTCTTTCTCGATTTCGCATTCTATGGTGTCCGTGGCCGGGTTGGCGGCACGAAAGTCGTTGAGGAAGTTGGAGGTCCACAACGCCAAGTCAATTAGCTGTGGCTCGCTGGGGCGACGACGTGAGAGCTCCAGCACGGTCTCTATGACGCGATTCATGCGCTTTGAATGCTGCTGGATGATCTCGGTCAGGCGCAGATCTTGTTTGTCCATTTGATCTGATTCATTGAGTAGCTGCGCCGCATGGCTAATGGCACCCAAGGGATTGCGTATCTCGTGCGCAATGCTGGCCGTCAGTCTGCCCAGTGAGGCCAGTTTGAGCTGCTGCGCCTGTTGTGCAATCTGAGTGCTATCGTCCAAAAAAATCAGAATGGTATTGTCGCCGCTATCACCCAACGGTTTAAAGTTGGCCAGCACCTCGGTACTGCCACTGTGGCTCTGGAAGGAGGTCGAGCGCGTTGACGGGTTACGTCGCCATTGCTGCAGTCGCTTGTCCAGCTCTGGCACCAGCTTGTTGAGCGCTGCGCCAGTGAGAATAGGCCGTGCCAGCATTTGTGCGCTGGCTTCATTGCCCGCGACGATGCGGTTGTCGGAGCCGACCACGACGATGCCAGTACGCATGCGTTGAATAATCAGCTCGTTCAGCTCCTCCATGCTGGCCAGGGTCGCCGCCTGTTGCTGTGCCAGAGTTTCCGACAGATACAGTCGTCGGCTAAAGCGTTGTACAAAAAGCGCCACGGCGAAATAGATACAACCCAATACGCCGACCTGCAGATAACTCTGGCCGATGTAGGGGTGTGTCAGGCTAAGGAAGAAGGTCAGATAGATCAGACCGATGCTGGCCAGGGCGGGCAGTAACAGGCCGATACGGCCATGCAGCAGGATATTGCCAATCGCGACAGGGATGATCAACAGGTTGCCAAAACCGCTACCTACACCACCTGCGGCGAAAAATACCACGCCAAGCAAGCCGATATCGGCCAGTGTCAGGATGAAGACATGCAGGTCGCGTCGACCGCGATGCAGTAGCAGTGCTACCAGAACATTGATGAACAGGTAGACCCAGCTGGTCTTCGCGTAGAGCGGTGGATCGCTCAGATCGAGCAGGCCGTCACGTAAGACCGAACTGGTGAGGAGCGTCAGGCCGAAACCCAGAATCACCCGATAGAGATTATAAATGCGGAGCAGGCGAGGCCGTTGCGAGTCTATCTGCTCACTCTGGCTGGGCATCACGATGCTCCGCACAGCAGTACCAGTTATCGTTGGCACGCAAGGCGCGATCGCGCGGCAGATGTACCTGGCAGTGCGCGCATCGCACCATTACCGGTGCCTGGTCACGCGGCGAGGGTGATCCCTTGGCCCGGTTCTTTACAATCTGAGTGCGTCGCCACAGGTTGAGAGCCAACCAGATAAGCGCGCCGAGAATTATCAGTTTTATCAAGCCCATGACCACTGCTATACAAAGTGAAGGTGGATTAGTGTAGCCCATTGGCCGCAGCAGCCAAAGCGGCGGAGCCTGGCCTTTGGCAGACTCAGAGCACGCGACGATTGCGAGGCTGCGGTGCATGCCGGACAATAGGTGCCATTCTGATTCAGGAGAGTGAACATGGCAGCGACCTTGCGCCTCGTGATGGCCCAGCTGAATATGCGGGTCGGCGATATCCCCGGTAACCTTGATCGCATCATTAGTGCGTCTGTACATGCACGTGATGAACTGGGGGCACGGGTCATTTTGTTTCCCGAGCTGTCTTTGTGCGGTTATCCGCCTGAGGACTTGTTACTGCGCTCGAACATGCAGGCGCGTATTGAGAGTGCGTTGCAGCGATTGTGTGATGAAGTGCAGGGCATTCATGTCGTAGTGGGCTATCCCTGGCAGAGCGAAGGGCAGTGTTTCAACATGGCTGCCGTCATCGCCGATGGGAAAATAGTCGCTTCCTATGCCAAGCAGCAGTTGCCCAATTACCGCGTATTTGATGAAAAGCGCTACTTCACCGAGGGCGATGGCGCCTGTGTAGTGGACATAGAGGGTCTGCCGGTTGCGCTGAGTATTTGTGAGGATATTTGGCATCCGCAACCGATGGCGCTCGCGGCCCAGGCCGGTGGACGCCTGATGCTCAATCTGAATGCCTCGCCATTTCATATGGATAAGCAGCAGGAGCGTGAAGCCATGTTGGCTGAGCGTGCGCAGCAAGGCGGCATGCCGATCATTTACGTCAATCAGGTGGGTGGGCAGGATGAACTGGTGTTTGATGGCGGCTCGGTCGCCATTGGCAGCAGTGGGCATGTTGCCTGTCGGGTCGGGGCCTTTGATGAAGGCTTGTATCCGGTGGACGTGCTGTTTGACGATGAGTCGGTCAAGTTGCATCAGGGGGCGCTGGCCGCTATGCCGGAGCTCGAGGCAAGCGTTTATCAGGCGCTGGTCACCGGGGTGCGCGATTACGTCAATAAGAACGGCTTCAAGGGAGTGGTGCTTGGGCTATCGGGTGGTATCGATTCTGCGCTGACGTTGGCAGTGGCAGTCGATGCGCTGGGCGCTGAAAGGGTTGAGGCGGTGATGATGCCCTACCACTACACCTCCGGCATGAGCCTCGAAGACGCCGAGGCGCAGGCTAATACCCAGCGGGTTACCTACCGTGTGCTGCCCATCGCGCCTATGGTTGAGGCGTTTATGACTACGCTGGAGCCTGTTTTCGCCGGTCTGCCGCGCGACACTACGGAAGAAAACCTGCAGGCGCGCTGCCGTGGCACGTTATTGATGGCGCTATCGAACAAGACTGGCTCGCTGGTACTGACCACAGGTAACAAGAGTGAGATGGCCGTGGGTTATGCGACCTTGTATGGCGATATGGCCGGCGGCTTTGATGTGCTGAAGGATGTGCCCAAGACGCTGGTGTTCCGGCTGGCTGAGTATCGCAACAGCATCGACCCGGTTATCCCGCAGCGCGTGATTGATCGACCGCCATCTGCCGAATTGGCACCGGACCAGAAAGATGAGGATTCGTTGCCGGCTTACCCGGAGCTGGATGAGATATTGCGTCTGTACATCGAGCATGATCAGTCAGCGAGTGCGATTATCGCCGCTGGCTTTGCCGAGGATGTGGTCAAGCGTGTGCTCAGGCTGGTTGATCTCAATGAGTACAAGCGCCGCCAGGCTGCGGTGGGTGCACGGGTTACCCAGCGCGGCTTTGGGCGTGACCGTCGCTATCCTATTACCTCTGGTTGGGCACTGGATGATTGAGCAGCCACAAGCCATAAGCCATAAGCCATAAGCTTCAAGCTTCAAGCTTCAAGTAAGAGCAAGAGCAAGAGCAAAAGCAAAAGCGAAAGCAAAAGAAAAAGAAAAAGCAAAAGCAAAAGCAAAAGCGGCTTGACGGTGGTGATAGTGAGTTTACGCTTTTGTAGCTTGTAGCTTGTAGCTTGTAGCTTGTAGCTTGTAGCTTGCAGCAACAAAAAAGCCCGCGCTGATGCAAATCAGCGCGGGCTTTTTTACAGGGTCAGATTTTAGTCAATCAGACCGAAGGTGATGCGGTTCCAGAATGAACGGCGGCCTTCTTCGTCATGCACTCGAACCTCACGGGGCAGAGCTGCCACAGCGTCTTGGTACTCGCGATCCATCTGGCGTTGCATCTGCGTTTTCGCGGTGCGTGGCGGTGGTGCAGTCAACACATCCATGGCGCTGACGGACATGGATTCCATCCAGTTCATCTCAGGCTGGCTGGGCTCGACGTGATGCTTGAACTTGCCTTTAACCAGTGCTGGATGCTCGGGGTAATTCAGTTTCAGGGTCTCCAGCGCGCTGTCAGCCAGATCGTGCATCGCCAGGCGGTCATAACCGGCAACCATGAGCGCCAGGCCGTTGCCTACCGCTGGGGTCTGCTGGTAGTTCTCCACAATGTAGCGGCCGCGGTTGGCAGCAGCCAGGTAAGCGCCGCGCTTGAGGTAGTAGTGACCCACGTGGGCGTCGTAGTCGGCCAGCAGGTTGCGCAGGTATACCATGCGCAGACGAGCGTCAGGGGCGTATTGGCTATTAGGGTAACGGTTGATCAACTGCGCGAAGTCGTTGAACGAGTCACGGGCTGCACCCGGATCACGGCGGGTCATGTCCAGCGGCAAAAAGCGCTCGAAGATGCCCCGGTCGCGGGTAAAGGAGGCCAGGCCGCGAATGTAGTAGGCGTAGTCGACATTGGGATGCTGCGGGTGCAGGCGAATAAAGCGATCTGCGGACGCTGTGGCTGCCTCCGGCTCCATATTTTCGTAGTAGGCGTAGATCAGCTCAAGTTGCGCTTGATCGGCATAGCGGCCGAACGGGTAACGCGATTCCAGCGCCCGCAGGGTCTCAATCGCAGGGCCAAAATTTTCTGCGTCCAGATCGGTTTGCGCTTTGCGGTAAAGCTCTGATTCGCTGAGCGACTCGTCGATTACGGTCTTATTGGTAGAACAGGCGGCAACAAAAGCGAGCAGGCCGACCAGCAGGAGATGTTTCAGCGACATATCATGACATCCGAATGGACGGCGCCACGCTGTTTCGACAGCAGCCGTCCTGTTATAGTTAAGGCTTGTGCAGCAGTCCCGGCAAACCGGGAAAAGCCGTATTTAACCACAGCGCAGAGACGAAACCAAAAGGGATTGCATCTGCCGCTTCATAGTCCGCTTTATCCAACGAGTCCTGTATGACCGATCGTATTCTTTTGTCTGCACAAGTTAGTCACGAGTCAGGTAGTCAACGCCTTGACCAAGCGGCGGCCCAATTGTTTCCTGAACACTCGCGGTCGCGCCTGCAGGCTTGGATAAAAGATGGCAGTCTGCTGGTTGATGGCGAGCAAAAACGAACGCGCGATATGGTTTACGGCGGTGAGCAGCTGACGCTCAATGCTGAGCGTGAAGTGCAGGGAGACTGGCAGCCTGAAGCAATTGCTCTGGACATTATCTATGAAGACGATGCTCTGCTGGTAATCAACAAACCAGCCGGTCTGGTGGTGCATCCGGCCGCCGGGCACCGCGATGGCACGCTGTTGAATGCGCTCCTGCATCACTCGCCTGAGCTGGCAAAGGTGCCGCGCGCAGGTATTGTGCATCGCCTGGATAAAGACACCACAGGCCTGATGGTGGTCGCCAAGACAATTGAAGCGCAAACCGATCTGGTGGCGCAGCTGCAGGCGCGGACCGTAAGCCGTGAGTACGAATGTGTGGTGGTCGGCGTTATGACCGCGGGCGGCAAGGTTGACCAACCTATTGCGCGGCACGGTACGCAGCGGCAGAAAATGGCAGTAGTTGCTGGCGGCAAGCAGGCGATCAGCCATTATCGCGTGATCAATCGCTTTCGCGCGCACACTCATGTGAAGGTCAAGCTGGAAACCGGCCGCACTCACCAGATTCGCGTCCACATGAGTCATATTTACTTTCCGCTGGTAGGCGACACCACCTACGGTGGCCGGTTGCGTATTCCGCCAGGCGCCAGTCCTGAGTTGATCAGCGAGTTGCGCGAGTTCCCTCGTCAGGCACTGCACGCACGCCGGCTTGAGCTGGAGCACCCGCTGGATGGTCGTCTGATGCAGTGGCAAGTCCCTATACCTGCTGATATGCAGCATCTGCTGGCGCTGCTTAAAGAGGACGGTGAGATAGCCGAATGAGTCCGTTGTGGATCAGCGCCGAATGGCCAGCGCCTGCGAATGTACGAACCTGCATCACTACGCGCCGTGGTGGTTGCAGCCAGGGACCCTGGAAGGGCTTTAATCTGGGTAGCCATGTGGGTGACGAAGTCAGCCACGTGGCGGCCAATCGTGCCGAACTGCAGCGCGTACTGGGCTGTGCTCCCGCCTGGTTGAACCAGACCCACAGTACGCATTTGGTTAAGGCGGACGCCACTCAGGTTCTCGACGCCGACGCCAGCTGGACCAATGAGCGTAACATCGCCTGTACGGTGATGACGGCAGACTGTTTGCCGGTGCTTTTCTGCAATAAGGATGGCACTCGTGTTGCTGCCGCTCACGCGGGCTGGAGAGGTTTGCTCGATGGCATATTGGAGCAGACGATAAAAGGTATGGGTAGCCCCGGTTACTCGCTAATGGCATGGCTGGGGCCGGCTATTGGTTCGCAAGAGTTTGAAGTCGGACCTGAGGTGCGCGCGGCGTTTATTTCCGCAGATGCGCAATCCGCTGCTGCTTTTCTGCCCTCCGCGCGTGCGGGGCATTATCTCGCCGATATCTATTTACTTGCACGTCAGCGTCTTGCCAATGCCGGGGTCACTGCAGTCTATGGCGGGGATTTATGCACTGTCAGCGAGCCTGCGCGCTATTTTTCCTATCGTCGTGATGGGCAAACCGGACGCTTCGCCTCCTTGATCTGGTTACGCGACTGATCATTTTCTACTGTCCAATCAATTGGCAGCTCATTAGCGCAGACCGGGCGTTGATCGGCTAGGCTTGGGCGGTGGCGATATTTTTTGCTGAAGCGTCAATGAAAAAGGCTAAGTGACAAAAAATTGACCCTTATCAGCTTCCTTGGCCTTGAAAGCGCCATAATAGTCCTCATTAAATAGTCATGAATATCGACTCTGCCTACCGCCACCCTTGGCGGTTCAGGCCACTTAACACAGGACGAATACCATGCGTATTGACCGTATGACCAGTAAATTACAGGTCGCTTTGTCCGACGCGCAATCGCTTGCGGTTGGGCGCGACCACACTCAGATCGACACTCTCCACCTGTTGGTAGCGCTGCTGGAGCAGCAGCAGGGCTCAATCAAGCCGCTGTTGATGCAGGTGGGCTTTGACATCAATGCGCTGCGTAGTGAATTGGGCGGTGCGCTCGATAAGCTGGCGACCGTGAGTAACCCTACGGGTGATGTCAGTATGTCTACGGATCTGGCCCGGTTGCTAAACCAGGCCGACCGTCTGGCGCAGCAGCGTGGCGATCAATTTATTTCCAGCGAGCTGGTGTTGCTTGCCGCGATGGATGAAAACACCACCGTTGGCAAGATACTGCTTGGCCAGGGCGTGTCCAAAAAAGCGCTGGAGAACGCTATCAGCAACCTGCGTGGTGGCGAAGCAGTGAACGATCCCAACGCCGAGGAATCGCGCCAGGCACTCGACAAGTACACCGTTGACCTGACCAAAAAAGCGGAAGACGGCAAGCTGGATCCGGTGATTGGTCGTGACGATGAAATCCGTCGCACCATTCAGGTGTTGCAGCGTCGGACCAAGAACAACCCGGTATTGATCGGTGAGCCAGGCGTGGGTAAAACCGCCATTGTTGAGGGTTTGGCCCAGCGCATTATTAATGGCGAGGTGCCCGATGGCCTGAAAGACAAGCGCTTGTTGTCGCTGGATATGGGCTCACTCATAGCGGGTGCCAAGTTCCGTGGCGAATTTGAGGAGCGTTTGAAAGCGGTACTCAATGAGCTATCGAAACATGAAGGTCGCGTCATTCTGTTTATTGACGAGCTGCATACCATGGTCGGCGCCGGTAAGGCTGAAGGCTCGATGGACGCCGGTAACATGCTGAAACCAGCACTGGCACGTGGCGAGCTGCATTGCGTGGGCGCTACCACGCTGGATGAGTATCGTCAGTATATCGAGAAGGACGCCGCGCTCGAGCGTCGGTTCCAGAAGGTGTTGGTGGACGAGCCTTCCGAGGAAGATACCATCGCAATTTTGCGGGGTCTGAAGGAGCGCTATGAAGTGCACCACAAGATCACCATTACTGACGGTGCGATCATCGCTGCGGCCAAGCTGTCGCATCGTTATATCACCGATCGCCAGCTGCCGGATAAGGCCATCGACCTGATTGATGAGGCCGCCAGTCGTATCCGCATGGAAATTGATTCCAAGCCGGAGGCGCTGGATCGTCTTGAGCGGCGTTTGATTCAGCTCAAGGTGGAACGCGAAGCCTTGAAGAAAGAGGATGACGATGCCGCGCTCAAACGGCTGGAAAAGTTGAAGGAAGAAATAGCCAAGCTGGAGCTTGAATACGCTGATCTGGAGGAGATCTGGAAGTCAGAGAAAGCCGAAGTGCAAGGCTCTGCACAGATTCAGGAGCGTATTGAGCAGGCCAAGGCCGAGCTGGAACAGGCGCGCCGCAAGGGCGATCTGAACCGGATGGCTGAGCTGCAGTACGGTGTGATTCCGGATCTGGAGCGCAGCCAGCAGATGGCTGAGCAGCATACTAAACCGGCTAACCAGTTGCTGCGCAACAAGGTTACCGATGAAGAGATCGCTGAAGTGGTCTCCAAGTGGACCGGCATTCCGGTGTCCAAGATGCTGGAAGGTGAGCGCGATAAATTGCTGCGCATGGAAGACGCTCTGCATAAGCGCGTCATCGGACAAAACGAGGCCGTGGTTGCCGTATCGAACGCGGTACGTCGCTCGCGTGCGGGGCTGTCTGACCCGAACCGCCCCAGCGGTTCCTTTATGTTCCTTGGGCCAACCGGGGTGGGTAAAACAGAGTTGTGCAAGGCGTTAGCCGAGTTCCTCTTTGATACCGAAGAGGCCATGGTGCGGATCGATATGTCCGAGTTCATGGAGAAGCACTCGGTTGCCCGGTTGATCGGTGCGCCCCCGGGCTATGTGGGTTACGAGGAGGGTGGCTATTTGACCGAGGCGGTGCGCCGCAAGCCCTATTCGGTGATCCTGCTGGATGAGGTCGAGAAGGCGCATCCGGACGTGTTCAACGTGCTGCTGCAGGTGCTGGAAGATGGCCGCCTCACCGATAGTCAGGGCCGTACGGTTGACTTCCGCAACACCGTGATCGTGATGACCTCCAACCTGGGTTCAACCCAGATCCAGGAGCTGGTGGGTGATCCTGAGGCACAGCACGCGGCGGTTATGGATGCGCTGGGCCAGCACTTCCGGCCGGAGTTCATCAACCGCGTCGACGAAGTGGTGGTATTTGAGCCGCTGGGTCGCGAACAGATCGCCGGGATTGCGGAAATTCAGATGGGTCGCTTGCGCGAGCGTCTGGCTGAACGCGAACTTGATCTGCAGCTGAGCGCTGAGGCACTGGAGAAACTGGTAGCAGTGGGTTACGACCCGGTTTACGGGGCGCGGCCACTCAAGCGGGCTATCCAGCGCTGGATCGAGAACCCCTTGGCGCAGCGGATTCTGGCTGGGGACTTTGTCTCGGGTGCGACTATCCAGGCCAAGGTCGAAGGCGATGAGTTTGTGTTTACTGTCTGATTGATGGTGTAGCGTTAAGAAGCCCCGCACGGGAAACCGTGCGGGGTTTTTTGTTTGTGTGGTCTTACTCAAGCCTGCTTTTCGCCCTAGGCCATCCCGGCCACGCGGCCCCTCGGGTTCGCTGCGTTGCTCGGCCTGGCGGGGACCGGGGCCGTACCGAGCTCGCCGTCTGGTGGCAGAATCAGCGACTTCTGAAATAGTGAAAAAAAAGCCCCGGGAAATCCCGAGGCTTTTTTACAGTGCTATCGAACGCTTACAGCAACATGGAGCGGATATCGCCGAGCAGTTCACCGAGCCGCTTGGTGAATTGCGCCGCCGCTGCGCCGTTAATCGCACGGTGGTCGTAGGACAGTGATAGCGGCAGCATCAACTGCGGCTGGAACACTTTACCATCCCATACCGGCTGCATGGTTGCCTTGGAAACCCCCAGAATTGCAACTTCAGGGCTATTCACAATAGGTGTGAAGTAAGTGCCGCCGATGTGTCCCAAACTGGAAATGGTAAAGCAGGCACCCTGCATGGCGTCGGCACCAAGTTTCTTGTTGCGCGCCTTCTCTGCCAGCTCAGCCGCTTCGCCTGCCAGTTGCAGCAGACTCTTCTTGTCGACATCGCGAATGACTGGAACCAACAAGCCGTCCGGCGTATCAACGGCAAAGCCGATATGCACGTACTTCTTCTGGATCAACTGCTTGCCATTGGGCGCCAGCGCCACGTTGAAGCCCGGTTGTTCGTTCAGAACATGTGCGCAGGCCTTGAGCAGGAAGGGCAGGATGGTCAGCTTGACGCCAGCCTTTTCTGCCACGGCTTTCTGGTCTTTGCGGAAGACTTCCAGCGCGCTGATGTCTGCCAGGTCAAATTGGGTGACATGCGGTACGTTTAGCCAGCTGCGATGAATGTTGGTCGCACCAGCCTGCTGCAGGCGAGTCATGTCCTTGGTTTCAATCTCGCCAAAGCGCGAGAAATCGACTTCAGGCACGGCCGGAATACCCGAGCCACCAGCAGCCGTGGGCGCGCCTTTCTGCTGCTTCATTACCGCTTTTACGTGCTGCTGCACATCTTCTTTGAGGATGCGATCACGCGGGCCTGACGGTTTGACGTCGGCCAGCTCGATACCGAACTCGCGGGCTAGTAGTCGCACTGCAGGGCCGGCATGGACCTTGGCGCCTTCGCGGCTAGGGCCACCGACCGGAGGCGGTGTATCGGCGTCCTGCGTCTTGCTCTGCGCTGGCTTGGGTTTATCTTCGCTAGTCGGCTCGGGGCTGCTGCTGGCTGCTTCTGCAGCGGCTTCCGGTTCTGCGTCGTCTGCTTCGCCCTGAACCTGCATATGCATGATCAGATCGCCGGTTTTGACGTCCTGCTCCAGCTTCACCTCGATGGACTCGATCACCCCGGCGAAGGGCGCTGGCAGTTCCATGCTGGCCTTGTCTGACTCCAGCACCAGCAGCGATTGGTCGGCTTCGACCTTGTCGCCCTTGCTGACCAGAATCTCGATAACCTTGGCACCTGCGTCTGAGCCCAGGTCCGGTACCTTGACCGGCTCGCTCTTGCTGGCGGCCTGCTTCTGCTCGCCTTTGGGCTTCGCCGGTTGTTTCTCTTCCTGTTTGGGCTCCGGTTCTTTCGCCGGTTCCTTGGCTGCGGATTTTTCCGGCTCGGCTTTGCTGTCGTCGCTGGCTACCTCCAGCTCGATCAGTGAATCACCTTCTTTCAGGTTGTCGCCCAGTTTGGTTTTGATGGATTTCACCACGCCGCCTTTGGGGCAGGGCACTTCCATGCTGGCCTTGTCGGACTCCAGTACAACCAGGGACTGCTCCGCCTCGACGGTGTCGCCTTCCTTGACCAGAATCTCGATGACTTCACCCTCACCGCCGCCGATGTCGGGTACTTTAATAACTTCACTCATACCGTCGCTCCTCAGCAGTCCAGCGGGTTGATCTTGTCAGGGTCGATACTGAAGGTCTTGAGTGCATCAGTCAGCACCTTGGGCTTCAGTTTGCCTTCTTCCACCAGCGCGCTAAGCGCGGTGTAGGCAACCCAGTGACGATCTACCTCGAAGAACTGGCGCAGTTTGCGGCGGCTATCGCTGCGACCGAAACCGTCAGTGCCCAGCACCTTGTAGGTGCCTGGAACCCATTCGCGAATCTGATCGGCGAACAGCTTCATGTAGTCGGTTGAGGCGATGACCGGACCGCTGCGCTTCTCAAGGCACTGCTCAACAAAGGTGAGCTGCTTCTTGCGCGTCGGGTGCAGGCGGTTTTGACGCTCAGTCGCGAGACCGTCGCGGCGCAGTTCGTTAAAGCTGGTAACGCTCCAGATGTCGGCGGTAACGCCAAAGTCATCGTTGAGGATCGCTGCTGCCTCACGCACTTCGCGCAGAATGGTGCCGCTGCCCATCAACTGCACATGCAGGTCGCCCGGCTTGCCGGTCGAGTCGAGCAGGTACATGCCGCGCATGATGCCGTCCTGCACGTCCTTGCCCTTGGGCATGGCCGGCTGTTCGTAGGCTTCATTCATCACGGTCAGGTAGTAGTAGACGTTCTCCTGCTCTTCCATCATGCGGCGAGCGCCCTCGCGGATGATGACTGCCAGCTCGTAGCCATAGGTTGGGTCGTAGCTGCGGCAGTTGGGAATGGTGCTGGCCAGAATATGGCTGTGGCCATCCTCGTGCTGCAGACCTTCTCCGTTCAGCGTGGTGCGCCCAGCGGTACCGCCGATCAGGAAGCCCTTGGCGCGGCTGTCGCCAGCGGCCCAGGCCAGATCGCCAATGCGCTGGAAGCCAAACATCGAGTAGAAGATGTAGAAGGGCAGCATGGGCTGGTTGTGCGTGCTGTAGGCAGTGCCCGCGGCAATCCAGCTGGACATCGCGCCTGCTTCGTTGATGCCTTCTTCCAGAATCTGGCCCTTCTTGTCCTCGCGGTAGAACATCACCTGATTCTTGTCGACTGGCTCGTACAGTTGGCCAACCGAGGAGTAGATACCGAGCTGGCGGAACATGCCTTCCATACCAAAGGTACGGGCTTCGTCCGGCACAATGGGGACAATGCGCGGGCCGAGTTCCTTGTCCTTGACCAGCTGAGAAATAATGCGCACAAAGGCCATGGTGGTGGAGATTTCACGATCTCCACTGCCGTCCAGAATGGCTTTGAGCGTATCCAGCGGCGGTACCGGTACCTTGTTGCTCTCGGTGCGGCGCTGGGGCATGTAGCCGCCCAAGGCTTCGCGGCGTGAGTGCAGGTATTTGTACTCGGCGCTGCCTTCTTCGGGTTTGTAGAAGGGCAGTTTTTCCAGTTCGTCGTCATTAACCGGAATATCGAAGCGGTCGCGGAATTTCTTCAGGCTGTCGATATCGACTTTCTTGGTGTTGTGCGCGGTGTTCTGACCTTGGCCAGCACCGGTGCCGTAACCCTTGATGGTCTTGGCCAGGATGACGCTGGGCTGACCTTCGTGGTTGACCGCATTGTGATAAGCCGCGTACACCTTGTAGGGGTCGTGGCCGCCACGGTTGAGCTTCCAGATTTCTTCGTCGGACAGGTCCTTGACCATGTCCTGCAGCTCGGGACGGGTGCCAAAGAAGTGCTCACGCACATAGGCGCCATCGTTGGCCTTGTAGTTCTGGTAGTCGCCGTCTACGGCGTCTTCCATGCGTTGTTGCAGCAGGCCGTTATCGTCCTTGGCAAACAGGGGATCCCACATGCGGCCCCAGATGACCTTGATCACGTTCCAGTCGGCGCCACGGAAGCTGCCTTCCAGTTCCTGGATGATCTTGCCGTTACCGCGCACCGGGCCGTCGAGGCGCTGCAGGTTGCAGTTGATAACGAAGATCAGGTTGTCGAGCTTCTCGCGGCCGGCCAGAGCGATAGCGCCGAGTGATTCGGGCTCGTCGGTTTCGCCGTCGCCAACGAAGCACCAGACTTTCTGCTTGCCGGGCTCAATAAAGCCGCGGTGCTCCAGATACTTCATGAAGCGCGCCTGGTAGATCGCCTGGATCGGGCCAAGACCCATGGATACGGTCGGGAATTGCCAGAAATCGGGCATCAGCCAGGGGTGTGGGTATGACGAGAGTCCCTCATCATCGACTTCCTGGCGGAAGTTGTTCATCTGCTCTTCGCTGATACGACCTTCCATGAAGGCGCGTGCGTAGATACCGGGGGAAGCGTGCCCCTGGAAGAACACCAAGTCGCCACCGTGTTCTTCAGTCGGCGCCTTGAAAAAATAGTTGAAACCAATGTCATACAGGGTAGCGCTGGAAGCGAAGGTGGAAATGTGACCACCCAGGTCCGGGTCCTGTTGATTAGTACGCATAACCATTGCCAAGGCATTCCAGCGAACCATTGAGCGAATTCGACGCTCCATAAACAGATCGCCGGGCATACGGGTTTCGTGGGTAACCGGAATGGTGTTGCGATAGGGCGTGGTAATTGCGTAGGGCAGTGGGGTGCCGGTACGGCTAGCCAACTCGCCAAGGCGCGTCATCAGATAGTGAGCGCGATCTTCACCTTCATTGTCGAGTACGGATTCCAGGGCATCGAGCCATTCCTGGGTTTCGAGCGGATCGATATCGTCTTGCTTCATTATTGGTCTCCAGACCTTGTGGGCCTTGCAAGTGCCGGAATGCGCCATGCTGCTGTGAACGGATTAGTTCGCAGTCATGCCGTGCGCGGGTTTCCAAAACACCTGTGGGTGTTGTGACACGGGTTGACGGAATTTGTTCTTGTAGTTTTACTACAAAAAGACCGCTTATTCCAGCACGAATTAGCCTTTCATGTAGCTTTGCTACATTGTGACTCTCCGGTCGGCTTTGCCTGTGCTTTCCTGCCGACCGCCATCATGGCAAGCTGCCGTTTCGGTTTTTGTACAGGATAGACCATGGCCCATTCTCTGCCGCTTCTACCGGACGTATTGCGTCCCACTCTTGATCATCATTTGGCGCAATGGCGTGCCGCGGCAGATGCCGCTGGCTTGGCGTCGGAGCTGCCGTCACTCAGTGACGAGTTTCAACAGCAGTTACCCCAGGTATTGGCGGGCAGTGATTATGTCGCTGAGCAGTTACGACGTGATCCGGCGTTGGCATGGCGTTTACTCGAAGATGGTCTTTTATTGAGGTCACTGCATGACGGTGAGATGCGCTCGATGCTCCAGCACGAGTTGCAGGATGTGGCCGATGAAGATGTGCTCGCGCAGCGTCTACGCCGCTTTCGCCAGCTGCATCAGGTGCGCATCATCTGGCGTGATCTGACGCGTGTGGCGGTGCTGGCCGAGACCACTCGAGACCTGTCTGATATGGCGGATGTCTGTATCGACGAAGCCTATCGCTGGCTTTATGCGCAGACCTGCGTTGCGCTCGGTGAGCCGTGTAGTTCAAACGGGGAGCCACAGCACATGGTGGTATTGGGGATGGGCAAATTGGGTGCGTTTGAGCTCAACCTGTCCTCCGATATCGATTTGATTTTTGCTTACCCGGAACCCGGCGAGACGCAGGGCGGGCGGCGCAGCCTATCCAATCAAGAGTTTTTTATCCGGCTCGGTCAGAAGCTGATCAAGGCACTGGACGCGCCCACTGTCGATGGCTTTGTGTTTCGGGTCGATATGCGGCTGCGCCCCTATGGTGACAGCGGCGCGCTGGTATTCAGTTTTGATGCCCTGGAGCAGTACTATCAGAGTCAGGGGCGAGACTGGGAGCGCTACGCCATGATCAAGGCGCGTGTGGTCGCAGGTGATCAGGCTGCCGGCGCTGACCTGTTGGCGATGCTCAAGCCCTTCGTTTATCGTCGCTATCTGGATTTTGCCGCCATCGACGCGCTGCGTAGTCTTAAGCAGATGATTCAGCGTGAGGTGCAGCGCAAAGGCCTGCAGGATAACGTCAAACTGGGCTCTGGCGGTATTCGCGAGGTTGAGTTTATTGGCCAGGCGTTTCAGTTGATCCACGGCGGACGAGATCGCGCATTGCAGCAGCGCCCGATTCTGGCCGTACTGCAAACCTTGGCAGCGAATAATTACCTGCCCGCCAGTGCGGTAGAGGAGTTGAGTGCGGCTTATTGCTTCCTGCGCGACACCGAGCACGCGTTGCAGGCCGTAGATGATCGTCAGACGCAGATGTTGCCAACGGATGCGCTGGGGCAGGCACGGATCTCCTTCATGCTTGGCTTTGCTGATTGGGCGTCATTTCGTGAGCGGCTGGACCAGGAGCGCAATACGGTCGCTCGGCATTTTGCGGGGGTGATTGCCGATCCTGATGAGGATGAGGCTGAACCGCTTGCCCCCCACGCAGATTGGCTGCCGCTCTGGGAGGGTACGCTGGATGAAGAGCAGGCTCTGGAGCAGTTAACTGAAGCAGGTTTTGATGATGCGGTTGCAGCGTTGCGCAAGCTGAACTCACTGTTGGCGTCCGGTCGCGTCAAGTCCATGCAGCGTCTTGGTCGTGAGCGCCTTGATGTGTTTATGCCGCGCTTGTTGGGCATGGCGGCAGAGCAGGAGAATCCAGACTTGGCGCTGGAGCGCGTGTTACCACTGATTGAGGCCGTGGCGCGGCGCTCGGCGTACCTGGTGTTGCTGACCGAGAATCCGAGTGCACTGCGTGAGCTACTGGTGCTGTGCTCAGCCAGCCCATGGATTGCCGAACAGATCACGCGCTATCCCGTGGTGTTGGATGAGCTGCTCAATGCCGGACGGCTCTATCGGCCGCCGGAACCGGATGAGCTGGCCGACGAGTTGCGTCAACAGCTGCTGCGTATTCCCGAAGATGATCTTGAGCAGCAAATGGAGACCCTGCGTTACTTCAAACGTGCGCATATTTTGCGTGTAGCTGCCTCTGAGATCGCCGGCACATTACCCTTGATGAAAGTCAGCGATTACCTGACCTGGATTGCCGAGGCCATTCTGCAGCAAGTGCTTAAGCTGGCCTGGCGCGAAATGGTCTCTCGGCATGGTCAGCCTGCTCGCGCAGACGGGTCGCGCTGCGATATGGACTTTATCGTGGTCGGCTACGGCAAGGTGGGAGGCATAGAGCTGGGCCATGGTTCTGACCTTGACCTGGTGTTTGTCCACGATGGTGATCCACAATCGGAGACCGATGGCGCCAAGCCTATTGAAGGTAGCAAGTTCTTTACTCGCCTTGGCCAGCGCATTATCCACATGCTCAACACGCAGACGGTGTCGGGGGCGCTGTACGAAGTGGATATGCGTCTGCGGCCGTCAGGCGATTCTGGGCTGTTGGTGAGTTCGCTGGCGTCCTTTGCCCGTTATCAGCGTGAAGAAGCCTGGACCTGGGAGCATCAGGCGCTGGTGCGCGCGCGCCCTCTGGTTGGCTGTCCTCGCCTTAGTGAGCGCTTTGCAGCTTTGCGCGCCGAGGTGCTAGGTCGCACGCGCGACGAATTGTCGCTTGCCCGTGGAGTGGCCTCAATGCGGCAAAAAATGCGCGATAACCTGGGTACGTCGGCGACTGCGGCCGGTACAAACGATGATGCTTTTACCGCTGCGCGCCTGTTTGATCTTAAGCAGGATGCTGGTGGTATCGTTGATATCGAATTTATGGTGCAATATGCGGTTCTGGCCTGGTCGTGCCGGTACCCCGAATTACTACGCTATACCGATAACATCAGGATTCTTGATGAGCTGCACAACGCTGGCCTGATCGCTGGCGAAGATGTACATCGTTTGCAGGAGGCTTACAAAGCCTACCGCGCGGCGGCTCATCGCCTGGCTCTGCAAAAGCAGCCGGGCAAAGTAAGCGGCGACCAGTTTCATGATTTCCGTCATGGAGTCATCAAGCTATGGCAGCAAATGCTGCCGCCCCCGGAGCCTGGACCTTCTGTATGAGGACAGGCCTGCTGGAGCGCGCTCAGGCAGAACCAAGAACGTAAGACTGACAGAATAGAGAATATGGAGCTGGCTGCTATGTCGATGGCCGATCGTGATGGTGTTATCTGGTTTGATGGTGAAATGGTTCCATGGCGCGAGGCTAATGTGCATGTGCTGACGCATTCGCTGCACTACGGCATGGGCGTGTTTGAGGGCGTACGTGCCTACAACACGCCTGACGGTACGGCAATCTTCCGGTTGAACGCGCATACCGATCGCTTGTTTGATTCTGCGCATATCATGGGCATGAAGATTCCCTTTACCAAAGAACAGCTGAACGAAGCGCAACGCGCGGTGGTTCGCGAAAACAATCTGGAAACCGCTTACATCCGCCCGTTGGTGTTCTATGGCTCCGAAGGCATGGGTATTCGCGCTGACAACCTGCGAGTGCATGTGGTTATCGCTGCGTGGCATTGGGGCGCCTATATGGGCGAAGAAGCACTGGAACGCGGGATCAAGATCCGTACCAGTTCCTTTACCCGCCATCACGTCAACATCACCATGACCCGTGCCAAGGCCAGTGGCGCCTACATGAACTCCATGCTGGCGCTGCAGGAAGCGGTTTCTGCCGGTGCTGACGAGGCGCTGTTGCTGGACCCAGAAGGTTATGTGGCTGAGGGCTCGGGCGAGAACGTATTTATCGTCAAAAACGGCACTATTTACACGCCTGAAGTGACTGCCTGCCTTAACGGTATCACCCGTGCGACCGTGCTCGCGCTGGCCTCTCAGTTTGGCATCCCTATTGTTGAAAAACGCATCACCCGCGATGAAGTCTATATCGCCGACGAAGCTTTCTTCACGGGTACTGCTGCTGAAGTCACGCCGATACGCGAGCTGGACAATCGCCAGATTGGCGAAGGTCGTCGCGGTCCAGTGACCGAGAAGCTGCAGAAGGCTTACTTCGATCTGGTAACCGGCCAGACAGCTGAACATGCCGAATGGCGGACTCTGGTCAAATAAGCGGCAAGTGACAAGCTGCAAGCGGCAAGCAGTCAGGAATTGCTTTTCGACTTGCAGCTTGAAGCTTGCGGCTTGAAACTGCCCTTATGAATATTCTGATTGTAGGACCGAGCTGGGTAGGCGACATGGTTATGGCGCAAACCCTGTTCGTCTGCCTTAAGCAAGAGCACGGCGACGATTGCCAGATCGACGTACTGGCGCCGGACTGGAGTCGTCCGATTCTCGAGCGTATGCCCCAGGTGCGCCAGGCGCTCAGCTTTCCGTTGGGTCATGGTGCTCTTGAGCTGGCTACCCGTCGCCGCATTGGCCGCGGGTTGGCGGGACAATACGACCAGGCCATTCTCCTGCCTAATTCGTTAAAGTCAGCATTGGTACCGTTTTTTGCCGGTATACCGGTGCGTACCGGTTGGCGCGGCGAGATGCGCTACGGCTTGCTCAATGATGTGCGGGTGCTCGATAAAGAGCGTTACCCGTTGATGATTGAGCGCTTTATGGCCTTGGCTTACCCGGCGGGTACCGAGTTGTCGCAACCTTATCCAAAGCCAGACCTGAAGATCGAAGATGACTCGCGCGCGGCGGCCTTGTCTCGGTTCTCACTGGAACAGGATCGGCCGATATTGGCGTTGTGCCCTGGTGCCGAGTTTGGCGAAGCCAAGCGCTGGCCGAGCGAGCACTACGCTAAAGTCGCCGAGCAGAAAATCCGTGAAGGTTGGCAGGTGTGGTTGTTTGGTTCCAAGAATGATCATCCGGTGGGTGAGCAGATCCGCGCGAGATTGATTCCTGGGCTGCGCGAAGAAGCCATCAATTTGGCCGGTGAGACGAGCTTGGCCGAAGCCATTGACTTGCTGTCCTGCGCCTCTGCGGTCGTTAGTAACGACTCTGGTTTGATGCACGTAGCCGCCGCACTGAATCGTCCGCTGGTTGCCATTTATGGCTCAACATCACCCGGCTTTACGCCACCCTTGGCCGAGCAGGTTGCGACCGTACGCCTTGGGTTGGAGTGCAGTCCCTGCTTTGATCGTACCTGCCGCTTTGGTCATTACAATTGTCTGCGCGATCTGCCTCCGGCTCAGGTGGTTGATGCGCTGGATAAACTGGTTGGCCATACTCTGTCTGACCCGCAGGACCAATAGCCGATGCGCGTATTGGTGATCAAAACCACGTCACTGGGTGACGTGATTCATACCCTTCCCGCGATTACGGACGCAGCGCGCGCCGTGCCCGGTATCCGTTTTGACTGGGTGGTGGAAGAAGGCTTTGCCGAGATACCCGCTTGGCATCCAGCGGTTGACCGGGTTATTCCGGTTGCTGTCAGACGTTGGCGCAAGAACCTGTGGCAAGCGCTCTCCAGTGGCGAGTGGCGCGATTTCAAGCGAAAAATAAGCGACGTTGAATACGACCTGGTAATAGACGCACAGGGCTTGCTGAAGAGCGCCTTGCTCAGTCGTTATGCGCGCGGCATGGTCGTAGGGTTGGATAAGGAATCCGCTCGTGAGCCGATGGCTAGCCGCTTCTATGGGCAGAAAATCGAGGTGCCATGGGGTCAGCATGCGGTAGAGCGTACCCGCCAGTTATTCGCGCAGGCACTGGGTTATTCGGTCCCTGAGGGACTGGGGGAATATGGCCTCGCACCGCCATCGGCGGCTGAACACGCAACCGATAGCACGCCCTATGTGGTATTCCTGCATGGGACCACCTGGGTAACCAAGCATTGGCCGGAGCGCTACTGGCAAGAGTTGGCCCGGCAAGTCACCGATCTTGGGCTGCAGGTTAAACTGCCTTGGGGCAGCTTGCCGGAACAAACCCGTGCGCAGCATATTGCTCAGGGGTTGGAGGCGGTGCAGGTATTGCCGCGCCTACCCTTGGCCGGGATAGCCGAGGTGTTGGCTGGCGCCAAGGCCTGCGTTGCTGTTGATACCGGGTTGGGGCATTTGGCAGCAGCGCTTGATGTGCCGACGCTGTCGCTGTTTGGTCCGACCAACCCAGGCTTTACCGGGGCCTATGGTCATGTTCAACAGCATCTAGCCAGTGATTTTGCTTGTGCGCCCTGTCTGCGCAAGACCTGTAACTACCAACCTACACCCATGGATGCGCAGCAGTTCGATCTGGCTAGCGAGCAGCCGCTTTGCTTTACCCGGTTGGCGCCGGACCACGTGTTAGCGCAGCTGCAAACCCTCATGTCCGCAACGAGAGCTGATTGATGCAACTGGCCTTTGTGCTCTACAAGTATTTCCCCTTTGGCGGTTTGCAGCGCGACTTTATGCGTATCGCTCAGGTGTGCCAAGCCAGAGGCCACAGCATTCGGGTCTATACCTTGATCTGGGAAGGTGACGTACCTTCTGGGTTTGAGGTCATTGTGGCGCCGGTCAAGGCATTCAGTAACCATAGGCGTAACGAGAAGTTTACCGCCTGGATTGAAGCCGATCTGGCCAAGCGGCCGGTAGATCGCGTGGTCGGCTTCAACAAAATGCCGGGGTTGGATGTGTACTACGCGGCTGATCCCTGTTTTGAAGACAAGGCACAGACGCTGCGCAATCCTCTGTATCGCTTTTTTAGCCGTTATCAGCACTTCGCCGCCTACGAGCGTGCGGTTTTCTCTCCCGCGGTTGGTACCGAAATTCTGATGATTTCGGATGTGCAGCTGCCGCTATTTACCAAGCACTACCGCACACCGCTAGAGCGCTTCCATATGCTGCCGCCGGGTATCTCGCCAGATCGCCGTGCACCGCCGAACGCAGCAGAAGTGCGTGCCGAATTTCGTGATGAATTCAAGTTGTCGGACGATGACCTGTTGTTGGTGCAAATTGGCTCAGGCTTTATCACCAAGGGCGTAGACCGTTCAATCAGAGCAGTGGCCGCGTTATCGCCAGCGCTCAAGTCGCGGGCGCGTCTGATGGTGATTGGGCAGGACGATCCGGCCAGCTTTCAGCGCCTGGCGCGCTCGCTCGGGGTTGCCGATCAGGTTGAATTCCTGACGGGGCGCAGTGATGTACCACGTTTTCTGCTGGGCGCAGATCTGCTGGTTCATCCGGCCTACAACGAGAACACGGGCACCGTATTGCTGGAAGCATTGGTGGCTGGCCTGCCGGTACTGGTGACGGATGTTTGTGGTTACGCTCACTATATTTCAGAGGCAGACTGCGGTTTGGTCGTGCCTTCACCTTTTGACCAAAAGGTGTTGAACAAAATGCTGGCGGATATGTTGAATAATGTTGAGTTACGTCAAAGCTGGAAACTAAACGCGCTTCGTTTTGCTGACCAGGAAGATCTGTACAGTCTGCCCGAGCGTGCGGCGGACGTGATTCTGGGAGCGCATTTGTGACCTTGGCGCTAAAAGAGCCCTTTGCATCGCTATGGGCCGGGCGAGACCCCTTTCTGGAAGTAGAGAGTCTGGAGGGTGAGGTCTTTCGCGAGCTGGAGGCCAGACGCACGCTGCGTACCGAAGTAGATGGCAAAGGTTATTTTGTCAAAATTCATCGCGGCGTTGGCTGGGGTGAGATCCTCAAGAACTGGACTACCTTTAAGGCTCCCGTGCTCGGTGCCGGGCAGGAGTGGCAGGCTATCGCCGCCTTGCAGCAGGCCGGCGTGCCGACCATGACAGCCGTCGCTTTCGGCGAGCGCGGACGCAGTCCCGCCACTCAGCACTCATTCATTATCACGGAAGAGCTGGCGCCGACGATCAGTCTGGAAGACTTCAGCATTGACTGGCTGAGTAACCCGCCACAGCCCCAGATAAAGCGTGCGCTGATCGAGCGGGTAGCGCAGATGACACGGCAGATGCACCGTGCCGGGGTAAATCACCGTGACTGCTATATCTGTCATTTTTTATTGCACACGGATCAAGCGGTGACTGCCGATAATGTGCCGCTTTCGCTGATCGATCTGCATCGCGCGCAGGTACGCAGGAAGGTCCCGCTGCGCTGGCGTAACAAGGACTTGGCGGGTCTCTATTTCTCCGCGCTTAACATTGGCCTTACCCGTGGTGACAAGCTGCGCTTTCTGCGTACTTATTTTGCCATGCCGCTGCCAGAGATTTTCAAGCAGGAGGCAGCGTTGCTGCGTACGCTTGAGCGCAAAGCCGTCAAGCTGCAGTCACGTTTTGAGCGCAAATACGCGCCCGGCGCTGAATCATGAAGCGCTGGACACTTAACCCCGAATACGCGACCGGGGACAGCGGGCGGCTATTTGCCGATATTGACTCGGTATTCAACCTTGAGGGTGAACTTATCACCCGTGACCCGCTTAGCAGCGTACATAAAATATGGGTGGGTGATCGCTACTACTACCTCAAACGCTATACCGGTGCAGGCAAAAACCTGCGTCGCTATATTGGTCGCTCCAGGATTCAGGCCGAGTGGGAAAACCTGCTGACGTTTCAGGCGTGGGGTATCCCATCCGCACCGGTTGTCGCTTTTGGCTCAGAGCGCCAAGGTGGCGCTTTTTTGCGTGGCGCCCTGATTACTGAAGATTTGGCCGGCACCCGTGATTTAGCAGATTTGGCGAAAAACCACGACCCGCGTCTGGATGATCGTGAGTGGGTTCAGCATGTCTTTCGTCAGATAGCTAACGCGACGAGAATGATGCACGATCAACGCTTTACGCATAACGATCTCAAGTGGCGCAACATCCTGGTCGATGAGCGGCATAGAAGTCATGTTTACCTTATTGACTGCCCCGGCGGTTCGTTCTGGTGGGGTCCCATGCTGCAATATCGCATCATCAAAGACCTTGCCTGCCTGGATAAACTGGGCAAACGCTACCTTCGTCGTTCGCAGAGGCTAGCCTTTTTCAAAGCGTATCTCGGCAAGTCTGTACTGGATGACGCCGACAAGAAAAAAGCGCGCGCCATTGCGGCCTTTTTTGAGGGGAGAGAATGAGTCGTTTACCCTTTGTGGCAGTGAATGCCCATGACGTTCTGAGTCGTCATGGGCTTGATAGTTTTGAAGCGCTGTGGACATTGGATTTGGCCGCAGTGGACGCGCCCAATACCGGGCGTGGCGGCTGGAGCAGTGTGCACCGGCTGCAGTTGGAAGACGTCAACGGGGAGCTGCAGAGCTTTTATCTGAAACGCCAGGATAATCACTGCACCAGAACCCTGCAGGCCCCCTTGGGCGAGCCTACCTTTGCCCGCGAGTTTCGCGCGGTACAACAATATGCCCAGCTCGGTATTCCCGCGCTCGAGGCGGCCTTTTTTGATCGCCGTGAGAGTCAGGGCCACAAGCAGGCGGTATTGTTGACCCGAGCGCTGGACGAGTATGCGCCGCTGGATGAATGGTTTGATCGCTGGCAGGAACTCAGCGCCTTACAGAAGCGTACCTTGCTGCAAGCGGCGGGCGCGCTGGTGCGTGCGCTGCACAATGCCGGAGTGATACATAATTGCCTGTATCCCAAGCATATTTTCTTGAAGTTGCATGGCGATGGCGCGGGGGCTCGATTGATCGACCTGGAGAAAACCCGTGGAGCCTGGTTTGGCCAGCGTGACTTTGTGCGTGATCTTGAAACCTTGAATCGCCGCAGCACAACGCCCAGTCGAACCCAGCGCATGCGCTTTATGCTCGCTTACTTCGGTTTGCGCCGACTGGACGCTGATAGCAAGGCGCTGGTCCGCCGCTTGTTGGCTAGACAGGCCGGCAAGGTAGCCAAGCGATGACCTTAACCGCTGAGCTGCAACACGCCGGGCGTGAGCCAGCACTTCCCCTACAACTGCCGCTAGGCGAGGGCGCGGAGCTATGTGTTGAGCAATGGCTACGGGTATTACCGGGCAAGCGTTTAGTTGCCCGTGCCCGTCAGGGTGAGCGGACCGTTTTGCTCAAGTTGTTTGTCGCGGCGGGCGCGGCGCGACACAGCCAGCGCGAACTTGCTGGTGTCGAAGTCTTGCGTGAGCAAGGCGTACGAACTCCGGTATTGTTGGCAGAGGGTGAGATTGAGGGCGGTGGTCGCTATTTGATTAGCGAGTTTTTAGTGGACGCCAACTCATTGCAGCAGCGCTGGGATGCTCTGGCCAGTCGGCAGCCCGGTGACCCGCAAGCTATGGCGCTGCTTGGCCAAGCGCTCGCGTTGATCGGTAATATGCATAGCAAAGGTTTGGTGCAGACGGACCTTCACCTGGGTAATTTTCTGCTCCAGGCTGATCAGTTGTACGTTATTGATGGCGATGCGGTTGAAGCGCAAACCCCGGGTCAGCCGCTAACGGCGGAAGCTGCTCAGCAAAATCTCGCTATTTTCTTTGCGCAGCTGCCAAGCGAGTGGGATGAGCTGACCGAGCTGCTGTTAATCGACTATCTTCAGCACAACCCGCTTGCGCTTAACCCCGATACCTTGGCTGCAAGCATTGAAAAAGTGCGCCATAGGCGTCAAGAGGATTATCTCGGCAAGAGCCTACGTGATTGCACGCTGTTCTCAGTCCAGCGCACCTGGACGCGTTTCACCGCGTCAGTACGCAGCCAAACTCAGCGTCTGAGCGCACTGCTCTCCGATCCTAATCAGTGCTTTATTGGCCAGTCGTTGCTCAAGGATGGTGGGAGTAGCACGGTAGTAAAGGTTGAATCTGAGCATGGCGATCTCGTCGTCAAACGCTACAACATCAAGAGTCTTGGTCACTGGTTGAGCCGTTTCTGGCGTCCCAGCAGGGCCTGGCATTCCTGGTTGGCTGCCCATCGCTTGCAATTCCTCGGCATCGCCACACCGGCGCCGCTAGCCATGGTGGAACGTCGTTTTGGTCCTTTGCGTATGCAGGCCTGGTTGATCACCGAGTTTTGCGCAGGTGAGAACCTGCTTGAGTACTTTGGCGAAGAGGGCGGGCGTGAGCCAAACGAAGAAGAGGCGGCTGCGCTACTTGGCTTATTTGAACGGCTAAGGCGCTCGCGTATCAGTCACGGCGATTGCAAGGCGACCAATCTGTTGTGGCACGCGGGTAATGTGGTGTTGATCGATCTGGATGCCATGCAGCAGCATGATAGCAACGGCTCAACATGGATCAAAGCGTGGGAAACTGACCGGGCTCGCTTTATTCGTAATTGGCCAACAGACAGTCTTTTGGCACAGTGGCTTGAAGATAGATTGCCGGGATCCGCTGTATAGTGACGAGTTACGGTTAAAAATCAGGATGTGAGTCGGAAATGGATTATTCCGTTATATTTGGTAGCCGCGCTATAAGCTATCTTGGCGCCTCCGAGCGTTACCCTGCTATTCGGGAGCAGGAAATCGCGCGTTTTGTTGACCTTCTTTGTCTTAAACCGGGTGAGACATTCCTTGATATTCCTTGTGGGAATGGCCTTGTGTCAGAAAGAATAGCGCCTACAGTGCGCTATCTCGGCCTGGATCCTGCCGCGACTTTTGTAGATCATTGCCGAAACCGCAATAAACCCGTAGTTCAAGCTTCTATGCGGTGTACAGGGCTGCCCTCAGGTAGCGTTGATGTTATTGGCAGCCTCACTGGTATTCACCATGAGGCCGATCGATTAACACTCTATGCCGAGTGGTTTCGTTTGCTTAGACCTGGCGGCCGCCTTGTTATCGCTGATGTTGCATGCGGCGGCGAAGTGGATCGATTTCTTAACGAGTTTGTAAATGAGTGGAACAGTGAAGGTCATGACGGCAACTTTCTCTGCGAGCAAGATGTGCAGCTGGTCAAACAGAGCGGCTTTGCAAACGTACTCTTCAGCCAGCTGAATCATGACTGGCAAGCCCCAACTGAGATTGAGATGTACGATTTCATGCTTGCATTGTTTGGTTTGGACAAACAGCCTTCGCTCGCTACTACTCAAGAGGCATGGCGACATTTGGGATGGTCGAAGGATCGGGAAGTTTGTCGCCTGCCATGGTCACTGAGCGTTATCAGCGCTCAAAAACCAGAGGTGGCCACGTTTGAATGAGATCGTATTGCGTAAAGTCGGTTGGCAGCCCGCTGGGCAGGACAGTTTTGCCCGAGTTGACTTTGAGATCGACACCCCCTCGCGGCGCTACCATACCTACATAGCGGGTGCAGGTATACAGCAGCAGCGCGGTATTGAGGCCGGCGTGGCGTTGGCAATACTGGCTGCAATGCGCACAGGCATAAATCTCAGGGTTGAAGGAGCTTTGTCCAATACCTTTTTGCAGGGATTAGGGCTCTATATAGAGCGTTTTGTAAAAAGCTTTCCCGATTTCAAGCCGATCAAGGTTATTCCTGCCAGCGTTTATGATGCGTCCTCACCTGAACTGCCATCCACTCGTTGTGGCAGTTTTTTTTCCGGTGGCGTTGACTCCTTTTTTACGCTGATTAAAGGCGCTGCGGATATAACAGATATTATTTATATCCACGGTTTTGATGTCCGCCTGGATGACTTTTCTCGACGCGAAGCAGTTGACTCGATGGGCGCGGCAGTCGCTGCTGAGTTTGGGGTGAGATATTGCTCAGTAGAGAGCAATATGGGCAAAGTTCTGCAAGCCTTTGGTAGCTGGCCGCAGCACGCCCATGGTTTGGCTATGATTGCGGTTGCTCGTATGTTCGCCGGAGCTATCGCGCAAATTCGCATCCCAGGGACTTTCTCTATCGGTGAGCAAAAGCCGTGGGGATCCTGGTTGTTGACCGACCCTTTGTTTTCCGATGAGCGCTTGCGCATTGTGCATGATGCTTGCGATGCGAGGCGCATGGACAAGATTAGGCGGTTGGCACAGTCCCCGCTTGCCTTGCGTCATCTGCGGGTGTGCTGGGAGAGCGTGGATAGCATGTATAACTGCTGTCGATGTGAAAAGTGTTTGCGCACAATGACCTCGTTAGACATTCTCGGCGTATTGGACCAGTCAACTGCATTCGCATTACCCCTTGAATACGAGCAAGTCGCTGCCGTGTGTTTACCTCGTAACGGTTTGCGAATATTTCCTCGGGAAAATCTATCCATGTTGAAAGAGACTGGAAAATGTATGCCAGAGCTTGAGGCTGCACTCTATAGGCAACTGCACAGGCCGATCTGGTTTTCGCGCTTACGTTTAAAGTGGCGCAAAAGGTTGGTGCGTTGGGGCCGTCTGGTCCATTTGCAGGATAAGCGGGATGCGTGAGCATCGCAGCGTCTTATCTTCACCCCCGTTAACCGATTGTATTCTTTCGGTTGTGATACCTGCACACAACTATGCGGCTTTTCTGGTCGCGACGCTGGATTCTGTTGTGTCGCAGTTGACTGGCGAAATGGAGCTGATTGTGGTCGATGATGGCTCGACCGATACAACAGCACTGATCTTGGCAGATTACGTTGTTCCCAATGAAATCTGTGCCGCATATGTTCATCAGGAAAATAGCGGCGCAGGCGCGGCGCGCAACCGAGCGGTGGCCTTGGCCAGGGGACGCTGGATTTTGCCATTGGATGCTGATGATGCTCTATATCCTGGGGCTTTGGCATCGATTTTGTTGGCTTTGAAGCAGTCTCCCGAGACAGAGCTCTTAGTCGGTGGCTATGTAGTCTCTGATCTGAAGGGTAACAAAAAAATGCGCAAAGCCTCCCGCCTTCCAGAGCTACCTCACACGAGGGTGAAGGGGTTTTTGCTAGGTAAGCGTATCTCTGTAGTGCATGGAGCTGTCGTTTTTGCTCGGACGTTATTACTGAACTGCCCTTACCCTGAAATGTTGCGGCAAGGGGAGGATATATCTGTTTTTGCTCATGCCTTGGCCCGCCCCCATGTTTATCGTCTGGCTCGGCCTTTAGCTATCATTAGTAAACACCCTGATAGTTTGCGCCATGATTTCAACTTGCCTCTGTCACACGGTAATCAGTTAATTGAACAGGTTTTTTCCTCGCTACCGACCGAATACGCTATTTATCGCACCCGCTTTGAAGGCCAGCGGACGTTGTCTGTTTTCAGGCGTTGTTATCGTGCCGGCGAACTTAATAACGCAGATCTTCTGTTCAGAAAGGCATGGCGTTTATCTTGGCAGCAAGCATGTCGCTGGAGCTACCTTTCCAAGTGGCTCCGGTTGCGCCTCTCCTTGGCATATACAGGCGAGCGGAGTTGAATGATGCAGCAAAACATTGCAACTGAGCCGTTTGTTAAATGCACGGTAGCAACAGAGGCGGGTATTGGCAGAGTTGAGTACCAAATTGAAATTGCCGATAAAGTTTATCGAGTCTTTTTTGATTCACCTCGCGCACCATTGAGTGGGAGTGTTGAGGCGGCGGTCTGTATGTCTGTTTTGGGCGCTATGCGTCAAGGCTTGCAGATCGTGATTGACGATCCTGTTTCACGTACATTTCTGATTAATCAGCAGCAACTGGTTAGTATTTTTACTGGTTGGTTTACGCAGTACAAGCGGCCGGAATGGAACGCAAAATTAATCCGCAAAGCTCACGCAAGCGGAGCTACTCGTGTAGGTAGCTTTTTCACTGGAGGCGTAGATTCCTTCTACACCTTTTTGAAAAACAAGTCTGACATTACCGATCTGATCTATGTTCACGGCTACGATGTGCGTCTAGAAGATACGCAGAAGCGACTTGCCATATCGGCCATGGGTGCAGCGGTAGAGCGCGAAACAGGTGTGCGCTTCATTGAAATTGAAACCAATGCTGTAAGGTTGTTTAAAGATTACGGCAAGTGGGGTTTGCACGGGCACGGATACGGGCTCGGCACTATTGTGCGGTTACTTGAAGGCTATCTTGAACGAATCTATATCCCGTCCTCGTTTGCCGAAGCAGAATTGATGCCTTGGGCGTCCCACCCCGCCACTGACGTTCTTTTTTCGGATGAGGCAATCACGGTTATTCATGATGGGTGCGAAGCTGCGCGCACGCAGAAACTTCAGTCAATTGCCAATAGTGCGATGGCACTGCAGCATCTACGGGTCTGTTGGGAAAAGCTTGAAGGGGCATATAACTGCGGTCGATGTGAGAAATGCTTACGAACTATGACGACGCTTTACGGGCTGGGGCTTTTATCCAAGGCTACTACCTTCCCGGAAGTCCTTTCTGTCTCTGCCATTCGTGGCTTACTTTTAGATAGTGAATCTGCTCGCACCTTTGCTGCTGAGAATATTCGTTTTTTGGATGATATGGGGTTTCGCGAAGATCCAGTTCGTGCAGCCTGGATACATGCTGCCAATCGACCCGCCTGGAAGCTCGCACTTATCCGTCGCTCACGCCGTACTTGGAAAAAGTTCTTGAGGCAGTGGAAAAAAATAACAACCTAATTTGATCTTGAGAGGTTTTTTGTGGATATGCGAGTTCTGGAGTTTACCAGTCCGGTATTTCAGCGTTTTTTCAACCTAGGGGATGATATTCAAACGCTCGCCATGAGCCGCTTGCTCCCGCATGTTGATGGTCACGTTTGTCGCGAAGCCTTGAGTTTAGTGGATTCTGAATGCGTGGTTCCGATCAACGGGTTTTTCATGAATACTGAAAACTGGCCGCCTTCGCCCAAAGTGAAACCGGTTTTTTTTGCTTTTCATGTGCGTCCTGAGTCTGTTGGTATAATTTTCTCGACTGAAGGCGTTGCTTATCTTAAACGCTGGCAGCCTATTGGTTGCAGGGATTTGGGTACGCTTGAACTGATGCGTAATCATGGTATAGAGGCATACTATAGTCGGTGCGTTACCTTGACTCTGCCGCGTCGTCAGAGTGCTCCTGCAAAGGGAGAGGTTTTTCTGGTAGGAATTAGTGCTACTGCTCGGCAAGCGATTCCTGCCGACCTCAGGAAGCAGGCCGTTACTGTCGATCAAGCTAAAGTCAGGCTGCCTATCAATAATACCGCTATTAAGCTTGCGCTCGCAGAAGAGTTGCTGGTGCAGTATCGAGACCGTGCCCGCCTGGTCATTACCTCAAAAATACACTGCGCCTTACCCTGCATCGCGATGGGTATACCTGTTGTTTTTCTATATGACAACGCAAAGCAGCAGGACTACCGCGTTAGTCTTATTAAGGATCTGGTTGGCATCAACTATATTTATGAGCGGGGTTTATTTGCTCGCTTTTTGAATCGCTGGCGCTCACGCAGTATTGACTGGTCGCCCGCCAGTCTAGACATTGAGCAGATGAAAATCAGCATACGCGAGCAGTTCTCTAGTGCGCTGCAGCGCGTGGTGTCACTCAGCAAAAATGCAGTTAATGCCAATGAAATTCATTAAAGAGCGCGTGATTGGCAAGCTGGGGTTTATGCTTTGCCAGAGACGAAAACCCTCCCGCGAAGAGCTGGATTTCTGGCTTGGTTCGCGTGCTCGTCGACGCCTTGGCAACAGTCGCTTTATAGGTGTGACTGGTAGCGCGGGCAAGTCGACCTGCAGTTCATTACTGCACCACCTGCTCAGTGAGCGTTATATCGTTGCCGCTTCCTTGATCGAGAATACGCCACGAGTGCTCGCGAGGCGACTGTGCCAAGTTGAGCGTAAAGATGCATTTGTGGTCATGGAAATGAGTGGTCATGAGGCGGGGGTGCTGGATCGCTCATGTGCTCTGGTGCAGCCGGAAATGGGTATTGTCATCTCTGTGAGCAATGACCATTACGCTAACTTTAGGGGCATAGATAACGTAATTAAAGAAAAAAGCACCCTGGTTAGCACAGTGGCGGCGAGCGGCCGCGTATTTATCAATTCTGATGACCCTGCGGTGCTTGGTATGGCGCCATTGGCGCAGGCGAAAGTAATTACATTTGGCTGCAGTCAGGGCAGTGATTATCAGGCGCAGCGGGTACGCCTTGATGATGACGGAAATCTCTGCTTCGATTGTTGTTACAAGTCAGAATTGGTTAGTTTCAAGCTGGCTTTGTTTGGTCTACATTTTTTGCCAAGTGCGCTGGCGGCGATAGCTTGCGCAAATCAATGCGGTATCCCTCTTGAGGTTTTGAAGTCCCAAGCAGAAAGTTATACGTCGTTGCCCGGTCGGTGTGATTTATATCAGCTAATGGATGGTCGCACGGTCATCTGTGACACGGTAAAGGCGCCTTATAGCACTCTTGGTCTTGCTATAGGTGCTTTGGACGCATTTCCTCGCAGTCGTCCGCGTCGCATAGTGTTAGGTAACATATCTGATTACCCAGGCGCGTTCGGGCCCAAGTTGCGGCGTATAGCCGTCCAGGCTTTGGCTGTTGCTGATCAGCTGATTTTGCATCGACCACCGGGGGATGTAGACCGGCTTATCGCAAAGCACGGAAGCGACAAAGTCAAAGTGTTTGATCGAGTCAGCGACATTCAAGAATTTCTTGGAGAAAACGGTACCCCTAATGACGTGCTGTTATTGAAAGGCTCATCAGTTAACCACCTCGAAAGCCTACTTCTGCCCTGGCTGGGCAGAGCGCCTTGTGATCGCGAGCCCTGTGGTTTCAAGCACAGCTGCTTCAGTTGCCAATATGGATTCCTGATGCCCGGGGGCAGAGATTTTCTGAAATACCACGAGTATAAAAACGGCTTAGTCAGAAAGGTTATTTAGCTCAAGGCAAATTGAGGGGCATGATCTGCTTCATTTGAGTGCGGCAGAGTGTAAAATCAATCCTTTCGCATACTGACTCAAGAGGCAACCCTGTGGCATTGACGATCCTTGGACTTTCCGGCGCGCTGAGTCATGACCCCTCCGCTGCGCTATACATAGACGGCAAACTGATCGCAGCGGTTGAGGAGGAGCGCTTTGTTCGCGATAAGCACGCGAAAAATCGCATGCCTTACGAGTCGGCAAAATTTTGTCTGGAGCAGGCGGGTATCAAGCCGGCTGATGTTGATATTGTCACCATTCCGTTTGCCCCCATCAGTTTATTTGGCAGCAAGGCGCGCTGGCATTACGCCAAGCGTTACTGGTACGCGCCGGACCGCTCTCTGGATGCGTTACTGACGGGTAACCGCCGCTTCAAACGTTATCGCAACAAGATTCTGTGGTGCCTGGAGCAGCTGGGGTTTGATGCCAAGAAAGTACGTTTGGAGCCGGTTGAGCACCATCTGGCTCACGCCTCCAGCGCCTACCACTGCTCGGGCTTTACCGAGAAGACCGCGATCATGGGCATCGACGGCAAGGGTGAGTACGCGACTACCTTTTTTGGTTATGGGGAGAACGGCAAGATCCACAAGATCAAAGAGTTTTATGATCCGGATTCCTTGGGCGGTCTCTACGGTGCGTTAACCGAGTTTCTTGGTTTTGAAATGCTCGATGGTGAGTTCAAGGTCATGGGCATGGCGCCCTATGGCGATGCCAGCAAATACGACTTTTCACGCCTAGCCAAGTTTGAAAATGGTGAGCTGATCATCAACACCGACTACGCCAACGTGATTGGCTTTCGTCGCTACAAGGACAAAGGTAAGGGATACTACTTCTCGCCCAAGTTGATCGAGTGGTTGGGGCCCAAGCGTGAGGGTGATATCGCCGATGATCCTTACGTTCACTATGCCGCCAGCATGCAAGCTCTGTTCGAGAAGCTGGCGCTGGAAATGATGGACTACTATCTCGGCGACATTCTGCGTGAAACCGGGCGCCTGGCGTTCGCGGGCGGCTGCGCACTAAACGTTAAACTGAATCAGCGGATTATTGCTCGCCCCGAGGTCAAGGAGCTGTTTGTGCAGCCTGCCTCTGGTGATGCGGGCACCGCGGTTGGTGCTGCTTCCTATATCTCGGTGAAGAATGGCGTGCCGGTGGAAAAGATGGAGCACGTCTATCTCGGCCCTGCATACAGCAACGAAGACATCATCGCTGCCTGCGCGCGGCATCCCAACTCGCCGCAGTGGGAAAAAATCGATGACGTTCCGCAGGAAATCGCCAAAGTGCTGGTGGAGGGTAATCCCGTCGCTTGGTTCCAGGGGCGTATGGAGTTTGGTCCGCGTGCACTGGGTGGCCGCTCAATCATCGGTTGCCCAAGCGTTAAAGGCGTTGCCGACCGCATCAATGAGCAGATCAAGTTCCGTGAGCGCTGGCGCCCATTTTGCCCGTCTATGCTCGATACCGTCGCTGACAAGATGCTCGGGGTGGATCACCCGTCACCTTTCATGACTTTCACCTTTGACGTTAACGATGAGTGGAAGAACAGAGTTCATGAAGTGGTACACGAGGACGGAACGGCACGAGCACAGGTACTCAAGCGCGAATACAATCCGCGCTACTACGACCTAATGAAAGAACTGGAAGTCATGACCGGTAACGGTGTGGTGCTGAATACGTCGCTTAATCGTCGCGGGGAGCCTATGGTGTGCTCGCCGACTGATGCACTGGATATGTTCTACGGATCGGATCTGCAGTTCTTGATCATGGAAGATATTCTGGTGGTCAAGAAAGAGCCCAAACAAAACGATGTCTGATCCAAGTATTGTCTATTTTTCCAAGATGTTTCAGGCGGTGCCGCCGCTTGCGCAAGTAGCTCGGCAGCTGCCGGGTGCGTTTGTCAGCAGCCGGCGCAGTACTCTGCGGGCGGCACGTGCTCACTACCCTGAGCTATTAACCGCGCGTTACTCTCGCTACTTTGGTGCTCTTTCCAAGGGGAATCGACTGCTGGACGGTGCCGATGTCATAGTTACAGGTTCGCCCTACAAAAACTTTTTGCAGCCTTATAGCGCAAAAAAATGCACAGTTTTTCACGGCACTTACATGATGCTCAGCCAGCACGCGCTAGAACAAAATGCGCATTTCGACTTGCTTTGCGTTACAGGGCCGCGGATGAAAACTATGATCGAGCGCTTTTCGCTCGGCATGAACCTGCGCACTGTTGATACCGGTTTTCTGCCTTTTTGTGAATACCCCGAACAGAGCGCTATTCAGCGCGGACAGGTGTTGAGAGGACTGGGCCTAGGTGTCGACAAGCAGACTGTGCTTTACACATCCAGCCGTCGCGGATTTGGTTCGTGGCAGCGTGCAGCGGAGCAGTTATTGAAATCGGCTCCGGCTCACTTCAATGTCATTTTGCGCCCACATCCAAGCCAAGCGCTTACCTCCAGGCGGCGTGATCGCGAGAGTTTTCGGCATATCCAGCAACTGATGACGCGGCGTGGCAATGCTTTCCTTGACCTCAGCTCGAGGGCCTTGTCTGAGGTTCTGTCGGTGGCGGACCTGGTGGTTTCAGACGCCAACTCTCCCAGTGAGGAGGCGCTTTTTTATGATATTCCGCAGCTATTTATTGAAACGCCAGAGTGCTCCAGAAACATTATCCAGGAAATCGGGACTAAGGAAGCTATGCATCCGGACGATCTGGGGCAGCTACTGACTCTATATGACTGTGGGCTGAACCTGACGATCAAAGATGCACCAGTAGCTTTTTCATCCATATTGGATAAGGCGATAGCGGACGCCCCTGTCTATGCACAACAGCGGCAGGCCTATTTTTCCTGGGTATTTGGCAGTCGTGACCGTACGGCTCACCAGCGTGTTGCCGAAGCCATAAAAACGTATCTGCTTTGAAATAGAGGGCTGTCCTATGCTCAGTAATAAAACGATTCTAATCACCGGTGGTACTGGTTCCTTCGGTAATACCTTCGTCCCGATGACGTTGGCCAAATATAACCCAAAGAAAATCATCATCTTCTCGCGCGATGAGATGAAGCAGTGGGATATGGCGAAAAAGTTTGAAAGTGATCCTCGGATCCGCTTCTTTATTGGTGATGTGCGTGATAAGGAACGTCTGTACCGAGCCTTGGATGGTGTCGATTACGTTGTGCATGCCGCCGCGACCAAGATTGTACCAACTGCTGAGTACAACCCTTTCGAATGCATCAAGACCAATGTGCTGGGCGCGATGAACCTGATCGATGCTTGTATCGATAAAGGAGTGAAAGGTGTGGTGGCACTGTCTACCGATAAGGCTAGCAGCCCGATCAATCTGTACGGTGCCACTAAGCTGACCTCCGACAAGCTGTTTGTCTCTGGTAATGCCTACTCCGGCGAACACGGTACGTGCTTTTCAGTGGTTCGCTACGGCAATGTGATGGGCTCGCGCGGCTCGGTAATTCCTTTCTTCATGTCGATAAAGGACAAGGGCGTGCTGCCGATCACTGATGAGCGGATGACTCGCTTTATGATCTCCTTGGAGGAGGGCGTGGATCTGGTTTGGCACGCGTTTGAAGATATGGTTGGCGGCGAGATCTATGTGAAGAAGATTCCTTCCATGAAGGTGACCGATCTTGCGACTGTTGTCGCGCCTGAAGCCAAGCAAGAAATTATTGGTATTCGTCCTGGCGAGAAGTTACATGAGCAGATGATCAGCGCCGAAGACGCCTATTACACTTACGAGTACCCAGAGCATTTCAAGATTCTGCCGGTCATCAATGATTGGAGCAATTCGCCAGAACGCATCAAGAACGGCAAGAGGGTTGCTGAAGGCTTTGTCTATTCAAGCGACAATAACAGCGAATGGATGAGCGGTGAGCAGCTGCAAAGCTGGATTGATGCCAATCGGGAAAAGATAGGGAGTATTTGAGCATGATTCCCTACGGCAGACAGGATATTACTGAGGCGGATATCGAGGCGGTTGTGGCGGTACTGAAGTCTGACTTTCTGACTCAGGGGCCTGTGGTACCGCGTTTTGAGCAGAGTGTAGCAATGCATGTCGGTGCTCGGCATGCATTGGCCGTGAATAGTGCAACCTCCGCATTGCATATAGCTTGTTTGGCGTTGGGTCTTGGAGCAGGTGATTGGTTGTGGACTACACCAGTTACTTTCGTTGCCTCGGCTAACTGCGGTTTGTATTGCGGCGCTCAAGTTGATTTCGTCGATATTGATCCTGAGACATACAACCTCTGTCCCAAAGCGCTGCAGGCCAGACTTGAACTGGCTGAACAGCAGGGGTGTTTGCCCAAGGTGCTGGTAGCTGTTCACCTGTGTGGCCAGCCTTGTGATATGGCTTCTATTCATACGCTTGCTCAGCGCTATGGTTTTAAAATCATAGAAGATGCTTCCCATGCGATTGGTGGTAAATACCGGGGCGAATTCATTGGTAGTGGACGTTATAGTGATATCACGGTGTTCAGCTTTCACCCGGTCAAGATCATTACCACTGGCGAAGGTGGCATGGCACTAACCAATGATGGCGAGCTAGCCAACCGTATGGCCTTGCTGCGAAGTCATGGTATTACCCGCGATCAAGACTTGATGACTCATGAACCGGACGGCCCGTGGTACTACCAGCAGGTTGATCTGGGTTTTAACTATCGGATGACCGAGCTACAGGCGGCCTTGGGCGTTAGCCAGATGGAACGATTGGATCAGTTCGTTTCAAGGCGCCACCAGTTGGCCCGCCGCTATGACGAGCTACTGACTGAGTTGCCAGTTGTTACGCCTTCGCAGCACGCAGACAGCTACTCTGGTCTGCACCTGTATGTGATTCGTCTGCAATTGGATAAAATTGGCAAGAGCCACGGGGAGGTCTTTGAAGCACTGCGCGAGTTAGGCATCGGTGTGAACTTGCACTACATCCCGGTGCATACTCAGCCTTACTATCAAAAAATGGGCTTCAAGGTCGGCGACTACCCGCAGGCAGAGCAGTACTATGCTGAAGCCATCAGTCTGCCGATCTTCCAAACCATGACGGATATGCAGCAAGATGCTGTGTTTCAAGCTCTAAAAGTAGCGATAGGAGTTTGATAGATGCTAGTTTCGCCTTCAGTTGAGATGTTGGGAAAGCTGGTTAAACATCAAATACATAATCTTTTTTTTATTGATGAATATGAAGCTGATGCGGTTTTAGCTTCGCTTAGTGCTGCGTTGGAAAATACTGAGTACTGTTTTTCGTTTTCAAAAAACAAATATTATAAAAAAAATGGATGTGTGTTTTTTTCTATATATCACTCTGGGCAGTACTGTATATTTTTGTATTTCCTTGCGCGACAAGTGATTTCAGACTTTCCGGCGCTGCGTGATCTCGCAGACAAGATCTATTTTTTGAATAAGGCGCTTAATGGTCTGGATCTTTACTATGAAGTGGTGATGCCGAAAGTATTTAATTTAGACCATCCTGTAGGAAGTGTTATGGGGCGTGCCGACTATGGTGAGAATTTTACCTTTTCGCAGCTATGTACTGTTGGGAATAATAAAGGGGTGTTTCCTGAGATTGGGGAAAACGTACAGATGTTCTCGGGAGCAAAAATTCTAGGCCGATGCAAGATTGGTGATGACGTGATAATATCCGCTAATAGTTATATTAAAGATGAGAATGTTCCGAGTAACTCTCTTGTTTTTGGTAGCTCGCCATCACTTGTCATTAAGCCTAGAAAGGGTTAGGCAAAGATGAAAATTGCGATAATCCCCGCTCGCGGCGGTAGCAAGCGTATTCCACGTAAAAATATCAAGACGTTCTGTGGTAGGCCGATGATCGCTTGGTCCATCGAGGCTGCGTTGGAAAGCGGCTGTTTTGACCGGATTATAGTTTCTACCGACGATGCGGAAATTGCTGAAGTCGCGCTTCAAAACGGTGCTGAAGTTCCGTTCATGCGTCCCGCGGAGTTATCCGACGATCATACTGGAACCATCCCTGTTATCCGACATGCCATTGACTGGATGGAGGCGCACATAAGGGCGCCCGTGCAAGAGGTGTGTTGCTTGTACGCGACTGCACCTTTTGTCATGCCGGAAGATTTGCGCAAAGGCCTATCAATTTTGGCTGAAACCGGTTGTGACTATGCCTTTTCCGTCACCAGCTATGCCTTTCCAGTCCAACGCGCTATCCGCCTTACACCGCAGGGGCGGGTGGAAATGTGCAACCCTGAACACTTCAATACCCGCTCTCAGGATCTGGATGAGGCATATCACGATGCCGGACAGTTCTATTGGGGGCGTGCCGAAGCTTGGAAGGAAGGTCGCATCATCTTTGCGTCAGGATCTCTCCCTGTACTTTTGCCTCGCCACCGGGTTCAGGATATCGATACCGCGGAGGACTGGGAGCGTGCGCAATTTATGTTCCAGGCATTGCAAGCGGAATCAGTGCAATGACCTCCAAGCAGGTGGTGTTTCGGGCCGATGCTTCGCTGGATATGGGCACTGGGCATGTCATGCGGTGTTTGACGCTGGCCAATGCGCTGCGTGAGAAGGGATACGAGTGCCACTTCATCTGCCGCGAGCACAAAGGTAACCTAATTGATTTTATTTTAGGGCAGGGGTTTCACGCCCACCCTTTGGTCTGCTCGCCAACAACTGCTAGCAACGGTTGGGAGCATGAGGGCGAGGAGCTTGCGCATGCAGCCTGGCTGGGCGCCTCCCAGCGTGACGATGCGGGAGCCTGCCAAAAGGTACTCGAAAAGATAAAGCCGCAGTGGCTGGTGGTTGATCACTATGCCTTGGACTGCCAATGGGAGCAGGCGCTGAAACCTTATTATGAGCGGCTGATGGTTATTGATGATCTGGCCGACCGCTCACATCAATGTGAGCTTCTGCTGGATCAAAACCTCGGTCGAATGGAAAAAGACTACAATGGACTGGTATCAGAAAAATGCAATCGTCTTATTGGCCCTAACTATGCACTGCTCAGGCCGGAATTTGTAGAACTCAGGGAGCGAAGCCTCGAACGCCGGCATAACTCTAAAATCAGCCGTATTTTGATAACATTGGGTGGTGTAGACCTCAACAATGTAACCGCCCAAGTATTGGAAGCGCTTGGTCACAGCCAGTTGCCGCTAGAAACGGAGTTGGATATTGTGATGGGGGCATCGGCTCCTAGCCTGTTAGCGGTTCGTCGACAAGCCAAAGAACTGCCTTTTAAAGCCACTGTAAGTGTGAATGTTAGAGACATGGCGGAGCGCATGTGTCTGGCAGATCTTTGCATAGGGGCTGCGGGAAGCACTTCTTGGGAGCGTTGTTGTTTGGGGTTGCCAGCAATACAGTTCGTTCTAGCCGATAACCAAAAAATGGTAAATCAGTCGTTGATCGAAAAAGGTGCAGCTATTGCACTGGATACGAGGAACGTACAAGCGTCTGACGATAAAGTGCTTGAGGATGTTTTAACGCAAATTTGGTCCAATATTTCGAGAATGATAAATAGTTCGGCTGCGATAGTCGATGGCCTTGGGTCCAAAAGAGTGGTAGACCATCTCATGAGTATGAAATGAATTCGATTATTTTGACTGGAGCTAACAGGGGGCTTGGACGAGAAATTCACGACATTTTAACTGCGAGAAAGTCTGTGTTGGCGAAATATACGTTTATTTCCCGCAAATTATTTTGCGAGCCTGCGTTGGGGTGTGAATACATCCAGTCAGACTTCGGTACTGAGGAAGGGCTTAACCTACAAATAAATGTTGAGCCAGGAACCGAAAATGTTGTCTTGATCAGTAATGCTGGCACCATCGACCCCATAGGCAGAGCAGAGAAAATTACTACGGTTGAGATGGAACTTTCCCTGCGTATCAATTGCATAGCGCCTTTAGCTCTTGTTCAACAATTGACACTTAAAACTAAGCAGGTGGGCGCTCGATTGTATGTTGTCAATGTCAGTTCTGGTGCCGCGCAAGCGCCCATTAAGGGCTGGATGCCATATTGTACTAGCAAAGCGGCAGCAGTTATGGCTCTCAATGTGCTGGCTTTTGAAAACGATAATGTCTTGGTACACCATTTTGACCCGGGCGTTATGGATACCGATATGCAAAGCCATATCCGTTGCCAGTTGGCAGAAATAATGCCAGATGTTGGTCTATTCCAGGATTTTAAAAATGAGCATGCGCTGAAAAGCCCGGATGAGGTGGCTGAAGTTGTTATCAAGATGGTAGGAGATTTGCTCCAATGAAGGTCGCTGTTATTTCAGACTTGCACGCGAATATTCATGCCCTTCGAGTGGTGCTAGAAGATCTCGATAAAGAAAATGTTAGCGCTATCCTTGTTGCAGGCGATTTGATCGGTTACTACTATTGGCCTGCTGAAGTTGTCAATTTGTTGATGGCGGATGAACGCTTTATTTGCATTCGGGGCAACCACGAGAACATACTCCACCAGGTTCTTGGCAGTGAAGAAGCAGCCCATAGATATTATGCAAAATACGGCTCTGGGTACGAAGTATGTCGTCGTCAGCTTTCTGAAACGCAGTTACAGTGGCTTTTTTCCCTGCCAGAAAAGATAAACGTGACGCTTGACGGTATTACGTTTCATGTAGGCCACGGAGCTTTAGGCAGTACCGATGAGTACCTCTATCCGAATGCGCCAATTGAAAGATTGCTGGGCAATTACTCAGAAGCCACGTACACCATATTTGGTCATACCCATTATCCTTTTTTTCATGAGCATGGGGGACGTTATCTTTTGAACCCAGGATCTGTCGGGCAGCCCCGAGATACTGGTGGTTTGGCCAGTTACCTTGTTGTCAATACCACTAACAAGGTTGTGCGGTTCAAGAGAAGAGCTTTTGATAAGGATGCAATCATCGCCGCTGCTCTTGAAAAAGATCCCTCGCTAGGTTATCTAGCCGACATCATGAATAGGTGAGTAAATATATGAAGGTTTTAGTGAGCGGCGTGGCAGGTGATATTGGCTTCGGTATTGCGAGGGTTTTACGGGACTGGGGTTACTTTTCCGGCCTGTATGGAATCGATATTCACTCGGATCACCCCGGGTGCTTCGTTTTTGATGAGTGTGCCGTTGCACCCCGAGCCACTGAGGCGCACTATATTTCTTGGCTATCTGATTACATTCGCAAGAATAAAATTGAAGTCTTTATTCCGACCAGCGAAGCAGAGATTGGAGTGTTGGCTGCCGCGAAAATACATGAAATTTGTGGTGCCATAGTCATACGAAACAACGACTTTACTATTGATAAATCACTCGATAAATACGAGTGCCTTTCTTACCTCGCCTCTCGTGGTATTCCAGTTCCGGAACACGGGTTAGTGGGTAATGACCTACCTTCTGGCTACCCCGTAATTGTGAAACCAAGATCCGGACAGGGAAGCAAGGGAGTCGTTTTGATATATACAGCTGAGGAATTGGCAAGCTGTCCGACTGGTCTCGTTTGGCAGAGTTACTTGCTCCCGGATGACGAAGAATATACCTGTCCGGTGTACAGTTCTTCAAAGACCGGTCCTTATGTTCTATTGATGAAGCGTAAATTGGTAGGCGGTTTAACTGGAAGTGGTGCTGTGGTTGAGTGTCCAGAAATCGATAAGTATGTTCGTAAAATATTAGAGTGTATGCGTCTTGATGGGGGGATCAATATTCAACTTCGCCTCACGGAGATGGGCCCACTATTATTCGAAATTAATCCCCGTCTATCGAGCACTGTGGTATTCCGTAACAAAATGGGGTTCACAGATGTTCGGTGGTGGCTTGCAGATAAACTCGGTCTTGAAAATCCGCCTTACAGCGCGCCGAAAGCGGGAACGCGATTTTATCGTGGTTCTCACGAATACATTCATACTCCCTAGACCTTGAGGTTATAAATGGCGAACCCATATATCGAGATTGCCGGGCGCAAAATTTCCGGAGATTATAAGCCTTATGTCATTGCTGAGATATCAGCCAATCATAATGGCAGCCTGGACACTGCGCAGAAAATTATTGAAGAAGCTAATAAAGCTGGCGCCGATGCGGTGAAACTGCAAACTTATACGGCAGACACTATTACTCTGGATTGCGACGCTGAAGAGTTTCAAATTCACGGTGGGTTGTGGGACGGTAAAACGTTGTATCAGCTGTATCAGGAAGCTCACATGCCATGGGTTTGGCATAAGCCTCTTTTTGAGTACGCCCGTAATTTAGGTATCACCATCTTCAGCTCACCGTTCGATAATACAGCCGTGGATCTGCTAGAAGATCTCAACGCACCAGCTTACAAGATAGCTTCATTTGAAGCTGTCGATCTGCCGTTGATTAAGTATGTGGCCAGTACCGGCAAGCCGATGATTATCTCTACAGGTATGGCCGATGCTGACGAAATCTCAGAGGCGATTGAGGCGGCGCGATCGGGTGGCTGCAAGGAGTTGGCGATACTCCATTGCGTGAGTGGTTATCCTGCTCCGGCGGAAGACTACAATCTTCGTACCATCCAGGACATGATGCAGCGCTATGGGCTTGTCACTGGTCTGTCGGACCACACGCTGGACAACACAACGGCGATTGCCAGTGTTGTTCTGGGGGCGTCCATCATAGAGAAACACTTCACTCTGGATCGCAGTGGCGGCGGGCCGGATGACAGCTTCTCTCTTGAACCCCCTGAGCTAATGGCGTTGTGCAGAGATAGCAAGACAGCCTGGAGGGCGCAGGGCAAAGTTGATTATGGACGCAAATCCAGTGAGCAGGGTAATGCACGGTTTCGCCGCTCTCTCTACATCACTAGCGCGCTGCGCAAAGGCGATGTGCTGACCCGTGACAACGTCCGCAGTGTGCGCCCGGGATTTGGGCTGCCGCCAAAAAAACTGGAAGAGATTCTAGGGCGGCGGGTCAATCGCGATGTCGAGTTCGGTACTGCGTTAACGCAGGATCTCATTGAATAGGAGTGACCCTGGGTCACTCCTTGGGGCTGATCTGGTTCTGCTTGCGTGTAATGTAGGTAACGTTTCCCGGTACATCCTTGTTGATGAAGCTCATGGCGCCAATGGTGACGTTGTCACCAATGCTTAGACCGCTACCAATGATGCAGCTGTGAGCGCCTATATCCACATTGTTACCCAGCGTGATCGACTTGTTGTTGGCTTCGACTGAACCGATCGTTGTGCACTGTCGTATATTACAGTTCTTGCCGATGATGACGCCTGAGTAAATCACGATTGCGATGGGGTGGCCCAACCATAGACCTTTGTCGATGCGCGCGCCCAACATGATTTCAACGCCAAATTTGCGCGCAAGCGATTTATTGATTTGCTTGGCAATGGATTGTGTCCCGCGTCGGGGCGACGTGTGCAGGTATTGCGAAAGGCGCAACCAGAAAAGGCAATGGTAGGAGTTGTTACGGCGCATCCGGCGCAACAGCTTTAGCCGGGAGAAAGGCTTGTCCTCGCCAAGGATTTCGTAATGCCAGAAGCTTTTCAGTTCTTTATAAGTGGTCAGCATAGGCTGCTTCGTCGAGGCGTCCCATGCTCTAGGGAAGAAGGATCGTACTTCGAGGTAATCATAGTTCAGTTACTCCCGTGGCGCAGCAAGTGCTGTTAAGTTTGCTTGCGCATGCCTTCAAACCGGGTGTTTAAGGCCGTGTATTTTAGTTGTGCCGATCAGACCCTATTCTCTGGCAAATATCAAGGCTATATCATAGTGGTGGGCCGTACTATTATGCTTGAGCTCAGGCTAATGCTGCTGACGTTTCAGTTCAAATGACGGCTGATGGAGCGCAGGCTCAATCCTTGACCTTGCATCAGCATCAATGCGACCCGTTCGTTGGTGGTTAAATGCGTATAGGTATTCATGGCAACACTCTATCTCAAGTGTTGCACTTGAGCCTTGAGAACGCCGGGTAACGTCGCATTTTTCTGGCAGCTTAGCTGAGGTTCTTTAGAACACGAGAATGTTGCCGGCTAGGTCGATTAGTCTCAGGGTCCGATAGTGTGTTGTGCAGCGCTTTGCTAGGGCGGGTGCTTCAGGGCGAGTGCGGCCCGTGGATATGATCTGATTGATAGGCTGGAAGTCATGACGGGCATCGGTCTAGTGTTGAGCAGGGCGTTTAATCGTCTTTGCGAGCCTATGGCGTGCTCGCCGACTGACGCGCTGGATAGGTTTCACGAATCGGGTCCGCAGTTTTTATTATGGAAGATATTTTGGTGCTTAAAAAATGAGTGTGGTTGGCAAGGCCCGGCACGTGCTCCAGGTCTGTCATGGGTATGACGGACCTTTTCTCGATTGCGCCCGCCAATATGCTGCGCTTTTTGACGGAACCGACTATCAGGTTACCACGGTCTTTCTGACCGGCAAGGCAGATCCGCAGGTGGCAGAGCAATGCCACAGCGCTGAAGTGATATTCATGGGGTATGGGTCTGCAGACATTCGTCGCTTGAAACTGAAGGCCATTCGCGAGCTTCGTCAGATCGCCCTTAATCACAATTTTAGTTTCTGCATTGCCCACCGCTCCAAGCCTACCTACATCGCGCGCTTGGCAACTGACTTGGCGGTTATCGGTGTGTACCATGCCTTTGGTGACTTTCAGCGCCCTAGTCGACGACTTTTTGCGCGCGCGTTCCATAAGCGTCTGCATTTATTGGCTGTTTCTGATGCGGTGCGTGAAGATATCCGCCGTTGCCTGCCTGGTTGGCCTGTCGAGCGTATTCAGACGCTGCATAACCGGATCAATGTTGCTGCTGTCTGCAGCGATCAAATCGAGCGCAGCGAGGCGCGCGCAGCTTTGAATCTGGCAGAAGATGCCTGGGTCGTCGGCAATGTTGGAAGGCTGCATCCCGACAAGGATCAGGCTACGCTACTCAAAGGCTTCGCAAGAGCGCTGCCAGACCTGCCTGCTGAGGCGCTGCTAGTGATCCTGGGTACCGGTCGGCTGGAAGCAAAGCTTAAGAGCTTGTCAGAGACATTGGGCATCGCTGATCGAGTGCTGTTTAAAGGCCAAGTGCCGCATGCTCGTCGTTACTTCAAGGCATTCGATGTGTTTGCGCTAACCTCTGACCATGAGCCCTTTGGCATGGTTTTGCTGGAAGCGATGGCGGCAGGTAACAAGCTGATTTGCAGTGATTGTGGGGGCGGCCCTGAGGTGGTTGGTAGTACTGGTCATTTTTTTCCTCTGGGTGACGAGGCTGCGCTTTCACAGGTTTTGCTGCAGTGCTACAGCGCCAGTGATGATCAGGCCAGTCGCTTGGTTGAGCAAACCCGCGAGCGTCTTGCCGCGCTGTTTTCTGATGTGTCTGCGCAACAGCAGTTCTGGGCGCTGCCCATGATGGCCGCCTATAAATAGAGTGTTTAAGCGTATGGCGACTACCAAAAGCGCTGGAGCAACCAGTATTCGCTTCGTCATACCTGATGTTGGCTACGGGCCGTTCTGGATGGTTTTATCCTGCAAAACCTGCCAGACAACGTAACCTTTATTAAGATTTCCTATTTAGAGTATTGCGTCCTGGTGTTAGAGCGCTTGGGTGTCGATTTTTCGCTGGTCAACTCATATAAGCTTTGTGACATAAAGCCAGCCTCTGGATATATCCATGCTGATAACCTAGGCGGTCATGAAGTCCCGGCGTCTAGCCAGCAGTCAGTTGGGCGATATCGAGCTACCCTATCTGTATTTTCCGGTTTGGAAAATTAACACTGGCAAGGCGTCCCTGCTGGAGTAAGCACACCGAATGATAACCAAGTCTTTAAGCGAATATCCGTTAGTCTCTGTCATTGTGCCTTGCTACAACTATGCGGGGTATGTTGATGAAACATTGCGCAGCGTGCTGTCGCAGGACTACCCGAATTTTGAATTGATCGTGGTGGATGACGGCTCTACCGATAACAGCGTTCAGGTTATCGAGCGCACACTGGCCGCTAACCAAGATGGGCTTGCACAGCGTGTGGAGTTTATACGCCAGGAAAATGCAGGTGTTAGTGCGGCCCTGAATACGGGGCTGGCCCAGGCGAGAGGAGATTTCATAGCGACATTCGATGCAGACGACATCATGCCGCCACATCGCCTCTCAGTGCAGATGGCCTATCTACGTGAGCACCCGGAAGTCGGGTGCCTGGGTGGTGTCGCGGTGCGTATCGATGAGCAGGGTGAGCTACTCCCTAAAAAGGACAAGAAGCGATCTGTGCGTCGCTATGACTTTTCACAGGCTCTTTCGGCTGCCTTAGTGGTAGGCGGCAACATCGCAGTCTACCGGCGAGATGCAGTTGACATGGCAGGACGTTATGATGCAGCAATCAAGATTCAAGACTTTCAAATGACCCTGAAAGTCGCCAAGGCCGGATTCTTTGTCGATATTTTGCCGGACACTGTGACGCTGTACCGCAAGCACGAAGGCAGTTTGTCAAAAAATTATAAAGCGGAGTACCGTTACGGCTTGGACGTAATAGCGCCTTACGCCGAGCACCCCCAGTACGAATCTGCTAAAGCGCGACTTGTCACCAAGGCGTTGCGCATGGCTGTTATCTACGATAAATCATATGGCTGGAAGCTGCTCAGGCAGGTGCCGCTGCGACAGTGGGATAAGCAGCTTCTCAAGCGGCTTAGGCATTTGATTTTAAAAAAAGAAATATCCGCACCGCCAGAGACACTTAAGTAGCATGTTGTTTTAAAGTCGAACTATTAAAAACAGGTCGTTCAGCTTGGAAAACGGTTCTTCCTAGCCACGGTTGGCGTGAGGGCGAGGTTTACTGTGAGCGCTGGCTGATCAATATGGTGGGTCGACCTGTGACAAACCAGGTGCTGCCTGTCTCTGGATACTGGTAAGCGAGTTTCGTGACAAGCACGATCGTTTTCGCTGGGGCCTATTCCACTCGGGAGCACATACCGGCAGTTGGTATTGCTTTGCTCAGCGATATTGTCGCGCTCGCCCTGCGCCCCGGCCTGCACTCTTGACGCTGGACTGCGAAAAACGTCAGGCGCTACTGTGCAATTGAGCAGCCTGATTGGAGTAAGTATTTGCTGGCTATTTTGCAACCTGGCTTCGCTTTAGAGCTCAACTTGACGTGCGTTAATGCGCAGAAAATAGCTGCTTCATCTCAAAACTGACGTTTTTCCAATCTTGCTCATAACGCAGCAGGTGATGATAGTTTCTTGCGCGGAGCCTTTTTGATAATGGGCGGTTGAGGCAGCGCATGTCGGAGATATCAATCAGGCCAAGTTCGCCTTGCGGCGTCAAGATGATGTTGCCCAGGTGCAAAGAGCGGAAATACACTCCCTTGTCGTGCAGCGTATTGATGAAGGTGGCAAGCTCTCTAAGCAGCTCGATCGCACGCGCCTCCTCGCTGTTGCCTAACAGGTGTCGCAGGGTGTCACCTGGTAAAGGGGCGTAGTGGACAACCGAGCGATACGGGCTGCGCATCTGAAACAAGTCGATGACTTGCGGGCAGGGTATGTTTCGTTCACTGAGTGCGGTGGCATTTTGCGCAAACCGCTGAGCGGGCGTAAAGAACACCGTTTTGGAAAACCAGCTTTTCCGTCTGAATAGCTTCAGAAAGCTACCATCGGCCAGCCGCAGAACCTTGACACCATGGGCATCTTGTTCCAGTACGGTGGCACCCAGCCGCATCGCTTCAAATTGGTCCCTGCTGAGTGGCCGCATACTTTTTCCTGATTAAAAACGCCAGTTTATCGCAGATTGCCTTCGGGTGCTGTGTCGCCTTTGAGCTGTGATAGACTCGCCGCTTGATCCTTCACCCGTGAAAATTTCATGTCGAACGCTCAGAAAGAATCATTCATGCGCTCCAGCATACGCATTTACCTGCGGCTGCTCGGTTACGTGAAACCCTATTGGGTACCTTTTGCCATCAGCATCTTTGGTTTTGTGATTTTTGCCTCCAGTCAGCCTGCGATGGCCTGGGTGCTTAAGTATTTTGTTGACGGCCTCAATAGTGGTGGTGACGCCCTGTTTTTCGGCGTGCCAATGATTTGGGGGTTTCCGCTATTTATTATTGCAGTGGCTACCTACCAAGGTATTGGCTCCTTTTTAGGTAATTACTATATCGCGAAGGTATCGCTCGGTGTGGTGCATGATCTGCGTACTGCGCTGTTCAATAACTTTCTGACATTGCCCAACCGGTACTTTGATAACCACAGCTCAGGGCACTTGGTCTCTCGTGTCACCTTTAATGTGACCATGGTGACCGGCGCCGCGACTGACGCGATCAAAGTGATTTTTCGCGAAGGTATGACAGTCATTTTTCTGTTCGGCTACCTGCTCTGGATGAACTGGCGGTTGACGCTGGTGCTGATTGCCATCCTGCCGGTGATTGCCGTTATGGTGAACAGTACCAGCAAGAAATTCCGTAGCCAAAGCAGAAAAATTCAGACGGCGATGGGTGATGTAACCCATGTGACATCAGAGACTATTCAGGGCTACCGCGTCGTACGTAGCTTTGGCGGTGAGAAGTATGAAACCGAGCGTTTCAATAAGGCCAGCGAGAATAATCGTCAACGCGGGTTGAAGATGACGCGCACGGGCGCTGTCTATACACCTACCTTGCAGTTGGTAACCTATTCAGCCATGGCTGTGGTGATGTTTCTGGTGCTGTTTTTGCGCGGCGATGCCTCGGTGGGCGACCTCGTTTCCTATATCACCGCAGCGGGCCTGCTACCCAAACCTATTCGTCAGTTGTCCGAGGTGAGCGCCAATATTCAAAAGGGTATTGCTGCAGCCGAGAGTGTTTTTGAGCAGCTTGATGAAGAGCCAGAGCTTGATCAGGGCACACTGGAGCGCGATCGAGTCAGCGGCCAACTTGATATCAAGGGGTTGAGTTTCAGGTATCCGGATACTGAAAAGCAGGTTCTTGAGGATATTAATTTTTCCATTGCGCCAGGGCAGATGGTGGCACTTGTTGGCCGGTCCGGCAGTGGTAAGTCGACGCTGGCCAATCTGATTCCGCGTTTCTATCATCACGACCAGGGCGAAATACTGCTCGACGGCGTACCTATTGAACAGTATCGCCTGCGTAACCTGCGACACCATATGGCATTGGTCAGCCAACATGTGACGTTATTTAACGACACTATCACCAGCAATATTGCCTATGGTGATCTGGCTGGTGCGCCGATGGAGGCCGTCAAAGCGGCGGCCGAAGCAGCTTACGCCAAGGAGTTTATCGATCAGTTACCGCAAGGGTTCGATACCCTGGTAGGTGAGAACGGCGTGTTGTTATCGGGCGGGCAACGCCAGCGTCTGGCCATTGCACGAGCGCTGCTGAAGGATGCGCCGGTATTGATCCTTGATGAGGCTACCTCGGCGCTGGATACCGAGTCAGAGCGGCACATTCAGGCCGCGCTGGATCGTGTGATGCAGGGGCGTACGACGCTGGTGATCGCTCACCGCCTATCGACCATCGAGAAAGCCGATATTATTCTGGTGATGGATCAGGGCAAGATTGTTGAGCGCGGCTCGCATGCCGAGTTGATGGCTCAGAATGGGTACTATGCCCGCCTGCACAGTATGCAGTTTGAAGAAGAAAGCCACGGCTAATACGCAACCTTCCGGCGCGCTGTCGGACCAGAAACAGGTATCAGACAAGATGAAATTGACCATGCCCCGCTTCGACTCCGCCCCGGTACTCGTGGTCGGGGATGTGATGTTGGATCGTTATTGGCATGGGCCTACCCACCGGATCTCACCTGAAGCGCCGGTGCCGGTGGTTAAGGTCGAGCAGATAGAAGATCGCCCCGGTGGCGCGGGCAACGTTGCCTTGAATATCTCAGCGCTTGGCGCTCCTGCCTGGCTAGTCGGTGTAACCGGCAAGGATGAAGCTGCCGAGAGCCTGCAGCAGCGGTTGAACGCCGCAGGCGTTTACTGCGATTTTCAGCAGTGTGAAGGTCAGCCAACCATTACCAAGTTGCGCGTCATGAGTCGCCATCAACAGCTTATTCGGCTGGATTTTGAAGAGCGCTTTGCTACGGACGCAGATGCGTTGCTGGCGTCGGTTTCAGGCTTGCTGGATAAGGCAAAGGTGCTGGTGCTGTCAGACTATGGCAAGGGTGCCCTGGTCAATCATCAGGCGCTGATAAAACTTGCTCGTGAGCGCGGCGTGCCGGTATTAGCTGATCCTAAAGGCAGTGATTTTTCCATCTATCGTGGTGCCAGCCTGATTACGCCCAACCTGGCCGAATTTGAAGCGGTTGTAGGCCGCTGTGGTAGCGAGCAGGAACTGGTCGAGAAGGGTATGGCGCTGATCGCCGAGCTACAGCTGGATGCCTTGCTGGTGACTCGTAGTGAACAGGGGATGACGCTATTACGCAGCGGCGAGCCCGCATTGCACCTCCCGGCGCGTGCGCTTGAAGTGTTTGATGTGACGGGCGCTGGTGATACCGTTATTTCCACCTTGGCTGCGGCACTAGCGGCTGGTGAGAGCTTGCCAAATGCGGTTGGGCTGTCAAACATTGCTGCCGGTATCGTTATAGGCAAGCTGGGTACGGCGGCTATTAGCGCGCCTGAGTTGCGTCGTGCGGTTCAGCGCGAGCAGGGCAGCGAGCGCGGTGTGGTTGGTGTAGAGCAGCTGCTGCAGGCGCTGGAAGATGCTCGTGCCCATGGTGAACGCATCGTGTTTACCAACGGCTGCTTTGATATTATTCACGCCGGTCACGTTGGTTACCTGGAAGAAGCGCGCAGTCAGGGCGATAGACTCATAGTCGCGATCAATGATGATGCCTCCGTTACGCGTTTGAAAGGTCCGGGGCGTCCCATCAATAGCGTCGAGCGACGTATGACGGTGTTGGCTGGCTTGGGCGCTGTCGACTGGGTAATCAGTTTTGCGGAAGATACACCAGAGCGTTTGCTGGAGCAGGTCAAGCCGGATGTGCTGGTGAAGGGCGGCGACTATAGTGTGGGTCAGGTCGTGGGTGCGCCTATTGTTCAGGCATACGGCGGGGAAGTTAAGGTACTTAACTTTGTCGACAGTTGCTCAACGACAGCAATAGTGGAAAAAATCCGCGAGCGTGATCAGCACTGAATATGCCTGGGGGAGGGGGTCAGCGCTCGCCGAGACCCTCCTGCCAGCTGCAATTCTGGGCGTTCACTATCCATCCGTGCTGAGGTGCAAAGGCCTCACTCAGTAGCATTTCTTGACTGTCCTGCTCGATTAACTCTCCGCGTAACAGAATGAACAGTTTTCCTGTTGCCTTGCCGTCCCTGTGTTCGGCCAGAAACAGCTCTGGGCGTTCGTAGTCCATTTGCGCGACCAGCTCGCCACTGTCTTCATCAAGAAACTCATCGGTATGCAGCAGCGACAGTCGTTTGGCCGACTGGGGCAGCGCCAGGCGCATCTGGTAGACCAGCTGCAGCGAGTTGCTGGGGAGGTGCACGTAGGCTCGCGGACGCTCCAACAGGTTGAGCTCACGGCACAGCACGGGACGACTGGAACCACCGCGTGAACTGAGGCGAAATACCTGCTCCTCGTCCAACGCCAGGCTGTCGGCGTAAGGCGTGGGCAGCCAGGTATCCTGATAGCGGCCTTGTAGCCAACCCGACTCGGTTTCTACTAACAACTCCTCAGCTATTTCGGTCATGGCCGTCAGTAGAGGCACACGTAACTCATGCGCGGGCACGTAGCCTGACAGTAGTTTGAGTACGTTATCGCCGCGGTCAGGCCGGTCTTGTCGCACTAATAGCTGAAATTGCCGACCTTGCCATTCCACCTGAATATCGACAGAAACCCCCAGGTTGGCCACAGTCAGTTCAAAGTGCTCTGGGTCCTGCACGGCTATTGGTTGTCTGCGTTCCTGCATCTCAAAAAAGCTCAGGGGATTCCCGGTAGGCGCGTAACGCAGCACTTCTTTGCTGGCCTGTATGTGAATAGCCTGGGTTTTGAATATCACCGGGTTCTTGCGGGCAACGATTAAGGTCATGCGTTACTCCTGTGAGCCAAGTACAGCCAGTGCAGCCTGCACATTCTGTGACAGATGCGCCGGGGTGATGGTGCCGATGATGGCGCTGGTAACTGCATCATGGCCGAGTACTAACTCCAGGCCCTTGCGCACGGGATCTTCACCCGCAACGCAGAGATGGCCGCTAGCTAGCGCCTTTTTGATCAGAATGCCCTTGTTGTGTGACAGGGCAAAGTCCAGTACCGGGCGCTCTGCTTGCTCATTCAGGTTGTAGGTGACCATGGCGCAATCACCCAACTCCAGTGCCCGGATACCGCCCTCAATGGTCTTGCCGGACAGACCAAACGCACGGATGAGACCTTGTTGTTTGAGCTGCTGCAGCGTGGGATAGACTTCACCATCCAGAACTTGCAGGTCATTGCCATCGGAGTGCACCAGAACCAGGTCAAGATAGTCCGTACCTAGCCGCTGCAGAGAGCGCTCAACAGAGCGCCTGGTATGCTGCGCGCTGAAGTCAAAGCTGGACTCGCCGTTGCTGAATTCTTCGCCCACTTTAGTGCAGATCAGCCAGTCCGCTCGCTGACCCGCCAGCAGCGGACCGAGGCGCTCCTCGCTGATGCCATAGGCTGGCGCGGTATCCAGCAAGTTGATGCCCAAGTCCTGTGCTTGTGCCAGCAGGTTGCGTATTTGCTGATCAGAGGGCAGATCGAAATGACTAGGGTATTTCACCCCCTGATTCCGGCCAAACTTGACGGTGCCTAACCCTAGCGGTGAGAGACTCATCCCGGTACTGCCTAGGGTGCGGTAATGCTGGTGCAGACTCATGGGAAGCAGATATCCCACACTGGTGCCGATACTTTTGGTTTGGGTAGCTCGCTGGTGACCGCTGCGGGCTTTTCAGGCTTGATCTGTTGCGCTGCAAGCTGTGCGATGACCTGATCAGCAAGGTTCGGCGCCAAGGCAAGCTTCGTCGGCCAGCTGACCAGTGCATTTGCCACGGGCTGCACGAAGGCCGTGTCCGGGCGCACCAGCCCGCTTTGCGCTGGCTCTGCGCGATTGACCGGCAGTGTGGTCCAGCGAGTGCCTTCCAGTGATACCCAAGGCAATAGCTCACGCAGCTCGCGCTTAGCCTTGTTGATCAGGTCATCCGGCGTCTGGCCAGCGCCTTGCTCGGCCAGCTCGCCACCAAGGTACCAACACCATTGCCCGTCTGCACACGGGTGCGTAGTGACGGTCATGCGTGGCTTTGGGCTGCTGCCCAGGCAGTGCGCATACAGCGGTGGTAGGTCTGGACCTTTTACCAGCACCATTTGCAACGGTCTGCGTTGCATCACAGGTTCTGGGTGTTGCCAGTCGTTTAGCAGGCCTTCAGTCCCTTCTCCGGCACTGAGCACATAGCGTTGAGCTTTGATTGTCTGATGCTGCAGACGCACGCCTTCGATACTGCCGTCGCTGGCACGCTGCAGATGCGGCGCGCTATCGGCTATCAGGCTGTCACCCGCTAGATCGGCAAGACGCTGAATGGCGGTCGGCACGTCAATGACTAGCTCAGCCAACTGGTAAACCTTGCCTTTGAAGGCTGCGTTGGAAAATACCTTGGGCAGTTGCTTGCCCTTGACCTGCTCGACGCGGCCACGCAGCGCCTTGCTGGCGAAAAAACCGGCAAGGTTGCTGATCAGGCTGCCCGGCGACCAGAGATAATGGTGCTCGGAGAGCACGCGTACCCCCTGCAGATCCAGCTCGCCGGTTCCCTGCAGGCTCGCTCGCCAGCGCTCAGGCATGCCGGCGATTGCTTCGGCTGCGCTGCTGAGTTTTCCATTCAGAGCGTACTTGGTGCCGCCATGGATGATGCCCTGGGATTTAACGCTCTGGCCACCGCCCAACGCGCCCCGTTCAACCAGCAGTGTGCTGTAGCCTAGTTGGCGTAGACGCGCGTTTAGCCATAGCCCGGCGATACCGCCGCCGAGGATGCAAATATCGGTTTCAAGGGTTGTACTCATGAGCTCCCGGTGCTTTAGTCAAGAAGGCTGGCGGGCCGACAAAAGCGCCTGACAATAAATGTTTGGCGGATTCGGCCCGGCGCGGCAAAGCACTAGTATAGACACTGCCGGGCCCGCGGGTCACATCTGCTACTCTATGTCGCGCTTGATCACAGGAAGAAGCCATGACCCGTACCCTTTACAGTATCTTTTTTACCCTTTGCATCCCGCTGATACTGCTGCGTCTGATTTATCGGGCTTGGCGGGCGCCAGCGTACGCCAGACGCTGGTCCGAGCGGTTTGCTTTAGGCGGTGATGTGCGCCAGGGCGGTATATGGGTGCATGCCGTTTCGGTGGGGGAGAGTATTGCGGCGGCACCTATGGTGCGCGAATTGATGCAGCGTCATCCCGATCTGCCTATCACCATTACGTGTATGACGCCGACCGGTTCAGAGCAGATTCGCAAACTCTTTGGTGGGCAGGTGGGGCATGCTTATCTGCCCTATGACTTGCCCTGGCTGCAGCGTCGGTTGTTGCGCAAACTGAAGCCACGCGTCGGTATTATTATGGAAACTGAGTTGTGGCCTAATCTGGTTGCCGAGTGCGAGCGAGCCCAGGTACCCCTGGTGTTGGCCAACGCGCGACTGTCGGAGCGCTCGGCGAGGGGGTATCAGCGGGTTAGCTGGCTGGTAAAACCGATGTTTGCCGCGCTCGACTGGGTTGCCGTCCAGAGCCAGGCAGAGGCATTGCGTTTCTCATCGCTGGGGGTAGATAAGTCGGCGATGATGGTTACGGGTAGCATCAAGTTCGATTTTCGTCCGTCCGCCGCATTGCTGGCTCAGGCACATGCGCTGCGCAAAAGCTGGGGCGAGCGTCCTGTCTGGATTGCCGCCAGTACCCATGCAGGGGAAGACGAACAGGTTCTGCGCGCTCACCAAGTGCTTTTGCAGACGTTGCCAGATGCGCTTTTGATACTGGTGCCGCGCCATCCTGAGCGCTTCGACAGCGTTGCTCGCCAGGTTTCGGACGCAGGCCTGTTGCAGGTTCGGCGTAGTCAGGGCGGTTCGCCGGCGCCAACGGATCAGGTATTGCTCGGCGACACCATGGGGGAGCTGGTCATGCTTTATGCCTGTGCCGATGTCGCCTTTGTTGGCGGTTCTCTAGTGCCCAACGGCGGGCATAATTATCTGGAGCCCGCAGCACTGGGTTTGCCGGTATTGTCTGGCCCGCACCGCTTTAATTTCACCGAAATAAGTGACCTGCTACAGGGCGCTGGTGCGCTGCAATTGGTTAATGATTCGCAGGGCATCTCAGAAGCCTTGCTGACGCTGCTGCAGGACTCTAAAGCGCGAAAGCAGGCGGGCGATGCGGGTCTGGCTGTGGTTGCGGCAAACCAGGGTGCGCTTGAGCTGTTGCTGCAGGGGATTGAGCAACGGCTCTAAACGGCGGCGTTAGAAGTATCCAACAAAAAAGGCGCCCTCATAACGGCGCCTTTTTTGTTGGATACTGTGTTGCTTTAGGTTCAGAAGGTGGAGCCTGTGCTGCTGTTATCAGTTGACCGACTAGGTGTCTGACGCCCCATGGACATCCGCTCGATTTCTTCTTCGGTTGGTTCGGGGATAAAGTCGCGGTCGGGATCGTAGTCCGCAATTAGCCACTTCGACAGCTCTTCAAGATCCTGCGGGCTTAGGGTGCCAGCAGATTGCTTGAGGCTCAAATTGTCGATGATGTAGTTGTAACGCGAGGTATTGTAGTCACGCACGGTACGGAACAGATTACGCTGGGACTCCAGTACGTCGACGACGTTGCGGGTACCGACTTCGTATCCTGTCTGCGTCGCGTCCAGTGCGGCCTTGGCAGAGACAATGGCTTGGCGTCGGGCGTCGATTTCATCAACGCTGGAGGTGACGGTACGGTAAAGGTTGCGGGTGCTTTCTACCACGCGGCGTTTCTGGGCCTCGCTCAATTGTTCAGCCTGAGTCAGGCGGTAGGTCGACTCGCGCACCTGCGAGGTGGTCAGGCCACCGGTAAACAGCGGCATAGTCAGCTCTACGCCAAAACTGGTCAGCGCCGTGTCATTCGCCGACTGCCCGGCACGGGCGATTTCGGCGCCGCCATTGGTGTCGTTGTAACGCACGAAGGCATCGACTACCGGTGCATAACCAGCCTTGCTGCTACGCAGACCATCCTCAGCACTATCAATGGCATAACGTGATGCCAGCAGGTTGAGATTCTGTGTCGATGCGGTCTCGACCCATTGCTGCAGGTTTGCAGGTGAGGGCGGCAACACCGGCAGCTCATGGCTGATGCCATACAGGCTGTCGTAGTCCTGGTTGGTCAGCCGCGTCAGTGCCTGATAGCTGACATCGAGATTGGTCTTCGCGGTCAGTCGTGCTGCCCGCGCAGTATCGTATCCTGCCCGCGCTTCGAGTACGTCGGTGCGCGCCGACAGACCTACATCAAAGCGCTCCTGTGCCTGCTGCATTTGCCGCTCGAAGGCATCCTCTTCAGCCTTGGCAGTCGCGAGGTTGTCGGACGCACGTAATACGTTGAAGTAGGCTTGGGAGACTTCCAGTATGAGATTTTGCTGGGTCGCAGAAAACTCTAGTTCTGCCTGCTGACTCAGGGACTTCGCGGACTGATAGTCGAACCAGCGGTTGGCGCGAAACAGGGGCTGCGTCAGGCTGGCCTGATAGTAGTGAGTGTTATATCTATCGCCGCCGACGCCATCGATATCAATATCTTCTCGCGACGCGCCTGCGCCGATACCGATATTGGGTAGTAGCTGAGATCGCGCCTGTGGCAGGGCCTCCTGACGGGCCCTGGTATCAGCCTGTGCGGCGGCCAGATCGGCGCTATTTAGCAGCGCCTCCTGATAGATGGTCATGAGGTCTGTATTGGCGGCAACATGGCCGGATACGCCAGCGAGCAACAAGGCGGCAAACAAGGGGCGCAGCATGCATGAATCCTTCGCATGGTTGGAATTGTCAACCAAGGCTAAAGAGCTGGTGCCCCACGGTCAAGCAATGCATTGGTAGCCTTTGGGAACAAAGTGTTTTTACTGCACTAACTGGCCGACTTGGCGCTTTTTTAACCTGTTAGATGAGTTTTGGCTGATTCCGAAAATACTGGAGGGTGTGGCTTGAAGGCGTGCTGACAAGCTTCTAGACTGTGGACAAATCTTGACGGGGTGCTGCCGCCATTGTGGCAGCTGAGATGATACCCGTTGAACCTGAACCGGTTAGTACCGGCGTAGGAATCGAGATATGTGCCTACCGTTCTGCCGTTAATGCGGACGGGCGCGCACGCCTTTTCGGTTCCCTGCACATATCAACGCAGTGGAGCATAACCATGAGCAGTAAGCCTTCTGATACCGCTATCGCCACTTCTGGCTCCGATAGCGCGGCCACCCAGCCTTTTCCCAACTCGCGCAAGATTTACGTTCAAGGCTCGCGCCCCGACATCCGCGTACCGATGCGCGAAATCAGCCTGGCTGATACCCAGACTGATAAGGGTGTTGAGCCAAACGCGCCGGTGCTGGTGTATGACACTTCCGGCCCCTACACCGATCCAAGGGTACAGATTGATTTGCGCGCAGGACTGGCGGACGTGCGCGGCGCCTGGATTGATGCCCGCGGCGACACCGAAGTGCTGCCAAGCCTGAGTTCCGAGTTCGGCAGTGCCCGTCTGTCCAATCCAGCATTGGATCACATGCGTTTTGCCCATGTGCGCACCCCGCGCCGCGCGCTGGCAGGACGCAACGTTAGCCAGATGCACTATGCGCGCAAGGGTATTATCACACCCGAGATGGAATACATCGCCATCCGCGAGAATATGAAGTTGGCGCAGGCTCGTGCCGATGGTCTGCTGGCCGATCAGCATCCAGGCCAGGGGTTTGGTGCCGCCGTGCCCAAGGAGATAACGCCCGAGTTTGTGCGCGATGAGGTGGCGCGTGGACGCGCCATTATTCCTGCCAATATCAACCACACTGAACTGGAGCCGATGATCATCGGCCGTAATTTTCTGGTGAAGATCAACGGTAATATCGGCAACTCGGCACTAGGCTCCTCCATCGAAGAAGAGGTGGAGAAGATGACCTGGGGTATTCGCTGGGGCTCGGATACGGTGATGGATTTGTCCACGGGTAAAAATATTCACGAGACCCGTGAGTGGATCATCCGCAACTCCCCGGTGCCCATCGGTACGGTCCCCATCTATCAGGCGCTGGAGAAAGTAGATGGAATCGCCGAGAACCTGACGTGGGAAATCTTTCGCGATACCTTGATTGAGCAAGCCGAGCAAGGCGTGGACTACTTCACCATTCATGCTGGAGTGCTGCTGCGTTATGTGCCGATGACGGCTAAAAGGGTGACCGGAATAGTGTCGCGTGGCGGCTCCATTATGGCCAAATGGTGCCTGGCACATCATCAGGAAAACTTCCTTTATACCCACTTCGACGATATCTGCGAGATCATGAAGGCCTATGATGTGTCCTTTTCGCTGGGTGATGGCCTGCGTCCCGGTTCGATCGCCGACGCCAACGATGCAGCGCAATTCGGTGAGCTGGAAACCCTTGGTGAGTTGACCAAAATCGCCTGGAAGCATGACGTGCAATGCATGATCGAAGGTCCAGGGCATGTGCCTATGCAGCTCATCAAGGAAAATATGGACAAGCAACTGGAGTGCTGCGATGAAGCACCTTTTTATACGCTGGGGCCGCTGACCACCGACATCGCTCCCGGTTACGACCATATTACGTCCGGTATTGGCGCGGCGATGATCGGCTGGTTTGGTTGCGCGATGCTCTGTTATGTCACGCCCAAAGAGCATTTGGGGCTACCCAATCGGGATGACGTAAAGACCGGCATCATTACCTATAAAATCGCTGCACACGCAGCCGACTTGGCTAAAGGGCATCCGGGGGCGCAGATTCGTGACAACGCCTTGAGCAAGGCACGCTTCGAATTCCGCTGGGACGATCAGTTTAACCTCGGCCTTGATCCCGATACCGCACGTGCCTTTCATGATGAAACGCTGCCCAAGGACTCGGCTAAGGTGGCGCACTTTTGCTCCATGTGTGGCCCTAAGTTCTGCTCCATGAAAATCACCCAGGAAGTACGCGACTACGCGGCGGCGCAGCGCATTGAAGCAGTTGACCTAGCGGTTGAAGAGGGCATGCAGGCAAAGTCGCAGGAGTTCCGCTCAACCGGTTCACAGCTTTACCAGAAAGTCTGATGCCTTCGCTGCCCAACTAAAAGCGGGCGGCGAAAGCTTGCCGTTACCCCCGCAGGTATGCGAGTTTAGAGGCTTGTTTGCAGGTCAGGGCGGTCTTTGCCCGGCCGACAGCGACAAGATTTCTTTTGTTTACGCATGTTGTGTGTCGGCCAGGCGCTGACCACAACCCTTGGGGGCAACGTGACCGACTTTACCCGTGCCGATGTCGAAGTGCTGGATCGGCAGACCGGTTTCAAGGGCTTTTATCGGCTAGATGTGCTGACCCTGCGCCATCGTTTGTTTAATGGTGGCTGGGGCCCTTCGCTGCGGCGCGAGCTATTTGTGCGCCACGACGCCGTTTGTGTGCTGCCCTATGACCCATGGCTGGATCAGTTGGTACTGATTGAGCAGGTACGGGTGGGCGCTATCGACAAGAGCGAACGACCCTGGATGCTGGAACTGGTTGCTGGCCTTATTGACAAGGATGAAGCGCCCGAACAGGTAGCGCATCGTGAAGCTGAAGAAGAAGCTGGCCTTGCGCTGCTCGATTTGACCCCTATCTGCCGCTATTTCCCTTCCCCCGGGGGGAGCGATGAGCAGGTACACCTTTATCTAGCGAGAGTCGACAGCCGCGGTGCAGGTGGGATTCATGGTCTGGAGGAGGAAGGCGAAGATATTCGCGTTAGTCTCTGGTCACGATCCGACGCCATGCAGGCGCTTGCGGACGGCAGGATCGACAATGCCGCTACTATTATCGCCTTGCAATGGCTGGAGATGAATCTTGCACAGGTACGTGACAACCTGGGGCCTCGTCCATGAACGCCCTGCGCAAACCCCGCTACCGTGTTGACCTGATTGGCTTACAGGCTTTGTGTGAGACCAATTACTGGCGATTGCTCAAGTTAATGCCAGCGATGGCTGAGCAGGATGATCATCGCATCGCGCTTGATGCCGGGGACGGTAGTCAGCAAGCACTTCATATGCGGGTGTTGGAACGCTGTCGTTACACCACAACACTGCTGTTGTCACATGAGCGGCAGCACGATTGGGTAACCCCCCCGAGTATGGAGGTACGTCTGTATCACGATGCGGGGATGGCCGAAGTGGTAGCTGCCTACAACAGCCGTCGTTTTCGAGGGGTCTATCCTTATCCGAATGAACAGATGCTGCAACCCGATGAAAAATATCAGTTAAATCAGTTTCTCGGCGAGTGGTTGGGTTATTGCCAGCGACATGGACAAAGTGCGCAGCCGTTCACTTTTGTGCATTGAGGGGTAGCCAAGTGCTGGAATCTCTGCGCGGCAGACTGCATGATTGAAACTGGGAAGAAAATCAGGAGTAGTGCTTCCATGTCGTTAGCGGAATTGGCGGGAACGGATTATGTCTGCATAGTTCAGTTGACCGACAGCCATCTTTTCGCGGCAGACAGCGACGATCTGCTGGGCCTTGATACGCTTGATAGTTTGAACTCTGTGGTTGATCTCGTGCTGTCGGAGATTGCCCGTATGGATCTGGTCCTGGCTACCGGCGATATAGCCCAAGATGCCAGTGAGCTCGCCTATCGGCGTTTTATCGAGGCCAGCTTGCAGCTGCCTGCGCCATGTCACTGGATACCGGGCAACCACGATGACGCCGCCATGATGCAGCGTCTGGGTGCTGCCTCCGGTATGAGCCAGGATTGGGTAGATATCGGCAGCTGGCGTATCGTGCTGCTGGACTCGAGTGTGTCCGGATCGGTTGCCGGATACCTGGCTGATAGCCAGTTGCAGCGCTTTGATGATGCCTTGGCAACCGCCGGCGATCGTCATCTGCTGGTCTGTCTGCATCACCATCCGGTCGACATCGGCTGTAGCTGGATGCAGCCTATTGGTTTGCGCAATGCGGACACTTTTTTTGCTCGTCTAGCGGGCCAGTCAGCGGTCAAAGCGGTGCTCTGGGGGCATGTACATCAAGCATTCGATGGGGAGCGTAGTGGAGTACGGCTGATGGCTACGCCTTCTACCTGTGTGCAGTTTGCTACCGATAGCGAGGATTTTGCCACTGATACCCTGGCGCCCGGTTACCGCTGGCTTCGCTTGTACGATGATGGTCGAATCGAAACCGAGGTGTCACGACTGCCTCCCGGCAGCTATCTTCCCGATCCTGGCGCGACCGGTTACTGAGTTTATTGAACTCCGCACCACGACCGGGTTTTCGCTGGTACCCCCCTTCCATCTGCTGCCTGTTTTGGCCCCTGTTTGCATCAATGGACCGGGCCATTGGCAGTGGTGGTGCCAGACGGATACTATGTGTCGCAGATTCCCTGTTTCGCACGGCATTCAGCGCGGCTGGAGCACTACCGGCAGCCCATGAATAATAAGGAAAACCGCTCAGATCATGTCTCAATCGACCTACAACGCTGATGCGCTGGAAGTACTCAGCGGCCTGGACCCGGTACGTCGTCGTCCCGGTATGTACACCGACACCACTCGCCCTAACCATCTTGCCCAAGAGGTAATTGATAACAGTGTCGATGAGGCTCTGGCCGGGCATGCCCGTACCATTACCGTCGTTTTGCATCCGGACAATGCGCTCGAGGTCAGCGACGATGGTCGGGGTATGCCAGTGGATATTCACCCGGAAGAGGGTGTGTCGGGGGTCGAACTCATCTTTACCCGTTTGCATGCGGGGGGTAAGTTCTCGAACAAGAATTATCAGTTCTCCGGTGGCTTGCACGGGGTCGGTATTTCGGTCGTTAACGCGCTCTCGCTGCGGGTCGATGTGCGCGTCAAGCGTGATGGCCAGGAATACGCCATGGCGTTTGAAAGCGGCGAAAAAGTGCAAGAGCTGGAGGTGGTTGGCACCGTAGGCAAACGCAACACGGGAACCACTGTCAAATTCTGGCCCGACGCGAGCTATTTCGACTCAGCCAAGTTTAGCATCGCCCGACTCAAGCATCTGTTGAAGGCGAAAGCAGTACTCTGTCCTGGCTTGAAGGTTGAGTTTGATGACCGCCAGAATGGTGAAAGCAACAGCTGGTATTACGAAGATGGTCTGCGTGATTACCTGATAGATTCCTGTGCCGAATGGCCAAAACTGCCAGATGAGCCCTTTACCGGTAGCCTTTCGTCGAGCAAGGAAGCAGTCGATTGGGCTGTTTTCTGGCTGCCGGAAGGCGGCGAACTGGTGCAGGAAAGCTACGTTAACCTGATCCCAACAGCGCAAGGCGGCACTCACGTCAACGGTCTGCGCGCCGGCCTGTTGGAGGCTATTCGCGAGTTCTGCGAGTTTCGCAATCTGCTGCCACGCGGCGTCAAGCTGGCTCCTGAGGATATTTGGGAACGGGTCAGCTATGTCTTGTCGCTGAAAATGGCCGAAGCGCAGTTTTCTGGGCAGACGAAAGAGCGCCTGTCCTCGCGTGAGTCGGCTGCGTTTGTCTCGGGTGTGGTCAAGGATGCCTTCAGCCTTTGGCTCAATCAGCATGCTGATATCGGCTTGCAACTGGCTGAACTGGCGATTAGTCACGCTGGTCGTCGTCTCAAGGCCGGCAAGAAAATTGAGCGCAAGCGTATTACTCAGGGGCCTGCGTTGCCGGGTAAGCTGGCTGATTGTGTGGGGCAGGATACGCGCCGTTCAGAGCTGTTTCTGGTAGAGGGTGACTCCGCAGGGGGTAGCGCCAAGCAGGCGCGCAACAAAGAATTTCAAGCCATCATGCCGTTGCGCGGCAAAATCCTTAACACCTGGGAAGTGGAATCGAGCGAGGTTCTGGGCTCGCAGGAGGTTCACGATATTGCCGTGGCCATTGGTGTCGATCCGGGTGTTGGCAGTCTTGAGCAGCTGCGCTATGGCAAGATTTGTATCCTCGCTGATGCCGACTCGGACGGTTTGCACATTGCGACGCTGCTGTGCGCCTTGTTTGTACGTCACTTCCGCCCACTGGTAGAGGCTGGTCACGTTTTTGTCGCCATGCCGCCCTTGTATCGCGTGGATATCGGCAAAGACATTTATTACGCGCTGGATGATGCGGAAAAACAGGGCATCCTTGATCGTATAGAAGCCGAGGGTAAGCGTGGCAAGATTCAGGTCACTCGCTTCAAGGGTCTCGGTGAGATGAACCCGCTGCAGTTACGTGAAACAACCATGGCACCGGATACCCGCCGCCTGGTGCAGCTGACCGTGGACGATACGCAGGACACGGAGCAACTGATGGATATGCTGCTGGCGAAAAAGCGGTCTGGTGACCGCAAAATATGGCTGGAAAGCAAGGGTAACCTGGCCGAGGTGCTGCTTTGAGCCAGTTTGTCAGACAGCTTGCGCTGGCCTCTTTGTTGTTTGTTGCGCTACCCGTCAATGCTTTTGAAAGAGCGCCTGAGCTGGTTCTGGTGCAGGCGCTGCCGGTTGATGGCATGGAACGCGGTAATCTTTCGGCGCTGCAGTATTGTGGTAGTCAGTTGTTGGCGTTGTCAGACCGTGAAGATCAAACTCTGTTTGTATTGCAGACCATTGGTGCTAGCTGGCAAGCCAGCGCTGAGCACTTTGAATTACCCAAGGACTCGCCCAGCATGTTGCCTGTGCAGTTGCTGGCTGGCGCCTGGCTGCGGGGATTGAGCGGTCGCGCGCTGGATTTTGAAGGCCTGGCTTGCGATGCGCAGGCCAATCGTTACTTGGTTAGTGAAAGTCAGTTGGGTGTGCTGAAGCTGCCGCCAGCAGGCGAAATCGCAGTCGAAGGCCAGTGGCTGAATCTTGACCCTGCGGTCTACAGCGAGGGAGAGAGCCGAGGCTTATGGCAACAGGTCAATGCCCTGGCTGAGGGCGTGGCTATTGACGCCGAAGCGGAAACACTCTGGTTGGCAGCAGAGCGCCAAGGGCGCGGTTTGCTGAAGTTGCAACGTCAGGATGACCAATGGCGCTGCCCGCTGGCGGGCTGTGTTCTGCTGGCTGAGCGTCGATTCCTGCCTACAGACACTTTTGCGCCGGGCGTATTGAATAAAGAAGTGTTGCCCGCCGACTTCTCTGATCTGGTGTTATGGCAGGGTAAGTTATGGACACTCGAGCGCAATGCGCATCAGGTCTGTCGGCGTAGTTCGGTTTCGGGCAAGCGCGAGCGTTGCTGGTCTTTTGCTCAGACGGTATTGGCGGAACCTTACTTCTACCCTGACGCCCCCTTTGGCTTGGCCGAAGCACTATTGATCAATGAAGACGGCATCATGATTGGTCTGGATAACAACGATCGCGTGCGACCGGATGGTGATAGCCGACCGTGGATTTTTCAATTTGAACTACCGAGCGACTGGCAGGAGGAAACCAAACGTGACTGACGCCCCGCCCCCCAGTCAACGTCGGTTAGGCACAGGTATGTTGATACTCGCCTGGGGAGCCGGCTTGTTGTTGGCGGCTTACTGGTTCAGCGGGGTAGAAGAGCGTCAGCAAAACCCCAATCAAAACCCTGATTCAGTTCATCTGGACAATGCGGTTGAAGTACTGCTTGAGCCAAATCGCCAGGGGCATTTTCTGGTCGATGGCCAGATCAACCAGCATGGCGTGACCTTTTTGGTTGATACCGGCGCTTCCTTTGTGGCGGTCCCGGCTGAACTTGCCGAGCAGATGGGGCTAAAGCAAGGGCGGAGATTTATGGTAGAAACCGCTAATGGTACTGCGCCGGGTTTTAGCACCCGGCTAGACAGGCTGCGCATTGGTGACATCGTGCTGCACGACGTGGAAGCGGGGATCGTGCCGGGTATGGGTGGCGAAGAGGTGTTGCTGGGCATGAGTGCGCTGCGGCAATTTGATTTCAGCTCGCGCGGCGGTGAATTGCTGCTGCGACAGTATCAGTGAACAAGTAGTGCGGCGGCCGGCATCAGCACGGCAAGCCATAACGGAGATTTTGTATGAGTGATGGCCTGGATCTGAGTCTCGAGGGAGTAGAGCGTCGTACGCTGGCGTCTTTTACTGAAGAGGCTTATCTCAACTACTCCATGTACGTCATCATGGATCGAGCGCTGCCGCATATTGGTGATGGTCTCAAGCCGGTGCAGCGCCGCATTATCTATGCGATGAGTGAGCTGGGCCTCTCGGCCACCTCAAAGCACAAAAAGTCGGCGCGTACCGTCGGTGACGTTCTCGGTAAGTATCATCCGCACGGTGATTCGGCCTGCTACGAAGCTATGGTGTTGATGGCGCAGCCTTTTTCCTACCGTTACCCACTGGTCGATGGACAGGGGAACTGGGGGGCACCAGACGACCCTAAATCCTTTGCCGCCATGCGTTATACCGAAGCGCGACTGGCGCGCTACAGTGAAACGCTGCTGACCGAGCTGGGGCAGGGCACGGTCGACTGGCAGCCTAACTTTGACGGCACTATGGATGAACCCATGGTGCTACCGGCCCGCTTGCCGAACCTGCTGCTCAATGGCACCACGGGTATCGCTGTGGGTATGGCGACCGATGTGCCGCCGCATAACCTGCGTGAAGTGGCGGCCGCCTGTGTTCGTTTGTTGGATGACCCGGGCGCGGGGCTGGACGAGATTCTGGAGCATATCCAGGGGCCGGATTTCCCAACCGAAGCGGAGATCATTACGCCGCGCAACGAGCTGCTGAAAATCTATGCCACAGGTCGGGGATCGGTGCGCACTCGCGCTGTCTGGAACCGCGAAGATGGCGAGATAGTGATCACTGCGCTGCCGCATCAGGTGTCCGGTGCCAAGGTGTTGGAGCAAATTGCTGGCCAGATGCAGAATAAAAAGCTACCCATGGTGGCTGATCTGCGTGACGAATCCGATCACGAGAACCCAACCCGCATTGTTATAGTGCCGCGCTCAAATCGGATCGATTTGGACGAGTTGATGCAGCACCTGTTTGCGACTACGGATCTGGAGCACAGTTATCGCGTCAATATGAACGTGATAGGCACCGATGGCAGGCCCGCGGTGAAGGATCTGTGGACCATGCTCACAGAGTGGCTGGGCTTTCGCGTTGCCACTGTGCGCCGTCGCCTGCAATACCGACTGGACAAGATACTGGCTCGTTTGCATCTGTTGGAAGGTTTGTTGGTTGCCTTCCTTAATCTGGATGAAGTTATCCATATCATTCGCACCGAAGAGCAGCCTAAAGCTGAGCTGATTGCACGCTTTGAGCTCAGCGATCTGCAAGCCGATTACATTCTTGATACCCGTTTGCGTCAATTGGCGCGGCTGGAAGAGATGAAGATTCGCGGTGAACAGGATGCATTAGCCGCCGAGCGTGATGGTCTGGAGAAAATTCTGGGCAGCGAGCGTTTGTTGCGTAACAAGGTTCGTGATGAGTTGATTGCCGATGCCGAAACCTACGGTGATGACCGTCGCTCACCCTTGGTTGAGCGCAAGGAAGCACGCGCCTTATCGGAAACCGAGTTGGTGCCCTCTGAGCCCGTCACTGTTGTACTGTCGGAAAAAGGCTGGGTACGCTGTGCCAAAGGGCATGACGTCGATGGCGCCGGTTTGAGCTACAAGGCTGGCGACGCCTTCCTTGACCAGGCCAGCGGCCGCACTAATCAGCAGGCGGTATTTATTGACAGTAGTGGCCGCAGTTATTCGTTGCCAGCGCACACCCTGCCTTCTGCCAGAGGGCAGGGCGAACCGCTGACCGGGCGTTTTAATCCACCGTCAGGTGCCAGCTTTGAAACCGTCTTGATGCCTGAGGATGATGCTTTGTACTTGCTGGCGTCGGATGCAGGTTATGGTTTTGTTGCTCAGGGCTCTGATTTGCTGGCCAAAAACAAGAACGGCAAAGCGCTGCTTAGTGTGCCTGAGGGTGGGCGGGTACTAAGACCTCAGCGGGTGCAAGATCTGAAGAGTTGCCAGTTGGCAGCGGTGTCCAATGAGGGTCGCTTGCTGGTATTCAGCCTGTCTGAACTGCCTCAGCTGTCCAAGGGCAAGGGTAACAAGATTTTGTCATTACCATCGGCGCGGGTTAAGTCGCGTGAAGAGTTTGTTGCCGGCTTGGCCGTACTTCCGCCGGGCGCTTGCCTGGTGTTGACGGCTGGCAAGCGCACCTTGACCCTCAAGTCGTCAGATCTTGAGCACTATTGCGGTGAGCGCGGACGTCGTGGCAACAAGTTGCCACGCGGATTCCAGAAGGTTGATGCTGTCGCGGTCGAACGCTCCAATGTTGCTCCTGAGTCGCCAGTTGCTGGCGACTAGGTTGTACTGATTCTAAGCCATCATGTGCAGGAGCCTGGCGCTGCGTCAGGCTAGGCTCCTCAGCCCTGGCGTTGGTTGTAGAGCTTGTTCAATTGACTCTCTACCATTGATTGATAAGGTTCGAGCAGACGTTCAATACAGTAAATCCCGTTCTGGCTGGCCAGGCGGCGTGCCACAGCGCTATCTGCCAGGGTGCCTGCGCCCGCTAGTTCAGCGTCTACCAGTAGAAGATTACGGCTGTGCTGCAGTTGATCCAGCGTGCGCTGACAAAGGTCATGCTCGCCCAGTGCTTCGTCGCTGATGTTATCGAGTCCGGGGGCGTGGCACAGCGCGAGCTGAAGGTGAAGAGCAATGCCGGTATCGGCAATCTCAATCTGCAGATCATGCCCGAGCACGCGCAACAGCTCTCCACAGCAAAGACCGTGATTCAGCTCATCGCGAGTATCCTCAGCGCCAGGGCTGAACATCAACACGCTGGTGCCGTCGAACAAGGTATGTTGTTGACCACCATAGAGTTGCGCGGCACGTTGCACGTGCTCACGATACCGATCGAGTAGCGTCAGTAACCGTTCACGAGGTAGTCGGCGCAGTGCTTCCTGATTGCCCAGTCGTACCGCTAGCATCGCGTGGCGTGGTAGCGGGGTATCCGCAGCATCTTCATCTTCTACTTGAGGATTGGCGTTGTCGTCCAGCTCTTCGTCGTTGTCGGCTGGCTCGTGTTCTGAATCAATAGCTGTGTCCGTTGGTGGCGTTTCAGTCAACGAGGCTTCGCTATGGATTGTTTCTTCAGGCGCTGCTGCGTCTGCAACCTCGCCGGTTTCATCGGCCACGGGGGCTTTTTGAACCTCGTCGACGGCGGGTGCGGCGGCTATTTCTGTGACCACCGGTATTTCCGGCTCTGGCTCTGGCTCTGGATAAAGCCCACGTTGTTGCGTCAGGGTGCGGGCAAAGTCACCCAGCTCATCATGGCGGGCGCTCGCTGGTGCAGGATAACTGGGGCTTCTGTCCCACTGGGCGATAGCGATCAGGTCCCGTCTCAGCCGCGTTGTCCATAACCAGACTGTGAAGCCAGCGACCAGCGAAACAGCGAGTAAGCTCCAGACTATATGCAGCATCAGGTTGGTCGCCGGCTGACGGAATGGTTGTGCAGCCAACATCAACTGAATCTGGCCTGCCACCTGTTCTTGTTGCAGAACAGCTGACATGTAGCGCCCCTGACCGGGAGCGCGGTTGCGGGTGGCCGGCTTGTTACCCGCTTCAGCGATAATTCGATTATCTGTCGAATAAAGGCTTACATGAGCGATCAAGGGGTTCTGATTCCACTCAGCGAGCAAAATGTTCAGGCTCAGGTTGTCACCCGCGGCCAGTGGTTCAGCCGCGGTTGACGCGATTTGACGGGCCAGTGCTGCACCTACGCGATCTGCCTGGGTACCAATATCACGCTGGAGCTGGTTGTTGCCAAACCAGAGTGTCAGCAGCAATATGCCAAGCAGCGGTATTAGTACCAGTAGTGGCACCGCGTAGCGGAATTTACTGCAGCTTTGCCTGATTTGTGTGTAGCTGCGCAGAAATAGATTGTCTTGGGGCGGGCTTGAGCGGCTCAAAATAGGACTCGGAATTGGCTTGGGGTGGGCAAGAACTGGCCGCTGGCGGCTTGAACCGCGAGTATAGCCATTACCACGGCATGGAAAAAGGGTTCATCTGTGAGGTCGTTGCCAATTCCGGTTAGAATACGGTTTTTAGCTTGGCGTAAGAGGTTACCTTGAAGGAAATAGTCCTGATCAATATTACCGGCCCGGATCGTCCGGGTCTGACGGCGGCTATTACCGGCCTGCTGGCGAAGGCCGAGGTCAACATCCTGGATATTGGCCAAGCCGTTATTCACGATACGCTCTCCTTTGGAATTCTGGTCGAGATGACGGGCGAAGAAGGGTTGTCTGACGTGCTGAAGGATGTGCTTTTTCGGGGCTATGAACTGGATCAGCAGGTGCGGTTTACCCCGGTCAGCGCGGAAGAGTACGGGCGTTGGGTGACCGGGCAGGGCAAGCCCAGACACATAGTTACGCTGCTGGCACGCCGCGTTACGGCAGAACATATCGCCAGAGTCAGCGAAATTACCGCACGCTATGATTTGAACATAGATCATATTGATCGTCTGTCAGGCCGAATTCCTGAAGGCTTACCTGCCGACCAGGGTAAGGGATGTATCGAATTTTCGGTGCGCGGCGAGCCAGCTGATCCTGCTGCGCTGCGTGCCGAGTTCCTCGCTATTGCACAAGAGTTGAGCGTCGATATCGCTTTCCAGCAGGATAGTATCTTTCGGCGTAATCGCCGCCTGGTCGTTTTTGACATGGACTCAACCCTGATTGACGCAGAGGTCATTGACGAGTTGGCCAAGGCCGCCGGTGTTGGTGATGCCGTAGCAGAGATCACTGAACGGGCTATGCGCGGTGAATTGGATTTTAAAGCGAGCTTTCGTGAGCGCATGGCGCTATTGAAAGGCTTGCCTATCTCGACCTTGCAGCAGGTTGGTGAGTCTTTGCGGCTGACCGAAGGTGCAGAGACCTTGATCGCACAGTTACGCCGGCTGGGTTATAAAACCGCTATTTTGTCCGGTGGATTTACTTATTTTGCTGAGCAGTTACAGCAGCGGCTAGGCATTGATTATGTCTATGCCAATGCGCTGCCTGTGGTCGATGGCCTGGTTACTGGTGAAGTGCAGGAGCCTATTGTCGACGGCCAGCGCAAGGCAGAGTTACTGCGCCAACTGGCTCAGCAGGAAGGTATCAGTCTTGAGCAAACGATTGCCGTTGGCGACGGTGCCAATGATCTGCCGATGCTGTCAATCGCCGGGCTTGGAGTCGCGTTTCGCGCCAAGCCTTTGGTCAAACAATCCGCCAAGCAGGCTATATCGACTCTGGGGTTGGATGGCATTTTATACTTGTTGGGCTTTCGTGACCGTGAAGGTGGTTAACGTGGGAGCTCGATTGCAAAAACGCCCGGATTGATCCGGGCGTTTTCGTTCCATTGCGAGGGCTGCTTGTTGCTGCTCTATTCGGCAGAAAAGTCGTAACTCATGCTGTCGCTCGGCGGTTGCAAATAGTGGCCCTGAATATAGTTGACCCCTGCTTGCCACAACGTTGGCATCATGGCCGCACTGTCGACGTAGGGTACGATCGTCAGTTTGCCCTGCGCGTGCAGCGTTGAGACCATGTTTTTCAAGGCTTCTACTGCCGCAGGATCGGATAGATCTCGGGCGAAAGACCCGTCTATCTTTATGTAGTCGGCGTGTACATGTTTAAGCGAGGCGTACGGGTGCAGTGCACCGCCAAAGTGGCTGAGTGATACCTTGCAGTGCAGTGCGCGCAATGCTTCGGTATGCACCTTGGCCTGCTTCAGGTAGGTATTCACGTCAGCTTCGTTGAACTGGAAGATAATACTGTCCGGTGGTAGCCGAGCCTCTTTCAGTTTGCCGGCAATCCATTCGACCATTTCCGGATTTTGCAGGCTAGCGCCACTGAGGTTGATCAATAGGTGAGTACTGGCCCCCTTGCTGCGATGACTGCTGAGCAGGCGGGTGGCCTGAGTCACTACCCAACGGTCTATTTCTTCCGCCAACCCCGCTTCCTGCGCGGCAGGCAGAAAGTCTGCTGCCGGCACTTCTTCGCCTTCATGATTTAACAGGCGCAGAAAGGTCTCATAGTTCTCCGCGTCATCCCCGCGCAGGCTGATCACCGGCTGGAATAGCAGCCGGAAGCCATTGGTCTCAAGAGTGTGCTTTATCAGCGCAATCAGATTGCCGCGATTTGCCTGGTGCGCGAGCTCTTCCAGTGGGTTAAATATCTTGACGGCGTTGCCGCCCGCGGTATTGAGCTGATCGGCAAGGCGGTGCGCTCGGTTTATCGCCTCATCCGGATCGGCGCTGGTCTCACTGATGGCGGAGACACCGATACTGAGCGTAATTTGTACGGTACGCCCGCCTGCTTCAAACAGATTCGCCTCGACCTTGCGCCGCAGACTTTCCAGGGATTCCAATGCTGCTTCTGGCTCAATGCCGTTGATAAGCACAGTGCAGGCATCATCACTGAAACGCGCAATCAACGTGCCTTCAGGGAAGTGTTCAAGCAGCAGCTGAGCAATATCGGTTAGTACCAGGTCCGCACCACCAAGCCCGATGTCAGACTGCAGGCTATTGAAGTCATCAATGCTGATATAAGCCAGGCTGCTTGGCTGGCCCAGCCGCACTGCGTTATCCCGCACGGCTTCAAGTTGATCTTGAAAATAGGAGCGGTTAAACAGACCGGTAACCAGGTCTCTACTGGCCATGACCTTGAGCTTTTCTTCAAACTCGGCGCTGGCGGTTTCTGCTCGGATAACGACCTGAGTACAGGGCTCGCTATCGTAGCTCGCGGGAGAAAAGCTGAGGGAGATCGGGAACTGTTTTCCGCTGCTGTCCAAGCCCTTGAGACGCATCTCATTCTCGCCGCCTTGTTGTATATAGCTACGTAGAAAATCCTTGAAACGGCCTTGGTCCTCGCTGGCTATCAAGCCAACCATGGGTTCTGCCGCCAGATCATCCGGATCTTCATAGCCAAATAGCTGGATATACGAGCGGTTAGCGTAGATATGCATGCCTTCATGTACATAGGCAATGGCATCAACTGAACTATCGAGCAGCAGCTGGCAACGCTTTTCAGCCTCACGCAGGCTTTGCTCGGCGATGCGTCTTTGTCTGCGGGCGGCCAGGTTGGCAAGCTCGCGGCTGACTATGAGCGTCAGCAGTGCATCACTGTCGTCATTGAGTGCGTCCTGCATCCCGGCCCTCAGTGCCTCGACGCGCAGTTCTGTAGTGGGTGATGGTGCGAGCAGAATAAAAGGTATATCTCGAGCCTGACGAGTAATTAAGCTTGCCGCCTCATGTGCTGTCATGAAGCTGGTTTCGGGTCTGGCCAGGCAGAGATCCCAGGTTTGTTGCAGCGACTCCTGCAAGTCTTCTACTGAGGTGATGCGGTGAGCTCGGGTCGCGTGTCCGGCGTTACGTAACAGGCTTACCAGACGCTCTGCGTTGTTCTGCGAGTCATCCAGAATAAGAAGTTTAATGGCTTGGTTTTCTTTGCCCATAGTAGTCCGCACAGAGCGGGTTGCGCTGATGCGCAGTCCTTGGTGATGAGGCGTTTAAATCTACAGAGACTTCCAAAGCGAGTCAAAGTCATCCTCAGTGCTAACCGTCAAGGATGAGGCTTTAGTCTCAGATTGAGACATCTCATCTTTTGTCTTCTCGATTAACTGATATTCAAACTGGCTATAGCTGCCGGTTGCCGTCATGCGCTCAGTGAGGTGCGCACGTTGGGAGTAGCCTGGACGGTGAATGATGATTTTGCTGTTGATCTGGAACGGCATTCGCGGCGTGATAATGGTTGCCGGTCTGTCAATGGCTGGAACTTCGGGCAGCAGCAGGGCGCGCAAGAACTGACTGGGCTCCCCGGTTTTGCGCAGCAGCTTGGCTGCACAGGGTGTGCAATGCGGTGCAACCAGCTCAATCCCCATTTGCGTACCACCACCACGTACTTGGCGAATCCAGCGCACGACGGCCAGGGTCCAGTCTTTGTCATTGGTCTCTTGTATGCCTAGCAACTCGCCAGCCTGCAGCTGTTTTGGCACTTCTTTAGGCCAGGTGAGACAGAATCCACCGGGGCTATGATTGACGATGGGCAGCGTGTGAATCGGATAGTTCTCTGCTTCCTCGTCTTCGTCAATGCCGCTCGCTGTGCCGTTATAGTCGATTTGCTCTACACCAGCGCCGTGCCAGTCTACTGACTGGGAGCCGCCGTCAAATGCAGTAGCCCAGCCTGTCTGTTTTTCGCGTTGAGCCGCATCGGAGAAGGGGTTGGTCTCCATATCCTCAGCATCGACAAAACGGGTAAAGGCTTTGCCGGCTATACGGTAGTGCGTTGCACTCATACCGATGCTGACCTTGAGCTGGCCTCCGCTCGGTATGCGGTTGAAGGTGCGTTCCGCCAAGTCGCCCCATGATTGACTCACATGTTGCAGTAGCTCGACACCCATATTGTCTGGGATGCGCAGATCTCCGCGGTAGTCGTTACCTTGCAGCATGTAGTCTTTGATGCTGTTCACCAGCTCGCTGGTGTCTAACCCAAGGCTATTGTCCAGGTTTTCGTCACGAATCAATGATTTGTAGCGTGCTGGGCAGTCCATATCAGGGTTGATGATGAATAGGGCTTTGGTGTCAGTTGGCTGCACAATGCGTGCGGTTCGGCTCCAGTCTTCCAGGGTCGAAAATAACTTCCCCATGGCGCTCTGGCGCATCTGGTTCGGTCTTGCCGATCCCATCAGCAGTGCAATGATGTAACTTTGTTCTATGCTCAGCGGTTTTGTGCTGGCGCTTTCCTTGTCCGGAACGGCGGTCAGGTGAAGTTTGCGTCGGCGGGCAAGCTGATAAAGCTGGTGAAGTTCTAGCCAGACTCCGTCTGCCACTGGACAGTAGAGCTGAAAGGCGCGCAAAAGTGGACCGCATAGGCTGCGAATGGAGCGTTGTAGCGCTAGCGTCATTTGGCTGGCATGATCTCGCGACTTTATGCTGCGCTCTTGCGCCACAACTATCTTGTAGCCATTGGCGAGGTGGTTTTGCAGCGATTGCGATAGGTTGGCGACCTTACGCGGTTTGTCTTCGAGAACGATGGACTGGCCAAGGTAATATTTGGATAGCGCTGTGCAAACGTAGTGCACTTCAGGCCTGATCAGCTCGAGGATGGCCAGACGTCGATCAGCAGCCAACTCGAGCTGGTTCAGCTCGATTAGCCCTTGATATAACTGACGTGCTGTCTCACCAATGTTGGCTTTCGGCAGATTGGCCAGCCATTGGCTAATCCCCTTTTCCGTGCCTTCGGCAAAGCTCAAGCTGCTGAGTGTTTGCTGGGGAATACGCAAATTCAGTTTTTGCGATGTGCTATCCATAACAGTCATATCCAGTGCAAGCAGTTCTGACCAAAGCCAAGCAGCCATCGAACTTTGGCATTCCTGGCGCCTTGAGTTTCAAGTCTTCTAGTGAAGACACTGTAGCAGTTTAGCCTTCAAGTCGCTAAATCGTTATGCATCGTTGGCACTGCTTCAACCGAGCTTTTTTCACTATTATTGGTTGATTCAGGAAGTGATCAGATCCACGTGAATAGGGACTTTCCCGGCTTCCCCTGCAATCTCTCTGACTAAGCGTGGTACGAGATAGCCCGGCAGTCGGGTCAGTAATTGTCCAACCAGGTGTTTGGCCTCTGCGTCGCTACAGTGAAAGTGGCTAGCGCCTCGCACATGGTCAAGAAGGTGGAGATAATAAGGTAATACGCCATTGTCGCCTAGTACCTCACTTAGCGCCATCTGGTCTTCAAGTCGGTTGTTTACCCCGCGCAGCAATACCGCCTGATTGAGTAGGGTGATGTTTGCGCTTTTCAGCTTCTGCGTTGCTGCCAGCATCTGCGCATCAACTTCGTTTGCATGGTTACAGTGCAGTACCATGGTTACCGGTAATCGCGTAGCGCTGAGCGCCTCTATCAGTCCGTCGGTAACGCGCTGAGGGATGACGACTGGCAGTCTGGTGTGCACCCGTAGTCGCTTGATATGCGGGATATCTGCGATCTGACGGGTTAGCCAGGCGATGCGTCGATCATTGGCGGCCAGCGGATCTCCACCACTGTAAATTACCTCATTAATGGAGGAGTCCTGGCGAATATAGTCCAGTGCCTGCTCCCACTCGGCGGTGCTCAGGTTGTTTTCGGCGTAAGGAAAGTGGCGGCGAAAACAATAACGGCAGTTGATCGCACAGCCAGCAGTGACCACCAGTAAAAGGCGGCCATGATATTTGTGGATGATGCCGGGTTGCGCATTACTATGCTGTTCACCCAGTGGGTCCGTTACATAGCCGGGTTGATCTTCCAGTTCCTCGCCCAGCGGCAGTATCTGGCGCAATAGCGGGTCGTTTGGATTGCCTGGTTGCATCCGCAGTAGATACGGCTCAGGGACGCGTAGTGCAAACTCCCGGCCTGCTGCCAGGGCGCCTGTCAGCAGGCCGGGGTCAAGCTTTAGACGTGCGAGCAATACCCTTGGGTCGGTAATGCTGCCAGCTAGCAGATTTTGCCAGCTGGCGGACTCAACACGAACTGAAGAACCATGTATCATTAGTGTTTTTCCGCGCAAGGGTGTCAGGGTATCCGACTGGCTGCCTCCATCTGTTGTCAGAAGGCGCGTTGTCGGATTATCCGTTTAATTGAAAGTGGGAATGTGTGTATGGCCAATTATTCTACCAATGAATTCAAGCCGGGTCTTAAGGTGATGCTCGACGGCGATCCTTGTTCCATCCTGGAAAACGAATACGTGAAGCCCGGCAAAGGTCAGGCATTTAACCGCGTCAAGGTACGTAACCTGAAGACGGGTCGCGTGAACGAGCGTACCTTCAAGTCGGGCGAGTCGCTCGAAGGTGCTGACGTGATGGATCGTGAGATGGAGTATCTCTATGCCGACGGTGAGTTCTGGCACTTCATGGCCACTGATGGTTCTTTTGAGCAGTATGGTGCTGATGAGAAGGCAGTTGGTGATTGCAGCAACTGGATGAAAGAGCAGGTTGTATATACGGTAACGCTATTCAATGGCGCGCCTATCGCTGTTTCTCCGCCCAATTTTGTTGAGTTGGAAGTAGTTGAAACCGACCCGGGTGTGCGCGGCGATACCTCGGGTGGCGGCACCAAGCCAGCCAAGCTGGCGACGGGTGCGGTAGTAAAAGTACCCCTGTTTATCAATACCGGCGATGTGCTCAAGGTTGATACGCGTTCTAACGAGTATGTTGGCCGCGCCTAAGCTGCTATCTGTATCGAGAAACCGGAGCCTGGCTCCGGTTTTTTGTGCCTGATTGGAGAGTGTCCATGACAGTTGACTGGAGGCCGAGCGCTTCACTTGAGGCGCTCCATCGGCGCGCCGCTATTATCAATCAGATTCGTCGCTTCTTTGCTGAGCGCGATGTACTTGAGGTAGATACCCCCTGCTTGTCAGCGGCAGCAGTCAGCGATCCGCATCTGTTTCCTTTTTCGACTGACTTTGTGCCGGAAGGGGCTGCCATAGCTCAGCGTTTTTATCTGCACACCTCTCCGGAATACCCCATGAAGCGACTACTGGCTGCCGGTAGTGGTGCCATCTGGCAGCTGTGCAAGGTGTATCGAAATGGTGAGGTGGGCAGCAGGCATAACCCTGAGTTCAGCATGCTGGAATGGTATCGCCCCGGCTTTGATCATCATCGGCTGATGGATGAGGTGGACGATCTGGTTATGCAGGTGCTCGATTGTAATCCAGCCAGAAGGGTTAGTTATTCAGCTATTTTTGCCGAGCATACTGGGCTGGATATTTACCGCTGCTCAGATCAGCAGTTGCAACAAGTGGCGCTGGAACGCACTGGCTTTATTGGCGAGCTGTCGCGTGATGGCTGGTTGAATCTGCTGTTCTCACATTGCGTGGAAGTCGAGCTGCTGGAACCGACTATGGTGTATGCCTTTCCCGCTTCTCAGGCTGCATTGGCGAAAGTCGTGGAGGGCGATGACCGGGTGCCGAGCGCAGCGCGCTTCGAGCTCTTTGTTGCCGGCATGGAGTTGGCCAACGGCTACTTTGAATTGACTGATGCACAGGAGCAGGCAAGACGATTTGAGGCGGACCGTCAACAGCGGCTGGCACTTGGTTATCCCGATTTGCCCTTGGATCAGCCGTTATTGTCGGCTCTAAAGTCAGGCTTGCCAGACTGTGCGGGAGTTGCCCTTGGCGTGGACCGCTTGATCATGCTGGCGCTGGGCGCCAGCCGTATTGATCAGGTCCTTGCTTTTGATTTTTCGCGTGCCTGATTACTGTTGAGCGGTGCCCATCAGTTGCCCCATGCTTACTGCACTGCCAGCTTTTAGGTCGGCATGCCAATGGGCTGCTTCGGGTCCAAACAGTACAATGGCGGTAGAACCAAGCTTGAAACGCCCCATTTCTTCACCCTTGGCCAGGCTCGGCGCGGCCTGACCATATTCAGTAGATCGCAGTTGCCGACTGGGCGGCGCAACCAGGCCAGCCCATACGGTTTCTACCGAGGCAACAATCATGGCGCCAACGAGGACCACTGCCATGGGGCCGGCCTCGGTATCAAACAGGCAGACGACGCGTTCGTTGCGGGCAAACAGCTCAGGTACATTCTCGGCGGTCGTTTGATTGACCGAAAACAGGCGCCCGGGTACGTAAATCATCTCGGTCAGTGTGCCGGAAAAAGGCATATGTACGCGGTGATAATCGCGTGGTGACAGGTAGACAGTAGCGAACTCGCCACCCTGAAAAGCGCTGGCATGATCGGGGTTGCCGCCGAGTAGCTCGGTCACGCTGAAGCTGTGTCCCTTAGCTTGGAAAATGCGGCCGTGTTCAATCTTGCCCAGCTGGCTGATAGTGCCGTCTGCAGGGCAGAGAATACCCTTTTCAGCTGGGTCCAAGGGGCGCGCATCTGCTTTCAGGGCGCGGGTGAAGAAATCGTTGAAGCTACTGTAGGCGGTAGGGTTTTCCTCCTCGGCCTGGCTCATATCGACTTCGTAGCGGCCGACAAACCAGCTGATAAAAGGGTTTTTTACCCAAGGCCACGTGCAGTTTGCCAGGCAACCTGCGAGGCGAGATAGCAAGTGGTGTGGCAGCAGATACTGCATCAGGATGAATAGGCGTGCGGGCATGAAGAGTCCTCAGAGTTCGATAGGGGTTTCTGGATGATTTCCCCATTCAGCCCACGACCCTGCGTAGGCTTTGACATTGGGGTAGCCGACCAATTTTGCGGCCAGGTAGGTGAAGCCGGAACGGTGATGAGTTTGGCAATGGGTGACAATTTCCTTGTCAGCGCTGATGCCCAACGTCTGCAGGTGCTGAGCAAGATCCTCGCGCAGACGAAGGCCGCGCTCAGGGTCCATGCCGGCCGTCCACTCAAAGTTGATAGCTCCGGGAATGTGCCCGCCTTTGGCCGCAACCACTTTCTCGCCGCGGTATTCCTGCGCAGATCTTGCATCCCAAATGATCCGATCCGGATTCTGCAGATTGTTTTTAACGTTTTGTATATCTACCGTATGGTCACTATTGAGCGTGATGTCCGGTTGGCTGGGGGAGGCATGATTTGCTTGCTGCTCCAGCGCAAGCCCAGATTGCTGCCAGGCTTTCAGGCCACCATTGATATAGCTGTAGTGCGTGTGTCCTATGCTGTCCAATAGCCAGATAAAGCGCCCTGCCCATCCACCACCCTCATCGTCGTAAACGATGTAATGCAGCTGGTCATGGTGACCCAATTCGGCGAACAGTCCCTGCAATACGTCCCGTGTCGGTAATAGGCCAGGTACTGGAGCAGGTGAGGCGATTCTTGTCGGTGCTAAGTGCACTGCTCCCGGAATGTGTCCTTGCTGATATTGCTCGGTACTACACAAGTCGACCAGGCGGCAATGTCGCTGATCCTTTGGTAATTCCAGGTCCGTCGGCTCCAGCAAAAGTGGCAAGGTATTCATCGTCATATTTGGCGCCTCTGCAGACAAAGGGATGGCAAGGTTGCTGCTCAATGCGCGCATTGTAGCGGATTACTGTTGCCGGTCTATTGATCAGGCCTGGAAGGGGTCGATACGTCCTGGCCGCGTTGCTTGAAATTGAGCAAGCCCGTGACAGCGCAGGACGCGGTTTTTATCAGGGCTTTTTGCCGCTGCTGATCCATCAATCGCTGGTTTCCGGGGTTGCAAGCGAACATAAGGCCCAATACCTGGTTTTTGTGGATCATGGGTATTAACTCGAAAGCGCTATCTGGCGCCATCACCTTGAGTGCGCTCGGGAGCAGTGGTCCCAGGCTGGACAAACGTTCTTTGTCGAGGTGATGGCACGGCTCACTGCTAAGCCAGTTGCCCCAAGCTGAGTCACGCGGGTTGCCTAGTTTGGTGCCTACGGCCGTTTGGCCTGCTTCAAAGCCCAAGGCGGCGCCTACAACCAGCTGTTGCGATTTACCGTTGAATAGGGCGATCCAGCACTGCTGCAGCCCTAAGCCGTCGTGCATTGCCTTTAGCGCACAATCCAGTAGTTGCGGTAGCGTGGTGAAAGGGCTGGGTTGCGTGTTGAGAGTGACGCACAAGTGGCGCCACCGCTCCGGACGTATGGGCGCCGGTGGTGTTGGTGTCGACGGCGTGCTGGCGGGCTTGGCGGCTGGCTCTACCGCGGGAGCGTAGTCCGCTGGCCAGGGTAGCGACATTGCGGGTAGCCATGGTTGCCCTGGGCTCCTGTTGTGTTGGGCCCGCGCGCTGTTGGCGGCGCTTTCATGGCTGGTATGTTGTGCCTGAGCGACGCTGCAGCCCAGGAACAGAGCGCTGAGTTGTTGCCAGCGCAGGGTGTGGACGGCGTACCAGTTATGGTGTGATCCCAAGGCAATACCGCTAGCCATCAACAGGCTGTTGGCAGGCTGGGTTAGCCAGCGATACAGTTCGCGATCGGCATCCAGTTGCGCTTGCTGCTCCTGCGGGTTGTTGGCGTTTCGCGCAATATGCAGGGCTTTGACCATGATACGACGACTGGCATTCAGTGAGCGATAGCCTTGCAGTATCCATGGCGGTAGCCACCAATCCTGGGCGACTTGTTGCACTAACAGAAAGCCCAGTGCCGTATTGTCCGCGACCTTGCGTTTGCTCAAGTGCTTAGGCAGTAGGCCGCGATTGAGCTCGTCCCACTGGTCAAAAATATATGGCTTGTTGTAGGTCAGCGCCCATAGCGGGGAAAGGAAGAGCAGCGTTGCTAGCGACATTTCATGCCACAAGCGCGCAATGCGCTGTGAGAACAGGCCTTGCGCCTGGCTAACCGCATGTTCGCTGATGCTCAATAATTGGGTATAGGCCTTCGGCAGCTGCTCCTCTTCTACTACCGGTATATTGCCCAGGAGGTTGCCGAGGCGCTGGGTGCCAAGCAGGCCGCAGGCCTGTTCCAGCGTTAGTATGTCAATATCTCGATTGCGCGCGGCATCGCCCGCGGCACGGCAAATATGTAGCGCTGCTACCGGTACACTGAGAATTTCCTGGGTCAGTTCGCCCATGCTCAGCATCTCGCTGTTAAGCTGATTCAGTAGCCGCTTGCGCTGCGCTGGCGTGATCGGTAGCACGGTGGCATTCAGCTTCTGGCGCAGGCTGCCGATAATGTCGGTATGTGTAGGCTGGGCTGGGCTCATTAGACTCGCGGCTTTATACTTGTGGTCTACGCGACTATAACTCGAACAGCGGCTGTTTGCCGCTCCTGCATGCTACGGCATGCCTCCTGCTGCATCGGGGCACTCTGATTTATGCTGAAAATTGCTGGCTTTCTGGTTGTCATTGGCTCCGTGCTTGGTGGCTTTATGGCGTCTGGCGGTCATATAGCTGCACTTTGGCATCCCTTTGAAATTATTATTATTGGTGGCGCCGCGTTCGGTGCGTTCATGGTCGCCAACAGCGGTACCGTGGTTAAAAAGACACTCGCCGCCGGCCCCGCGATTATGTTCGGTCATAGGTTTAATAAGGCCTATTACCTCGATGTATTGGGGGTGCTTTACGAGGTGCTGAACAAGAGTCGACGCGAAGGCATGATGTCGATTGAAGCGGATATTGAAGAGCCTGCGGAAAGCCCGATTTTTAGCAAGTACCCGGCGATTCTCAAAGACAAGCAGATGACGGAGTTCATTTGCGACTACCTGCGCATCATGTCGACCGGCAATATGGCCCCGCACGAGCTGGAGGCCTTGTTCGATGTGGAGATATCCAGTCTAACTGAAGAGCTGCTTGAGCCTGCACACGCGGCCACCCGCGTTTCTGATGCTTTACCCGGTTTTGGTATTGTCGCTGCGGTACTGGGTATTGTTATTACCATGAGTATTCTTGGGGAGGCAGATAACACCGAAATTGGCGAGAAGGTCGGCACCGCGCTGGTCGGTACTTTTCTGGGTATTCTCGCTGCCTACGGGTTTGTTGGGCCTTTCTCCAGCGCGATGGAGCATGACGCTCACGAAGAAGCCAACACCTATGAATCCATCAAGATGACGCTGGTAGCCAGTGCGCAGGGCTTGCCGCCCGCTCTGGCCGTGGAGTTTGGTCGTAAGTCTCTGCTGCCAGGGCATCGCCCCAGCTTTATGGAGCTGGAAGAGTCGGTTAAAGGCCGCTGATGCATGGATAACAATCAGCCGATTATAGTCAAGCGCATCACGCGTAAGGCTGCAGGCCATCACGGTGGCGCCTGGAAAATTGCCTTTGCCGATTTCGCCGTAGCGATGATGGCGTTCTTTCTGGTCATGTGGCTGGTTACCGTGGCAACGCCGGAGCAATTACGTGATATCTCGGGTTATTTTAATGACCCAATAGGTTTTTCTGAGGGTGGTAGTCCCTATCCGATTGATTTGGGTGGCTCACCTCAGGTCTCGCCTGAGCGCACCCTGAGCAAGGAGCAGGACCCGGAAGATCAAGACATGGTGGATGAGGCGTCGGCCAAGGAGCTGGCGGCGAAACTTGAACAGCTCGAGCTCGATATGCTGCTTCAGGAGCTGCAGAACCAGATAGACGAAGATCCTGTGTTGCAGCGCTTCAAGGACCAGATTCTGATCGAGATTACCCAGGATGGTCTGCGCATCCAGATAGTGGATGCAGAAAACCGCCCGATGTTCGCCAGTGGTAGTGCTCAGTTGCAGCCGTATTTTGAAGAGATCCTGCTGACCTTAAGCGATACCATCGCCAAGGTGCCAAAGAAAATCAGCATCAGCGGTCACACCGATGCCGAGCCTTTTCGTGGGCGTAATGGCTACGGCAATTGGGAGCTGTCATCCGACCGGGCCAACGCCGCTCGGCGGACGTTGCTGGTCGCTGGCTACCCCGAGAGTCAGGTGGCCAGGGTCGTGGGCTATGCCGACTCGGCGTTGTTTGATCGCAGTGAGCCGCTTAGTCCAACTAATCGCCGGATCGATATCATCGTGCTGAATCACCAGGCGGAGGAACAGATGCTTGAGTCAGCCGATGCGGGGTCGGATGAAGCAGTGCTGGAAGCTGATGCCAGTTCATCTGCCGGGGCCGCGCTTGAGGGCGTGCCTGAGCAGACTACGCCAGCCGCCGCTGACCCTGTCGATGCTGATGCTGCGCCAGCCGATGCTGCCCCCGCAAGCTCGACAGAGCGCCAACAGCAACGCAGCCTGAACTTGTTTGAGGACGCGGCTAACGCTGAATCCCGGCTGAGGCAGCAAGTCCTGCCAGAGTCACGCTGATTCCAGAGTGGAAAGGATGTACTTGTAGCTGGCCAGGCGGGTTTTGGTGATTTTGCCGTCCTCAACTGCGCCAAGCAGCGCGCAGCCTGGTTCCTGTTTATGCCGGCAGTCACGAAAGCGGCACATGCCGAGGAAGGGGCGGAATTCAATGAAGCCTTCCAGCAACTCATCATGGCTGATATGCATCAAGCCAAACTCGCGAATGCCGGGGGAGTCGATCAGGTCACCACCCGCTGGAAAGTGGAAGAGCTTGGCTGTGGTGGTGGTATGCGTACCCTTGCCCGTATGCTCCGAGAGTGCGCCGACGCGCAGGTCCTCTTCTGGCAGCAAGACGTTGATCAGCGACGATTTGCCGACGCCAGACTGGCCGACGAATACGCTGATACGGTTTTTAAGGGTGGATTTCAACTCGTCCATGCCACTGCCGTCGCCGGCTGACAGGCTGAGCACGCGATAGCCCAGAGCGGCGTAGTCGCGCAACCACTGTTGCAGCTCAAGGTGACTGTGGTCGTTGAGCAAGTCTGACTTGTTCATCACCAGCAAGGGTTCCAGTCCAGCCTGCTCGGCGGCGACCAAGTAGCGATCGATCAGGTTGGCGTAAGGCGTGGGCAGTGGCGCGAAGACAATTACCAGGTAATCGACGTTGGCCGCTACCGGTTTTAGTTGGCCGCGATGGTCCGGCCGGCACAGCTCGGTCTGTCTGGGGCTCTGCGCCACAATGACGCCTGAGCCCTGATTGTCGGCGCGCCAGGTGACCCGGTCGCCGGTGACCAGCGCGGGTAGATTGGCGCGCCTGTAACAGCGACGTATCTCGCCGGCGTTTGCACCGTCGGTCGCTTCTACGTCCATTTGCACGCCAAAGTGGGCGATCACCAGGCCGCTTTGCTCTGGCCCCAGGTCGCCACCGAGCAAGCTTTCTTCTGCTTTGTCGGCGCGCTTGTCGGCGCGTGCAGAGCGCTCGTCCTGGATTTTCTGGATGCGCCAGTTTTGGCGTCGGGTAAGGTGTCGCTTGGCCATGTAGTCAGTATCTGAAGAAACAGCCGCAGTGTAGCACGCGGCGGTTATACTAGCGGCAGTTGATCCAGCGCATGTGTTTTAGCCACGCTGGTTCTGATTTTATTTCCATCAGGCAGGCACAGGAGTCAGCATGCAGAGCCCCGACAATCTTATCTGGATTGACCTGGAAATGACCGGGCTGGACCCGGACAACGACGTCATCATCGAGATCGCCACCATAGTGACCGACTCCAATCTCAATGTGTTGGCCGAGGGGCCGTCCATTGTGGTCAAGCAGCCTGACGCTATGCTCGATGGTATGGATGAATGGAATACTCGCCAGCATGGCCAATCAGGCCTGACTCAGCGTGTACGTGACAGTCAGATCAGTATTGCCGAGGCTGAGCGCCAGACGCTGACCTTTCTTAAAGAGTGGGTGCCGGCCGGTCGTTCACCCATGTGTGGCAACAGCATCTGCCAGGATCGGCGCTTTCTCTACCGAGGCATGCGCGAACTGGAGGAGTTTTTCCACTATCGCAATCTGGATGTGTCGACCCTGAAGGAGTTGGCTGCACGCTGGGCGCCGGAAGTGAAGAAGGGCGTCAAGAAGCAGGGTAGCCACCTGGCAATGGATGATATTCGTGACTCTATTGCCGAGCTGCAGCATTACCGCGAGCATTTCATCAAGTTCTAGCCGTTTTCGGCGTTAGCGCGTCTACAGGAAGAGGGCTTTCGCTTGCGCGGTCTATGCGCCGTGTTGCGCCAACGCCCACTCCACATGCTCGCGCACCAGCTCTGAGGGGTGCGCGCGGCGTGCTTTTAGCGCCTCGATGACAGGGATGCTGGTGGTGGCGTTGCCCAGTCCTACGGCCAGGTTGCGCAGCCAGCGTTCATGGCCGATGCGGCGAATCGGTGAGCCCTCGGTATTGGCCAGAAAGGTAGGTTCGTCCCAACTGAATAGCTCGGCGAGGCTGGCTTGGTCGAGCCGGTGACGCGGGCTGAAGTCACTTTCGGTGGTTGGCTTGGCAAAGCGGTTCCACGGGCAGACCAGTTGGCAGTCGTCGCAGCCGAAAACACGGTTGCCCATGGGCTGGCGCAGGTCTTCCGGGATCGCGCCTTTCAGTTCTATGGTCAGATAGGATATGCAGCGCCGCGCATCCAGTATCTTGTCGCCGACAAAGGCTTGTGTTGGGCAGCGTTCCAGGCAGGCGGTACAGCTGCCGCAGTGTTCTTGCTCATAAGGCTTATCCACCGGCAGTGGCAGGTCGGTGTAGAGCTCGCCGAGAAAGAAGTAGCTGCCAGCCTTGCGATTGATCAGCATGCTGTTCTTGCCGACCCAGCCGAGTCCAGCGGCATTGGCCAATGCGCGCTCCATCACTGGAGCGCTATCGACGAAAGCGCGGTAGCCAAAGGGGCCGATCAATGCCTGAATGGCATCGGCCAGTTTCTGCAGGCGGCGGCGGATCAGCTTGTGATAGTCACGCCCTAGGGCGTAGCGGGAAACATAGGCTGCATCGGGTTGACTCAGGCGCTGGGCCATTGCGCTGTCGCCGGGTAAATAGTCCATTCGAACCGAAATGACGCGCTCAGTGCCAGGTACTAGCTCGGCGGGCCGCGTTCGCTTGCTGCCATGACTGGACATCCATTCCATTTCACCGTGGTAGCCCGCTTTCAGCCATTGTTCCAGCCATTGTTCATGCTGACCGATATCAGGCGCACTGATGCCCAGCTGCTGGAAGCCGAGTTGGCTCGCCAGACTGCGGATCTGCTCTGCGAGGGCTTGATAGTCGGTTGCTTCAGGCATGGCATTGTTCGTTGTGTTTAGGTGTAAGGCGGCGGTTCTCGTATAATTGTGCCAGACATCATTGCTGGGAGCCTATTTATGCCGCATGTTTTGCCCGACAAGGTCTATACCGCAGCTCAGGTTAGAGAGCTTGATGCGCTGCTGATTGCGGCAGGCACGCCGGGTATCGCTTTGATGCAGTCTGCGGCCGAAGCATTGTGGTTGGCCATTAGTTGTCGCTGGCCAGATGATCGGCGTATGACAGTGCTCTGTGGTGGTGGCAATAATGCCGGAGATGGCTACTTGCTGGCGCTGCAGGCTTGTCTGGCTGGCTGGGAAGTTCAGGTGCTGGCGGTGGCTGACCCGACGACGCTGCAGGGTGATGCGGCCACCGCGTTCAGGCGCGCTCGCGAGCAGGGCGTCAGTGTGGGGGCTTGGCGTGATGGGGGTGAGTTGTCGGGGGTGGTGGTCGATGCCCTGCTCGGAACAGGCTTGCGCGGCGAGGTTCGTGCTCAATACAGGTCTGCGATTGACGCTATTAACGCGGCGCAGGGTCCCGTCGTCGCAGTTGATATTCCCAGTGGGCTCGATGCGGATCGCGGCGTGATGCTTGGTTGCGCGGTCACTGCGCAGCTGACGGTTACCTTTATCGGGCTGAAGCTAGGGCTATTGACCGCTAACGGCCCCGATCATGTTGGTGAGCTGGTGTTTGCTCCGCTGGCTGACAGCTCCCCTCAAGCACCGGCTGCGGCTTATGAGCGTCTTAGTATGCAAGGCTGGGCTGGAACCTTGCCGCCGCGCAAGAAGGCTGCTCACAAAGGGAGCTTCGGCCACCTGGTGGTTATTGGGGGCGGCCGAGGTATGGGCGGTGCGGTCATGCTGGCGGCCGAGGCAGCGCTGCACAGCGGAGCAGGAAAAATCAGTGTAGTTACCCGCAGTGAGCATGTTGCCCCCTTGTTGGCGCGCTGTCCGGAGTTGATGGTGCATGGCATGGATGACGCTGCTCAGTTAGAGGCTTTATTGGCTCAGGCGGATGCAGTGGTCATTGGCCCCGGCCTGGGTCGCGATGCATGGGCGCGTTTGTTATTGAAGGCTGTGTTGGAGTGGCAAGGCCCCCGCGTGCTGGATGCCGACGCGCTGAACCTGCTAAGCGAGGAAAAGACGTTACCCAGCCTGGGGCGGGATACGATCATCTCGCCGCACCCGGCGGAAGCCGCTCGGCTATTATCGCTGTCCACCACCGAGGTGCAGTCTGATCGGCCTGATGCGTTGCGTGAAATGCTGGCCAGGCTGGGGTGCGCGGTTATTCTCAAGGGGGCCGGAAGTCTGGTCGACAGCGACGACCTAGAGCCACCTTCGGTGTGTAGTGATGGCAATCCGGGTATGGCGGTAGGGGGCATGGGCGACGTGCTTTCCGGCTTGCTCGGTGCTTTGCTGGCCCAGCGTGTTCCTGCCGCCCGTGCTGCGCGTTATGCTGTGCTGGTGCACGCCTTGGCCGGTGACGCCGCGGCAGCTAAAGGCGAGGTGGGTATGCGTGCGACGGACATGTTTGCCGTCATCAGAAAATACCTGAATCAACAGGAAGGGTAATGAGCTACGTAGTAGAGGTTGAAGGCGAAACTGCGATGCACCAGCTGGGTGGTGATCTTGCTCGGGCACTTGTTGGCCATGGAGTGGTCTACCTCGAAGGTAATCTGGGTATGGGTAAAACCACACTCAGTCGCGGTATGATCCGCGGGCTGGGGCATGAAGGCGCGGTGAAGAGCCCGACTTTTACTCTGGTTGAGCCCTACGAGTTAGCTGGCGCCACGGTCTACCACTTTGATCTTTATCGTCTTGCCGATCCGGAGGAGCTCGAGTTTCTGGGTGTGCGCGATTATTTTTCCGCTGACAGTCTCTGTCTCGTGGAGTGGCCGGAAAAAGGCGCAGGTGTTTTGCCAAGACCCGACCTGACGATTACCATTAGTATTGAAGGTGAGGGTAGACGCCTTCTGCTGGCTGGCCAGACCGAACACGGTCGCGCCAGTTGCCAACGATTGCAACAAAAACGGAGTATGGCCGAGCGTGACTAGCATGACCGGGGGGAAATGCCAGATGCTGCTGCGTTGTTGCGCTGTCAGTTTATTGTGCCTTGTTACCGAGCTGGCCTTTGCGGCCGATATTCAGAGCGTTCGCCTGTGGCGTGCGCCAGATAACACGCGCTTGGTTTTTGATCTCAGTGGTCCGGCGGAGCACACGCTCTTTACGCTCTCAAACCCTGAACGCATCGTTATTGATATCAGTAATGCAAATTTCAACGCCGACACCTCAGCCCTTGCGTTGGCTAACACGCCCCTGACCGGGATGCGCTCTGCGCCGCGCAATGGTAAGGACCTGCGGGTGGTACTGGATCTGTCTTCGCAGGTTAATCCCAAGAGTTTTGTCCTGCCGCCCAACCAGCAGTATGGCAACCGCCTGGTCATTGACCTGTTTGATCAGGATGCCAGGCCGACTGCTGTTGCACCACCGCAAGCTCCTCAGGCTTCACCTCTGCCGCAGACGCCAACGCGCTCTGCGTCGGAAGCGGGTGAGCGCGATATTATTGTGGCGATTGATGCTGGCCACGGCGGCGAAGACCCGGGCGCCATTGGTTATGGTGGTGCACGTGAGAAGGAGGTGGTGCTAGCCATCGCCCGCGATCTCAAAGGCATGATTGATGCTGAACCGGGGTTTAGGGCTGAGTTGGTGAGGACGGGAGACTATTTTATTCCGTTGCGCAGACGTACCGAGATAGCCCGTCAGCATAACGCTGATCTGTTTATTTCCATTCACGCCGACGCCTTCACCCGTGCCAGCGCGAACGGTGCCTCCGTGTTCGCACTCTCGGATCGTGGTGCTACGTCCGAGACCGCTCGACTCTTGGCCGACCGAGAAAACCGCTCTGACTTGATCGGTGGTGTGGGCGGTGTCAGCCTTGATAACAAGGACCAGGTGCTTGCCAGTGTCTTGCTCGACCTGTCCATGACGGCGACGTTGTCTGCGAGTCTGGATGTGGGGCAGCAAGTGCTTTCGTCCGTAGGCCGGGTTAACTCGCTACACAAATCGCGGGTCGAGCAGGCTGGCTTTATGGTGCTTAAATCACCGGATATCCCATCTATCCTGGTTGAAACCGGTTTCATTTCCAATCCGGGTGAGGCGCGCAAGCTGGTTACGCGTAGCCATCAGCAGGCATTGGCACGCTCAATTCATTCTGGTGTAAAGAGTTTCTTTCATCGTAACCCGCCGCCCGGCACCCGTATTGCCGCACTCAAAGCCGGTGGCAAGCTTGCTCAGGGGCCTCGTGAGCATGTCGTGCGTCGTGGCGATAGCCTGTCCATGATTGCCAGTCTGTACCAGGTATCACTCAGCGGTCTGCGTAACGCCAATAATCTTTCCGACGACAATATACGAGTAGGGCAGGTACTTAAGGTGCCCGCCAGCAGCTTGCTCGTACAGAATCAAAACTGATATGACCCGAATTCAATTATTAAGCCCGCGACTGGCTAACCAGATCGCGGCGGGTGAGGTTGTGGAGCGTCCAGCCTCGGTCATCAAGGAATTGCTGGAGAACAGTCTGGATGCCGGTGCCAAGCGTATCGACATCGATATCGAGCAGGCTGGGGTCAAGCTGCTGCGGGTGCGTGACGATGGCAGCGGGATTGCTCAGGATGACTTGCCTCTTGCCCTGTCCCGCCATGCAACCAGCAAAATTCGTGATCTGGATGACCTGGAGCGAGTTGCCACTCTGGGCTTTCGGGGTGAGGCCTTGGCCTCGGTTAGTTCGGTCTCGCGGCTGACGCTAACCTCCTGTCCTGCGGGTTGCGATCAAGCCTGGCAGGTCGAGACCGAAGGGCGCGATATGGCGCCAAGCCTGCAGCCGGCTGCGCACCCGCAAGGCACCACCGTCGAGGTGCGTGATCTGTTTTTCAACACGCCAGCCCGGCGCAAGTTTTTGCGTACCGAGAAAACCGAATTCTCGCACCTTGAAGAGGTGGTCAAGCGCCTGGCGTTGTCACGTTTTGATGTGGCGTTTAGCCTCCGGCATAACGGCCGCAGTGTGTTCAGTTTACGCCCTGCGCATACCGAGCAAGAGGCGCGGCGACGCGTGGCTACCGTCTGCGGGCCGGCCTTCGTTGAGCAGTCGCGCTCTATCGATAACGAGCGCGCTGGGCTGCGGCTTTGGGGCTGGGTTGGGCTGCCTACCTTTTCTCGCAGTCAGGCGGATTTGCAGTATTTCTTTGTCAACGGACGCATGATCAAGGACAAGCTGGTCGCGCATGCTGTGCGTCAGGCCTATCGTGACGTGCTATTCAATGGCCGTCATCCCACCTTTGTGCTGTTTATGGAGCTTGATCCCGGGGTGGTCGACGTCAACGTTCATCCGACCAAGCACGAAGTGCGTTTCCGTGATGGCCGCATGGTCCACGATTTTTTGTTTAGTACGCTGTATCGCGCACTGGCAGATCAGCGGCCCGGTGACGAGCCTGAGCAGGCAGATGCGTCATCCTCTGTCTCAGGGTTGACGTCACCGCCGGCTGCGCCTGCGACGAGCGGGCTGGACGCGGGCGTGTTTTCCGGGCAGCAATATATGTCGCTGAATGAGCCCTCTGCCGGCTGGCAGGCTGACAAGGGGGCAGTGCAGGGCGTTGGTTATGCCGCGCCTGCGCCGCCGCCCGCTGGCGCTGTTGCCGCCTACGCCAGCTTATATGGCGCTCAGCCGGGCGGCGAAAAAATGCCGGAACAAGCAGAGGGCGATATTCCGCCTCTGGGGTATGCCGTTGCTCAGCTGCATGGGGTTTATATTCTGGCGGAAAACAGTGCCGGTATGGTGGTAGTTGATATGCACGCCGCGCACGAACGTATCACTTATGAACGGCTCAAGCTGGCGATGGATCAGGAAGGTCTGCGTAGTCAGCCGCTGCTGGTGCCTGAAAGTCTGGCCGTCAGTCAGCGTGAAGCGGATTGTGCAGAAGAGCACGCAGACTGGTTTACCCGTCTGGGCATGTCGCTGCAGCGCGTGGGGCCGGAATCGCTGGCGATTCGCGAAGTGCCGGCGCTGCTGCGGCAGGCACATGCAGAGCAGCTGGTGCGTGATGTTCTGAGTGATCTCCTGGAGTACGGCACCAGTGATCGTATTCAGGCACATTTGAACGAGTTGCTGGGCACTATGGCCTGTCATGGCTCGGTTCGGGCTAATCGGCGTCTGACGCTGGCCGAAATGAATGGGTTGCTGCGTGATATGGAGCAGACCGAGCGCAGCGGTCAGTGCAACCATGGGCGTCCCACCTGGACCCAAATGAGTATGGTGGAGCTGGATAAACTCTTCCTGCGCGGTCGGTGAAAAAAGTTGATGAGAGGAGGGCTCTGTGGCGTCCGCTAAGTTGCCGCCGGTCATGTGTCTGATGGGGCCTACGGCTTCTGGCAAGACCGAGTTGGCCATGCATTTGTATGACCATTTCCCCTGTGAGCTGGTAAGTGTGGATTCGGTATTGGTTTATCGTGGCATGGATATCGGCTCGGCTAAGCCCGATGCGCAGACCCTTGAGCGTTATCCACACCACCTGATCAATATTCTTGACCCTGCAGAAGCCTATTCAGCGGCCCGTTTTCGTGATGAGGTCACGCCGTTGCTGGCCGATATCACCTCACGTGGTCGTATCCCTTTGCTGGTTGGCGGCACCATGCTGTATTTCAAGGCGCTCGCCGGCGGCTTGGCGCAAATGCCGTCGGCTGATGCCGAGGTGCGAGCGCGGATTGCAGCGATGGCGCAGTCCGGTGGCTGGGAGTCTGTACACGCCGAGCTGGCGCGGGTTGACCCGGTGGCCGCAGAGCGCATACACCCGAATGACCCGCAGCGGATACAGCGTGCCTATGAGGTGTTTCTGCTAACTGGTATTACACTGTCACAAATGCATGCGGGCCAAGCAGCAGAAAAAGGCGGTGGTGACCGGTCGAACACAGCGGTTTTGCCTTATACTATGCACTATATGGCCGTTGCTCCGCAGGATCGATCTGTGCTGCACGAGCGAATTGCCGAACGTTTTGTCTTGATGATGAAACAAGGGCTGATTCCCGAGGTCGAATCTTTGCGAAATCGGGGAGACCTGAATTCCTCCATGCCGTCTATCAGAGCCGTTGGTTACCGACAGGTCTGGGACTTTCTGGATGGCAAGCTGGACGAAGCAGAGATGGTTGAACGGGGCATTATTGCGACGCGGCAATTGGCTAAGCGTCAGTTCACCTGGCTGCGTGGCTGGCACGCTGAAATCGATTGGCTTGATAGTTTGGATCCGAAAAGATTCGAGCTGGCCTTGAAAGCACTGAAAGAGGCCGCAATATAGAGTTCATCGGTGCTGATGCCCTGGATTTTGCAGTTAACTTGCCTGCTCGTCTTTTGGATAATGGACAAGCCGGCCAAATCGCATTATTACAATGCTTACAATTATTCGGTTTCCATTAAAGGAGTGAGGCAATGTCAAAAGGGCATTCACTACAAGACCCTTACCTGAACGTTCTGCGCAAGGAACGTGTCCCGGTATCCATCTATCTCGTTAACGGCATCAAGTTGCAGGGCCAGATCGAGTCATTCGACCAGTTTGTTATTCTGTTGAAAAATACAGTTAGCCAAATGGTGTATAAGCACGCGATCTCTACTGTTGTCCCCGGTCGTCCGGTACGTTTGCCGGTTGCTGCCGGTGGTGACGAAGAGGCTGAGGCCAGCAATCCCTGATGCTACAGGAGTTCTGATTGTTTTTTGAGCGGCATGAAGGGGGTGAACGAGCCGTTCTCGTTCACCTCGAAGGCCTGGATGACCAGCGCCGTGAAGACCCGCAGGAATTTTTAGAGCTGGTGCGTTCAGCCGGCGCTGAAAATGCGGCATTTATGACTATCCCTCGGCATCAACCGACACCCCGTTTCCTGATAGGTAGCGGCAAGGTGGAAGAGTTGCGGGCGCTGGTCAAGGCCAACGAAGGTGACGTGGTCATCTTCAATCATACCCTGACACCAAGTCAGGAGCGCAATCTTGAGCGTGAGCTGGAGTGTCGAGTAATCGACCGTACCGGCCTGATTCTGGACATTTTTGCGCAGCGCGCACGAACCCACGAAGGCAAGTTGCAGGTTGAGCTGGCACAGCTCGATCACCTAAGCACGCGTCTGGTTCGGGGTTGGACTCACCTTGAGCGTCAGAAAGGTGGTATCGGCCTGCGTGGTCCTGGTGAAACCCAGCTTGAGACGGATCGTCGTCTGTTACGGGTGCGTATCAAGCAGATTACCAAGCGGCTGGAGAAGGTGCGCAGCCAGCGCGACCAGGCGCGCCGCGCCAGGCGTCGGGCGGAAATTCCGGTGGTATCACTGGTTGGTTACACCAACGCGGGTAAGTCGACGCTGTTCAATAAGCTCACCACGTCTGATGTTTATGCGGCGGATCAGTTGTTCGCGACGCTTGATCCTACGCTGCGGCGCGTTGAGTTGCCGGATATCGGGCCGGTCATTCTGGCTGATACCGTAGGCTTCATTCGCCATCTTCCGCACAAGCTGGTGGAGGCGTTCAGGGCCACGCTGGAGGAGTCCGCGCAGGCTGATCTGTTGATGCATGTCATTGATGCTGCAGATGACGATCGGCAGGAGAATATTCAGCAAGTGCATTCTGTGCTGGGTGAGATCGGCGCGATCGAGCTGCCCATGCTGGAGGTGTACAACAAAATCGATCTGATTGATGGTTTTGAGCCACAGTTGCAGCGCGATGAAGGCGGCAATATTGTCAGGGTCTGGATTTCAGCGCAGAAAGGGCTGGGGCTGGATCTGCTTGAGCAGGCGATTGCTGAACGTTTGGGTAACGATTTGGTGCAGGAGCGTGTCGTACTTGAGCATGCCGAAGCGCGATTGCGTGCCCAGTTCTACGCGGCGGGTGCGGTGCTCGGTGAGCAGACAGCAGACGATGGTCGTCAGCAGCTAGATCTGCGTCTGCAGCGTAGCGACTTCAATCGCTTGCTCAAACGTGAGGGTTGGTTACCAGAAGCATTTCTTCAGCAACATACTTTGCAATGAAAGCTTCCAGCTATGGTTCGCGCATGGCTGCTGGTTTACGGTAGGATTGCATCCTGATCTGGTTGTCCTTTAGGCAGCTGGAGCTTCGAACGGTTACAGACAACGGAGAACGCTATGGCCTGGAATGAGCCTGGTGGCGGAAATAATTCAAACGACCAGGATCCCTGGGGTAGCGGCGGCGGCAAGCGCGGCGGCAAGCAAGGTCCGCCGGATCTTGACGATGCGCTGCGCAAGTTGCAGGACAGCCTGAATAGTCTTTTCGGCTCCAGCAAGCGAGGCAGCGGCGGTAATGGTGGCGATCGCATTGGCGGTGGTGGCGGTATTCCCAAGGGGCTTTGGGCTATTGCTGGGCTGGTTGTGCTGGGCGTCTGGCTGTTTAACGCCGTATATATGGTCGATGAGCAGGAACAGGCGGTCATTCTGCGTTTCGGCGAATATGATCGTACGGTAGGTTCGGGTCTACACCTTTACTTCCCGCCCGTTGAACGCAAGTTTCAGCGCAACGTGACCCAGGTTCGCTCCTATCGACAGCAGGGGCAGATGCTGACTGAAGACGAGAATATCGTTGAGGTCCCGGTTGCCATTCAGTACCGCATCTCCAATCTGGAGAACTTCGTACTAATGGTTGAAGATCCTGAGACCAGCTTGCGTCATGCGACCGAAAGCGCGGTTCGTCACGTAGTGGGTTCTACGCCGATGCACCAGGTGCTGACCGAAGGGCGTGAGCAAATGGCGGTGGAAGTCACCGAGCGTTTGCAGCGTTACCTGGACAGTTACAACACCGGTATCGCGGTGACTCAGGTCAATATCGAAAATGCTCAGGCGCCAGCTGAGGTGCAGGACGCGTTTGATGACGTGATTCGCGCCAAAGAAGACGAGGTTCGCGAGCGCAATCAGGCAGAGGCTTACGCCAATGGCGTGATTCCTGAGGCGCGAGGCAAGGCTCAGCGGATGCTGGAAGAGGCCAATGGTTATCACGATGAAGTGATTGCCCGTGCAGAGGGTGAGGCTAAGCGCTTTGATCTGCTGGTTGAGCAATACCGCATCGCGCCGGAGGTACTGCGTGAGCGCATGTATCTCGATACGATGCAGGATGTGATGAGTAATAGCAGCAAGATTCTGGTTTCTGGCGGCGAGGGTAATAATAATCTGCTTTATCTGCCCTTGGATAAGCTGATGCAGCAATCGTCTGCTACTAGCTCCGCGTCTGGCGCTAGCGCGCCGACGATGAGCCAGAATGACTCGTCTCGTTCCAATTCTTCACAGCAGCGCGATCTGCGTTCCAGGGAGTCCCGCTGATGAGTAATAAATCCTTACTTGGCATCATTGTGCTGTTGGCTGCGCTGATTGTTGGTTGGAACAGCTTCTTTGTGGTGAATCAGACTGAGCGCGCCATAGTGCTGCAGTTTGGGCGAGTGGTAGACAGTGATGTGGCGCCCGGCCTGCACTTCAAGTTGCCCTTTGTGCAGGAAGCGCACCAATTTGATGGTCGCCTGTTGACGCTCGATACAGCTACCCAGCGTTATCTGACGCTGGAGAAGAAAGCGCTGATGGTGGATTCTTACGCCAAGTGGCGCATTGCCGATGTGCAGCGTTTTTACACGGCAACTTCTGGGTTGCGGGCGATTGCGGAAGAGCGCCTGTCCCGACAGCTCGAATCAGGTTTGCGTAACGAAGTCGCGCGCCGCACCTTGCATGAGGTGGTGTCCGGTGAGCGTGATCAGCTGATGGCCGATATTACTGCGACATTGGATGAGAGTGCGCGTCGTGAATTGGGCATCGAAGTGGTTGATGTGCGGGTTAAGGCGATTGATTTGCCTAACGAAGTTAACCGCAGCGTATTTGACCGCATGAGCACCGAGCGTGAGCGTGAGGCGCGCGAGCATCGCGCCAAAGGTCGGGAGCTGGGTGAAGGTATTCGTGCTGATGCTGATCGTCAGAAACGGGTAATCATTGCCGAAGCCTTCCGTGAATCGGAGAAAATACGCGGTGATGGTGATGCCAAGGCGGCAAAGATCTATGCCGAAGCCTACACCAAAGATCCTGAGTTCTACGCGTTTTCTCGCAGTCTGCAAGCCTATCGCGAAAGCTTTGCCAGCAAGTCTGATGTGCTGGTGCTTGATCCCGAAAGTGATTTCTTCAAGTACCTGCAAGGTAAGTCTCGCCAGCCCTGAGGCGAGACTTAAGCAAAGGGGCGTCCACTGAGTGGATCGCCCCTTTTTTCTTGTCTGGATGGTGAGGTTGGGCAAGTAAAGCCACGGGTGTCGTGACTATAAAACGTGTTACACTTGCGCAGCCGGGAATTCCCGGCTTTTTTGTGACCGGCCTATTCTGTTTCGTGCTGCCGATCGTCTATGCGAACGGCGGCTTTTATATCGCTGGTCACGGGGCTTGAGCTACAGACTCAAGTCAGACCGCAAGCCTAGTTCACTGTGTATGAAAAGGTTGTCAAAATGCCGACTGTAGATCGCTGGCTGTTGCCGGATGGTATTGACGAGGTGCTGCCCGCGGAGGCCGCCCGTATCGAAGCTGCCCGCCGACAGTTGCTTGATCTGTTCTCCTGCTGGGGTTATGACCTGGTCATTACACCGCACATCGAATATCTGGAATCCCTGTTGACCGGTGCCGGTCACGACCTCGAACTGCAAACCTTCAAGATGACCGACCAGCTGTCCGGTCGGATGCTTGGGCTGCGTGCCGATATTACACCGCAGGTTGCGCGCATTGACGCGCATACCCTGGGCGCAGAAGGTCCGTCGCGCCTGTGTTATTGCGGTAGCGTGCTACATACCTTGCCGCGGCCGTTATCGACCGCGCGTAGCCTGATTCAACTGGGTGCAGAGCTGTATGGTGATGCCTCCAGCACCAGCGATATAGAAGTGATTTCGCTGATGCTGGAAACTCTTTCCAGTTGTCAGGTAGAAGGAGTGCATCTGGATATCGGTCATGTCGGTATCTATCGCGGCCTGGTTCAGGCCGCAGGTGTTGGCGAGGCTACCGAGCGTGCCTTGTTTGATGCGCTGCAACGCAAGGCGGTAGATGAGGTTAATCAGCTGGCTGCGGGTATTGAGCAGTCTTCGCTGGCGGCCATGCTTTGCAGCCTGGTTGAGTTGTCCGGTGGTGTTGAGGTGCTGGATCGTGCGCACGCTCTGCTGGATGGTGCGCCGGAGTCGGTCATGGCTGCGCTGGATGATCTGGCTGAAATTGCCCAGGTATTGGCGCGTCGTTACCCGCATATTCCACTGTACTTCGACCTGGGTGAGTTGCGTGGCTATCATTACCACACGGGTGTGGTGTTTGCCGCGTTTGTGCCGGGTGTTGGCCAGAGTGTCGCCCAGGGTGGTCGTTACGACGATATCGGCAGCGATTTTGGGCGCGCGCGCCCGGCTACTGGTTTTTCTACCGATCTGCGTTGCCTGGTGCAGCGCGGCAGTATCGGGCTGGCTCAAAAAGGCTCGGCCATCTGGGCTCCTCACAGTAACGAAGCTGGGCTGCATGACAAGATCGCAGTGCTCCGTCAGCAGGGTGAGCGAGTGATAGTGGCGCTGCCGGGCCAATCAAGTATCGAAGCGGCTGATTATGGCTGTGATCGCGTGCTCGCCTTTCAGGTGGGTTCGTGGTCAGTAACTGAATTGAATTCGTGATTCCCTGGCCGCAAGGCCAATTAATTTCTAGCGAGGCATGGGCTGAACATGGGTAAGAATGTTGTCATCCTGGGTACCCAGTGGGGCGATGAGGGCAAGGGCAAGATTGTTGACTTGCTGACTGATCAGGTTGCTGCGGTAGTGCGTTATCAGGGAGGTCACAATGCTGGCCATACCCTGGTTATTGATGGTGAGAAGACCGTACTCCACCTGATCCCCTCCGGCATTCTGCGCGAGAACGTTCGCTGTTTTATCGGTAACGGCGTTGTGCTTTCGCCTGAGGCATTGCTGAAAGAGTTGAAAGAGCTCGAGGCCAAGGGTGTTCCTGTGCGTGAGCGCCTGCGTATCAGCCCTGCTTGTCCGCTGATTCTGCCTTATCACGTTGCACTGGATCAGGCGCGTGAGAAGGCGCGTGGTGAGGCCAAGATCGGGACCACTGGTCGCGGTATCGGGCCAGCCTATGAGGATAAGGTGTCTCGCCGTGGCCTGCGTGTAGCGGATCTTTTTCATCGCGAACGCTTTGCTGCCAAGTTGGGTGAGGTTCTGGATTACCATAACTTTGCGCTCCAGCATTATTACAAGGTTGAGCCGGTCGACTTCCAGAAGACGCTGGATGAGGCTCTTGGGTATGCGGACTGGCTTGCGCCACTGATGACTGATGTGACGGCTCGTCTGCATGAGTTGCGTCGCGAAGGCGCGAATATCATGTTTGAAGGCGCGCAAGGTTCGTTGCTGGATATCGACCATGGTACCTACCCCTTTGTAACCAGTTCCAACACTACCGCTGGTGGTACGGCTACCGGCTCTGGCTTTGGTCCGCTCTATCTCGACTATGTGTTGGGTATTACCAAGGCGTATACCACTCGTGTGGGTTCGGGTCCTTTCCCTACCGAGCTCTTTGATGCTGTGGGTGCGCGTCTGGCTGAGCGTGGTCACGAGTTCGGTTCGACTACCGGGCGGGCGCGGCGCTGTGGTTGGTTTGATGCGGTTATCTTGCGTCGGGCAATGGAGATCAACAGTATCAGTGGTCTGTGTCTGACCAAGCTGGATGTGCTGGATGGTTTGGATGTTATTCGCATCTGTGTTGGTTACCGTAATGAGCATGGCGATGTGATCGAAGCGCCTACCGATGCTGATAGCTATATCGGGCTTGAGCCGGTCTACGAGGATATGCCGGGCTGGGAAGACTCTACCCTGGGTGTCAGGACGCTTGAGGGTTTGCCGGCTAATGCGCGCGCTTACATCACGCGTATTGAGGAGTTGGTAGGGGCGCCGATCGATCTTATTTCGACTGGGCCCGACCGCAATGAGACTGTTATTTTGCGTCAGGTCTTTGCTGACTGATGAAAATGCGGTAAAGAAAAGGCGCCTGAGGGCGCCTTTTTTTGTGTCGCCTGTTTATGAGTGAGGCGGCGAGGTAGGGTTAAATCATTTATTTCAGGCATAAAAAAACCGAGAATAATCTCGGTTTTTTTGAATTGGTGCCCAGGAGAAGACTCGAACTTCCACGGCCGTAAGGCCACTAGCACCTGAAGCTAGCGTGTCTACCAATTTCACCACCTGGGCATGTCTTGCGAATCTGCTGCTATGCTGAACCTGTGGTTCTTGCTGCTGCCGTTTCGTGCTGACGGCGCGAATATTACGTAGGCAGAATGATCTTGTAAACCCCTGGCGAGAAAAAAATTTATTGGAGGAAACAGGTGCATATAGACTTGATTCGCGGTTCAATAGGCGTCTATGACGAAAAAAGATCAATCCAAAGCCTCGGCCAAGCCGTCGAGCAAATCTACACCTTCCCAGGCCACTTCCATGAATAATGAGTGGATCCAGCAGGATCCGGAAGCTCGGCGCGAAGCGGAAAAATACGACAACCCCATCCCTAGTCGTGAGCTTATCCTGCAATTGCTGGAGACCCGTGGCGCGCCCGCCACGCGAGCTCAGTTGCAGCAGGAGTTCGCTCTGCAGGATGAGGATAGCATCGAAGCGCTGCGCCGCCGCCTACGTGCCATGGAGCGCGATGGGCAGCTTATTTACACCCGCCGGGGCGCGTATGCGCCAGTCGATAAACTCGATCTGATCCGCGGTCGCGTGCAAGGGCATCGCGACGGGTTTGGTTTTCTGGTGCCTGATGAGGGGACTGAAGACCTGTTTCTTGGGCCCTCGCAGATGCGACTGGTATTCGATGGTGACCGGGTTCTGGGTCGCGTTACCGGCGTTGACCGTCGCGGTCGCAGCGAAGGCGCGGTCGTTGAGGTGTTGGAGCGTGCTCATGAAATTCTCGTGGGTCGCTATTACGAAGAAAACGGCATCAGCTTCGTTGTTGCCGATAATGCAAAAATAAATCAGGACGTGCTGATTCCGCCGGGCGCTAATATGGGTGCCAAGCACGGTCAGTATGCGGAAGTGCGTATCACCCAATGGCCTACGATGAGTCGGCAGGCGCAGGGCGAGGTAATTGAGGTGGTGGGCGACTACATGGCGCCCGGTATGGAGATCGAGGTAGCGCTGCGTAGCTACGATATTCCTAGCGAATGGCCGCAGGCGGTTATTGACGAGGCGAGCAAGCTCAAAGACTTCGTCGAAGAGAAAGACAAGCAAAAACGTGTTGATTTGCGCCATTTGCCGCTGGTTACTATCGACGGCGAAGATGCGCGTGATTTTGATGATGCGCTCTATTGCGAGCCGCATAAGCCCAGTGGCTGGCGTTTGTTTTCTGGTGGCTGGAAGCTCTATGTCGCCATTGCGGACGTCTCACACTATGTCCCGCTTGGGTCGGCGCTGGACGAGGAGGCAGAGTTGCGCGGTACCTCTGTCTACTTCCCAAGCCAGGTTATTCCTATGCTGCCAGAGGCCATCTCCAATGGTCTTTGCTCGCTTAATCCGCATGTGGATCGCTTGGCGATGGTCTGTGAGATGACGCTGTCCAAGGCCGGTGAACTCACTGATTATCAGTTTTATGAGGCGGTAATCCACTCGCATGCACGGCTGACCTATAACAAGGTGTCTTCCATGCTGGAGCATGGCCGTAGTCGTGAAGGCAAGGCTTTGCGTGAAGAGTATTGTGAGGTAGTGCCGCATCTTGAGAGTCTGTACGAGCTTTATAAGGCTTTGGCTAAGGCGCGCCAGGGGCGTGGTGCCATCGACTTTGAGACCACTGAAACGCGCATGATCTTTGGTGATGATCGCAAACTGGTCGATATCAAGCCGACTACTCGCAACGATGCTCACAAGATCGTTGAGGAGTGCATGCTGAGCGCCAACGTGGCGACTGCGCGCTTCCTGCAGGATCTTGAGTTGCCGGGCTTGTATCGTGTGCACGATGCGCCGCAAGCGGAGAAGGTCGAGCGTTTGCGCCAATTTTTGAATGCGCAAGGTCTGAGTTTGACGCGCAAGAAAGGTGATCCCACGCCGGAAGACTACAGTGCGGTTCTGGCCAAGGTGCAAGGTCGGCCTGATGCGCAGTTGATTCAGACAGTGATGCTGCGCTCGCTTAGTCAGGCGGTTTATAGTCCGGATAATGCAGGGCACTTCGGCTTGAATTACGAGGCCTATACGCACTTTACGTCACCCATCCGACGCTATCCCGATCTCCTGGCGCACCGCGCCATTCGCAGTGTCGTGCGTTCACGGCGCACCACCGATCTGGTCAAGCGCTGCGGCGCGCCGGTTGTGCCCAAGGCAAAAGTCTATCCTTATGATCACGCGCGCCTGACGGAGCTTGGCGAGCAGTGCTCTAAGCACGAGCGCCGGGCGGACGAGGCTTCGCGCGATGTTGTCAGCTGGCTCAAATGTGAGTTCATGCAGGACCGAGTCGGTGAGTCATTCGATGGTCTGGTGACAGCTGCTACCAGCTTTGGTCTGTTCATCGAGCTGACCGATATTTACGTTGAGGGCTTGCTGCATATCACGGCACTGCCGGCAGACTATTACAACTTTGATGCTGTGCATCACTGTTTGACTGGTGAGCGTTCTGGTCGCAAGTTCCGGCTTGGCGATCCTGTGCGGGTGCAAGTAGCTCGTGTTGACCTTGATGAGCGCAAGATTGACTTCGAAATGGCGGCGGATCAGCCGCAGCCTGAGCCTGATCGCAAGGTCTCTGCCAGTCGGGCTGTGCGCGAGAAGCTGCTTGCTGAGGCGCGTCAGGCCTCGGGCGAGGGCGAGAAGAAGGCCAAGTCCGCTGGGCGTGGCCCATCCAGCAAGCCTGCTGGAGGTGCTCCTCGCAAATCAGCCAAGCCGGCCGGAGACGTTAAGGCGCCCAGCGGTAAGACTGAGTCTGCTTCGCGCGGTCCGCGCAAGCGTAAGCCGAAGCAGTGAGTGAGAGTGTGGTATGAGCGATCTTGAGCAGGTTTTTGGTGTTCATGCGGTGCAGGCTTTGCTGGAGCGCAGCCCAAAAAGGGTGAGGCGGCTATTGTTGCCGTCTGGGCGTCTCAATGAGCGGCAGCAGGCGCTGCTGGAGCAAGCAGGTTCCGCGAGTATTGCTGTCCAGCGCGTCGCCGCTGATGAGCTGGATAAGCTGTCTGAAGGCGTGCATCAAGGTGTGATAGCCGAGGTGACCGCCAGTCAGGTGTGGTCAGAGGAGATGCTGACGCACTTGCTCGACCGGTTGGACGGTGTACCTTTGTTGTTGGTGTTGGACGGTGTGACCGACCCGCACAACCTGGGTGCCTGTTTGCGCAGTGCCGATGCGGCGGGCGTGCAGGCGGTGATTGTGCCGCGTGACCGCTCTGCCAGTTTGACCCCGGTGGTGCGTAAGGTTGCCTGTGGTGCTGCCGAGACCGTACCTCTGGTCGCGGTCACCAATCTGGCGCGCACGCTCAAGCAGCTGCAGCAGCGTGGTCTCTGGGTTGTTGGTACCGCTGGCGAGGCGCAGCAGTTTATCTATCAGGTTGATCTCAAGGTGCCCTCGGTGATTGTGATGGGTGCAGAGGGCGCAGGCATGCGCCGTCTGACCCGCGAGAACTGTGACTATCTTGCGCGTCTGCCCATGGCTGGTGCCGTGAGCAGTCTCAATGTGTCTGTTGCTGCGGGAGTCTGTTTGTTTGAGGCGGTCCGTCAACGCTTGCCAGCCTAGTATCTGCACCCGGATTGCATGCTCTGGTCCGGGTTTTGCAATTAATTCCCTTTTAGCTTGCCTCTGACAGGCGCCTTCACTAGAATGGCCGCCCCAAACCTATGTTCCACTCCTTGCCAGACCATATTTGGATGGCTGGCTATAACCCGTAAGGAGCTTTTATGCGTCATTACGAAATCGTTTTTCTGGTTCATCCAGACCAGAGTGAGCAGGTTAACGCGATGGTTGAGCGTTACACCAAGCTGATCGAAGAAGACGGCGGCAAAATGCACCGTCTGGAAGATTGGGGCCGCCGTCAACTGGCTTACCCTATCGACAAGATCCACAAAGCACACTACATCCTCATGAATGTTGAGTGCAGCGCTAAAGCGTTGGAAGAACTGACTGAAAACTTCCGTTATAACGATGCCGTTATCCGTAACATGGTAATGCGTCGCGATGAAGCGGTTACTGAACAGTCCGACATGCTCAAGTCTGAAGAGAGTGGTCGTGGTGAGCGTCGTGAGCGTCGTGAGCGCAGCGATGACAACGACGACAACAGCTCCAACGATGACGCTGATAACAGCGACGACACCGATGATAACGGTGACGACGAGTAAGTTTTCCCAGTTCACATTCCAGAATTAAGGAGACGCTGCCATGGCACGTTTTTTCCGTCGCAGAAAGTTCTGCCGTTTTACCGCTGAAGGCGTTAAAGAGATTGATTACAAAGATCTCAACACTCTGAAAGCCTATGTCACCGAGACCGGCAAGATCGTTCCTAGCCGTATTACCGGTACCAAGGCCAAGTATCAGCGTCAGCTGGCTGTTGCTATCAAGCGCGCCCGCTACCTGGCACTGCTGCCTTACACCGACGGCCACGGTCGTTGATTGGTAGTCAAAAGTAAGTAATCAGGAAGCGCGATCCAAATGCAGGGCTTGGCGGAATACATAATGCGCGGCCGTCGGCAGGCAACCCTAGTGGTTGGTCTGTCGGTCGCAATTCCCCTGTTGTTCTGGTTTGGTGCAGTGGTGCTGGCGCTGGTCATCCTGCGCCGCGGCCTGTCGGAAGTTGCCCCGGTTCTAATCTGGGGTGGTTTACCGGCTTTGGCTTGGGCGATGTTGGGCGATCCTACACCCTTGTTGTTGGTGTTAGGTACAGCGCTGCTGGCCAGTCTGTTGCGCGAGCGCAATGATTGGTCGCTGGTCGTATTGGCCGCCGCACCCTTGGGGTTGATATACGCGCTGATATTGTTGGCGATGTTGCATGAGCCCATGGTGGTTCTGGCTAACGAGCTGCAAGGTATGATGCCTAAGGTACTTGGCGAGCTGGGTAAGGATCTGAGCGAGGCCGATATGGCCCGTCTGCAGAGTCTGATGTTGCCCATACTTGCAGGTTTGACTGGCGCTGTTCATGCCGTGATGACGTTGGCCAGTTTGATTCTGGCTCGTGCATGGCAGGCAAGACTGTTTAATCCGGGTGGATTTCGCGAGGAGTTTCACCAGTTGCGGTTGAAGCCCTGGATGGCGGTCAGTCTGTTGTTGCTGGTCTTTGTCGCACCGCAGTTTGGCGACATGGCGGTAGTGGCGCCGGTTTCGACCGTGCCTTTGCTGCTGGCTGGACTGGCCTTGATACACGGCATTGTCGGTATCAAGCAACTGAGCCTGGCCTGGTTGATAGCGATGTATGTCGCACTGCTGTTTGCCTCGCAAGCAGCAGTGCCCCTGATTATGCTTTTGGCGTTTATTGATAGTCTGTTTGATTTCCGCTCTCGCCTGAAACCGGAAAACGGTTTAGGTGGCGACGACGAATCAAACGGTCAAGGTTGAATTTAAGAGGTCATCGCAATGGAAGTTATCCTGCTCGAAAAGATCGCGAATCTGGGTAACCTGGGCGACAAGGTCGCTGTTAAGGCTGGTTACGCTCGCAATTTCCTGCTGCCTTTTGGCAAGGCTACTCCGGCTACTGCAGCCAACGTAGAAGCCTTTGAAGCGCGCCGCGCTGAGCTGGAAAAAATCGCTGCCGAGAAGAAAGCTGGAGCCGACGCGCGCGCCGCCAAGCTGGCTGATCTGTCAGTTACCATCACTGCCAATGCTGGCGAAGAAGGTAAGCTGTTCGGTTCTATCGGTACTCGTGATATTGCTGACGCAGTGACTGCGGCTGGCGTTGAAATCGAGAAGAGCGAAGTTCGTCTGCCTGAAGGTCCGCTTCGTAATGTCGGTGAGTTTGATGTTGTTGTGCAACTGCACAGCGATGTTGAAACCACCGTCAAGCTGATCGTCGTCGCTGGCTAACAGCGGCTGCAGCGCGTGTTCGAGGCTTTACGGTCTCGGATGCTTTAACCGCGCTTTGCAGTTAGACTTGTCAACACGGCGCTTGTCTCCGACAGGCGCCGTGTTGTTGTTTTTGTCTATGCCGTCCTGAGCCCAAGTCCATGACCGAATCGCAATACTCCGCACGTCCCGAGCTGGATCTACAGACCTCCGCGTTGAAGATTCCGCCGCACTCCATTGAGGCTGAACAGGCCGTATTGGGTGGTGTGATGCTGGAGAACACAGCCTGGGAGCGCGTGGCTGAGCTGCTTACCGAAAGTGACTTTTATCGCCATGATCACCGGTTGATCTTCAAGGCCTTGAAACGTCTGGCTGACCGTAATCAGCCCTTCGATGTGGTTACCCTGGCCGAGGATCTGGACAAGGAAGGGCTAAACGACCAGGTCGGAGGTTTGGCGTATCTGGGGCAGCTGGCAAAGAACACACCATCGGTTGCCAATATCAGTGCTTATGCGCAGATCATTCGTGAGCGTTCCACGCTACGACAGTTGATCAGCGTGAGTAGTGATATTGCCGACACTGCATTCAACCCCAAGGGAATGCAGTCCAGCGAAGTGCTGGATGAAGCCGAGCGCAAGATTTTTTCGATCGCTGAAAGCCGCCCGAAAACGGGTGGCCCAGAGGGCGTTAACGCGCTGCTGGCCAAGGCGATCGATCGCATTGATACGCTGTTTAACAGTGAAGGCTCTATTACCGGTCTATCGACCGGATTCACTGATCTCGACAACATGACCTCAGGCTTGCAGCCCTCCGATCTGATTATCGTCGCCGGTCGTCCCTCTATGGGCAAAACCACCTTCGCGATGAATCTGGTCGAGAACGCGGTCATGCGTAGTGAAAAAGCGGTGCTGGTATTCTCGCTAGAGATGCCAGGTGACTCGCTGATCATGCGTATGTTGTCGTCTCTGGGTCGTATTGATCAGACCAAAGTGCGGTCCGGTCGTTTGGATGATGAGGATTGGCCTCGGCTTACCTCTGCGGTCAATATGTTGAATGATCGCAAGCTCTTCATCGACGATACCGCGGGCCTTTCGCCGATGGAAATGCGCGCTCGGGCTCGTCGTGTGGTGCGTGAACACGGTGATCTCGGGTTGATCATGATCGATTATCTTCAGTTGATGCGCATCGGTGGCGCGTCTTCTGAGAACCGTACTAACGAGATTTCGGAAATCTCGCGCTCGCTGAAGGCTCTGGCCAAGGAATTCAACGTCCCTGTGGTCGCGCTTTCGCAGCTTAACCGCTCGCTTGAGCAGCGCCCAAATAAGCGTCCTATCAACTCTGACCTGCGTGAGTCTGGTGCAATCGAGCAGGACGCCGACGTCATCATGTTTGTTTATCGGGATGAGGTTTATCACCCTGATACGCAGGACAAAGGTATTGCCGAGTTGATTATCGGTAAGCAGCGTAACGGTCCTATCGGTACCGCACGCATGGCGTTTCTGGGCAAATACACCCGTTTTGAAAACCTGGCGCCCGGCTCATATTCCGGCTACGGGGATCTGGAGTAATCATGTCGATCACCATTCCGGTGGCCAAGCAGCAACTGTTCGATCACCCGCGATACTGGGCCGAGTGTTTTGGTCCGGCGCCTTTTCTGCCGATGTGCCGGGAGGAAATGGATCAACTGGGTTGGGATAGCTGCGACATCATCATTGTGACCGGTGATGCCTATGTCGACCATCCGTCTTTTGGTATGGCTATCATTGGCCGGTTGCTGGAAGCGCAAGGCTTTCGCGTTGGTATCATCAGCCAGCCAGATTGGCAGAGCAAAGATGATTTCATGAAGCTGGGCAAGCCGAACCTGTTCTTCGGTGTGGCTGCTGGCAACATGGATTCAATGATCAATCGCTACACGGCGGATCGTAAGGTGCGCTCTGATGACGCTTACACGCCAGGTGGCAAGGGTGGTAGCCGACCTGATCGTGCCAGTCTGGTTTACAGTCAGCGCTGCCGTGAGGCATTCAAGGATGTGCCACTGGTGCTCGGTGGTATCGAGGCATCGTTGCGCCGGATCGCACATTACGATTACTGGCAGGACAAAGTTAGACATTCGCTGCTGATTGACTCCAAAGCCGATATTCTTCTTTACGGTAACGCTGAGCGTGCTGTGGTTGAGGTTGCGCATCGCCTTAGCCGCGGTGAGCTGATTCAGGATATTACCGATATCCGTGGCACGGCCTTCGTACGTCGTGACACGCCGGAGAACTGGTTTGAGCTGGATTCGACGCGTATTGATCGTCCCGGCAAAGTCGACAAGATCATCAACCCTTACGTGAACACCCAAGACACCAGTGCGTGTGCGGTTGAGCAGGCCAAGGGCCCCAGTGAGGATGATGGCGACGAGGGTGTGCAGGTTGTACAGCTGTTGCCGCACCCACGTCTGGAGCGTGATCATACGGTGATCCGCTTGCCGTCGTTTGAAAAGGTCAAGAGTGATCCGGTGCTATATGCCCACGCCAACCGTGTGCTGCACCTGGAGACCAATCCTGGCAACGCCCGCGCGCTGGTTCAGCGTCATGGTGATCGCGACGTGTGGTTCACGCCGCCGCCGATTCCGCTGTCGACTGAAGAAATGGACTATATTTTTGGCCTGCCTTATGCGCGCATTCCGCATCCGGCTTATGGTGATGCCAAAATTCCGGCTTACGACATGATCCGTTTTTCGGTCAATATCATGCGTGGCTGTTTCGGTGGTTGTACCTTCTGTTCGATTACCGAGCATGAAGGGCGAATTATTCAGAATCGCTCGCACGACTCTATCATCCGCGAGATAGAAGAGATTCGCGACAAGGTGCCCGGTTTCACCGGTGTCATTTCCGACCTGGGTGGCCCGACGGCCAACATGTATCGCATTGCCTGTAAGAGCCCGGAGATCGAAGCGGCATGTCGTAAGCCGTCTTGCGTGTTTCCCGGTATTTGCGAGAACCTGAATACTGATCACTCATCCTTGATTGGTCTGTATCGCAAGGCGCGCGAGCTACCTGGCGTTAAAAAGATTCTTATCGCCTCCGGGTTGCGCTATGACCTGGCCGTGGAGTCTCCCGAGTATGTGAAGGAACTGGTCACCCACCACGTCGGCGGTTACCTCAAAATTGCTCCTGAGCACACCGAGGATGGTCCACTGACCAAAATGATGAAGCCCGGCATCGGCTCTTATGACCGCTTCAAGCAGATGTTCGAGAAGTATTCCAAGGAAGCAGGCAAGGAGCAGTACCTGATTCCTTATTTCATCGCAGCTCATCCGGGCACCACCGATGAAGATATGATGAATCTGGCGCTTTGGCTCAAGCGCAACGGCTTCCGCGCAGATCAGGTCCAGGCGTTCTATCCTTCGCCGATGGCTACCGCGACGGCCATGTACCATTCCGGCAAGAATCCGCTACGCAAAGTGACCTACAAGAGTGATGGCGTGAATATCGTCAAGGGCGAGCGTCAGCGCCGCCTGCATAAGGCCTTTTTGCGTTATCACGACCCCAAGAACTGGCCGTTGTTGCGCGAGGCGCTAAAGGAAATGGGGCGCAGTGATTTGGTGGGTAACGGTAAGCAGCAGTTGATTCCGACCTTCCAGCCTGCTGTAGAAGGCTATCAGAGCGCCCGGCGCAAGAACTCTACCCCTACAGGTAGCAAGAAAGCGGGCAGGGTGCTTACCCAGCACACCGGGCTGCCGCCGCGTGAAACGGGGGCTGCGCGTAAAGGTGCTCGCAAGGGCAGCCGCACGACGCGCTGAAGCTAATCGCTATCAGGCTTATACAGCTTATCTAATGGCCTGTCTGCGTGGCCTCAACTAGTCTTTACAGATACCCGGTTCGCGCCGCGCGAACCGGGTCTAAGACGAGGGGTCTCCCATGCGCACATACACATATATTCTTTACTGCTGGCTGAGTGATTACGCTGCCGCTGCTGGAGGTTATCCTAAGCCGGCGTTTGCATCAGTCAGGACAGATTAACTGCCTGCTGCCTGATTGGCTTTTTGATCGCGCCAGTGCTGTATCTGTTCGCGCAACTGGTTTAACTCAACGGGTTTAGCCATGTGCCCGTTCATACCGGCCTTACGCGCTCGCTCACGATGTTCCGGCAATATGTGGGCGGTGAGAGCAATGATGGGTACCGGGTGGCTCCCTTGCCTGGCTTCCCAGGCGCGGATCTGCTGTGCAGCCGTGAAGCCGTCCATTTCGGGCATCTCACAATCCATCAGAATTAGATCAAACTGCTCTTGTTGTGTGGCTTCGAGCGCACGTTTGCCGTTGTCAACGCTGCTGACTCCTACGTTCAGCTTCGCCAGCATACCCTGAATGACTTTAGTGGAAATGGCGTTATCCTCCGCTACCAGTACGCGGAAATCACCTGCCACGATCGTTTTTGCCGCAGTCGGCTCTGCTGCGCTGTGATGTTCTGTGTCTACTGCCGAGGTATTGCGTAGCTGACTCCACTCATCAATTAGCGTAGTGCGCAGCGTGTAGCCTGCTACGGGCTTGCTGAGGATGCGACGAATGCCCGCGTTACGCGCAATGACGCGACTGGGTACCTGGTTGATGCCGGTCAGCATGATGACCAGCAGGTCGTTGTGCAGCACAGGATCATCCTTTATGCGAGTGGCTAGCTCGACGCCGCTCATCCCGGGCATAGATTGATCCAGTAGCAGTATTTCGAACGGAGCGCCCAGGTTGGCTTGAGTTCGCAGCATAGCCAGAGCCTCCCGTCCGCCTGCTGCGCATTGGCTACGCATGCCCCAAGCGGCAGCTTGCTGCTGCAGTACCTTGCGGCAGGTTGCATTATCGTCGACGATCAATACATTGCGGTCCTGCAGGCAGAGTCCGTTAGGGTCTGCGGTAAGACTGTTATCAAGCTTGGCTGCGGGCAGGCTGAACCAGACGGTAGTGCCAGTGCCTTGCTCGCTGCCGTATTTCATCCCCAGGGTGCCTTGCATCATGGCGATCAGTTGCCGAGCGATCACCAGCTGGAGGTAGCCATCATTATCTGAGTGCTCCAGCAGTCTGGCGGTACTGAGATCCTTGCTCAGCAGGTTTTCACGGGCATCGTCCGGCATGCCAACGCCGGTATCCTGAATCGCAAAGCGCAACCTTTGATCACGCTCTTTGCGTTCCAGGCCCACTACCAGGACGACTTCACCCTCCTCGGTGTATTGCAGGGCATTGGCCAGCAAATTCATCAGGATCTGTCTTAGCCGTGTGGGGTCGCCTTGCATAGTGCGGGCAACGTCGGGATGAACGAATCCAATCAGTTCTATGCCTTGGTTCTCTGCTCTATTGCGATAGATGTCCAGACAGTCGTTGACCAGTGCATGCAGGTCAAATTGGACCTCTTCTAGCAGCAGTTGGCCTGATTCAAGGCGTGAGACATCCAGGATTTCATTGATCAGGTTCAGCAGATCATTACCCGAGCCATGGATGGTTTGCACGTAGTCGCGCTGTTTGGCCGAGAGCGCTGTATCCAGCAGTAGCTCGCTCATGCCCAGCACGCCGTTCATGGGCGTGCGTATTTCATGGCTGATACGGGCAAGAAACTCGGCTTTGGCACGCTGTTCCGCCTGTGCCGTGGCGGTATCCTGGCGCTGGCGGATACGCTGGCTCAGTTTCCCCTGCAGGCGCTTGTACAGGCTCCAGGTATAAGCGACAAGCCCGCTCCAGAGCAGGATGTCAGCCAGGTAGGCGTAGGATGGAAGGTCGTCCAGATAATGTTCTACCAGGGCGTTGCTCAGCAACAGTAAATGGCCGATGCAGAAGGGCAGGTTGAAGTGAGTCCCCTGCATTCGCAGATGAATGGCCAGTGCCAGCCCAAACAAGGGTAAGCCAAAGCGCAGTAGATCAGACGCCAGATGGAATTGGGCCGGGAAACTTGCAGCGATGGCCAGCAGCACAGTTGCAACCACGCTAAAGCCTACAACGACCCTACGCTCGCTGTTGCAGTGCTCAGTAGGTAGGCGACTTAGTAGTAGTAGCGCGAGCAAGGGATAGGCGCATAGTGACAACACTTGAGCGAGGTAACCGTGCACTGTAAAGGGACTTTTTGCGGCCCAGCTGAGGCTGTCCAGGCCGCTGAGCGCAAGAATCAGGCTGATGCCAGCCAACACCAGGTGATAAGGGTCGCGCCCGAGTGAGCCCTGTAGCGCGCCGTGCAGGAACAGCGCCAATAGCAGGCCGATCAGGATCCCCTGAATACTCTGCTGGAACGCGTGCTCGGAAGCCGCGCTGCGGGCGTCGATGACGCCAATACGAGTGGTGACAGGATAATCGTTACTTAAGCGCACGAGCAGCTTTACGCTTTCGGGCGGCAATTGCACGAGCGGCAAAGCCAGGCCTTTATAAGGCAGTGGTCGCGCAGCCGGAGAACCAAGTTGTCCGGTTTGGTACAGAGGAGTGGCGCCCTGTATGGTCAGACGATACACAGCTACATCCGCGATGGCTGGATTGCTAACGGTGAGGAGCTTATCTTGAGACTGGCTTAACGTGAGTTCGACCCAAAGCACTGCGCCTTTGCCTGGCAGCGTTAGCGGTGCATCAAGAGCGGGTATAAAGCGGTTGGCGTAACGATTTGACAGTATGTCGTCCAGCTCGAGTTGGCCGGTGGGGTCGACGAAGGTTTTATAGTCAGGCGTTATGGCGTCAGCGGAGGCAACCCAGCTCGAGAGTGTGAAAGCTAGGCCCGTGAAAAGAGCGAGCAGTAGCGAGCTAATGTGCTTCACAATCGATTATGTCCTGTCCTTGGGCGATGATGCTAACGTGCTTGCTGTCTCAATAAATCACCGATGCAGTATAGACCAAGGTCTTTGTCGCTGAAACGGTCCATGCGGGACAGCAAGGTGTCCCGCATGGACTGATTGGCTTATTACTTCCGCCCGATGGCGCGATAGCCGATGTCTGAGCGGTAAAAGCTACCTTCCCATTGTATTTGCTCTGCCAGGCGATAGGCTGCCTGCTGTGCGGCCAGCACGTCATCACCGAGCGCGGTTGCGCAGAGCACGCGACCGCCACTGGTGACTACCTGGTTGCCTTCCATCGCTGTGCCAGCGTGGAACACTTTGCCATCGCTGGCCTTTGCCTGATCGAGACCGGTGATTGGCAGACCTTTGGCGTAGTTACCGGGATACCCCCCGGCGGCCAATACGACTCCCAGACTCGGACGCGGGTCCCAGCGTGCTTCAATCTGATCCAGTGTTCCTGCTTCGGCAGCTTCAACCAGCTCCACCAGACTGGATTGCAGGCGCAGCATGATGGGCTGGGTTTCCGGATCGCCGAAGCGGCAGTTGAATTCGATTACCTTTGGGTTGCCAGCGGTATCTATCATCAGGCCCGCATAGAGAAAGCCTGTATATCGGTTACCTTCGGCAGCCATGCCTTTAACGGTAGGCCAGATCACTTCATCCATGACCCGCTGGTGTACAGCGTTGGTTACGACCGGTGCCGGTGAGTAGGCGCCCATACCACCGGTGTTAGGGCCAGTATCGGCATCACCGACGCGTTTGTGATCCTGGCTAGTAGCCATGGGGAGTACATGTTCGCCATCGACCATGACGATGAAGCTGGCTTCTTCACCATCAAGAAACTCTTCGATCACGACACGAGATCCAGCGTCGCCGAAAGCATTGCCAGCCAGCATGTCGCGTACGGCATCCTCTGCTTCCTGCAGCGTCATGGCGACTATCACACCCTTGCCCGCTGCCAGGCCGTCGGCTTTGATAACGATAGGTGCGCCGGTTTGCTGCAGGTACGCCAGTGCTGGTTCGATTTCAGTGAAGTTCTGGTAGTTAGCCGTCGGGATCTGATGGCGAGCCAGAAAGTCTTTGGTGAAGGCCTTGGATCCCTCCAGCTGTGCGGCACCCGCGGTAGGGCCGAAGCAGGGCAGCTGATGTTCACGGAAGCGGTCGACCACCCCTGCGACCAGCGGGGCCTCGGGGCCAACGATAGTAAGGCTGACATTGTCGCGGGCAAATGCGACCAACTTGTCGATCGCCAATACGTCGATATCGACGTTCTCGCACTTTGCCTCGATGGCGGTGCCAGCGTTACCGGGTGCAACAAAGACTTTTTCGACGCGGCTGTCCTGTGCGACTTTCCAGGCCAGCGCGTGTTCGCGTCCGCCACTGCCAATAATCAGTACGTTCATTTTTCTCTCCTTGGGAGAGAGCGGCAAGCTGCAAGCTGCAAGCTGCAAGCGGCGCTGTTGGGGCGTTTCGCTTGCGGCTACGGCTTGCCGCTTGCGGCTCAGAGTTTAGTGACGGAAATGGCGCATGCCGGTGAAAACCATTGCCATACCCGCTTCATCCGCTGCTGCAATAACTTCTGCATCACGCATGGAGCCGCCTGGCTGGATTACTGCGCTGATGCCATTTTTGGCAGCGTTATCGATGCCGTCACGGAACGGGAAGAACGCGTCTGAGGCCATTACCGCGCCGGGCACCTGCAGCCCTGCGTGCTCAGCCTTGATGGCGGCGATGCGGGCTGAATTCACGCGGCTCATCTGTCCTGCGCCAATGCCCACTGTTTGCCGTTTGCTGGCATAAACGATGGCGTTGGACTTGACGTATTTGGCCACTTTCCAGGCAAAGACCAAGTCGTTGATTTCCTGTTCGGTGGGCGCGCGTTGCGTGACTACCTTGAGATCTTCTGCGGTGATCATGCCAATGTCGCGGCTCTGTACCAAAAGACCGCCATTAACGCGTTTAAAGTCCCAGTCAGCCAAGCGTTCGCTGGCCCAGTCGCCACATTCCAGCAGGCGTACGTTGGCTTTGGCAGCAACCACTTCGCGGGCAGCGGCACTGATGCGCGGCGCGATAATGACTTCGACGAACTGACGATCAACAATGGCTTTGGCGGTATCGCCATCAAGCTCGCGGTTGAAGGCAATAATGCCGCCAAATGCGGATTCGCTATCGGTGGCGTAGGCCAGCTCATAGGCTTGTCTGATACCGCCTTCGGCGTCAGGCACCACGGCAACACCGCATGGGTTGGCGTGCTTGACGATCACGCAGGCAGGCTTGGTGAAACTCTTGACGCACTCCAGTGCCGCATCGGTATCGGCCACGTTGTTGTAGGACAATTCTTTGCCTTGTAACTGGGTGGCGGTGGCAATACTGGCCTCGGCGGGCGTGGCTTCTTTGTAAAAAGCCGCTGCCTGATGCGGGTTTTCACCGTAGCGCATGTCCTGCGCCTTGATGAACTGGCTGTTGAAGGTACGCGGGAAAGTGCTGCGCTCTTCGGTGCTCAGGGTGTCCCGGGTCTGCTCGATAGTGCCAAGATAGTTGGCAATCATGCCGTCATAGGCAGCGGTATGTTCAAAGGCTTTAAGCGCCAGGTCGAAGCGCTGTGCATACGTCAGACCGCCTTGCTTGAGGCTGTCGAGGATGCTGCTGTAGTCATCGGCGTTGACCACGATAGCTACGTCTTTATGATTCTTGGCTGCGCTGCGCACCATGGTTGGGCCGCCGATATCGATGTTCTCGATGGCATCGGGCAGGCTACAGTCTGGCTTGGCTACCGTTGCGGCGAAGGGGTACAAGTTGACCACAACCATATCGATCGGCTGAATGCCATGCTGCTGCATGACGTCACCGTCCAGGTCACGACGACCCAGAATGCCGCCGTGAATTTTGGGGTGTAGGGTCTTTACTCGACCGTCCATCATTTCCGGGAAGCCGGTGTAGTCGGCTACTTCCACCGCAGCAATGCCCTGTTCGCGCAGTAGCTTGAAGGTGCCACCGGTTGACAGGATTTCAGCACCCAGAGCGCTAAGTTCGCGGGCGAATTCTACAACGCCTGTTTTATCGGACACGCTGATCAAGGCTCGACGTGCGGGCAGACGAGTGGTTTGGTCGGTCATCTTGGATCCAGTTTCAAGGTGGTGGGTATTTGGTTGAGTCTGCCGGCTCTGCAGTGTCGAGCCGGCACAGTCGGACATCGCGTTAGAGAAGTCCGTACTGTTTGAGTTTCTTGCGCAAGGTGCCACGATTCAGCCCCAGCACTTCGGAGGCGCGGGTCTGGTTACCTTTGACGTAGTTCATGACGCTTTCCAACAGCGGCGCCTCTACCTCGGACAGCACCATGTTATAGACATCGGTGACGTCCTGGCCTTCAAGGTGCTGAAAGTAACTGCGTAACGCCTCGTCTACGCTGTCGCGCAGAGGGCGTGGGTGTCGCGCTTCGTCGCTGCCGGTGGCAGGAAGGGGGGATGGACTGCTGTTGCTCACGGTGGGATTTCCGTCAAAAAAGGTAGAGGTTTCGAGGTTCATGCTGCTAGATCTCCTTCCAGCAGGCGGCTGAAATACTGATTTATTGCGTGGTGTTGCTGATCTGCACAGGTCAGTGCGTTAAAGCTGCGGCGAAATTCGCTCGCGCCGGGCAGTGTTTGCAGATACCAGCCGACGTGTTTGCGCGCAATACGGGCGCCATGCTCGGCACCATAGAACTGGTGCAGTGCTGCCAGGTGTTCACTGAGAATCGATTGCTGAAGCGCGAGGTCTGGCGCCGGCAAGTGGGTGCCGGTGCGCAGGAAGTGATCAATCTCTCGAAAGATCCAGGGGCGACCTTGCGCGGCACGGCCAATCATGACGGCGTCAGCCCCGGTTTGCTGCAGCACATCCCGCGCTTTCTGCGGGGTTGTGATATCGCCATTGGCAATGACCGGAATAGAAATGGCCTGTTTGATGGCTGCTATGGTGTCGTATTCGGCGTGACCGGTGTACAACTCTGAGCGAGTTCGGCCGTGCACTGCCAGGGCTTGAATGCCGCTAGCCTCGGCGATTCTGGCGATATTGACGCCGTTGCGATTGGTCTGATCCCAGCCGGTCCGAATCTTCAAGGTGACAGGTACCTGGACGGCGGCTACCACGGCTTCGAGGATCTCTGCGACCAGAGCTTCATCGCGCAGCAAAGCTGAGCCGGCGGCCTTGTTGCAGACCTTCTTTGCCGGGCAGCCCATGTTGATATCAATGATTTGCGCGCCAAAATCCTGATTCATGCGGGCTGCGTCAGCCATCATCTGTGCATCGCCACCGGCGATTTGTACCGAGCGTGGCTCTGGCTCACCGGTATGGTTGAGGCGTAACTGTGATTTGCGACTGCTCCACAGGCGGCTATCGCTGGTGACCATCTCGGAGACCACCATGCCCGCACCGAGCTTGCGGCAAAGCTGCCGAAAGGGCTGGTCAGTCACTCCGGCCATGGGGGCGAGAATGACAGGGTTAGGTAATTGGTAAGGTCCAATGCTGAGCACTTACAGGTCCATCCCTGTGCTGTCCGGTCACTTGTCCGGCTGTCTGTTCTGCGGAGTCACTTCACCCGCGCCGAGCCATTGGCTCAGTCGCAGATAAGAAGTGTGAAAAGGGCGAACATAATACCTGCAAAGCATGACTGGTTAAAGACTGATCTGGCTGTTTTTTGTACAGTTTCGCATTGACTAATTAGCCAAGAACAACTATGGCCGCGGGCGATCAGGGGCTGAGAAAATCCAGGTTGTAGCTAGTTGCTTTGGGGCCGGGAGCAACCATGCTGAGCGCAATGTGGATAGGGGTTTGTGGTGGCATCAGGTTACGCCCGGCCAGTTCTCCACCCAGGTATTCTTCTGGCCGAAAGCGTTTCTCGCTGACGCTATCACCACGATTGTCGCTGAAGGTCATGCGCACAACAGGAAAAGGTTGTGGGTAATCAGCGCGGTTATAAATGATGACATCAATGGCTACTGCATTGGGGAACTCGGGATGTGGCCGAACCAGCAAATTACTACTACGAACCAGGCTAATATCGACGCGAACCGGAAGTTCACAACCAGCCAACAGGCAGATGCTTTCCAGCATGGGGCGCAAGCGGGCATCGCGGGCCCAGGCATCAAAGTTGTAGGTGACAGCCTGAGCCACCAGGGCGACTACTGCGAGCAGGCACAAGGGTGTCCAGATCCAGCTTCGACGGCGGCGCGGTGGGTATCCGACTTCATCCAGCAGTAGTGGCTCGTCCTCCAGTTCGGGAAGGGTTAGGTTCCCGTCGAGGCTTGGTTCGCTGCGGGCTTTGCTACCTGTAGTTTGATGCTGCTCTTCAGTATCACTGGGTTCGGCTGGCAAAGGCTCAGCCGAAAGGCCCAATTCCGGCCTTGCCTGGTCGTTTTTTTCAACCGCAGTACCTGCTGGCTTGCCGCGCATAAAGATTCCGCCGGGCACTGTTTCATCTTGCAGAGGCAGCAGGCGTGCCTTGGCTGGAGTCGTATCTTGCGCGGCTTTATGTGTCTGGCTTTCGGGTTCTGCGGGGGGGGGGCTGGTTTTCTGTGCTTGCAGCGCTGGTGCTGGCGCAATGGCCAGAAAGTCGTCGTGCAGATCCAGGCCGCTGTCATCGCTGCTGTGGGGTTCGCCAACAGTGGTGTCATGTTCAGGGAGTGGTGATTGATCCGGCACTATTGGTGAGATCTGCTGTTCGGGTTCTCTTTGTTCTGGCGCTTGCGGCTGCTGCGTTCCCACGGTGGCCCGCGGCTGCTCCGGCTCGCGGCTGGCTGATAGTGGCGGGTTGACCTCCTCAACAATGGACTCGTCCAGGCCCAGAGCTTCCAGGTCGAGGTCGTCCAGCTCGAGGTCATCGTGAATCAGCAGCTCGCCTGCGGCGTTGTGACGCTCGGCTGGCGATGATGTTGCAGGCGTTTTGGTACCGCTGTTATCCAGTGCATTGAATACCTTGAGGCAGGCACCACAGCGAACATTCCCGGCGGCTGCGCTCAGTTGTTCCTGAGACAGGCGGAAGTGAGTTTTGCAGTAAGGGCATTGCGTTACCTGCAGTTCGCTCATGGTGTGCCAGACATCCTGTACGTGTGACGGACTCGAGTGGGTATTTTGCCTACAAGCGGGTCAGGCTGTCACTGCCTGCGACGACCACTAACACGTATCCAGCCATCCTGCTCGGCGACCGGGTCCAGTTCAAAGAAACCTTGATAAGCCGTTAGGATCTCATCGGTTTGTTCGGCCAAAATACCGGATAGAGCAATCAGCCCGCCGGGCTGCACCAGGCTGGCGAGTTGCGGCGCCAGGCTTACCAGTGGACCCGCTAGAATATTTGCGACGACCACGTCGGCTGGTTGCTGGGGCATATCTTCTGGCAGGTAAAGGCTGAAGTGTTGGTCGGCGATCTGGTTGCGCTGCGCATTGTCCCGGGAAGCTTCCAATGCTTGCACGTCAATATCGGTTCCGACGGCATGACTTGCGCCAAGCAACAGGGCTGCGATGGCCAAGATACCTGAGCCGCAACCAAAATCGATAATCTGCTTGTCGGCCAGTTGCTGGCCGTCGAGCCAGGCGAGGCAGAGTGCGGTTGTCGGGTGAGTGCCGGTACCAAAAGCCAGGCCTGGGTCCAGCAACAAGTTAACCGCTTCCGGCTCGGGCGCAGCGTGCCAGCTCGGCACAATCCACAGGCGCTGACCAAAGCGCATGGGATGGAAATTATCCATCCAGCTACGTTCCCAGTCCTGATCCTCGATTTGCTCTAGCTCATGGGCAGGTAGCTCGCCCTGATGCAGCAGCTTGAGGTGCCGGATTAGTGTGTCAGAGTCAGTGTCTGCTTCAAATAGCGCGAGCAGATGGGTATTGGACCAGAGCGGGGTTGTACCCAAGTCAGGCTCGAAAATGGGTTGGTCCTCGGCATCCATGAAGGTGACCGATACCGCACCAAGTTCCAGTAATTCGTCCTCCAGACGTTCGGCCTGCTCTGGGGTAATGGCGAGACGCAGTTGCAACCAAGACATGAAAGGGTTCCTTCGCAACGGCTGCAAGCGGCACGCTTCAAGCAGCAAGAAAAACAAAGGGAGCGGACTGGCCGCTCCCCAAAAGTGCAGATGATACTCTGTGAACGTGCAGCTGGGGACTACTTGAGTCCCAGCTTATGCTCCAGGTAGTGAATGTTAACACCACCTTTACAGAAACCAGGATCACGAACCAGCTCACGGTGCAGCGGTGCGTTGGTCTTGATGCCATCAACTACCAGTTCATCGATTGCGTTGCGCATACGCGCCAGTGCTTCATCGCGGGTAGCACCGTAAGTGATCAACTTGCCGACCAGAGAATCGTAGTAGGGCGGTACTTTGTAGCCACTGTACAGGTGCGAGTCAACGCGCACGCCGTTGCCACCGGGGGCATGGTAAAAGGTAACCGTGCCAGGGCTTGGCATAAAGGTTTTGGGGTCTTCTGCGTTGATCCGGCATTCGATGGCGTGGCCACGAATGACGACGTCGTCCTGGGTGAAGCTCAGTGGTTGGCCAGAGGCCACCAGGATCTGCTCCTTGACGATGTCGATACCTGTGACCATCTCGGACACCGGGTGCTCGACCTGTACGCGGGTGTTCATTTCAATGAAATAGAACTCACCATTCTCGTACAAGAACTCGAAGGTACCTGCGCCGCGGTAACCCAGATCGATACATGCCTGCACGCAACGGGCCTGCACTTCAGCGCGGGCCTTTTCGTCGATACCGGGTGCCGGTGCTTCTTCAATGATTTTCTGGTGACGACGCTGCAAAGAGCAGTCGCGGTCGCCCAGATGAATGGCATGCCCCTGGCCATCAGACAACACCTGCACTTCGACGTGGCGAGGGTTGGTGAGGAATTTTTCCAGGTAGACCATCGGGTTGCCGAAGGCAGCCCCTGCTTCGGTGCGGGTGAGCTTGATTGACTTGATCAACTCGGCTTCATCGTGCACTACACGCATGCCGCGCCCACCGCCACCGCCAGCCGCTTTGATGATAACCGGGTAGCCGACGCGTTGACCGATGCGCAGGCACTCTTCATCGTCATTTTCCGGTAGCGGGCCGTCTGAGCCAGGCACAGTTGGTACACCGGTCGCCTTCATGGAAGCAATGGCCGATACTTTATCGCCCATCAGGCGAATAACCTCAGCACTGGGGCCGATGAAGGTAAAGCCGGAATTCTCGATCTGCTCGGCGAAGTCGGCATTCTCAGCCAAGAAGCCATAGCCGGGATGAATGCCATCGGCTCCGGTGACTTCGGCCGCGCTGATGATTGCGGGAATGTTCAGGTAGGAGTCAGTTGCACTGGGTGGGCCGATACAGACGGTTTCGTCCGCCATGGCCAGGTGCATCAGCTCGCGGTCAGCGGTGGAGTGCACCGCTACGGTCTTCAACCCCAGCTCCTTGCATGCGCGAATAACGCGCAATGCAATTTCACCACGGTTGGCTATTAGTACTTTATGCATCGAAGGCTCCGGGCCGGGCTCAGGCGATGCTGAACAGGGGTTGATCGAATTCCACCGGCTGGCCGTCATCTGCCAGGATGGACTGAACCACGCCGCTCTTGTCGGCTTCAATGTGGTTCATCATTTTCATGGCTTCGACAATGCACAGCACGTCGCCAGCTTTGACGCTCTGGCCTACTTCAACGAAAGAGGCAGCGGCCGGTGAGGGCGAGCGATAGAAAGTGCCGACCATGGGCGAACGTACCAGATGACCGGATGGCTCTGCCGGTGCTGCTTCTACAGCAGGTGCAGCTGGCGCGGCGGCAGCTGCTGGAGCAGGTGCGGCTGCAACCGGCGGTGCGGCGTAATACTGTGGTGCAGCGGGTTGCTGGCTGTGGCGGCTAATGCGAACGGATTCTTCACCTTCGTGAATTTCCAGCTCGTCGATGCCGGACTCTTCCAGAAGCTCGATTAGTTTTTTGACTTTGCGAATATCCATTGATGCTTGCACTCCAGAGCAGGGTTAATCGTATTCAGGATTGTTCTATTTTGTGTATTGCTGCCTGCAGGGCCAATTCGTAGCCCTGGGCGCCCAACCCGCAAATCACGCCTTCGGCAACGTCCGAAAAATAGGAGTGATGACGGAAAGGTTCGCGTTTATACACGTTGGATAAGTGAACTTCGATAAATGGGATGCTCACTGCGAGCAATGCGTCACGTATTGCGACACTTGTGTGTGTAAACGCGGCTGGATTGATCAGGATGAAGTCGATGGCCTCATCGCCGGCGGCGTGAATACGCTCGATCAATTCATGCTCGGCGTTGCTTTGCAGGCTCAGCAGATGGTGGCCGCGTTGGCTGGCAAATTCGCGCAGATGCTGGTTGATCTGCTCCAGCGTAGTGGCGCCATAAACACCGGGCTCGCGGGTGCCGAGGCGATTGAGGTTGGGTCCATGCAGGACCAGTATGCTGGCCATTAACGTTGATTCCGTTGCTGAGTCCGTGTGACTAGGCAGTCAGTGAGTTAGTCGGCAGTTTGCCGGAAACGGATTGCACTGTCCATAACCTGAAGGTTAGCACCAAATGCCAGCATGATGCCTGCATTAAGGCGTAATGTTGCTGGGACGCGCCTGTTGCAGTACATGCATGAATTCAGCTTTGTTTATCTCGCCCTGAATTCGCAGGCCTGTCAGTTCGCTACCCGAAGGGGTGAAGAAGAGGTAGGCCGGAGGGCCAAAGAGCTGGTGGTCAGTGAGCCAGGCGCGTTGTGCTTCTGTGTTGTCAGTCAGGTCGAGCTTGATTCGGGCATGATCCTTCATCGCCTCGCGCACGTCCGGCTGACTCAAGATCTCGCGCTCCATGACTTTGCAGCTGATGCACCAGTCAGCATAAACGTCGATGATGGCCGGCTGTTGTTGCGCGGCCGCAGTGCGCAACGCTTGGTCGAGCTGCGCAGGGTCGTCGACAGTGACGAACCAGTCAGTACTGACTTTATTGTCTGAGGCTCCGCTGAAAGGCTGTAACGGGCGCAGTGGGTCTTCACCGCCGGCGAGCGCGCCGAATAGCGCGGCGCTGGCATAGAGTGCTACCAGTAGGGCGAGCGTGCGTCGCAGGTGGTTGCCATGGTCGGCGCTGAATAAGCCGATACGTACGGCCAAACCGGCAGCGAGCGCCGCCCAGAGCGCCAAGCTCAGAGTGCCTGGCAGTAAGCGTTCCAGCAGCCAGATAGCGACTGCGAGCAAACCAAAGCCAAACAGGTGTTTCACCGTGTTCAGCCACGGGCCGGAGCGTGGCAATAAGGCGCTGCCAAACAGGGCGACCAGTAGCAATGGAACGCCCATGCCCAAGCCGAGAGCGAAGAGTTTGAAGCCACCGCCCAGCGCATCGCCGGTAGTGCTGATGTAGACGAGTGCGCCAGCCAGCGGTGCCGAGATACAGGGTGATACCACCAAGGTGGATAGCACGCCCATGCTTGCCGCTCCGGCCAGCGAGCCACCCTGGGTACGGTGATGCATACGCTCAAGGGGCTCGCGCAGAAAACGCGGAAGGTTGAGATCAAAGTGACCGAACATGGCCAGGGCAAAGAGGGCAAAGAAGGCGGCGAAAGCGCCGAGAACCCAAGGCGACTGCAGGCGGGCTTGTATATTCAGCGCTGCACCGAAGCTGCCAATCAGGGCACCAACAATGGCTAGCGTGACTGCCATGCCGAGCACATAGGCCAGCGCCAGGGTAAGTGCGCGGCCACGGCTGATGCTTGCGCGTCCCAACACGAGGCTCGACAAAATGGGCAGCATGGGTAGTACGCAGGGAGTGAATGTCAGCCCCAGACCCGCGACAAAAAACAGCAGCAAGGCCAGTCCGCCGGATTCCTGGTCCAGGAGTTGGCTAAAGCCGATTGTTGTCACCCTTGAGTCAGAGGTACTGGCGGCGCCGGAGTCCGGCAGCTCCAGGGTAACGACTTCGGGTGGGTAGCAGAGTCCGGCGTCTGCGCAGCCCTGAAAGCCCACAGTGAGTTGATTGGCGCCTGCTGCCAGCGCACTGACGTCGAGCACTACCTCAAGCTGGTTGTAATACACCTCTACGTCGCCAAAGAACTCGTCAGTTTTGTGCTTTCCCTCGGGTAGCTGGGGCGTCAGCTCCACGCCGTGCAGGGTAAAATGCAGACGGTGGCGATAGAGGTAGTAGCCGGGGGCTATATCGAATATGACGCGAATCTGCTGGTTGTTGGCATCCAGCAAACCGGGTCGAAAGGCTTCATGTACCGGCAGGAAGTCGGCCTGGTTGCTGCTGCCTTGAAAGGAGCTGGTCAGCGAGCCAGAGGCGTTGCTGGATGTGTTCGGGAACGCTGCCTGCGCGTTGCCCGCTACTAGCAGACACAGCAGGATGAAAAAACGGAACAGTCGCATCGTGCACCCGGCCAAATAAGGGACAGCCATCATAATGGCTGGTTGGTCCGGGGGAAAGGGCGGGTGGCCGCGCGCGCTGAAGGATTCGTTGCTGAATCCTTCAGCGCTCAGATTTTAAACCCGGATACGGCAGATACCAGGGCATCACTGCGCAGGCCGATCTGCTGAGTGTGCTTTTGGGTCTCGCCCACCATGCTCAGGTTTTGCTCGGTTAGCTGGCGAATTTGCTGGCTGTTTTCACGGATGGTGCGCACCTGGTCTGACTGGGTATCAGTGTGGTTTGCGATGTGCTCGGCTAGTTCGCTGATGCGCAGTATTACGCGCACGATGTTATTCAGGGCGGCTTCTGCACGCTGGCCCTGTTGGGCAGTATGTTGGGCGTGTTGTACCTGCGCGGTCATTTGCCTGGCTGATTGCCGGGCGACCTTTTGCAGGCTCTCAATCAACTGTTGGATTTCCTGGGTGGAGCCGGCTGTGCGTCTGGCCAGTTGCCTGACCTCGTCGGCAACCACGGCAAAGCCACGGCCCGCGTCACCGGCACGCGCGGCCTCAATGGCAGCATTCAGCGCCAATAGATTGGTTTGCTCTGCGATTCCCTGAATGACCTGCAGCACGCTGCCTATGGTCTCGGATTCGCTGACCATACGATCAATCGTACTCGCAGTGGCTTCCACGTCACCGACCAGCTGCTGCATTTGGACGATGGTGCCGCCAATAACTTCTTGGCCATCATGCACCTCCTGGTTGGCGGAGCGGGCCAGTTCGGCACTCTCGGCAGCGCTAGTCGCTACCAAGCGTACAGCGTCCTCCATGCTGCCAATATCCTGCGTTATCTCCTGAGTGTCCCGTTGTTGCTGAGCCGCGCGGTCATGGGTTGCGGCAGAGAGCTGCTGCAAATGCAAGCTGGTGCCGCTCAACGCCTCAGCCTGCTGATTGATTGTGGTGACCAAGTTGATCAGGTAGCTGCGTAGTTGGTTGGCCGAGAGCTCCAGCTGCACCAGTTCGCTGGTTTTGCTCTGGGTTTGTACCGGTTCGCGCAAGTCGCCGCTGGCGAAGGTAGTCAGCGCTGGTGCGAAATGGTTTATGGCGCGAGCGACAGAGCGCTGGATGTGGTCGATGATGAGTGCAATGACAATAATAAGAGCGATGATGGCAAGCTGCACATTACGTATCTGATGAGTAATGCTGTCGCGTTCGGCCGTCAGCGCCGGACGGATAAGGTCGGCGCCTTCCTGCAGCTTGGTGATTTGCTGGCGGGTTATGTCCTGTAGTCTGGCGCGCTGTGCAATCAACTCGCCGGTGCGCTCAAGCTCAGTGGGATATCGTGCCAGCAGGGAGGTCAACGCCCTTTTGTAGTCTTCTCCGGGGTCGCTCTGGGTGCTTTTGACGCTACTGTCTATGCCCAGCAGGGAGGCGAAGGGGTCTTGGTTGTCATCGCTTTCGCTAACGACGCCCAGCAGTGGCAAGGTCTGAAGCTCTTGCACCTCTTTCTGTGCTCCGGCTATCAGGCGCTTCAGGTTCTCAAGCAGCGATGGGTCGTCCTGACTGAACAGGCGTGCGCGGGCCAGGCTGATGCGCAGCAGGTCGTGCTGCAGATTATCCAGTATTCTGATGTAGTTCAGCGCCTGTCGGTTGTTTTCCAGCGCGCTAGCATTGGCGTAAAGGGTCAGGTTGTGTAGTTCGCCCAGTATTTCCCGTTCGGCCTGCACCAGCAAGGCTTGTGGGTCGCCGGCCAGCTTGCCCACGGCGAGCAGGTCGCCACCGACAAATGTGGTGAAATCGGCAAGCGGTTGTTCCAGTGGCTGGCGGATGCGGGCAGGCAACTGCAGGAGGCTGTTTGCCAGTTCGGTCGCGGTGTTTTGCGCCTGCTGATGACGCAATGCATCACCGCTGCGGCGGTAAGCTTCGGTGTCGCGCTGCAGGCTTTGTACTTGAGCGACTATATTCAAGTAGGTGTCCATCAGCCCGTAGGGTGCTTTCAGCGCGTTTTGTGACCACCAGAGGCTTGCGCCTAGGGCTATACCTACAGCGACTAGCAATCCGGTGTTAAGAAAGGTGAGTGTTTTTAGGCGCATGGCAGACCCGCTGATGCTGGAGTGGGGATGGGCGAGCCTGCGAGCATAATGTCATTTGTGTTGCAGATTGATGAATGATGGCTATATGCCTTGCTTGTTCGGCGGTCGTACTGGCCTCGCCCGCATCCGCCCGTGATATGCTGGGTGCAGATTTGAAACAGGAGTGCAGACATGAGATTCGGAAAGCGCACGGAGCTGAGTGGCGATAGCAGCATGACCGGTTCGATGGTCGGTAAGATCGTTTTGGTGGTCCTGCTGGTATATCTGCTGATATGCCTGGTGGTAGGTTGGTATTGGAGTCGTGAACCTGATCTCGGCCCCTTGGTTGCCAGTCCCGAGCAAAACCAGATGGTGACCGGGGAGTACACCGCGCGCACGCTGGACTCGCTTATGGTTGAATTGTTGAATAAACCCGGCGGCTATCTCAGTAATGATCGTTTTCCACCCGGACTATGGCTCGACAATATGCCGAGCTGGGAGTTTGGGGTGCTGGTTCAGGTGCGTGATATGAGTCGTGCGCTGCGCCGAGATATGGCGCGCTCGCAGTCGCAGTCGACTGAGGATGCCAATCTGGCCAAGGCAGAGCCTCTGTTCAGCACCAATAACAACCGCTGGATGTTTCCCTCCAGCGAGAGCGAATACCGCAAGGGCATGAAGGAGCTGGAAAGCTATATCACCCGTCTGCACCAGGGCGATGCTCAGTTTTACGCCCGTGCCGACAACTTGGCTAGCTGGGTGGGTGATGTCAGCACTCGGCTGGGGTCATTGTCACAGCGGCTGTCCGCCAGTGTCGGACGTGCACCTTTGATCGAAGGCGGTAAGTTGGGCAACACCACACCTTGGTTGGAAATCGACGATGTGTTCTATGAGGCGCGCGGTACCTCATGGGCGCTGGTCTATTTGCTGCGTGCGGTCGAGCATGATTTTCACGACGTGCTGGCGAAAAAGAATGCGTTGATCAGCCTGCAACAGATTATTCGTGATCTGGAAGCAACTCAGGAGACGCTGTGGAGTCCGATGGTGCTGAACGGTGGCGGCTTCGGTGTACTGGCAAACCATTCACTGGTAATGGCTAATTACTTGTCACGCGCAAACGCAGCGATGATCGACCTGCGTCGGTTGCTTGAACAGGGCTAGTCAGTGAATAAATCGGCAATAGAGGCTTATCTCGCGGCATCTGCGGCGGAGCTCGTAACCTATGTTGACGAGAACGACCGGCCGCTAGGTGCAGTGAGTCGTGGTGACGCGCAGGTGCGCGGGCTAATTACCCGCTGCACCTTTATTTTTGTATTCAATTCCAGTGGCCAGCTCTGCCTGCATCAACGTACCAACCACAAGCGTTTGTATCCGGGTTTCTGGGATGTGGCGGCAGGTGGTGTGGTGGCAGCGGGTGAGAGTTATGCGCAAGGCGCTGAACGGGAGTTGGCTGAAGAATTGGGCGTGTTTGGTGTCGAGTTGACCGAGCACCTGCGCTTTTATTTCGAATCCTCCGACAGCCGGCTTTGGGCGGGTGTGTTCAGCTGTTGCTGGGACGGTCCTTTGGTTTTGCAGCCTGAAGAAGTGCAGGATGTGCGCTGGATAGATCCGCATAGTCAATGGCAGCGTGACGGCGAACAGTATGCGCCAGACTCGCTGGATGCCCTGCAGCGGTTGCTGAAACAAATTTCTGTGGAATAGCATGATGAAAAAGAATGGCCTGCAGGCCTTGGGTGGCCTGGTCTACTCAACCGAGACCGGACGTATGTGTCCGGATTGCAGCCAGCCCCAGGCTGAGTGCCGTTGCGCCGAGCCGGCCGTGCCGGAGGGCGATGGTGTTGTGCGTGTGCGGCGCGAGACCAAGGGGCGTGGTGGTAAGACCGTTACCAGTGTGTCGGGTGTGCTGCTCGATTCTGATGAGCTGAAAACACTGGCAAAGAAGCTAAAGAATCGCTGTGGCTGTGGTGGTTCGGTCAAGGATGGTGTGATCGAAATTCAGGGAGACAAGGCCGAGTTACTGGTTGAGTTACTGACGCTCGAGGGGTTCAGGGTTAAGCGAGCCGGTGGCTAGCGCGTGGTGCAGCACGGTACCCTATTGACGCTATGGCGCGATATGCCTACCCACAAACGGGTCTGGGCTATCGCGCTGCCGATGATACTGTCCAATATCAGCGTGCCCCTGGTTGGCCTGGTTGATACGGCGGTTGTCGGCCACCTTGACGGTGCCCACTTTCTTGGCGGTGTGGCCGTTGGTAGTACTCTTTTTACGTTCGTTCTGTGGGCTGCCGGCTTTCTTCGTATGGGCACTACCGGCTTCGCCGCGCAGGCCTGTGGTGCGGAAGATGGCACGACGCTGCGCCGCGTGCTGCTTCAGCCGCTCTGGTTGGGGGGGCTGATCTCTCTGGCTGTTTGGCTGTTGCAACAGCCATTGATTGATATGGGGCTGTATTTTCTGGATAGCAGCCAGGCGCTGCTCGATCAAGCGCGGCTTTACGTCGGCATCCGGCTTTACAGTCTACCCGCTGCTCTGGCCAACTTTGTTTTGATTGGCTGGTTTATTGGCGCTCAGAATAGTCGCTTCCCGTTTTTACTTCTGCTTGCGGTCAACCTGAGTAACGTGCTGCTGGATCTGCTGCTGGTAGTCGTCTTGCAATGGGGTGTGGCCGGCGCGGCTTGGGCTACGGTGTTTAGCGACTATCTCGGCCTGCTGCTGGGGCTTTTTCTGTTGCGTCCAGTCCTGTTGCGTTACCCGGGCCGGTTTGCCTGGCTGCAGGCGCTGCGTTTACAAGGTGCTGCGCCGTTGATTCGCGTAAATCGCGATATTCTCATTCGCACCTTGGCGCTGGAGTCGGTTTTCTATCTGTTAGTTGTACAGGGCGCGCGGTTGGGTGACGAAATGGTTGCCGCCAACGCGGTGCTGCTTAATTTTCTTTTGCTGACCTCGCATGGCCTTGATGGATTGGCTCACGCGCTGGAAGCCTTGGGTGGACATGCGCTTGGTCGGCGAGATCCACAAGCACTGCGCAAGGTGTTGGTGGTGGCGACGTTATGGTCGTTGGTGCTCAGTTGCATTTTTGTGCTGCTGTTTCTACTGTTTGGTCAGGCTATCATCAGCTTGCTTACCGATTTGCCTGACGTCAGGCGCCAGGCGTCGATATACCTCCCTTGGATGGCGGTTATGCCGCTAGCAGCTGTGTGGAGCTATTTGTTGGATGGCTTGTTTATCGGCGCTTCTCGTGCACGCGCCATGCGTAACGCTATGCTGGCAGCGCTGCTGCTTTACCTGCCATTGGCCTGGAGTCTTCAAGGACTGGGCAACCATGGCGTATGGCTAGGCTTTTTCTGTTTCATGTGGCTGCGTTCGATACTGCTGGGGGGCTGGTTTGTTTATCTGTGGCGGCGCGATCGCTGGATAGTCTGATACTCACAGCGGTGATTGGCTGATGAGAGGCTATGCTATGGGTACTAGAGGAGCTATTGATAATTGAGCCTGATCTACCTGCTGATGAAGTGTCGCGGCTGGCCGCGCTGCACGAACTCTTCTTGCTGGACACGCCGCCGGATCCTTATGTGGACGCCTTGTTGCGTATTGCCAAAAGTGCGTTTGGGGTAAGGAGCGTGTTGGTCAGCCTGATAGACTCTGAACGGCAATGGTACAAGTCTCGTATCGGTATTCTTTCTCTGGAAGGTCCCAGGTCTACCTCTTTTTGCGGGCACGTTATCCTCAGCGATGAGCTCATGGTGGTTAACGATGCGCTGCAGGATGTTCGCTTTGCCGACAACCCGATGGTCGTCGGACCGCCTGAAGTGCGTTTCTATGCCGGTATGCCCTTGCATGCGCGGGATGGTAGTCGTATTGGCACCTTTTGCCTGAATGACCCCCAGCCGCATACGCTGACGGATGAGCAGATGCCGCTAATGAAAGACTTTGCGAAGCTGATAGAGGGGCTTTTTGCCGCACATCAGCTCAGGTTCGAAAAGCAGGGATTGCTGGAGGCTTTGGGTCATGCGGAAAGACGAGCCTTGATTGATCCCCTGACACAGCTGTGGAATCGTCAGGCGCTGCAGCAGATTTCGCCTTCATGGCACCGACGGGCTGTTCGTGACTCTTTGCAGGTGGGCTTTATTTACGGCGACCTGGATTTTTTCAAGCGGATAAACGATGAGCATGGCCATGGTATCGGCGATGACGTTTTAGTGCAGGCGGGGCAGCGCTTGACTGCGGCGATAAGGCCCGACGACGTTGCATTTCGCCTGGGTGGTGAGGAGCTTGGGGTATTGGCGCTGGTCGAGAGTCAAACGGAACTGGTTGCCATTGCTGAGCGCGTTCGGAAGGCTTTTTGCGACAGTGAGTTTGTCGTGGACGGGCAGCGTCTTGCGGTCACCATCAGCCTGGGAACAGCGATTGGTAGCGATCCGCTTGCGGATGATATTGACGACCTGGTCGAGCGCGCTGACGCGGCACTCTATGCTGCTAAAGGTAATGGGCGCAACCGTGTGGAGAACGGCTAATGGGGTGCTGGTTTTAGCCACCAATGCAGATAGCGGCCAAGGTGACTATAGGCCGGGTGTTGGCTGTAATGCAGCTCCTGATCTATCAGGTCTTCGAGACTGGACTGGCTCTTGAATGGCTCGGGCATATAGTCATAGAAAACACGTACACCGCTACTATTCTTAATCGTTAGCTGTGCCGCCGAACTCCAGAGGGCCATTTCACGCGGGTCGAGTGGTTGCTGCGGGGTCAGGCTGCGCTTCCCCTGCCCAGCCAGCTGGTTGGCCCTTAACTTATGGAATTGGCCCTTGATCAGGTTCTTGTAGGCCAGCGCGTCACGGTTGTAGAAAGCCAGTGAAATAGCGCCTGATGGTGCGACTAGCTGCGAAAGCAGCTGCAGAGCGGCGGCGGGGTCGGCTAACCATTCCAGTACCGCATGGCAGATTACCAAGTCGTACTGCTCTGAACGTTGCGGTAGTGCCTGCAGTGGCAATTGCAGATAAGTAACATTGGACGCGGCTGTTATCGACTCGAGCCTTTCGCGGGTAGCCTCGAGCATTTCCTGTGAGGGCTCACTGACCGTTAGGTGATGTCCGCGCACCAGCAACCACTCGCTGACATGGCCCAGGCCCGCGCCTACATCCAGGATGCGCAGCGGCCGGTCATTGCAGCTCAGCCCCTGCATCCATTGCTCAAGGTCGCGGGTCAGCACCGCAAGGCGAATAGCGCCTTTGGGGCTGGCGTAGATTTTGCGCGCAAAGTGAGCGCCAATCTGATCGAAGTAACGGTCGGTCATGCAGGTAATCCGGGCAGAGGGGATACAAGGCTGATGCACGGGCATAAAAAAAGCCAGCTTGTGGCCGGCTTTTTAACAGGGCGAAACGCTTATTTTTGGTAAGCGTTTACAGCCTTAACAATTTCCGCACGGGCTTCGTCGGCGTTGCCCCAGCGGTCAATCTTGACCCACTTGCCTGCTTCCAGATCTTTGTAGTGTTCAAAGAAGTGCTTGATCTGTTGGATCAGCAGCTCAGGCAGATCAGTGTATTCTTTAATATCACGGTACTGAGTGCTCAGTTTGTCGTGAGGTACCGCGATTACCTTGGCATCGCCACCACCATCATCGGTCATGTGCAGCACGCCAACCGGGCGCGCGCGAATGACAGCGCCTGGCGCAACGGGATGCGGAGTAACCACTAGCACGTCGAGCGGGTCGCCGTCGTCGGCCAGAGTATTGGGGATGTAGCCATAGTTCGCCGGGTAAAACATCGGCGTCGCCATGAAACGGTCAACGAACAGCGTGCTGCTGTCCTTGTCGATCTCATATTTGATCGGCGCGTGATTGGCTGGAATTTCAATGGCGACGTAAATGTCGTTGGGAATGTCTTTGCCTGCGGGGATCTGGTCGTAGCTCATGGTTTACCTGATTCGGCCATAGTTGAAAACTGGCCGGCATTATAGGCGCTTAGGCCGACGATACCAAGCAAAACCCAGTGTACCTTGGTCTTAGACGAGCAAATGCTCGCGCGAGACATCGGCCGGCCATGATTGCTTCCGGCCGACGGTTCTCAGCTGAGTTTGAGCGCGAAATACATGAAGTCGTGATCATTACTAAAGCCGAGGGAGCGATACAGACTTTGCGCCGCCATATTATCTTCGCCGGTCATGACCGTCATGCGATCAACGCCCGCCGCTTTGGCCAATTCCTTGGCATGGTTGATCAGTCGGTCAGCAACCAGCTGCCGGCGCGCCTCTTCGGTGACATAGATGCCTTTGAGGACCCAGGCTGCCGAGAGCGTCAGCGCCGAGAAGCTGGGAATGAACTGGCAGAATCCGATGGCTTTGCCGGTGTCTTCGTCCTCTGCTATCAGGATGATCGCCTGCTCGTGTATCAACCTGGCTTCCAAAAAGCGGCGTGAGGCTTCGGGCTTGGGCAGTTGCCCGTAATATTCGCGGTACTTGATGAACAGGGGCGTTATTTCATCTAGGCGGTCTACATCTGCCTGAATTATGCGCATACGGTTACCCACAATTGGTCATTAAATGGCTATGAGGTTTTCTTTGGTCGATCACTTCATCCTGCATCAGCATGAGACAATCTGCAATCAGGCACCCAAAAAAAACCGCCGCACCCAAAGCGGGTTGCGGCGGTTTTTTACGCAAAGACGTTAAACCGTGAAGGGGGGCAGCTTTTTAGCGACCGTTTGGCGCTTGAGCGTAACGTAATGCGGCATACCGTTTTTGAATGGCGGGAAGTCTTCACCTTGAATTAATGGCGAGAGATAGTCTCGGCAGGCCTGGGTAATATGGAAGCCGTCCTCGGTGATGAAGTCACGGGGCATAAACTTCTCAACGTTGGCCACATCTTTCAGTGGTGCTTCGATGATATCCCATTCGTAAGGCGCGTCCTGCAAGCGTCGAATCGCCGGCATGATCGAATTTTTGCCTTCTAGCGCGATCTTCACTGCGGCCTGACCCAATGCGTAAGCCTGGTCCACATCTACCTTGGAAGCGATATGGCGCGCTGAGCGCTGCAAGTAGTCTGCTACCGCCCAGTGATATTTATAGCCCAGTTCTTCTTGTACCAGTTTGGCGATGGTGGGGGCTACGCCGCCCAATTGAGCATGACCGAAAGCATCGGTCAGGCCGGACTCGGAGAGGAACTTGCCAGCACTATTCTTGATACCTTCAGATACGCCGATAACGCAGTAGCCGTGATTTTTTACGCACTCGTCGACGCGAGCAAGAAACGCGGCCTGGTCGAATTCGATTTCCGGGAATAGCAGAATGTGTGGCGGCTGACCTTCGCCTTCATTAGCCAGGCCGCAGGCGGCGGTAATCCAGCCGGCATGGCGGCCCATGACTTCAAGGATGAACACCTTGGTCGAGGTGGCGGCCATTGACGCAACGTCAAAGCCTGCTTCGCGAATAGAGGTGGCTACGTACTTGGCAACGGAGCCAAAACCGGGGCAGCAGTCGGTAATTGGCAGATCGTTGTCGACGGTCTTGGGTACGTGGATGGCCTGGATTGGGTAGCCCAGGGTCTCCGCTAACTGGGAAACTTTGAGGCAGGTGTCGGCTGAGTCGCCACCGCCGTTATAAAAGAAGTAGCCGATATTGTGGGCTTTGAATACCTCGATCAGACGTTCGTACTCGGCACGATTGGCTTCCAGGCTTTTCAGTTTGTAACGGCAAGAGCCAAAGGCGCCAGACGGGGTGTGACGCAGGGCGGCGATATCGTCTACCGACTCCAGGCTGGTATCAATGAGCTCTTCGGTCAAGGCGCCGATGATGCCATTGCGACCGGCGTAGACCGTGCCAATCTGGTCGGGGTGTTGGCGGGCTGTTTCGATCACGCCAGCGGCAGATGCATTGATAACAGCGGTAACACCGCCCGACTGGGCATAAAAAGCGTTCTTGACGGTCATGCGTACTCCATGTGTAGAGACTAAAAAGATGTTTGCCGCAGGTCCGTTGCTTCGACGCGCCTCTGGGCGCGGCGTAGTAACTGCGTAAAGCGGTGCGGACAGATGGGCGAATGATAGCCCAAAGCCGTCCCGGTTGCATGACAATCAGGCTGTAACCCCTGCCACTTGGCCGGTCGTGATAGTATCGGCCAATAAACAGTGTGGCGCTCAAAGGCGCAACTTTCTCGGCCCTGCGACTGTCTGTGTTGCGGGTTGTCGATCGATCAAAAGGGTACAAGGCCTAATCAATGCATCTGCACATTCTGGGTATCTGCGGTACGTTTATGGGCTCGCTGGCGCTGCTGGCGCGCGAGCTGGGGCATCAGGTGAGTGGCTCGGATGCCAATGTGTATCCGCCGATGAGTACCCAGTTGGAGGCGCAGGGTATTGCCTTGCAGGAAGGTTATGATCCGGCCCACCTGCAGCCGGCGCCAGACCTGGTGATTGTCGGCAATGCCATGAGTCGGGGTAATCCGGCAGTCGAGTACATGCTGGATAAAGGTATGCCCTACGTCTCGGGGCCTGAGTGGCTGGCGCGTTATGTGCTGCAGGAGCGCTGGGTATTGGCGGTCGCCGGCACTCATGGCAAGACGTCTACTGCGAGCTTGCTGGCCTGGTTGCTGGAAGATGCGGGCATGGCGCCGGGCTTTCTGATTGGGGGAGTGCCGCAAAATTTTGGTCTCTCGGCACGGCTGGGCGATACGCCGTTTTTCGTGGTGGAGGCTGATGAATATGACAGCGCCTTCTTTGATAAGCGCTCCAAGTTCGTCCATTACCGCCCGCGTACCGCGATCCTGAATAATCTTGAGTTCGATCATGCGGATATCTTTCCTGATTTGGCAGCGATTGAACGCCAGTTCCATCATCTGGTCAGAACGGTACCGGCTTGCGGGCTGATTATTCGCCCGCAAGGGGTGGCGGCGCTGGATCGAGTGATTGCAATGGGTTGTTGGACACCGTGCCAAACAACCGGCGATGACGGCAATTGGCAGGCGAAGTTATTAAAAGCGGATGGCTCGCAGTTTGAGGTTTGGTTGGACGGCGAGCTGCAGGGTGTCGCTGAATGGCAGCAAACCGGCCAACACAGCGTAGCCAACGCGCTTTCTGCGCTGGCGGCCGCGCGGCACGTGGGCGTTACGCCGGCGCAGGGTATTGCATCACTGGCCGGTTTTCGTAACGCCAAGCGACGCATGGAAAAACTGGCGGAAATCAACGAAATCACCGTTTACGATGACTTCGCGCACCATCCTACGGCCATCGCGACGACACTCGCTGGCTTGCGTGCGCAGATCGGTGATCAGCGCCTGATCGCGATTATCGAGCCGCGCTCCAATACCATGCGCCTGGGCAGCCACATGCAGGCGCTGCCGGCTAGTGTAAGTGATGCCAGCGAGGTGATCTGGTATCAGCCTGCTGGCCTGGATTGGTCGCTCGAGCCGGTGGTGCAGGCTAGTCCGGTGCCGGCGCAGGTGATGACCGATCTGGATGCCATCGTGCAGCAGGTAGTCGATAGCGCTACGCCGCAGACACGCATCGTCATCATGAGTAATGGCGGCTTTGGTGGTATTCATCAGAAACTGGTACAAGCCCTGGAGGTTCGTCATGGTTGAGCGGGTAACGCTGGCGGTGACGGGCGCTTCTGGTGCGCAGTACGCAATGCGATTACTGGAGTGCCTGGTACAAGCAGGTGTGGAGGTTTCGTTTCTTATATCGCAGGCCGCGCAACTGGTTGTGGCTACCGAGACAGAGTGGCAGTTGCCCGCCAAGCCACAGGCTCTGCAAGCTTTCTTAGTTGAGCGCTTTGCCGCCAAGCCGGGACAGATCAGGGTATATGGCAAGCAGGACTGGATGGCTCCGGTTGCCTCTGGGTCGGGCGCGCCGAGCGCCATGGTGGTATGCCCTTGTTCCACCGGGTCGTTGTCGGCGATCGCGACCGGCGCGAGCAATAATCTGATCGAACGCGCGGCAGACGTGGCTTTGAAAGAGCGGCGTAAGTTGATTCTGGTGCCGCGTGAAGCGCCGTTCTCAACTATTCACCTTGAGCACATGCTCAAGCTTAGCCAGATGGGGGCGGTCATTCTTCCGGCCAGTCCGGGCTTCTACCATAACCCAGCTTCGGTGGCTGATTTGGTCGATTTCGTGGTTGCGCGCATTCTCAATCAACTGGATATCCCCCAGCAGTTGCTTGCTCGGTGGGGTGAATGATGCGGGATGCAATGTGAGCGAGCTAAAGATTGCGCTAAATGGTGTCGTTGTTCTTTTGGCGGCAGGGTTGCCACTGACGACATGGGCGGCGGATAGCCGGGATGTGCAGGACGCTTTCTGGAGCGTGCAAACTAGTGTTTACACGGTGCATTATTCGCCCGATCCGGACCATAATAACCATCAGCAGTTGATCGGCTTGGAGCGACATCTGCCTGACGCCACTTTGTGGGGAGCGGCAACCTTTAAACACTCTTTTGGTGAGCGCGCCAACTATGTTTATTACGGTAAGCGTTTCGCACTAGGGCAGTCAGCATTTCACCTGAAACTGACGGGCGGACTGCTGGAAGGTTACAAGGGCGAGTACAGAGACAAGATTCCACTCAACCGTTTTGGTGTTGCGCCGGTGATTATCCCTTCCCTGGAGGCTACTTATGGCCGAGTTTCGAGTGACGTGGTGTTGCTTGGTGCGGCTGCCGCCATGGTGACGGTTAGCTTCAAGCTTTGAATGTGGGCCGGAGCCGCTATCGCTAGATAGGCGGGTCCGGCCACAATGGCGGGGGTTAGACGAAATACAGCGACAACCCTTCAGAAATGAAGGCGGGCTTGTCCACGCCTTCAATCTCCAGTGTGTTGCGTGCTTTCATCAGCCACTGCCCTGGATTCTTCTCGGTGACATCGATAATGGTCGTGTGCAGGCGAACGCGCGAGCCAACACGTACTGGCTGGATAAAACGCAGGCTATCCATCCCGTAGTTGACGGCCATTTTTAGACCCTCGGGACGAGGCATCAGGCCTGCTGACAGGGCTGGCAACAATGATAGAGACAGAAAGCCGTGGGCGATGGTGCCGCCAAACGGGGTTTGTTTGGCCTTTTCTTCATCGATGTGGATGAACTGATGGTCGCCGGTGCATTCGGCAAACTGGTTTACCCGCTCCTGATCGATTTGCAGCCATTCCGAATGACCCATGTCCTTGCCGATCAATGAAGTAAGTTCGCTAACTGGTATTGCTGTCATGGCGTTCTCCGTGACTCTTATTGTGGCCCACGTGGGGTGTGCGTACCTGCCCGCTGCAATGCTAATCTGCGGTTGCGAGCGTTTCCGGGTGAATGGTTGCAAGCCCCGGGGTAGGGGTCAATCTACTGCGGCCTTATATTGGTTTGCTGAATGATTCAACCTTCCTTCGGCAGGCTATGCCCGTATAGGCAAGATGACAAGAGGATTGCATGAGCGATAAAACTGCATTGTTCCCGTTAAAAACCGTGTTATTGCCTGGTTGTACTCTCGACCTGCAATTGTTCGAGGCGCGCTATCTGGATATGGTCAGTCGCTGCTTTAAGGCTGGCGAAGGGTTTGTTGTGGTTGCCCTGGAGAAAGGCCCTGAGTCGGGGACGGGTGACCTGCGCTTCAGTGCTTTGGGGTGTGAGGCGCAGATAGTGGATTTTCAGCAGCGTGATAACGGTCTGTTGGGTATACGTGTAGTGGGCGGTCGGCGGGCGCAGGTTAGCCAGGTCGAAGTAGCTGCTGATGGTCTGGTTCAGGCCCAGGTGGACTGGCGTGAAGAGGCAGCAGATCAGCCGCTGAGTCACGCGCACGAAGAGCTGGAGAGTCTGCATGCCACGCTACTGGAGCATCCTGTGGCGACGGATCTTGGGTTGCCACCGATTGGTAGTAGCCTGCAAGCGCTGGCCTATCAATTGGCCTACTTGCTGCCTTTCAGTCTGGACCAGAAGACGCACCTGCTGGCGGTGGACTATCCGCAAGAGCGCCTCGAACAGATCAGTGAATGGCTCGAGGTGCTGCAGGCTTAGCCGGATTGAGTGCGCGCGGTTACCAGAGAACCCAGGCGGCGGCGATAAAAGGCCAACTGGCGATCAGCCAGCGCTGAATTGGAACCAGTCGTGTCATCGGGCTGACGCGCTCCACCAGCCAGCAGGCTAGCAAGCTGGCGCTGATTCCTACGAGTAGGCTGCGCAGCATGTCGAGTGGCAGAAACTGTTGGTGCTCCAGCACATTGCTGGCAATCAGTAGCACCAGCGGCAGCAGGTAGAGCAACCAGGCGCTGCGCACCCAAAAACGCTGATTACGGCTACAATTCACCACCAGAGCGCAGAGTATGGCGGTCAGTAGGGCATTGATGCTGGCCCCGCCGGTGAGGTTTATCAGCCAGGACATTGATAGTGCCAATGCCAATGAGAAGACCTGCATGGCGGCGTGATTCCATCGCCGGGCCAGCAATAGCAAGGCGATAATCGGCACGACGACCAGCAGAACCTGTGGGGTCAATATCAGCGTGTGATTGTCGCCCGGCAGTCGCAGGTGGTCAGCACTGCTGACCAGCGTGCTGTCAAAGATCGCCAGTGCGCGCTGATTCATACCCAAGGTTAGCAGTGAGAGCAGGCAGCAGGCCGCTGCAACCAAACAGCTCCAGCGTTTTTGCAGCTTGAGTACGTAGAGGCAGCAACTGATCAGGATGGCTGCACCGATCAGCAGGCTAAGTGCCTGGCTCCAGAAAAACGGTGGCACAGCCCACTGAGCTGCGCGGCCGGTGGTGTAGCCTGGAATCAGATAAGCCGGTGCCCAGATAAGAGCGGATGTCAGATTAATTGCGATAAAGCGCCAGACCGGCATGTCGAACATCCCGGCGATCATGGGAATGATCGGGCGTATGGGGCCGATGAAGCGACCCAGTACCACGCTAAGCCAGCCATAGCGCCGGAAGAAGCGCTCGCCACCGTCGATCCACTGGGGATTGCGCACGAAAGGACCAAAACCGCGAATACTCTGATGGAAGTAACGGCCAAGAAAGAAGCTGATCAAGTCACCCAGTACGGCACCACTGAAGGCCCACATGACAGCAATCGTCAGTGACATGCCGCCGCCGGCGGCTAGCGCTGAGACGGCGAAGAGTAAAAACACGCCTGGCACCACCAAGCCCGCGACCGCCAGTGATTCGGTAAAAGAAATCAGAAAAATAGCCAGCCCCAGCCATTGCTGATGCTCGGCCAGCCAGCTTGTTAGTTCAACCAGCAAGGGTATCTCCAGAGACCGCGTTTAGCTTTGCCTGTTGCAGGCTCAGTAAACGGTAGTCGCGCTCAGGTTGGCGTGTTCTTCCCCGCGGGTTGCGTGTGCAGTAAGCGGCAAAGTCAGCATCGACAAAGCGGTAGGGTAGGGCTTCGTCGCGGCCGCTGGGTATGCCCAGTCTTGCTGCTTGTACGACTGTTGAGGGCCGATACGCATCGTCCGCGATGAACAGCTGGTTTGGGCAAAATGGCTTGGCGTTCCAGTCGGGCACTTTAATTCCTAAAGCTCGACACAGTAAAGTCTGCCCGGCGCAAAGGCGTTGCTGCGTTCGTTGAGTGCCGTCGCGGTTAGGGTTGAGCTGCTGCATCAGCTCCAGGCTTTTAGCGTCGCTGATAGAATCAACAACCGGGTAGGCTGATTTGATCAATACGCCATTGCCGGCGCCTTCGGCGCTGCAGTTCATGGAGTCGCCACCCCGCGCGTAATACATGTAAATCGTGCCACCCTCCATAAAAAGAGCGCGTCTGGCGTCGGTATAGCCGAGCGAGGCATGGCTGCCTTTTTCTGCTATCAGATACGCCTCGGTTTCAATGATGCGCGCGGACAGCCACCGCCCGTCCATTTGCCTGCGGATTACCTTGCCTAGCAAGTCAACGGCCAGGCTGCGGGCATCTTGCTGAAAGAAGGACGCGGGCAGCGGGTATTCAGGAGCGGGTGGCAAGGGGGTGTTTGGCATGGCGGTTATTCTAGCAGCTCGGGTATTGCAGGTTGAATTAGCCTGACGCTGCAGGATTCGGTAGGGCGGCCCTGTCAAGTGCCCGGTGACCCAGCTATAATGCCGCATTTGCGCAGACAGGTAATGGGTAACAGCATGAGTGCGGAACAGGTGGTCGTTTACATGACCGAGCTGGGGCAGAACGCCAGACGCGCATCGCGGGTCATTGCTCGCGCGACGACAGCGGTCAAAAACGCGGCTTTGCTGGCAACAGTCGATGCGATCGAGGCTGCCAGCGACAGGTTGGTCGCAGCCAACGAACTGGATTTGCAGGCCGGGCGCGATAGCGGTCTTGATGACGCCATGCTGGACCGGCTGGCGCTGACGCCAGCTCGCCTGCAGACGATGATCGAAGGCTTGCGCCAGGTTGCGGCACTGCCAGACCCGGTAGGTGTTATCCGTGATATGAAGTTCCTCCCTTCCGGTATCCAAGTGGGCAAGATGCGTGTGCCGCTGGGGGTGATCGGGATTATTTACGAGTCCCGTCCCAATGTGACCGTAGAAGCGGCCAGTTTGTGCCTGAAATCGGGTAATGCCTGTATTTTACGCGGCGGTTCAGAGTCGATTCACTCCAATCGTGCCATTGCCGAGTGCCTGCGCACTGGACTGGCAGCGGTCGGCTTGCCTGATGAAGTTGTGCAGGTGGTGGAGACCACCGACCGCGCGGCGGTGGGCGCACTGATTACCATGCCGGACTATGTTGACGTGATTGTGCCGCGTGGCGGCAAGGGGCTGATCGAGCGGATCAGTAAAGATGCCCGCGTGCCAGTGATCAAACACCTGGATGGAATTTGTCACGTTTATGTCGACGATCGCGCTGATCTGGATAAGGCTGAAGCCATTGCTATCAATGCCAAGACCCATCGTTACGGCGTATGCAATGCAATGGAAACACTATTGGTACATCAGGCCGTGGCGGCAGAGTTCCTGCCTCGGGTTGCTGCTATCTATGCGGCCAAGGGAGTAGAGCTGCGCGGCTGCCCGCTGAGCTGTGAGCTGTTGCCGCAGGCTGTTGCTGCTACCGAAGAGGACTGGTCCACCGAATATCTGGCGCCGATTCTATCGGTCAAAGTAGTTGCTGATATGGATGCGGCTATTGAGCATATTAATACCTATAGCTCACAGCACACCGATGCCATGGTCTCTGAAGACTTTTCCCGTGCTCGTCGCTTCCTGGCCGAAGTTGATTCCAGTTCGGTGATGATTAACGCATCGACGCGCTTTGCTGATGGTTTTGAGTATGGCCTGGGCGCTGAAATCGGTATCTCTACGGACAAGATTCACGCCCGTGGTCCGGTAGGCCTGGATGGTTTGACCAGCGAGAAGTACGTGGTATTCGGCGACGGCCATATTCGTCAGTGATACGCGGATGAGGAAGCGAATCGGCCTGTTGGGTGGCACTTTTGATCCGGTGCACTTTGGTCATTTGCGCAGTGCTATAGAGGTGCGCGAGCGGCTGCAACTTGATGAGCTGAGGCTAATTCCCAGCGCGCGGCCGCCGCATCGTGAGGTGCCCGGCGCAAGCGCGGATCAACGTTTGGCCATGGTGCAGCTGGCGGTAGGCAAGGGCGGCGGTTTGCAGGTTGATGACCGCGAGCTATGCCGTGAAAAGCCGTCCTACACGCTGGACACACTGGAGTCCTTGCGCGCTGAGCTGGGTAGTGAGGTGGCCTTGTTTATGGTGTTGGGTTGGGACGCCTTTTGCGGGCTACCTAGCTGGCATCGCTGGCAGGAATTGCTGGGCTTGGCACACATAGTGGTGCTGCAGCGTCCGGATTACGATGTGGACGTGCCCGAAGTACTAAAGGATCTGCTGGCTGCCCGCAGTGTGGATGACCCGCAGCGACTGGCTAACGTCAGTGCTGGACATATTTTTTGCTTGTCGCAGACGCCTTTGGCGATTTCTGCAACGCATATTCGCGGCCTGGTGGCCAGCGGCGCTTCGCCGCGATTTTTGTTGCCGGACGCCGTACTTGACTATATTGAAACTAAAGGGCTGTATCGGCCCTGATATTGAGGATTTAAACGTCTTATGCAGATCGAAGAGCTTGCGCAACTGGTTGAGAACGCGCTGGATGAACTCAAGGCTAAGGATGTCGTGCGCATTGATGTGCGTGAGCACACGAGCGTGACGGATTTCATGATCATTGCCAGCGGCACTTCCAACCGTCACGTCAACGCGCTCAGTGATAATGTGGTTGAGAAAGCCAAAGAGGCCGGTCGTAAGCCTCTGGGTATTGAAGGCAAGGGGTCCGGAGAGTGGGTCTTGGTCGATCTGGCCGATGTTGTCGTGCATGTCATGCAGCCGGCTACGCGCGAGTTCTATGATCTTGAGCGCCTGTGGCAGAGTGCCGAGTCGCGTCGCGAACAGCAGCAACGTCCCGTGGAGTAAGGCCTTTTGCGTATTCGCCTGATCAGCGTGGCATCGCGGATGCCACGCTGGGTAGAACAGGGCTATCAGGAGTACGCCAAGCGCATGCCGCCTGATTTGCCCGTGGAGCTGGTGGAAATTCCGCTGGCAACACGTGGTAAAAATGCTGATGTCAGTCGTCTGATGCGCCGTGAAGGTGAGCAGATGCTGGCAGCGGTGCAGCCAGGGGAACGCATCGTAACGCTGGAGGTCACAGGTCGAGCCTGGTCAACCGAGACGCTGGCAGAGCAGCTGGAGATGTGGCGGCTGGATGCGCGTAACGTTAACTTGATGGTCGGTGGCCCCGAGGGTTTGGCCGACGAAGTCAGTGCGCGCAGTGACCAGCGCTGGTCGCTGTCTGCCTTGACGTTGCCGCATCCGCTGGTACGCATACTGCTTGCTGAACAGTTATATCGGGCCTGGACCATTATTAATCGCCACCCCTACCACAAGTAATTCATGTCCAAGCCAATTCACCTGAAAGACCATAGTAAAGATGCCGGGATAGTCCATCGCCGCTTGCTGGTGGCGGCTGTCTTGGTGTTGGCGCTGGTCGGTGCTCTGGTCGCTCGTATGTATTACTTGCAGGTGACGCAATACGAGCATCACTCCACGCTGTCGGAAAATAATCGGGTGCATGTGCAGCCAATTCCGCCAACGCGCGGCCGCATTTACGACCGTAACGGCGAAGTGTTGGCGGAAAACCGGCCCAGCTACAGTCTTACCATTACCCGTGACCGGGTGAAGGACCTGCCGGCTACTTTTGATTTGCTTAAATCGTTATTGGCGCTCAGTGATGAAGACGTGGAGCAAGCTGAGCGGCGTCTGATGCAGGCGCGGCGACCTTTTGAATCAGTGCCGGTAATGCTGGAGCTGACGGAGGAGCAGATTGCCCGGATCGCGATCAACCAGTTTCGCTTACCAGGGGTCGAGGTACAGGCGAGCTTTGTTCGTTATTATCCTTTTGCAGACCATTTTGCTCATGCCCTGGGTTACGTAGGGCGCATTAACGAGCGTGAACTCAAATCGATTGATACCGTGGCTTACGCGGGCACCCATTACATAGGAAAAACGGGTGTCGAGCGTTACTACGAAGAGTTGCTGCACGGCACCGTCGGGTACGAAGAAGTCGAAACCAACGCCCGCGGCAGGGTCTTGCGGGTGCTCTCGCGTACCGAACCAGTAGCCGGTAAGGATTTGACCTTGCAGTTGGATGCCAACCTGCAGCGCGTTGCCGAAGAAGCCCTGGGTGATCGGCGCGGCGCGGTGGTTGCCATCGACCCGGCGACTGGCGGCGTACTGGCTTTTGTCAGCAAGCCTGGCTTTGATCCCAACCTGTTTGTCACCGGCATTAGCTACGCAGACTACGGCGCATTGCGTGACTCGCTGGATCAGCCCCTGTTCAATCGCGTTTTGCGCGGCCAGTATCCGCCTGGTTCAACTATCAAGCCGGTAGTCGCGTTGTCCGGTCTGGACAGCGGTACCACCACGCGTAGTGCCCGAGTGTATGATCCGGGCTTTTTTCAGTTGCCCAACTTCAGTCACAAGTACCGTAACTGGAACCGCAGTGGTGATGGCTGGGTAGACATGTCTTACGCGATCGCCCGCTCGAACGATACCTACTTTTATGACCTGGCGAACAAAATGGGTATCGATAAAATGCACGACTACCTGACTCGTTTCGGGATTGGTCAGCGCGTTTCGATTGATATGTATGAAGAAGCGCCGGGCCTGATGCCGTCCAGCGAGTGGAAACGGAACAAGTACAAGCAGCCCTGGTACCCCGGAGAAACCCTGATTGCCGGTATCGGGCAGGGCTATATGCTGGCTACACCGCTGCAATTGGCGCAGACCATGGCGCTGATTGCCAATCATGGTAAGTGGCATCGCCCGCGGCTACTGATGGATGCAGAAGGCATTCCGCCTGATGAGTCTGACACCCCAGACGACATCAAATTGCGCGACGAGTCGGACTGGGGCTTCATTACTCAGGCTATGCAGGATGTGATGCAGTCGCCGCATGGCACGGCGCGTGCCGCTGCAAAGGGGGCGGAATATAATATGGCCGGTAAAAGCGGTACTGCTCAGGTAGTTGCCATAGCGCAGGGCGAGCGTTACGACTCCAAGAGTCTGCGCGAGCGCCATCGAGATCACGCCCTTTTTGTCGGCTTTGCGCCCACTGAAAAGCCGTTGATCGCGGTTGCCGCGCTGGTTGAGAATGGCGAGTCGGGGGGGCGGGTTGCTGGCCCGGTAGTACGCGCGGTTTTCGACGCCTGGGTGTTGCCGCGCCTGCCCAAACCTGAGGTTGAGATAACCGATGCGCCTCAGGAGGCAGCGCCATGAAGCGTCCAACCCCCATGCCTGCTTCTGCCGGGCTGAGTCGCCGGGAGTCCTTCTGGACGCGTATTCATGTCGATCCCTGGTTGCTGGTGTTGATCCTTGGTCTCGCGGTGGTTGATGCCTTCGTGCTTTATTCTGCCAGTGGCAAGAGTGTAGCCATGGTCTACCGGCAAATGGCTTACTTTGCTGTCGGTATTGCCGTGATGGTTGTTATTGCGCAGTTTCAGCCAAGGTTCATGCAGCGCTGGGTGCCTGTTGCCTATGTGGGCGGTACCTTGTTGCTGGTCGCGGTCCTGCTGTTTGGCACCGAAGCCAAGGGCGCGCAGCGCTGGCTCACAGTGCCGGGTGTGATGCGTTTTCAGCCCTCGGAAATTCTCAAGCTGGTCATGCCCATGAGTGTGGCCTGGTATCTGGGCGCACGCACGCTTCCGCCGCGTTTCAAGCATGTGGTCATCGCGCTGGCGATCATCTTTATACCGGTGGTATTGATTCTTAAACAGCCTGACCTGGGCACCTCATTACTGATTGCTGCATCCGGGATTTTTGCGCTTTTGTTGGCTGGGCTGCTGTTGCGTTACATTATTGGTGCGCTACTTTTGCTGGCGCCCGCGGCAGCCGGTATGTGGTATTTCGTGATGCATGGGTACCAGAAACAACGGGTACTAACCTTCCTTAATCCGGAGAGTGACCCCTTGGGCTCCGGCTGGAATATCATCCAATCCAAAGCCGCGATAGGTTCCGGCGGCGTGTTTGGCAAGGGGTGGCTCCAGGGTACGCAGTCGCATCTGGATTTCCTGCCAGAAGGGCATACCGACTTTATCATCGCGGTACTGGCCGAAGAGTTCGGCATGGTTGGGGTATGCCTGCTGCTTGGGGTCTATATGTTGCTGATCAGTCGCGGTCTGGTTATCACGTTGCAAGCACAGGACGCATTCTGCAAACTGCTTGCAGGTAGTATCACCTTGACGTTTTTCGTCTATGTATTTGTCAATATTGGCATGGTCAGTGGGCTCTTGCCGGTGGTGGGCGTGCCGTTGCCCTTTATCAGTTACGGCGGTACTTCGCTGATTACCCTGTTGTCAGGGTTCGGCATTCTCATGTCCATCCATACGCACCGTAAATGGATGGCACAAAGTTCATGACGTGGGCCGGGATTGAAACAAAACATGTATAAAAACAACGCGGGTCGTGGTTGCCGTTGGTTTAGTCGGGTCAGCGCAGTGATGGTTTCGGCATTGTTGGCCAGCGGTTCGCTGGCGCAGGATTACAGTGCCGAGCATGCAGGTGTGCCTGACTTTGTGCAGAAAATGCAGGTGGAATACGGTTTTAATGCTCAGCATGTGCAGGATCTGCTAGATCAGGCGGTTCGTCAGGAGGCTATTTTAAAGGCGATCGCCCGCCCCGCGGAGCGGGTCAAGCCATGGCATGAATACCGTGCGATCTTTATTACCGACAAGCGTATCGAGCAGGGTGTTGCGTTCTGGAATGAGCATGCCGATACCCTGGCCCGCGCCGAGAAGGAGTATGGCGTCGAGCCTGAAATTATTCTTGCGATCATGGGGGTAGAGACCTCCTATGGCGGCAATATGGGCTCCTATCGCGTTATCGATGCATTGACGACGCTCGGTTTCGACTATCCCCCGCGCGCTGATTTTTTCCGTCGTCAGTTGGAAAGTTATCTGGTTCTGACTCGCGAGCAGCAAATGGACCCGCTGGCGCTCAAGGGCTCCTACGCAGGTGCCATGGGCTATGGCCAATTTATTCCCAGTAGTTACCAGGCTTTTGCTGTCGATTTTGATGGTGATGGGGTCGTGGATATTTGGAACAACCCGGTCGATGCGATTGGTAGTGTTGCCAACTACTTCCGTCAGCACAACTGGGAGCACGGTGCTGATATAGCGATTGCTGCCGATGTCAGCGGCGATCAGTTTGCCGAGGGCGTTACCCTCGAGCAGGGGCTGGAAGCTCGCAAGACAGTTGGCGAGTTGCGACAACTTGGTTGGACGCCGCGGGTCACCCTGGATGCGGACGCAGAGGTAATGGCGTTCGAGTTTGATGCCGGGGAACAAATGCAGTATTGGCTGGGTCTTAACAACCTGTATGTTATCACCCGCTATAACCGCAGCGTGATGTATGCCATGGTGGTACACCAACTAGCCGATTTGTTACGTGAGGCCCGGCAGCAATGAAGCCAGCTTTTATCTCCCTTTTTCGCAGTACCTGTAGCTGCGCGGCGTTGCTGGCTCTAGCCGCCTGTTCTTCTGGTCCCAATACCACTAGTGGTAGCGGTGCAGCGCCGGCCGCCGGTATGCCTGGTCCAGTGCGCACCGTGCATGATGGGCCGCCCAGTTATATGCAGGACGTATCCCAGATTCCGGATGCTGTACCCGTGCCGCATACCGGGCGCTACAAGGCCGCGCCTTATCGTGTTTTGGGGCGCGACTACAATCCTATGCAGGATGGCCGTGACTATCGCGAAGAGGGCACCGCTTCCTGGTACGGGACCAAGTTTCATGGTCAAAACACCGCCAATGGCGAGCTCTATGATCTCTATGGCATGACCGCTGCGCACAAGACCCTGCCACTGCCCAGCTATGTGCAAGTGACCAATCTAGCGAATAATCGCAAGATTATTGTGCGGGTAAATGATCGTGGGCCTTTCTACTCCGATCGCATCATTGACCTGTCCTATGCAGCTGCCAAAAAACTGGGCTACGCAGATCAGGGTACTGCTCATGTGCTGGTTGAGGGTATTGATCCGGTCGCTTGGCAACAACAGAACAACCCCAGCTATCTGGTGCAGAATCCGTCGGCAGTCAGTCAGCCCGCAGTGGTAGTATCGCAGCCAGCCGAGGTTATACCGCCAGAGCCAGTTGAACTTGGGCACACGGGCTACTATCTCCAGGTTGCTGCTTTTTCCAACCCTCAGTCTGCCGAGCAGCTGCGCCAGCGTTTGAGGGGCGTTGTGTCCGCCAATGTTTTTGTCAGTGAGTTCCAGCAGGATGCGCGTACCTTGCATCGAGTACGCCTTGGTCCGGTAACCAGTCAGGACGAAGCTCGACGCCTTATGGAGGCTCTGCGCCTTGCCAATATGGGCACGCCTACGCTGGTTACGGTTAACTGAATAATCTGTTTTGAATAAACGCACTCCACCTTTGATTGTGAGTAACATGCTGAAAAATCTGATCTCCACCTTGCTCGTCACCGGCGCTACATTGCTTTCCGTCAGCGCTCTGGCACAAACGCCCACACTCAACTCGGCACCCACGCTGGACTCGCAGTCAGCGGCGCCCATTGTGCCTGCAGCACCCGAGTTAGCCGCGTCCAGCTACCTGCTGATCGATGCCAACAGCGGTGCAGTGCTCGTCGAGCACAACGCCGATGAGGCGCTGCCCCCAGCCAGTCTGACCAAAATGATGACCAGCTATATCGGCAGCCAGGAAATCAAACGCGGGCAGATAGGCCAGAATGACCTGGTGCTGGTTAGTGAGAAAGCTTGGCGTATGGGCGGCTCCAAGATGTTCATTAAAGTGGGCAACCAGGTCCCGGTGATTGACCTGATGCGCGGCATCATCATTCAATCCGGCAACGACGCCAGCATCGCGCTGGCCGAGCATATCGCCGGCAGTGAAGACGCTTTCGCCGATATGATGAATGGCCAGGCCAAGCGCCTGGGCATGACTAATAGTCACTTTGTCAACGCTACGGGATGGCCGGCCGAGGGACATTATTCCTCCGCTCGTGACCTTGCGATCCTGGCCCGTGCCATCATCGACGATGACCCGGAAGAGCACTACAAGATTTATGGTGAGAAAGAGTTCGTCTGGAACGAGATACGCCAGCCTAACCGTAACCTGATGCTCTGGCGTGACAGCACGGTTGACGGCCTGAAAACCGGTCATACCGAAGAAGCTGGCTACTGCCTGGTGGCTTCTGCCAAGCGCGAGGATATGCGCCTGATTTCTGTGGTCATGGGTACCACCAGCGAGCAGGCACGCGCAGCGGAAACCCAGAAGCTGCTGACATGGGGCTTCCGTTTCTTTGAGACCAAGACGTTTTATCAGCCTGGTCAGGTTATTTCGACGGCACGCGTCTGGAAAGGGCAACAAGAACAGGTCGACCTCGGTTTGCAGAACGGTTTGCAGTTGACCTTGCCCAAAGGTCAGCTGGATAGGCTGGAAGCGGGCATCACCATGCAGACTCCAATTCAGGCGCCGATTAAAGCGGGTGACGTGCTGGGTCAGGTTGAGGTTAAGCTGGGTGATGAAATCGTACACTCGGCTCCTTTGGTTGCCTTGTCTGATGTTGCAGAAGCCGGCTTTGTAGGTCGTTTGTGGGACAGTGTTCGGCTGTTCTTTTATGGTCTGTTTAACTGAATCGGGAGCGAAAACTAATGGCCGATAGCAGTGAGCCGCGGGCACCCAAGATTGAGTTCCCTTGTGAATATCCGATCAAGATAATCGGCGCCGCCGCTGATGATTTTGCCGAAGTGATCTGCTCGGTGGTTGAAAAACACGCACCTGGCGTGGATACCACCAGCATCGAGATCAAGGACAGTAAAAACGCGCGTTTTCTATCCTTACGCATTGTTATCACTGCGACCGGACCTGAGCAGTTGGACGCCCTGCACAAGGAATTGAAGGCAACGGGTCGCGTGCATATGGTGCTTTGATGGGCGCTATCCCTGAGCTTTACGTCCGTGCGTTGGGGCCGGTTGAATACCAGCCAACGCTGGATGCCATGCGGCGGTTTACCGATGAGCGTAACGCCAACACCCCCGATGAAATATGGCTGTTGCAGCATCCCCCTGTGTTTACGCAGGGGCAGGCGGGCAAGGCGGAGCACGTACTGGCGGCAGGCGACATACCCGTTGTTCAGGCCGAGCGGGGAGGTCAGGTCACCTATCATGGGCCTGGCCAGCTGGTCGCCTATCTGTTGCTGGATCTCAGACGCTTGGGCTTAGGGGTGCGCGATCTGGTTACCGCCATGGAGCAGGCGTTGGTTGATGTGCTACGCCAGTATGATCTGGATGCCGCACCAAAGCCGGATGCGCCGGGTGTGTATGTGGCGGGTAACAAGATTGCCTCTCTGGGACTAAGAGTGCGGCGTGGGTGCTCGTTTCACGGGCTGGCTTTGAACGTTGATATGGATATGGAGCCTTTCCAGCGAATCAACCCTTGCGGCTATGCGGGGCTGCGCATGGTTCAGATGAGGGAGCTGGTTGCGGGCACGCTGTTGTTTGAAACTGTCGAGCAGCAGCTAACTCAGGCGCTGCGTGAGCGCCTGGGCTACAGTTTGGTTTGATTAATTCAGGTTCAGGGCAGGGATCAGGCTTTGATCAATATCCTGGCCTGGCACTGCCACAGGGGCGGCCAGTCCCAGATTGTTCTTTTCAAACACCCGGTCGGCTCGGTAGCTGGAGCGGACTAGCGGCCCGGATGCTACTTCCATAAAGCCTTTTTCCAATCCCAGATCGCGGAAGCGGTTGAATTCCTCAGGACTAACCCAGCGCTGAACCGATAAATGATTGCGCGTAGGTTGCAGGTATTGTCCCAGGGTTACGATATCCACGCCGATGGCACGCAGGTCATCGAAGGTCTGCAGCACTTCCTCATCGGTTTCACCCAGCCCGAGCATGAGACTGGTTTTGGTCAGCACGTCGGGACGGTGGCGCTTGGCATGTGCCAAGACCTTGAGCGTTTTCTCATAACCAGCGCGGGGATCGCGAACCTCATGGGTCAGCCGCTTGACCGTCTCAACATTCTGCGCAAAAACCTGCAGGCCGGAATCAACCACCCGTTCGATCGCTGAAAGGTCACCATCAAAGTCCGGTGTCAGCGCCTCTACCACTACATGCGGAGTGCGCTGCTTGATGGCGCTGACGCAGGCAGCGTAGTGGGCCGCGCCGCCATCTTCGAGATCATCGCGATCAACCGAGGTAAGCACGATATAGCGTAGCGCCATGAGCTCAACCGATTTGGCCGTGTTTTCCGGCTCTTCCTGGTCGAGCCAGCCGTTCGGGTTACCTGTGTCCACCGCACAGAAGCGACAGGCCCTTGTGCACACCGAACCCATGACCATGATAGTGGCTGTGCCGTTTGACCAGCACTCGCCCATATTAGGGCAGTGCGACTCCTGGCATACGGTACTCAGGCGATGTTCGCCAACATTACGCTTTACCGCTTCAAAGCGGTCACCACTGGGCGCTTTGACCCTGAGCCATTTGGGCTTGGGACTAAACACTTTTGGTTCGCTGGAATTGCGGCGTTTTTGGCCGTCCTTGATGGCCGGAATGCCTTGGGCATTACGAAACTTCTCGCCACTGGAAACGGTTTTCTGCGGACTGTCGGACATCGGAATCAGGGCTCCTGCGGGTAGCGGCTCCACGGGGGAATGTGCTGGGCACGGGTCGGCTTGTGGCCACGGCAAAGTTTATCACAGAACCTGTCGCGTGCACCGACCAGTGCTGGCCGGTGCTTTGCGCGTATGCCTTACTGTCTGCGCTTCAACTGCTCCAGCAACTCTGGTGTCGGGTAGCCGTCCGCAGGCCAGCTCAGTTGCTGCTGAACTCGACGGATGGCAGCACGCGTGTTGGCACCTATGATGCCATCAATGCCGCCCGGCTCGAAGCCCTGTTGTGTCAACAGCGTCTGCAGCTCGGTACGTTCGCTGCGTGATAGCGGGCGATCGGAGGTTGGCCAACTGCCGACGACCTTGCCGCCGCCCTGAAAGCGCTCCGACAGCAGGCCGATAGCCAGGGCGTAACTGGATGAGTTGTTGTAGCGCATGATGGTGCGGAAGTTGTTCATGACCAGAAAGGCGGGTCCGCGATGGCCAGCGGGCAACAGCAGGGCGGCGCTTTGCTCGTTCAAGCCGGGCGCCAATGGCGCGCCCTTGGCGTCAGTGATACCCAGCTCAGCCCATTGTTGCATGGGTTTGCGGATGCTGCTGTCGGCCAGAGCGTAGTCGAAACCATCGGGTAGTTTTACTTCCTGACCCCAGGGCTGCCCGCTTTGCCAGCCGGACTGTTGCAGATAATGCGCGGCCGATGCCAGGGCGTCGGTGGCACTAAACCAGATATCACGACGGCCGTCGCCATCGAAATCAACGGCATATTGGTTGTAGGTGGTCGGGATGAATTGGGTTTGGCCCATTGCGCCTGCCCAGGAGCCGAGCATGCGGTCGGGCTCAATGTCACGGTGCTGCAGGATATCCATGGCGCCGAGCAGTTGATCGTGGGCGAAGGTAGGTCGCCGTCCTTCATGCGCCAGTGTGGCCAGGGAGCGAATGACCTGGCGGTTACCCATATTTTGCCCGAAGTTACTTTCCAGGCCCCAGATGGCCGCCAGGATATGGCGGTCTACGCCATAGCGCTGCTCAATACGCGCCAACTGGGCGCGTTGCTCGCCAAGTTTACGCTGTCCGGTAGCAACTCGCTGGCTCGATAGTGCGCTGTCCAGGTAAGCCCAAACCGGCCGCGAAAACTCAGGCTGGCTCTGGTCTGCTTTGATCACATCAGGGTCGGGGGTGACGCCAGCGAAGGCACGGTCGAAGAGTTGCGGATCGATTCCCTGCGCCAATGCCTCGACACGAAAGTCGGCGCGCCAGTCGGCAAAGCTGCGCGGAATGACAACGGGGTCTACCATTACACTGCTGTTTGGCTGGGCGGCGGCCTGGCTCGTCTCAATCTGGGCTTTGATCGGGGTGTCGGCGCAGGCGGTGACGCTGAACAGGCTGGCGCAGGCGATTAAGTATATGCCGGTGCGGCGTTGGGATGGATGGCGCATGTAGTCATTCCTGAAAGCGGTCTGGCACCGGGTCTGGCGCCAAGGTACGGGTGTTTGCTTTGGAGGATACTGACGTTGGAAGGTTCCTGCCAGCGCTACGCGATAACGTGTGGCGGGGTTGTGCGGTGGTCCGCATGGCGACGCTGTGCTAAAGTTCGCGGCCTTCTACTCCCAGACTGAATGACGGACAAGCTATGTTTTGCCCAAGCGGCGTTACGCCACCTTAGCCCTCTTTTCAGTGGTGTTCGTTGTTTGCGTGCGGCGTCCGCGCATCAACACCTTATGCAGCAGCCTTGCAAAGAGTGCGTGTCTATCAGGGCGCCATCGCCCTTGCTGGGCAGTCAATCAGCTATATCGAACCGGCAGAAATAATTTATGACTCTGATCGAATCCATTCGCCAACAGTGGTTTTCCAATGTGCGTGGTGACCTGCTCTCAGGTTTAGTGGTAGCGCTGGCACTTATTCCTGAAGCTATCGCGTTCTCCATTATTGCCGGGGTTGACCCCAAGGTCGGCCTGTACGCCTCATTCTGTATCGCTGTAGTGATTTCCTTTACCGGTGGCCGGCCTGGCATGATCTCGGCCGCAACAGGCGCTATGGCGCTCTTGATGGTCACGCTGGTGCGGGATCATGGCTTGGAGTATCTGCTCGCTGCCTCCATTCTCTGTGGGGTGCTGCAGATAGGCGCTGGTTATTTACGCCTTGGCTCGCTAATGCGTTTTGTCTCGCGTTCAGTCGTAACCGGTTTTGTTAACGCCTTGGCTATCTTGATTTTTATGGCGCAGTTGCCAGAGTTGACCAATGTTACCTGGCATGTATATGCCTTGACCGCGGCGGGTCTTGGCCTGATTTACGGTCTGCCCTGGTTGGGCAAGTACACTTTTCCAGGTGTTGGCCTTTATGGCTTGATTATTGGTTTCGCGCTGGTGATCGGTAGCATAGATGTGCGCGCGGGTTACGGGGTCGTTTTGATAGGTATCATTCTGGCTACGGTAACCGCGCGCTGGAGCCGAAATATAGTCATTCCTTCGCCGCTGATATGCATTGTGCTGCTGACGGGCGTTGCCATGTGTTTAGGGCTGGATGTTCGCAGCGTTGGAGATATGGGTGAGCTGCCGGATACCCTGCCGATCTTCCTCTGGCCAGATGTACCCCTGAATCTGGATACGCTCCTGATTATCTTGCCTTATTCTGCTGCTATGGCCGTGGTCGGCCTGCTCGAATCCATGATGACCGCGACCATCGTTGATGATCTGACCGATACCAGCAGTGACAAGAACCGGGAGTGCAAGGGGCAGGGGATTGCCAACATCGGCTCGGGCCTGCTCGGCGGTATGGCGGGTTGCGCTATGATCGGTCAGTCGGTAATTAACGTGAAGTCTGGCGGGCGTACGCGTTTGTCGTGCTTTGTCGCAGGTGTGGTTTTATTGCTGATGGTGGTATTCGCCAGCGACTGGGTTGGCCAGATTCCCATGGCTGCACTGGTTGCTGTGATGATCATGGTTTCCATCGGTACCTTCAGCTGGGACTCGCTGCGTAATCTGCGCAAGCACCCGCTGTCGACCAATATCGTCATGGTCACCACAGTGCTGGTGGTGGTTATCACGCATAACCTGGCCTACGGGGTGTTGGCTGGCGTGCTGCTGGCTTCGCTGTTCTTTGCCAATAAGATTGGCCATTTCTTGTATATCACCAGTGAGGCCAATACCGACGGCACCGAGCGGCGTTATCAGGTGGTCGGGCAGGTGTTTTTTAGCTCCGCAGACAAGTTCAGCGACAGCTTTGATTTCAAAGAGGTGCTTGATAAGGTGGTGATTGATCTTAGCCGCGCACATTTCTGGGATATTACTGCTGTGGGAGCGTTGGATAAGGTGGTAATGAAGTTCCGTCGCGAAGGCAGCGAGGTGGAAGTAATAGGTTTGAATGAGGCCAGTGCGACCATCGTTGATCGCTTTGGTGTGCATGACAAACCCGATGCCGTTGACCGACTGATGGATCACTGAGCCTAACTAACCCGACAGCAACAAGGAGAGCAGCAGATGAGCGAAAGCGAAGCCAAGGTAGTGGCCTGCATTGATGGCTCCGGCGCTGCGGTTGCCGTGTGCGACTACGCGGCCTGGGCCAGTCAGCGTTTGCAAGCACCGCTTGAGCTACTGCATGTATTGGATCACAGTCAGTCGCCAGCCCACGCGGACCTGTCCGGCAATATTGGCTTGGGTAGTCGTGAGCATCTGCTGGTTGAATTGGCCGAGCTGGATGAAAAGCGTGGGCGGCTGCTGCGTGAGCAAGGTAAAACCATGCTCGAAGCGGCAGCTCAGCGCGTACGTGCCGACGGTGTTGAAGCACCTTTGACGCGTCAGCGTCACGGCGAGTTGGTCGATACGCTGCGCGAGCTGGAAAGCGATATCCGGCTGCTGGTGATGGGGCGTCAGGGCGAGGTAAGTGACTCTCTGGCACGCCACGTGGGTAGCCATCTGGAGAGCGTGATACGTACTCTGCATCGTCCCATCCTGGTCACCACGGGCGAGTTCACGGCGCCGCGCAATCTGTTACTGGCTTATGACAACAGCCCCAGCACCCGCAAGGGTCTGGAAATGCTGGCGGACAGCCCACTCTTTGCCGGGCTGCCAATTCACCTGTTGATGGTCAGTGGCGATAGCGAAGAGGCCTGGGCCAGCTTGGGCGCCGCACAGCAACGTCTGCAGCAAGCAGGGTTCAGTGTTACCACTGCGGTGCGTACGGGTGAGGTTGAGGCTGCGCTGCTGGCTTATCAACGCGAAGAGAGTATCGACCTGATCGTGATGGGCGCCTACGGCCACTCACGTATTCGGCAGTTCCTGGTGGGCAGTACCACAACCGGCATGCTGCGCAATACCCAGTGTCCGTTGTTGTTGCTGCGCTGAGTTGTTGCTGATTAGCAGGTGCTGAAGTCTCAAAGACTGAGGCGTACGCCTGCCGCTTCTACCAGAATGCGCGCCAGGCCGTCCCAGGGCGAGCCTTGAGCCTGCCCCTTGATCTGTTCATCAACGGTTTGTGCTGCACCCAGCCACTGCTCCCAGGCGCCGGCTGGATGGCGATCCAGCGCGCTTTTCATTACCGGTTTGCGTTTATCCCAGATAGGCGGTCGCTGGCTGGAAAACACCTTCTCCAGCGGAATGCCTCTTGCGCTTTCCTGCGCCATGTTGGCGAGTGTGCGTAATTCACGGGTCAGAGCCCAGAGCACCACAGGCGCCTCAACGCCTTCGCCCCGCAGACCCTGCAGAATCCGAACAGCCTGTTGTGGCTGGCCCAGCAACATGGCATCAGACAGGTTGAAAACATCAAAGCGAGCGCTGTCGGCAACCACCTGCTGCACGGTGTCGAGATCCAGCTCGCCGCTGGAACAGAAAAGTTTAAGCTTCTCGATTTCCTGAGCGGCGGCCAGCAGGTTGCCCTCCACCCGCGCAGACAAAAGCTCTAAAGCCTGCGGGCTGGCCTGGATGCCAGCGGCGGCGAGGCGGTCGCGCATCCAGCGGGGTAGCTGATGGGCTTCTATCGGCCACACTTGGACAAAACGGGTGTCCGCATGCTCGACCAGCGTCTTGGCCCACTTGCTGCGCAGCGTTGTACCATCCAGTTTTGGCAGGCTAACGAGCAGGGTAGTGTCTGCTGGCGGCTGCTCCAAGTAGCCTAGCAATGCCTTGGCACCCTGATCGCCCGGCTTGCCGCCAGGAATGCGTAGCTCCAGCATGCGTTGCTGGGCGAACAGAGACAGGCTGTGGCTGGCCTCGTAGAGCTGAGACCAGTCGAAGCTGCGATCAACGTGGAATACCTGGCGTTCTTCGCTACCTGCGTCGCGGCATGCCTTGCGGATAAGGTCCTCAGACTCGCTGGTCAGCAGCGGATCATCGCCGCTGACGACGTAGACTGGCGCCAGGCCTTCCTTCAGCTGGCGTGGCAGTTGCGCCGCGTTCAGCTTCATAAGAGGCTCAGCGTGCCTGCTGTTGGTCTAGGGTCTGCTCGCGCGCAGACAGCTCACTTTCGGTCAGACTCGACAGACGAAACAGCAGCTGCCGTGTCAGGTCGCCGCGCATCTCGCGACGCAGCAGGCTCTCTTCTTCGCTGGTGCCGATGATGTTGTCCTTGTCGTTGACGTAAGTGCGTCGCGTGTCCAGGGTTTCCGGGCCAATCAGAGCACGGCCCTGGCGGTCGGAGATCACAAAGGTCAAGTCGCTGGTCAGCTCGTACTCGGCAGGCGTCGCCCGGCTGGTGTAGCTGAGGGCGCGGCGCCCGACAGACTCATCCAGCAGCTGTAACTTATAAGGTGCGGTCGAGGTGACCTGTACACCGTCAATCTCAAGCGCTTCCAGTACTTGCTGATAGGTCTGCCCGTAGCGGTTACTGGCGGACACGTCGAGTTCACTCAGTTCGACGTTGTCGACGCCGGTTCCGCGCAGCTGAAAGCCGCAGCCGGAGACGAGCAGAGCCGCGCCGAGCAGGGCGCTGCTCAACAGCAGACGAGGTGTGTTCAGGGACATCTTGGCTCTCCGTTGCATAATTCAGTTGGCGACAATATTGACTAGTTTACCCGGTACCACGATCACCTTGCGGATGGTCAGGCCTTCGGTAAAGCGTTGCACGTTCTCATTATCTCTTGCCGCCGCCTCAATGGCGTCACGGCTGGTATCGGCAGCGACATCGATATGGCCGCGCAGTTTGCCGTTCACCTGAATGACCAGCTGCAGCGTATCCTGCGTCAGCGCGTTTTCATCCAGCTGCGGCCAGCGTGCGTCGATGACAGCATCGTTGTGACCCAGTGCCTGCCAGAGGCTGTGGCAGATGTGCGGCGCAATAGGGGCCAGCAGCAGTGCGACTGTTTCCAGACCTTCTTGCAGCAGGGCACGATCTTGCGCGGTCTCCTGTGGCGCTTTTTCCAACACATTCATTAGCGTCATGACCGCCGCGATGGCGGTATTGAACTTGTGGTGTTGACCAATATCCTGGCTGGCTTGCCTGATTGCCAGATGGATAGCCCGGCGAACGTTTTTCTGTGCATCGCTGAGGGCGTTCAGGTCTGGCTTGCCTGCCGGACCACCATTGTTAGCGTGCGCGTGATTCAGACGCCAGACGCGGCGCAGGAAGCGGAAAGCACCCTCGACCCCGGAGTCGGACCATTCCAGGCTCATGTCCGGTGGTGAAGCAAACATCATGAACAGGCGGCAGGTATCGGCGCCGTATTGCTCAATCATTGCCTGCGGATCCACGCCATTGTTCTTTGATTTGGACATCTTTTCGATGCCGCCGACTACCACCGGCAGGCCATCGCTTTCCAGCTTGGCAGCGAGAATCTTGCCCTTGGCATCGCGCTCAACTATCACGTCAGCGGGATTGAACCAGCTTTTGCTGCCATTGGCCTCAAGGCGGTAATAAGTTTCTGCGATCACCATGCCTTGGGTCAGCAGGTTCTTGAAAGGTTCACTGGCCTCAATCAAGCCTTCGTCGCGCATCAGCTTGGTAAAGAAGCGCGCATACAACAGGTGCAGAATGGCGTGCTCGATACCACCAATGTATTGGTCAACGGGCAGCCAGTGGTTGGCGGCTTTGGGGTCAACCATACCTTGATCATAGTTAGGCGAGGCGTAGCGGGCAAAGTACCAGGAGCTTTCTACGAAAGTGTCCATGGTATCGGTTTCGCGCTTGGCCGCAGCGCCGCACTTGGGGCAACTGCAATCATAAAAATCAGCCATTTTGGCTAGCGGTGAACCCGAGCCGTCAGGTACCACGTTTTCGGGCAGTACGACCGGCAGCTGATCTTCGGGTACCGGCACGTCACCGCAGGCATCGCAATGGATGATCGGGATCGGACAGCCCCAATAACGCTGGCGGCTGATGCCCCAGTCGCGCAGTCGGAACTGGGTGCGTGGCGCGCCCAAATCGTTCTGCTCCAGTACATCACCAATGGCGGTGAAGGCGCTGGCAAAGTCCAGGCCGTCGAACTCTTCCGAGTTAATCAGCTCGCCTTTCTCGCCGTAAGCGTCCTGCCAGGGCGCTGGCGTGGAGTCGCCGGCAGACGTGCGTACAACCGGCTTGATTGGCAGGTCAAACTTGGTGGCAAACTCGAAATCACGTTCGTCGTGCGCCGGCACGGCCATCACCGCGCCTTCGCCGTAGGTCATCAGCACGTAGTTGGCGACCCAAACGGGCATTTTGGCGCCAGTCAGTGGATGCTTGACGAACAAGGGGGTCGGCATGCCTTTCTTTTCTTGAGTGGCGATGTCGGCTTCGGCGACGCCGCCGCGTTTGCACTCATCAATAAAGGTTTGCAAGCGCTTATCGCTTTTGGCCGCCAGGGTGGCTAGCGGGTGTTCGGCCGCGACCGCGACATAGGTAGCGCCCATCAGGGTGTCGGGGCGCGTGGTGAACACTTTCAGTTTGCCGTCTTGACCGATGCTGTCGGTATCGTAGGGGAAGTGCACTTCCATGCCGACCGATTTGCCGATCCAGTTGCGCTGCATAGTCTTGACCTGCTCAGGCCAGCCAGGCAGATCATCCAGTGAGCTGAGCAGTTCTTCCGCGTAATCGGTGATCGCGAAGTAGTACATGGGGATTTCGCGTTTTTCGATCAAGGCACCAGAGCGCCAGCCCTTGCCGTCGATAACCTGCTCGTTGGCCAGTACTGTTTGGTCTACCGGGTCCCAGTTTACCGTGCCGTTCTTGCGATAGATCACGCCTTTTTCGAACAGCTTCGTGAAGAGCCATTGCTCCCAGCGGTAGTAGTCCGGCTTACAGGTAGTGACTTCGCGCGACCAATCGATGGCCAGGCCCAGGCTTTTGAGCTGGGTTCGCATGTAGTCAATATTGGAGTAGGTCCACTCGGCCGGGGCAACCTTGTTGTTCATGGCCGCGTTTTCCGCAGGCATGCCAAAGGCATCCCAACCCATTGGCTGCAGCACATTCTTTCCCTGCATACGCTGATAACGCGCAATCACATCACCGATGGTGTAGTTACGCACGTGCCCCATGTGCAGCTTACCACTGGGGTAGGGGAACATGGACAGACAGTAGAACGTTTCCTGGTCGGGCGTTTCAGTGACCTTAAACGCGTCTGCGTTTTCCCAATCTGTCTGTGCGGCGGCTTCTATATCACTCGGTGAATACTGTTCTTGCATGGCGTGGGTCTGAAGACTCGTGGTTGAGAAAAGTTAATGGGGCAGGATACACCACCAGGCTTGGCACAGGTAGTCATATGCCATTCGTCGCAGAGCACTTTGCGCGCGGCGATGCGGGTCTATCATCAGAGTGACATGTTTATCAGCGCGACTCAGGGAGGAGGCGATGAGAGGGCAGTGCGACCACCATTGAGGAGGATGAGGCATGAGTTGGAGAACGCCTGACGCAGTAGCAAGGCGAGAGCAGGACTGTTCCTACAGTCGAATTCTTCGTCGTCTGGATCAGGCGCTGGATGTGGCGCATACCCGTCAATGGCTTGCCGGGTATAGCGGCGACTGTATAGCCGAGCTGGAGCTGCGCGGGCTAAGTCAGGAGGATCTAAAGGTGTTGTGGCAAATACTCTTGTCGCTGGATGCCTATGTGCCCTTACCGGGTGTTTTGCCGCCTGCGGCGCAACCCGGTAACCAGCAACACTAGTACGACAAGTGCCATCAGAGGGGCGCTCTGCCAACGGAGGTAGGGCGTCAGGCCCTGCATCGGTTGTACTTCCCCCAGTAGTACTTCTTGCTGAAATTGAGCTATACGTTGACGAATCCGTCCCTGTTCATCGATCAGAGCGGTGACGCCGTTATTGGTCGCTCGGATCATCCAGCGTTGGCTCTCGATCGCGCGCATCTGGGCCATCTGCAGGTGTTGTAGCGGGCCAATTGAGCTGCCAAACCAGCTGTCGTTACTGATGGTGATCAGCAGGTCACTTTGCGCCGCCTGCCTGGCGGCAAAGTCGGGATAGACCGCTTCGTAGCAGATCAACGGTGCGAGGCGGTAACCGGCCGCCAGCAGCGGGCCCTGGTCCGCCGGACCACGGCTGAAGCTCGACATGGGCAGATTAAAAAAGTCGATCAGACCGCGCAGTAGCTCTTCCATGGGAACGAACTCACCAAAGGGCACCAGTTTTTGTTTCAGGTACTCACTTTGCGGTTCGCTGCCGCCGACCATGATGCCGTTGTAGATTTTCATCCCAGCGGGCTGCATATCGTCTACCGGAATGCCGGTAATCAAGGTACTGCCGCGTTTGGCGAGATTGGCCGCGATACCATCAACAAAATACTGGCCCTGACTCTGCAGTACCGGCACGGCGGTCTCTGGCCAGACGACCAGGTCCGTGGCTGGCTGTGCGTAAGTAAGATCACGGTAGAGTGACAGGGTGTGGGTTATGTAGTCGGGGTCCCACTTAAGCGCTTGCTCTATATTGGCCTGCACCAGATTGACCGTCAGCGGGTCGCCTTTGGGCTGGGTCCAGTTCACCTGCTGGAGAGCGTAGCCGCCACACCAGAATGCAGCGACCAATAACAGGGCCGCCAGCGCTTGCTTTGGACGGCGCAGCAGCTGCCACTCGCTGAGTAGGCAGGCGATAAACACGGAGATACCGCCAACCAGCCAAACTCCGCCGACCGGAGCCCAACCATTAAGCCAGGTTTGGGTGTGCGCATAGCCGTGGTACAGCCAGGGAAAGCCGGTCAAAAACCAGCTGCGGAAGATTTCTTGCGCGACCCAGATAGCAGCAAAGCTCAGGCTGCCAAACCAGGGTCCGCGACTGCGAAAAAATCGTACCCAGACCCACGCCATCAGCGCGAAGAATAGCGACAGAATCAGCTCGAGTCCGCCGGTCAGCACGCCAGCTAGCAGCGGCGAGGCGTTGCCATGCAGGTGAATGCTGATGTAGATCCAGGAAACACCGGAGGCAAATAGACCAAGGCCCCAGGCGCCGCCACGCACTGCTGCCTGCTTGCTGTCGACCTGAAATAGCCCCTGATACAGCAAGGCAACGGAGAGCATGCCCAGCGGCCAAAGATGGTAGGGCGCAAAGGACAGCGTACTGAGCGCGCCGGCCAGCATGGCTATCACATGGCCGACCAGGCCGGGGCCGCGCAGTCGGTTCAGCAGAGCGGTTGGCAGATGCATGCCGTTCCTTAGGTAACTTTAGGTATTGACCAGTGTGACGCGAAGCAGATGCACGCGGCGGCTGTCTGCGTTGAGTACGCGCACACGGAAACCGTCCAGCTCCACCACTTCGTTGCGCTTGGGTAAATGGCCAAAGGCATTCATGACCAGGCCGCCGACGGTGTCGAATTCTTCATCCGGGAAGCTGGTGTCAAAGTGCTCGTTAAACTCTTCGATGGGAGTCAGACCCTTGACCAGATAGTCGCCGCTGGGCAGTGGTTTGATTTGACTGTCCTCATCGACGTCATGCTCGTCTTCAATATCACCAACGATCTGTTCAAGCACGTCTTCAATGGTCACTAGTCCTGAGACGCCGCCGTATTCATCGATAACCACGGCCATGTGGTTACGCGTGGCGCGAAATTCCTTGAGTAGCACATTCAGGCGCTTGGACTCTGGTACAAAGGTGGCCGGGCGCAGGATGTCCTTGATATTGAACCGCTCCATATTATCTTCGAGCAACAGCGGCAGAAGATCCTTGGCGAGCAATATGCCCAGCACGTCGTCAATGCTCTCGCCGATGACAGGGAAGCGCGAGTGAGCGGCTTCGATGACGTCCGGCAGAAATTCGCGCGGGGTTTGGGTGGCTTTGATGGTGGTCATCTGGGAGCGCGGGATCATGATATCCCGTACCTGCATGTCGCTAACCTGCAGGGCGCCTTCGATAATCGACAGGGCCTCAATATCCAGGACTTCGTTAGCGTGCGCCTCGCGCAGTAGCTCTAGCAGTTCCTGGCGGTTCTTGGGTTCATGGACAAAAGCCTGGACCAGCTTGTCCAGCCAGGACTTCTGTCCATTAGTCGATCGGTCTTCGCTCATTGATCCTTACTCATTATCGTCTAGATAGGGGTCGGCTATGCTCAGCTTTGCCAGCAGTTCGCGTTCCAGGGTTTCCATTTCATCTGCCTCGGTGTCGTCAATATGGTCATAGCCGAGTAAATGCAAGCAGCCATGTATGACCATATGCGCCCAGTGGGCGTTCAGCGGTTTGCCCTGTTCAGTTGCCTCGCGGGCAACCACCGGGGCGCAAACGACCAGATCGCCGAGTAGTGGCAGGTCAAGTTCGGGGGGCAGGTCAGCCGGAAAGGAGAGTACGTTGGTGGCGTAATCCCTGCCGCGATAGGTGTGATTGAGGCTGCGGCCTTCGTCTTCATCAACCAGGCGAATGGTTAGTTCACGGTCGGTACCAGCACCCAGCGCCAGCCCGACCCAGCGTAAAAAGCTGTCGTCGTCTGGTTGCTCTGGCGCCTCAGAAGCGCGTTGAATATCCAGCTCAATGCTCATTTTTGCGCTGCTCATTCTTGCGTTCTTCGCGCTCGATTTCCTGCAGTACTTCAAAGCGATCGTAGGCTTCCACAATGCGCTGTACCAGTGGGTGGCGCACTACATCTTTGGACAGGAAGTGGGTGAAGCCGATGCCGGGTACGTCTTTCAGTACCTGAATAACATGGGCGAGCCCCGACTTGGTGCCGCGTGGCAGGTCTACCTGGGTGATGTCGCCGGTGATGACGGCGGTAGAGCCAAAGCCGATGCGTGTGAGGAACATCTTCATTTGCTCGAGCGTCGTGTTCTGGCTCTCATCAAGAATGATGAAGCTGTTGTTCAGTGTGCGGCCACGCATATAAGCCAGTGGCGCGACTTCGATGACCTGCTTCTCGATTAGCTTAGTAACCTGTTCAAAGCCAAGCATTTCGTAGAGCGCGTCGTAAAGAGGGCGCAGGTAGGGATCGATTTTTTGCGCCAGGTCACCGGGCAAAAAGCCAAGCTTTTCGCCAGCTTCTACTGCCGGGCGTACCAGCAGGATGCGGCTGATCTGCTCGCGCTCAAGCGCATCTACCGCGCAGGCTACCGCGAGATACGTCTTGCCGGTACCCGCCGGGCCAACACCAAAGTTGATGTCGTGTTCCAGGATCGAGCGCACATAACTTTGCTGGTTCGGACCACGCGGCTGAATGGTCATGCGGCGCGTACGCAGAATGACCGGCTTGCCGTCACCGCTCTGGTTGAGGGCTTCGCTCAGGCTTTCAAGGCCAGACTCCTGCAAAAAAAGATGCACTGTATCTGGGCTCAGGTCCTTGCTGTCACGGGTTTCACGGTACAGCTGGCGCAGCACGGCTTCGGCGGAGCGGGTGATGGCTTCCTCGCCAATCAGCTCGAAGTGATTGCCGCGATTGCGCACCTCAATGCCGAGGCGCTGCTCGATCAGGTGGAGATTGTCGTCGAACTGGCCGCAGAGGGCGGCAAAGCGCCGAGGATCGACGGGTTCGATGCTAAAACGATGAATATGTAGAGGTGCGTTCAAAATAGTCCGTAGGTCGCCAGGTGGCTTGGAAGAAACGACAGAATAGCGCGCAATTTGGAGCCTGCAAAGCACTGCCAATGTCTGATGGTCGCAAGCCAACCATCAGGCATTGGCATATCACTATTGCTTGGCGAGCAGATCGCGTTAATGCAGCGTCTCGCTGATCAGAGTGCCGCGCAGGGAGTGGGGCAAGGCTTCGTCGATAAGCACGTCAACAAACTGCCCGATCAGTTGCGGGTTGTTGCTGCGGAAATTGACGATGCGGTTGTGCTCGGTGCGGCCCTGCAGCATGCCAGGGTCTTTTTTCGAGTAGTCGGTCACCAGAATGCGCTGGGTGGTGCCAGCCATGCGGCGGCTGTTCTCGAAGCCCTGCTGGTTGAGACGGTTCTGCAAAATCTGCAGTCGCTGCTTCTTGACCTCATCCGGCGTATTGTCCGGCAGGTCGGCAGCCGGTGTCCCCGGGCGCGAGCTGTAGATAAAGGAATACGAAAAATCGAAGCCCACTTCCTCTACCAATTTCATCGTCTGCTCGAAGTCACGATCGGTTTCGCCAGGGAAGCCGATAATAAAATCGGAGCTGAGAATGATGTCCGGCACGGCGGCTTTCAGCTTGCGAATCCGCGACTTGTATTCCAGTGCGGTGTGGTTGCGCTTCATGCCGGCCAAGACCCGGTCAGAGCCCGATTGCACTGGCAGGTGCAGGTATTTCACCAGCTCTGGCACTTCGGCATGGGCCTGGATCAGGCTGTCGGAGAATTCCAGTGGGTGCGAGGTGGTGTAGCGAATGCGATCAATGCCATCAATCGCGGCAACAACGCGAATCAGATCGGCGAGGTCGGCCACGCTGCCGTCATGGGTCACGCCGCGAAAGCCGTTCACGTTCTGGCCCAGCAGGGTGACTTCACGCACGCCATTTTCGGCCAGGTGGATTACCTCAGCCAATACATCATCAAAGGGCCGACTGACTTCTTCACCACGGGTGTAGGGCACCACGCAGAAGCTGCAGTACTTACTGCAACCTTCCATGATGGAAACAAAGGCGGTGGGACCATCAACGCGCGGTTCGGGCAGGCGATCGAACTTTTCGATCTCGGGGAAGCTGACATCCACCTGCGGCTTGTGCGTGGTGCGCGCGGCGTCAATCATTTCTGGCAAGCGGTGCAACGTCTGCGGGCCAAAGACCACGTCAACGTAGGAGGCACGGCTGCGGATCGCATCGCCTTCCTGACTGGCCACGCAACCACCGACGCCGATAATCAAATCGGGGTTCTTTTCTTTCAGTGGGCGCCAACGACCGAGTTGGGAAAACACCTTTTCCTGTGCCTTCTCGCGGATCGAACAGGTGTTGAGCAGAATGACATCTGCGTCTTCTGCGCGGTCGGTCAGCTCCATTGCCTGGTGCTCACCGAGCAGGTCTACCATACGAGAACTGTCGTACTCGTTCATTTGGCAACCGTGGGTCTGGATAAAGAGTTTCTTGGCCATGGGATATGTGCTGAGCATCGCTTGAGAAAAGGGGCGATTATACACACAAGCGAGGGCCTTTGTTATGCCCCGCGCTGTGCTATGATGCGCGCCCGCTAAACGGCAGCTGCCGTGGCGTCCATGGTTTTTTAAAGGTGTTGGTCATCCCGCTATGAGTAAAGAAAGTCAGCCGGTCTTTCGGATTATCTTCAACAACCAAGGACAGGTGTTTGAACTCTACGCACAGCAGATTTTTCAGAGCGAGCTTTGGGGCTTTATGGAGATCGAAGAGTTGATCTTCGGTGAGCGCTCGCAACTGGTGGTCGATCCGGGCGAAGAAAAGCTCAAAAATCAGTTTGATGGCGTCAAGCGCAGCTTTATTCCAGTGCACTCGATCATTCGTATCGACGAAGTTGAGCGCGTGGGCACGGCCAAGATCAGTGAGGCCAAGGGTGATAGTGGTAGCAATGTGATGCATTTTCCGATGCCGCCGCGGTCCGATAGCTGACCAGGCTGGGCGCTAGCTCCACAGGATGGTTACGGTCCAGATTGGGCTTTCTGCAAGCCCAGTAACGTAAAAAAGCTCACGCGACTTTCGGGTTTAGCTACTTTTCCTGCTGTTGGTGAGCATGCCTTCCGCCTTTTTCCGGCGAGTTACTTTTCTTTGAATGGCCAAAGAAAAGATAACCAAAAGAAATCCA
>TARA_R110002050_G_scaffold204522_4_pt1 | contig 215379 bp, 176 predicted proteins | sample TARA_R110002050 | Tara Oceans TARA_R110002050 (sample SAMEA4396988) | marine metagenome | biome: Polar Biome; feature: [DCM] deep chlorophyll maximum layer (ENVO:01000326); material: water (ENVO:00002006), including particulate matter (ENVO:01000060) such as... | depth 25 m
GCCGTTAAGCGGGTGCAAATATAATTTCAATTTTATGATTTCCAAACAAAAATGAAAAAAAAGCGAATTGTTTTTTTGCAATTTCGCAACTTTGCAGTATGAACCTAGTAATAGACGCTGGTAATAGCCTAATAAAAATTTCGGTTTTTAGAGAAAATAAAGAATTGTTTCATGAGCAATTTGAAATATCTCAGTTTATGGTGCGCATAAAATCTATTTTTAAAAAGTTTTCTAGCATCAGCAACGCTATCGTTTCATCCGTTGGTACTTTAGATAAAAAAGATATTGCTGTGATTACACTTTTTTGTAAAGTGCATCAAGTGAGTTACAAAACAAAAACACCTTTTAAAAACTCATATGCTACTCCAGAGACACTTGGCGTAGATCGCATTGCTTTGGCAACAGCAGCTTTTTATCAAAACCCAAATGGGAATACTCTTATAATAGATGCTGGTACATGTATTACTTATGATATGGTGAATGATTATGGGGAGTATTTAGGAGGAGCTATTTCTCCTGGTTTGGCAATGCGTTATAAAGCACTTCATCATCAAACTTCAAAACTGCCTTTGCTGAGTGCAACAGAGATTATCGATTTTATTGGAAATTCAACAAATACTAGTATTCATAGCGGTGTTGTGAATGGTATTTCTACAGAAATTAATGGAGTAATCAACCAATATAATGAACGTTTTAAAGATTTAACAGTTATTTTAACAGGAGGTGATGCGCTATTCTTGTCAAAACGAACAAAAAATACCATATTTGCCAATCCAAAATTTCTCCTCGAAGGGTTAAATTACTTGCTGGAATACAATAAATAGTAGATGATCAAAAAAATTATAGTTGCAATAGTGTGTTTCACCTCTTGGGGTTTGAGTGCTCAGAATGGGACAGCTTCTCCTTATTCTTATTTTGGTATAGGGGATATTAGAACTGCTGGTACAGTTGATAATCAAATGATGGGTGGTATTAGTATGTATGGCGATAGTATACATATAAATCTAAAAAACCCAGCGGCTTATAGTAAATTAAGGCTTACGACCTACGCGGCAGGGATATCGCAAAAACGTATAGTTTTAAAAAGTGCAGATGCTAAAGAAAGTACTTCAATTACCAATCTAGACTATTTGGCAATTGGAGTTCCTCTGAGTGAACGTATGGCTGTAGGTTTTGGTTTGATGCCCTATACTTCTGTTGGATATAATTTGCAATCTACTATAACTAACTCAGATGAATCGACATTGATCAATGAATATTCTGGTGATGGAGGATTAAACAGGGTTTATTTTTCTTTGGGATATCAAATAGCTAAGGATATAAGTATAGGGGCTACGGTTAATTATAATTTTGGAACGATAAATAACAGAAGAGTACAGACTTCTTCTGATGTTCAATTTGGAACTTTAGATAAAAGAGAATCGCAAATTCAAGGCTATGATTTTAATTATTCATTAAATTACACTCCGAAAATCACAGATAAATATACATTGTATACTTCAGTTGGTTTGGATACACAATTGAATTTAAATTCTGAGAATTCTCAATCGATTGGTTCTTTTTCTAGAGTAAATGGTCAGGAAATAGAGGTAGTAGCGGTAAATTTAGATGCTCAAGGGCGAAAATTTACAGATGTTAGAGTGCCTACAACAACAACCTTAGGTTTGGGGATAGGCGAAAATTTAAAGTGGTTTTTAGGAGCAGAATATAGTTTTCAAGCTTTGGGCGATTATAAAAATGATTTTTTTAAAGTTGATAATTTAGAATATAATGACGCCTTAAAAATTGCTATTGGCGGGTACTATATACCTGAATATGCGTCGTTTACGAGCTATTTTAAGAGAATAGTATATAGGGCTGGAGTAAGGTTCGCTAATACAGGTATGGTAATTAATAATCAAGATATAAATGATTTTGGCATAACTTTTGGAACAGGACTACCATTGGGTCGAAGTGTTTCAAACCTTAACATCGGTTTTGAAGTTGGTAAGAGAGGAACAATTGAGGCCGATTTAATAAAAGAAAATTATTTTAAAATAAATGTAGGATTATCTTTGAACGATAAGTGGTTCTACAAAAGAAAAATTAATTAACCATTAAATACTAGATCATGAAAAAGAAACTTTACATCGTAGCAATTGCCCTTGTTGGTTTTTTGGGTACAATGACGGCTCAAAATAATCCAGAGTGTACTACAAACTTATCCATATATTCTGAACACGTAAAAGTTAAGAATTACGAAGCAGCCTACACGCCATGGAAAATGGTTTACGAAAATTGTCCAAGTTTAAATAAAGCTAATTTTATTTACGGAGAAAGAATATTAAAATATAAAATCGAAAAAGCTACAGGTGCGGACAAAGCTGCTTTCATGAAAGATTTGATGGGTCTATATGATGCAAGTAGAAAAACTTTCCCTGCAAATTTTGATTTAGCAGATGTTTTGATAGACAAAGCTTTATTAATGTATGATGAAAAAGCTGGATCTGATCAGGAAATCTATGACATTTTACATCAGGCATTTACGGAGGACAAAGCGAACTTTAGCAACCCTAAGGCATTGTATCTTTATTTTTCATTATTGGTAGATTTGCATAATGCAGGTTCAAAAGATTTGCAAGAAGTTTTTGATACCTATGATAATGTTATCGATCAAATAGGGGTAGAGAATAAAAAATTAACAGATAGAATAGAGCAGTTATTGCCTAAAGAAGATGCGGGTACAATTACGTCTAAAGAAAAAAGAATTTTAGCTGCAGCTACACAAAACTCAGAAAACTATGGTAAAATAGAAGGGAGTATTGATGGTAAATTAGGTGCCTTAGCTGAATGTTCCAACTTAATTCCTTTATATGAAAAGAGTTTTGAGGATAAGAAGAGTGACATCACTTGGATAAAAAGAGCGGTGAACAGAATGTATAACAAAGAGTGTACTGATGATCCAATGTTTAAAAAGTTAATTGATGCACAATTAGCTATTGAGCCAACAGCAGATTTATATGTATACTTAGGGCTTTTAAAAATGAAATCTGGAAGTACCAGTTCTGCAGTAGCGGACTTTAATAAAGCAGTAGATTTAGAGTCTGATAAATATAAAAAATCAGATTTATTATATAAAGTGGCTACTATTTATTCAAGAAGTAGTAAATCTTCAGCAAGAAGTTATGCTCAAAAGGCTATTGATGCGAATCCATCTAACGGTAAAGCGTATTTGTTAATCGCAACCTTATATGCAAATAGTGCTAACGATTGTGGAACTTCAGCTTTTGAAAAGCGTGCTATCTATTGGAAAGCTGCTGATGTAGCTCGTCAAGCAGGTAGAGTAGATCCATCTTTAAGTGGTAGGTCTAGCCAAGCTGTAAATAGCTATATATTAAAAGCCCCATCTAAAGAAATGATTTTTAGCTCAGGAATGGCTGGTAAAACAGTTACATTTAACTGCTGGGTTGGTGGTAGCGTAAAAGTGCCTAACTTATAGGATGAAAAAAAAGTATCTATATAATTTAAAAAGCATTGCTGTAGTTTGTTCTACAGCAATGCTTTTTTTTGCTTGTACCGACGATTATAAAAGAGTAGGTGAAGAGGCGAAAAAAAAGTTATATCCACAAGGTATTGCAGAAAATTTTAAACTTATATATACCGAAACAAGTGAGGTTTTATCTACTGAGGAAACTGCGGACACAAAAAAAATCGCAATACTTACAGGTGAAATAAGTGAAGATTTTGAAAATTTAAATTTCCCTTATAGAACCTTTCCAAAAGGATTAAAAGTTGAATTTTTTGATAAAGAGGGTAATAAAAGTGTAATTTTGGCAGATTATGGAATCATTTATTCTGGAACAAATATTATAGATTTGCAGGGTAATGTAATTATCGAAATGCAAGACGGTAAGAAGTTAGAAACCACTCAACTGTATTACGATCAAAATAATCAATGGGTATTTACGCAAGAAAAATTTAAATTTTCAGACGAAATAGATGGTACTTTAATTCATGGAATGGGAATGGATTTTAATAGAGATTTTACGATATTAAATGCGCATAAAACAGGAGATGGGTATAAAATAATTAAAGAAGAAATTGATGACTAAAATTTTAAAATACACAGAATATTTATATGTAATAGTTGCTTTTATAGCCTTATATCGCGTATTCGCAGATTGGAACGTAGATCGTCGAATGGCATATATTTTTTTATTTTTCACAGTAGTTTCTATTGGAATGTTTTTGTTTAGAAGAAGTTACCGTAAAAAATTTGAAAAACGTCAACAGAATAATAAAGAGTAAGAGTGGGAACTTCAATTGTCATTATTGTTTGCTGTTTATTATTGTCTGCCTTTTTTTCCGGGATGGAAATCGCCTTTATTTCGGCAAATAAAATCCATATAGAAATTGAAAAGAAACAGGAAGGCTTTTTAGCAAAAGTTTTGACGCGTTTAACTAAAAAACCATCTAAGTTTATTGCTACCATGCTAATTGGTAATAATATAGCCCTAGTCGTTTATGGGCTGTATATGGGAGATGTGCTAATGGACTTATTCTTAAGTCTTGGGTCTTCTAAATTTGCAGTTGTCAATGCCTTTTTAACCGATTTTAGTCTGCTAACACAAACCATTATATCTACCTTAGTAATATTATTAACGGCTGAATTTTTACCAAAAGTGCTTTTTCAGATTTATTCTAATACCATGCTGAAGGTGCTTGCAATACCAGCATATATATTCTATCTTTTATTCTCAGTACTTTCTGATTTTGTCATTAAAATATCTGATATTATTCTTAAAGTCTTATTTAAGACCGATGGTGATGAAGTGCAACTTGCTTTTAGTAAGATAGAACTTGGTGATTATATTACAGAACAAATGGAAGCTGTGGAAAAAGAGGATGAGGTAGATTCTGAAATTCAAATTTTCCAAAACGCATTAGAATTTTCAGCTGTTAAAGCAAGAGAAGTAATGGTTCCGCGAACAGAAATTGAAGCTGTAGAGTTGCATGAAACGCCTAAAAATCTTATAAAAAGATTTTCAGATACGGGTTTTTCTAAAATTTTAATATATAAAGATACGATTGATAATATTATTGGTTACGTACATTCGTATGAGCTTTTTAAGAGGCCCAAAACCATTAAAAGTATTTTAATGCCAGTTGAGTTTGTTCCAGAAACCATGTTGATAAGTGATATTCTAGGTAACCTTACCAAGAAAAGAAAAAGTATGGCAGTGGTTTTAGACGAATATGGCGGAACCTCAGGGGTAATGACTGTTGAAGATATTGTTGAAGAGCTTTTTGGAGAAATAGAAGATGAGCATGATTCAACCGATTTGTTAGAGGAACAAATTGATGATATCAATTTTAAGTTTTCTGCACGTTTGGAAGTAGATTATATCAATGAGAATTATAGATTAGAACTTCCTGAAAGTGACGAATATGGAACCTTAGGAGGTTTAATTGTAAATGAAACAGGAGAGATACCCGACCAGAATTCTCAAATTAAAATCAGTAATTTTTTATTTACCATCCTTGAAGTATCCAGCACCAAGATAGATTTGGTATCACTCGAAATACTTGATAAAGATTAACTTTTTAGCGTCAAATTATTATCTTTTTTTTGTCTTTAGTATTTAAAAGAAAAATGGTAATTTCGTCGCCTGATATAAAATAGTATAAATAATGGCAATTTTAGATAAAATTAGAAAGAAAACTACCATATTGATTTTGATCATTGGTTTGGCTCTATTCGCATTTGTAATATCTGGTATATTCAGTGCAAATACTTTTTCAGGAGCTAAAGTGGGTTCGGCAGTTGCTGAAGTAAATGGTAATGATATTTCTATAGATGAGTTCCGAGAAAAAGTAGATATTGCTACAAGAAATTATGGACCTAACGCTACTTCGATGCAAGTGGTTAATAATGTTTATGAGCAAGAAGTTAGGAATGCAATATTAGAGCAACAGTTTGATGAATTAGGAATATCTGTTGAGCAAGATCAAATAGTTGATTTCTTAAGAACTAATCCTAGCTATTCGCAATTACCACAATTTTTAGACGAAAATGGATTATTCGATGAAAATAAGTTTATCGAGTTTATTGCAAATTTAAAAGAAAATAACCCAGCAGGCTACCAAGATTGGTTGCAGACTGAGAAATCTATAATACATGCTGCTAAAGAACAAATTTATTATAACCTAATTAAATCTGGAGTTGGAGCAACTTTAAAAGAAGGTGAGTTAGATTATAAATTGGCAAACGATAAAATAGACATTAAATATGTTAGAGTTCCTTTCACATCAATAGCAGATAGTACTATAGCTGTTAGTAAGAGTGAAATTGAGGCTTATGTGAAAGCGCACAAAGATGATTTTAAACAAGAAGATAGTAGAGACATCCAATTTGTTTATTTTGAAGAAAAGGCTTCATTAAAAGATGAAAATGATGTTAAAGAAAAAATAACAGCTCTTTTAAACGATAGCCAAGTATTTAGCGCGGCTAAGGATACAACTGAAACTATAAAAGGTTTTAGTAATACTACTGATATGACTGCATTTTTAGATTTAAATTCAGATGTAAAGTTTGATACAATCTATAAAGCTAAAAGTAGTTTGCCAACGAAATTCGCTGATACTTTAGTGACTTTATCTATTGGTGAAACATTTGGTCCTTACCGTGATGGTAATGCCTTCAAAGTTTCTAAAATGACTGGAAGAAAATCAGGAGGAAATGTAAAGGCAAGCCATATTTTAATTTCTTATGAAGGAGCTCAAAGTGCTGGTGCAGATGTAAAAAGAACAAAAGAAGAGGCAGCGAAAGAAGCGAAAGAAATTTTAGCCGAAGCTAAAAAGGCAAATGCTGTTTTTGCCGACTTAGCAAAAGAGAATTCAGACGGACCTTCAGGGCCAAGAGGTGGAGATTTAGGTTTTTTCCAAGAAGGAGCTATGGTAAGTGCTTTTAACGATTTTGCTTTCGGAAATAAAGTGGGAACTATTGGTTTAGTAGAAACAGATTTTGGTTTTCATATTGTAAAAATAGAAGACAAACAAGATATTTATCAAATTGCAAATTTGGTTAGAGAAATTGAGCCATCGGAAGAAACAATAGACCTATTATTTCAAGATGCTACTAAATTTGAAATGGAATCTATAGATGGTAAAACAACATTTGCAGATGTTGCAAAGACCAGCAATTATGTTGTTAGACCTGTGAATAAAATCAAAGCAATGGACGAAAACTTACCCGGACTTGGATCGGAGCGTAGTATTGTGCAGTGGGCTTTTAATTCTGATTCTGAAAATGGGGATATCAAACGTTTTGATTTGGCTAATGGATATGCTGTAGTACAATTAACGGCTAAGTATGCAAAAGGTTTAATGTCTTCAGAAGATGCATCTGCAACAGTTCTACCTAAACTTCGTAAAGAGAAAAAGGCTGCTCAAATAATGAGTAATAACAAAGGTAAATCTATTGAAGCTTTCGCTAAAGATAATAATGTATCCGAGGCTACTGCCACAGCTTTAACAGTTAAATCACCAACAATACCAGGAGCTGGCAGAGAGCCAGGAGTAGTAGGTACGGCTTATGTATTGGGTGAAGGAAAAACTTCTGGTCTTATTGAAGGTGAGAGTGGTATTTATATGGTTACAGTGATTAAAAAGACGGAGGCTACTAAACTTGAAAATTACAGTACATTTTCAAACAACCTAAAAAGTTCGAAAGTAAACAGTGTAAATACAGCGGTTTATCAAGCATTGAAAAATGCTTCTGAAATAGAAGATAATAGAGGAATGTTTTATTAAGTAACTCTAACAGTTATAAAAAAAAAGCCTCCACATGGAGGCTTTTTTTGTTTCTAGATTTATAGAAATTATAATACCATATCACTATAGTTTAAAATAGTGCTATAGCCTTTTTTCTTAAAATAATCCGACGTATTTTTTGAACCTACAGCCATGATAAAGTCACCTCCCCAAGCACCTAGACTTTTTATGGCACCATCGTAATCTGCAAATAATAATTGTTTAACGGGTACTTGTTCTAAAATGTTAGCGATGATTGCTTCATGCTCTGTAATGAGTTTTGCGAATTCTGCTATAGCTGTACAGGTAATTATTTGTTGTGTAATCGAAGAAAGTTCAGCTATAAACACATTCTTATCAAAATTTGCTTTGCGATAGGTCTTGATGCCTTCACGGCTATCTTGTTTTTTATTTAGATGGATAAAATAAATGGCATCTTTAAACGGTAGGGTAAAATCAATCTCTTTAATACTTGGTTTTTCTTCTATTAACTGATATAAAATAGGCTTATTATGGCTTGCACAAGCAATATCATAACCACTACCTGTAAAAGAATTCCATAATAATTTAAACGAATCAATAGCCGCCCATTGTGCAATGTTATTAATTAGGGTAGAAGAAGAGCCTAGTCCCCAATCTCTTGGAAAGCCTAATTTTGTTTTTACTTCATAACCAGAAGCATTTAATAGGAAACTGTTGTTTAATTTTTTTGCTTCTAAAAGCATTTTTAGCAATACTTCAGCAGTTTTTTCATCAGTAGCCGAAAGTAATTTAAAAGAGTTCAATTCAAAATTGGCTTCGAACCAAATTCTATTTTTTTCATCTAAGCTTTCCCAGTGGATCTTATAGTCATTAGTTGTGGAAACCGTTAAAGACTGACCGTATTTTGTAGGTATGGCTAAACTAAGGGCGCCGTCTAATACACCATATTCTCCAGTAAGCAATAATTTTCCGTTGCTGTAGAATTTCTTTGTCATTAGTTTAGTCTCAGCTTTTCGAATTCTGATACCACACCACTATGTGTTACCGTATGTTTTTTGAAATGCTTTACAAGTGTTTTCTTTTCATTTTCTGTGGCTCCAAGCTGGTTTAGTATATTCATTAAGTGCATTTTCATATGTCCTTGTTGAATTCCTGTAGTTACCAATGACCGTAATGCACCAAAATTTTGAGCTAAGCCTGCAACCGCAACAATTTGCATTAAATCTTTTGCAGATGGTTTTTGAAGAATTTCCAATGCTAATTTTACTAAAGGATGTAATGCTGTTAAGCCACCAACAGTACCTAAAGCGAGCGGAATTTCAATCCAAAATTTAAAAATATTATTTTCTATACTTGCATGGGTTAAGCTACTATAAGTTCCGTCTTTTGAGGCGTAGGCATGAATCCCAGCTTCAACAGCTCTAAAATCATTTCCAGTAGCCAGCACAACGGCATCAATACCATTCATAATCCCTTTGTTATGTGTTACAGCACGATACGGTTCAACTTTAGCAATATTCACAGCTCTAATCATTCTTTCTGCAAATTCCATTGGAGAAATGTTCTTGTCATCGTTTAATTCATCAATAGGACAACTTACTTCAGCTCGTACGAGGCAATTAGGCACATAGTTACTTAAAATGCTCATAACTACCTCCAATTTTTCTGAGCTATCAGTAAATAATGAATGAGCTTGAAATTCTCTTTTTAACGTATGTGCAAACTGCTCCAAACAAGAATTAATAAAATTTGCACCCATAGCATCTTGGGTTTCAAACGTACAATGTAATTGGTAATAATTAGCTAATTCTGTAGTCTTGTTTCTTAATTCTATAGCTGTAATGCCACCACCTCTTTTCTCCATATTCTTGGTAAGGGGAGCAACATCTTTCTCTAGTACAGGTGCAATTTCATCAAAAAGTAGTTTAATTTTTGTAGGATCTCCTTGATACATGAAATGTACTTGTCCAACTTTTTCAGTGCCTAAAATAGTCGTGGTAAATCCGCCTCTAGACAACCAAAATTTTGCGGCTTTACTTGCCGCAGCAACAACTGAGCTTTCTTCAATAGCCATTGGAATGGCATATAAATTGTTGTTAATTAAAAAATTCGGGGCAATACCTAATGGCAAATAATAATTTGAAATTGTATTTTCTATGAATTCATCATGAAGCTTTTGAAGTAAAATATCAGAATTCCAATAGCGTTTTAAAATTCTAATTGTTTCTTTACTATTTGTGGTATAGTTTTTAGCTATCCACTCGATTTTTTGATCTTTAGTAAGCTTGGAAAATCCTTCAATAGGAGTAATCATATGTTGTTCAGTTTCTGAGTTCAAAGATAGTAATTAACAAAATAATTTTTCCACAACATAGTTGCCGTACTTCTTGATTTTGTGTTTGTGATATTTTCTGTTAAAAGTTTATTTTTATGTGAAATTATTACTAAACTTGGTGTTTTTAATAAAATTTTGACAATAAATGAAGAAGCTAACTTTCCTTTACCTTTTATTATTCAGTTTAACTACTGTAATCAATGCACAAAAAACCACTGTCAAACTCGAAGAAATATGGGGAGGAGCTTTTAGAACAGAAGGTTTAGATGCACTAAGGTCTCTAAAAAATGGAACTCAATATACCGTATTAAATTTTGATAGAACTACAAAAACTAGTAGTGTTGATGTCTATGATTATGTAAGTCTCGAAAAAGTAGGGACAATAGTTACTTCTGCAAATTTAGATGGAATTCAAAATTTTAGCTCTTATGCCTTTAGTGCTGATGAAAGCAAAGTTTTGTTAGTAACAGAAAAAGAATCTATCTTCAGAAGATCTTCAATCGGCGTTTATTATATCTATGATGTAAAGTCAAAATCGCTTGTGAAAATTTCAGAGAATAAAATTCAAGAGCCAACCTTATCACCTGATAATAGTAAAGTTGCTTATGTATTTGAAAACAACATCTATATTTTCGATATCGCAAAGAACACCACAACCATGATCACCAAGGATGGTGTAAAAAATAAAATTATTAATGGTGTTACGGATTGGGTTTATGAGGAAGAATTTGCATTTGTAAGAGCTTTTGATTGGAATGCAGATGGAAGCAAAATTGCATTCTTAAGATTTGATGAAACCAATGTTCCTGAATTTTCTATGGATGTTTATGGTACTGATTTATACCAAACACAAGAAGTGTTTAAATACCCTAAAGCGGGTGAAGATAATGCTATAGTTTCCTTACATATGCTAGATGTTAAATCAGGAGCTATTAGTAAAGTAGCTCTTGATAATGTTTATTATATTCCTCGCATTCAATGGATGCATAATAAAAACATGCTGAGTGTTCAAACTTTAAACAGACATCAAGACGTTTTGAAATTGTATGCTGTCAATGCAAAAAACAACAAGGTATCGCTGTTATTAGAAGAGAAAGATAATGCTTATGTAGATGTGACTGATAATCTAACTTTTTTAGAAAATGATAGCTTTATTTGGACAAGCGAAAAAGATGGTAATAATCATATCTACTTGTACGATGAAGATGGACAGTTAATGAATCAGATTACTAAAGGTGATTGGGAAGTAACAAGTTACTATGGTTATGATCAAAACGAAGATAGGGTGTATTACCAGTCGACAGAAAACGGGGCTATCAATAGAGACGTTTACAGTATTGATAGTGGCGGAAAAGATAAAAAAAGATTAACCTCTAAAAATGGACAAAATAGCGCAGATTTCAGCGCAGATTTCACCTACTTTATTAATGCGTTTTCTAGTGCAACAACGCCACCAGAATACAGCTTACATGAAGCTTTAACAGGAAATAGAGTTAAAGAGATTCTTGATAATTCTTCATTGCTTGAAAAATTAGATTCTTATGAAATAAGCCCGAAAGAGTTTTCAACAATTGCTGTAAATGGGAACGAATTAAATATGTGGATGATAAAGCCTGCAAATTTTGATTCCTCTAAGAAATACCCATTATTTATGTTTCAATATAGTGGGCCAGGATCTCAATCGGTTTCAAATTCTTGGATGGGTGCTAATGATTATTGGTATCAACTATTAGCTTCAGATGGGTATATCATCGTATGTGTAGATGGTAGAGGAACAGGATACAAAGGTCGTGATTTTAAGAAAATAACTCAAAAAGAATTAGGCAAGTACGAGGTTGAAGATCAAATCTCGGCAGCGAAAAAGTTAAGTGAATTACCTTATATAGATGCATCTAGAACTGGTATTTGGGGTTGGAGTTATGGTGGATTTATGTCGACTAATTGTATTTTGAAAGGTAATGATACCTTTGAAATGGCAATTGCCGTTGCGCCAGTTACTTCTTGGCGTTTTTATGATAGTATTTATACAGAGCGCTATATGCAAACGCCACAGGAAAATGCTAGTGGTTATGATGATAACTCTCCATTTAATTATCCTGAACTTTTAAAAGGAAAGTATTTATTAGTACATGGTTCGGGAGATGATAACGTACATGTGCAAAATTCTATGAGAATGGTTGAAGCTTTAGTTCAGGCAAATAAACAATTTGATTGGGCAATTTATCCAGATAAAAATCACGGCATTTATGGCGGAAATACGAGACTGCATTTATTTACCAAAATGACGAATTTTATTAAAGAAAATTTATAATCAAACCAATAAAATATATCTAACTAACTATTATGGAGAATACTGTAAAACCATTTGAAGAGCAAGAACTTTTCGGACACCCAAAAGGCTTATTTTATTTATTTTTTGCTGAATTATGGGAGCGATTTAGTTTTTATGGTATGCGAGCGTTGTTGACGCTATATATGGTAAATGTGATTTTCGAAGCACTTACTACTCGTGATTATGCTGCTGCCGCTGTTTATGCTTCTTACGGGTCGTTAGTATATGCCTCTACCGTAATTGGTGGACGAATTTCCGATAAGATTCTAGGGATGCGTAAATCTATATTTTTAGGTGGTATTTTAATGGCTATTGGGCATTTTGTTCTTGCGATTGAAAACAATACTGCATTCTTCTTAGCATTGGCTTTAATTGTAGTTGGTAATGGATTTTTCAAACCTAATATTTCGACCTTTGTAGGTTCTTTATATAAAGACGGAGATATCCGGAAAGATTCTGGTTTTGTAATCTTTTATATGGGTATTAATATTGGTGGTTTTGTGGCGCCTCTGCTTTGTGGTTGGCTAGGTAAAACGTATGGCTGGCATTATGGTTTTGGTTTGGCTGGAGTAGGAATGCTTCTTGGGCTTATTGCATTTTGGAGTGGTATTAAGAAAAATGTTTTTGGAGAAAGAGGATTGCCACCTACTGAAACAGTTTTGGATAAACCGATATTAGGAGTTAAACAAGGACTGATGATACCCATATTGTCAGTTTTGGCAGTACCCATTATTGCATATTTACTTTCAGCTTATAAATCATTAGGTGAAAAAGGCAGTTTTTTAGAGAGTGATAATATTGTAAACATAATTTTTTATGCTATAGCAATTAGTATCGCTGTATTTTTAATAAAAATATTAATTGAGGCTAGTGTAGATGAGCGTAAGAAGTTGATTGTAGCTATTTTAATTACTTTTTTTATTACTATATTCTGGGGATTTCATGAGCTTTCAGGGAGTATTATAACCTTGTTTGCTGCTCGAAACGTGAATCTTACAATGATTGATGCCTCCCAAACAAATGCATTGAACTCGATGTATATTATTATTCTGTCCATCCCCATCTCGATGCTTTTTACTTATTTAAAGAAAAAAAAATTAGATCCGCGTACTCCTTATAAATTTGGATTAGGATTAGCATTTGCAGGGATAAGTTTTTTAATACTTTCGATGAGTAGCGGAAGTGCAGATGCAAACGGCATGGTACCTTTTTCTTATTTATTAGTTATGTACTTTTTGATATCCGTTGGTGAATTATTTATGTCGCCTGTTGGGTTGTCTAAAATTACCGATTTATCGCCTAAACGCATTGTTGCTTTTATGATGGGAATTTGGTTCTTAGCTTCTGCTTTTGCTTTTCAAATTGTAGGCTTTATAGGCAAGCAATTAGCAATAGAAAGTACAGATAAAAATATTGGCGGTTTAGATACACTTACAATTTATACCGATGGTTTTGGTTTAATAGCGAAGTATGCACTTGGTGCAGCTATAATTGTGTTATTGGCATCACCACTTATTAAAAAATTAATGGGTAAGGTGCATTAATTTTTCATATTAAAATAATACGCTCCCTTTTCGCCTGTATAGTGAAAAGGGAGCTTTTTTTTGGCACAAGTAGCTTTCCATCGGGTAATATCACTCTTATAATTACTTCCATCTGCAATTACGAATTGAGGCTTTATGGAATCGAGAAACCTTTCTAAATTAATTTTAGGAGATTGGGTGATTAAAAGATATGTTGTTTTCGTATTTTTTGGAGGGTAAATTGCTAAACTATCTAGGATATATAATTTTTTTTCTCCAATGGTATAACTGTTTCTTAAAGTACTTTGAATAATACTATTCGTCCTTTCCGTAATCTTATAGTTGATGATATGTTTTTCTAAAAGCTGAGCTTTAGTACTCAATAGGTGTAAAGTTGTTCCTTTTTGCACCAACAATGCTGAATTTCTAGATTGATGAAAAACTAGTGCCACTTCTTTTTTTGAGGCAGTATAATAACTATAGAAAGACCAAGTTTGTAACGCAATTAATAAAAGCAAAAAAGTAAGTCCTTTTTTGAAGCTAGGCTTATTTGAAAATTGAACTAAAAATAGGATAAGTATATAAACTAAAACTAGTTGCATGCTATCGAAGGAAATATCCTTAAATAGAAAGGCTTCTTGTGCTGCAATCCGCTCAATTATAGTATTCATAAACTCAATAATTACATTATAAATTTTGGTTATGAAGCTAGGAAGTATATGAAATAAAGAAAGGGTAACTACGATTATTCCTCCTACTAAAATGAACCCCAAACATGGGATGATTAAAAGATTAGAAATAAAGAACAATCCTGGAAACTGGTGAAAGTAAAATAAGCTTATTGGGAGTACTCCTAATTGTGCAGCTATACTTACACTTGATAATTGCCATATTTTTCTAATTACAATATGTTTTGGAAACCAAAAACGTTGTAGCATGGGATAGATCCAAATAATTGCAAAAACAGCAGCATAACTCATCTGAAAACCTACTTGAAATATATAAGAAGGTTTAAAAAGTAATATAAAAAACATTGATAATGCTAATATGTTAAATGTATTTGCTGCTCTATTCAGGTACTGTGAATAGGCTAAAAATGTGAACATGGTAACGGCGCGTACAATGGAAGCTGATAAACCTGCTAAAAAGGCAAAAGTCCATAGTAGAACAACAATAAGCGTCAATTTTATGGTTTTGCCGAAAGGAATTTGCTCTAGAGGTTGTAATATAAACTGGAGCAGTAACAGCAAAATACCAATATGCAAACCTGATACCGCAAGAATATGAATCGCACCGGCATTTTTGTAATTGGTATAAGTTTCTTCTGAAATATCATTCCGTTGGCCTAAGAGCAAAGCCTGTATTATGGATAATTCTTCAGTGCCGAAGTTTTCTTCTTTAAGATTAGAAATAATTTGTGTTCTCCAACTAGCTGCTATTCCATAGAAGGTTTTAGATGGGTTTTTAGTTAAAATATACGCAGTTGTATTAAGGTTAATTTGGTGATAAATGCCTAAACCTTCTACATATTTTTTGTAATTGAATTGATGTGGATTTAGAGGTGAATGGATGGGTAATAATTTTTCAAAGACAACAAGCTCGTCATCTACTTTTAAAGGTAATTTAGTGGTGTCTAGTGCTAAGTTTATAATAAGGTCTCCAGAAGTTATAGTGTTGCCTACACGTTTGACCTTAGCAATATATCTAGTTGAAAAACGAGTTGGTTTAAGAACTTCTATAATTTTAAGGTTTATTTTTTGAGCTTGTGTAGTGGTGTATTTTGAATAGTGATTGGAATTATTTTTAGGATTTGCCATGGTTATCGCCAAAAATCCAATAGCGAACATGAGTAAAAGTGCCGTGATTCCAAAATAAATACTAGTGGTAGTTTTTTTTATTTTAAAGAATACACCTAGAAGAACTAATAAAAGAATAGTTGCTAGTAGCGGAATAAAGATTGTAGCGTTTAAATAGTGTCCTGCTATGATTCCTGCGACTAAAAAAAGTGTCAGTTTAATTGGCACAAATTTTAGTAATTGCATAGTAGGTAGTTTGTTAAAGCACTCTGGTAGCTTTTACAAAAGCATAATTCCAATAGCCCTCTTTAAGTGAAGATACAATAACTCCTCTGGATGTAGTAGCGTGTATAAACTTTATTTCATCGCCATCAACATCAATAACAAGACCTACATGATTTATTTTTTTTGATTTTCTACTAGTTTTAAAAAACAATAAATCGCCTTTTGTAACATTCTTTACCCTAATATTTTCACCTTCTTCTGCCATTACATAGGAAACTCTGGGTAATGCGATGTCGTGATCGCTAAAAGCAACATATAAAAGGCCGGAACAATCCATACCTTTTCTTGTAGTGCCTCCATATTTATAGCGTGTGCCTGAGAATGCTAAGGCTGAATTTATAATTTCGTCTGCTATAGCATTCGAACCTCGTGGGTTTTCCGAATTTATGTGTGGTAGTCTAGCACTCGAGGTCTCCGAATCATTTTTTCGAGCTTCTACAGTAATTTTTCGTTCGTTATTTGAACCGTAGGTAGTTTTTTTCTTTACAGAACCGCAGCTCGTAATTAAAAAAGAAGAAATAAGATAAATATATTTGCGATTCATCAAAGTGCATTAGTATACTTGGGAATCAAATTTAAAGATTTATTTCCAATGTTTGTTTTTTGCATGCAGTATGAGTGTGTTAAAAAACACTAATCCTTATTTTAAACGACGTATAATAAGAGAAGCTGTTTTTTCACTAGCACCTTTTCCACCCAGTTTTTGCTCAAGTTCGTTGTAGCTTTTTAGTAAAGAAATTCGTTTTTCCGGAGTTAGAATATTTTTAAGTACTGTGCTTAAATTCTTAGTGTTTAGTTCATCTTGAATTAATTCTTTGACAACTTCTTGATCCATTATTAAATTTACAAGAGAAATATATTTAAGGGTGATGATTCGTTTTGCGATTTGATATGATATCCAATTACCCTTATAGCAAACTACTTGTGGTACCTTAAATAATGCAGTTTCTAATGTTGCTGTGCCGCTTGTAACCAGTGCGGCATGGGCAACTTGCAGTAAGCTGTAGGTTTTATTGGCAATCAGTTTTATTTGTGAATTTTTTAGAAAGGGCTTATAAAAATCTAAATCTAGACTTGGAGCTCCAGCAATTACAAATTGATACTCGGGAAAATTTGATACAACAGAAAGCATAATAGTGAGCATTTTTGATACTTCTTGCTTTCTACTACCTGGTAATAAGGCTATAATAGGTTTATTTTTATCTAAATCATAAGTGGTTTTAAAGGATAGCTCATCAATTTTTGGAGTATTATAAATTGCATCTATCAACGGGTGACCCACAAAATTTACAGGAAAGCCATGTTTTTCTTCATAGAACTTTTTTTCAAAGGGTAGCGTAACATACATCTCATCTATGGTGCTTTTTATTTTTTCAATTCGTCCTTCTCTAGATGCCCATATTTGTGGAGCGATGTAATAACAAGTTTTAAAGTTTTCTTTTTTCGCCCATTTTGCAATTCGAAGATTAAATCCGGAGTAATCAATAAAAATTATAACATCAGGATTAAACTGTTTAATATCATTTTTACAGAAAGCAATATTTTTAAAAATGGTTCCAATATTCATAAGCACTTCTAAAAAGCCCATAAACGCAAGCTCTTTATAATGTTTTGCAAGTGTTCCTCCAGCTTCTTGCATTAAATCTCCTCCCCAACACCTCACGTTGGCATTAGCGTCCTTGATTTTTAATGCTTTGATAAGATTTGATCCGTGTAGATCACCTGATGCTTCACCTGCAATGATGTAATATTTCATTTAAAATACCTTGTAGTACATGATCAATAATGCGGTTAAAATAGTAGCAATTAATACCCCTCTAGCTCGTAAATCACGTTTTATTTTTAAAAAAATGAAAAAAGCAATTAGGTTTAGAATGGCGCCTAAAGCCAATAAACTTCCAATGTGTTCTTCTCTAACGGCTGCTTGATAGGTTTCAGCTATGCTCAGTTTCGAAAAAAGGACAATATATAGTAATGTTCCAACTACGTTCGCGATGATACCGACTATAAAACCTATAAGTACTTCTTTTTTATTCATTTTAAATTCCAATTGTTAATAGTTTGAATGGCATGATGTGCTGTGAGGTCAAATTGGGTAGGAACAACTGAGATGTATCCTTTTGATAAAGCAAATTCATCAGTGTCTTCACCTTTATCCAAAAGCTCAAATTCACCAGTAAGCCAATAATAATCTTTACCCATTGGACTCGTTCTTTTGTCAAATTTCTCCTTCCAATTAGCTCTAGCTTGTCTGCAAATTTTAATGCCTTTTATTTGTTTTTTATCTAATTTAGGAATATTAACATTTAAAACAACTCCCGTAGGAATCCCGTTTTCTAATGCTTCGTGAACTATTTTTTGTATTGCTTCTTTAGCGTGATCAAAATTAGCATCCCAATTATAATCACATAATGAAAAGCCTATTGCCGGAATCCCCTCTATTCCTGCCTCAATGGCAGCACTCATTGTTCCAGAATAAATAACATTTATGGAGGAGTTTGATCCGTGGTTGATGCCACTTACGCACAAATCAGGTTTTCTTTCTAAAAGTTCTTGTAGTGCAAGTTTCACGCAGTCTGCTGGGGTGCCACTACAACTATATTCTTTTGTATTTTCATCATCCAAATCAATCTTCACTTCTTTGGAATATAGTGTATTATCAATGGTTATAGCATGTCCCATGCCAGATTGTGGACTGTCAGGAGCCACAACAACAACCTCTCCTATTTCCTTCATGTAACTCACCAAAGCTCGTAATCCTGGAGCTGTTATTCCATCATCATTTGTTACTAAAATCAAAGGTTTTTTCATTCTGGATAATTTATAGCGTAAAAATACGTTTTTCATAAAGAATTGCTGAATAAACTGTTTAACAAAAATTTTGGAATGGCAGTATGAAACTGGCACGGTTTTTTCAGTATCTTAGAGAATTCAATAAGTATTAAGGCATTTGGTTGTAAAATAAATTAATGCTTAGATTGATTAAAAAATAATGTTACATGAAAAACAAATTAGCCTACGCACTCATAATGATGCTCTTCGCAGTAGCATCTTGTAGTTTTACAAATAAGTCTTTCGAGAATGATGATAAGGATAAGCTTTTGCTTGATCTTATTACCTATGTCTTAGAAAAGGGTCATTATCAGCCTAAAGATATTGATGATGATTTTTCAGTTGAGGTGTTTGAAGATTTTATTGATGGATTAGATCCAACAAAACGTTATTTTTTAGAAGGGGACATCAAAGAATTTGAGCAGTATAAATTTCAAATTGATGATCAAATAAAAAATACTGATATTTCTTTCTTTAATATGGTTTATGAAAGATTAATGACTCGTATGCAAGATGCAAGAGGAATTTATAAAGCTGTTTTATCAGAACCATTTAATTACAAGGTGAAAGAAGATATAGATATAGATTATGAAAATCAGTCTTTCGTTAGCTCTCGATCAGATTTAAAAGAAAGATGGAGAAAACAATTAAAGTACGCTACTTTAGGAAATTATGATTCCAAAATTGCTGTAGATGAAGATAATAAGAAGAAGGCATTAAGCCCTAAACAGGCAGATAAAGAAGCTCGTGAAGATACTGGTAAAACATTGGATGATTTTTTTGATTTTGTGGCAGACTTAGAGCGTAAAGATTGGTTTGTACAATACATTAATACTATCGTAGAAGAATTTGATCCACATACTTTTTATTTTGCCCCTGAAGAAAAAGAAAAGTTCGATACCAGAATGTCAGGTAAATTTGAAGGGATAGGTGCTCGTCTGCAAAAGCGTAAAGATGGGATAAAAATTGTTGAAATAATCTCTGGTGGACCTGTATGGAGAGATCAGCAAATAGAAGTTGGTGATGAAATAATGAAAGTTGGTCAGCATGGAGAGATTCCTGTGAGTATTGTTGGAATGCGATTAGATGATGCAATTAAATTAATTAAAGGAGCTAAAGGTACTATTGTAGATCTAACCCTGAGAAAAGTTGATGGTACTGTGGCCGTTATTTCTATTACACGTGATGTTGTAGAATTAGAAGAAACTTTTGCTAAATCTGCAAATATTATAAAAGACAATCAGAAATTTGGATTGATAAACTTACCTCAATTTTATGTGAGTTTTGATGATTACGAAGGGGAAAGAAATGCCGCTTCTGATGTTGCAAAAGAAGTTGAGCGATTAAAAGAAGAAGGTGCAGAAGGACTGATTTTAGATTTAAGAGATAATGGCGGAGGATCTTTAAAGACCGTTGTTGAAATGGCTGGTTTATTTATAAAAAATGGACCAATTGTTCAAGTCCGTTCTAATGATAATCAAAAAGAAGTTCATGATGATATCGATGATCGTATTCAATGGGATGGTCCTTTAGTAATTTTAGTGAACGAATTATCAGCCTCTGCTTCTGAAATATTGGCCGCAGCAATGCAAGATTATAAGAGAGCGGTGGTTATTGGAAGTAAGCAAACTTTTGGAAAGGGAACAGTTCAAAATGTAATTCCATTAGATCGGATTGTTCGTAGTAATGATCAAGGTGATTTAGGGGCTATAAAGTTGACGACACAGAAATTTTACAGAATAAATGGGGGTTCAACGCAATTGGAGGGTGTTAAATCGGATGTGGTTGTACCAGACAGATATAGTTATATAGATTTAGGTGAGCGTGATCAACAAAACCCATTGGCATGGGATAAAATATCACCTGCTGAATATACCCTTTGGGATGGCTATATTGATTATGAAACTACCATAGCGAATAGCGCTAAACGTATGTCTGCCAATTCACAGATAAAATTAATAGAAGAGAATGCAAAATGGCTAAAGGAGCAACAAGATGAGACGATAGTATCTTTAAACTATGATGATTATAAGGCAGATGAATTAAAGAGTCTTGAAAAATCAAAGTATTTTAAAACACTTTCTGCTTATGATTCAAAGTTAACTTTTGAATCTTTAAAATATGAAGAGAGTTTGTTTACTCAAGATTCTATTTTAAGAGACAAACGTAATCGTTGGCATCAAGATTTGGCGAAAGATGTTTATGTTGAAGAAGCAGTAAATGTGTTACAAGATTTAAAAAGAAACAATATTAAGGATGTTAAATTGGCTAGTGTAAAAGGTTAATTTACCTGAAATTCAATATATAAAAAGTCCCATTCAAACGAATGGGACTTTTTTATTACCAAAGAAATTTACCGTTAAGAACTGCAAGAAAGCATAGAGCAACCAACTTTATTACGTGCCCATTCTGGACGTTTTGCAAACCATTTTTCCGAAGAATTTTGCTCACTATACGGATTTTTCAAAAGGGTATATAACTCACTTAGTAGCGAATAATCTTTTTCATTGGCTTTATCAATAGCTAATTGGGCCATATAATTTCTTAACACATATTTCGGATTCACCGCATTCATTTTTTCTTTTCTCACAGAATCAGAAGTAGTTTCCTGTTGTAATCTTTTTAGATAATCTGTAAACCACAACTGCCATGTACTTAGAATGCCCTCTTTTAATTCTTCTGGTTTGTAAAAAGCGTCTTTTATTGTTAGTAAACATGTGTTTGTAGAATCTTCTTTTTTGACTGAGCTTAAATTTCTAAAAAAAATAGTCATATCGGTTTCTGTAAGCTGTAATAAATCTTCCAGACGATTTAAGAATGCGGTATCTGAAGAATTGCTTGTAGAAAGTCCAATTTTAGATTTCATCATTTTTAAATATTTGACAGTATATTCATTTTTATAGTCCTCCAAAATCGCTTCAAGAGGCTCCGTTTCTTCAATTAGTGGAAAAAGTGCATTTGCTAGTTGATATAAATTCCATAAACCAATATTTGGTTGATTGCCATACCTATATCTTTTATGCTGCCGATCGGTCGTATTTGGTGTCCATCCAGCATCATAGCCTTCCAACCAGCCGTAGGGACCATAATCAATGGTTAAGCCTAAGATAGACATGTTGTCTGTATTCATCACTCCGTGTACAAAACCCACGCGCTGCCAATGGATTATCATTTCTAAGGTGCGACGCGTTACTTCTTTGAAAAATTGGATATAAGAATCTTTACAATCTTGTTTTAAGCCAGGAAAAAAGTGTTTTAAGGTATAGTTTACCAATATTTTTAAAGTGGCATTGTCTTGTCGTGCGGTACATATTTCATAATTTCCAAAACGCAAAAATGAGGGGGCAACTCTAGCTACAATCGCTCCCTTTTCAAAATCAGGGTTTCCGTTATATAGTATATCACGTAAAACTTGGTCGCCAGTTACTGCTAATGATAATGCTCTTGTAGTTGGAACACCTAGATGGTGCATGGCTTCGCTACATAAGTACTCTCTAATAGAGGATCTTAAAACAGCGAGACCATCAGCTGTTCTGGAGTATGGGGTTTCACCTGCACCTTTTAATTGAATCGACCATCTTTTTTGATTCTGTACTAATTCACCTAAATTTATGGCTCTACCGTCTCCTAATTGCCCTGCCCAATTGCCAAATTGATGACCACCATAACACATAGCATATGGTTTTGAATTCTTTATTGTTTTGTTTCCTGTAACAATTTTTAAAAAATCTGGAGAATCTACCTCTTCTTTAGTAAGCTCTAAACTATTGGCCATTTCTTTTGAAACATGAATAAGTTCTGGATTGGTGGTTTTTTTTGGAAATACAAATGAAAAGCAAGCCTTTGCAACCTGCCTTCTTGAATTTTCTAGAATCGGGTCTGCGGGTAGTTCTTTGTTAAAAGTATCGTCTAAAACAATATTCATAATGGTGTCAAATAATTTTTAAGTTAACATATTAGTCGTAATAGAATGTACAAAATTAAAGTAACTTGTGCTTTTTGCTTTTAACATGAATAAAAAAACAATTTATACCCTTTTAACATTGGTGTGTATCATCGGATTCTGGTTATTTGAGAACTTTTACACACCAGATACTTATTCTGCTCCAAATGCTGAAGCAGTAACCTCTTCAGTACCAATAGAATATTACCCAAGCTCAAGTACCGGTGAAATTGTAAATCATAATTATTTTTCACTTTCTTATAATGAGCCACATGAGCAAGCAGAGTGGGTTGCTTATAGGCTGGATAAAAACCAGCTTACCTATGATGATAGAAAACGCCCATATTTTATTGAAGATCCAAAGGTAAAGACTAAATCTGCGGATTGGCGGAATTATAAAGGTTCTGGATTTGATCGTGGTCATTTATGCCCGGCTGGTGATCGCAGATTTTCAGAATACGCCTATAATGAAACTTTTTACACCAGTAACATTAGTCCTCAAGATAACGACTTCAATGCAGGTATATGGAACGATTTAGAAAAACAAGTTAGGTATTGGAGTAAAAAGTATACAACAGTTTACGTAATTACAGGAGGTGTTTTAGAAGATGGATTATCTACTATTGGAGATGAAGATGTTAGCGTGCCGAATTATTTTTATAAGGTGATTGCAAGAAAAGATAAAAATGAGGTTAAGGTGATTGCTTTTCTATTTAGAAATGAAGAAAGTAATCAGCCTCTTAAAACTTTTTTGGTTTCTATTGATGAAGTGGAGCGCAAAACGGGCCTTGATTTTTTTGAAAAACTTCCGGATGATTTAGAAGAAAAATTTGAAAGTAAAATAAGTGCCAAAGACTGGAAATTTTAAAACCTTTCCTTCAAACGGTTTGAATCCATTTTTAAGAATATAAATAGTAACGCTGTAAAGCCAAGTAGGCCCGATCCACCATAGCTGAAAAAAGGTAACGGAATGCCAATAGTAGGTAGAACACCTATAACCATACCTATATTTATAAAATAGTGGACTAGTAAAATAGAAACTACACCATAACCATACATTCGACTGAATGCATTTTTTTGTCTTTCGGAAAGGTATACCAGCCGCAAAAGTAAAAAGGTAAATAATATAACAACAATTGTGGTTCCTAAAAAGCCCCATTCTTCTCCGACAGTACTAAAAATATAGTCGGTGTGTTGTTCTGGTACAAAATCGCCTTTGGTTCTAGTCCCTTCCAAAAAACCTTTTCCAAAAAAACCACCAGATTCAATAGCCTTCTCCGATTGATAGGTGTTATATCCAATAGTTTTACGTATCTCTTCTAATTTTTTAGGGTCTTTTTCCAGGCTCAGCCATAAGCTAAAACGGTCTCGATGTCTTTGTTCAAAAACATTTTGAAAAACAAAATTCACAGATAATGAAAATAAAACAGTGATGACAAAAAAGCCTATTGCAGGGATTATGGGCACTTTAAAAGATTGCTTTTTAAGCAATAAAAATAATGCGAGAATTAATCCTAAAACAATCGCAATCCATATGGTTCCAAACATTAGCGTGCACACAAAAACAAGAATTGTAAATAAACCTAGCCCTAGATAAAATATAGGAATACCTTCTCTAAATAATACAAAGACCAATGAGAAAAATACGAGTGCGCTTCCTGGGTCTGGTTGAGGTATTACTAAAATAGCTGGGATTAATAATATTAAAAAAGCATACAGCTGGTCTTTTCTTCTTTTAATATCTGTTTGAATATCACTTAGATATTTTGCTACGGCTAGGGCTGCTGCTACTTTTGCTAGTTCTGATGGTTGTAGATTGAAGAAACCTAAATTATACCATGATGTTGCTCCGGCAATTGTTGTGCCAAACACATACAAGCCTAAAAGCAATATTAGGGAGATAATATAGATTAAACTCGAAAATCGTTCAAAGAAATTACTTTCTAAAGCGAGAATAACGAGTATAAGTACAATGTCTAATCCTATAAAAAGCAATTGTTTGCCATAAACTGTAGAAAAATCAAATATATTCTCTTGTCCTTCAATATATGTGCTGGAGTATATATTAATCCACCCTATGGCAATTAATAACATAAATATTAAAATGGATAACCAGTCTAATCGTTTTAGTAAATCTTTACCAGACACGCTCATTTATTCTAAATGGTTCACCACTAATTGGTTTGGCATATTCCTTTTCTAAGGTAGTTTCCAACATTCTTTTTTCTAAATCTGTTCTGGTAATTTCTCCTTTTAAATATTTTTCTATTAAAAGTGATGCAATATGCCCCGCATACCTACCACCAAAATAGCCGTTCTCAATATACACCGCTATGGCAATTTTAGGGTTTTCTACTGGTGCAAAAGCTATAAATACTGAATGATCTGTTAGCTGTGTTCTAACGCCATCAATCTTAGTGAAATTCTCTACCGTACCTGTTTTGCCTGCAATTTCTATTCCTGGAACTTGAACATAATAAGCGGTTCCTTTTTTATAAACATCAGCCATTCCTTGGACTACAGGTTCAAAATGTTTTTTGTCAATTGTTGTATATTTTGGTTCTGTATATTTTGGGTCGTTTATTTTAACCCCTTGTATTTCTTTTAATATGTGCGGGACAATATAAAATCCTCGATTGGCAATAGCAGCAGTCATATTTGCTAATTGTATAGGGGTCACTAGCACTTCTCCTTGTCCAATAGCATTAGAAATAAAATAAGAAGAAGACCATCTATTATCTCCATACATTCTGTCATAGGTTTTCTTACTAGGAATTGAGCCACTTCGACCCGTAGGAAGATCTGATCCTAAAAATCCACCAAGTCCAAAACTTTTAACATGCTTTTCCCATACATCCATACCTTCATCGGTAGTAGGGTATTTATCAAATATTTTTCTGAAAGCACCGGCAAAATAAGCGTTGCATGATTTATAAATACCTATATTTAAATCTCTTAAGCCACCTCCACAATGGCATCCTCTTTTCTTTTTACCTACATAAAACCCATTATAACAATGAATTTTGGTGTCAGGAGTAATTACATTTTCTTGTAATGCAATCAAAGCATTTATAGTTTTAAATGGTGAGCCCGGTGAGGTTTGTGCAAGTACAGATCTGTCATATGTTGGCTGTGCAATCGAATCATTATATAGTTTTGTGTAGTTTTTAGAGCGTTCTCTACCAACAAGAAGTTCAGGATTATATGAGGGACCGGAAATCATTGCTAATATCTCACCCGATGCAGGCTCTATTGCTACAATACCTCCACGTTTTCCGTGCATTAAAAGCTCTCCGTATTCTTGTAACTTTTTATCTAATGTTATTTTAATTTCTTTACCCTGTTCTGGAAGTGTATCTAGTGTGCCCTCTTTGTAAGGACCAATATCTCTATTGAAGCGATCTTTTTGTATGTATTTAACACCTTTTCTTCCTCTTAAAATGTATTCATACTGTTTTTCAATTCCTGTTCTCCCTTTAAGCTCACCTTGTTTGTAATAAGGATTTTCATTTAGTTCATAATCATTCACTTCTGAAATAAAACCAAATACATTAGCACCACTATTGGTGTCATAATATCTAAGCGAACGCTTCTGAATATAAAAGCCACTATATTTTCGCATTTTTTCTTGTAGACGCGCATAATCTGTTTTTGAAAGTTGCGGCACCATTACAGAGGGTAATCGTGTAGAGTAGTGCCTAGCTTTACCTAGTTGTTTTAGAAACACTTCTTTTTCAATGCCAAGAAGACCACAAAATTCTAAAGTATCTAGTTTTTTTACTTCACGTGGAATTACCATTACATCATATGCAGGTTGGTTTGCTACCAATAATTCTCCATTTCTGTCATAAATATACCCTCGTTCAGGGTAATCATAGATTGCTTTTATAGCAGAATCTTCCAATACTTGAGTAGAAGAATATCTAAATACTTGTAAGTAAGATAACCTTCCAATAAAGGAAAGCCCTATAATAAGAATAATCGAAGATAAAAGCAGCTTTTTCATTTATGATGAAAATCAATAAATTATAACAAAGAAAATAAAAATAGTACCTAAAAATGATTCGTATTTATTTTTTATTCCTTTTTAACACTAAAAAGAGAACTCAATAAAATACACAATACTATCGAGGCTAAACTTACAGTTAGTATTTTTTTTAAAATTAAAAGAAAATTCTCAAAACTAAAAACTTCCAGAATGTAGAAAACGGTATGGTGTATTACTATTAATAACGCTATATATGTAATTTGTTGTATGCGGGGAACACTTGAAAGTTTAAAGCTTTGAAATTCGTAGTTGACGCCAAAACAAAAACGCATAATGGCAGGTCTCAAAAAGGCAATTGTAGTTGTGGCAGCAGCATGTATTGCTAATGTATCTGAAAAAACATCTATTATAAATCCTAAAAGAAAAGCGATGACAATAAAAACAGTTCTATTTTGTTTGATCGGGTACCAATATAAAAATAGAATGTATATCATAGGATTGATAAAGCCTAAATATCCAATTTTATTGCATATTACGACTTGTGTTAATATGAGTGCTATAAACCTTATGATATTTATAAAATAGTAATTACTGGCCATTCGGGTTTTCAGATTCTAATTGTTCTATTGCAACACGGTTTGTATTATTTATGATGTACACATTTTTAATATTCGACATGTCATTAAAAAGTGAAATATCGATACTATAAGAGCTTTTAGAAATATCCAAATTGAAGCTTTTGATAGTTCCTATTGGAATATTTTCTGGAAAAATACTAGAAGCTGCACCTGTTAAAATTGTATCTCCAACCTTTATAGGAACTCTTCTTGGAATATCAATTAATTGTACGGTGTTGTAGTCTTTTGTATCCCAAATTAAGGAACCAAAATTATTGGTATTCTTTATTTTGGCATTTAAATTAGATTTACGGTTTAGGATACTTTGTATGCGAGAGAATTTTTCACTGCTATTTTCAACAATCCCCAGAATACCATCAGGTGTAATTACTCCCATATCTTGCGAGATCCCATCCTTTGAACCTTTATTTAATGTAATATAGTTGTCAAGGTTGGAATAACTATTTTTAATGACTCTTGCAGAAATAATATTGTAATCAAGTCTTGTTGTATCTAATCTTAAGGTGTCAATATGATTTTCAAGATTGTATTCGTTGTTCATTAGAATACTCCGCAATCGCATATTTTCCTTAACTAATTTCTGATTTTCTTTTTCTAAATTGAAGTAGGATGAAATACGATTTGAAGATTTGTAAATACCTCCAGTAATCCAATTAGCAGAATTAAAAAATTTTGATTGATGGTAAGAGTGAGACCGAATGGTTAATCCAAGGCAAATAAAAAGTAGGAATAAATAAAGAAGCAGATTTTTATTCCGAAAGATAAAATTGATAATCTGTTGCATTGACTTTAGCTATTTTCTAATCAGCCTTAAATTTTACAGCAATTTAATTTCAAATTTTAAATTGCTGTAAAACAAGGTATTCTGCTATTTTATCAAAATACTTTTATATCGCTCTAGGTTTTTAAGTGCAATTCCAGTGCCACGTACAACTGCTCTCAAAGGGTCCTCAGCAATGTAGACCGGTAAATCTGTTTTTTGAGACAACCTTCTATCCAGACCTCTTAACATAGAACCCCCACCGGCTAAATAAATACCAGTGTTGTAGATGTCTGCTGCAAGTTCTGGAGGTGTTTGCGATAATGTCTCCATTACAGCATCTTCGACTCTCAAAATAGATTTATCTAAAGCTTTGGCGATTTCTCTATAAGATATTTGTACTTGTTTTGGTTTTCCTGTTAATAAATCACGCCCTTGAACAGACATTTCGTCTGGAGGGGTTTGTAAATCTTCAGTTGCAGACCCAATCGTGATCTTTATATTTTCAGCTGTGCTTTCTCCTACATATAGGTTGTGTTGTGTACGCATGTAATAAATAATATCGTTGGTGAAAACATCACCTGCAATTTTAACCGATTTATCACATACAATACCTCCTAAAGCAATTACTGCAATTTCGGTAGTACCACCACCTATATCTACAATCATGTTTCCTTTAGGTTGCATAATATCTAGGCCTATACCGATAGCTGCTGCCATCGGTTCGTGTATTAGATATACCTCTTTGCCATTTACGCGTTCGGCAGATTCTTTTACAGCTCTCATCTCTACCTCAGTGATTCCCGAAGGAATACAAATAACCAATCTAAGTGCAGGAGGGAACCATTTTTTCTTTAATGCCGGAATGTTCTTTATGAACATCATTAGCATCTTTTCCGAGGCATCAAAATCAGCAATAACACCGTCTTTTAATGGACGGATGGTTTTGATGTTTTCATGGGTTTTTCCTTGCATCATATTGGCTTCTTTACCAACGGCAATTATTTTGCCAGTAATGCGGTCTCTAGCGACAATAGATGGACTGTCAACAACAACTTTGTCGTTGTGTATTATAAGGGTATTAGCTGTACCTAAATCAATAGCTATTTCCTCTGTTAAGAAATCAAAAAATCCCATTTCTAATTATTTGGTTGTGGACTAAATGTAAGTTTTATCGACGAAAGTAACAAAATTAATGTTTAAAATGACGCGTCCCTGTCATAACCATTGAAATTCCGTTTTTATTGCAGTAATCTATACTTAATTGATCTTTAATTGATCCTCCGGGTTGAATTACACTTGAAATGCCGCTTTTGTGTGCAATTTCTACACAGTCAGGGAAAGGAAAAAATGCATCACTAGCCATAACTGAACCATTTAAATCAAATTTAAAAGATTTTGCTTTATGGATTGCTTGATTCAAAGCATCAACACGAGATGTTTGGCCTGTTCCACTAGCACATAATTGCTTGTTTTTTGCAATAACAATGGTATTTGATTTCGTATGCTTACAAAGCTTAGAGGCAAAAATCAAATCTTCAACCTCTTGCGAGGAAGGTGCTGTGTCAGTTGCCGTTTTTAAATCTTCTTTAGTATCCGTTAGTGCATCTTTTTCTTGTAGTAGCATTCCGTTTAAACAGGTGCGAACTAACATTTTTGGCAATTCAACTTCATTCTGAATTAAAATAATTCTATTTTTTTTGCCTTTTAATATTTCCAAGGCGTCCGCAGCGTAACTAGGTGCTATAACAACTTCACAGAATAACTGGTGAATTTCTTCAGCAGTAGCTTTGTCTATTTCTTTATTACTAATTAAAACACCTCCAAAAGCAGAAACAGGATCACCTGCTAAAGCATCAACGTATGCTTGGTGTAATGTATTTCTTGAAGCCAAACCACAAGCATTGTTGTGTTTTAAAATTGCAAATGTCGGTTCGTCATTTTTAAACTCACCCATTAAATTAACAGCGGCATCTACATCTAAAAGATTGTTGTAGGACAACTCTTTACCATGAAGTTTAGAAAACATTGCATCGAAATCACCAAAAAAGAAACCTTTTTGATGTGGGTTTTCACCGTAGCGTAATACTTGCCCTTTGGTTTCGCTAATTTTTAGAGCAGCCTCTGCATGATTTTTATTGAAATAATTAAAAATAGCTGTATCATAATGAGAAGAAACATTAAAAGACTTTCCTGCAAAACGTTTACGGTCTTCTAGTGTAGTTGTACCATCATTAGCTGAAATCAATTCTAATACTTCTGCGTAATCTTCCATGGAAGAAACGCAAAGAACATCTTTGAAATTTTTAGCAGCAGCTCTAATTAACGATATGCCGCCAATATCAATTTTTTCAATAATATCTTGCTCTGAAGCTCCGCTGGCAACTGTCTTTTCAAAAGGATATAGATCGACAATAACAATATCTATTTGCGGAATTTCAAATTCCACTAATTGTTTTTGATCATTTTCATTGTCTTGACGATTCAAAATACCACCAAAAACTTTTGGGTGTAAAGTTTTTACACGTCCACCTAAAATAGAAGGGTAGCTTGTAACGTCTTCAACAGGCACTACATCTATTCCTAAATCTTTAACAAATTTTTCGGTTCCACCTGTGGAATATATGGTAATACCAAGTTCTTGGAATTTTTTTACAAGAGGCTCTAAACCATCTTTGTGAAAAACTGAAATTAATGCGGATGTAGCTTTTTTGGTGGTACTCATTTTTACGTGCTTATTATTAATGATATAAGCACACAAAAGTAATTTTTTTGAATTTAAAAAGACACCGATCTTATGAACAAAAACAGTAAAGTTTTAAAGAATTTTAGCTACTTCGGCATTTACAAACTCTAAAAAGCGCTCATCGTCTTCAGAGAACGGATTTGGCGTGTTAGAATCGATATCTATTTGACCAATATTTTCGCCATTTAAAAATAAAGGAACAACTATTTCTGCTTTGACGGTTATACTACAGGCAATGTAATTATCTTGCGCTTTAACATCCGGTACCACAAAATTTTGATTGCTAACCGCCACTTGCCCGCAAATTCCTTTTCCAAACGGAATAATTGTATGATCTGTTGGTGTACCAGCATAAGGTCCAAGTTTTAATTCGTTTTTATCACCATTTTTAAAATAAAAACCTACCCAATCGTAATGCCCTATACTATCTTTAAGAAGATCGCAAATTTGCTGTAATTTAATAGTCGAATCTAGAGATGTGTTTGTTAGAATTCCGATTACTTTTACTTTAAGCGTTTCAAACATATTAAAATCATTTTTAAACTAAAAAACTCAAAAGTCGATTTTTTAAAGGAAAACTTACAAAACAAAAGCGCTAAATATTCGTTAATATGAAATAAAGGAATACCTAAGGGGCATAATATTTCGTAATTTTGCAATCATGAATACTACGTTTCATAAAATAATGTCTATAACCATGGCGGTTTTGCTAATGGCTTCTACTATCTCATGGAAAGTGGAGAAACATTATTGCTTGGGGCATGTAATGGATATTTCGTTGTTTACTCCAGCTCAAGATTGTGGTATGGGTATGGATATTGAAAATGAGGCTAGCGCTAAAGTAAAAGATGAAAATTCATGCTGTGAAGATGAAATAATATTTGTAGAAGGTCAAGACAAACTAACGAATTGTTTTAATGATTTTAATTTTGATCAACATTTATTTTTAGTTGCTTTTGCCTGTTCATATTATAAATTATTTGAATTTGAAGAAGCACTTAGTCTTCCAAATGAACAATACCCACCACCTATTCTTGTCAAAGACATAATCTTGCTTGATGAGGTTTTCCTAATTTAATTTTTTTAAAAAAACCTAAGCGCCTAACATTCTTATTCTTGAGAACAGGTTAAGTTTGCTTACAAAACCATTGGTATCTCCATTGTCTTCAGAGTCTGGAATTCTACTTGCTCTGCTATTTATGTGCATTGGGCTTAAGTATAATGCCAATTGATTTAAAAATTGTTAAAAATTAAAATAAATAAATGTATAAATATATAATCGCAGCTTTTTTCATGATGCTATCTTTTTTGTCGTTTTCACAAGAGAAAGTAGAAGGTATGGTAATGGAGGCTAACGAAACAAAAAAGCATATAGGGCTATTAGGTGCCAATGTGTATTGGATGAATTCTCAAATTGGCGTAATTACTAATGAAGAGGGTTTGTTTTCTATTCCTTTTAAAAAGGAATATAATAAATTAATTATAAGCTATGTAGGTTTTGAATCAGATACCTTAACCATTACTGAGCCTCAAATGGTACATCATTGGTTAAAACCTTCCAACGAGTTAAATGAAGTTATTGTAGAGAAAAAACGAGATGCAGTACAAAAGGCTTATTTTAGTTCACAAAATGTGGTTACCATAAATAGTGCAGAATTATTAAAGGCTGCCTGTTGTAATTTGTCTGAGAGTTTTGAAACTAACCCCGCGATTGATGTTAATTTTTCGGATGCATTAACAGGAACAAAACAAATTCAAATGCTCGGACTCACAAGTCCGTATTTGTTAATTACCCAAGAGAATATTCCTATGGTTCGTGGTGCTTCGCAAGCATACGGTTTAACATTTACGCCTGGTACATGGGTAGAAAGTATTCAAATTACTAAAGGTGCTGGGAGTGTGGTAAACGGTTATGAGAGTATTTCTGGCCAAATAAATACGGAGTTGGTGAAACCATTTACGGACAATGCTGTGTTCGTTAATGGTTATATAAATCAGAACGGGCGTTATGAATTAAATACTCATTTTAATAAAAAACTTACGGATAAATGGAGTACCGGTTTGTATGTACATGGAAACACACGTTCGGCAAAAGAGGATAATAATAATGATGGATTTTTGGATGCACCTATAGCTGATCAAATAAATGTAATGAACCGCTGGCAGTATCAAAACCTAGAAAAAGGATGGGTTAGCTTTATTAATTTTCGATTTTTAAATGATGAAAAGCAAGTTGGTCAAACAAATTTTAATCCAGAAATAGATAAATTTACGACAAATGCTTGGGGTAGTGAGATAGATACACGACGTTTTGATACTTCATTAAAATTAGGATATGTATTTCCTGAATTGCCTTTTCAGAGTATCGGTTTTCAAGCATCGTATAGTATACATAAGCAAGACTCTTATTTTGGATTAAGTCAATATAATATCAATCATGAGAGCATCTATTCGAATATGCTTTTTAATTCTATTATTGGCGACACTCAAAACAAGTTCAAGACTGGGCTTACTTTTGCTTATGATGGCTATCAAGAACTGGTAAATACTCAAGATTATTCGAGGCTTGATGCATCAGCTGGAGCTTTTTTTGAATATAGTTATGATAATTTGGAAAAGATAAGTCTTACTGCAGGTTTGCGTTTAGATACGCATAATCGGTTAGGGACTTTTGTTACGCCAAGGCTTCATGTTCGGTACACTCCTTGGGAAAAATCAAGTTTAAGAGGTTCTTTTGGTCGCGGTAAAAGGGCGGCTAATATTTTTGCTGAAAATCAGCAACTTTTTGCTTCTTCTAGACAAATTCAAATTTTAGACACACAAGGAAGTGTTTATGGTTTGGAGCCTGAAGATGCTTGGAATTATGGTGTTAGTTTTTTGCAAGGCTTTACTTTTTTAGAACGACCTGGGAATATTACTCTAGATTTTTATAAAACCGATTTTAAAAATCAAATCGTTGTAGATTGGGAGAACCCGCAAGAAATATCGTTTTATAATTTAGAGGGAAAAAGTTATGCGAATAGTTTTCAAATTGAAGTGAATCATGAAATTTTGCCAAGATTAGAATTGCGTACTGCCTTTAAATATTATGATGTGAAAACGGATTATAAAAGTGGTTCTTTTCAAAAACCACTGCAAGCACAGCAACGTTTCTTTGCGAATCTAGGATATGAAACAGCCTTAAAAGAGAATGGATCACAATGGCGTTTTGATTACACGCTGCATACTTTAGGTAAGCAACGTTTGCCTAATACGGCTACTAATCCTGTAGGATATCAATTAGGAGATTATTCTGAGCCATATAGCTTAATGAATGCTCAGGTGACTAAAGTTTTTTCAAAGCAATTTGAAATCTATATTGGTGGTGAAAACTTAGGTAATTTTACGCAAAATAATCCTGTGTTAGGAGCGGATAATCCTTTTGGCGCAAATTTTGATACTAGTATTGTATATGCTCCCATAATGGGGAGAATGTTTTACGGTGGATTTAGATTTAAATTATAACAACTAAAAATTAATAAAATGAAAAAATCAATTTTAGCTTTAGCAATTATATTAATAACGACAATTTCTTATGCTCAAGAGAAGAATAAAAAAATGACTTTTGATGTAAATGGAAAATGTGAAATGTGTAAAATGCGCATTGAGAAGGCTGCACTTGGTGTTAAAGGTGTGAAATTTGCCTCTTGGGATATTCCCTCGCACCAGTTATCGGTAATTATTGATGAACGCAAGACTGATGCTATGAAAATCAAAACTGCTATTGTTGCTGTTGGTCATGATACAAAAGAATTAAAAGCAACCGATGAGGCATATAACAGCGTGCATCCTTGTTGCCTATATCGTGAAGATAATTCTGATGACAGTAAAAAACATAAGATGTAAAAAAGAATCTAAAATATAAAAAACCCGATTTGGAAATTTCCAAATCGGGTTTTTTTATTGTTAATGTCTGTGGTTATCCACTACATCATTCCTGGCATACCACCACCCATTGGTGGTCCTGCAGGGGCATCTTCTTTAATATCAATTAGCGCACATTCGGTAGTTAAGATCATACCTGCAACAGAAGCAGCATTCTCTAAAGCTACTCTTGTTACTTTCTTAGGATCAATAATACCAGCTTTCATCATATCTGTATATACTTCAGCTTTTGCATCGTAACCAAAGTCACCCTTGCCTTCTAAAACTTTAGAAACTACAACTGAACCTTCACCTCCAGCATTTTCAACGATTGTACGTAATGGAGCTTCAATTGCTCTTGCTACAATTTGCATTCCTGTTTCTTCATCAGCATTTTCAGCTTTTAATTTAACAAGAACAGCTTTTGCGCGTACAAGTGCAACACCACCACCAGCAACAATACCTTCTTCAACAGCGGCTCTAGTTGCGTGTAATGCATCATCAACTCTGTCTTTTTTCTCTTTCATTTCAACCTCAGAAGCAGCACCAACATAAAGTACAGCAACACCACCAGAAAGTTTAGCTAAACGCTCTTGTAGTTTTTCTTTGTCATAATCAGAAGTCGTCGATTCAATCTGAGCTTTAATTTGGTTAACTCTTCCTTTAATATCTTTAGCTACGCCAGCACCATTAACGATTGTGGTGTTGTCTTTATCAATTGATATTTTTTCACAAGTACCTAATAAATCTAAAGAAGTATTTTCTAAAGAGAAACCTCTTTCTTCAGAAATTACAGTACCTCCAGTTAAGATTGCGATATCTTCTAACATTGCTTTTCTTCTGTCTCCAAAACCAGGAGCTTTTACAGCAGCAATTTTTAAAGAACCTCTTAATTTGTTCACCACTAATGTAGCTAATGCTTCACCATCAACATCTTCAGCAATTATTAAAAGGGGTTTTCCTGATTGAGCAACTGGCTCTAATACAGGAAGTATATCTTTCATTGAAGAAATTTTCTTATCAAAAAGTAAGATGTATGGATTCTCTAATTCAGCAACCATTTTCTCAGAATCGGTCACGAAATAAGGCGAAAGGTAACCTCTATCAAATTGCATACCTTCAACAACATCTACATAAGTATCTGTACCTTTAGCTTCTTCAACAGTAATAACACCTTCTTTTCCTACTTTTCCGAAAGCTTTGGCAATTAGATCACCAATTGTTTCGTCATTGTTTGCAGAAATAGAAGCTACTTGTTTTATTTTATCAGATGAATCACCTACTTTTTTAGCTTGTTTAGCTAAATCAGCAACAATAGCTTCAACTGCTTTGTCGATACCTCTTTTTAAATCCATTGGATTTGCACCGGCAGCAACATTTTTTAAACCTTCTTTTACGATTGCTTGAGCCAAAACTGTTGCAGTTGTAGTACCATCCCCAGCTAAATCGTTGGTCTTAGAAGCAACCTCTTTAACCATTTGAGCACCCATATTTTCGAGTGGATCTAATAATTCTATTTCTTTTGCAACAGTAACACCATCTTTAGTGACTACGGGAGCACCAAAAGATTTACTTATAATTACGTTTCTTCCTTTTGGTCCTAATGTTACTTTTACTGCATTTGCAAGTGCATCAACTCCTCTTTTGAGTCCGTCACGAGCATCTATATCAAACTTAATATCTTTTGCCATTTTATAAATTTTAGGTTGTAGCCTTTTGCATAAAGCTTTAGGCTAATATGATTTAATTGAAAAAGCCAATAGCGAACTGCTACTAGCCAAAAGCAATTTATATGATTGCTAAAATGTCGCTTTCCCGCATCATTAAAAAGTCAGTGCCTTCTAATTTAAGTTCGGTACCAGCATATTTGCCATAAAGAACTGTATCTCCAACTTTTACAGTAACTTTTTCATCTTTTGTACCAGGACCTACTGCTACTACTTTTCCTTTTTGAGGTTTTTCTTTTGCAGTGTCTGGAATGTAAAGTCCAGAAGCAGTTTTTGTTTCAGCTGCCATTGGCTCAATAAGTACTCTATCTGCCAATGGTTTAATGTTAACTTTAGCCATATGATTAAATTTTTAAATTGATTTTTTGTATGTCTCTTAATAATGGCAGAAATTATGCCATTACTTATTTACTGACACTTTGTAAAACAAAAATGCCAGCTTGTCATTGAAGCTGGCATTTTTAATGTTATTTAATAATTTACTTATTCCGAATCTGGAACAGTAGTGTCATCCGCTGGCGTCGAAATTGGTTCCGGTAAAGTATCAGGAAGTGTGTTCTCGATATCATCACCTTGTAGCAATTTAGAATCTGCTTGAGTAAAGTTTTCTTTTAATGAAATGTTAGATAGTAGTATTAATACAATTAACAATGTTGCTAATGTCCAGGTACTCTTATCTAAAAAGTCACCTGTTTTTTTAACTCCACCTACTACTTGGGTTCCGCCACCTCCAAAAGAAGAAGATAACCCTCCACCTTTTGGGTTTTGTACCATTATAACCAACATCAATAATAAACTTACAATGATTATAAGGACTAAGAATATTGTAAACGTGCTCATTTATTTTCTTTTTGTATTTTCTGTACTAATTTTATTTGGTTTGCAAAGGAACTACTTTTTTCTGGATATTTCAAACTTAAAATTTTGAAAGCTTGAATGGCTTTTTTATATTTTTTTTGTTCCAAATAAACCTTTGCCAAAGTTTCTGTCATTAACTCATTTTTGTCAATTTTTATAGATTCTTCAATAGGTATGAGAGGGATGTTCTTTTCTTTCGGAACTATTTTAGGATTGTTAACAATGAATTGATCGATAAGTTCAAATTTTTTCTTTTTTAGCTCTTCATCCTCCTCAATCGGAAATTCAATACTTTTTACCTCCTTAGGAGTGTCTTTTTTTGATTTATTGTCGCGTTCAACAGGTTTTTTTGAGGCAAGTTGCATCCATTCTTTAAAAGAATACTTTTCTTTTTTTGTAAAAGGAAGCGGACTTCCTAATTCAATTTTATGTTCTTCTTCTTTTTTTACTGCAGCGATTTCTTTATCTATTTTGGGATCTTTAGAAGAGAAAAGTGCTGGGTCTAAAATTTGTTCCGCATCTTTGACGCTTTGTGGCAATGCTTTGTCCTCTATAGTACTATCTAAAAGGAGTTCAATATTCTTATCAGAAACTATAGTTTCAAATTCGATTTCTTGCTCATTTAATGAAACCGATTTTCCTGAGATACTATCGGCAATTGTATTTTGAAGAAATTCTTGGGAAGTAATAAAATCAAATAAAACATCTCTATCCGCGGTATAGGCAGCTGTTGTTTTTAGCGCACTATTGTATTTAAAGCTGTTTAGATTCTTTAAACCTTTTAATTGTATAGCCCTTGCTGCTTGAAAATATGGAAACTCTTCCAAAATATCATCAAGCTGATTTGTCTGTATAGGAGAAACTACCTTTTCAGGATGTTGTAGTAGGTATGTAAAATCGGATACATTCATAATGTTGATTTACCAATCGGCTAACGATTCGTTGAAAATATCTTGAGTTATTCGTTCAAAAATTTCTTTTAATGCAGCAGATTTTACACTTGCAAAACTGGAATTTGCAGGGTAATCATAAAAAAATGAAAATCGCTGTTCAAAATCTACATCTTCTTTAGTTTTGTTGAAGAAACGTACATTGACACCCATCGATAATCTGTTTTGTGCTGCTGTTTGGTTAGCAGTTGCTGTCATTGGAGAAATTCTAAATTCGGTTATTTCTCCTTCATATAATAGATCACCATTGGAAGTCACTAAATCTAAACTAGTCTGATTTTGAATTAAATCTTGAAGTTCTCTAGTGAAATCTCTATCTAATCCAGGTTCAAAAGTAGACCCAGGACTTTGAGTAGCGTAGTTTTGGAAAAGGCGTACTTCAAAAGTTTTTGCAGCACCAACATCACCTCCTGTAAAATTATAGATACCACAACTAGAAAAACTAAGTGTAGCCAAAAGTAGTAGTACAATATTTTTCAATTTTTTCAATTTTGTATTCTTTAAGTTTTTTTCAACTAACAACTAACAACTAACAACTAACAACTAACAACTAACTATAAATCGTACTGTTTTATTTTCCGATATAAAGTACGTTCAGATATTCCTAATTCGGCAGCAGCTGCTTTTCTTTTCCCCCGGTTGCGCTCTAACGATTTTGTGATTAACTCGATCTCTTTTTCTTGTAAAGATAAGGTTTCTTCTTCTTCTATTTCTTCTGCAAAATGATACTTGTCCTCAACGGTAGGCTTTGAATATGTGCTTTCGTTTTGAGGTTCTGGTAGGTGAAGTAATTCGTTAGTTTCATCACTATCATGAGTATATTCATCATCTTCGTTGCTCTTGCCGTAAATTTTGCGAATAAGATTTTCATTTTCTTCCTGAACTTTGCTCGTATCATTATTTTTCAGCAATTCTAATGTGAGTTTTTTCAAATCGTTCAAATCAGCTTTCATGTCAAACAATACTTTGTAAAGTATTTCTCTTTCATTGCTAAAATCTCCTTCTTTTTTTTGTTTGTCAATTACGGCAGGTAAATTAGAAGCATTGGCATTAGGGATATAACTACTTAAAGTGGCTAAAGAAATACTTCTTTTTTCTTCTAGAACAGATGTTTGTTCTGCAATATTTCTTAATTGACGAATATTTCCAGGCCATCGGTATTTTAAAAGTAGCGGTATGGCATCATCTTCTAAACGAATAGTTGGCATTTTGTATTTCTGACCAAAATCGGAAGCAAACTTTCGAAATAATAAATGAATATCTTCTTTTCGTTCACGTAATGGTGGTATAGCAATTTCAACGGTACTTAATCTATAATATAAATCTTCGCGAAATTTTTCTTTTTTGATAGCTTCAAACATATTAACGTTTGTGGCTGCCACAATACGAACATCTGTTTTTTGCACTTGAGAAGATCCTACCTTTAAAAATTCACCATTTTCAAGTACACGCAATAATCGCACTTGTGTTGTTAAGGGTAATTCACCAACTTCATCTAAGAAAATGGTACCTCCATCAGCAACTTCAAAATACCCGCTACGGGTAGAAGTAGCTCCTGTGAAAGCCCCTTTTTCATGACCAAATAGTTCGCTATCAATTGTTCCTTCAGGTATCGCACCACAATTAACAGCAATATATTTTGCATGTTTTCTATGCGATAGGGAATGAATTATTTTTGGAATAGCCTCCTTACCAACACCGCTTTCTCCGGTTACTAAAACCGAAATATCGGTAGGTGCCACCTGAATAGCTTTTTCAATAGCACGATTCAATTTTGGGTCGTTACCAATAATTTCAAACCGTTGTTTTATTGCTTGTATTGATTCCATTTATATATGCTATCCTTTTAATTTAATTATCTGCAAGTTTGATTGCTTCGCCAAGTAAAGTCGCAGAAGTACAATCGTTTATTTTGACTAGAACAAAATCGCCTAGTTTGTAATTTTCTTTTGGAAAAACAACAACAGCATTTTGAGAGTTTCTTCCCATCCAATCGTCATTTGATTTTTTCGAAGTTCCTTCAATCAAAACTTCTTCTATTTTTCCTATATGTTGCTTGGTTCTATAGTGACCACTTTCTCTTTGTACAGCAATTATTTCAGCAAGTCTACGCTTTTTTGTTACTTCAGGAACATCATCTTCCAATTTTCTTGCAGCCATGGTTCCGGGTCTTTCAGAATAAGAATACATATAGCCAAAATCATACTTTACTCTTTTTAAAGCTTCGAGTGTAGCTTGGTGGTCTTCTTCCGTTTCAGTGGGAAAACCAGAAATCATATCTTGTGAAATGGCACAGTCAGGTAAAATTCTTCGAATATTATCAATCAATTCAAAATATTCTTCAATGGTATGTAATCGATTCATTTCTTTTAAAATGCGATTACTACCACTCTGTACAGGTAAATGAATATGGTTGCATATATTATCATATTTCGCCATAGTTTCAATTACATCTAAGGTCATATCTTGTGGATTGGAGGTTGAAAATCGAATCCGCATTTTTGGAAATGTTTTAGCAACCATTTCTAACAAGTTTGAGAAATTTACTGCCGTTGCTTTTTGCATTGCAGAGGCATTTGCAAACTCTTTTTTTAGTCCGCCACCATACCATAAGTAGCTATCTACATTTTGCCCTAAAAGTGTAATTTCTTTAAAGTCTTTATCCCAAAGCTCCTTTATTTCTTGTATAATTGATTGCGGTTCTCTGCTACGTTCTCTACCTCTTGTAAAAGGCACGACACAAAAAGTACACATATTATCACAGCCTCTTGTAATAGAAACTAGAGCACTAACGCCATTCGTGTTTAAACGAACTGGAGCTATATCTCCATACGTTTCATCTTTAGATAAGATAACATTTACAGCATCACGACCTTCATCTATTTCTTGAATTAAATTAGGTAAATCTTTATAGGCATCTGGTCCTACGACCATGTCTACGATTTTTTCTTCTTCTAAAAACTTACTTTTTAAACGTTCAGCCATGCAGCCTAAAACACCCACTTTCATATGAGGGCGAGTTTTTTTTACGGCATTAAATTTCTCTAATCGTTTACGAACAGTAAGTTCTGCTTTCTCACGTATAGAACAGGTGTTTACCAGTACTAAATCTGCCTCTTCTAATAATTGTGTCGTATCAAAACCTTCTTTAGCAAGAATGGAAGCTACAATTTCGCTATCAGAAAAATTCATAGCACAACCATAACTTTCAATATAAAGCTTTCGGTTGTTTCCAATAGTTTTATCAAGAACGATAGTTTGTCCTTGTTTATCTTCATTAATAATCTTCTCCATGTAGTATGATAATCAACAGAATAATCAATTAGGGGGCAAAGATAAGATTTTTAGAGGGGTTCTGTCATATTGGCAGTTAAAAATTAGTGAAATTTGCTATTCGAGGATAATTGTTGATTTTTATAGGATGCTTTTGAATAATCAAATTTTATGAAGGATAAAAAAGAAAGTGATCAGTTGAAAAAAAGGTGGCCTACAAAAAATGTTATGAATCAGATTTATGAAAACAGCATGTGGGGCGGAGACGGTTCTGATTTTTATTCGGGAATAGGCTCACACGACCCTGAAATGGTAACGCCATATGTGACTGTAATTGCAAGCTTTCTAAAATCTTTTAAAGAACCCTTGACCGTTTGTGATTTGGGTTGTGGAGATTTCAACGTGGGTATTCAGTTAGTTGATTTTTCAAAGCTCTATATAGGGGTTGATATTGTTGAGGATTTGATTATAAGAAATAAAGCGAGATTTAAAAGGAATAATTTAGATTTTCAATGTTTAAATATTTGTGAAGACAAGCTTCCATCAGCAGATTGCATCATCTTACGACAAGTAATGCAACACTTGTCTAATAATGAAATTAAACAATTGACAGCAAAACTAAAAGCATATAAATACGTACTAGTTACGGAGCATTTGCCAGCTACTGAATTTATTGCTAATCAAGAAATCATCACAGGGCAAGGGATCAGGTTAAAAAAGAACAGTGGGGTTGATTTAACCAGAGCGCCTTTTAATTTAAAACCAATTTTAGAAAATAAAATGCTAGTAGTTAAACATGATCATAAAAGTGAAATCTGTACTACTCTGTATCAAAATTTTTAAGAGTCTTTTAATTATTTACCGCAACCAAATTCTGATTTATGTATCTATTTATTAATCAACTAAAAATTGAACGTTATGAAAAGTAGAGTGATTTTGTTATTTATTTCGATTTCTTTTGGATTGTTGTCTTGCGATAATGATGACGATAGTAAATATGCAGATTATTTGGTTGCAAGGCCTTTGACGATTTCTACGGCAGAGTTTAAAAATGGAGTAAGTATTTTGCCTCCTAAGAATATAGAAGAATCCGGTAAAATCTATGCCTATAAAAATTACATTTTTGTCAATGATAAATCTCAAGGTATTCATGTTATAGATAATAGGAATCCAAATTCCCCAAAAAAAATAACCTATATAAAAATACCTGGAAATGTTGATATTTCTGTCAAGAACGATTTTCTGTATGCGGATAGTCTTACAGATTTGGTAGTTATAGATATTTCGAACATAGACAATATTGGGGTAGTAAACCGTTTGGAAAATGTGCTTAGTGATAATGTTGTATGGCCTATAGATGTAGATTTTTTTGAGTATGAAGACTTGGATAGTACAAATGAAATACTTATTGGTTGGGAAACGGTAACTGAACGCAGATTAATTGAAGATTATGAAAAACGTTTTGGGGGACCAGATGTTTTTTTTGAGGCAGCATTTAATGATGCATCAGTAGGGCAAGGGGGATCATTGGCTCGCTTTAAAATTGTAGCTGATTATTTGTATGCCGTAGATAGTCATAACATTAATGTTTTCGGAATTCAGGATTTAGAAAATCCTGAAGATTTAGAAGATGTATATGCTGGTTTTGATATTGAAACAATTTTTAATCTTGGTGATAATTTGTTTTTAGGGAGTAAAAGCGGAATGTATATTTATGATATTTCAACTCCGGCTACACCAACTTATGTTTCAGAATTTCAGCATGGTACTGCTTGCGATCCAGTAGTTGCGGATGAAAATTATGCTTATGTTACCTTAAGAGGAGGAAATTCATGTGGTGCTACAGAAAGTGAGCTGCTAATCATCGATATAAAAGATTTGACGAATCCGAATTTAGTCAAGTCCTATGCAATGGATGGTCCTTATGGATTGGGAATAAAAGAGGATAAAATATTTATTTGTGATGGAGCTTCAGGTTTAAAAGTCTATAATAAAGCTGATGTTCAGAATTTGGTAGCCCTTAATCAGTTTAAAGATATAAACACTTTTGATGTAATTCCGCTGGAAAATAGTTTACTTATGATTGGTGATGAGGTCTTATATCAGTATGAATATTTAGAAAATGAAATTAAATTAATGAGCACCTTGGTATTAAAATAGTGGTTGTAAACGATTATGTTATCTAGAAAACACGCTAAAATGAAGCGTGTTTTTTTGTTCGCAATTAGGTCTATTTTATGCCTATATAAATAGGATACAATAGAAAATAAAAAAATTGGTATACTTTTGTAGCACCAAAAACTAGTTAATGGCAAAGAATTTAGTAATCGTAGAGTCTCCAGCAAAAGCAAAAACTATTGAAAAATTTTTAGGTAAAGACTTCAAGGTTGAATCCAGTTTTGGTCATATAGCCGATTTACCATCTAAAGAATTAGGGGTAGATGTTGAGAATGATTTTAAAGCAAAATACATTGTAAGTCAAGATAAAAAAGCTTTAGTTAAAAAATTGAAAGATTTAGCAAAAAAGGCAGATACGATATGGCTTGCGAGTGATGAAGATCGAGAAGGAGAGGCTATTTCATGGCATTTAGAACAGGAGCTTGGTTTAGAAAAATCGAAAACTAGGCGAATTGTTTTTAATAGTATTACAAAATCTGCGATTCTTAAAGCAATTGAAAATCCAAGAGAGATAAATTACAATTTAGTTAATGCACAACAAGCAAGGCGTGTATTGGATAGATTGGTTGGTTATGAGCTTTCACCAGTACTTTGGAAAAAAATTAAACCAGGCTTATCCGCAGGTAGAGTACAATCTGTTGCGGTTCGTTTAATCGTTGAAAGAGAAAGAGATATTGAGGCTTTTACCCCTGAGGCTTCTTTTAAAATAACAGCGCAGTTTAAAACTAATGAAGGTAGCATCTTTAGCGCTCGTTTAAATAAAACATTTGCAACAAAAGAGGCGGCAGAAAAGTTCTTAAAGCAGAACCTCAAATCGAAATTTGCAGTGGCGAGTTTAGATAAAAAACCTGCAAAAAAATCTCCAGCAGCCCCCTTTACGACATCTACATTGCAACAAGAAGCATCTCGAAAATTGTATTTTTCGGTTGGAAGAACGATGCAGGTTGCCCAACGTTTGTATGAAGCAGGTCTAATCACCTACATGAGAACAGATAGTGTCAATTTATCTAAAGAAGCGTTAGACGCTGCTAAAGAAGCGATAGTTGAAAACTACGGAAAAAAATATAGTAACACTCGTAATTATAAAGGTAAATCAAAAGGTGCACAAGAAGCTCACGAAGCTATTCGTCCTACAGACATGAAACTTCAATCGGTTTCTTTAGAGCGTGACCAATCTAAATTATATGAATTAATTTGGAAAAGAACTTTAGCTTCTCAAATGAGTGATGCTGAATTGGAGCGTACCAATGTTAAGATAAGCTCTACGGGTCATAAAGAAGAATTTACTGCAAATGGTGAGGTAATTAAATTTGATGGCTTTCTAAAAGTATATATGGAAGACGTCGATGATGAAGACATATCTGAAGAGCAAGAAGGCATGCTTCCGGCTATGAAAGAAGGTGAGGCATTGCAAAATAATTATATAACGGCTACGGAACGTTTTTCAAGACCACCGTATCGTTTTACTGAGGCTTCTTTAGTTAAAAAATTAGAAGAATTAGGTATCGGTAGACCTTCTACATATGCTCCAACAATTTCCACAGTTCAGAACAGAGGTTATGTAGAAAAAGGGACAATTGATGGCGTTGAGCGTAAATACGTTCAATTAGTACTTGAAAATGATAGTTTAAAAGAAAACAATTTAACTGAAAATGTAGGTTCTGATAAAGGAAAATTGGTTCCAACAGATATCGGTATGATTGTTACCGACTTTTTAGTAAGTCACTTTTCCAGAATCATGGAGTATAATTTCACTGCTGAAGTCGAAGAAGATTTTGATGAAATAGCTGAAGGAAAAGAAGATTGGCAAAAAGTGATGAAGAATTTTTATAAAGATTTTCATCCTAAAGTATTAGATGTAGAGGAAAATGCAGATCGTGCAAGTGGGGAACGAATCTTAGGAGTAGATCCAAAATCGGGTAGACAAGTACTTGTTCGTTTAGGGAGATTTGGACCTATGGTGCAAATAGGTTCATCAGAGGAAGAAGAAAAACCAACTTTTGCTAGTTTGCTGCCAGAGCAGTCATTAAATACAATCAGTTTTGATGAAGCTATGGAGCTATTTACTTTACCGAGAAATCTAGGTGATTATAAAGGTGAAGATGTTCTAGCTAATGTGGGTAGGTTTGGTCCTTACGTGAAGTACGGTGAAAAATTTATATCACTTGATAAAGGCGAAAGTGCTTTTGATGTGGATTTAGATAGAGCAATAGAACTTATTGTTGCAAAACTAAAAGCAGATGCACCAATAGCAACTTATGAGGATAAAGAAGTTACTAAAGGAACAGGCCGTTTTGGACCGTTTATCAAATGGGACGGAATGTTTATTAATGTTAACAAGAAATATGACTTTGATAATCTTTCCAATGCCGATATCATCGAGCTTATAGAAACTAAAAAGCAAAAAGAGATCGATAAAGTTGTCCACGACTGGAAAGAGGAGGGTATCCGAATAGAAAAAGCACGTTGGGGGAGGCATAATGTTTTAAAAGGTAAAATTAAGGTTGAGCTTTCAAAAGATGTTGATGCTGCTAAAATGACATTGGAGGAAGCTAAAGCGCTTATCGAGAAAAAAACACCAAAGAAAAAAGCAACAAAGGCAAAAGCTAAACCAAAACCTAAAGCAAAAAAGTAAACCCGAGTTAAAGGAAATTAAAATAGGGAATACACAAAAAAGTATCTTGAGCAGTTAAGTGTAAATATTTAAGTTCTATTTTTAAACAAAGTAATACCTAATACCCTTCATGGCATTCGATTTTTTAGTACCTGTTAATGATAAAATATTGGCGCATTGCGAACTGCTTCCGCCACAGGCATTAGGGAATAAAATACATAAGCATACGGAACGGAAAGGATTACCTGTTTTGGCTAATGCTACTTTTGCTATTATTGGCGTCAATGAATCTAGAAACGCCTTTGAGAAAAAAACAGAGCACCTAAATATTTCTGCCATCCGTCATCAATTATACAAATTAATGATGGGTAATTGGAACGGTACCATCGTAGATTTAGGAGACATTGATGAAGGGGAAGCAGTAGAAGACACTTATTTTGTGGTTAAAGAAATAGTAGCTGAGCTCTTAGAAGAAAATATAATAGCTATTGTTATTGGTGCAACACAAGATATTACGTATCCAACGTATCGTGCTTTTGATGGGTTGAGGAATATGGTGAATTTAGTCTCTGTGGATAGTAGATTCGATTTTGGTGATGATGATGAATTAATTTCTTCGCATTCTTATATGAGTAAAATCATAACCGATAAACCCAATAATCTTTTTAATTTCTCCAATATAGGCTATCAAAGTTATTTTTGTGCTCAAGAAGAGATAGATCTAATGGAGCGTCTTTTTTTTGATGGTTATCGGTTAGGAGAAATTTCTGCAAATATTGCTTTAGCTGAACCAGTTCTTAGAGATGCACATATTGTTAGTATTGATTTAAGAGCTATTAAAGCAAGTGAAATTTCAATGTCTGAGAATTTTTCTCCTAACGGATTTACTGGAAAAGAAATTTGTGCTATAGCTAGATATGCTGGTATTAGTGATAAAGTAAATGTTTTTGGAGTGTATGAAGGAGAAAACACGCCACAATGCTTTCAACTTATCGCACAAACAATATGGTACTTTATAGAGGGGCATAATTATAGAGTTGTAGAATCCCCATTCATTAATAATGAGGACTTTACAAAGTTTATAGTGCCGACCGATGCCGAAGATTTAATCTACCACAAAAGTAATCTTACCAATCGGTGGTGGGTAGAAGTACCAACAATTTTAACTTCACATAATAAATCAAAATCATCTGCGTTATTACCTTGCACAGAGCAGGACTATTATGATGCATGTAATCAGATTATTCCTGAAAGGTGGTTTAAAGCTTATAAAAAGGGCTTTAATTGATTAAAAATATTTTAAAAGGATAATACAATTAACACAATAAATTATTCAAAACGTAGTTTTAGAGAGTAACAAATGTGTTTTTTAAATTACAATCTTAATCGAAATTTAACCTAAAGTATGAAGAAGCTATTGTTATCATCTATAGCGTTTGTTTTTTTGCTCAGCAGTTGTGGCTCGAAAACAAAAGGAGAACTAGTTGGAGCCCAAGGAAAAAAGTGGTATCCAGAAAAACCTTACGGTATGGAGTTGATTCCACAGGGATCTTATATCATGGGTAAGAGTGAAGAGGATCAAGCTCAAGTTCTTAACGCGCCAACAAAAACTGTTACTGTACGCTCTTTTTACATGGACGATTCAGAAATCACAAATAGTGAGTATCGACAATTTGTAGAATGGGTAAGAGATTCTATAGTTAGAACCAAATTAGCTATTTTGGCTGATGAACTAGGATTGGGTCCTGAAGATGGAGGTATTGGTGATTATGCCTTTAATGATGCTGACACAACAAAATTATCTGCATATGACAAATATATGATCGATAATTATTCAGGAATGGGTGAGACTGGTTATGAAGGTCGCGCCTTAAATTTAGATGAAGATCTTGTTTGGGAAACCTCAGAATATCCAGACGAATACTATGTTGAGGTAATGGATAAATTATATATTCCTGAAGATGAATCATATAATGGACAACGTACAATCGACGTAAACCAATTAAAGTACAAATATTCTTGGATGGATATTGAGGCAGCTGCTAGAGCTAAAGGTAAAGGCAGTAGAAAAGATTTCATCAAACAAGAAGAATTAGAAATTTATCCAGATACAACTGTGTGGATTAGAGATTTTGAGTATTCATATAATGAACCAATGCATAATGATTATTTCTGGCATGATGCTTATAGTGATTATCCTGTTGTAGGTGTCACTTGGAAACAAGCTAAAGCCTTTTGTCATTGGAGAACAAAGTTTAAGAATGATGATCAAAAGTCAAAGGCGAAACAGTTTGTAAACCGGTTTAGATTACCAACTGAAGCAGAATGGGAATATGCTGCTAGAGGAGGCATTGAAGGAGGATCATACCCTTGGGGTGGCCCTTATGTAATAAGTGATACAGGTTGTTTTATGGCAAATTTTAAGCCACAACGTGGAGATTATGCAGCCGATACCGCACTATATACCGTAGAAGCTAGATCGTTTGCACCGAACGATTACAACCTTTATAATATGGCTGGTAACGTGTCTGAATGGACCGATTCTAGCTACGATCCAAACTCTTACGAGTATGTGTCGACTATGAACCCGAATGCCGCTTCTGGACAGAATGCTAGAAAAGTGATTCGTGGAGGTTCTTGGAAAGATGTTGCTTACTTCCTACAAGTGAGTACAAGAGATTATGAATATCAAGATTCAGCCCGTAGTTATATAGGTTTTAGAACCGTACAAGATTATATGGGTGAAGAAGAATCAAAACCATTGAATAAATAGAGTAATTAAATAGAGTAAATACAAATCAATTTTTAAACCAAATCGTTATTTTTATCATTAACCTGAAATTAAATTAAAATTATGGCACAGTCAAAAGCAACAAAGAAATTATTTAACATGGCCTATGGGCTTGGAGCATCAATCGTTATTATCGGTGCATTATTCAAAATTTTACACTGGGAACTTGGTCCTTTAAATGGAGGTGTACTTCTTGCAATAGGTTTAATTACTGAAGCACTTATTTTCGCTATTAGTGCATTTGAACCACTAGAGGACGATTTAGATTGGTCTTTAGTATACCCTGAATTAGCAGGTGGAGAAAGTACTGCTAAAGGTGGTGTAAAAGCTGACATGAAAGAAGCTGAAGCTTCATTATCTAAAAAATTAGATAATTTATTAAAAGAAGCAGGTGTAGATGCAAGTCTTATGGAAAGTCTTGGTTCTAGTATCAAAAACTTCGAAGGTGCTGCTAAAGGTATCGCTCCAACAGTAGATGCAATGGAATCTACACGTAAGTATTCTGACGAAATGGTACAAGCTGCTTCGCAGATGGAGTCATTAAATAGTCTTTACAAAGTACAATTAGAAAGTGCTAGTAAACAGGCTTCTATAAATGAAGAGGTTGTTCAAAACTCAACAGCTTTAAAAGATCAAATGGCATCATTATCAACAAACTTATCTTCTCTTAATGGAGTATACGGTGGTATGTTGTCTGCAATGACTAGAAACTAATTAGTATATAATATATACAAACCCCAAATTAATAAAAAAATCTAATTAGAAAAAACATGGCAGGAGGAAAACAGTCACCACGTCAGAAAATGGTAAACCTAATGTACTTGGTTTTCATTTGTATGCTGGCATTAAATATGAGTAAAGAAGTTCTAGCGGCATTCGGTCTTATGAATGAAAAGATGGAAGTTTCTATACAAAAGACATCAGATAATAATTTAGCATTCTTAGAAGGTCTTGAAACAAAGGCGTCAGAAAATGCTGAAAAATATGCTGAAGATTATAAAAAAGCGCAGACAGTTCAAAAGTTATCTCAAGAGTATTATGAATATTTAGAGACTCTTAAGAAAGATATGACTAAAGAAGTTGAGGATCCATCGGATTACACAGTAATGGATAAATCAGACTTTTTAGATCAAAAATTCTTTCAAGGAGAAGCCTTAGCTGAAGGCGGTAATGAATTCATGAAAAGAATTAAAGATTACCGAACTAAAGTAGCTGAATTAGTGCCATCACAATTAAAAGCATCAGTTGTTGCTAGATTTGAAACTGGTGATGCTAATGGTAAAGTAGAAAAAAGAGATAAAACAAAGCAAGATTGGATTAACTATCATTATGAAGGCTTTCCATTAATTGCTTCTTTAACTAAAATTACTGCTTTACAGTCAGATATTAAGTCTACTGAAGAAGATGCATTAAAAGCAATGTTAGAAGGTAACTTAACGAGTCAAGTTTCTTTAAAGAACTTTGCAACATCGCTTAGCGGATCTAAATCTGCATTCTATTCTGGAGAAAAGTATGACGGTAAGATTATTATTAGTAAAACTGATAATTCTTCAACACCAGTTAGAGCTGAATTAACTCTTGATGGTAGAAAATTGAAGGAAAATACAGATTATAAAATAGAAGCAGGTGGCGTTAAAATGTTGATCGGTGCTGGTAATCCTGGAGATCACGTAGTTGCTGGTACGCTTTTCTTTATGCAAGATGGTGCTGAAATTCCTGTTGTAGTGAATAATTCATTCGCTACTATATCTAAGCCTGGTGCTGCTTTAATTGCTGCAGATAAAATGAACGTAGTTTACCGTGGTGTTGCTAACCCAATGTCGATTTCAATACCTGGAATTCCTGATAATAAGGTAAGCGCAGCTGGACCTGGTCTTTCAAGAAGATCTGGAAGCCAATACATCATGAATCCTGGTAAAGGTAGAACGGTTACAATAAGTGCTTCTGGAAAATTACCTGATGGACAAACAGTATCTTCTAAATCTGAGTTCAGAATTAAAGATATTCCAAGACCTAATGGTTCTATTAGAGGAGAGACAAACACAGCTAAAATGCCAAGAACTAACTTAGAGATTGCTACAGTTGGTGCATTATTAGAAGATTTCGATTTCGATTTAAATCTTGCTGTAAGTGGCTTTAAATTTAAAGTTCCTGGACAACCAACAGTAGTTGTTAGAGGTAATAAATTAGATGGCGCTGCTAAGTCTGCTTTGAAAAGAGCTGGTCGTGGAGATGCAGTACAAATATTTGATATTGAAGCTTACATAACAAACAACAAATCTTACAAGCTTAAGAAAGTTTCTCCAGTAGTGGTAGAACTTACAAACTAGTAAGTGAAATTTATTGAAATAAGTCGTAAATCGTTTAGGATAGTTTCTAAACGATTTATGATAAATTTTAGTAAAGGTATACAACAAATAAATTATTAAAAATGAATTGGAAAAATGTTTTATTAATTGGAGCGGTAATTTTGTTACCAATATCGATGATGGCTCAAGCAAACATATTGAATGCTAAAAAGCCGGAAGAGGTAGGTAAGAAAACAGATGCACAGATTGAAATGGATAACGATGCTCCATTAGAGTACGGTTATGTTGATGATAGAGATATTCTATGGTCAAAAACGGTATGGGAGGTTATTGATTTAGATGAGCGTGTTAATTTTCCGTTATACTATCCTATTGATACAGTAGATATAGGTTCTGATAGAAGATCATTGTATGATGTTTTAATTAAAAACATTAAAAACGGTAAAATAAAAGATATTTATGTAGATTCTTACTTTACTGAAAAAAGAGATTTTAGTGATCTTTCTGCAACATTGCAGAAAATTGATACAACAGACTATGGATACGAACAATTAAATGCAGGAGAGCAGGTTTCACCAGAGTATATCAACAAAAGAGATTTAACAGCTGCAGATTTAGAAGAATACTTAATTAAAGGAATTTGGTATTTCGACAAGCGTCAAGGAGAATTAAAATATCGATTATTAGGTATTGCTCCAAGAGCTCCAGATGTGAACTTTATTGATGATGAAAATATGGATCAAGAAGAAAATAAAGTTGCCTTATTTTGGATATGGTATCCAAGTGCGAGACAAGTACTTCACAAAGCTAAAGTATTTAATCAACGAAATACGGCCCAACCAATATCTTTTGATATGCTTTTAAATGCGAGACGTTTTGAAGCAACTATCTATAAAGAAGATAATGTATATGGTGACCGTGAAATAAAAGATTATATTTCAGATAACTCATTATTCCAGTTATTAGAATCGAAGAGAATCAAAGAAACTATTCGAGATAGAGAACAGGATATGTGGAGTTATTAATTAGAATATTCCAATTCAAATTATTACAAATAAAAAAGGTCTTAGCTATATATTGCTAAGACCTTTTTTTATTATACATAAATCATAGATAGTCATCAATCCATCAATAGGTAGAAGAGTTATTTCTATACCTTTGCCGTATGATCGATTATATAGTTGTTGGGCTAGGTTTAGCTGGGATATCTTTTTGTGAGCAATTAGAGGCAAATAATAATACATACCAAGTGATCAACGACAATTCTCAAACATCCTCTGTTGTTGCTGGGGGTTTGTATAATCCAGTGATTTTAAAGCGATTTACTTTAGCTTGGAATGCCAAAGAACAATTGACTATGGCTTTGCCTTTTTATAACAAGCTAGAAGAAAAGTTAAACGTAAAGCTCGATTATAAAATTCCAGTTTTAAGGCGATTTGCTTCGATTGAAGAGCAGAATTTATGGTTTGAAGCTTCTGATAAACCACAATTGGACTATTTTCTGTCTACAAAAATTCAGCCGAATAAAAACAAAGCAATCGAAGCTGATTTTGGGTATGGAGAGGTATTGCATACAGGCAGAATAGACACGAAAGTACTTCTAGAAAAATATACTGCATATCTTATTGAAAAAGAACAGCTTTTAAATGAAACTTTCGATTTTTCATCCTTAAAAATTGAAAATGGTTATGTTGAATATCAAGGTATAAAAGCCATGCATATAGTTTTTGCAACAGGCTTTGGGTTAAAAGAAAATACATACTTTTCTTATTTGCCTCTAAATGGTACAAAAGGAGAGCTTTTGACCATAAAAGCACCAGATTTGAATGAAGATAAAGTAATAAAGTCATCCGTATTTATTATTCCCCTCGGAACTGATCTATATCGTATTGGCGCAACTTACAAATGGAAAGACAAAACCAATCTGCCAACCTTGGAATCAAAAAATGAGCTCATGGAAAAGCTAAATACTTTTTTAAAATGCGATTATGAGGTAGTTTCTCATGTTGCAGGAATTCGTCCTACCGTTGCAGATAGAAGGCCTTTAGTTGGTACACATCCCATACATAAAAACCTACATGTTTTAAATGGTTTTGGTTCTAGAGGAGTAATGATTGCTCCCATTGCTTCTGCTGAACTCTATCAATCTATTGAAAACAAAAGAGAGGTGAATTCAGAAATGAATATAGCACGTTTTACCCAAAAGTATTTTGGTAAAAAGGTTTAGGAGCAAAATAACTATTTTTAGGCGTTTTTTGTCTTAGAAGCATTTGGATCGTAGCTTATAAAAATATTGATCCAAATATTCCGAGAACCCCTCATAATTATAGGCATAAATAAAACTAAAGTACCAATTATAGCTATAAAGCTAGTTTTTAATGAGGTGCCAATGATTAAAAAGGATATTATAAATGCAGCAACTGCAAATGCAATACCTACTCCATAACTCACATACATTGCACCATAAAAAAAGGAAGGCTCTATCTTGTATTTTGTATTGCAATGAGAACAACGCTCATGCATTTTGAAAATTTGACTTAAATTATAGGGGTTTTTAACCTTATACATACTTTCCTCATGACATTTAGGACAAGTTCCTGTTAAAATACTGTAGAGTTTGGTTCCTTTTTTTAACATTTGCAAAAGTTTTGACAAAAGTAAGATTTTATGAAGGTTTATAGTGTAACTAAAGTCACAAATCTAACATAGGTATCCTATTTTTAAACTGGAAGAATATAAGTAAATTGTATTTACAGAAACCCAAAGCTTAAACCAAATAGTTTATAATAAAATGCTTAATATCCATAATCTTTCTGTCGCATTCGGTGGAGAATACTTGTTTGAAGAAATATCTTTTCGATTAAATTCTGGTGATAGAGTTGGTCTAATAGGTAAAAATGGCGCCGGAAAATCTACGTTGTTAAAATTGCTTTCAAAAGATATGTTACCAGATACAGGAGTTATTGCTTCTGATAAAGAAGTGCGTATAGGGTTTTTAAGGCAAGATTTAGATTTTGAATTAGGTAGGACTGTTTTAGAGGAAGCATACCAAGCTTTTGAAGAAATAAAATCGTTAGAGTTGCAATTGGAAGGTATTAATCATCAATTAGCAGAACGAACAGATTATGAAAGTGATGGTTATACCAAACTTATTGAAGATTTAAGTGATATTACACACCGCTATGAAATACTAGGAGGATACAACTACCAAGGTGAAACTGAAAAAATTCTTCAAGGTCTAGGTTTTAAACGTGAAGATTTTAATAAATATACAGACACCTTTTCAGGAGGATGGCGCATGCGAATAGAACTTGCAAAGCTACTCCTGCAAAATAACGATGTTTTGTTATTAGATGAGCCTACGAACCACTTAGATATTGAGTCTATTATTTGGTTGGAACAATTTTTAAGATCTAGTACTAGCGCGGTAGCAATAGTTTCCCATGATAAAATGTTTTTAGACAATGTAACAAATAGAACTATTGAAATTTCATTGGGTAGAATCTACGATTATAATAAACCCTATTCTGAGTTTTTAGTGCTTCGAAATGAAATTAAAGAGCAACAATTAAGTGCTCAGAAAAATCAAGAGAAGCAGATTCAACAAACCGAAAAGCTAATTGAAAAATTTAGAGCAAAAGCTTCTAAGGCTTCTATGGCACAATCACTTATTAAAAAATTGGATAAGTTAGATCGTATTGAGGTAGATGAAGATGATAATAGTGTTATGAATCTTAGGTTTCCTATATCGGTTATGCCAGGTAAAGTTGTAGTGGAAATAGAAAATCTATCGAAGCATTACGGTGAAAAAGAAGTTTTAAATGATATCGATTTGTTAATTGAAAGAGATATTAAAACTGCATTTGTTGGTCAAAATGGTCAGGGTAAATCTACACTTGCAAAAATAATTGTAGGGGAATTAGAGCATCAAGGAAAATTAAAGTTGGGTCACAATGTTCAAATTGGTTATTTTGCTCAGAACCAAGCAGAGTATCTAGATGGCAATAAAACCATTTTAAATACCATGATAGATGCGGCTAATGAAAAAAATAGAAGTAAGGTTCGAGATATTCTAGGTTCATTTCTTTTTAGAGGTGATGAGGTAGATAAATATGTGAAAGTTTTATCAGGTGGAGAAAGGAACCGTTTAGCATTGGCGAAAATGCTTTTGCAGCCTTTTAATGTTTTGGTAATGGATGAGCCTACAAACCATTTAGACATAAAGTCTAAAAATGTATTGAAGCAAGCCTTACAAAGTTTTGAGGGTACACTTATTTTGGTTTCACATGACAGAGACTTTTTACAAGGGCTTACCAATAACGTTTACGAATTTAAAGATGGTGGTATAAAGGAGTATCTAGGTGATATTGATTTTTACTTACAACAACGTAAAGTTGAAGATTTTAGAGAGATTGAAAAAAAACAAGTACACGTAGCAGAAAAAGTTAAAAAAACTACGAGTGATGTAAGCTACGAAGATCAAAAAAAACTAAAGTCGCTCAATAATAAACTTAGTAGTATTGAGAGTAGTATTTCCCAATTGGAAAAGGAATTAGCAACAATCGATCAAGAGTTGGTGTTAAATTATGATGCTACCATTTCAAAACCCAATTTTTTTGATTCTTATGAAAAGAAGAAAAAGTCTCTTAAAAAATATATGAGTGACTGGGAAGACCTTACAATAAAGCTAGAGGAGCTTGCATAAAGCTCCTAAAATTACGCTTTATGGAATTTGACCACAAATTTCAGCACTTTCACAACATTTATTAGACATTAGCCAGCTGTTCATCGAATAAGTTGGTCTTACAATCTTCAATTCACTTAAATTTGTAGGAGTATTCCTATATATATGTCCAGTGATGTTTACAAAATAGGGTTTATACGAAATAAGCAAAGGTTTAATAATATAGCCTAATTTATGAAGATAAAATTACTTGTACTGCTTTTATTGGTTTCTGGAAATGTTTCATTTGCCATTCCAAAGTCAGAGAAAAAAGCTTTAATAGATTTGTATCATAACACAAATGGAAATGAATGGATAAATTCATGGGATTTGTCTTCATCTGTTTCTACTTGGAAAGGGGTGTTAATTGAAGATAACCATGTAGTTTCAATTACCCTTTTTAATAATAATTTGCAAGGATCTTTACCTGTAACTATAGGGAATTTTGAAAATTTACAAGTTTTAAATTTGGCTTTTAATAACTTAAAGGGAGAAATGCCTGTTAGTCTTTTTAATCTAAAGAATTTGAGAGTGTTAAGGCTTGGAAAAAATGAATTAGAAAGTACGATACCCAAAGAAATTGTTCGCTTACAAAAGCTAATTCATTTAGATCTTTTTGACAATAACATTTCGGGTGAAATACCAAATAATATTGGAGAGATAAAAAACTTAAAAGTTCTATCACTTTCATTTAACATGATTACCGGTGTGTTGCCGGAATCAATAGGACATCTTAAAAAATTAGAACGATTAGAAATTGCTAATAATAGTTTTGAAGGACAAATACCGGAAACTATTTCTGAAATAGTAGGTTTAAAAACATTAGTTATTTCAGAGAACTCATTTTCAAAAAAGTTCCCTAAAGACATTTTGAATATGCCTAATCTAGCTGTTTTACAAATTCAGAATAATAATTTTGATGAAAAATATTTAGAAGAGCTTGTTTTGGAAGAATCTGATTTGGCAGTATTTGATTTTGATAGTGATAAAAAGAGGTTTACTAAAAAAGATTTAAAAGATATTTATTTGAATAAGGCAATCATAATTGCCGAAACTAAATTTGAAGGCCATGATGAAGTTAATTAAGAATTTAGGTGGAATGTTTTTCTTGAATTTATTTTTCATAAGTGTTTTTATGATTGGTCATAGAACATATGCGGATGTTCCTAAAATAGAAAAAGAAGCTTTAATTGAGCTTTACGAAAAAACTAATGGTAAAGACTGGAATAATGTCTGGGATTTAAATAAGCCCGTCACCAATTGGTATGGAGTTACAGTAAAAAATGATGTTGTAGTTAAGGTGAATTTGTTTCATAACAATTTAACAGGAGTTTTACCATCTAGTATTGGTAATTTAAAAAACCTAGCGGAATTAAACTTAGCATTTAACCAATTAACTGGAGTATTGCCTGAGCAAATTAGTAGTCTGGAAAAGTTAATAGTTTTGAAGTTAGAAATGAACAGGTTAAAAGGATCATTACCTGTTAATTTAGGAAAAATGACTCAATTACAAGAATTAACACTTTTTAATAATTTTTTATCAGGAGCAATACCGAATAGTATAGGTGTTTTAAAAAGCCTTAGAATTTTGAATTTATCAAGTAATAATTTTAAAGGTTCAATACCTATTTCCATTGGAAAATTAGAAAATTTAGAATCGTTGGGATTATTCGAAAATAAATTAGAAGGTACCATGCCGGTAGAATTTGGTAACCTAGTAAAACTAAAAGAACTTGTATTGGCGAATAATCACTTAGAAGGTGCTATTCCTAAAGAGTTAGGGAAATTAGCAAGTTTGGAGATTTTTCAAATTCAAAATAACGGATTTAATTCTTTTGAAGATATAAATGCCTTAAAAACTAATAGTCTTTTGGTTTTTGACTTTGATAAAGATAAGATTAAAATAAGTCCTCAGTTTAAAGTTATTGATGTGTATAATACGCGAATGGCTGATACTAAGTTTGAGGATGATAATGATAAATAGTGATTGAGACTGTGAGTTTAATTAAGAGAGAGAGGTGCGTGATGCACCTCTTTTTTTGTTCTAAAAAACGAGTTTCTAACGTTTGAGCTATAAAATAGTAATTTTTTTAAGATTTGTTTAACTAATCCAGCTTAAACTAATAGATAGTTTTGCAATCAATAATATACCAGCCATCAAATTACATATGAAAAAAATAATATTATCAATTTTAGGTATTCTCCTAATCGCTTTATCTATTTATGTTGCTAATGTAATTATAAGCAATAATAACAAAGTCAAACCAAAACCAGAAAAAGTTGTAAAGACTGTTTTTACTGATGTAGTTAAAAATAGTTCAGTAGCTATAATAATTCCTGCAAATGGGAATGTTATGGCTAAAAGACGTGTTGAGCTTTATGCCGAGGTTCAAGGTGTTTTTAGAAAAGGTAGTAAGTTATTTAAGGTAGGGGAAACATATGCTAAAGGAGAAACCATAATACGTATTGATGCTTCAGAGTATGCTGCTAGTGTTCAATCTTCTAAAAGTAGCCTGTATAATTTACTTACTTCCATTATGCCAGATTTAAGACTAGATTATCCTACTATTTTTGATAAGTGGCAAAACTATTTGAATAGTTTTGATATGAATGGTACTACACCAGCATTACCTGAGATGACTACCGAAAAAGAAAAATACTTTATTTCTGGTCGAGGGATATTAACGAGCTACTATACTGTTAAAAATTTAGAACAGCGTTTAGCCAAATATAGAATAGCAGCCCCTTTTAATGGCGTATTGACTGATGCATTAGTAACAGAAGGAACCCTGATTAGGTCTGGTCAAAAATTGGGAGAATTTATAAATACCGATGTTTATGAATTAGAGGTTGCTGTAAGTAAAGCTTATGGTGATTTGTTGAAAGTAGGTGAAGAGGTGAATTTGATAAATCTCGAAAGAACGCAGGAGTATAAAGGTACAGTAACTCGTATTAACGGTAGTGTTGATCAGGCTTCGCAAACTATAAAAGCATTTATCGATATTAAAGATAAAACTTTAAAAGAAGGCATGTATTTAGAAGCTAGACTAAATGCAAAAGAAGAGCATAATGCAATTGAAGTGAATCGAGGATTACTTTTAGAGAACAATCAAATATTTGTAGTTAGAGATTCAATTTTAGATTTAATTGAGGTAAATCCAGTTTATTTTTCAGACAAAAAAGTAGTCCTAAAAAATGTGCCTGATGGTACGATCATGGTTGCTAAACCAGTTGTTGGTGCTTATGCCGGAATGTTAGTAAAGGTTTTTGAAAACCAATCAGAAAATCCAACTAACTAATGAGGAATTTAATAGCATATTTTATAAAATATCATGTTGCGGTAACCGTATTTATTCTAGCAATTACCGTATTTGGGATCGTTGGTGCATTGTCACTTAAATCTTCCTTTTTTCCATTAATAGCTTCTAAGAATATATCCATATCAGTAACCTATCCTGGGGCATCACCTCAGGAGATAGAGGAAGGTATTGTATTGAAAATTGAAGATAATTTAAAAGGACTTCAAGGGGTTGATAGAGTAACATCTACATCTAGAGAAAATAGTGGTTCTATAAATGTTGAAATCGAAAAAGGTAGAAATATCGATTTTATGCTTTTAGAGGTAAAGAATGCAGTAGATAGAGTTCCTTCTTTTCCTTCTGGAATGGAACCTTTAGTGGTTTCCAAACGAGAAGAGGTGCGGCAAACCATTAGTTTCGCAATTAGTGGTAAAGACATTCCTTTAGCAACCTTAAAGCAAATAGGTAGACAAATAGAAAATGATGTAAGACTGATCGAAGGAATTTCGCAGATTGAAATGTCGGGATATCCGCAAGAAGAAATTGAAATTGCAGTTAATGAAAATAGTTTGTTGGCGTATAATGTTTCATTTGCAGAAGTAGCGCAGGCAGTATCAAATGCAAATATTTTAGTTACTGGTGGTAATATAAAAACTAGTGCAGAAGAATACCTAATTCGTGCAAATAATAGAGCTTACTACGGAGATGAAATTTCTAATCTAATTATTAGAGCAACCCCTTCAGGACAAACTATTCGATTAAAAGATGTAGCCATTATTCGTGATCGTTTTGCAGAGACACCTAATGCGTCTTATTTTAATGGTGAGTTATCTGTAAGTACTACAATTACAAGTACCAATACAGAAGATTTAATTACCTCTGCTGAGAAAGTTAAAGCCTATATAGAAGATTTTAATCAGAAATATAATAACGTTCAATTGAATGTTGTTAGTGATCTATCTATTACGTTAGTTCAACGTACGGAATTATTGAGAGATAATGCTATTATGGGAATGATTTTGGTACTCATATTTTTATCACTTTTCTTAAATACACGTTTGGCTTTTTGGGTCGCTTTCGGATTGCCCATATCCTTTTTAGGAATGTTTATTTTTGCTGGATTTTTTGATGTGACCATTAATGTGCTTTCCTTATTTGGGATGATTATTGTAATCGGAATTTTGGTAGATGATGGTATTGTAATTGCTGAGAATATCTATCAGCATTATGAAAAAGGAAAAACACCTATTCAAGCGGCAATAGATGGTACAATGGAGGTGATACCACCAATTGTATCGGCTATTATTACGACACTCTTAGCATTCTCCATATTTTTATTTTTAGATGGACGTATAGGAGAATTCTTTGGTGAAGTTTCGGTAATTGTAATTTTAACGCTAGTTGTATCTTTAGTTGAAGCTTTGATTATTTTACCGGCGCATTTAGCACATTCAAAAGCACTACAACCTATTAGTGATGCTCCAAAAACAGGATTTGCGAAAGCTTTTGCAAAATTAAGGGTAATCAATCAAGCGGGAGACCGTTTTATGAATTGGATGCGTGATGATATTTATGGTCCTTCACTTCGGTTTGCGCTTAAATATAAGATACTAACTTTTTCTTTTTTTGCTATCGCTTTGATATTGACTTTCGGAGCTATAGGTGGGGGAGTAATAAGGGCTACTTTTTTTCCTAATGTAGCAAGTGATAGAATTTCAATAGCTCTTGAGATGCCTAACGGTACAAATGAGGTGATTACCGATTCTATAATTAGTTTAATTGAAGATAATGCCGAGATTGTTAATCAGGAATTTACTGAAGAGTATTTGAAAGGTACCGATAAAATTTTGTTTGATAATATAATAAGAAGGGTTGGTCCTGGATCTTCATCAGCATCATTGACAATTAATCTTTTGCCAGGTGAAGAGCGACCTGCTGAAATATCATCAGAATTGGTGACAAATAGATTGAGAGAGCTGGTAGGGCCGGTGATTGGAGTAGAAAGTTTAATATTTGGCTCTGGGGGTAATTTTGGTGGTAGTCCAGTAGCCGTTTCTTTATTAGGGAATAATATTGCGGAGTTAAAAGCCGCTAAGAAAGAATTAAAAGCCGCATTAGAGAATAATGCTTTATTAAAAGACGTTGCAGATAATGACCCTGCTGGAATCAAAGAAATTAGATTAGAATTAAAGGAAAATGCCTATTTATTAGGTTTGGATTTACGTACCATAATGAACCAAGTAAGAGCAGGTTTCTTTGGAACACAAGCGCAAAGATTTCAACGCGGCCAAGATGAAATTCGTGTATGGGTGCGTTACGATAGAGTAGATAGGTCTTCTATTACAGACCTTGATGAAATGCGTATAACAACTCCAAGTGGTAGTAAAGTACCTTTAAAAGAGATTGCGAGTTATACGATTGAAAGAGGAGATGTCGCTATTAATCATTTGGAAGGTCAGCGTGAAATACAAATTACTGCCGATTTAAAAAATAGTAAAGAAACTAGTGCAACTGATGTTATGTTAGATATAGAGAATAATATTATGCCCGATATTCATTCTAAATATCCAACAGTTTCTGCCTCTTTTGAAGGTCAAAATCGTGAGGCTAATAAACTCTTTGCTTCATTAAAGTTTGTAGGTCTTTCAGTTTTGGCACTTATTTATATAACTATAGCTTTTACCTTTCGCAGTTTTAGTCAACCTTTAATGTTATTATTATTGATTCCTTTTAGTTTAACTGCTGTTGCTTGGGGGCATTGGATTCATGATTTTCCGATAAATATTTTATCGATGTTGGGGGTTATTGCTTTGATAGGTATTATGGTGAATGATGGCTTGGTACTTATTGGTAAATTCAACACAAACCTCCGAGAAGGAATGAAGTATGATGATGCCATGTATGAAGCTGGTAAGTCGCGTTTTAGAGCAATATTCTTAACATCAATAACTACAATTGCAGGTTTAGCGCCATTACTTTTAGAAAAAAGTAGACAAGCACAATTTTTAAAACCTATGGCTATTTCAATAGCTTACGGGATAGGTTTTGCTACTATTTTGACTTTATTAATGTTGCCATTATTTTTGTCATTTAGTAATAGGTTTAAAGTAACTGCTAAATGGTTGGCAATTACGGGTGATGATGCTGTTAGTAAAGAAGAAGTTGAGCGCGCGATTAAAGAACAAAAAGAAGAATTAAACCTAAAAGGTGAATTGAAGCAAAAAGACGAATGAAAAGAGTTTACGTACTATTAATTATATTTTTAAGCTTCCAAAGTGGAGTTTTTGGACAAGAAAAGTTTTTGACTAAAGATGAGGCTATAACTTTAGCTTTAGAAAATAACTTCGGAATAAAAATTGCCAAAAATCAAATTGCCGTAGCTGATAATAATCAGAGTATCTTAAATTCAGGATATTTGCCTACTTTAAGTGGTACTGCAGGTGCAAACTATAATGAGCTAAATAGTACTACGGAATATCCAGGTCAGTTTGAAACTAATGGTGACCCAAGAGCAGATTTAGAAATTGAGCAAGCAGAATCGCAAACCTATAATGCAGGGCTTAATTTAAATTATACTTTATTTGACGGTTTAGGTAGGTTGTATACTTATAAACAATTAAAGGAGCAATACCAACTAAGTGAACTGCAAGCTAGAGAAACAATAGAGAATACTATTATACAACTATTTAGTGTGTATTTTCAGGTAGCGCGTTTAACTGAAAATAGTAATGTTTTAAAACAAGGGCTCTCGATTTCAAAAGACCGGATCCGGCGATCTGAATATGCTTTTGAATATGGACAGAACACAAAACTCGATATTCTAAATGCACAAGTAGATGTCACAAATGATAGTATTGCTTTGATGAATGTTGAGCAACAGCTGATAAATGCAAAAAGAGATTTGAATGTTGTTCTTAATCAAAATTTGAATGCTACTTTTCAGGTCGATACTATTGTTCAATTTATACCAAGGTTACAATTAGATGACCATTTAACGCAAGCATTGCATAATAACGTATCTCTGCTGCAAACAGAAAAGAATTTGAAGATAAATGAATATGACATTAAAGTTAGTAAATCTGGGTATTTGCCACGATTGGGACTGACAGGTTCTTATGGTTGGAATTTGAACCAAACCGCTCCATCATCTTTTATTCCAGGTCAGGTTATTCCTGGGAGTAATAGAAATAGCCTTAATATAGGTTTAGGTGCAAGTTTAACTTGGAATCTATTTGATGGGGGTAGCACCGTGATACGTGTTAGAAATTCAAAAATAGCCTATGCAAATCAAGAGATCTTTAAGAAACAAATAACCTTAGAGGTTGATAGAGATATTCAGAATGCACGAGCAATTTATGAAAACCTTTTAGCCATTTATCAGATTCAAGAGCAAAACGTACTTACCAACCAAAATAATTTTGAACGTTCAAAAGAACAATTTCAGTTGGGTAGAATTAGCTCAATTGAATTTAGACAAGCGCAAATTAACTTGTTAAATGCCAGTACAAATAAAAATTTAGCAAAGTATGATGCGAAATTGGCTGAATTGCAATTGTTGCAATTAACGGGTCAGTTATTAAATGTAGATTTTTAGTTAGATGTACGAACACTTTTTTCAATGCCCTTATTGTTGGGAAGAAATATCCATGCTATTGGATCGTTCAATTCAAAAGCAAACCTATATTGAAGATTGTGAAGTGTGTTGTAATCCAATTGAAATAACTCCTGAATTTCAGGATAATGAAATTATTGGTTTTGAAGCTCGTGATATAGAACAATAAGTATTCGTTTTTAAAGACAAAGTATTATGCTAATTTAGCTTTGTTGGCTTTGGTTCTAAAATCTAATTCCTTTTTAATTTTGGAATTTTTGTATTTGTATAAACGAGCGGTAGAAGTCGTATACGAATTAAACGTTACTACAGTCATTTGAGTAGTTTCTACTTTACTATCTTTTTGAGCATCTTGAGCTTGAGTAGTCATTCCGATAAAAAGAAAAAAGATAGTAATTATAATAGTTTTCATGACTTGCGTTTTGTTATTAGTATAACTCACTGAAGTGTATTTCACTGGGTTCTGATTCGTTCAAGAACCGCATTATTCGATGTGCTGTACGATTTCAGCTAAAGTGTAAAACTACCTCGTTAAACGAATAGCGGCTTAAAGTCCACTTACCGATATTAAGTGTTTCTTATCTGGTATTTGTTAGTTCTTATTGCACCGGTTGATTAGTGAAAGCGATTTATAACAATTTTTTAAGATTCAATGAAGCAACTTATTTTTTAAATGTTATCTATTAGAAAATAATATGGATGTTGAATCGTTTATTAAAGGCTATGGAAGAATTATTTGAAATTTGCTTGAATTGTCTTGAAAAGAACCCTACTATTGTCATAGTTGCTAGTAGTATCCTAGTAATTGTTTTGGTTTTCTTTGAAATAAAAAAGAATTATTCTGGAAAACTGAAACGTAAGGGATGACTACTATTTTTCAAGCTTTGAAATCATATACAAAAGAGACCATCTAATTTATTTTTAGAAGGTCTCTTTTATTTAAAACTAAGTATTGGAGTTATTTTTTTTTCAAACCTAACTTATGACCCGAAATGGCATAGTATAGGATGATTATATAACACGGCAATAAAATCCAATAACCTTTAGTAGAAGCAGTTGCGGTAGCAAGGGCTTCATTCATTCCATCAGCAATATAACTAGCCTTATTGCTATCAACTAATTTCCCATATAAAGGAGGTATTATTGCTCCTCCAGATATTGCCATGATTAATAGGGCAGAAGCGGTCTTGGTAAATTTACCCAAACCTTTAAGAGTTAAAGGCCAAACCGCAGGCCATACTAATGCATTAGCAACTCCTAAAGCAGCAACAAATAAAACAGAAGTAAATCCGGTCGTAAATACAATACAAAATGATAAAATAATACCAATTACAGCACTTGCCTTTAAAGCGGTAGTTTGACTTATAATTTTAGGAATTAGAAATACACCAAGCGCATAAGTTGCTACCATTGCCATTAATGTAAGAGTCGTAAAGAACTTGGCATCATCAGCTGAAATTCCTAATGAAATTCCATACGCTATAATTGTATCACCAGCAATAACTTCAACGCCTACGTACATGAAAAGGGTTAATACTCCGAGCCATAAATGTGGAAATTGAAATATGCTAGTTTTTGTTGTACCTCCATCTTGCGATTCCTCAATAGGTTCTGCTTCCACATGGGGTAATGGTGCTTTAAGTATTAATAATCCAAGAACAAATAAGACAACTGCCATTACTATGTATGGAGTAACAACGCTATCGGCCATAGTATTTAATAATTGTATTTTATCACTTTCTGAAACTGTTGTTAATTTCACTTTAATTTCATCGATGCCAGATAATAATAGCGCTCCAAAAATAAGTGAGCCTAAAGCTCCAGCGACCTTGTTGGCAATACCCATTATAGCAATACGCTTAGCAGCACTATCAATAGGTCCTAAAATGGTGATATATGGGTTTGATGCAGTTTGTAGTAATGTCATTCCTGCGCCTTGAATAAAAATACCACCTAAAAACATCCAATAGGTTCTGGCTTCGGCGGCAGGTATAAATACAAGGGCTCCAATTCCCATTACAAATAAACCTAATGACATTCCCTTCTTATAACCGACTTTGGTTAAAATGTAGGAAGCAGGTATGGCCATAACTACGAAAGAAATATAGGATGCTGATGCTACTAAAAGCGATTGCGCAGAGGTTAATTCGTTTATCGTTTTCATAAACGGAATTAGGGCTCCGTTAATCCATGTTACAAAGCCAAAAATAAAAAATAATCCTGCGATGATTAAAATTGGAACTAAGGTGCTATTTTTTTCGTTTAGGGTTGATTGGTTTGAATTAGACATATATAGTGGGTTGTTTTTGTGATTTGATTGCGGTTCATTAATTCAGTATTTTCTGAGCAGTAAAAATTATTTATTTTTCAACTAATCAAAAGCAATTTAAACTATTCTACTTTAAATTAACAGAAAATCTAGTGATACAAAAAAAGAGGTTGAATACGTATCAACCTCTTTTTCTATAAAACTCAAGCTATGTTTTGTTATTGTTTAGCAAACCATAATTTTGTGCCTTGTAAATCTGCGCCTTGAGTAGAAATTGCAGTTGATAAGTTTTCGTTTGCTTGAGCATTACTACCATAACGTAACCTTTGTGGGTAGGCACCATTTAAAGTTCCTAATCCATAAATTGTAGCATTTGATACTCCAGCGGCCAATTCAGAAGGATACCCAGTATCTCTAACAACTGCCCATGCTTCAAAACCATCTGTATAGGCATTTAACCATCGCTGTAGTGCTATTTTTTCTAATTTTTCTTCCATAGTTCCTGTCGAAATGTCTGCCATAGCTTCAGTAGCAATATATGTGTCTACATCACCTGAAGATACACTCCATAATTTCATAGCTTCTTTTATCCCAGAAGCAAATAACGTTTGTGCATCATTACTATCCATACCTCTAACTGCAGCTTCTGCTTGTAAAAAATAAGACTCTGCACTCGTAAGAATAATTTCAGGATAGGCATCAACTTGAGTTCCTCTTTTATGAGTTACAGCTTCGCTAGGTACGCTAAACATCGTATAACGAACAAAATCATAGGTGTCTCCATTTATTCTTGAAGGTTGACCAATGTATTGCCCAGCAGGTACATCAATTGTCGTATTAACTCCAGCTACTGTAATAGTATATTCTGCATTAGCTTCATCAAGAGCAGCAATAATGAAATCTAATCTTTCTTGAAAGTTGGTATCACCGTCATCTGTAAAAATAAATGAACCTCCTTCTGCAGGAAGTGCATAGGCCGCTAATCTAGGGTCATTATTTTGTTTTAATAGGTTAATAAGTGTAGCTCCTACTGTCCAAGAAGCTCCACCACCTACACCGAAATCATGCCATACATCTCCATAAGAAGCTGTAGTCCATTCACTAATAACAAAATCTTTTTTCATTACGATACTCCCTGAAGCCTCATCAAGAAGTGGCGCTGATAAGGCCGAAGTAATAGCACTACTTGCAAAGTCATCTCCTGTTGCTCCTAATGCACGTAGACCTATTCTTAATTTTAATGTATTGGCTAATTTTTTCCATTGTTGTAAATCACCACCACAGTAAATATCATTTGAGCCAGCATCATTAACACCAACACCAGTACGTTCAGCTGAACCGATAATGGACATCGCATTATCTAAATCGGCTATAATACCCTTATAGATATCTTTTTGAGCATCATATTTTGGCGTTAGAATGCCATCAACACCTGCTTCGCTGTAAGGAACCATTCCAAAAGTTTCTGTATATAATTGATAATACATTCCTTTTAAGATTAGTGACATAGCGTACATATACTGGTTTTCAAATTCGCCACCTTCCTTGGTTAAATCTGCAAAGCCTTTCACTTTCCCAAAATAACCTGCTAACCAATCATACGCTGCATCGGTATATCCTGCATTATAATTGTAGCCTAAATCATCAGCCCACCAAGAACGGTTGTGTCCAAAAGTGAAATGGCCAGCATATCTATCGGAATGAATTAAATGTGCCCTCCAGTATTCATAACGTCCTGGAGCATAAAGTCCAATTTGCGAGCTCGTTAAAAAGTATTTTGCACTCACTTCATCTGCTGTAAACCCACTATTGTTAGTATTTATTTCATCGAAGTCTCCTGTACATGATATGACCATTGCAAACAGTAATGTGTATATCGAAAATTTAAAATATTTCATAGTTACAATTTTTTAAAAGTTAACATTTAAACTTAGACCATAACTTTTTGTAGTTGGCAAGGCATAAAACAGAACCCCCTGACTGAAGTTATTTGTAGAGTAAGTTGACTCTGGATCGAAGTTATCCGTCTTCTTCCATAAGAAAAATAAATTTCTTCCAGTTAAACTTAAAGAAACGTTTTGTACAAATGTTTTCTCAAGTATTTTCTTTGGCACACGGTATGTCAAACTTAATTCTCTTAATCTCGCATTTGATTGATCATATACATACTCTGATCCTATATTACTTACAGCACCCCAGTAATCCTGAGCACTAATACTTGTGGTATTTGTAGTGCCGTCTTCAAGAACGCCATCTACTACAACACCACCTTCTCTATATTGTAATGATCTTTTTGAAACTCCAGAGGCATCTAAAGCGGCATCTGTACCTGAATACACATTGCCTCCAATTCTAAAGTCAACTAATAGGTTTAATGCGAAATTTTTATAATTAAATGTATTGGTAACTCCACCTGTGTAATCTGGTTGGTAATTTCCAAACTTTTCACGTTCTGAAGTTGCTTGAGGCCTACCTTCATCGGTTAGGATTAATTGTCCAGCATCATTACGCAGCCATGTTGTGGTATAAATATCTCCATATCCTCCACCTACTTGAGCTCTTACATCTACAATGCCTCCATTACTAGAGCTAAATGTGAAATTATCCTGCCCTTCTATTAGGCTTTCTAGTTTATTGTCATTTTTGGAAATATTTGCAGAAATATCCCATTTGAAATTTTGATTTTGAATGGGTGAACCACCAAGTAATATTTCGAAACCTTTATTTGTTAATTCGCCAATATTTTCTCTAAAATTACTGTAACCTGTACCTGGATCTACAGGAACATCAAAAATTAAATCTTTGGTTGTAATAGAATAATAAGAAAAGTCAGCATATAATCTGTTTTTAAAAGCTCTAGCTTCGAAACCAAATTCTGTTGATCTAATATCTTCTGGTTTTAAGCTTTCACTATATTTAATTGTGGATCTATTTACTTGAGTGTTACCAAGATATCCATCACTAGATACACTAAATAAATTTACAATTTGTTGTGGATCTGTATCGTTACCAACATTTGCAGTACTACCTCTTACTTTAAGTAAATCTATGTCTGTTCCTTCTAGGTTAAACACTTTATTTAACAACAAACTTAAACTTGCTGAACTATAAAAGTAAGATCTATTTTCAGGAGCTAGCGCTGAAGACCAGTCATTTCTAGCTGTAAGATCTAAATAAACCATGTCCATATACGATAATGAGCCCTGACCATAAACCGAATTAACTTTCTTTTCAATTAAATCAGTTTGGGTGGCCACAACGGTATTACCATCTGTGTTATCTAAGAAATATTTACCAGGAATTTTAAAGTCTTTTCCATAAGAACCAGAACTAATTCTTGTCGAATGTAATGCATTGGCACCTGTATTTACAGATAAATTAAACTTATCACTTAAGTCTTTATTGAACATAAGTAAGAAATCATAATTTGTCTCCTTAATCGTATGTTGTCCAAAGCGAATATCTCCACCAGGATAAAAGTGATGTCCTATAGCATGAATACTTTTGGTGTCTTGATTTACAGCATCAGTACCTACTCTTGCAAAGGCAGATAACCAATCTGTAAATTCATACTGTGCTTTTGCAAAACCAGAAATTCTAGATCTTGTATCTTCATTTGAATCATTATTCAATATCCAATATGGGTTTCCAGTTCCAGTTCTAGGGGAAATAACTTTATAAATATTATTTGGATCAATTGGGTTTTGGATATTCTGATAAACTTTTAAGTCTTCGATACTTACGTTTCTAGGAAGCCCCCATAAATAAGCTGCTAGACCTTCAGTTCCCTGTTCTGGTCTGTTTTTAGCATCCTGAAGGAAATATGTAATTTTAGCATCAAAAGTTAACTTGTCAGATAATTTTGTAAAAGCTCTTAAATTAAAATTATTTCTTTTTAAACCAGAATTTGGAAGAATTGATTGTATGTCAGAATTTGTATAAGAAAAAAACACTGAAGAGTTTTCATTGCTATTGCTTAAAGAAATAGAGTTTACAAAACTTGTTCCTGTTTCAAAGAAATTTTTAACATTGTTTGGTTGTGCTGAATAAGGCCTCATTTGACCATTAAACTCTAATTGAGAGGATCCATCAAATTTAGGGCCCCATGAACTTGTACTGGTTACTGCATTTACTTGCGTACTTAATGGATCTGAAGTTACAATATTTGGAAAATCACCATCAGTTCCTCTTCCATATTGATTTTGATATTCCGGTAAAACTAAAGGAGAATCGAAAGTTGTACTTGAATTAATTGTTATACCCAAACCTCGATTTAGTTTTCCTTTTTTAGTGGTAATAAGAACAACACCATTTGCAGCTCTAGAACCATATAAAGCAGCAGCATTTGGTCCTTTTAAAATAGACATGGATTCAATATCATCAGCATTTATATCTGAAATACCAGTACCTAAATCAGTCACACTATACTCACCTGCTCCAGCATTAGATATTCCAGAATTATCAATAGGAACTCCATCAACAACATATAAAGGTTGGTTGTTACCATTTAAAGAACCATTTCCTCTAATGACAATACGCGTTCCACCACCAGCTCCAGAAGTAGATTTTGACACGACTACCCCTGCAACTTTACCAGCTAAAGAGCTAACAACATTCGTTTCTTTTGCTAATGATACTGAAGAACCTTCTATTGTAGATACTGCATATCCTAATGATTTTCTCTCGCGACTAATCCCTAACGCCGTTACGACAACCTCATCTAATTTACTTGCATCTTCAGCAAGTGATACATTTACAGATGTCTGCCCATTTACAGCAATCTCTTTTGGAGTATAACCTATAAATGTGAATACTAAAATCGCTGATGGATCAGAAACATTAATACTGTAATTTCCATCAAAATCTGATGACACCCCATTTGAAGTTCCTTTGACAACAACATTTGCTCCCGGTAGCGGAGTACCTCCATTTGAATCAGTTACTGTTCCTGTTACTGTAGTTTGGGCTTGAGTATTTTGAAATCCGAACAAGCAAAAGACAAACAGTAGTTTTAACACTTTTTGAATCATAATTTAATTTTTGAGTTAGTAATAATTTTTGTTTTTAGATTGATTATAATTGTTTATTTATTTTAAGTTAACAATAAGTTAAATCTAGAAATGTAATTGATTATAATTGTTATTATTTCGACCAATAACGAATTTGAAAAGGTGTTGGTGAAATTTTGGAGATATTAGGTATCTCTGAAGGAAACGTACTTTTAAATATAGTATTCATAATTAATAGTTTATTTCTTACAATCATATATAAGTGCTTAGCAATGTGTTGATAACTCAGCAGTTTATTGTGTTCTTTTTATGCCTTATCTCTGACCTTAATTTCAAGTAAATTTGTTAGGAACTAAAAAAAGGGTAAAACCAGTTTCTAGTTTTATTCCTTCAAAAAAGTAATTAATAATTTTCGCTCTATAACTTAATTAGCCACACTAAACTTAGTTTTTAATACATCTTCTGAGTTGCCTCCAACCATAACTTCAAATTCTCCGGGTTCCACAACTCTTTTCATTTCACGATTCCAAATAGCCAATTCTTCTGAAGTTAATATGAATTCTATGTGTTTAATTTCTCCTTTTTTTATGAAGACCCGTTCGAAACCTTTTAGAGATTTTCTAGGGGTTGTGACACTGCTATACACATCGTTTATGTATAATTGAATTACTTCATCACCATCAAAATCCCCTATATTTTTAACATCAATACTAATCCTGACTTCACCGTCCGTTTTAATTTTGTTAGCACTAACTGCTAAATTTGAATATTCAAAAGTGGTATAGCTTAAACCATGGCCAAAAGTATATAAGGGGTTTTCACTTTCACTTACGTACCTATGAATAGCGGATGGCTTTTGATTATAGTAAATTGGCAGTTGACCAACTGATTTAGGAAAGGTAATCGGAATTCTTCCAGCTGGGTTGTAATCGCCAAATAAAACATCAGCAACAGCTTTGCCTCCAGCTTCTCCGGGAAACCAAGCTTCTACTACAGCAGGAATATTTTCGTTGATCCAATTTATAGAAAGTGGACGACCATTTAATAGTACGCATACTACAGGGGTTCCTGTTTGCTGGATGGCTTCAATTAGTTCTTGTTGCATTCCATGTAAATCTAATGAGGCAACATCTCTATTTTCTTCTACTAATTCTCTAGATTCTCCTAAAACAACAATTGCTACATCTGCCTTTTTGGCTAGATCAATTGCCGGTTGAAAGTTTACTTTTTCTAGATTCCAGCGTAAATGAGCTCTGGCTCCCCAGCCACCTTCCCACATTTCTATTCGGACTTTGTATTTTTTGCCAGCATCTATTTTTTTGGAAGTAGTCACCATATTAGTGCTTCCTTTTGTCCAGTTATCAATTACTAATTGATCATCAACCCACATTCTAATACCGTCATCAGAACTCAAACCTAACCAGCCTTCAAAAGATTTTTCTGATGTAATAAAACCGGTCCAACGGATAGAAAAATCATCATCATTAACTCCATTTCCCGGAGACCATGGCCAATCAAATTCTAAATCGGTATCAATTCTTGTTAATGCAGGTTCCCCTTCCAAATGTCTATTATTAAAATATTCACCTTTTAGTCCGTTTGTAGCTTCATCTGGAGTGAATAAAAACTGAGAAGGAATAATTTGACCCTTTACAATTAATGAAACTCCTTCTTCGTAAATAACATTTGCTTGATTGCCTACTACATCTTGAATTCCTTCAAAAACAGTAGTAGCCACTTTGTTTTTTACGGTATAACCACCTAATCTTGATGCATTGCCATTGGGACCAATTACTGCAATTGTTTTCATTTTTTTATTGAGCGGTAAGGTGTTGTTTTGATTTTTTAGCAAAACAATTGATTTACGACCAGCTTCTAAAGCAATTGCTTGATGTTCTAAAGAATGGAATCTTTCTTTAATTAGATTTTTATCGGTGTACGGATTTTCAAATAGACCCAATAAAAACTTTAATCTTAAAACACCACCGGCTGCTCTATCGATATCTTCCATAGAAAGCTTGCCTTCGTATACCAAATCAATAATTGACTTCTGCCAAAATTCATTGGAGAAATCATAGAACTGCATGTCTACACCTGCCGATACCGCTTGGTGAATACTTTCTTTAGGAGAATCTGCCACATGATGTGTAGTTTGAATGTATTTTATGGCGCCTAAATCTGAAACGACAATACCTTTAAATTCCCATTCATTTCTTAAAACATCGGTTAATAACCAATGATTAGCAGCACAAGGAATCCCGTCTAATTCAGAATAAGCACACATAGTACCTAAGGCTCCTCCTTTTTTAAAAGCTTTTTCAAAAGAAGGTAAAAAATCTTCACGTGCAGTTCGCTCACCAACTAAAACAGGAGATGAATTTCCTCCAGCTTCTGGTATACCGTGTACCGCAAAATGTTTAGGTTCAGTAATTATCGATCTATCAGAAGTTAAATCTTCGCCTTGCATTCCTTGAATCATTGCCACTCCCAATTCGCCAACCAAGTAAATATCTTCTCCAAATGTTTCAGCAACTCTTCCCCAGCGTGGTTCACGACCTAGATCAAGATTTGGCCCTAATCCAAAATGTACACCATGAGCTCTTGCTTCTGTGCCAATTACGCCACCTACTTTTTTTATTAACGTCTTATCCCAAGTAGCACCTAAGCCAATATTCATTGGAAATGCGGTGCTGCCATCATCTAAATATCCATGAAGCATTTCGCACATAATAAGTGCAGGAATTGCCCATCGATTACTTTTAATAACATTCTTTTGAAGATCATTAATCATTTTCGCAGAACGAGGGTAGATATCATGTATAGCGCCAACGCCAAGATTTCCTATTCTAGCAGTTGTTTTAGATTTTGAAAAGTCTTCCCCTTCTTTAAAAAATTCACCTTTGTACATATCCATCTGGCGAATTTTTTCTTCTAAACTCATTCTACTTAATAAATCTGATACACGTGTTTCAACAGGTAGATCAGCATTCTGGTATGGGTATTTTTTTTGCGCATACCCTTGATGTAATAGGCCTAAGAATAGACCCAAAGCAAATGCTATTTTCTTAATTGTCTGTAGCATATTTTTTAATTTTGAATGACTTTTAAAGTAGATCCATTTATAAAATTATCATGACTGATGAAATAGCTGCTATGTACTTTTCCATCTAATTCAATGCTTTTAATTTCACCGTTCGAATTCTGCTCTCGTTCAATTACTATATTTTTATTTTTATAGTAATTGGTATCTAGTGTTAGGGTGATTTTATCGAACATTGGAGTTGTTATGGTGTATTGAGGTACTCCAGGAGTTAATGGATAAATACCCATCATAGCATATACTACCCAAGCGGACATTGTACCTGTGTCATCATTACCTGGTAAACCAGCAGGTTTATTTTGAAAATATTCTTTAACCAATTTCAGAACCAATTTTTGACTTTTCCATTCTTCGCCTTTTATATAGTTAAAAAGATAAGGATATGCGATATCTGGTTCGTTAGCCATATCAAATTGATTTTTATCAAAAACCTCTTGTAGCTTTAGGCTGAATTTTTTTGAGCCTCCCATTAGTTTTATTAAGCCTTGTATATCATGTGAAAGCATAAATGTGTATTGCCAAGCATTACCTTCTATAAAGCCTAAGTTTTTTTGAAAATTAGCCCCGTATTCCGGATTATATGGCGTTAACCATGTGCCATCATAATTTTTTGGGCGTAAAAGATTAAATTCTTTATCAAATAAATTTCTATATGAAATGGCCCTTTTTGAAAACAATTTATGGTCTTGTTTTTTGCCAAGTTCTTTTGCTAATTGAGCAATCGCAAAGTCAGATGTATTGTACTCTTGAGTAGTTGATACCGAACCACTTTCGGTTGTTTTTGTTGTTAAGTATCCTTTTTCGATATAATCTTTTAAACCAGGCCTTAGTGGATTGTTTTCGATTTGCGTGGCACTCTTTAACATTGCGGTGTACGCTTTATCTATATCAAAATCTCTTATTCCTTTTAAATAAGTATCGGCAATAATTATCCCAGCGGGGTCGCCAACCATCGTTGTTGTCTCGGTAGCATTCAATTCCCATTTAGGCAACCAACCAGAGTCATCATAAATCTGCAACATGCTTTTTACCATGTTTGATTGTTGTTTTGGGTATACCAAGCTCATTAATTGGTGTAAATTTCTATACGTATCCCATAAAGAAAAAGTAGTGTAACGTGTGCCTTCCGTTTTTAATGTTGCTCTAGTTTTTATTTTAGGATATTCCCCATTGTAATCATTCAAGGTATTAGGATGAATTAAGGTGTGATATAAGGCGGTGTAGAAAACAGTTTTATCATCTACTGTTCCGCCTTCTACCAGAATTCTAGATAAATAGGAATTCCATTCTTTTTTTGAATCTGCTAAAATTTGATCAAATGTTTTTTGAGCGGTTTCTTTTTCTAAATTTTCTCTTGCGTTAGCTATACTCACATAAGAAACCCCTATTTTCATTTCCACAGTTGTAGGTTTTTCAAATTCGTATTGCATATAAGCCCCGATACTATCACCTACAACTTCTTTTGTGAACCCTTTTTTTAATCTGGTTTTGCCATTATATCCCATCCATTGGTTTTCTAAACCCTTAGAGGTTCTAGGCTTTTTCCATACGCCAAATTCTTGAGCTATTTCCGAAAAACGAGCCACAAAATATACAGGATAAGCTTCTTCGGCCTTGTAATAACAAAATGCACCAACCGAACGCATACCTTCTATTTCTTGAGGTGATACCACTTTCACCATAGCACCTTCTTCATTGGTAAGTCCTAAGCCTAAATTCAATAGAATATTAGACTTTCCTGCTGGAAAATGATATTTACTCACTCCAACTCTAGTAGTTGCAGTAGCTTCAACTTTAATATCATATTTATCAATTTTGTTCGAATAGTATCCTACAGATGCAATTTCATCTGTATAGGTGGAGCCGTATTTTAGATGATTGGTCTCGATAGCACCAGTAGTGGGCATTGCAAGAATAACCCCTAATTCAGGACAACCAACCCCACTTAAATTCACATGGCTAAAGCCTGTTAAAAAAGTATTTTCATGCACATAAGGTGTTGATAACCAACGACTATCTTTTTCTAGAGGAAGATTTTGAGATCCAGCAACGTTAAATGGAGCTACGTTGGCCATGCCTCTGACAGCAATAGGGCCTGGGTTTGTTGTGCCAAAATTTGACGTACCTATAAACGGATTTACATAATCTGCGGGTTGTTGCGCCTTGGAAGTAGCGTAGCTCAAAAAAGCTAGTATACAAAGGGCTTTTAAAGCGTTATTTTTTGTGCTTAAAAACATAGTTTGATTTATCTGTTTATTTTATCAATTCTTAAAGTCCAAGCTTCTTTACAAGGCAAGTTGCTTCGTAACGTTTCAGGAATAATAACTTTGAAACCTTCTGCTAATTTTTCCCATTTTCATTTTGTTTTAGAACCAAGCATTGTAATTCTTGTTCCTTTTTTAGGAGCGATAGTATTTACAATTATTTCTGATGGAATTTTAGATTCACCTTCTTTGGCCATATAGAATAGGGATACATTCCATTCTTTATTTGGAGTATTGCCTAAATTAAAATCTAATTTCACTCCGTTTTCTAAATACATTGCTGCCTTTTTTCATTTAATTACTTTCTATTACTTGTCCTTTTTCTCGGTACAAATCCACTTCACCCTCTAATTGAATAGCAATTACGGTGACCTCTTTATCTTGTATTTCTTCAGGTAAGTCAATATACAATAAGCCTGGGACATCACTCCAATATTGTTTACCTACCACTTGGCTTGTTAATTTCGTCCCATTTCCAACAACCCAAGATCTGTTTACTTTATTTTTTAATCCTTTTATGAGTAGGGGGCCATTGGGTTTATTATCTACATACAAGTATAAAATAGTTTTATCTTTAGATAGGGCTGTATAACCCTTGAAATGGCCAAAGGGAATTCCTGCTCTCGTACCATAAATGGCTGTTTTGTGTTTGCTTGTCCATCGACCAATACCTTTTAAAATAGCAATTTGTTCTGGAGGAATGGTGCCATCCGGTTTTGGGCCGATATCTAAAAGTAAATTACCGCCCATACTGATACAATCAACTAGAATACGAATTAATTGATTAACTGATTTGTAATTTGTATCGTTAGGTTGGTAGCCCCAAGAATTGTTCATGGTCATGCATAACTCCCAATAATCATTAGCGGGTTTAAGTATGGGAACACCTTGTTCTGGTGTGGCGTAATCACCATAGCCTTGTAATCTTGAATTTACAATTGTTGTAGGCGTTTCTTTTAATAGTAGCTCGCGAATTTCTTTTGCTTTCCACTTTTCGGCGGATTGCTCCCAATCGCCATCAAACCAATATAGATCTGGATTAAATGTTGTTAATTCTTTTATTTGACCGAAATTAAACCGCGTAAAATTAATCCACCTTTTTGCATCTTCAGTATAACGTTTTTTGTCTTTTAAAAAATTGGGGTAATCTTCATGAGACCAGTCCAAAAGGGAGTAGTACAAACCAACTTTTAAATTTTCGTTTCTGGCAGCCTCAATAAATGGTGTGATTAGATCTTTTTTTGCAGGGGTTTTATCCACCACGTTTAAACTACTATGTTTAGTGTTCCATAGTGCGATACCATCATGGTGTTTGGTAGTTATTACGGTATATTTTGCGCCACTTTCTTTAATGAGTTTAGCCCAGTATTGCGGATTGTAGTTTTTAGCCGTAAACCCGTCTAATTGGTTCATATAATCAGCATATGAAATGTAATTATTATAAAAAGACCACGATTCATCTATACCATTTACGGCGTAAATTCCCCAATGAATAAATATGCCAAGTTTAGCATCTTGAAACCAGGCTAAACGATCATCTTGTGATAAGGGTTGCTCTTGACTAATACTTTTACTTGCGACCAAGAATATAAAAATTATTAAAATTTTTGAATACTTCATTTTTAATTCACTAAGATTTCATCAATAAACAACCATGTTTCATTACCTGTTGGTGTAATTTTCAAGTTGTTGGCTATTACTTTTACGTAACGTGCTTTAGTTTTTTTTAAATCGACTATAAAATCCATTAAATCTGCATTAGAATTTGTGGCGAATGCACGTTTTACTTTTCCTGCTTCTTTATAATTTGTGCCATCTTCCGAAACGAACACCGTTACAGCAGTTGGAAAATAGATACCAGCACCTTGGTTTTCTAATGAGCCAAGAATGACTTGTTGTACAGATTGAGATACTTCGAAATCAATAACCACTTCCATATTGTCACCGAGCCAAGCTTGCCATTGTCCATCATGAAAGTTTTTAGTGCCTCTTACTGCATTTACAATGCTAGTAGGTCCATCTCCCTTATAATTTTCATTAAAAGGATGCTTGAAATCTAATTTTTTTCCAAAAGCCTGATGGAACTTAATAGTATCTGCGAATGTTTTTCCGATTGGCTTACCATCTTTAAATAAAGATGCTTTTATTATTGTAGTTTCTTTTATTTGAATTGTATCTACATATTTTGGAGCATTCTTATCTAGTGCCCTATTCCCCAATACATAACGAATATCTGGATTCGGGAATTCATTTTTTAAAGCTATTTTAATTGATTTGTCTCCTAAATCTACAGTTGCGGAAGCAGTAACTATGTATGCACTTTTGGCATAATTGATGCCTAAATTATCATAGCGCTCAAATTGAGTTTCTAATCTTTTAGAAAAATCTTCCCAGTTTCGTGATTCTTTAGTACTCCACAAAACTTCTGATAAAGCAGCAAGTCTTGGGAATATCATATATTCCGAATCAGCTGTAGATAGAAGATATTCCGACCATAAATTAGCTTGTCCACCTAAAACATGATTTGCTTGTTCTTCCGTCATGTTTTCTACTATCGGATCAAACTCATAAACTTTATGTAATGGTAAATACGCATTAAATGCTATAGGTTCTTCGTTTTGTGGACCTTGATAAAAATTGAAATAGCAGTAAGATTCTGGCGTCATAATAACATCATGACCTTGTGCTGTAGCTTCAAAACCACCTTTAGTTCCTCTCCAACTCATAACAGTAGCTTCTGGAGCCAATCCGCCTTCTAAAATTTCATCCCAACCAATTAGTTTTTTTCCTTTAGAATTAATGTATTTCTCCATTCTTTTTACGAAATAACTTTGCAATTCCTCGACACCTTCCAAACCTTCATCATTGATTCTTTTTTGGCAATGCGGACAGTTTTTCCAATTTGTTTTCGTGGCCTCATCACCTCCAATATGAATATATTTAGATGGGAAAATAGTCATTACTTCATCCAAAACATTTTCTAGAAATTCAAAGGTACTTTCTTTTCCAGCACAGTAAATATCTGTAATTGGCCATAAGCCACCAGAAGGGACAGTAATTGGCTTGCCAAAACAAGATAATTCAGGATAAGAAGCAATCGCTGAACTTACATGTGCTGGCATTTCTATTTCTGGAATAACTTCGATGTTTTTTAATTGTGCATAAGCAACAATTTCCTTTAACTCTTCTTGAGTTAAAAAACCGCCGTAAGTTCCTTTTTCGTTCGGGTCGTTTGTTTTCCTGCCATTCCATGCTGCATTTTCTTGGTCTACGCGAAAAGCACCAACTTCGGTAAGTTTTGGGTATTTTTTGATTTCGATTCTCCATCCTTGATCGTCTACCAAATGTAAATGCAAAACATTCATTTTGTGCATTGCCAAGCGGTCAATAGTGTTTTTGATATAGTCTTTGCCAAAAAAATGACGAGACACATCAAGCATTAATCCTCTGTGTTGAAAACGAGGTTTATCTTTAATAATTAGTGCCGGGATTACCCAATCTGTAGGTGTTTTTGAACTATTTTCTATTGCAGTAGGGAGTAACTGTCGCAAGGTTTCCAAGCCATAAATAAAACCAGCAATCTCTTTTGCTGTAATAGTGATGGTATCAACAGTAACAACTAATTCGTAAGCTTCTTTCTCAAAATTAGCATCAGTTATAAATTGAACAAAATTGCTGCTCGGTGCAGTTGTAACCATTTCTATTTTTAAGCCGGCAGCATTTTCGAATCTTTTAATTAGAGTTTTTGAAATCTCTTTTAAATTTTCGTTAGTAGCAACAAATTTAGTTTCGCTAGAAAATTCAAATATACCTTCATTAAGTTTTAGACATTCTGGATTAGGGATAATATCGATATCATTTAGGGTAAATGTTTTAGGCTTGTTTTGAGTACAAGAACAAAAAATAGTAAGTATAACAATACCTATAATTTGATGTAGTTTTTTCATAGCTATTTATTGTACTAATTATCCCAAGACATTTTGAATTCGGCATCTTCCATTCTATTTCCATTTTCATTATCATAGATCGCATAATTAAAACCAGAACGCAAACTATACCCTGCATGCTCTCCATTTTTGTTTACTGCGATAAAACCAACTTGTAGGTATTCCATGTCTTTATGGTTCTTGTGCTTGTCATAAATACGCTCAACAATTTCTTTACAAGCCTCGTAAGGCGTTTTTCCTTGTCGCATTAATTCGACTACCATAGCACTTCCTGCAGTTCTAATTACAGCTTCCCCTAAACCAGTCGCAGCAGCAGCACCAACTTCATTGTCTAAAAATAATCCAGCTCCAATAATAGGGGAGTCACCTACGCGGCCATGCATTTTCCATGCAGCACCGCTTGTAGTACATGCTCCCGAGATGTTGCCATCTTCATCAACCACCAACATACTGATCGTATCGTGGTTTTCTATATTAATAACAGGTTTGTATTTTGATTCTTCAAGCCATTTTTTCCAATCTTTTTCAGAATCAGGAGTAAGTAAATTCTCTTCTTTAAACCCTTCCGATAGTGCAAATTGTAATGCACCAGCACCTGATAGCATTACATGCGGTGTGTTTTGCAACACCCTTTTTGCTATAGAAATAGGATGCTTTATGCCTTGTAAAAATGATACAGAACCACAATCACTATTATGATCCATGATACAAGCATCCAATGTTACTTTTCCTTCCCTGTCTGGATACCCACCATAACCAACACTTCTGATATTCGGATCGGCTTCAGGTATTTTCATACCCGATTCAATAGCGTCTAAAATAGGCTTGCCAGCTTTCATTTGTTTCCAGGTTTCTTCATTCGCCGGTAAACCATGGTTCCAAGTAGAAATTATTAATGGCTTTTTTTGTGCTCCATGTACAGGAGTCGCAATAGCAATTTCTTTATTTGTACTATCTTTACAACTTAATAATGTACCTACTCCGATAGTTCCAAGTGCAGTTGTTTTTATAAAATTTCTTCTGTTCGACATTGGTTTTACTTTTTTAGTTGAATATTTTGGATGAAGCCGCCATAGGTAAATCAATTTCTTTATTAGGAATGTCTCCCATGGTAAAAACTAAAACACCTCCTTGTTGAATTTGTTTATGGGTAATAAAATTACCAAAAAGCTCTTCTCCATTTAACTTTACCGATTGAACATAGCTGTTTTTATGACTATTGTTAATCGTTTTTATAGTGAATTTCTCCCCTTTTTCTAAATTGATGGAGGCACTCTCAAACAAAGGAGATCCTAAGCTGTACACACCTTGTGCAGGATTAACAGGGTAAAAACCTAAAGAGCTTAAAATATACCATGACGACATTTGGCCGCAATCTTCATTTCCACAATGCCCATCAGGGGTGTTTTTATATTGTGTATTTAAAATTTCTCTTATTAATTTTTGAGATTTCCACGGCTTGTTTATGTAGTTGTATAAATAAGCGACATGATGGCTTGGTTCATTACCATGAGCATATTGCCCAATCATTCCTGTACTAAAAATTGGCAATTTATCTTCAGGTAATGGTTTTAAAGTAAACATGCTATCAAGCTTTTTTTCAAATGCTTCGTTACCACCTACAGTTTCAATTAAGCCCTCAATATTATGAGGAACGGACCAAAAATATTGCCATGCATTACTTTCACAAAAATACGCGGTATACTCTTCTGGGATAAAATCACTACTAAAATCACCATTCTGTAATTTAGGACGCATAAAATTTGAAGCTGAATCATACATATTTTTCCAACTCTCCGAACGTTTCAGAAAATAAATATAATCATCTATTTTATGTAGCGCTTTTGCAAACTGAGCTACACACCAATCATCATAAGCATATTCTAATGTTTTAGAAACAGACCAATTTTCGGCGTGTTCATTAACAGGTATAAAACCTAATTTTTTATACACATCAAGCTGCCTAGAATCTACCATCGAACTTTCTTTACATGCTTTGTAGGCTAGTTCAATATCAAAATTTTTAATGCCTTTAAAATAGGCATCAATTACTACTGGAATTGCATGATTTCCAATCATCATATTGGTTTCATTGCCTTGCATTGACCAAACAGGTAATAAGCCTGTTTCTTTGTAATGTGCCAGCAAAGAGTTTATCATATCCGAAGTTCTACCTGGATGTATAATGGTGTATAAAGGATGTGCTGCTCTATAGGTATCCCACAAAGAGAAAGTATCGTAACGTTCAAAATTATCAACTTTCATTGTACGATTATTAGCACCTTTGTATTCTCCGTTATAATCAGATAATAACGTAGGGGCTAACATTGATTGATATAGCATAGTATAGAAAACCTGTTTCAGATTTTCATCAGAAGTTTTAATTTGAATTTTATGAAGTTCTTTCTCCCAAATAGCACTTGCTTTTTCTTTGTAATTATCAAAGTTGAAATCTGGTGCTTCTTTTTCTAATGATGTGTATGCTCCGTTTATAGAAGCAGTGGAAAGTCCTGTTTTTAAGACAATTTCTTCGTTATTGGAAGTACTATAGTTAACAATGATTTTTGTGTTTTTCCCTTTAACAGGATTTTGGACGATGCTATCATTTCTAAAAACCTCAAAGAATTTAAAAGGTTTTGAAAATTTCATCGCAAAATAGATGCGTTGATCTTTTGCCCAACCTGTAGATTTTCTATACCCTTCGATGGTAGAATCATTCACAACATTAATATAGGTATCTGTAGGGGCATCCCAATTTAAGGCATACCCTAAATCGATATGTATTTGAGATGCATCATCTTTTGGGAACGTATATCTATGGATACCTGTTCTCGCGGTTGCTGTAAGTTCTGCTTTGATACCATAGTCTAATAACTCTACAGTATAAAACCCTGGAGTAGCACTTTCTTTATCGTGAGAAAAATGAGAGTAAGGTTTAAAATTATTAGCTTTATTTCCTTTGGAGAACCTACTGTTGGTTGGCATTACTAAAATGTCGTACAAATCGCCTGCACCTGTCCCAGTCAAATGTGTATGTGAAAAACCAGAAATTATAGAATCTTGATAAAAATAGCCTGCAATTCTATCCCAACCAGGAATTCCTATATCCGGACTTAATTGTACCATTCCAAAAGGTACGGTTGCTCCAGGGTAGGTATTTCCTGGACCATCTGTACCAATAAATGGATTTACAAAACTAGTAAGCTTACGATGGTCTACCTCTTTTTCAGAACTTTTACAATGAAGTAAGAGTAGTGCACAAATTAAATAGATAAGGCCATATCTTTTCATATTCTAATTTATTTTAAACTAGCTTTTGTTTCTTTGATTGTTTTTAAATATTCATCTGTTAATGCAGGGCCATCGAAAAAAGTAACTCCTTTTGCGCCATTATCTTTAGCTTGTATAATAGCTTCTTTTAACTCAGCAGCAGATTTGAAAGGTGGTAAATAAACACCAGTGTTAAGTCCAACATTTTTGCCCTTTAAGTCGGTAACACCTTGCTTAGTTGCATAACCAATCCAATCTATTTCTTCATTATAAAAACCATGATAAATCATCGGGTAAACTTCATCAATATTCCATTTGTCCCAACGTTGACGTACCATATGATCGGCCATTTCAGGATAAGGAAAAACAGCTGCCGTTAAATTTTTGTTGTATTTGTGCACAATTTCATAAGCATCATCTACAATAGCTTTTATCGCATTTAATCTGAAGTTTTTCCACTCCATATCAATGGCGGTATTTTTACTTTCAAGAGGGTTTTTATGATGTATTTTCTCAAAAGCGCTGATACAAGCATCACAGTAGCAAAAATCATATTCTGCCATTTCAGTATCCTGCTTTAAATTATATTTTGGAAGTAATCCTATTGGTAAAAATATGTCTGGAAAACGAATGTAATCTAAATGTACACTTTCAATGCCTTTAACTTTCGCTAAACCTTCTACTAAACCTAAAACGTGATTTCTAGATGCCGTTCTAGTTGGGCATAACCATTGGTAGTAGTCTACATATGGGCGGTTATCAAAACAAGATTTTCCATCTCTACTCACGATATACCACTCTGGGTGTTGTAATGCAATGGAATCTCCTGGTCTATTCATAGCCATTATCCAAGCGTGAACCTTTAACCCTTTTTCCTTTGCAACAGGAGTCAGGCGTTGTAAAAGTTCAGGGTTTGTATTGGTATTAATTAAAATTTCATCAATACCTGCACTTTTATACTTTTCAAATTCAGTTCCATAATCTGCATTGTCTCTAGTAGCATCGGCAGTAATCCAAACACCGTATTTAAAAGGAATATCTGTTTTTGCAGTTGCTTCCATTTCTGGAATTTCTTTTTTCTTATTTTTACTTCCGCATGATAACATGGTTAATGTAAGAGCTAGAATTAAAATTTTTGGTAGTTGCATATCTTTTTTAGTTTGAAATAATTTCACCATCTTCTTTAATAGTTAGGATTTTGTTTGAAAAAGGACTTTTTATGGTAATATTGAATCCAGTTGAATGATTCTCTAAGACAGGATTTAAGGTTTTGTTCTCGACAGAAATGGGAGTTTTTGAAATACTATCTAATGATCTAGCCCAAAATTTATGGGCTGCAAAATGGTTTTTTTGCGCTCTATAAAGTGCAAACAATTCCCATTTAACTTTTTCATCTTGTGGGATTTCAAAGCTGTCTTTAGCCCCAATTTCTTTTGATGAAAAATAAACATATCCCCATTTTTCAGGCTCGTGCATGTTTATCACTCCCATTGGTGACCAAACCCAATTATATTCCGGAAGAAACTTTCCTTTGGCATCTTTCTTACGGGCATATTTACCATTAGTAATATGGTGTTGCCAATTTACTCTAGAGAAATTTACTCGCCAAAAATCGTCAACAGGTACATTTTCATGAAAATAAGAAGTTTTGTACGCTGCCCATGGGATGGCCATTTCTAGAACCCAACCTTTATCTATATCGTTAGGGTTGTTTAAAGTACCATTAACTTTTACGGCAGATTTTAATCCTTCTAAAGTCCAATTGTTTAATACAACATTACCTTTTTCCCTATAAGGTTTATTGATAAATAGATCCCAAACTGTATTTAGTGCATTTATTTCAAGTTCATAATAAGTCTGCGCATCGCCATTAGGATCTATAAAAACTTCAAAATCATTATTGTAAAAAATAATCGTATCCCTTTGTTTTAAATTAGCCCATACATGTGGTTCATCAAGTTTAGCGAGTATGTAGTAATAGGTGTCATCCCACAACATTTTAACCTGGGTATTGTACTTTGGTTTTTTAGTGCCTTCTATATCTACAAAAGCTTGTGACCAGGTTGCTTTTTCCCAAGAAGAGTCATTTGCTTCACCATCAATTACTATTTTCTCCGAGGTCTTATAGGCAACAAAAGTTCCAGGAATGATTTCACTTTTTGGTTGTGCACAACCAAAAATGGAAAAACAACTAATTGTTATGGATAATACCTTGAGTCTGTTTCGCATATTTTTTTATTATAAACTATTCTCTTTTGTGAATTGAATAACCTCACTAAGTTTACCAAATGCCATAGCAACAACAGTATCTGCGGCACCGTAATAAACGGCTAATTTATCCTCTTTAGCATCGTGTAAAGCAGCACATGGGAATACTACATTGGGCACGTCACCAACTTGTTCATATAATGCTGCGGGACCTAATAAATAAGGCTGCGTTCTATATTTTACTTTATCTGGCTCGTTCTCTTCTAAAATAGCAGCACCCATGGCATAACGAAAACCATTACAGGTGTTTATAACACCATGGTATAGCATTAACCAACCGTCATCTGTTAAAATAGGAATTGGCCCTGCTCCAATTTTAGTACACTGCCATGCGCTATCAATAAAAGGAGTAGCCTTCATCACACATCTGTGTTCTCCCCAATATTTCATATCAGGACTATAACTTATGTAAATATCGCCAAAAGGAGTGTGACCATTATCACTAGGTCTACTTAACATAGCATATTTTCCATTTATTTTTTTAGGAAACAAAACGCCATTTCGATTAAAGGGTAAAAAAGCATTTTCGCACTGAAAAAATTCTTTGAAATCAAAAGTATAGCCAATACCAATTGTAGGTCCGTTATACCCATTACACCACGTAATCCAATAGCGATCTTCAATAAATACTACACGAGGGTCGTATTTGTAATCAGAGTCAATCATATTGGTATTTCCAGCCTTCATTTCAATAGGTTCATGATTGATATCCCAATCAATTCCGTTTGTACTAAAACCTGCAAAAATATTCATTTGTACGGCTTTGTTATCGCATCTAAAAACACCAGCATATCCGTCACCAAAAGACACAACAGCACTATTAAATATACTGTTAGAAGTAGGGATTGCATATCTATCAATAATAGGATTCTCAGAATAACGCCACATAACGTCGTTGCTGTTTTCAGGTTTATCTTGCCAAGGAATTTTACTCACTTTATGTATTGTTTTTATATTGAACTTATTTTTCTTTTTATCTTAATTTGGTATTTTGCGAACTTTATCTAACCAAGTATATTTTAAAATGATGGATGTTCCAATAAAAACAACCAAAGAAATTATTGTTTTTGGGTAATCTCTAATCAATAGAAATATGGGAAGCACAATCATACTCGATTGCCATACAATACCTATTGCACAGTTTAACATGTCTTTTCCAAATTCTTTGTTTTCAGAGAATGACTCGTCTTCATTTTTAAGTGCTTTGTAAATTGGTTTCCAAAAACCCCATGGTGTTACATTTTTATAAAAAGCTTTTAAAACTTTTGTTTCAGTAGGTTTTGTTAGGAAGGTACCTAAAAGACAACCTGCAACAGAAGACAAAAATATGATAGGAAAAAGGTATATGGCCTGTAATTGAGATAAATCATATAGTAAAGTGCCTGCCGTAAAATTACCTTTGTTTTGGTCTAAAATAAACTGAAAAGACGCAACAATAAGACCTGAGAACATCCCCCAGAAATAACCCCAGCCATTAAAACGCCACCAAACCCATTTCAAAAAGTTAGCAGCGACATAACCACCAAATAATGCACTTGTGATCCATAGGGTTAAAGAGTTGATTGAGTTCGCAAAAAAGCCCATAAAAACACCCAAACCTACAACAATAAATGATGCTATATGACTCACTTTAATATAGTGCTGACTAGTAGCTGTTGGTTTAAAATATTTTTTATAAATATCATTTACAATGTATGCTGGGCCTGCATTTACGAAAGCAGAAAAGGTAGACATAAAAGCAGCTAATAAACCTGCTAATAACAAGCCTTTAATTCCAACAGGAACGTGAAAATTGATAACCTTTGGTAATAGAATTTCTAAGTCTGCACCACTTAAATTAGGATTCGTAATCATTTCAGGAGCTAATGTTACCAATGCGATAACTACAATTCCAGCGATTAATAAATACCTTGGGATAAACAGTATTAAATTAGTAAAACCACTCATATAAGCAGCTTCTTTTACGGATTTTGTTGATAGAATACGCTGCAGGTCATAACTAGGAGTTGGCCCTGCTATGCTTGCAAAAAAACCTTTAAAAAGGGTCATGCCGATTAAGGCGCCAAACATTTTATAACCTTCAGAATCTATCAAATTATTAAATGCTTGATATTTGTCACTCCAATGTGTTTCAAGTTCCCAGCCAAAGAAAACATTTCTCCATTCTTCAGTAATAACAGAGGTGATTTGAATATCAGTATAATTAATTAGGGTGTAACCGGCTACCAATAAACCAGCAATTACCATAATTCCGTATTGTAGAACTTCCGTAGCAACTACTGAAAACATTCCACCTTTGACGGTATATATGGTGGTTAAAAAAATAATTAGTAAGGCGTATGATTGTTCTGAGTTTAACAGTATGGTTTCACCTAACTGAAGTGTCAAATCCCATGGTAAAATGATAGTCATGAATTTACCGATACCTTCAAAAAAGTAAGCAATAAATCCAACGGCAGACACAATAGCGAAGATCGCGACTATAATATGTGCCGCTTTACCTGCTTTATCGTTTCCAAATCGAGTTAATATCCATTCAGAACCCGTCATGATATTTGACCTTCTTATCCAAACAGCTAAAAACATCATTACAAATATCTGATTCCAGATAGGCCAAAGCCACATGAACATGAAGCTTTTTACGCCATATAAAAAAAGAATTCCTACCATCCAAGCGGTTCCGGAAATATCAAACATTCCAGATCCATTACTCAGGCCCAAGTAATACCATTTAATAGATTTGCCTCCTAAAAAATAAGCGTCTAATCCTTTTGATGCTTTTTTAGAAATCCAAACCCCGACGCTTACTGTTAACAGAATATAAAATATAATAATACTTAAATCTATGATATCCATTATTTTAGGTTGGTATTAGTTAGACCCCATTTTTTATTAGGTTCAGATCCCATTACAAAATGTAAAATACCACCATGGGTAAGTTGCTGATGCGAGATAGAAGTTTGGTTGAATTCTGGCCCGCTTAGAGTAGCGGATTGTATATAGAAATTTTTATCAGAAACGCTTTCAGCTTCAATATTGAATATTTTTCCCTTTGAAATATTGCTTTTTGTTTTGGTCTTTTTAAAATCACTGATTAGAAGGTTTAATACAATAAGATTAAATGTATAGCACTGGGATATTTGATCCCAATTTTTATTATGACAAATTTGAAGAATTATTGATGATATAGTCTCTTTGGAATAGGTATGACCATGTTCTCCAGTTCCTATGAAAGGATTAATAAAATTTAATAGTAAATCTTTTGGTGTATTGTTCTTATCTACACTTTCTTTGTAACCTGAAATAAAAAGTATAAAAAAAAGTAAGGGAGCAATATTCTTCATTTAAAGGTTATCATAATTTATCCTTAAATTTTCATAAATTTTATTATTAATAAAAGTAATTTAGACGGATAACATCTAAACAGACCTAAACATCAAAAAAAGATGAAATTAGTATTATGAATTATAATTCCAACAAGTTTTACCGCATATCTTGGCCCTATCATATCATTTTTTGGTTGGTGTATTTTTTGTTTAATACTTTTCGCTGGGGAAGCTATTTTAATGATTATGCCTATTCATTCCAATCAAATCTTTTAGGGTTTCCTATTCACATGGTACTGTGTTATTTAAATATTTTTGTTTTGATGCCTAAATTGGTCTATAAAAAAAAATATTTGCTATATATCATTTCTGTATTTTCAGCCATTTTTATAATGGTTTTTGTAAAGTTTAAGCTAACCTACTTTTTATTTGATCAGAATGTTTGGCCAGAGGGTCCAGAGCATATCGATAAATTATCGCTCAATTATACAATTGATATGATGATTGGAGAGCTTTATGTGATTACGTTTGTAACCGCCATTAAAATAACATTAGATTTTTTAAAGGAACATAAAAGAGTTGCTGATCTTGAAAGAACCCAATTGGAAACTGAATTACTTTTTTTAAAATCACAGATTTCTCCTCATTTCTTTTTTAATACACTTAATAACATTTATTCTTTGGCAGTTGAAAAGTCTAACAAAACGCCTAAAATAATTTTAAAGCTTTCGGAGTTAATGCGTTATCTTTTGTATGAAACAAAAGGCAAGCGACAATCTTTAGAGAAAGAAATATTATGCATTCAAAATTATCTAGATTTAGAAAGAGTTAGGTACGATGATTCTTTAGAGGTAAATATGTTTATTTCTGGTGATATTGAAGATAAAAGCATTGCACCTATTTTATTATTAACATTTATAGAAAATTCTTTTAAGCATGGTGCAAATAAAAACATAGGAAGAGTGAAAATTGATATTAATTTTAGTGTTAAAGAAGATTTTCTTCATTTTACGATCAAGAATCCTATGCCTTTAGTGACGAAGCATGAAGACAACTTAAGGCATTCCAGTGGAATTGGTTTAGAAAACGTCAAAAAAAGACTTGAGTTGGGTTATGACAAAAATGATTATAAGCTAACTATTAAGAGTAAAAAGAATAAATTTATTGTAAAACTTAAAATTAAAGTATCTTGATATAAGAAATAGAATTTGGAGTTCTCAATTTGCTAATTAATTGAGAGAAATTACTTCTAACGGAGAAATAATAAATAGAAATGAAAGTAAAGTGTTTGATTATTGATGATGAGCCATTAGCTATTAATATTATTAAAAATTATTTAGAGCAAATAGAAGATTTTGAAATAATAAATTCCTTTAGTAATGCAATAGATGGGCTTAATTTTTTAAAAAAAGATGACTCAATTGATGTGATTTTTTTAGATATCAATATGCCAGTTTTAGATGGTATTAATTTTATTAAGAGCTTGGATAATCCGCCTTTGTTAGTTATAACTAGTGCATATGACGAGTTTGCCATTGAAACTTATGAATTAGATGTGTTAGATTATTTAGTCAAGCCAATTGAGTTTCCTAGGTTTATGAAGTCCTTAAATAAGATTAACAAAAGGCTAGATTCAAATCAGAAAGTGCCTCATGATAGTGGTAAAGAGCGTCTTTTTATTTTTGTTAAGATTGATAAAAAGAAAATGAAGAAAATATTTCTGGATGAAATTCTTATTATTGAAAGTCTTAAGGATTATTTAAAAATAAACACCTTGACAGGTAAGTACATAGTACATAGTACCCTTTCGGATTTTACAAATTTATTACCTTCAAGAGATTTTATTAGAATTCATAGATCCTATACCATAGCCATAGACAAAATAGATGCAGTGGAAGGGAATAGTGTGGAAATAGAAGGCCTTAGATACTCTATTGGCAGGTCATATGTAGATGAGGTCAAACAAAAGATTTTGAATTCTTCAATCTGAGAAAAATAGAACAATGCATAAGTTAAAACTGTCATATATGGAGGGGACAGTTCTCAATTATAAAAAAACTCAACTTAATTTAACAAACTTATGTATGATACTTATGCATTGTTTCTATTAATGTTTAAAAATGGTAGCGTTTAAATGCTTCAATTGCCGCATAATCAGCTAAGCCTAAATCATTGTATTTTTTTGCGGTTTCTCGGTTTCTATCCTCAACACGTACCCAAAACTCTCTATTATCATCACCTTGAAACATGACACCGTCTTTTTGAGATTGGTGATAAAAAATAGCATGTCGTTTTTTAAGCACTTGATCAGGACTTAGAGGAACGGCCATTTCTATCTGAGAAGATTCCCATTCATGCCATGCCCCACGATAGAGCCACACCCAACAATCTTCCATAAAGCTTTTATGTTTTAATATTTTTAAAGCTTCAAACAAGCTGTCAAGGCAAACTTTATGTGTGCCATGAGGATCTGCTAAATCTCCTGCGGCGTATATTTGATGAGGTTTTATAGTTTCAATGATCTTACACATAATCGTTATATCAGCATCCGAAAGATTATCTTTTTTTACAGTTCCAGTTTCGTAAAAAGGAAGGTCTAAAAAATGAACATTGGAATCAGGTAGTCCTAAATATCTAGTGGCTGCTAAAGATTCACTGCGTCTAATTAAGCTCTTTAATTTTCTTACTTCTATAGAATCTACATCATTATCAGACTTATTTTTTAAAAAGTTAATAATACTTTCTGATTCTTTTGAATTTGTATTCAAGGCCATAGAAATTTCAGCAAATTTTAAAGCTTCCTCGTTAGAAACTGCAATATTACCCGAAGTTTGATATGCAATATGCACATCATGACCTTGTTCTACTAGTCTTGCGAAAGTGCCACCCATTGAAATAACATCATCATCAGGATGTGGGCTAAAAATAATAACTCTTTTTTTTGTAGGAGTAGAGCGTTCTGGGCGATAGGTGTCATCTGAATTTGGTTTTCCCCCTGGCCAACCTGTAATAGTGTGTTGTAGTTTATTAAACATTTTAATGTTTAAATCATATGCTGTTCCTTCCTCAGTTAAGAGACTAGACATACCATTATCATTATAATCTTTGTCCGTTAATTTAAGAAATGGTTTTTTTGTTAATTCACTTAACCATACCACAGCTTTAAGTTTTAATTCTTCTGTCCATATACATGACTTTACAAGCCATGGGGTTTTTACTCTTGTTAATTCAGAAGAAGCTTCGGTATCTAAAACAAAGGTGGTGTTGTTATGTTCTTGTAGATAAGTTGCTGGAACATAGGAGGAAACTTCTCCTTCGATTGTTTTTTTAAGTATTTCAGCCTTACTTATACCCCATGCAAGAAGTACAATTCTTTTCGCATTTCTTACAGTGCCAATCCCCATTGTAATAGCCTTTCTAGGTACATTGTCGATGCCTAAAAATGAAGGCGCTGCATCTACACGAGTAATATGGTCTAAGGTAATACTTCTTGTTCCAGAGTTGATATGTGATCCAGGTTCGTTAAACCCTATGTGTCCTGTTCTACCAATACCAAGGAGTTGAAAATCTAATCCGCCATAAGATTTAATTTTCATTTCATAATCGATGCAATACTGACGTAGTTCTTCGGGACTAACTTTGCCATCGGGGATATTTATATTTTCTGGAAGAATATCTACATGATTAAAAAGGTGGTCATGCATAAAATAAAAATAACTCTGAATATTATTCTTATCCATAGGATAATATTCATCTAAGTTAAAAGTGATTACGTTGGCAAAGCTTAAACCTTCCTCTTGGTGCATGCGAACAAGCTCTTCATAAACTTTTATAGGTGAAGATCCTGTTGCTAGTCCTAAAACGCAAGGCTCATTTAATTCACTTTTTCTATGAATTAAATTTGCTATCTCTTGAGCTACTAAAATAGAAGCCTCATGAGATGAATCAAAAATAACATTATGAATTTTTTCAAAACGGGTATCTTCAAATTTTCCAGCTTCCTTGTAGCTTATTTCGTCTTTTATCATCGAATGAGATTGTTAGTTACAATATTCAATTTAAAATTAAGCGTTAAATACCGTTCAAACCCATAATTTCGACTAATAACTAATGGACGTCGCTAAAGGTTGTGTCTTTTATATGTGATTGTTTTTTTGTTTTGTAATTTCACTCCTTTTCAAGAACATCTAGTTCTCCAGTAGAAATTCTATTGCCAATACCTATTGTCGATGCAGGTACAAAACGCAAGAATCTATAGAATACTAACGTAGTTCTTCAGGATGCAGTTTACCATCAAGAATATTATTATTTTTAGCTTTCAATTTTACTATTCATTATTCAATAAATTAGAGGCTCCTACAGTTAAATATTTAGAATTCTGAAGGCTTTGTGAATTTGCGATTGCCCAAAAGCCACCATAATTGTTTTCCACTTTAATTTCCTGTTCACTAAAATAGTACCCATCTTTGGTTTCTTCATCTAGTTGCAGTCCATATAGAACATTGTCTAATTCAACTAATGCCGTTTCTGGTAACGCTTTTGACACTGTAGCATTTGTAATAATATCTGCTTCCACAAACATGCCTATTAAAAAAGTTGATTCAGATTCATTCTTTAAGTGGCCGTGCACTTTAATAGTTCTATTTTCTTCTATTGCTGTACCTATTAAATGTACTTCAGCTTCATAAGTATCCGATGAAGCTTCTGGAATACTAAAATTTATTTTTTGTCCTTTTTTTAGTTGCAAGACGTCTTTTTCAAAAACAGATAGCTCTAGATGAATATGATCATTATCTATGATTTCCATTATTGTACTAGCAGGGGAGACATACGTACCTCTTGATACATTTACTTTGGTAATGCTTCCAGAAATAGGGGAGTAAATTGAGATTACAGAAGTGATATTCCCTTTTTCTACTTGGGTTGTTGAAATATTAAGTAATTGTAATTGTTTGCGCAAACCATTGTATGTGGCGATGGAGGTATGATAGTCACTTTCTGCTTTTAAATAATTTTTTTGCGAAGTGATATTTTCGGCTACCATTATTTTTTGCCTTTCGTATTCAGATTTTAAATAGGTTAGTTGTTCTTTTACTTCCAAATACTGCTGTTGCATGCTAACAAATTCTGGATTTTCAATAGTAACAAGTAATTGCCCTTTTTTAACGTTATCACCTGTAAGTAAAGGTGTAGTTTTAATGTAACCACCCATTAAAGCATTGATAACAGCTTTGTTTTCTGGTGGTGCATCAATCATTCCATTTGCTTTAACTATCGTGGGGAATGATTGTTCTTCAAGTGCTCCAATAACCATATTGCTATTTTCAAACTGTGCCTTAGAAATATAAATTCTATTGTTCGTAGTTGGTTTATCTTGATTTTCAGAAGATACGTTTTTTTCAGCGGTATCTCCACAGCTAGCGCTTATGAATAAGGCACTTAAGAGTATTGTTTTATATATAATTCGTTGCATTTTTACTTTTTTATAAGGTTAAGTAATTGATTTCAATTACAGTATTGTTGTATTGATTAAGCTTATTTAGGTAATTCAGTTTTATGTCATAGGCACTTTCAAGACTTAGGATAAATTGATAAAAATCTATCTCACCATTTATGAAGCTTCCATTGGCTGTTTTTAAAAGTTCTTCAGAAAGTGCAGCACCCTCTTGCTCGTAATAGTCTAGTGAATTGCTTAACTGACGTTTAAGGGCATTCAAAGCATCATATTTTGATTTGAGTCTTATTTTATAGTCTTTAGCTTCTTCTTCTGCAATTTTCATTGCTATACTTGCAGATTTTATTCGAGATGATTTTCCGCCAAATAAAATCGGAATCTTTAATCCTAATTGATAGCCATATAAATTGCTATTTAATCCAGCGTTGGTGCCTTGAAAATAGTTGATATTAATATCTGGTAAAAGTTCCTGCCTTTCAAGATTACGTTGCTTTTGTGCCAGGGAAATTTTATTTTGATAAAAGGCTGTCTCGGCACTATTTTCTATATGTACTATATTCAAAGAAGCTTTCATAACCTGCTCATCTTTTAGTATAAGGCTATCTTTTGATTGTACGATTTTTGCTAGATTTCGATAAGCTAAAGTCAATTCTTCTTGAGCTTCCTTATATTTTAAGAGTATTTGTTTTTGCTTAGATGCAGCTGTAATTTTTTCTAAATAATTGGTTTCTCCTAGTTCAAATCGTCTTGCGGCCCTATGTGCAAAATTGGAATAAAGGCTGTCTAGTTTTTGGTAAACATCTTCTTTTTCTTTTGCAATTTGATATGTATAGTAGCCGCTTGTTACTTTGCGTTCTAGCTCTTTTTTTTGAATTCCATAAGCGCTTGAAACTACGTCGTAATTAGCTTTATTTACCTTTTTTTCAGAAAAATAGACTGTAGGAAACTTAAAATCTTGCTGAAAACCGAATACTCGTAAGGGTTCATTATTAAAAGCTAAGTTATTTTCATCGAACTCATAATAAATATGTGTTTTGTTAAAATTAAAAGCGCTATTTATAAGTGTTTTCGATTGTTGCACTTGTAATTTATTAGCTTTAAATCCTGCATTGTTCGCTATGGCTAGCGGTAATAATTCCTGCAAATTTAATGGCTTTTGTTGTGCCTTTGTAGGTAAAGCGAAAAACAGTAAAGTAATCGTTAGGCCTACCATCTTTTTTTTATTCATACTGCTATTCTTTGTTTTAGGACTGTTGAAATAGGCATAGAGTACGGGTAAAACCACAAGTGTTAAAAGAGTGGCAGTAATTAGTCCACCAATTACTACTGTAGCTAGAGGTCGTTGTACTTCTGCTCCTGCATTTGTAGAAATTGCCATAGGTAAAAATCCTAATGCAGCAGCAGCAGCTGTTAGTAATACCGCCCTTAACCTATCTTTTGTTCCTTGTTTAATTAATTCTTCAATACTATCAAAGCCTTTTTTCTTGAGTTCTTTAAAATGTTCGATGAGTACGATACCATTTAGTACTGCAATTCCAAATAAGGCTATAAATCCAACTCCTGCCGAGATACTAAAAGGTAAATCACGAATCCACAATAACCAAATACCACCAACAGCAGATAGTGGAATAGCAGAGTAAATCATCAAAGCTTCTTTAACCGAATTAAAAGCGAAATATAGTAGGATAAAAATCAGGATAAGAGCAATGGGAACGGCTACCATGAGTCTAGATTTTGCGCTTTGTAAGTTTTCAAATTGACCGCCATAAGTAATAGAATATCCTATGGGTAACTTCAAATTTTCATTAATCAATGCCTGCACGTCGTCCACAACAGATTGTAAATCGCGGTTACGTACATTTATACCTACAACTATTCTTCGTCTTGTGTTATCACGTGATATTTTGGCTGCGCCCTTTTTATAGGTAACATCCGCAAGTTCGGATAAGGGAATTTTTCCTTTGTTGGGTAGATCAATATATAAGTTTTTGAGGTCATCAATGGTATTTCGATTTTCTTTAGCTAAGCGTACAACAAGATCAAAGCGTTTTTCGCCCTCGAAAACATTTCCTGTTGTTTTACCAGCAAAACCCATGGATATCATATCATTTACATCTTGAATATTCAGTCCGTAACGAGCAATTTTTCTTCTATCAAATTTCACATTCATTTCAGGAAGGCCTACAATTTTTTCTACTGAAATATCAGCGGCACCAGGTACATTTTCGATTAGGTTTTTAATTTCATTTCCCTTTTTCGAGAGCACATCAAGGTCGTCACCAAAAATTTTAATTGCTATATCTGCTCTAACACCTGTAATTAATTCATTGAAACGCATCTCAATAGGTTGCGTGAATTCGACTTCCATTCCAGGAATAATGGCGAGTGCTTCTTTGAACTTATCGGCAAGTTCGTCTTTGCTTTTTGCTGAAACCCATTCCCCTTTTGGTTTTAAAATGATAATTACATCACTTTCTTCCATAGACATCGGGTCTGTTGGAACTTCCGCAGCACCTATTCGAGTAACAACTTGTTTGACTTCAGGAAATTTTGAGAGTAATATACTTTCGATTTCTGTTGTGATTTTAACAGTATTACTTAAAGAAGTACCCGTTTTGAGTATAGGTTGAATAACAAAATCGCCTTCATCTAGTGTGGGTACAAATTCGCCCCCCATAGTGGTGAACGTATATATTGAAATGGTTAGGAGAAGTGCCGAAATGGCTAAAACCATTCGTTTTTTACGCAATGCCCAATGAATTATTGGTTCATATCTTTTATTAAGCCAATTCATTAGTTTAACCGAAATATTTTTACTCGATTCTTTTGAAGGTTTTAAGAATAAAGAAGCAACTACGGGAACATAGGTGAAGCATAAAATCATGGCGCCTATTAATGCAAAACTAAAGGTTAAGGCCATAGGTTTAAACATTTTTCCTTCCACTCCAGAAAGTGATAGGATAGGGATGAATACAATTAAAATAATAAACTGCCCAAAAATGGCGGAATTCATCATTTTTGATGCACCAGCAAAAGTAATGTTATCTTGAAGGGCTTGTTTTTCTGCTTTTCCCAGCGTATTAATTTCGCTTCTTTTTTGAGTGATCTGAAAAGCAATGAATTCAACAATAATCACAGCACCATCAATGATGATTCCAAAATCTATAGCTCCTAAACTCATCAAATTGGCATCTACCCCAAAAATGTACATTAAGGATAAAGCAAATAATAGACACAAGGGGATAACAGAGGCTACAACAAGTCCAGATCTAAAATTACCAAGGAGTAGAACTACAACGAATATAACAATCAAACAACCTAAAATTAGATTCTCGGAAACCGTGAATGTAGTTTTTTTTATGAGTTCGCTACGGTCTAGAAAGGCATTGATGTAAATGCCCTCGGGAAGTGATTTAGATATAGTTTCAACACGTTCTTTTACTGCCTCAATAACTTGTTTTGAGTTAGCATCTTTAAGCATCATTACTTGTCCTAATACTTTTTCACCTTCCCCATTCCCGGTAATGGCACCAAAACGTGTTGCATTCCCGAAGCCTACTTTTGCAACGTCTTTAATATATATTGGAAGGTTATTTTCATTTTTAATGACAATATTATTAATGTCTTCAAAAGAAGTAATCAATCCTTCACCTCGAATAAAAAATGCCTGATTAACTTTCTCAATATATCCACCACCTGAAATATTGTTATTCATTTCCAAGGCTGTAAAAACCTCATTTGCAGTGATATTCATTGCATTGAGTTTCTCTGTATTTATAGCGACTTCATATTGCTTTAAAAAACCACCCCAAGTATTTACTTCAACAACACCAGGAATACCCGAGAGTTGTCTTTTTACTACCCAATCCTGAATCGTTCGCAAATCTTGAGCCGTATATTTATCTTTGTATTCGGGTTTTACATCGAGTATATATTGATATATTTCCCCTAAACCGGTAGTAATAGGTCCCATTTCAGGTGACCCAAAACCATTTGGAATTTTTTCGGTAGCGGTTTTTATTTTTTCAGCAATCAGTTGACGAGGTAAAAAAGTCCCCATTTCATCATCAAATACTATGGTGACAACAGATAATCCAAATTTAGATATAGAACGAATTTCTTTTACACCCGGTAGATTTACCATTTCTAATTCCACAGGATAGGTGATAAATTGCTCCATATCTTGAGTAGAAAGGTTGCGAGATGTTGTAATAACTTGTACCTGATTGTTAGTTACATCGGGTACGGCTCCAATCGGAATTTGCGATAATGAATACAATCCAAAGCCTATAAGGAAAGTTGTAAAAAGTAGAATAATAAATTTATTCTTTATACTGAAATTAATAATTTGTGATAACATTTTGCATAAAATAATAGACGTTAATAGCTTAATCAAATACAATGTGACTAAGCAGATAAATTAAAAAAACGATTATTTTATGAAAGCCGTGGTGGTTGAAGGAGCCCCTTATCGTGTAGGCTTGAATTAGGAGCGTGGTAGTGATAATTAGCCTCTATGTTTTCTGAAAAGTCTGAATAATTAAACTCATGCTTGAACGTGTTAAATACAAAAGCTGAAATTGAAGTTGAATGTGAACAAGAAGAATGATTAAAAGGTAATTTTTCGTGATCTTTTTGTTCTTCTTGGTGTTGTTTTACGTGGTCAGATTTTAATTCACCATAATGTTTAGAAATAAAAACAAGTATGGAATCTCCATACTGTTGATTATGGTATTGGGCATGCTCAATCAATTCGTCGAATTGGGCAATGTCCATTAATTGAACACCCAAACTTTGAAGCAGGATTGTAAAGGAGAGCGCTATGGAAACCAATCTATTCACACTGTAAATATAATTAAAACTATCTGTTTTTTTTATGATCTATATCACTTGAAAAACTATCTATAAAAAGATAAAATTGTTGCTTTTATCATTTACTTAGGTAATTTTTTTCTTTTGTCCCACCATGACCACCGGCAACAATAAGCATTATTTTGATGCTTAAATATATAAATTTAAAAAACTGAATGATGGGATTCATCATTTTAAATCGTTGGTATTTTGAAATTCGTTGTGTCATAATTTTTGTTTTTTATTCAGGAATTAACCACCAAAATGGACGCATTTTAGCTTTGTAAATAAAGGCATAGTGTAGGGCTAGTTTTAACCAATGACCTGCTAAACCTATTTCACCGAAGGTTTTACTTAATTTTCTTCCTTGAGTTTTTGGGTATTTTTGATAATCAGGGACAATAGGGTATGTAGTAATGCTTACACCACTTCCAGTTGCTAATCCATAACCAGCGGAAGCTATACATGCTGCCCCCATATTTCCCATCGACCCTTTGTGGTTTAGGGATTCCTTACCACTTTTAATAGAATCTATAATATTTTCTGCCACTAATTTTGCAGTAATACCCGAGGGCATTCCTGTTCTTGGAGGGGCTGGAAAAATTTCTGTTCCATTGCTGTTTTTTCTAGGTTTTGAAATACTATGTGGAGGTGCAAAAGCGATTCCAGGGGCGAAAATATTTTTATAACTCGGATTTTGATAGGTTTCTGGCCAATCCTGTACAGACCATTCCTCATATGGTTTCGGGGTATAATCTGCATCGACAATCATAAACCCTTTAAAGAGTTTATTTGTAATATCATTCTCGTTTTTATCATAGGCTTTAAATCCATGACCAGAAAAAGAGGGAATGAGCATTGCAAAATCATAGGTTTCAGTTTTAGTTTCACCATCTAAATTTTCATAGTGAGCTATTCCATCTTCAATCTTCTGAACACCTGCACCAAGGATCCATTTAATATCTCTATCTTCAAAAATCATCTCTACCATTTCGTGAGATTTCATAGTCATACTTCCATAACTTAGTAGCATACCATCCATTCCAAAATCTCCTAATTGATATTCGTTGGAAATCCAAGTAACTTCAGCCATATCACGTACTTTGTGTTTTCTAAGCTCCTGTTCTACATTTAATATGTACTCAAAAGCAGCACCTTGGCACGTAGCTTTAGCATGACCAGTACCGATAAGAATTTTGACTTTTTTACCTTGCTTCATTTGTTGAATTAAGGTATTTAAGCCTTCCCAAGCATGGTCAGCATGTGTGTAAGTACAAACTGAATAGGCTTTATTGGATCCTGGATTTAAGCCTTCAGTGGCTTCAAAGTTAAGCTTTGGGCCGGTTGCATTTATAAGATAATCGTAAGTTACTTTTTCTTGTTGACCTTTGTTTTCACCAGCGACATATTCTGTTAATATATATGGTTTTTCTTCACTTTTGTCGCCTTCAGGGTAAAATGAAACAGCTTTGGCCTGTTTGTAATTAATGCCTTTCTTTTTGTATAGCGGTGCTAATGGAAATAAAATTTGTTCTGACTTCATTCTGCCAATACCAACCCATATATTTGAAGGAATCCACTGGTAATTACTATTTGGAGATACCACTAGAACTTCATGCTTTTTGGATAGTTTTCTGCGTAAATGTGCAGCAGCAACATGACCAGAAATACCTGCTCCTAAAATGACGATTTTTGACATTATGATTAGATTTTAAGATAAAATTAATTCAAATAATAACCATTTAAAATGATAGAAATCAGTTAAACACTATCATAGTGTATGTATACAAATTTGAGCATTCTAAAGGTGCTGTACAGTAACTTTTGTTACACACGTCAAAATGATTTGAACTAAAAGCTGTTTGTTAAAAGAAAGAATGTTTAATTGGGTATGGTTTTTATAGTTTGTCAGATAGGAAGATGATAATTCCGAAAGGAAGAATGCTTTAAAATTTGAATAAGCAGCATTTTTTTAATAAAAAAAGCCTCTCAGTTTTTCTAGTAGCGGGAACTGGATTCTTTCCTCCGTAGCACTACGGAAAGGACCTTTGGGTTGGCTTTACAAAGAAAACCAAGTTCACTTTGCATCCTGTTTTTGATTAGCTTAAAAATCAATGCAAGTATTATTTTTTTACTAAACAAAAAACCAGCTATTTCTAGCTGGTTTTCTTAGTAGCGGGAACTGGACTCGAACCAGTGACCTTCGGGTTATGAGTTTGATATCATTACCGAATATTACGCTAAATATGCCTTTTTCTAATAAAATAGTGTACGGGAAAGTGTACTCTGATTAATACTATATTTTAGTTAAATATAGGACTTTTTTTTAATGCTTTATTACTGAGATTGACTTTGGATGATTGCCATTTAAAAATTAAATCTAATCCTATACAAATAAAATGTGAATTTAGACTACATAAAAACCATAGAATATTTAAGGTTTATATGTAGTTTAAATTCGATAATTTGTAATATATTTAGAGAATAAATACTATAAATTATCAAACTTATGATTAAAATTCTACTCCTCATTTTGATTTTCATTAGTTCTAGTTTAAATCAAATAAATGCACAAGACAATGCTTCATGCAACCTTCATATTGAAGCTTTGAATGATTTTCTAAAAAGCGATAATCAGAACAGTAAAGATGCTAAAACCATTTTTAAGTCAATTAAAGACTGCGCTGAAAGTGGTGATATAGAAGCTGCATATACCCTTGGTATTCTATATAAAGATGGTATTGGTACCAGTTTAAATTTTAATAAAGCAAAAAAATGGTTTGAAAAAGCTTTTGATGGGGGTAGTGATAAAGCTGCTTTTAGTTTAGGATATACCTATTTAAAAGGGCTAGGAAATATTCAACAAAGTTATATAAAAGCAATAGAGTGGTTTGAGAAAAGTAATTATCCTATGGCAAAACATTGGCTTGCCAAATGCTATTACCATGGTTATGGGGTTGAAATTGATAAAGAAAAAGCCTTAGAATTATTAAAAACAAACACCATACCTAATAGTCATATATTATTAGCACAATGGCAATACGAATTTGAACATCCTGAAGAGAGTGAAGAGAACTATTCCATTAAGATGAAAGATAGCTTACCTGCGATTAATTTACATAAAGTTAACCAAGGTGTCTTTGGAGCTTGGATTGGAGAATGGAGAATAATGGACTGGTCAGGAAAAAAAGCAGAACGTAATATTCCTATTTATTTAGAATTAACGGATAACAGAACTGGTTTATCTGATCTCAACATTACTTTAGATGGGAATGAATTTAAAGGGAATGTAATAGTAGATGACAGTCAACTCACATTTCTAGATTTAACGCTTAGCTTAAAAAAGAGATATACTGACAATCCGAATGAGCTATCCCTAGATTATCGAGTTGCCAATTTTAGTTATTCACTTATTCAAAGTGATGAAACAGAAATTTTAACTGGACAACTTGAAACAACCATACAAAATTGGTCTGAACCAGGATCTCCGAGTCAATTGATACTTCATAGAGAGGGAACGATTCTTAGTCAAGAAATAAAAGATGCCCTTTCTGAACAAAAAGAACATTTTATAAAAGTATACCCGAATCCATTTGAAGAAGATCTGCTTTTATATTATACACTAGAGCATGACACCAATGTTTTAGTGAATTTCTATGATTATTATAATCCACAAATGGTTTTAAAAACAAAAGAGAAATACCAAAAGAAAGGGGAACGGACTATAAGCCTGAATTATTTGAATGGCTTGGATAAAGGATTGTATATAGTTCAAATGTATGTTGCAGGTAGTCAGTATTCGCGTATTGTAATTAAAAAATAACCTTAAAACCAAAAAAATGAAAAATTTAAAAACACTCATTATCTTTTTAGGGTTATTTACTTTAATAGGACTTAATTTATCAAATGCTCAGGATGATGTATTACAATATGCCGGTGAAAATGGTGATCCTTTAGATTTGTATGGGTATAAACCAAAACCAATTCCTATTAATAGCGGGGTTGAGACTGAAGAATTTAATTTCCAATATAATTTCAATGACATTAATATGTCAATGAATTTGGCTGCTGCAATGCGGGCAGCTCAAACAAAAGCATTAAATAAATGGCTAGGCCAACAAGAAGATGTTTTTAAAGATAATATAAATAATATTCTAGGTTCAAATTACAGTAATTTTAAAGATGCCCAAAAGGCTTTTCTCACCAAAAGAGAGACTGAATTAATTGCTGGATCTGCCAACTATATTTCAACAAGCCATAATAACGAAGCTCTAAGATTGGAAGAGGTGCAGACTGGATCTACATTGCAATTAGTTGCATTAGACCAATGTATTTTTGGTGATTGTGGCGAACTTGAAAATGTTATGATTGGTAATGTCCCAATTAGAAATATCTCCATTGATTTTTCTTCGGGTAATGCTCAATTAATTAATTCTCAAATTGATCGTTACGAAAGATATAAATCGGATGTTATAAATAATTTCGGCACTCAAGAATATGAATCTGCCTCAAATAAACATTGGGCAAAAGAAGTATATAATTTACAATTTGATACAGCACTTAGAGATAATTATGTACAGCAACAAATATCTCATTACAAAAATAGGGCATTGATTGACAAAGTAACTCTGATGGCAGCTTATTTAAATCAGTATGTTGCTAGGGGCCCGATTATTGTTCCTAATACGCTACAAATACCTGTGGTCTGGAGTAATGCCAATTTATTGGATATAGGAAAATCAAAAGCTGCATCGAGGTTTACGAATGAAGAATTAGTTTTTAAGGAAGGTTATATAGAAGAAAGATTCGGCTATTGTGTAAGTAATGACATAAATCAAAATTATTATGGACTATGCAACAGTATAACTAGTGAACTAAATGCCATTAAAAATAGAGTTATTGCAGAGCATAAAAGCTTTCTAGCTAAATATGGATCGATTTTAGGGAATAGATTGTATGGTTCACAATGGACAAGAAGAGCTGAGTATGGATGGCTAAGGGACATTAATAATGTAATAGAAATACAGAATACTTTAGCCTTTTTAGAAAAAAATCAAAATAGTTCTGAAAGTATTAATGCTGCAAAGGAAATTACTAAAATCATGCATAGTGGTTCAACTAAGGAAAAGAAATTTGTTTTAGCTTTTCTTACAGATGACTTTGAAACAGTTTTTAATATGTTATTTGAAGGAGCTGAATATTCCGCCCTTTATCCATGTCCTACACCACCATGTGATGAGTTATTAGAACCAATATCAGCTCTTACTGCAAAAATAGTTGTCGACTTTATTGATGCTATTCCGAATTTTTTATTATTCATATCTGAACCCCACTTATCTGATGGAGCTAAAGGGAAATTAATAAGAGCATTAGCTGAAAATATAAACAAACAAATTCCTGCTGATGTTGATAACAAAACTCTTGGACGACTCTTTAAAGTAAGACGTAGAGGTTTAGTTTATGAACTAGATTATGCTAACGATGATTTTAGAAGTAGCCTACTTGATGTTGGCATGACTTCATTGGACCTTTTCGCTTTAATATCCCCAGGCAGTGGTTCAACACGATATTTATTTATTAAAACAGGCGGTTCAATAACGGCTTCTACATTAAGTAACTATTTAAAATTAATTGCAGTAAATGCCAAAAAAATTGATGGAGTTATAAATTCTTTAACGGTAAACGCCAGATATTATTTAGATGGAACAGGTACCTTTAGAGTTGTAGGTGGTCATCATCCACTTGCTAAAATTGCTTTTGAATCAGATAGTTTTTATAAATTTAGAGACGCATTTAGTGTTTCAACTTCAACTTTGGAAAAATTTGGAGGAAAGGGAGTGCATAACATAATAACAGGTCAACAAAATAGTTTATATTCAACTTTTGCAAAAACAGGAAATAGATTGACAATAGAAAAAATGGCTGAAATTGAAATACAGGCCATGGTTAATGCTGGAATACCTAGAGATATAGCTGAGGGGTGGATTATAAAGGCTTTACAGGATTTAAAAACTCAAGGTGTTAAAGTTATTACTAATATACCTTGGAATGGTAGAAATTAATATTATATGAAGAGTAATAAGGATATATTAGATGAGTTTGGTGAGCTAATAGCCACAACGGCATTTGATAGCCAATATGGAAGTCTTATTCAAGTATTGAATGGAGAAGGAAATCAATTTTTAAGGTTAAAATCATTAGTTGATCTTTTTGATCGATTTAATGTGGACGAAAAAGTTGAAATTCAGAATTACATTTTTAATTTAATTAGTGGAACTCTTTTTGATTTTTTAAAGATTTTTGAAGAGAATGAGCAGTTTAAATTGATTTATGATGAAAATGGAAAACAAATAAATCTTTTAGAAATTAGTGAAATGTTAAAGGCTGAACCAATTATTAAAAATGGTTGGATAGAAAGATTTAGTAAGGAATTGAAAAATAATATCAGCAATAGCTGAAAATTACATTCCCTATAAAATTATGAGTTTATTAAATTCTAGACATGGTCCACTTATTTATGGTTTGATTTCTTTTTCAGGATTGATGATTTCCATATTTTTAATGATTTCCAATAAAAATAATAGTGACTTCAAAAGTTTACTCTCTATTGTGTTTTTATTGATTGCAATAATTCCATCGTTTTTAGGGGTCAAATTAGGATTGAAAGTCATTAAAAATGGTTATAATTTTATTGGAATTATTGGAACTATATTAAATCTTATAGTCCCTTTATTATTATTAATAATAATAATAACGGTATTCGATGATATAATAAAAATCTTTAAAATTTTAATTGACTTATAGAATTTGAAATATTGGTACATATAGACTGTATGTGCCAATATTTCAAATTAATTACTTCTTTTTTATAGTAATATGTATTTTATTTATGATTTAAAAGTAATAAGTTTCCTCATTTAATTCAATAAAAATTACTGTAAGCGATATCTTAAATAAGCCCCAAACTTGAAACCATGTAAACCAATTGTGTGGTATTAGAGGCATTAAAATAATCCTTTAATTTACTGATGTTGGCTTCGATAGACCGTACACTATTAGGAGTGACACCTTGTTCTTTAAGTAAGGTGCTTATTTCATTTTGTTTGTATCCTTGGGCTAAATATAAAAGTAGTTGCTGCTCATAAACATCTAATTCGAGTACATTTTTTTGTTGTAACACAGCAGTAGCTACAGGGCAGGTGTATTCTTTGTTTTGGGATATGGCCTCAATACTATTCTGAAGTTCTTTAAGACCGTTTAATCCTTTACAAACGTAAGCATCAATTTTTTGATCCGAAAATAAAGATTTTATTGTGTTATGATCATCCTCCACAGAAAAAACAATAACTTTTATTTCTGGATAAATTTCTTTTACAGCTGTGATGAGTTCTTGCCCGTTTTGCAGTTTTTTTTTATCTCTGGGGTTTTCAAATGATAAGTCTGTTATTAAAAGTTCAAAAGGCGTACCGTCTAGAATCGCTTTTTTTAGTTTCAATAGGGCATCATCACAGTATTGTGAATGTCCGATATTGGTGTATCCCATGTGATGCAACGTCGTTGTAACACCTAAGTTATTACTGTCTATATCTTCTGATACAAAAATCTTATCAAATTGCATATGTTGTTTTAAATAGCAAACGTTATGGTGGCTGTGAAACCCTTGTTTGGTTTTGAATCGAAATTAATAGTTCCTTTGATAGCATTTATGCGGTTTTCCGCATTTTTAAGACCGTTTCCTAAATAATTCTCCTTTAAATTAAAACCTACACCATTATCAACATACTTAATAGTAACCTGCCTTTTTTTCTGAGTACAGGTAATAGCAACTAATGAAGCATTGCTATGTTTCTTCATGTTTACCAGTAACTCTTGCAGCACCCTATAAATTTCAATTTTAGCCTTTGGGGTTATTGGATCCCAAAAATCAGCAGCTAATTCTTTAGTGATTAGTTTTGTTTTGTTAGAGCCATAAGAATTTAGAAGTGTGGAAAATTGGTTTCCAAAACCTTCTCCAGTCGTAATGGCTGTAAATTCTTTTGAAATATCTCGTATTCTTTGGTAAATACTATGTAAACCATCTAAAATCATTGAATTTTTAGGAGCACCTAATTCTGGATTGTCTTTCTGGACTTGTGTCATTAAATAAAAAACATCATTGCCCAATTCATCATGTAGTTTTTTTGACAACCGTAGTTCGGTTTTATACGCCATCTCAAGCTGCTCTCTTTTTTTTTGTTGATTTTTGTAGTAGATGACAAAGCCAATTACCACTAAAAGAAATAGTGCAGCTGAAAGGGCTAAAATATTTTGTTTCTCTTTGGTTGCAACTTCGGCTAATAGGGTAAGGTTCTTTTTTTCTAAAGTATCATTATCATATTTTGTCGCCGCATAGATAGATCGTACTGCTTGCTTTGTTTTTTCCAGTTTGTTTTGGACATTAGAATAAAGAATGGCCTCTTCAGAAACATCTTGACCCAAGGCTTTTTTTAGGGGTAATACTAAATCTAAAGATTCTAATATAGCGACTGAGTTATTAAGCTTCTTGGAGTGGGTATAGGCATTTTGCGCATAAGCTAATGCCTTTGGTTTATTGGTTTCAAAATAATATTCTGCCAAATGAATAGTACTAGAAATTAATCCAGAAACCGTGTTTAATTCTTCCCGTATGTGTAATGCGTTGAGTAGGAGGAGCTCACTTTCAGGGTTATTCTTATTTTCCAACCACTTATAATAGCCCATATTACAAATGGCGCGTGAATATTGCAATTCGTTATTCCCATTTGTATTTTTTGCGATGCTATCTAAAATACTTAAACTAGCTTCAAATTTATTTTGTTCTGCTAAAATATTGGCTCTTGTGATTTGAAAGGTATAGGCACTTCCTGTAGCTAAATCTGAAGAATATTGTTTGAATAAACGAATTGATTTGTCATTCCATCGGAGTGCTTCTTTAAAGTTTCCTAATTCTTTCTGACAAACAGAAATAGTTTGATATAAGCCAGATATAGATTTTATTTCTTTAGAGCTTTCTAAATATTTTAAACCATCAATTGCGGTGATCATTCCACCGTTATAATCGCCTAAGCTTTTCTGGATGTTTGCCATATCTAGCAATCGCTCTCCAGCTCCAATACTATCTTTTAATTTTAAATTTACGGTATAAGATTTATCAAAATAATAGTACGCTGAATCTAATTGATCCATCCTTTTATAATAAAAACCTTGTCTCCATATGGCATTATTTATATAGCTACTGTCGGATAGGTATTCGGCTCTTTTGAGTAATTTTTTAGAGAGGATAATTGCATTAACGTAATCTTTCTTTTTTGCAAAAGCACCAATTTGTTTTTTGAGTATAGTTAATGAATCCGTTGAATTTTGTATTTGAAAATTGAAACCAAGACCATTGTTTTCTTCAAAAGTCTCATGGGCGAACACTGCCTGAAAATAGGCATATAAGAGAATAAAAAAGAGGGATAAACTAAACTTAAGTTTCATCCCTCCAAATTACAAAAAGTGTTCACATAATAAGAACGCTTTTTATTTAATTCCCATTTTAAGGGACAATTGGTTCAACTGGTTCTTCTTCATCAGGATCATTTTCAATATCACCATCATCACCTTCTGTGGCAGATAGGTTTTGATACATAGCGTCTGTTTCTGCAACAGTATCATTGTTACAAGAAATGAAAGACATACTAGCGAATACAAGAGCGATTAAAAAAATTATTTTTTTCATTTTTATTATTTTTTAAAAATTGGTATAGGTGTTGCTGTTCGGATTTTCCGAATACTTTTTTGGCAACACATTTTGAGTGTCTGGGAGTACTCCTCTTTTAGGTTGGGAAGTGGAAAACGCTTGCAGAAACTTTTAGTTACTTCCCAATAAAATATAGGTTTGCTGCAGTTGTTTTCCTAAATGCAATTGTTATGGTATCATGAATACACAATCAATCACAAGGCAAAGAAATGGAGTTTGTTTAAGAATGAATGGAAGAACCATGGAAAAGAATTTCCGGTAGTTTTTTTCCATGAAATTTCCAGATTTGTGGTAACTTTATGGGGCAACCATCCAAACCAAAATGTCTAAAAAATTAATAGAGCTTGTTTTTAAAAAGGTCGAAGAAGAAATAGGTCCTTCTAGGAAAACCCAGAAGGCAAAATACCTTTCCGTTTTGCTTTTAGAGAACCATGGTTATCCAATTAGTGAGCGTAGACTAAGGGATTATTACACGAATTATATTGAAAAAGAGGAAACAAATAATGAAGCATTAAGACCACAATTGATTGAGCCTTTGTGTAAATATTTAGGTTATAACAATTATGCAGGTTTTGTTCTTGCTCATCCATCTGAGCTAGAAGTTTCTAGTAGTGAAGAAGAAGAAGAAAAAGAGATAGTAGAAGAAGGAAAAAAAGGGTTTTGGGAAGATTACAAGGATAGAATAGTTCTAATTTCTTCGGCAATTGCAATTAGTGTTTTAATCTATTTTGGATTTATAAAAGAAGAGCAAAATTGTATGGTTTGGAGGCAGGATCATTATGAACAAACCATATGTTCTGGAGATTCTAATGAGAAACCATTGGAGGAATTGATATTGAAAAGGTTTAGAAAGATTGTTACTCGCGATTCTTTAATAAAAAGGAAAGCCAATAATCAAGAACTTTGGTATGATAAATCGAATGGACATGTAGAATTTTTCACTTATCATGGCTACCATCCTGAAAATGATAAGCCTTTAAAGGGGGTTACAGATTATATTTTTAAAACTTATGTTTTAGATAAAATGAATGATTCAACAAATGTTATTCCTTAATTTTAAAAACTGAAATTACTAGCATTTAAATTTATTCATAAAGCCAGTAAGCAACTCCTCCATGATGGGAGCAGGCACCTCTTCCTGTTGCTTTTGAAGTGCTACCATCTCTGCAAACTGCCCCGACTCTTACCTTTCTAGTACTAGTTTTAGTCTCGGGAACGATTTTAATTGATGGTTTATAGCTATAATCGCTATTATTTCTATTGTCTAAAGTATTAGGCTTGTATGCATTCTCTGGATTGGCATAGATCCTATTAGAATTACTTGGGTTTTGTATCGCCTCAATATTTTCAGTCCTCTTTTCTCTACTATAGTCAGAATTGCTATTTACATAGAAAAGAAAAAGAATGATGGCAATTAGAATACTGATTTTGGGGTATTTTCGTGCAATACCAATGACGATTCCCAGAAAAAGTATTCTAATAACCCAAACCATATGTTAAATATTAAGAGAAAAACTTGAAAAAGTATTAATTCAAAACGAACCAATACTTTTTGTTTATTGCTGTTCTCGATATCTTATTCATCAAAAAAGAAATCGTGTATTTCGATTATATTTCCTCTTCTAATTTGAATCAGATTTTTTGTTTCTTTCAGAAAAATACCTAGAGATTTTTCATTATAAATGAACTTCATTTCTGGAGAATAATCTGTAACCACATACATATCACCTGAAAGCTGATAAAACGGAATTGTAGTTTTGCTTTTTACTTTTATTCCTTTATTTACAATTTTGCCATTAGTCAATTGTTCTTTTATAAAGCTGTCATTTGGTTCTCCAGAAGCTACTTTGGTATAGGAAGTCATCATTTTAAGCCATTCAGAAGAGTCGATTAGAAACCAACGAATTTTGTCAAAATCTATACCGTATTCGTTAATCCAACCATAGCTTGTGAAACCAAGTAATATTTGTTTTTTTCCATCTAATACAGGTTTATCTTCAGGTACAAATTCCTGTATTTTAAAAGTTATAACCGACGTGTCTGACATGTCTTTTACTTTTTTACCATTAAAATCAAGAGTCTGTAATGAAAAATTGACTAATTCTGGATTATTGGATAAGATCCATTCTGTTGCAGTCAATTCTGCTCGCTCTTTCATTTGTTCCACTGCCGCGACTCCTGCACCAATGGCAAGTAAAGCACCAGCCGTTGCCGCTATTGCGGCTCCATCCTGAGCTTGTGTGTTTTTGGGAATTAAAAATGTGATAACTAATAAAACTAGTAGAGTGATTCTTTTCATGGTAATTGTTTATTTTATTTAATTTTTATCAATATTTACATTTTCATCCCAAGTCATAACAGGCTTCATGAAATGAATCCAAATCATCGCTAATATTGGGGAAACAAACCCAAAAAAGCCCCAACCTCCTTGGCTACGGTTCAGATCTTTTGCCTTATTTACACAAACTATTATTCCTACAACTCTTAAAATTAATTGAATTATTATTACTACTCCTTCGTCCATTTTTGGATTATTTAAATTTAATATTTAGTTCGGTTATTGCTTTTTCTTTTAATTCCATTAGTTTCTGAAAATCCCTTTTATGTTTAGATATTTCTTGAAAAATTTCTGCCGCCAATACTTGCTTGTTTGTATTTACGAATAGGTCTGGATGACAGCTTCTACTCAATTCTTTGTATAAATCTTTAGATTTATTAATGCTATTCATTAGATTGTCCATATTTATGGTGGATTTTTTAATATGCTGCATCTTATTTTTTGACAAATCTCCAAATTTCAGGAATTTCTGTTTTTTCTTTAGTTTTAGAATAAGTACGATTATAATTGCAAGCTCAACCAATGCGATCCATAGCCAAATTGACATGAATGACGAATCGGTATTGGCTATAGCTTCATTTGCGATTGAATCTATTTTTACTTGTAATAATATGTTTCTCATAAAATTATTAGTTTAGGAATCCACCAATATTGGCATAATCCTTTAAAGCCCATTTAGCTCCGTTATATCCTTGATTGGCATGCACTTCTAAAGTGTCCCAACCGAGTGATATCATTTTTCTAGTTAGTTCTTCATTATTCAGAACTACGCGACCAATTTCTATCAATTCACTTTTTTCAAGTGTTCTTCCTGTAAGTGCCTTAATTCTGAATCCTCCGCTCATCCATTTGGAAAAGGCATGGCGATAATTTCTATCTCCTTTTGTGATTTTTGCTTCAAGTAGGGTTGGAGCAACTCCAATTATAAATGCGTTTTTAGCTGCTTTGTTAAAGTCTTTTACCAATCGATATCGTTCAGCCATTTCTCCAAACCATTCCGTAACTTCCATTATTTTATGCCACATATGTTATAATCAATACTATTGTTGTTTAATAATAGCTTCTTAATTAAATTACAGAGCTATATTTATTGCTTTTAGAACTATAGTGAGTACCTGAACTACCCAATCTTTGATGCATTATTACGTAAAAATTACTTCTATTTTTTTTTCGACGCCTTCATAGAGTGCGTGTTTCTTTATTCTAGATTTTTTGTGCAAGAACCTGAAGTTAAACTTGAAGTTCTTGGATATTTTATTCCATAACAGTAACAATTGAAATTGGCCATTTTTTTTAATACTTACTTCATTTAATTGGTTTTCTACTTCTCTAGTTTTTTGCCTTACTAAATACATAAAAATGGTGCTCTCTGAATATTTAATATTTAGGAAAGTTAATTGTAAAAAACAGGGATATCTTGCGGTTTACCGCAATGCGAAAAATAAAGATTCATATGATGTGATCTAAGGATAGAAAACTATATACCGTTTGTGTACAACATATGCTTTTAGGAAGTAGCAATTTAGAAAGGCCGCTGTTATAGAAAATGGGGAATTAGTTTTATTATTAAGATATTACCCTGTCATTCCTTCAATAAATACCTGTATGAATTCTTTCATTTTTGAGAGGATCCGTTCGCCAATTTCGCGTGCTTTTAATATGCTTGGTCTATTGTCTAAGCATTTAAAAACATCATCTTTTATTGGTTCTTGGCCACTATAAATATAGGCGTCAATTAATGCCTTAAACTGGGCTTTATCTAAATGTTCTTCTTCGCAAAGCGTACCTAAAGCCAATACTTTTTGCTCTTGCCAATAGGTTTCAAATTCATCTTGAATGGTATCCACATCGGTAATGTGTGGCAAGTTCTCTTCAATAAATTTTTCGATAAGTTCTCGCTTACTGCGTAACATAACATCGCCACCCAAAAGATCAATAATTGCTTTTTTCTGTGCTTGCGCTCCCGTTGATTTGGCATCTTTTAATTGAGCCAGTAATTTTAAAATATAAGCCACATTAATTCTATCTCTGTGGATTAGCTCTAATTCAAAATCAATATCATCTAGAATCGATGTTTTTACTTTCGCAGTATCGCGTTTTACTTTTTCATATACATCAAGGTATTTACCTTTGTAATCTTCAAACTCCTGTTCACTAATTGGTAAATCTTCCCAATCAAAATCTGTGTACGATTGCAACACGTTCATAGTTCGCATAAGCCTTCTAAAGGCTTGCACAAAAGTTGCCTCGTCTTCCTCACTTCTTAAATCGTTAACACTTTGGTAGGTTGGTGTTATTTCCCGTAGGTTTTTTAATGCTGCATCAAATTTTTCTGCGATTGCCTCATAGTCGGGCATAGTCACTACTTCAATGGCATCTTTGTTTGAAAACAAGGTAATGGCCTCATCGGTTGCTTTTTTAAGGTTGCGAAAGCACAATATATTGCCTTGCGACTTCTGCTCTCCTAGAATCCTATTCGTACGTGAGAAAGCCTGTATTAAGCCATGTTGCTTTAAGTTCTTATCTACATAAAGCGTATTTACCTTTTTAGCATCAAAACCAGTTAGCATCATATTTACTACCAAAACAATATCTAAGCGATCTTTTTCATCATTAAACGTAATTTTCTCACGCTCTTTTAGGCGCTTACTTATGTCTTTAAAGTAATTCTCGAATTGTTGTTGATCTTTTGTGGTAAAGCTGGTATGGTACATTTTATTGTAATGCCCAATATAGGTTTCTAGCTTATCTCTTGTATGACTCGCTTTATAGGACAATTTTGGTTCCGCAGCTATAGTAAGTTCATCATCAGGTAAAAAATCTTGGGCATCATCGTTGTCTTCATTAGCACCATACGTAAATATGGTTGCGATTCGTAAATCATGTTCACCTGCTTCCTTTTTTTCTTGGAAAATGTCATAATACTTGATGGCATTATCTATCCCACTGACTGCAAATAGGGCGGAATATTCTTTATCAAATGTTTTTTGGTTGTGGTGAGCGATAAGGTAATCTACAATTTTAGTTAACCGTTTTGGGGAATCTAAAACCTCTTTTTTATCAATCTCTTCTACTTCTATATCTACAAAGGTTTGGCTCTTGTTTTTGTATTTGCCAATGTATTCAATACCAAATTTCAGTACATTTTCATCACGAATAGCATCGGTAATTACATATTTATGTAAACAGCTACCGAATAAATCTTTGGTAGTTCGTTTCCCTAAGTCATTTTTAGACGCATTGTCTGCAAAAATGGGAGTTCCTGTAAACCCAAATAACTGACTCTTGCTAAAAAATTCGGTGATACTGGCATGGGTATCTCCAAACTGACTTCGGTGACATTCATCAAAAATAAACACAAAACGTTCATTTTTTAAAGGCTCTAATTTGGCTCTATTATATCCAGAAATGGCATTATTTAATTTTTGAATGGTGGTAATGATTAAGTCAGAATCTTTTGCAACTCCTTTTTTGTCTTTGAATTTTCCTAAAAACTGATTCACCAAACTGGTTGTATTATCTGTAGAATCTACACTACCTTCTTTAAAGGCATTAAACTCTTTCATGGTTTGGTAATCAAGATCTTTACGGTCTACTACAAAAACCACTTTGTACACCTCTGGCAAATTCATCAAAATTTGACTGGTTTTAAAAGATGTTAATGTTTTACCTGAACCCGTGGTATGCCATATGTAGGCATTCTCGGTAGTTGTTTGTACTTGTTTTATAATAGCTTCTGTTGCAAAATATTGATATGGCCTTAACACCATCATTATTTTATGCGTTTCGTTGATTACGATATAGTGCGCAATCATTTTTCCTAAATGATCAGGATTTAGAAACTGTGACGCAAATTTGGTAAGTTCGGTAACGTTTTTATTTTTTTCGTCTGCCCAAAAGAAAGTTTGTTTTACCGACTGTAGTTGGTTATTAGCCAAGTATTTGGTATTACCCCCATTGCTGATTACAAATAATTGTACGTATTGAAACAAGCCATGGTTAGACCAAAATGAATGAAGTTGATACCTATTTATTTGATTAAAAGCCTCTTTAATCTCAATACCTCTTCGTTTTAGCTCTATTTGAACTAATGGCAAACCATTAATCAATAAAGTAACATCGTACCTGTTTTTATACGAACCTTCTAAACTTACTTGATTGGTAACTTGAAACAAGTTGTTATTCCAGTTTTCGGAATCAAAAAAGCGGACATAACACACCTCGCCGTTTTCTCTAGTGAAGCTGAAACGGTCTCTTAAGGTTTTAGCTTTTTCAAACACATTGCCTTTGGCTAAGTGGTTGAGAATGGCATCAAACTCTTTAGTTGTGTAAGCGGCCTTATTAAAAGCCTCGAGCTGACTTTTTAAATTAACAACTAAGGCATTGCCATCTGGTATTTTTACAGCGGTATAGCCCAAGCCAAGCAATTGTTGGATTAAGTTATTTTCTAATTGTGCTTCAGGTTGGTGGCTCATGTAACAGGCGAAAAAATATTTTTATAATTGGTTTCGATGTTTTTTATTTCTTCTTCTTTTAATGCGGAAAATTCTTTTTTCAAAGCTCTTTTTGATAATTCACCTTGACCTTGTTCTAAAAACCGAACGAGTATGGCAACCATCTTATCGGGCATTTCAAAATTGTTATCTATATATCTTTTAAATATATCATAGTTTTGCAAATAGCTGACTTCTTCTGGAATAACCCGTTCTAAGGTATCTTCTACACAATCATATAAAAATTCCGCTTGCTTAGTAGCGTCGTAATAACGGTAAAAATCAATGGTTTTATTTAATACCTCAACATTATGATCTTCGGTTTCTTTCCATACAATATGGTCCAATAAGGGGTGAGAATACGCTTCTAAAACGTTTTTATAATCGCCTATGTGGTCGAGTATTGAAGATGAAACAGGAAAAATTACACCCTGTTGTGTAAAGGCTTTTTTTGCCAAAATATGATGAATAACATAACGATGTATACGACCATTTCCATCTACAAATGGGTGGATAAATACAAAACCAAAGGCTACAGTTGCAGCAGCAAGTACAGCATCATAGGTTTCGTCCTGCAATGCTTCGTTAGTAGCAATTAAACCCTTTAACAATTGCTCAAGATCTTCTTCTTTGGCAGAAATATGGTCTGGTATAGGTTCGCCTGTGGTTCTATCATGTTCACCTACAAATCCACCTTCTTTTCGTAGCCCCATTTTTGTAAACCGGCTATTTTCTATGACTATTTGCTGTAAGCGAATTAACTCTTCTATGCTTAATGGTTTATCTCCAGCTTGCCCAATTGCCTTTCCCCAACGCATAGCTCTATTTGTTCCAGGATTTTCTCCTTCTATACTAAAAGAGGCCTTTGAATCTTTTAATAATAAGAATGATGATGCTCTTTGTAACACATCTTTATGGATACCTTTTAGGTAGGTGTTTTTTTTACCAGCTAAATTTGCATTAATATGGGTTTCTAATTTTTGTGTTCTAAATACTAATGGACAAAAATTTACCGTTCCAGGAAGATTATTGCTAATTTTTTGTCTTCCAGATTCTTCTCCTTTTATGGCATATTGCATTTTTACATCCAACAAAGGAATGTATTTACGTTTTCTTAAATCTACCTGTACCTCTATTTGTTCTTGTTGCAGCCATTCATATAAAAACCATATTTTTCGGCTGTATTGCCCCATAGGTTCTATATGCAGTATTGCTTGTATTTCTTCTTTGGATAAGACATTAAAAAGTGCTTTAAAAGCTAAAAGATTAATGCCTTCATATTTAATAGCAAAAACGAGCTGTTTGTATACCGTTTCTTCTGGTTGGTATGAAGCAGGAAACACTTTCCAATCCTCATTCGTATATTTTTTACTTTTTTCAGTAATTAAAGCTAATGTATTTGGAAACGGGATAGGTAATTTCAAATTTTCGATAAGGGCACCATAACCCACTATTTTTCCTTTTTCAGGAGTGGTCTTTCCTTGAAATATGGATGTTTCGATTGATGGTAGTACTATTTCCATGTTTTAAAATTCCTTATGGTATACTCAAATATAACCAAAATACGTGCGCTAAATAAAAAATACGTGCGCAAAAATATATTTATTGAAAAATACGTGCGCAAAAATTAAATAAAAATATGTGCGCAAAATAAAAAATACGTGCGCAAAACAAAAAACAATATAAAAAAAGTGCGCAAAAGTCTTTCATATCTTTATATAAATAGTTGCTGCAACAGCCCTTTTTAATAGCTTTATTTTATTTTTGATATAGGTAATTCACATACCATACAAATTTCAATTAATTTATCTACTGTGGTAGTGACAAGATCATTTCTTTGGTTTTTGTGAATTAATTTAGCTCTTTCCTCTGTATTGTTAAAAGGCAATATAAGCTTATAAAAAGGCCATTTTGGGTGACTTCTAAAACCTGTCGCAAACAATGTAGCATTTTTCAAATCACCATCTTTAATTGCGTTGCATATTATATTATCATGAGCTACCACCCCATAACCTGTATGAGACCATGGCATTTTAGAATTGCCTTGTAATTGAATATAAGTATTTTCTGGCCAATTCTTATGTGAGATATATAACCCAGACCATGCTTGATTTAAATCTTCACTTACTTCAATTTTCCAAGCATTGACACCTTTATTTATTACTAAATCTAATTGTTCCTTTATTTCTTTTAAGAAAATACTAGTGCATTCTAATTCAACGGTTTCTAAATTACTACTGATGGTTCTAGCGGCGGTATAGTTTGCAATAATTAAATCTTTTATTTCTTTTTCCATTTTAGCGTCTGAAAGTTGGTTGGTTAATTTTTTTAGCAAAATAATATACTGTTTTATACTCTCGCGAATGATGGGCTGGTCTGTAACTTCTTTGCAACAAGCCTCGAGCCATTCTATAATATTGGTATGGTACGAAAGGCAGGTATAGTCTACATCTATTACTAAATCTTTTTTGCTTTCTTTAGTTGCATCTTCACCATTTAGGGTAAGGTAATACACCGTATTTTTAGCTTTATTATAATTTACGTACCGCTTTAGTTGGTTTGGCTGATCACTAGCATAAATTTTATTTTCAATGCAAATTGTATTTCCTGAAGAATCTTTAATATAAATATCCACTCTCCCACCAGTCATATTCACATGATCGTTTGCTCCTATAGCATATTCTAAAACTACGGTAGCATTATTAACGTCTAGTGATGTATTACCAATTTGACTTAAAAATAATTGGAGAAATACATTTCCAAAATTATGAGAGCCTTTAGGGTTCAAAAGTTCACCAAGAAATGCAGAATGCGTATCGTTTTCTCTACTTTCCATTTTTAAAATAGAAAAAACATTAAAATTTTCACCTTTAAGTATGGCTATTTCAGCTTGATGCTTGAGTATCTGCTTAACACTCCCTAATATTTTTCGAGTATTATTAATTACTTCTGGTGGTTGGCTCATTTATCTTCTTTGGAATAAGGTTAGTTCTATGTTGGCAGGTGAAAGCCCATTTATATCATCATCAATTATCGATAATGATCGAGCATGATTAACTACTTTTAAATAATGATTTTCATCTTTAAACTGTGTCCAGGGCTCAATCTTTTTGGCTTTTAGCTTATTTTTTCGAGCAACTTTATTTAGCTCTTCTTGAATAATTCTGTCCACTGGAAAATGCGGTGGCTCTACTATAGCCCCTTTACACCATTGGTATTTTAAATATAGGTTTAGCATTTTTTGACTTATACCAAAGTTCATTCTGCCTTTTTTAAATATTGAAGAGAAGCCTGTTGTAAAATCACTTAACTCATTAATGTATTTTACATGATTCTCTTCATTCACTTTTCCTGCTGTATAGTGAGGCAAAATTGTGTTTTCTATGAAGTTTCTTATAGCTTCTTTAAATTTCTTTTTCTCATCGTCAGGGGCATTATCTGCATAAAGGTAAGCGCGTTGAAAAGCTGCTCCAACGGTAAGGGTCCATAATTCATTATTTAAAAACTGCTCCTTCATACTCATACAAATAGTTGCTGCAACAACCCTTTTTTAAACACTTGCGTTTTACTAATTTGTTGGTTTACGCTTTCTATTTTACTGTCTATGGCTGATAAATAATTTCCTATTTTTTGTTGTTCTTCAAGACTTGGAATATTGACGTTAAAAGCACTTAATTGCTCCTTTGTTATCGTTTTTATTGTACCTCCTGGAGCTTTTGTCTTTTCTATTTCAAATAATAAATAAACTACATATTTAAAATAATCAATATCAATTTTTACTTTGAAAGCTTGAAATATTAAAAGAGTTCTATCTACATATGCATCATATTGTGTCTTAGCTAATCGACCAATTGAACCTTGTATTGTTAAAACTAAAGTTCCCTTTTTCACAAATACACTTTGTTTTTGAGCGGCTTTACTAATATATTGCTTAGTGTTAGGTTTAAGAAGCATGTTATCATCAACATCATAAACTTGAACAAAAGGAGCGCCGTTTTCATAATACCACTCTGGCAAACCATATGGTTGAGGAAAACTACCTCTTCTAAAAGAAGCAACTTCAAGTAATGTTTTCACTTCCCAATCCGGAAATGCGCTTCCATTCTCATCTTTAAATCTAAGTTTACCCGAAAAAAGTTGTTGCATTACTCCTTTTTTGTATTGCTCTAACAACTCCTTCTTTTTGGTGAGTTGCTGTATTTTTTCATCTACCGCAGTTAAAAAAGAGGCTATTTTTTGTTGTTCTAAGAGGGAAGGGAATGTCACAAAAACTTGACTTAAGCTATCTTGACCAACATTATATCTTGTGCTTCCTCCACTTTTTGTGGTAATTTCTTTTCTTGAAGCAGATGTTTTTAAAAGATAATTAAAAAAGTATGGATTGTAATTAATTTTCTTTCTTCCTCTAATTACAAATCCTCCAAATACGGCGCTTTTATTTTTATCAATATAAACATTGGCTTGACCTACTTCTTCTCTAGTTTCAGAGCTTCTTTGAAATAAAATATCGCCATATATCACCTCGTTTTTTTCTAATTCTTTTGCGGTTACTTCTACTTTGCCAATTATTGAATCATACGTAATTAATTGGTCATTTATAATGTCAAGAACATTAATAAATTTTATACCCGTACCGTATTTACTTTTATCAGAATTTAATCCGTTTTTAAAAGTAAATACTCTTTCTAAAGTTGTTTTTCCCCACTCCCCATCAAACTCTTTAAAACGGAGTTTTGGGGTGAGTGCGTGTGTTACTTCAACAGATTGCTTCGCTCCACTGTGCTTCACTCGCAATGACGGTGTTGCTTCAACAGGTTGCTTCGTCGTTCCTCCTCGCAACGATGGTATTGTTTTATCTTCTGCCATTAAAACGGAGTGTTTATACCTAGTTCTTTACAGAAACTGGCAATGGTGGCATCTGTACTTTTACTTTGCTCCGCAACCGCTTGCAGTTCTTTGCTTACCGCCTCTAAATCTACTGGTTCTTCTTCTTCAAACGTATCTACATACCGTGGGATGTTTAGGTTGTAATCGTTCTCTTTTACCTCAGCTAATTTAGCAACATGGCTGTACTTATCTTCTGCTGTTCTGTTTCTATAGGTGTTTATGATCTTATCAATATCTTCTTCTCGCAGCACATTCTGCGTTTTTACCTTTTCAAAATGCTGGCTGGCATCAATAAATAATAGGCTGTCCGCCTCGGACCTTTTCTTTTTTAGTACTAAAATACAGGTAGGAATACTGGTGCCATAAAAAATATTTGCTGGCAAACCTATTACCGCATCTAAATAATTACGGTCTTTTATTAAATACTTGCGTATATGGCCTTCGGCAGCTCCTCTAAACAATACCCCGTGTGGTAAAACTACCGCCATAGTCCCGTTATCATCTAGTTGGTGTACCATGTGTTGAACAAAAGCAAAATCGGCCTTACTACTCGGCGCCAATTTTCCGTAATTAGAAAATCGGTCATCAGACATAAAAAGCGGGCTTGCACTCCATTTTGCCGAAAATGGCGGGTTGGCTACAATGGCTTCAAAACGTTGGTCTATATGTTGTGGGCGTTCTAAAGTATCTTCATTTTTAATATCAAAGCGCTTGTAATGCACATCGTGCATAATCATATTCATTCTACATAAGTTGTACGTAGTTGGGTTCATTTCTTGCCCATAAAACGCAGATACTTCTTTAACCTGTTTAGCTACACGCAATAACAAAGAACCTGAGCCACACGTTGGGTCATAAACAGATTTTAGCTTGTCTTTGCCCACCGTTACCAATTGTGCAAGTACATTAGATACTTGTTGAGGCGTATAAAACTCGCCTGCCTTTTTACCGGCACCACTGGCAAATTGCCCTATTAAATATTCATAAGCATCACCTAAAACATCGCTCTCTGTATTTTCAAGGTCAAAATCTATCTCGTCTAAATGGGTAAGTACTTTTACGATCAATTCATTTTTATCATTCTCCGATTTACCGAGTTTAGAACTGGTTAAATCTAAATCTTCAAATAGGTTGCCAAAATCATCTTCGCTCTCGGTACCCATCGTACTTTGCTCAATATGATTCAACACTTTAGCTAGATCTCCTAATATAAATTGGTGTTTTCCACCTGCATTTCCTCTACGTGCCAATTCGCTAAACAACTCAGACGGCTCTAAAAAGTAGCCTAATTTGTCTAATGCGGCATCTTTAATGGCTGCCAGATAATCGGCTTCCATTTTATGCCCAACTATTTGTTGAAAAGTAAGTTTGTCTGGTTGCAAAATTTCATTGGCATACAATTCCATTTTTGTACTGAGGTACTTGTAAAAAATGAAGCCTAATATATAGTCTCTAAAATCATCCGCATCCATTTTACCACGTAGGGTATTAGCGATGTTCCAGAGTTGTTGTTCTAGTTTTGCTTTTTGTTCTGTCATTAATTGTTTGTGCTAATTTAATTAGGTTTTAAAGATAGCGGTTTACGATAAAAACTAGAGCCATTTAACAAAGGAATAGCTTTAAAATTTTCATTTAGGATATTTTATTTTTTGCTTTTTTTATGCGGCCGTCTATAGCCCAATAAAACCAAAACTCATCAAACAATTGGTTGCCTGTTTTTTCTGTACCAATAGTATCTGCTAGTAGCTCTGAATTTATAGAATCAGATTTGTCGATGAAAAAGCTGGGTAATTTCATATTGGTTTATAAAATGGTTTGTGTTTAGTGCAATTAAAAATGTAGCACAAAAAAGCACTAAATATTTGAGGTGATATTGCGGTTTTCCACATGGGTTGGGAATTACAATATTGTTAAATTTGAATTTAGTGTTCTAGCAATAATAATAAGTTAGATTTATATTAAACTAAAACAATATAGTCAATGAGAGTGTTTCTGATAATATTATTGCTTTTTACCGCAATAAGTTGTAAAAATAAAAGTAAGAATTACGAGAATAATTCTTCTTACAGCCCAAGTTACGAAGAAAGTGAATTTGGTTATTCTGATGGCATTTATTGCGCTGATATAGAATATTATTATCCAAAAACTGGAACAAACTCATCATATACTTTAGAAGTTGAAATTGAAGGAAATGAATTAATAATTATTCATTGGCCCAACGGAGGTTGGTTAGATAATAGTCATTTTAATCCACCAGATATTAGTGATGGATATGCTGAATTTGAGAGTGACCAAGGTGTTGAGTACTCAGTAAGAATAATTGGAGAAGAAGGTGATTGCTATTTGTCAAATAGTGCGCCAAGTGAAAATTCGTTTTTAGATGATGAAAATGATAAAATTTGTTCAAGATGTGGAGATTCTAAATATGCATATGATGATTATTGTGATAGTTGTACGGATGAATTAGAAAACACTTGCTCGAATTGTGGCGGGTATGCATATGGTGTTTCTGGGGGGTTATGTTCAAGTTGCGAGGAGGAACACAATGAAGATGAAGAATAGTAAAAAAGAATTATGCTAGTTTAGTAATTCAAAAAAACAGATTATTACTAATAAATCCGAGTATTCATTTTATGAAAAAACACACAATTTACAGTTTAATAGCAGTAAAATCAGTTACAACACTAGAAGATTATTCTTCCCCATTAGATGCATGGAAGGCTGCTTGTAAAAAATATGCGGCTAGTAAAAGTGCCCAAGATAAAGGATGCCCTAAAAGTACTTTCTTGGGCTTATGTGAAGAAGGATATGTAAAAGGCATAAAGAAAGGGAAGTATACTAATTCTAAAATAAATAAGTCTTTAGGGATTGAAGCATTGGAGATTTTAATGAATAATAGAAATAAAGAATATTCTCGTAGAGAACTTTGGAATAACATAAATGTAGACAAAACCCATAATTCACAAATGGATGTAGTTCTTGCTTTGTGGGATAATGATTTAATAGAAAAATAGCTTCTTTCAATTTAAAAGGATTCTATTTTTTTCAACTAAAGATTTTAACAATAAATGAAAACTTCATCTTTTAAACCATCTAAGTTTATATTAATTGCCTTAATAAGTCAACTTACATTCTCCCAAAACATATCGCTACATAATTTGGAAACTATGTGTAACAAGGATAAATGGTCTGGTGTAAATCAATTCCTGTTAGATAAGAACTGGGAATACTATGAGTCGAAAAAAGGAGATTCAGATCATTATAGCACAATAACTTGGTCATTTAATAAATCTTACGAGGATAAGGCAAATGCTTGGTTTTATCTTTACGCTTATGATGATACTCCAAGTAAAATTAATTATTCCGTTTTTAATAAGTCTTCATATAATATCATTCAAAAAGCATTAAGCAGCAATGGATATAAACTTCTTGATAGTGAAATATTAGATGATAAAATTATATCAAAGTATGAAAATGCAACTTTTTATCTAAAAATTTCAACGATTAAGACTAAAAAGGATAATGTTTTCGATGAAAGTACTACCGCTTATAGTTTTACTTTAACAAAAAAAGCAGGAGCTTATGATTCAGATAATGGAAAAAAAATTGAATATTATTACGATGATGTTAAACAAAAAGAATACACATTACTTAATGGGAAATTTCATGGTGAATTTAAAGAATATCATGAAAATGGAAAAATTAAAAAGGTTTTAAACTATGTCAATGACGCTATAAATGGTAAAGTTCATTTATATAATGAGTTAGGTTTAATTACCCAAGAGTTTAGCATGGTTAATGATAAACTTAGTGGTTTAAGTACAACATATTATTATGATGATAACAAGTTAAATGCTAAACAGATTGGCAACTATATTAATGAAAAAAAAGATGGAGTGTGGAGAACAGTAATTGTTGAAGAAAATAAGACTGAAAGAACATTGGTGAAATATAAATATGTGAATGGAATAAAAAATGGTTTAGCTCAAGATATTCAGGGCGATAGTTTAATTCTTTCCAATTATTTAGATGATCAATTAAATGGCAATTATCATATTTATATAGATTTAACTACATTAATTTTTGGAGGAGTAATGGCAACGGATACTTCAAAATTACAGTTGAAAACAAACGGCACTTATAAAAATGATTTAAAAACAGGATTTTGGAAATATTATTCAATTACTGGAAATATCAAAAGTGAAGGTAGTTATGTGAATGATAAGAAATATGGTGAATGGAGATATTATCATGATACATATGTAAAAAATGATGATCATTTACCTTATTCTCAAAAATTATTTTTAATTAAAAATTATGAAAATGATGAATTAAATGGTATTTCAACCAGGTATTCCTATCTAAAAAAAGAGAATTATAAATGTGAAAATTTAAATAAAAACAATATGCCAAAGGATTCTTGTTCGAGAATGGTTTATGAAAAAGTGTTAGAAACTAGTACTTATAGAAACGGGAAGCTAAATGGTCAAATAGTATTTAAAGATTCTTTGAACAAAACTTGGGTTGAGGGAAATTTTGAAAATGACTTAAAAGATGGGCTATGGAAATTTACATATACCAAATTAGATAAAAATAATAACCCTATAAGAACTTATCAAAAAGGATATTATATAAAAGATAAGTCAGAGGGCGAATGGATTGAATATATCAATGATGGTAGGATTCTTAAAACTATGAATTACAAGAATGATGAATTTGATGGTGATTATATTGAGTATAATGAAAATGAAAAGCAAAATAGTTTTAAGAAATTTAATAATGGAAAATTACAAAGTTTAGTAGTTTATGATGAATCCGGTAGTTATCCAATAAAAAAATATGACTTATCAATTGAATCATCTACAAGTTACAAATGCAACTATACTATATACCAAAAAGGGGGAAGAATATCTCAAGAATACCTTGTGAAAAAGCAAGAAGATTTCACAAATAATTATGAAGGGTTAGAATTTTTATTTGAACTAGCTTTAGATAGTAATGATCCATTAAAAATATACAAGGATGGTGAATATAGCGAGTTTGACATTATTGGAAATATTTTAGTGAAAGGAAACTATCGCAACAATAAAAAAATAAGTTTTTGGTCTTATTACTTCCCAGATCAAAATGTTAGGATGGAAGTTAATAATAATCTTCAAAAAGAATATGATGAAAAGTACTTTACTTTGAATAATTCCTTGTATTCAGGAGATTTTATTTTAACAAATGAAAGTAGTAATACAAAAGAAGTTATTTCTATTAAAAATGGACTAAGGCATGGCAAAACAGAAATTATTGATCTAAGCTCAGGAAAGTCAATTAAAAAGATAAAATATAAATATGGTCTTTTAAATTAATACTTAGTTGAAGAATTAATTAAAGTAATTATAGAAGGTTTTAATATAAATGTTTTTTATGGATTTTGATAAGGTAACGGCATTACATATACAACAAGCTATCGAAGACTTTGAAGAAAATGGATTACCAAATGGTTTTGGTCCATCTTCTACTTACGATGTCTTATATAATGGAAAAAAATATCCACCCAAAGCTATTATGGCTTATGCTAATTATCATGCAGAAGGTAGAAAAATAGAACGCTATTTTAAAGGTGGTGAAGGAACAGATTGTTTTAAAGCCTTTGAAAAGAATGGCTTTGATATAGCTAAAAAAAACAAAAAATTGATAAACGAAAAATTATATTCACTAAAACAAGAGTTTCTCAGCAAGTGGCCAATTGAAAAATTAGAGCGAATGACTTTGGAAGAATATACTAACATTGAAAAAACTTCATTTTGTTATTGGATAGAACATATTACCAGAGATTTAGGCAGTATTGTTGGAGGTAGTTCATACAAATTTGGCATATACAAAAGGAGTAATCTAAGTAATGTAAAAGAGGAAGGTAATAGAATAACAGATGGTGATTATGCATGGTATAAAAAATATGGAGAAGATAATAAAGAGCAAGCTTTCGAAACAGTAAGAGATAATATTGTTCAAATTGCTAAATCGGCTCAAAGCAATACACTAGAACTTATTGATGCAATAGATTTAGGAAATGCTTATAGATGGAAAATTGCTTTTTTATATGGAGACTTTAATGTTCTTAATGCTTTTAAATTAGATGCATTGTGCGTAATAGCTTCTAACCTTGATATAAAATACACTAATAAAACACCTATCTCTAAATTTCATAAAGCGATTTTAAATTTAAAACCTGTTGATAAGGATTATTTTTCCTGGAGTAATAAGTTGTGGAAGCAATATGAGGATCGTTTAATAGATGTTCGAAAAGATTTTGCTAAATGGTTAAACACTAACACATATGAATCTTATCGTACCTACCTTGGAAATACCACCAAAAGTATTGAAGATAAGTTGGATGAAATTAATAGCTTTTTTGATGATGTTGATTTTTTTCTTGTCGACCCCAACAAAGTTAATGGACTAGTTAGTACCATTTTGTTTTTATTAAGTAAAAAAGAGCGTCTCAAAAACCCAGATTTTATAGAATACGACACTAGAAATAGTAATGGAATACCTAAAGCTATATTAGGTAAAAATAATTATATAAAATTTTTAACTGAGAAATTTGCTTATAAAGCGCCTAATTACTGGGTATTTCAGGGAGATCCAAATGATTACAATATTATGGGGGCTTTAAAATCTGGACATTTAAAAAGTTGGAAAGTGTCAAAGCATAAAAACAATATCAAGAAAGGCGATCAAGTTATTTTATGGCAAACAGGTAATAAAGCGGGTTGCTACGCACTCGCTGAAGTAACTTCTGAAGTAGGTGTTTTTGAATTAGAAACAGTCGAGAAACAATATTATTTGAACCCTTCAAGCTCTAAAACTAGGGAGCGCGTGAAAATTAAAATTCTTAAGAGATTAGTAGATGTTCCAATTTTCTTACATGAAATAAAAGATGACCCTGTGTTTTCCAATTTTAATGAAGGCAATCAAGGCACAAATTTCAGGGCTACAGAGGAAGAATACAATACTATTTCAAATTTAATTGATAGTAAAATGGAGAGAAACAAAAATAATCATGACGTAGAGAATGTTTTTCCATTAAATCAAATTCTCTATGGCCCTCCTGGCACAGGAAAAACGTATCAAACTATTAGTAAAGCAATTGCCATTGTAAACCCTAATTTTGATTTAAATCAAGAGCGTTCTATTATAAAAGAAGAATACTCTAGACTTGTGAAAGAGGGACTAATTGTCTTTACAACCTTTCACCAATCTATGGCCTACGAAGATTTTGTAGAAGGAATAAAACCAGTATTAAATCAAAGTGAAGTTAATATTGGTTATGAAATTCAAAGTGGAATTTTTAAATCAATAGCAGAAAAAGCAAAAGGGATACAGGGCGATATAAAATCAAATTCTACAGATGTTGATTTTAGAAATTGCAACTACTTTAAAATGAGTATTGGCGGAAAAAACCGAAAGGATGTTCATGATTGGTGTATTGCTAATAATAAAGTTGCTATTGGTTATGGTGAGAATAATAATTTGAACATTTTATCTTCTAAAGATTGGAAATCATATAAAACTGAATTTAACGATACTTTTCCTGATTTAGTGGAGTTATCAACATATAGTATAACGGCAACACACGCATTTAAAAATACGATGAAGAAAGGTGATGTTGTTTTAATTTCTTTGGGCAATCATATAATAGATGCTATAGGTGTTATTAAAGGTGATTATGAATATATTGATTCTTCTGAAATAAAATACCATCATTTTAGAGATGTAGAATGGATTGCTACAGATTTGGATGCTAACCCAAGTTTATTTGTTGATAAAGGTATATCACAGCAAACCATCTATCAATTTAATAATGATGATATTAAAATTGACTATCTAGAAGGTATATCATCAAAAAAGATTAATCCATCTATTAATCAAAATTATGTTCTAATTATTGATGAAATTAACAGAGGTAATGTTTCCGCTATTTTTGGGGAACTAATAACCTTATTGGAAGAAGATAAACGAAAAGGAAATGAAGAGACTTTATCTGTAATTCTGCCGTATTCTAAAGAAGCTTTTTCTGTTCCAAAAAATTTACACATTATAGGTACAATGAACACTGCCGACAGGTCTGTAGAGGCATTAGATACTGCTTTAAGACGCCGTTTTGAATTTAAGGAAGTAATGCCGAATTATAATGTTCTTGATGATGTAAATTTAGAAGGAATAAGTTTATCAGAAGTACTAAAAACGATTAACAAGCGCATTGAAGTTTTAATAGATAGAGACCATACTATTGGTCATTCCTATTTTTTAAACGTAGCCACTGAACAAGAATTAGCCAATGTATTTAATAATAAGATTGTTCCACTACTTCAGGAGTATTTTTATGGTGATTATGGCAAAATAGGATTGGTTCTAGGTAAAGGGTTTGTAGAGAAAATTAATAATAATTCTATTGAATTTGCCAGTTTTGGTTATGAAAACGAAAACGATTTTAAAATAGCAACATTCAACATAATAACAGTATCTAAGCAAAATATACATGAAGCTATTAGTTTTTTATTGGTTCAAAAAGAAGTAACAATAACATAATTGACAATACGCAGCAACATATCAGTTTTTGAACATCAACGCTTATGCGTTGGCGAACATGGTTTTAAACAATCCCATTTAGATGCGCTCTTAAAATTTAATGAATATCATGATGGCAATTATTTTGAACCAATTGCAAAAGGCATCAAGTTTAATCAGTTTGTTGGTGTTATCCAAGTTGATGGTATAACTATTGAAATTAATCCCAAAGCCGATAAAGACGACGAAGATTTTAAGTGGAAAGGAGTACTGTTGAAAATGCTTCAGGCTTGTGGCAAGTTAAAGGCAGAATCTGCAGGCACTGCACATGTTAAAAGACAGCATCTTAATTTACTGGAAGTTTATTTTGAATTATATCTACTCGAAATTGAAAGTTTAGTAAGAAAAGGGTTGTTAAAACAATATAGAAAGCAAACACAAAATACCAAGGTATTAAAAGGAAAGATCGAATTTGCAGGTCATGTAAGACATAACTTAGTGCATAAGGAGTGTTTTTATACCACTCATCAGGTTTATGATAGTAACCATTTTTTGCATCAGGTATTAAATAATGCATTAATTATTGTAGCTCAATTTACTAAAGGTTCTAGGCTAAATGACCTTAGTAATAGAGTACGCTTAAATTTTCCTGAAGTAGATCAAAAAAACATAACCGCAAAACAGCTAAATAGTATTCAATTAAATAGAAAATCCAATAGTTATAGATATGCAATTGAATTGGCAAGACTAATTATATTAAATTATTCTCCTGATATTTCTGGTGGTAAGGAAAAGATGTTATCACTCTTATTTGATATGAATGAGCTGTGGGAACAGTATATTATAAAACAAATGCAGAAAGCTTGTGAGGGTACAACAATTGAAGTTTCGAGGCAAGAAGCCAAATCCTTTTGGGGGAATAATAGTTTGAGGCCGGATATAGTTCTAAGAAAAGGAGTTAAGACATACATAATTGATACTAAATGGAAGAGACCTGATAAAAGCTCAGCTTCTGTTAGTGATTTGCGTCAAATGTACGCCTATTGTCGCTTTTGGGATGCAGAAAGAGCTATGTTGTTATATCCTGGTGATAGTATTGAAAATAAATTCAAGCCTTATTTAACAGTTGATTATCATAAGGATGACATGGATAATTATAATGATATAGAACATCAATGCAAAATGGGATTTGTGTCGGTCTTTAAAAATGGTGAATTAGATGATAATTTAGGAAAAACGATCTTGAAACTGTTGGAAATTAATTAAAATCTAATTACACATTACACAAAAAATGTATAGCTGATACATGTAATTGAAAAGCATTATTCAATTTTTTTTCTGAATTTTAATTTTGGTAGCACAACCTTATATTCTTTTTCTTCATTGCTGTCATACCAGTAGACTAAATATTCTACAGAACCAGAAGTGAGTTCATATCCGTTTTTGAGAAACACGTTATATTTAGTTTCGATAAATTTTTTAGAAAATAAAAGTATATTTCCTTGATTTAAAAGGGCTAGTCCTAAAGCTTCATTTTCTTTAAATTTCACACTATCAGGTATTAATTTGTCACCAGTTTTTAAGCTATTTATAGTATAGGCCGTTTTTGAATATTTCTGAGACCCTAAATAGATATCTTTATGCTCCAACACTAATTCAAAGTGGTTAGGTTGCACTGTTTTACCTATATAATTAGTGGTTTGAATTTTAGTCGTTTTAAAGCCGTCAAAAAATGCAGAATTACAATGTAGCTGTAAACTTTTCTTTGCTCGCGAACATCCTACATATAATAAACGTTTGGATTCAGCATCATTAAAATCGTAATCTTCTAATAACAGATAGACATGGTCAAATTCTTTCCCTTTGGCTTTATGCATGGTAGAAATTATTATTGCATTTACATCTGCATTTATGGCATCTTCCATTTTTATCTCTCGAAGGTATTCATACCAATCAATCAACTGTTTTGTGGAGTCACAATTCTCCTCGAATTTTATAAGTATTGCCAAACAAACTTCATAGTGTAAACTATTTTGAAAAGAGCTCTTAAAACGAACTTTAGCGTCTTCCCAATCCGTATTATAAATTATGCCTGCTTCATTTATTTTTTCTTTTAAATAGGATGTAAAGGTCCTTAATTCATAAAGATGATCAAGTCGAAAACCGTCAAAACCAGTAATTAATTTGGTTTTCTGTCCTGCTTCTGATAAATATGTTCTTAACAATAAAGCTTGCTCATTTGTTCTAACCAGAATAGCACGAGTTCCAGTATACTCATCTGCAATTACTTTATTTGCGAGCGCTTTTTCTAAATGGGATGAGGTGTACCTGATTAAATTTATGGGCTCTTGTATTTGTTTGTGTACAGGTTCTAGAGTTTGATCTATTTTTAATCGATTTGGGATATGATAAAGCAACTCATTGTTGAATTCAACGATGGTTGATGAACTTCGATAGTTTTTGATTAGCGTATATTTCATAGCATCATACATCTGTTGAAAATCAAGCATATTTTGGTTTGATGCACCTCGAAAAGCGTATATGTTTTGATCATCATCACCCACGGCAACAACACGAATATTTTTAGCTTTTTTAATTATTAGTTGAATAAGTTCCCATTCTATTTTATTGACATCTTGAACCTCGTCTAATACAAGTACACTTTTATTTGCTATAGAAGAAATGTCGATATCATTTTCTTTAATTGCTGTAATACAATCTTGTATTACGTTGGAAGACCTTTTTAAGTCTCCCATTTGTCCCAATAATTGGAAACAATACCCATGGAATGTGGTAATCTTAAGTAATGGAGCAAATTCAGGTATAAGTTTCTTAACTCGTGATTTAAATTCCAAAGAAGCAGCTTTTGAAAATGTGAGCATTAAAAACTGTTCTGGTTTTATATCTTCTAGTAATAATAAACTTGCAATTTTATGCACTAATACTTTTGTTTTTCCACTTCCTGGTCCTGCGAGAACAAGTGTTTTTTCAGATTTATGATCATCAACTATTTTTCTTTGATCAATATCTAAATTCCCTGTTATTTCCTTGAAGCGTTCGTGAGTAATGGGTCTATTTATTTCTGATTTACGTTTTGGGAAATATTTTGCTATGAACTCCTCATAAGGTTGACTAAAATAATCGTTTACATAGGTCAATGCGGCTTCGTAGTTATGAAGGCTTCTTTTGGCATATTCTCCTACAATATGTATTTGTTGTGTTTTGTGATCATAATGACTGCCTATTTTCTTAAAGTTTTCTTGTGTAAATCTGGAAATAGAACGGTCTATTTCTTCAATATTTAATCTGTTATAAGAAACCATAAAGCCCCCCTCTAATTGTATTGACTTTATTTGGTTTAAGAACAATAAAGATTTTTCATATTTACTTAAATCTTCTTCTTTTACCATTCCAAATAGGTGATTAGAATTTTTTAGCTCTAGCATGGAAAACCTAACAGGCATATCTTTCTTAGTATCCTTAGTGCTATTTTCTTTTTGCTCTTGTTGAAATTTCTCTAGAAGATCTATCGTATCAAGGGATAATTCATGTCTCCATAGTATGTCGTCTTTTATTGATATATCATTGATGATTTTAATTTTATATAAATCATTAGCCCTATCAACTCTAGATTTTTTAATAAAATTTCTTATTTCCCAGTAATTAAGAATATTTCTAATGGCATCAATTGAAGATATTTCTAGGCCGGTATCTATAATTTTTTGATTCAATTGCCGCATTGAAATCTTTATATCTTTATGCAACACATTCTGCATAGCGAGTTCAATTTGTTGGTATCTTGTAAGGGTGTTTTTTGAACTATTTTTAGATTGACTTAGATTTATGAAAGCGGTTAAATCTTTGGCGTCTCCTAATATTTTTAATGCTCTTAATAAATCAATAATTTCTCTTATTTCATTTATTTTCAATGCTGTTCTATCTGCTAAATAATCAATTCTACTCTCATTATCTGAAACAATAATTTTTAACACCCTAGAGCAATTATTGACTTGACTCTCTGATAGTTTTGGATTATTATTTATGATTTTTACAGCTTCATCAAAGTTGGGAACCATTAAACTAGTTGCAAATATGCTCGAAGCATTTTGAGTTCTCTTTAGAAAACCTTGATCTTCTAAGGCGGCAATTGATGTTTTTACTCTTGTTTCTAATTCATGAATTTCGGTATCCCAACCTGCCTTTTGAGCTATTTCTAATGCAGAATTACTTATCTTTTTATTCTTTCTAAATTTAGATAGGAACTTAAGTGATTGCCAAATTTGTTGAATTTCTTTTTGATTTATTTTGGTTTGCTGAAGCAGATTAAAATGTTTGCTAAGGTCATTCTCATTGAATAAAATGTAACATTTAGCCTGAATTTTTTCATCTCGTCCCGCGCGACCAGCCTCTTGAACATAATTTTCTAAAGAATCGGAAATATTATAATGAATTACTGATTTCACATCGTCTTTGTCTACTCCCATACCAAAAGCAGATGTCGCAACAATAATATCTTTTTCATTATTCATAAAACCATCCATATTCTCTGTTTTGACTTCTTTATTTAATTTGCCATGAAAGAATGTGCTACTGAATCCTTTTTTTTCTATTGTGCCATGAATTTCTTCAACTCTTTTTGTTCGTGAAGCGTATATTATTGCAGGCTTTTCACATCGGTCAAGTAACGAAATTAAATTTTTCATTTTGTCATCTACATCTTGTACAGGAATTACCTCATAATGCAAATTTGTTCGGCTAGCTCGTGTAACATATTCATCTAGTTCTACATTTAATTTTTCTTTAAAATAGGCTTTGATATCTGTAATGACTTGAGGTTTGGCTGTTGCTGTGAAACAGGATACAGGTATGTTATTTACTGCTGTATCTTCTTCAAGCTTTTTAATAAAATCGCCAATATAAAGATAGTCCACCCTGAAATCTTGCCCCCAAGAAGAAAAACAATGGGCTTCATCTATTACGAACCTCGCTATGGAACGTTGTTTTAAAATTCTTAATATAGTAGGCGAACGAAGTGATTCTGGTGATAGGTAGACGAGTTGAATGTCTCCTTTTTCAATACGATCAATTGCGCTTTCTCTTTCAAGGGGTGATAGTAAACTATTTATAGCAACTGCTTTGGTAATATTCTGCTTTTCAAGATTCTCAACCTGATCTTTCATTAAAGATACTAAGGGCGAAATAATAACAGTAAGTTGTCTTGCTAAAGAACCTTTCATTAAAGCGGGTAATTGAAAAGTAAGTGATTTTCCTCCACCAGTAGGGAAAACAGCAACGAATGATTTTGTACTTAACCCTGCCCAAACTGTCTTTTCTTGTAAACTTATTTCTTGGTCTTGATCAAACTTTCTAAAATCTTCAAAGCCAAAATAGTTATACAAAGCATTTTTAGGGCTTAAGTTTGAATTACAGTAAGTACAAGTTGATTCTCCGCAATTTTTAAATCTAATATGATCTATTATCTTTTCAGTAATTGGGAATGTTTTACTAATGTATTTGGGGAGTACAGACTTATCATCATCTGTATTTATTAAAGCTAATGCATAGGCAAGTTCAGTGGGGTATTTTTCACAAATAGGCTTCAAGTCTACATTTGAACATATTGTCTTATTAAAAACTCTGTGTATTTCATCACCAATATTGATTTCTTGTTTACGGAATTTCACCAATTCAAAAAATCCAGAATAAGTATTTGAATCTGCTAAAAGACCTGCATAGATATTCTTAATGCCAATATCTAAATCACGAAACTTATTGAGCTCTTCAAATAATAATTGTTTGGTTAGTTTACAATCGGATAATGGATTATTTATTTCACTATCGTTTACTATTTTATACCCTTTTACTAGTTTGTGATAAGGATTGTCACAAAATAAAAGAGGAGACCACAATAAGGTGTCTATTATTTTTTTATCATTAAAAATAGTATTTCCTAATACATCTTGTAATAAAGGAATATCATGTGCAATCACATTGTGACCACAGATATAATTGGATTTGGAAATTGAATTTTCAAGATTTGTTAGCCGAGATTCGTGTATTTCATATCCATTAAAAATAGCACCAACATCTTTTATTTTACCATCTTTTGTAGTTTCTAAATCTAGGTATAAAATGTTGTCAATCATGCATAAATTATGTTAGCTAATTCTTTTAATAAGTTTCATTTTATTATAGTTTTCATGGGCAGAATGAGGTAATTAAATTACTTCAATGTTTTTCAAATCTATTTGTCCTCCTTAATAAACGTATGGAATGGGAAAAATGTTATATTTTTTATGCTTTCATTATAGATGATTATGCACTTTTCAGATATTATTATTCGCAAGGACAAACATAAAATATTAGGATATTGGATTTAAAAAAACACTAAAATCATAAAATGAGTCAGCTTGGGATAAGTTTTTTTTAGTTCGCTATAAAATTATAGCTCAAAATAGAATGAATTTCAAGTATATTATTTCGGTTTTCAATAGTTCCCCTCAAGGTAAGCTATTATCTTTATGCATGCCGTTATGTATTTATTAGGCTACAAATCTTTTTTTCTAACAGTCAAAATACTACCTAATAAGAGGATCCCAATAACAACGTCTACTATATTCCATAGTGTACGCCCTAATGCAATTTTAAAAAAGGGCTGAAAAAGCAAAGCGAGGGATACATAAACAACTACAAAAGCCGTATTGTTGTTCTTATGTGCGGTATAGGCTAAAATGCCAAAACCTACCAGGGCTGCAAATCTTACTAGTTCATAAAATCCATATGGCATATCAAATAGGCATATGAAGAATGCAACAGCCAAAATAATTTTAATGCTTTTTTCCATAGGGGTCATCTTATTTTAATTCATTAAATAATAACTGCTGGTATAACTACCGTTTAGAGATTCTATTCCTGCATAATTAGAAACCCTTGATGCATTTACTGAAGCTGTAACACGGTATTCTCCACTTTTTAAATCCACTTTTTGAGTATCACCAGAAGAAATTATAATTCGTTTGTTTTCTTTGCCGCTATAGCGAATGGTAAGCGTATAAGGTGTATCATTCTTGATTCTAATATCCGAATTTATGTAGTTAGCCAATCCTGATAGACTCGAACTAGGAATTTCACCATGTGTTCCTGAAAAAATATCGTTAACTTCTAATTCAATTATTTTATCCTCTATCTGTTTAGTTTTAGGGTGGTCAGGGTACATATCAACAAAATTTTTCCATGTCTGGGCACTATTTTCCTTTAGCGCCTCTGAATACAGATTATTCTTCTGCTCTTCTAATAAATCTTGTTGTCTGTTTTTAGCCTCGGCTCTAAATTCGGGCAAACGATTACTAGCAATAAAATCTTGTAAAATTTGCGGATTTTGCGTTGTTTGTATCACTTCTTTAATACGTTTTTTAGCCGTATCCTTTATTTCATAGGAATCATAATCTGTTATAAAGACAAATAAACTATCAATATTATTTGAATTTATAATCTTCTTAATCACATAATGTCTTTGAGCATCCTCTTTTAATGTGTAGGCAGCTTCCACTTCATCATAAGTGCCATAATTATTAATTATAGAATCCAAGAGTACAATAGCGCCCTGCAAATTTTCATTTTCAATTTCCTTTTTTGCTTGATCTAATAGGCTAAGTATAGAATTTTTTTCTAAGGCTCTAGTTTCTTCTAGATTAAACTCTTTTTTAGCTTCGTATTTGCAAGCCTGCAGTGCTATAATTAGCAATAAAAAACTAAAGTATTGTAAAACTCTTGGTGCTGATATATGCTTCATAATAAAGAAAGGTTAGTTTTAATAGAATTAGGTTTATGGTGATCCATAGTATAGGGTGCAGGAATGATGGTGCATTTTTGCCTATAACTTCAGATAGAAATTTAGAGATAATAAAGGAGATAAATAACAGAACACCATGAACTAATATAAGTACGGATCCTGATGATAAAATAGTAAAGAATCCAGAATCATCACCGATGAGATAAGTTATATAATTCATTACAGAATCGTGTGTTAAAAAAAGCAGAAAGATGATATTCAAATTCACTGCAAGGAGCATTTGATTGGATGGGTTTCCAATAGTTGATTCCTCAGATTTTGTTCTAGTATACTTCTTGAGTATAATTTTATTAGCTGCAAAAATGAGCGCTAAATAATAGAACAACGTAATAAGTGTAGTGTATAAAATAGGTTTCATAAGTTGTGTTTTAGTTTAAGTTTAATTCCCAATAGTTTAAGTCTGAAATTTGCGCTGGAAGTTTTCCAGGGGTATAGTTTTTTCCAGTAGCTTCCCATAGATAGTATTTTTTATTATTAATTATTTTAAAGTGAGGCGTATCTGATGACAAAACGATACCAAGAACGGAGTGTTTGTATTTTTGACTACCAAAAATAACGACATCATAACCTCGTGATTTCAACAAGCCATAGAGGAAGAGTGTTCGAGTATCACAATCTCCTTTGAGATTCATCAAAAACTCAGCTGGTGCTTTAATTCCATGACGAATATTTGGTTCACATGGTTTTTTCATTAGTAAGTCTCTAATCATTGGGTCTTGATATGAAAATGGATTGCAACTCTTCTCAACAACCACATAATAAGGAATGGTTTGTACCATGCTAACCATAACTTCGGCAAAGTGTGTATTAGTTATATTATTTGCAAACCTTATACTGTCTAGCTTTTGTAAAACGCGTACATAATCGTCCTTTTTTGCTTTATTGTATAAATTACTTAGTAAACTAGTATAAGAGGCTTCTGATGAGATATTTGGTTGAGAATTTTTGAAATTCGTTGCGTTTTTTACTAAGTCACTATTAATAACCAAATCAATTTCATAAGGAATACTATCATAATCTTTCCATTTTAAATGATGTACATAATCTATAGTTGTGTTTTCGTTTTCTATTTCTTTAGTCGGAATTTCCGTTTTGATCTTCTCCTTAACATGATCGCTGCGATAATTATTAAAACTGTTTATAAAATTTGTTCCTCCATTAAATAGTAAAATTAAAAAACCAAAGCCAAGGAGCCATTGTAAAATTCGCCATGAAAATATTCTTATTGGGATTAGACTTGGAAGCCAAATAAATAAACCGATTCCTACTATTACTAGTAAAGCTTTTCCAAAAAGCATTAGAAGTATTATGAGAATGGCTCCGTAAAAAAGAGCAGTAAAAATATACCCTAAAATCTCCCAACACCCAGTAGCATCTATGTCCAAAGATTCATTGGTGAATGAAGTGTTTTCCCAAAAATTCTTTCCTTGTTCTAAACTACTATCTATAAAATTTGAAGGTTTAACTTCTGCATTAAAATCAGCTTCAATCGTAATATCCTCATCCGCAATAGTTACATTAAATTCTTGACGATTAAAAGTATAAACATCTCGCCATGATTTAAACCCACCTTTCTTTTCAGGCACAGCTTTAATTGTAACAACCTCACCTGGTCTGTAACTATCTTTCAACGGATGTACTTCAATACTACCTTTACCATGAGCTATAGTGGTGATTTCAAATTGTATCTCTGTTTCAACACGTTCTTTGGCAATTTTAATTAATCCATAAACTTTAATCTCAATGGTGGAACTCAGATCACTACCATTTTTTGTGCTATTAAAGCGAGGGCCAATTATATTATGATTACTATCCACGTAAGCGTCATCTACAATAATTTCATCATAGTTAACGCCAAATGGTTTACTATAATCGCCATCAATAATTGTTGGAATTTTATCTGGTAATGCTAGGGTAGAAACCTTGTTTTTATTTATTCCTGGGGGCAATTGTGGGGATATGTACTTTTGTTCAACCTCTAGCCTAACACTTGAAATATTATCGATAGAAAAGTGCTCAGAATGTAATAAGTCCTTTGTTTTTCGACCATAGGCTTTAAATTGAAGAATTCCCTCAACATAATTGTAGTCATCATATTTTATGATTTTCTCAATTACCTTCATCCAAAAGCCATTTTAAAAAGTCATTTCTATTTTTGAGTTCAGGTTTCGATTTTAAGCGCGTATTATATGGTGCGTCAGTAAATCCAGAAGTATACCTCAGTTTTTTTTCTGGAAATTTATCAAGCAAAATATCATTATAGGTTTGCTTAAAGCGTTCAAAATGTCCATTGATAAGATTTGTCTCTATTATTCTTTTAATTCTATAGTAATCTGATGAAATACTGATTAATATTTTTAAAATTGCAGGTGTAATAAATACCAATATCAAAAGCAGACTTAGCGCCCAAGAGGAAAGAACTAATTGTACATTAATTTCAACTTGTTCATTGTCATCGAAATGAAATAAGGTGTTTTGTATGAGTATTTTACGAATAAAAAAATTGCTTTCTTCTTGTCTTTGCATAACCGCTCTAAGCTCTCTATTCTTAAGTCGGTTATTATTCTCAATTTCAGTTAGAACTTTATTTTTAGATTTCAACTCCGATCTTTTAGTTGCGAGCTTTTTAGCGTATTTTAAATTTAGCTTACGATTAACTTTTTGAATTTCTTGTTTTTTGAAAGCCACGAGTTCATTTTCTAATGGTTTTTCAAAAAAAAGGTAACTAACGGGTTGAGCAACCAAAAACCCGAGAAAAATTAAAAACCCAATCCGCAAAGTATAAGAAATTAGCCGACCGCTCCATTTGGCATTGTCAGTAGGCAATACGTTACGACTTAGAGTGTGCAATAAGAATAAGTAAAGCACGAAAACGAATAATCCACAATAAATGCCTATTACAATATCGGCAGAAGTAGATTCCAAAATCTGGTGTACTCCATAAGCCAAACTAGCCGCAGACGAAATGCTGATGAAAATTACCAATATACCAATTGCGCTAAATGTTCTGCGCAAAATTTTTGGGCATTGGCTCAGTACATAAGGATCTTCACCTGCAAACCACCATAGTTTATTATTATCTAAAAATTTAAGCATTTGACGAATACGAGATATATTCATCAGGATTCTCATCGATTTTTTTCTTCTCCCGTTCTTCAAATTTGGAGATGGCATGCTTGGTTATTCTTAACTGGGCATCATGAAATTCCTTCTGTTCTTCAATTAGCTTTTCTGCTGCTAAATATCGCACAAGTTCGCGCTGAATACCCTCTTTGTCTTCGTAATAATCTTCATCAATGTAAATACCATTTTCAGCAAGTTCTAATTGCTTGTAATTATCGGATAAATAATCATAGGGAGATTTGATAAGCATTAGTTTAAAAAATATTGGTGTCAATTCAATGGCAAGAAATAATAATGTAAGAAATAGGGAAACAGCAGGGTATTCTTCTTCAGCAATTGTAATTCTTTCAGCTAGGCCGTCCAATCCAGAAACACTTTTCTTTATTTTTATTTTCTCTAAGGCTATCTGATTATCTAAGTCTACTATTTTATTTTCTATTAGTACTATTTTTGGTTCATATATCTGCCTTTGTCTGTTGCGATCTTTTTGACGATCGTTCATCAATATTTCTTTTCTTTTGGCATCAGGGCCATAATTGGAACTTGAACCTGCAGGGCCTTCTTTTAATTCCGCTTGAAATTCTCTTTCTGACTCTGTGTATTGATCTTCTGCAATTTTTATTGTGTTAAGAAAACCTACCTTTTCATCCATTAAATTCTGACGTATTGTTACATACTTATTGTCAATATTATTTTCTTGTTCGGCTTTTAGTTTTTCTTGTTTTATTTGTAAGGCGGTATCTATTTCACCTTTTAAAATACGAATTTCTAGAGGTTTCGATATTGATATTGCTATAATACAACCCATAATGATTCTAGGTAGTGCTCCTTTAAGTTCACCCCATGTTATAGCTTCGGTTCCATCACCTTTCCCTGTACTTGTAACTATAAATCGATCGATATTATATATAATAAGGCCCCAAATCAAACCAAAGATTAGAGAAACTATAGCAGTTGGTATGTCTGTTGTTTCCACAAAACCAGAAAGATCGCCTGTAGTAGAAATATAAGCACTTAAAACATCATCATATGAAGGTTTGAAAATTGTATAAAAGGCATATCCTCCTGATAATCCTGCCATAATAGCAGTAGCTACTACAATTCCTCCTAAACAAAAATATTTAATTTGATCGCTATATGTTGCTTGGCTTAAAATGTATGCATCACCTCCCGCTGCTTTCCAGAAGAGTTTCATGATACGTGATGGTTTGGGCGGTTGGTACGTAAGTTTTTGCATTTTTCTTGGTTGATTATTGGTTTGTCACTGATTTTAATGTTACGCAATTAGATTTTAATTGATAATGTAATGGCTTGGCAGTAATATTATTTTTATTGAAGCTAATCTCAATATTCTTACTTATTACCTCTTTTTTATTTATAATTGGCTTCAAAAGGCCTTGATTCCGAAATGATTTGTACTGTTCTTTCTGATGTTGTACTATTAGAGATTGGCTTCTATTGAATTTTCTTATGCTAGTCGTTATTCTTTGTTTTCCAACAGGCACATTAACTATCTTAGATTGAAAAAAACCAATAGCTTTGACTTCAATTGAAGTTTTATTATTTAACGCTCCTACTTGAATCAAAGAGTTTTTAGGAATCCTCTTGTTATTAGCATATAGAAAAAGACAATTTTTTATGTTAATATGTAAAGAGCGAAGTTGGTTTTGATTTTCAGAAAGGGGTGTGGCATCAACAACCGCCAAACTGCAGGAGTAGAATTTAAGTAGATTCCAATTTTTGAAAATTTCTTTTATTTTTTTCAAGACATTAAGATAATGTTTTCTTTGAATGGTAAAATTAAATTCTATTCAAAAGACTATAAATTATTATTTAATTTTAAAAGGTTTTATTTTTTTCAAGTATGAAATACGCCATAATTATTGTAATTATATTGCGGTTTTCCGCAATCATCGATGATTTTTAATTTATCTATCTTTTCTCTTAACTTAAGAATCAAAAATCATTTTACTTTGATATATTGCAAAAAGTAATTGTGGTTTTTCAAAGAAAACTATGGATGGGTGTTACTCGTTTTAATTGTAGTAGTAACATTAAAATTATTTTCAATAAACTTGAATTCTATATATTGCCATTATGAGAAAACCAATAATTATTTTATTTAAATTAATTAGTTTGGTATCACTGCTACCGCTTATTTCCAGTTGTCTGGACAACAATCAAAAAAATAATACCCAGCCAAATGAAAATTTAGTTGCATTTACTGAAATTGACACAACCAAAGTAAAGCATTTAGAAGGTAAAATTATACGAATTTTAGATGGAGATACTGTTGAAGTGTTATATGGCCAACTACCCATTAAATTGAGATTAGAACATATTGATGCACCTGAAAAAAGAGGAAAACAACCTTTTGGCAATAAGGCTAAAATTGCAATGTCAAATTTATGTTTTGGGCAAACTGTAGCGATTTACTCCGATGGAAAATTTGACCGTAACGGTAGGTTAATAGGAGTAATCATCAACAAAGATGGTGTAAATGTGAATAAAGAAATGGTGCGCTTGGGCATGGCTTGGCATTTTAAAAAATATTCTGATGATATGAGTTATGATGCACTAGAAAAGGAGGCGCGAGAAGCCAAAGTTGGCTTATGGATTGATCCTAATCCTATTGCACCTTGGGATTTTAGGTAAATTATTTTTTTATATTGGGGTTGCCTAAATAATAAACTACTTGATTTTTTTGCATATCAAAATAGGGTAGAGCTCCATTTTGTTGTGGAGCCATATTAGTGATATTATGATACCGTAAAAATTTATTTTCTAAATTTTTTAGATCACCTTTTGTGGCTGGTAGATTCTGATTAGTAGTAATAATATGTTTTACTCCGTCAGCAAGTAATGATCCAGCAGCAGCATTTCCCACGCCAGCTAAACTCATCTTTTCAATCGAAGTTTTATCTTGATTCTTCGCAATTTTCGCGAGTAAGCTTGACTTGGGTAATTTTGTCTTTATATGGTGAGCTTTGGATCTACAATTGTTACTACAATACTTTTGAGCATAACGCCTTTTTGGAATGTATTTCTCATGACAATAGTGGCAAATGTATTCTTTTGTGTCCATTATGCGTTAAATATACGTTAGTTTGACGAATAATAAAGATTATAAATGGTTTATTGATTGAATACGGACTTCAATAAATAATCAATTGCTTCTTGATCTGTTAGTAGTGGAGGTCTTTTTGCTGCCAATTTTTTAAGTTTTTTTTCAGGTACTAGTGATTCATTTTCGGGAATGTTTAAATCAGAATTGAGGCTATTTTCATTCTTGCATAACGTTTCTTCTTGCTTTTCTGATCCAATTTTCGCTAATTCATCTTTTACGAAAAAACGATCAATTTCAAAACGATAGGTATGATTTAGGTTGATTAGAATTTTTAGGATGGATTCAAAATAAATGATTTCTTGAAGCAGCAAAATTCGTTCTGGTAAGGAGGGATTGAAAAAGTCTTTATTACCCTCGAGAAATTGATTCATTGCTGTTGTTTTGCACAATTCTGATTTTAAAGCATTTTGTTGGCCTTTAAGTATTGATAATATTTCAAAATTTTCAATGGTTTCAATTTCTTTGGATTTTTTAGAAACGGAAAATAGCTTAACTGATTTTAGTTCAATTTTGGCGGCATATGTTTTAAAATGATTTAAGGCTATCTTTTTTCGCTCTAAGGCATTCAGACCAAATAGCTCATTGTTAAAATTAGTATAGAATTCATAATAAGGCGATAGGATGTGATCTTCATAAATGGACTGTATATATTGATAAAGTGCTTCGGTGAAAATGGGGGAAGGCTTTAATGTTCCTTCTGGAAATTTAGCAGAAATTATTTTCACTAAAATTCCATGATCCGAAAAAAGTTTGTTACGAGATGTTTCTGATAAATCTCCAAGGTCTTTTTGATCAAATAGTCCAAAATATGTCATTGCTTACCTTTGTATTAATTTTTGAGTAAATAAGAATAATCTTCAGGTAATACAGCATCTATATCTCTTAAATATTTATCTAGAGCATCGATGGTACTATGACCAGTAATCATCATCAATTTACTTTTTGCCTCCATTGGGGTGGAATTTTTGACTAATTCCCTGTACAATTTGGTGATATATGTATGTCGGAAACTATAAAGTCCATATTCGGTTCCTAATCCAAAATGGTCTTTGACTTTCTTAAATCGTTTGGTAAAATAATTTCTTTTATCATTATCACTACTATTCCAATCACCACCTAATCCTGTTGGAGTAAATAGAAAAGAATTTTTATCAAATATTGAAATATCAGGGAGAGCTTCTAGCATGATATCAGGTATGATTTTTATTTTAACAGGCTTGTTTTTAGCTTTCACATAAATTAGTTTGTCCGCGATATCAACATCCTCTATACGAAGCCGACAAACTTCAATAGGTCTTAAGAAATTGAGTGAAATAAATTGAATGAACAATTTCAGAAAGGGATCATTATCCGTTAAATAGGTGTCAATATCCTCTAGTAATGCTGAAGTATAGGTTTTGTTTCTGGTAGGCACTGCTTTAAGGACACTAATTTTTTTGATGAAATTATCGGTAATAATATCATTATCCTCCAAAGTTTGAAAAAGAGAGCTTAAATCAGTACGAGCGTTGTTTCTGTTTCTTGGGCTTGTGTTTGAAAGTACATGGTTGAGATAGGTAAGGATCACCTTTTTAGTAATTTCTTCAATAGCATTCTCTAACCCAATATCATTTTCTGTTAGCCATTTTGAAAATTGGTTTACGCGACTTCTAAATTTAGGATAGGAAACAGCATTGAGAACACTTTGCTTTGTTTGCAGGGCTACAGAGAATGCGTCTGTAATTGAGGTAAAAGGTGCCGTTTCTATTGAAATAGTTTTCTACATTGGAGGTTTTGGCTCCACGACTACTGTTTGAACAGGGGTTTTAGTGTTTTCCGATGGGCCAGTAGGAATTGTTACTGCAGCGTTTTTAGAATCTGACTTTTTAGAAAACTTTTTCATTACCTCGATATTATCTTGGTATGGATTAAATCCAGCTTCTAATAATAAAAGTAAATTTCGCTGTAAAGCTTTTAATACCGCTATTCGATCTTTTTTTGTTTTTAGGTCGTTGACTGCTTTTTTTATATTATTCTGACGTTTTAATTTTCCAGTTGCAGGATCTCTAAAAGAGAAATACACGTACCAACTTTTAGATAGCGCAGTCCTTTGCTCTTTTCTGGATAGCTTATTCCATTGTGAGATATCTACGCCTCCAGTGAAAATTTTTGGCTCAGAATAGTTTGCTTTCATAGGGAAATCGTGTACTGAATCGTGTACTTTTTGTAAAAGTAAGAAAATAGAAGACATAAAAAAACGGATTGTGAGAACACAATCCGTTGATTTTATTAGCTTTACACTTAGTAGCGGGAACTGGACTCGAACCAGTGACCTTCGGGTTATGAGCCCGACGAGCTACCTACTGCTCTATCCCGCGATTTGCGTTTCCAAAATAAGCAACTTAGCTTTTAAGCTTTCAGTTCATAATGCTGACTGACATATTTCGGAGTGCAAATATACAAAGCTTTTTTAATACTATCAAAGGATAATTTGAAAATATTTTTCTACCATCGCTTTAAAATTCTTAAATTTCCAGTTCTTTGAAATTTATATACTTACTATGGACTACATAAATGATTTATTAGCGCGTATGCTACCGTATACAGAATGGCCTATGTTTTTGCTTTTAATAGGCGGCGGTTTATTTTTACTCAGCTACTCTAAATTTGTTCCTTTTCGCTTTTTTGGTCATGCCATTGCCATAACTGCTGGTAAATATGATGATAAAAATGCTAAAGGCGATGTAAGTTCTTTTCAAGCCCTTTCTGCTGCTGTTGCAGCAACAGTAGGTTTAGGAAATATTTCGGGAGTTGCTATTGCTATTCACGATGGTGGTCCAGGTGTAGTTTTTTGGATCTGGATGACAGCCTTAATAGGTATGGGGATTAAATTTTATTCCTGTAGCCTTGCGGTTATGTTTAGAATAACAGATGCTGATGGCAAATTACAAGGCGGTCCAATGTATTATATTACCAAAGGCTTGGGTGAAAAATGGAAACCGTTAGCTATCTTCTTTTGTGTTTGTGGCCTTTTTGGATTTTTAGGGGTGTTTACGGCAAATCAGTTTACAGAAACTTTTATGCTTGTTATAAAACCAGAAGAAACCTTGTTTGCCATGGGAGAAGAAAATTGGAAATGGACTATTGGTGTTGTTTTGGCAATAATTACATCATTCGTGATATTTGGCGGACTTACCAAAATTGCAAAAGTAGCTTCTACCATTGTGCCTTTTATGGTATTTATTTATCTAATAGCTGTAATCATAGTCATGGCATTAAATTCAGAAAAAGTACTCCCTGCGTTACAACTTATTTTCACAGAAGCTTGGAATTTTAAAACTGTAGTTACGGGTGGTTTTTGGGGATTGGTCATTATTGGAGTGCGTAGAGCTATGTTTTCAAATGAAGCTGGTCTAGGTAGTGCGCCAATGTATCATGGGCAATCTAAAACTGATAATCCAATAAAAGAAGGCTTGGTAGCTATGTTAGGTCCGTTTATCGATACCATTGTGGTGTGCACCTTAACGGCAATTGTAATTATTTTGAGTGGTGCCTATACCGAAGATATTAGTGGTATTACCATGACGATAGAGGCTTTTGAACGCACACTTTATGGGTATGGAGATGATCTTTTAATGCTTATTGTAACCGCTTTTGCTTTATCTACCTTATTTACCTATTCTTATTACGGGGTAAAGTCGCTTTCATTTTTAACGAATCCTAAAATTGGCAAATTATATAATGTATACTTTGTTATAATGATTATTTTTGCAGCAGTAGCATCACTAGATCTAGTTAAAAATTTAATAGATCTATCTTACGCCTTAATGGTGATTCCAAATATGATTGCAGTTTTGCTATTAGCTCCTAAAGTAAATGTAGCTGCTGCGGCATATTTTAAAAAATTAAAGAATGACAGAGCATAAAGCTGGTTTTGTAAATATTATTGGAAACCCAAATGTGGGTAAGTCTACCTTGATGAATGCATTTGTAGGTGAGAAACTATCTATTATTACTTCCAAGGCGCAAACCACTAGACACCGTATTTTAGGCATTGTAAACGGAGACGATTTTCAAGTTATTTTATCCGATACCCCCGGTATTATCAAGCCGGCATATGAGTTACAATCTTCTATGATGGATTTTGTGAAATCGGCATTTGAAGATGCTGATATTCTGATCTATATGGTAGAGATTGGGGAAAAAGCGTTAAAAGATGAACGTTTTTTTGAAAAATTGAAAAATAGTAAAATTCCTGTCTTATTATTATTAAATAAAATTGATGTTTCAGAACAAGGTGTTTTAGAAGCGCAAGTACAATACTGGCATGAACAATTGCCTAAAGCTGAAATTCACCCAATAAGCGCCTTGCAAAACTTTAATGTAAAAGAGGTTTTTCTTCGCATTATCGAATTATTACCTGTAGCGCCACCCTATTATCCAAAAGATCAACTTACCGATAAGCCAGAACGTTTTTTTGTAAATGAAACTATTCGGGAGAAAATATTACAGAACTACAAAAAAGAAATTCCATATTCGGTAGAAATAGATACCGAAGAGTTTTTTGAAGATGATGCTATTATTCGAATGCGTGCTGTTATTATGGTAGAGCGTGAATCTCAAAAAGGAATTATTATTGGTCATAAAGGAGCTGCGCTGAAAAGAGTAGGGGTAGAAGCAAGGAAAGATTTGGAAAAATTCTTTGACAAGCAGGTGCATATTGAATTGTATGTAAAGGTCAATAAAAACTGGCGAAGTAATTCCAGTCAGTTGAAACGTTTTGGTTACAATAAAGGGTAATCCTTAACAATTAGTTATTCTTTTTTTTACGCTTGAATTATACTTGATTTTCATCTTTGGTTTTTAAATAAACAACCAAATAATGAAAAAATTTCTTGTAGTTTTTGTAGTAAGTGGAGTGCTTTTTACTTCTTGTGTTAAAGACCATATTGGTCATGGAGGGGAAAATGAGGATGTTGATGTTTCAGCATTAACCTTTTCTAAGATTGGAGGTTTTACTAATGGATCTGGTGATGAGGGTTTTGCTGAAATAAGTGCATTCGATTCAAAAACTAAGAAATTATTTGTAGTAAACCCCATTGAAAATGAAGTTTCTGTTTGGGATATAACCACACCATCTTCAGCAGTTAAATTAGCTTCTATAACTTTAACAGGAACACCTAATAGTGTAGCTGTATTTGATGGTATACTAGCGGTAGCTGTCGAAAATGTAAATAAACAATTAAACGGTACTGTTCAAACTTATAATACCGAAACACAAGCTTTGCTAAATACCTATAATGTAGGCGCTTTGCCAGATATGGTGACTTTTAGCCCTAATGGTGAATTCATAATTTCAGCGAATGAAGGCGAACCTAATGATGATTATACCGTTGATCCAGAGGGTTCAATTAGTATAATCGATATTCAGGATAATGAAATCAATACCCTATTTTTTACTTCATTTAATGCAGCAGCTATAGGAAATGATTTTAGAGTGTTTGGGCCTTCAGCAAATATTGCACAAAATGTGGAGCCAGAATATGTAGCAGTTTCCGAAGACAGCAAATATGCTTATGTGACTTTACAAGAAAATAATGGTATTGCCGTGGTTGATTTAAATGCAAAGGCGATTACTAATGTTTTTGGTTTAGGAGTTAAAGATTATTCTTTACCGGAGAACATGATTGATGCAAGTAATAAGGATGATATTGTTGGTAATTTTAAAAGCTGGCCTGTTTTAGGTTTTTTTATGCCTGATGCGATTACGTATGCTAAAATTGATGGGTCGGAATATTTAATAACCGCTAATGAAGGAGATTCAAGAGATTATGATGGGTATTCTGAAGAGGAAAGAGTAAAAGATTTAACATTAGATTCAACCATTTTTCCAAATGCAGCCGATTTACAATTGGACGAAAATTTGGGTAGATTAAAAATTACCACGGCAAATGGTGATAGTGATAATGATGGTGATTTTGATCAGCTCTATGCCTATGGCGCTAGATCATTTTCCATTTGGAATACATCTGGAACTATGATTTATGATAGCGCAGATGAAATTGCTAGAAAAACATTAGAAATAAATCCTGCTTATTTTAATGCCGATGAAGGTGAAGCTGATGGTAGAAGTGATGATAAAGGTGCGGAGCCAGAATCGGTTACGACTTTGAAAATTGGTAATTCTACTTTGTTATTTGTTGGTTTGGAGCGTTCAGGTGGGGTTCTTGTTTATGATATAACCAATCCAAATAGTCCAGCTTATTTGAATTGGTTATTTGATGCTACAGATATTGCACCCGAGGGCTTAATAGCGATTTCAAAAGATAATAGTCCTACGGGGAATGCATTGGTCATAATAACTAATGAGGTTTCAAATACGGTAGCGATCTATGAAATGAAATAAAAAGAAGAGTCTTTATTATTTTTATGAAAATCCCTGAGTATATACATACTTAGGGATTTTTTTGGTTTTCAATTATAGCAAGCATAAACGCATGCAATTGCTGCATTTGCGGTTTGCCTTTACTTCTGCCGGCTCTACCAAATGCATAAAGTATAAACCAAAGCACTATCACAAAACCCATTAATCCTAATTGTAAACCGTATGTTTTACCTAAAGCTGCACTGGAGTATGCCCAAACTCCAAGAACAATAAAAATAGTGGCCACCCCAAAATGTAAAAACATAAAGAATGTCCAAAGGGTTGGGTTCGGTCCAAATAAACCATAGATTTTACTTTTTCCGGCTACTTGTTGGTCGTTTACTATTTCTAAATGTAATTGAGGAGACCAAAAATGCTGTTCTTTCTCGTTGAATTGAATAAAAACATGATCATCCATACGCTTTATTAAAAATAAAGGGGAAGCCTTTGTTTTCTCAAAAGCAAGCAATAGGTTTTCATTGGTTGTCTCTAAATCAATTTGAAAACGGGGTCTTAAAACAATGGAATTTGGTAAAGTTTTCACAGACAATAATATTGTAAGGGAGAAGATAGTATTTTTCCTCAGATAATAATAGTATTTTTGCACCAAAATAAGGAAGTATGAGTGCAATAGTAGCCATTGTTGGAAGACCTAATGTAGGTAAATCAACTCTTTTTAATAGATTGATTCAGCGAAGAGAGGCCATTGTTGATGCGGTGAGTGGAGTTACGCGTGATCGCCATTATGGTAAAAGCGATTGGAATGGCAGAGAATTTTCGGTTATAGATACTGGAGGTTATGTGAAAGGTAGCGAGGACGTTTTTGAAGCAGAAATAGATAAGCAAGTAGAATTAGCTATAGATGAAGCAGATGCCATACTTTTTATGGTTGATGTGGAAACTGGTGTTACAGGAATGGATGAAGATGTTGCTAATTTACTTCGAAAAGTAAAAAAACCAGTTTTATTGGTAGTCAATAAAGTCGATAATGGTAAAAGAGCAGAAGATGCTGTGGAATTTTATTCATTAGGGCTAGGCGACTATTTTACAATTGCAAGTACTAGTGGTAGTGGTACGGGTGATTTATTAGATGCTTTAGTCGAAGTATTGCCTGAAAAAGAGGTAAGTAAAGATGATGAATTGCCTAGGTTTGCTGTAGTAGGGAGGCCAAATGCAGGGAAGTCGTCATTTATAAACGCACTTATTGGTGAAGAACGATATATTGTTACTGATGTAGCGGGAACTACACGAGATAGTATCGATACAAAATATAATCGGTTTGGATTTGAATTTAATTTAGTAGATACAGCGGGTATTCGTCGTAAGGCGAAAGTACGTGAAGATTTAGAATTTTATTCGGTAATGCGTTCTGTAAGAGCTATTGAACATTCTGATGTTTGTATTTTAATTTTAGATGCCACACGTGGTTTTGATGGTCAAGTGCAAAATATATTTTGGTTAGCACAACGTAATAATAAAGGGATCGTAATTCTTGTGAATAAATGGGATTTGGTAGATGATAAAGAAACCAATACCATGAAACAGTACACCGAAAAAATAAAAGAAGGAATGGAACCTTTTACAGATGTTCCAATTATCTTCATGTCGGTTTTAACCAAACAACGTATTTTCAAGGCTATTGAAACTGCAGTTGAGGTATACCAAAATAGGAGTCGTAAGATTCAGACACGTAAGTTTAATGATATTATGCTTCCGTTGATTGAAAATTACCCACCACCAGCCTACAAAGGAAAATTTGTTAAGATTAAGTTTTGTACACAATTGCCAACACCATATCCGCAGTTTGCATTCTTCTGCAATTTACCACAGTATGTACGGGATCCTTATAAGCGATTTTTAGAAAATAAACTTCGTGAGAGTTTTAATTTCACTGGGGTGCCTATTTCAATTTTCATGAGAAAAAAATAAAGTCATATTTCTTATTTAATATTGGTATGCACTACAATTATGTAATGTAGACATTAGCTATGTTCTTTTTCTAGACATTTTTGTATTTGTAATTATTTTAAACGTACTTATACTATTATTTAGCTGACGCATGAATTATTTATTGATACCAGATAAATTTAAAGGGTCGCTAACGGCAAAAGAAGTAATTACATCAATTTCAAACGGAATAATAAGAGCAAATAATTCGGCTACTATATATTCAGTTATTGCTTCTGATGGGGGAGATGGTTTTTTAGATGCTGTTGCAAATAATATTGACTGCGCTGTTATTTCCGTAGAAACTGTAGATCCGTTAGGGCAACCAATTATAGCTCCGTATTTGTTGAATAGGACAAATAGTACGGGGTATATAGAAATGGCAAAGGCTTCTGGTTTAGAACTTTTGAAACAATCGGAACGCTCAGCCTTAAAAACATCAAGCTTTGGTACAGGAGTTCAAATATTGGATGCCATTAAAAATGGGGCAAAAACCATTTATATTGGTCTTGGTGGTAGTGCAACAAATGATGCTGGTTTGGGCATCGCTATGGCATTCGGGTATGCTTTTTTAGATGCAAATGGTCAAGCACTAAGCCCAATTGGAGATAATCTTGGAAAGGTCGCTAAAATCCTCAAACCAGTTAAAAGTAAATTGTTAGATGGAGTTTCGATTTTCGCAGTAAATGATGTTGATAATCCCCTTTTTGGAGCCAATGGCGCTGCTTATGTTTATGCCAAACAAAAAGGAGCAAGTAATCAAGAAATAAAATATTTGGACCATGGGCTTCAGCATTTAAATACGGTAATCGAAGAGCAGCTGTTTGCTCAAAATGCACTAGTGCCAGGTGCTGGTGCGGCAGGAGGAACTGCTTTTGGGTTGAAAACTTTTTTTAATGCAGAATTTATAAGCGGGATCGACTTTTTATTGGAGCTAGCTCAAGTTTCAGAGATTATCAAGAAAAACACTATAGAATACATCATAACTGGTGAAGGTAAAATAGATGACCAAACAAGTAACGGGAAATTGGTAAAGGGAGTTGTGACTTTGGCGCAAAAATTTAATATTCCCGTAATTGGTGTGTGTGGTGTATTAGAGTTGAGTTCAGAACAAGTGCAAAGAATGGGTATGCAAACTGCTTTTCAAATAGTTAACCCTGATAAAGGTGTTGAATATAGCATCAAAAATGCAGCACTATTGGTTGAAGATGTGATCTATAATTTTTTTAAATAAGAATTTAAAACGAAACTATACCATATAGGTAAAATGAGCACAGCATTATTGTATTCAACCTATTCAATGAATATGGTAATTGTATTTTTGGAAATATCAATTTCATTTTCCGTTCCGGATACAACAATATTTTTCACTTCTTTTTGAATTCCGCAACAACTATTTCCTTCGCCTGTTTTCTCAACCGTAATCTGTGTGCTGAAAAGAGTTTTATTTTTAATTTTGAAGATGTACTTAAGTGTTTCTGAAGGTGTGCCAGGTATTGTAGTTCCAATATAATTACCTATGGTGCCAGATGATAGGTAAAAAGGGACAGAATTTGATTTTTCATCTAGAATTTCAAAATCGATATCACTGTAAGTGCCATTTTCTAAAAGATTTTCACCAGAATTGGTATCAATAAGTTTTATAAATAAGGTCTCTGCATAGCACGATACAGCACTGCAATCTATCTCGGAGTTGTTTTCGCATTGCATTAAGAATATGAAAATTGGAACAAAAATGAATTGCTTAAACATAGATGGTATTTTTCTAAGAGATGAAAAATAATATAAAGGTTGCTTTACTGCTTACGGTTTTTATTTTCAAATGAAAGTAGTCGTTACGTTACCAACCACCTGAAGAGCCACCACCTCCAAAACCGCCACCGCCGAAGCCGCCACCAAAACCGCCACCGCCGCCACTTCCGAAGCCTCCTCCAGAACTGTGACCACCGCGTCCCATATTACTTAGAATAATGGCATCCCAAATATTAAAACCAGAAGATTTGCCACCGCCTTTACCGCCATTATTTCGACGATTTTTATTAGAAAGAATGATAATGATGACGATGAATATAATAAAGGGTAGAAATTTTTCAAAAGGAAAAGAGTCCGTATTGTTAAAGGTTCTATCTTCTGTAAATTCACCATTTAAAATACTGAAAATAGCATCAGCACCACGGTCCAACCCGCTGTAATAATCTCCCACTTTAAATTCTGGAATTATAACTTGTTCAATGATTCTTTTCGTCATAGCATCCGTCAAGGAGCCTTCAACGCCATACCCTGTATTGATAGCTACCTTTCTATCGTCTTTTGCTAAAATTATAAGAACGCCATTGTCATCATCACTTTGGCCAATTCCCCATTTTTGACCCCATTGTGCGCCTAGGTAATTGATGTCTTCGCCTTTTGTAGAGCTTATGATAGTAATTACAATCTGTGTAGAAGTACTATCCGCATAACGCTTGAGTTTTTGACCAAGATTATTTTCTTGAACATCAGTCAGTAGATCTATATAATCATAAACGGCTTTCTGTTCACGAGGTTTATCTGGAATTTGAAATTGGGAGAAACCATACCCGTAGATAAATGATAATAAAATAAGAAGACTACCCTTTAGATACTTCATTGCTAAGTTCATTAGTATCGTTATGTTGCCAAGGGAAATGTGCTGCGAGTTCTTTACCCGCTTTTAAAACGCCTTCAATGATTCCTTGTTTAAAATTACCTTGAATAAAATGATCCTGAATCATACTTTTCGTGGTGTCCCAAAAGTTATCTGGAACTACTTTGTCAATACCGCTATCCCCGTAAATTACAAACTTTTTATCACTCACTGCTACATAAATTAGCACCCCGTTTTCTTCTTTGGTATTGTCCATTTTTAACAAATGGAAAACCTCTTGCGCACGTTTTAAATGCGCGAGGTTCGTATGTGTTTCTATATGTACTCTAATTTCTCCAGAAGTGTTTTTTTCAGCCTCAATAATAGCCTGAACAATTTCTTGCTCCTCTTCAGCGGTTAAAAAATCTTCTACTTTAGACATTGTGTATATTAGTTGAAATCAAAATCTACATCAGGAGCATTTTCAGAACCTGCATCTGCTTTATAGCGTGCCATTTCTTTAAAACCAAACCAACCAGCTAATAATTTCCCTGGGAACTTAGTCGTGTGAATATCATAAATATTTACCGCTTCATTAAAACGATCACGAGCTACATTAATTCTATTTTCTGTTCCTTCTAACTGCGATTGTAAGTCCAAGAAGTTTTGATTTGCCTTTAATTCAGGATAACGTTCTACGACAACCATTAATTTACTTAAAGCACCTGTTAACCCACTTTGCGCCTGTTGAAAAGCAGCCATTTTTTCTGGAGTTAAATTATTAGCATCGATTGTAGTAGCTGTAGCTTTTGCACGAGCTTCAATAACATCAGTTAATGTTCCTCTTTCAAAATCGGCAGCACCTTGTACTGTTTTTACAAGATTGCCTATCAAATCGTTTCTACGTTGGTATGAGCTTTCAACGTTCGACCACGCAGTTTTTGCATTGGCTTCATGTTCTACTGCTGTATTGTTAAAGCCAACAGCCCATTGGTAAACAATAACAGCCAATACGGCAACAACTATTAATGCAATAAGACCTTTTTTCATGATATACTATTTATGGTTTGTGTTATAATTGATTTTTTATTTTGATAAGTTCTGCTTTTACATTTTCTAATTTTTGTATAATATCAAAAGTAGACAATGTTTGACTTTTATTTTCTTTTAAATGTGTTTTAGCGCCTTCTAAAGTGAAACCACGTTCTTTGACCAAATGAAAGATTAATTGAAGATTTTTTACATCTTGAGGGGTGAACTTTCGATTGCCTTTTGCATTTTTTTTAGGCTGTAAGATATCAAATTCTTTTTCCCAGAATCTAATCAAAGAGGTGTTAACGTTAAAAGCTTTCGCAATTTCGCCAATTCCGTAATATCTTTTTTCAGGAAGTTCTATATGCATTAATCTAATGATTGGTTTTCTTGCGAAGCAGTTCTTAACATGTTTTCAAATTCTTCAGCTGTTAAACTTCCATAATAGAAATTAATTGGATTTATACGTTGATCGTCTTTGAAAATTTCATAGTGTAAGTGAGGCGCTTCTGATCTCCCTGTACTTCCTACAAAACCTATCAAATCTCCGCGTTTAACTGTTCGTCCTGAAGTGACATTGTATTTGCTTAAATGTGCATATAAACTTACATAGCCAAAGCCATGGTCTATTCTGATATGGTTACCATAACCAGAAGAATTACTATCTGCTCGTGTTACTTTTCCATCGCCAGTAGCATAAATTGGAGTTCCTTTTGGTGAAGAAAAGTCCATTCCCCAGTGCATTTTTCTAGCTTTTGTAAATGGATCTGATCGCCAACCGTAACCTGAAGCCATTCTTTTCAGGTCTTCATTGTTTATAGGTTGTATCGCTGGTATGGCAGCTAAAAGTTTTTCTTTCTCCTCAGCAAGAATTGTAATTTCATCCAATGACTTAGATTGAATCACCATTTGCTTTTGAATGATGTCCATACGTTTCGTCGTTGCCATGATCATTTCAGAATTATTAAATCCTTCTAGTGATTTATAGCGATTGACTCCTCCAAAACCAGCTTTCCGCTGTTCTTCTGGTATAGGGTTAGCTTCAAAATACAAACGGTAAATATTGTTATCTCTGTCTTCTATATTTGCCAATACATATTCTATTTGCTGCATTTTTTTGTCCAGCAGCTCAAACTGAAGCTCAAAATTTCTAACCTCACGTTGTAATGACAATTCTTTCGGAGTATTTATAAAGCTCGTATTTAATAAGATGGTTAAACCAAGTAAACCGAAAAGAAAAGAACCCAGTAAAAACAGCCCTATATTTCTGTATTTCCTAGATTTTTTAGCTTCTATTTTGCGATACGAAAGCGTATCTGGATCGTAATAATATTTTACTTTAGACATAAATGGATTTTATCCTATTTTTGTGCTCTCAAATAAGGAAACAAACAAATATAAAAATTGTTTTGCAGAATCTGTTAAATTTATCAAAAGCTTATGTTTTTGCTAATTAATTGGTCTTTTTATAAGACGGAATAGAATTGAAAATGTTACAGTAAATATAAAAGATTAAGCTAAGAACAATAAATTAAAAGGAATGGAATGAACTATAGCATTGTTGGCTATCAATCAATTATGTTTATGGTACATTACATCTAATCAAAATAAAGCATTAAACAAATACAGATGAAATCTCAAGAGATACGATCAAAATTTTTAGAATTTTTCAAGGACAAAGATCATAAAATTGTTGACTCTGCCCCAATGGTTATCAAAGATGATCCTACATTGATGTTTACCAATGCAGGTATGAATCAGTTTAAAGAATTCTTTTTAGGGAATACAGAGCCAAAGTATACACGTGTTACAGATACACAAAAATGTTTGCGGGTAAGTGGTAAGCATAACGATTTAGAAGAAGTTGGTAAAGATACTTATCACCACACCATGTTTGAAATGCTAGGGAACTGGAGTTTTGGTGATTATTTTAAGAAAGAAGCTATTACTTGGAGCTGGGAGTTTTTAACCGATGTTTGTAAAATTGACAAAGACAGTTTGTATGTAACCGTTTTTGAGGGTAGTAAAGATGCTGATAATTTAGATCAAGATAATGAAGCCTTAAACCTATGGAAGGCAATAGTTCCTGAAAAACAAATTCTTTTTGGCAATAAGAAAGATAATTTTTGGGAAATGGGCGATCAAGGACCTTGTGGGCCTTGTTCAGAAATACATGTTGATATCCGCTCTGCAGCAGAAAAAGCAAAAGTTTCTGGAGCTTCTTTAGTGAATCATGATCACCCACAAGTAGTAGAAATATGGAACTTGGTATTCATGCAATACAACCGTAAAGCTAATGGTCAGTTAGAGTCATTGCCGGCAAAGCATGTAGATACAGGGATGGGTTTTGAACGGCTTTGTATGGTGATGCAAGGCGTGCAATCTAATTATGATACTGATATTTTTACACCTATAATTAGAGAGATAGAAACCATCACCAATAGTACTTACGGGAAGAACGAAAAGACAAACATTGCAATACGAGTTATTGCTGATCATATTCGTGCAGTTTCTTTTTCTATAGCAGATGGTCAATTACCTAGTAATACAGGGGCGGGTTATGTAATTCGTAGAATATTACGAAGAGCAATCAGATACGGATTTACTTTTTTAGATACCAAAGAACCATTTATGTATCGCCTAGTAAAGGTGCTTTGTGATCATATGGGTGTTGCCTTTCCAGAATTGAAGAACCAGCGTCAATTAATCGAAAATGTTATTAAAGAAGAAGAGTATTCCTTTTTAAAGACCTTAGATCAAGGTTTAGTTTTATTGGATACGATCATTGCAAATAATCAAGGGAAAGAGATTGATGGTAGAAAAGCATTTGAATTATATGACACTTATGGTTTTCCGATAGATTTAACAGCTCTAATTTTAAGTGAAAGAGGCCTCACTTTAGATGAGAAAGGTTTTGATGTTGCTATGCAGGAGCAGAAAAAACGTTCACGCTCTGCTTCAGAGATTTCAAAAGAAGATTGGACCGTACTTTCGACCGATTTAGAGCAAGAGTTTGTGGGGTATGATGTTTTAGAAACCAATGTGAAATTGGTAAAATACAGAAAAGTAACCTCAAAAAAGGATGGGGAACAGTATCAATTAGTTTTCAATTTAACACCCTTTTATCCAGAGGGTGGTGGACAAGTAGGGGATAAAGGATATTTAGAAATCTCCAACGGAGATGTTATTTATGTACTAGATACCAAAAAAGAGAATAACGAGATTATTCATTTTACAAAAAACTTACCTAGTAATACGACTGAAACATATAAGGCAGTTGTAGATGAAAAGCAACGACGAAGAACAGAAGCTAATCATACGGCAACACATTTATTACACCAAGCATTACGCGAAATTTTAGGAACACATGTAGAGCAAAAAGGTTCTGCTGTACATTCAAAATACTTACGTTTTGATTTTTCTCACTTTTCTAAAATGACTGTGGATGAACTTCAGGCGATTGAGAATTTCGTAAATGCTAGAATCGAAGGTAATTTGGCTTTAGAAGAAAGTAGAAATGTGCCTATGCAAAGGGCTGTCGAGCAAGGTGCAATGGCTTTGTTTGGAGAAAAATATGGAGATGCAGTACGTACTATTCGTTTTGGGCAGTCTATAGAGCTTTGTGGAGGAACACATGTGAAGTCCACGGGAGAAATATGGCATTTTAAAATAAAATCTGAAGGGGCCGTTGCATCAGGTATTCGTCGTATCGAAGCGATAACTTCTGATGCCGTTAAAGATTTTTACAACGAAAGCAACAAAACCTTATTTGAAGTTAAAGACTTACTGAATAATACCAATGACCCCGTTAAAGCGGTAACTGGTTTGCAAGAAGAAAATGCTAAACTAAAAAAAGAGATTGAAGGGCTTTTACGTGAAAAGGCTAAGAACTTAAAAGGTGATTTGCTGAACGAAATAGAGACAGTAAACGGAATAGATTTTTTGGCTAAAAAAGTGGATATAGATGCTGCAGGTATCAAAGATTTATCTTTTGAAATGGGGAACAATAAAGACAACTTATTTTTACTATTGGCAGCAGAAAATGAGGATAAAGCATTGTTGTCTTGCTATATATCTAAAGAATTAGTAGCGCTTAAAAATTTAAGTGCCGTAACGGTAGTTCGTGAATTAGGGAAGTTTATTCAAGGAGGTGGCGGTGGCCAGCCTTTCTTTGCAACTGCAGGAGGTAAGAATCCAGGTGGAATTATGGATGCATTGAAAAATGCAAAGAATTATATAGTGTAGCTTGTTTTACATTTTGGATATGTACTATACGATGGTCAGTTCGAGTGATTGATTTTTAGATTTTTTAATCAAAAATCGATTGTAACGAGAACCTTTTTAGGCTAAAAGGTTCTCGTTACAATTTTTCTTCATTTCAATCAGAAAAAACACTCGAAATGATATTTGAAATAAAAGAAATAATCTTCTCTTAAGTTCTGGTTGGTACTAGTCTAAAAGTTATATATATTCAACTAACAACTAACAACTAACAACTAACAACTAACAACTAACAACTAATTACTAATAATTGAAACTCCAAACACAAGTACCGATAAACAAATCAGAAAATCAGATTGATTATAATAGTCAATTGTTTTTGCTGGGGTCTTGTTTTGTTGAAAATATAGGGCAGAAACTAACCTATTTTAAATTCCAATCTCTTCAGAATCCATTCGGAATTCTATTTCATCCATTGGCACTAGAAAATTTAATATCGCGAGCATTAGAAAATAAAGAATATCAAGAGGAGGCTATTTTTTATTTGAATGAAAGATGGCAGTGTTTCGATGCCCATTCCGATTTGTCGGCAACATCCAAAGAGGAATTGTTACGCAATTTAAACAAAGGTTTAAGAGCAACGCAAAGTCAACTCGAAAAAGCATCACATGTTATAATTACTTTGGGCACGGCTTGGGTTTATGAAGCGCTAGAAAGTAATAGAGTAGTGGCTAATTGCCATAAAGTACCTCAAAAAGAATTTGTAAAAAAACTGTTGCCAGTAGCAGTTATTTTAAGAAGTCTAGAAAATATAGTTAAACATGTTCAAGCGGTCAATAAAAACGTTCAATTTGTTTTCACAGTTTCGCCGGTTCGTCATTTAAAAGATGGTTTCGTAGAAAATCAACAAAGCAAGGCACATGTAATAAGTGCTATTCATCAATTAGTAAAGCAAGGCAATGCCTCGTATTTTCCGAGTTATGAAATTATGATGGACGAGCTACGTGATTATCGTTTTTATGCGGAAGATATGGTACACCCTAATAATTTAGCGATTGAATATATCTGGGAAAAATTTAAAGCAGTATATATTTCTGAAGAAAGTTATTCCACAATGAAAGAAGTTGATATAATTCAAAAAGGATTAAGCCACCGACCTTTTAATCCTGATTCAGATCAGCATAAAAAGTTTTTAAATAACAACGAGCGTAAAATTGAGTATCTTCAAAAAAGTTATCCATATATGAAATTTTAGTAATGAAGAATATATTAATAGGAGCTCTTGTTACTTTAGCCTTTGTACTCATTTTCCGTTCTTGTTCCGATAACAAAAATGAGAAGTCGATTTTACAAGAAAATTCGATGCTTATTCAACAGCAAATTGATAATGTTTCAAAATTAATTGTCACTGAAGGTCATTTTGCTGAGGTATACAATTACAAAGACTCACAACAGCTATTTGGGCCTTTAATTACGGCTAAAAAAAAAGCCTTAGTAGTGGTTAATGCAGATGTAACAGTTGCCTATGACTTGAGTAAAATAGATTTTCAGATTGATGAAAAAAATAAGACACTACTCATTAAAAGTATTCCTGAGCCAGAAATTAAACTGAACCCTGATTTTGAATATTATGATGTAACTGCTGATTTTTTAAATCAGTTTGATGCGAATGATTATAATAAAATAAAGAAGAATGTTCGTGCCTCTCTTCTGAAAAAAGTGGAAAATTCCTCTTTAAAAAGTAATGCTCAAAATAGATTATTAAGCGAGCTTTCTAAATTCTATATCTTAACCAGTTCTATGGGTTGGACTTTAGAATACAACGGTAAAATTGCGAATGGTAACTTGTCAGATTTGATAAAGAATTAATGTTAAATTTTTGAAAATCAAGACTATAGTTCATTTTGTTTTTCTAAATTGAAAGGAAAAAAAACCATGGAGCTATCGAAACAATCAAATAATAGAAGAACTTTTTTAAAAACCTCAGGATTATTTGGAGCGAGTCTCTTAATCCCCTCAACAGCGCTCATGGCGCAGAATTCTGAAATTGTTGATGGAAATATTCATCAGTTTGGTAAAAGAGAAGGATATACCGATCAGATTAGTATTTTAATTTCTATGATGGATTGGATGCGGGCTACCGTATTGCGATCTGTTGTAGGCTTGTCTAAAAGAGAGTTAGATTTTCTTTTAGATGAAGATTCAAATTCTATTGGGAGTATGCTACTTCATTTAGCAGCAACAGAACGATTTTATCAAATACACACCTTAGAGGGTAGACCTTGGGGTACTTGGGATAAAGCAGATAAAGAAAAGTGGAGTTTAGCAAGTAGTTTAGGAAAAGAAGCAAGACAAAAAATCAAAGGCAATTCTTTAGCCTATTATACCGATGCGTTAGCAGAGGTGCGAGAAACAACGAAAGAGGCTTTAAAGGCTAAAGAGGATAGTTGGTTAATGGTGACTACAGATTTTTTTGGGAATGAACCCACCAATAATTATTGCAAATGGTTTCATGTTGTAGAACACGAATCAAATCACAATGGACAAATAAAATATATAAAAAGTAGAATTTAAACGATTAAACTCTGATTTACCAATAGTAAACCATCATCAATCAAATGCCCTAATTTAGGCTTGTTACGTTTTACATTTTCTAGATGTTGAATTATTTCTTTAGCAAAATCAGTATCATTATTGGTTTTGGCTAATTCATACAGTTCAATCGAAAGCAACCAATCTGTTTCATAGTTATGCTTTAGTTCTTGAAAAACTTTATTTCTAGAGATGGTTGTATTCTTTCCCTCGCGATAATCTCGAATTTGTTGGTAATAGCGTTCTAACTGCGCACTTTTTGTGTTTTTAACAGGTTTTATAGTAGAGTCGGAGACCTTATGGTTGATCAAATCAAAACTAGCTAAATCTGCCGGGCCATTAAAAGCGGAAACAATACGTTCTCCTACCGCCATATGGTATAGGCCCAATTCTGGATTAAATAATAATGTATCGCCATGTGTTACAGTGCAATTTTCAAAAGTGATTAGAATAATTTCTCCTCTCAAATTTCGCGTCCCAGTAATAATATCTCCTTGCACCTGAATACCTCCTTCAAAATCTAAGGTTATGGTTTGTCCTTCAAATATGTTGTACGCTTTTAAGTCTCTCGGGCTCATATCTTCGATGGCAAGATTAATGCCTTTAAGCTTCCCAATTGGAGATCCAAAACCATGGGAATGGTGTTTGGTACTATGCCCTACTAATTCTTTTTCACGGTAAGAAAGTGCCGTTTTTCCTATCGTTTGAAAATAAACAGGCTTGCTTTCAAATTCTATAACACTTTCAAAATTACCCGAAACTTGCAAACCAGTGCTCAGTTCAATAGTGCCTAATTCTTTAGAATTTAGTAGTTTTTTGATGCCAGATAAGCCTCCTTTTCGAAGTGCCATTGTATTCGCAAATTCTTCTAAAACTTGACTTAAATAAGCGAAATCAGGTGTAACAAATAACTGAGGTTGCGGTTTAGTAATATCAAAAGAGGTATGTGCTGCTTCAATAGAATAGGGTGTTTTTTTCACCTGATCAGTCATGCACCAAGCACTTTCTCCAATAGAAGAAAGCAGACCAGCACCATATATTTTAGGATTCTCAACAGTACCAATTAAGCCATATTCAACAGTCCACCAATGTAAATTACGAATGAGTGCCATTTCACTTGGTTCGCCCATATTCTCTTGTAGCTCTTCAATATGTTTTTCTGCCTTATCAATTTTTTCTTGTGGAGTTCCTTGTGCCTCTTTAATAATAGATAAATGGCGAACGGCCTCATATAATTCATAATCTTTAGCGCTGGAAATGGCTTTGCAGCCTATTTCTCCGAAACGTCTTAGGTATTCCGCATATTCTGGATTGGCAATTATCGGGGCATGACCAGCACCTTCATGAATAATATCGGGTGCTGGAGTATATTCTATATGCTCCAGTTGGCGAATATCAGAAGCGATAACCAATATATTATAAGCTTGAAACTCCATAAAGGCCGAGGGTGGGATAAAACCATCAACAGCAACGGCTGCCCAACCTATTTCTTGTAAAATACGGTTCATACCGTACATATTGGGAATATAATCTATTGAAATTCCTGTTTTTTGAAGTCCGTCTACATACGATTTATGCGCAACTTTACTTAGGTAATCTACATTTTTACGCATTACATAACGCCAAACTGCTTGATTGATAGCCGTATAATCGCTATACTCCTGTGGCTTTATAAACTGCTTTAAATGCTTTGGAAGTTTATCTAAAATAACATTACTTTCGTAAGACATAAATGAAATTTATTATGCCTTAAAGATACAAAATAGGAAGAACATTATATGAGCTTATAAAGCTGTAGATTTTAGGATAAAAACAAAAATCTAAGTTTTTCTAAGGTTTTTATATATTGGGTAAGAATGCTTCGTTTTAGATTAAGAGTTGAAATTTAAAAGCATAAAAAAGTCCACCATTTGGCGGACTTAAATTTTTTATTGTACAGTTGCTACAGGTGGATAGGCTTCAAGAATTTCAGAAACAAATTCTTTTATGCGAGCTTCTTTTTTCTCCATCTTTTTTGTTTGGTAGAGCGAGCCAATGCCTTTCCCTTGCCACACCAATTGCTTATCTTTAGCATCAATTAGGTCAATATATAAAGAACCTTCAGTACGCGTACTTACTTGGTTGCCATACATACCTGGACCGCCATAGAAATAAGGATTCCAACCCCAACCAAAGCCACCTCGCCAGTAGTTATTGTAGATATCTACTTGTTCTCTTTCTTTCGTGAAAATGCTCACTAATATATCTGGATTTTCAGATTTTGTAAACCCTCTCGCAGACATTTCATCATCAATAGCATGTAGAATTCGCTTTTTATCTAAATCAGAAATTTGTGCTTTGTCTATCCCTGTTTTATAAAAAGCATAGGTTTTATATGCATTAAAATTGGCGTTCTTATCGTAGTCCGTTAATACACGAACAGAAGTGCACGAACTCAACACCAATAGCGTGAGCAGTGGCAATGCTAAAAGGTTAACTATTTTCATAACAATTTGTATTATTAGGTTACTATTTCAATGAATTAATATCAACAATCATGCCGAAAGAATGCTGTTTTAGCTATGAGTTTTTGTTTTTGAATTATAACCATAAGGGCAATGTCTACAACCACTTTCACAACAATACCCTCTTTTGATATGGTATTGTTCTGTGAAAACCTTATAGCCCTCTTTTGATAAATAGAAATCTCCTTCTTCTATGGGTACAATTTTATTCATATACGTACTCTAGTACTAGGTAAAAATAATTTTTCTTTAGCAATTAATTGGTTTAAGTTAGATTTTAACCTTTATTTAAAATGCAGTTGCGACCATTGGTCGCTTTTGTAGGTCTTAAGGCTATAGAATGGTTTATGGCATGCTTTTAGCTTTTATATTTGTAAAGAATGCAATTCGCAACTATGATTTTAATATCAAGACTTTTTTTTGTTAAGAATTATGTAGGCTTATCACTATGGCCATTCATTATACTTAAAAATAGCTCTTTAAAACAGGATATGGTACTTATCAACCATGAACGTATTCACTTAAAACAACAAAGAGAGCTATTGTTATTACCCTTTTATGTATTTTATATTTTAGAATGGATAGTGCGTTGTATGTATTATTTTGATAGTTATAAAGCGTATCAAAACATAAGTTTTGAAAGAGAGGCTTATGCAAACGAAAGAAATTTAAATTATATAACGAAGCGAAAACCATTCAGGTTTATTAAATATCTTTGAAGTATCAAAGATGAATAGTGAAAAGCGTTAATCAACAAATACTACTTCCAATTTTAGATGAAAAAGAGATATCCCTTTTTATAAAAAGAGAAGATACTTTATATCCTTTTATTTCCGGAAATAAGTATAGAAAGTTAAAGTATAATTTAGTTGAGGCTATAAACAATAATTTTAAAACAATACTCACCTTCGGTGGAGCCTATAGTAATCATATTGCTGCCACTGCCTATGCAGGTAAAGAAAATAACCTACGAACTATTGGAATTATTAGAGGAGAAGAATTAGTTGATAAATGGCCTGAAAACCCAACCTTGCGATTTGCCAGAGAAAACGGAATGCAATTTAAATTCGTTTCTAGAGCTTGGTATCGAGAGAAAGATAATCCGGAGGAAATACAACTTTTAGAAGAAGAATTTGGAGCGTTTTATAGAGTGCCCGAAGGTGGTACAAATACCCTTGCGGTTAAGGGTTGTGAAGAGATTTTAACACATGAAGATGCAATTTTTGATGTAATTTGTACGTGTGTAGGCACAGGAGGTACCCTTGCGGGACTTATTAATTCTGCACAGAATCAACAAAGGGTTATTGGTTTCCCTGCATTGAAAGGCGATTTTATAAAAAAAGATATTTGTAAATTTGCTATAAATTCTAATTGGGAGATAGAAACAAATTATAATTTTGGGGGCTACGGTAAAGTGTCTAAAGCGTTAATAGATTTTATAAACGATTTTAAATTAAAAACTACTATTCCCTTAGATCCCATATATACTGGTAAAATGATGTATGGGTTATTAGATTTAATTAAGAACGACTATTTTAAACCTGGAACTAAAATTTTGGCAATACATACCGGAGGATTGCAAGGTATTGCAGGGATGAATTTAACATTGAAAAATAAAAACTTACCATTAATACAGTTATGATAAAAAAAGTTGCACTAGTAGTTATTCTTATTTTCTTCGCCGCTTGTAAGTCTAATAAACGGACTGTTTCCAGTGCTAAAAAGCCAACAACGCACTTAAAGCAAAATTCAACAGGTGAAGTTACAGAAGTAAAAACCGATGATGGAAATTTTTATATGCTACCTGAAGATTCAGGTAGGTTTATAGACTTCCCTATTAACTCAGTTCAAGAATATATAGATACCTTTTCCGAAATTGCTCAATTTGAAATGAAAGCCTATGGTATTCCGGCGAGTATTACTTTAGCCCAAGGCATTTTAGAAAGTGGGTATGGGCGCAGTACGCTCGCAAAAAAAACAAACAATCATTTTGGGATAAAATGCCATAGGGGATGGGAAGGGGATTATGATTTTCATGATGATGATGAAAAAGGAGAATGTTTTAGAAAATACAACCATCCAATGTATTCTTTTAGAGATCATAGTATATTTCTAACCTCACGCGCACGCTATTCTTTTTTATTCGATTTACGTCATGACGATTATAGAGCTTGGGCAAAAGGTTTAAAAGATGCTGGTTATGCTACAGATAGAAAATATCCAAATAAGCTAATTTCTTTTATTGAACAATACCAATTGTACAAGTATGATACAGGTGTTCAAAACCAAGGTTATGTTGATAAAAAGCAACCTAAAGAATACGAATACAGTACACATACGGTACAAAAAGGAGATACTTTATATTCTATTTCAAGAGCCTATTTTGTGTCTGTAGATGAATTAATGAAAATAAATAAAATGAATAGTAGCAATTTATCTATAGGTCAAAAGGTAGTTGTGAAATCACAAAAAAAATAGATTACAAAAAATGCTATACCAAAGAAGTAGTGACCTTTTCGATGAGGCGCAAAAGTATATTCCCGGTGGTGTAAATTCACCGGTTAGAGCTTTTAAAGCAGTTGGAGGCACACCAATTTTTGTTAAAGAAGCAAAAGGGGCTTATTTAACTGATGAAGATGGTAATTGTTTAATCGATTATATAGCATCATGGGGTCCTCTTATTTTGGGACATGCCTATGAGCCTGTAATCAATGCGGTTATTGAGAAAGCAAAAAAAGGGACTTCTTTTGGAATGCCCACTGAAATTGAAACGGAGTTGGCGAAATTGGCAGTTGCCATGGTTCCAAATATTGATAAAATCAGATTTGTAAATAGTGGTACTGAAGCCTGTATGAGTGCTGTTCGATTAGCACGTGGTTTTACGGGGAAAGATAAGATTATCAAATTTGCTGGGTGTTATCATGGGCACTCAGATTCTTTTTTAATACAAGCAGGTAGTGGTGCCGTGACTTTTGGGAGTCCCAATAGTCCTGGTGTTACTCAAGGCACAGCAAAAGATACGTTACTGGCTGATTATAATAATTTAGAAAGTGTTCAAGCACTAGTTGATGCTAATAAGCGTGAAATTGCTGCAGTAATCATAGAGCCTGTAGCAGGAAATATGGGTTGTATAATTCCACAAGAAGATTTTATTAAAGGATTAAGAGCGTTGTGTACTAAAGAAGGTATTCTTTTAATTTTTGATGAGGTTATGACAGGTTTTCGTTTAGGTAAGGGCGGAGCACAGGAAATTTTAGGGATAGCTGCCGATATTGTAACTTTTGGAAAAGTAATTGGTGGGGGCCTACCTGTTGGAGCTTTTGCTGCGCGTGATGAAATAATGAGTTATTTAGCACCTGAAGGTCCGGTGTATCAGGCAGGAACATTAAGTGGAAATCCATTGGCAATGAGTGCTGGTTTGGCTATGTTGACAGCATTAAATAATAAGCCAGAGATCTTTAGAAGTTTAGCCGATAAAACTTCATACTTACACAAAGGATTGGCAAAAGTGCTCACTGATAATGGGATAAAGCACCAAATAAACAGATTCGGAAGTATGATTTCTGTTCATTTTACTGATGAACCTGTGGTTGATTTTGCTTCGGCTGTAAAAGGAAATAATGAAACATTTAAAAAGTATTTTCACGGAATGCTAAAAAATGGAGTCTATTTACCTCCAAGTGCTTTTGAAAGCTATTTCTTAAATGATGCACTATCATATGCAGATTTAGACGCAACTATTGTGGCACTAGAAAATATTGTAGGTGAGCTTAAATAAGGGTACGTCTTGTTTAAAAATAGTAAAAAGGGAGGCTTTATAGCCTCCCTTTTTGGTTAACAATGAGATAACTTATTCTTAAACTACTTAAACACTTTGCTGCTGTTTAAATTTTCATCTTTGATAGTGCTAAACGCTACTAAGTTGTTATTCATATGGTTACAATTAAAGAATTATTTGAACTATTAGGTAGGTTCTTCACTTCCTCAAAAACCAAAACTCCACAAATCTTCTTTATTAAACGAGTTGAGTTTTAATGAAAGTATTATATGCAATTCAAGGTACGGGCAATGGCCATTTAAGTAGGGCTCGTGATATTATTCCTATTCTTCAAAAAAAAAATATAGAACTCCATATTCTGTTAAGCGGTACACAAGCAGATATTGATATTCCTTATCCCATTACTTATCAACTCAAGGGCTTGAGTTTTATTTTTGGAAAAAAAGGAGGTGTAGATCTATGGAAAACATATATCAGGGCAAATTCACGTAGACTTCAAAAAGAAATAAAAAGTTTACCGATAGAGGATTATGATTTGGTAATAAATGATTTTGAACCTGTATCTGCTTGGGCATGTAAAATCAAACATAAGCCTTGCATAAGCTTAAGTCATCAATCTGCTGTGTTGATGAAAGGAGCACCTCAACCTAAAAAGCTAGATCCTATGGGACATCTTATTCTCAAAAAATATGCGCCAACAACCCAGCAATATGGATTTCACTTTAAAAAATATACGGAGCATACGTTTACCCCAGTCATACGGCAAGATATAAGAAACGCTCCAATAGAAGTTAGAGACCATTATACGGTTTATTTACCCTCGTATAGTGATGAAAAAATTATAAAAATTTTATCTAAGGTTAAATATGTAAAGTGGGAAGTGTTTTCAAAGCATCATAAAAAGGATGTTCAGAATGATTTTATTACAATTAAACCAATTACCAACGAGGCTTTTATTGCTAGTATGGCTAGTAGTAAAGGTGTATTATGCGGCGCGGGTTTTGAAACTCCGGCTGAGGCACTATTTCTGAAGAAAAAATTGATGGTTATTCCAATGAAAGGACAGTATGAACAGCAATGTAATGCAACAGCGTTAAAAGATTTAGGAGTGTCTGTAATTCCTTCATTAAAGTCGAAGCATATGAAGCGTATCACAGAATGGATAGGTAGTGAAAAACGTATAGAAGTAGATTATCCTGATATTACAGAAGCTATTATTGATCTATTATTAGATAAGTTATTTAAAAAGTAAATTAAATAATTTACAATTATGAGTGATTCAAAGAGCACAAAGAAAACTAAATTAACGAGTAAGAAATTTGGAGAAGAATTTGTTTGGGGAGTTTCGGTAGCAGCTTATCAAATTGAGGGGGCGCATGATAAACATGATAAAGGAGCTTCAATATGGGATGATTTTACAACAAAAAAAGGGGTTATTTATAAAAACCAAGACGCTCGAATTGCTTGTGATTTTTATCATAATTATGAAGAAGATATCTTGTTAATGAAAACAATGAATATTTCAAACTTTAGATTTTCATTGTCATGGTCACGACTGTTGCCCGATGGAGTTGGAGCGGTAAGTGAAAAAGGAGTTGAGTTTTATAATAATGTGATTAATTGTTGTCTTGAAAACAGTATAACGCCATGGGTAACGCTTTACCATTGGGATTTACCACAGGTTTTACAAGATAGGGGTGGTTGGACGAATCGGGAGATTGTTACATGGTTTGAAAATTTTACTACGGTATGTGCCGAAAAATTTGGAGATCGAGTAAAGCATTGGATGGTATTGAATGAACCTATGGTCTTCACTGGGGCTGGATATTTTTTGGGAGTTCATGCTCCAGGGAATAAAGGGTTGAAAAATTTTCTACCAGCAGTTCATCATGCGGTTTTATGTCAGGCTTCGGGCGGTAGAATTTTAAGGAAATTAGTGTCTAACGCTACAATAGGTACTACTTTTTCCTGTTCATACATAACTCCTATAGATAAAAGAAAAAAAAATGTACTTGCCGCTAAAAAGGCAGATGCCCTATTAAATAGGCTTTTTATTGAACCATCATTAGGGATGGGATATCCTTATGAAGATGCTCCAGTTTTGAAAAAAATGAGAAGGTATATACAACTAAACGATGAAGAGAATTCAGTTTTTGATTTTGATTTTATAGGAATTCAAAATTATACAAGAGAAGTGGTTAAGCATAGCTATTTTGTGCCTTATCTAGGTGCTCAAATTGTAGCAGCAAAAAAGCGAAATGTAACTACCACATTAATGAATTGGGAAGTATATCCCAAAAGTATTTACAAGATGATTAAAAAGTTTAATGCCTATAAAGGGATTAGAAAAATCATCATAACAGAAAATGGAGCTGCCTTTGAAGATTATGTAGAAAATGGTGTTGTAAATGACGTTAAAAGGCGTGTTTTTTTAAAACAATATTTAAATCAGGTGTATAAGGCGAAAGAAAAGGGGTTAAAAATAGAGGGGTATTTTGTGTGGACACTTATGGATAATTTTGAATGGGCGGAAGGTTATGTACCTAGATTTGGATTGGTACATGTAGATTTTGCAACACAAAAAAGAATTATTAAAGCCTCAGGGAAATGGTTTTCTAAGTTTTTGAAGTTCTAAAGAATGCTTAGAAATAAAAAAGCCGATCTATAATCGGCCTTTATCAATTAACTCGACTTAACAATTATGGATACTACTTATTGTTTTTCTTTCTCCATTTTATGTTTTCTAGGACCATCTTTCTTTGCACCTTTTCTTATATGCATATCCATTCTTTTGTGCTTCATTTGCTCCCACTTTTCGAATTGCTCACTAGATAGGATAGATTTCATTTTCTTTTTTTGTGCAATTTGGTGATCTAACATTGCAGATTGCATAGTATAACGTTCATCAGCTGTCGGCTTTTTAGATTGATTACTAGCCATAGATTTTTTGTGCTCTTCCCTTTTTGCCTTTCTTTTAGTGGCATTTTCAAGGGTCATTTGATAAATTTTAGTTTGCTGACTTTCGTTTAAATCGAGTGCTAATGTCATTTTTTTTGTTGACAGTGTAGCGAATTGCTCTGGTGTGAGATCTTGCATTTCTCTTTTTTGAGCAAGAGCGTTTAACCCTATGAATAGTACTAAAATTGAAATTACTTTTTTCATGTTTTCTTTTTTTAATTATTTACTTTAGGACTCTATGCTTTTCAAATGGTTTAATAATTTATTTTTATTTAACAGTATAACAAAAAAAAAGCAGCAAACTATGTTTGCTGCTTTTCTACTATTTTAGTTAGGATTACTCTTCTATCATTTCTTCTTTTTTAATAGCATCCAGCTCTGAATTTAAATTTTCACTATCATCCATATCTATCATTTCTGCTGAAACGAAGTTTGAGCTCTTGACACTTGATTCTTTTTTTTCATTTTCGTCATCATGATAATAAAATAAAGAACAAAGAATAAAGCAGAGTAAAAAAAGTAGGCTTTTAAGTTTCGGGGTCATTTAAATTTATACTTTTATATATTCAAATGTAAGAAAATACATACATAAAATGTAATATATGTTGTTAAAATAGATGTAATTGTAGGTGAAGTTGCAATTTTCTGTTATCTAAGGTAGTTGCTCGGGGAAAAAAATGGATGATATGAAAAAAAAAGAGGCATGAATTATACATTCATGCCTCTGTTATAAGTTATAACTAGTTTAGTACTAACTAATCTAGTTGAATATAATTACTGTTGTATACGGTACCTTGCTGCATTGTTTCATTCGCTGTATTTGTATAGTCTTTTTGGTTGTCATCAGTATTTTCTGTAAACAGATACATAACACAAGCAATTACTAAAACTGCGAAATAAATAGAACTTTTTATTTTTTGTGACATAATTTGGGGGTTTTATTATGTTTAAAATTAATTAAAAGTGTTATTCAAAAATGCATATTGTTGTCAAATATCAATTTTATGATGTTTAAAAACAGTTTTTGGTAGTTCAACGGCTTTTTGATTGCGTGCATTCCTATTTTGGTTCTAGAATCATATCTATTCGCTCAAGGGTATCTTGTAAATGATACTTACTCATATTATCAGATGTTCTTACAATCGCATTTCTAATAGCTCTTTTTAGTATGTTTAGCTCAGCTCTTACCACTGATCTAATGTCAGATTGACTTGTGTTTATTGCAGTTGATTTAACATAAGGGCTAGATCTTCTGCTAATACCTTGATTTTCAGTAGTCATTAAATATGCTAATCTATCGATATGTGCTTTTTGCAAATTTCTGCGATAGGTGTCTATTTTACTTCCTCTAGGCAGTTCTGACCAAATTCCAGTACGTAAATCTTTCATCATTGCCGTTAAAGAGTAAGCATCGTTGCCATTGATAGTTTCATTTTCAATGATACGTGCCATTTTGCCTAGACTTAGAATATTATCTAATGTTCTTACTTGAATCGAACGTAATCGTTCGATAGAGCCTGAATATTCTATCTTATTAAAAATATCTTGATCTAATAACCAAGTTGGAGTTTTGAATAATTCACTTTGTACAAATAATAAACTGTTCTTCTGGCGTTCTTTAGCAACAGGAGTGTAAACAGCACCCTCTTGTCCAAAGGCTTTATAAATTTCATATACACCTCCAATATTATTCGAAACATGCCCCATGTATCGATTGTATTGACTTAATACCTGTTCATATAATGTTTTTAGGTCATCATACTTTTTACCGTCTTCCGCAATCCATAACGCTAAATTTGGGACAATGCGTTTTAGATTTGCAATACCATATGTACTTGCTTTTACAGCATCATCTCCAAGATCTTCTGTTTGCGAACTTGGATCTACAACATCACCAGCTTGTTGATGGCCAAATCTATATAATGGATCACCAGCATGTTTTAAAATCCAGCTATCTAAAACTTGTTTTTCATTTTCAGCTGTTTTATCCATAATTGGTTTATAACCCCAACTAATAGCATACTTGTCATAAATGCCAATTTCAGGCATTAAGGCAACACCTTCATCACCAGGTTGCGCCACATAATTAAATCTAGCATAATCCATTATAGATGGTGCTGTGCCATATTTTTTTGTAAATGTTGCAGAACGCAAAGAGTCAACAGGATAGGCAACACTACTTCCCATATTATGAGGGAGACCAAGTGTGTGACCAACCTCGTGAGAAGATACAAAACGTATCAAACGTCCCATTACTTCATTTTTAAAGGCTACACCTCTAGCATCTTCATTTATGGCTGCTGTTTGCACAAAATACCAGTTACGTAATAAGCTCATAACATTATGATACCAGTTAATATCGGACTCTAATATTTCACCAGTTCTAGGATCACTTACGTGAGGTCCGTTTGCATTTGGAATTGGAGAGGCTAAATATCTGACAACAGAATACCTCACATCTTCAGGTGACCATTCTGGATCTTCTTCGATAGTTGGGGGGTCTTTTGCTATTATAGCGTTTTTGAAACCAGCGGCTTCAAAAGCCACTTGCCAATCTTCGATACCTTGCTTTATAAAAGGAACCCATTCTTTTGGAGTGGCTCTATCTACATAATAGACAATTTGTTTTTTAGGTTCAACTAGTTCACCTCTTTTGAACTTGTCCAAATCTTCATCTTTAACCTCAAGTCTCCAACGATCTAAAAAAGTAATGGTTTTGCTTTCTTGTGCCTCCAGACCATAGTCCACCTGACCACGCGCAAACCATCCTACGCGTTCATCAAAATAGCGTCTTTTCATAGGTTCTGCAGGCAACAAAATCATAGAGTTGTTTATTTCAATAGAAATAGACCCTAAGCTTCCATTGGAAGGAGATGCGCTGGCAGCATACGTTTTTACATGTCTCGCCTCAACATTTAAAGGATAGCTTTTTACCGATTCTATATAACTTCTATCTGCATCTAGCCTTGACACCTTATATTGTTTTTTATAGAATTCGGGCATTCCTAGCGCATTTACATCCTTCTCAAAAAGATCACTGACTTCAATTACGGTTGCAGGATTTATAGAATCTTTATTGAACGCTTTAATATCAAAAGCAAACAGCACTGGTTCAAAGTTGGAATTTACAACTGCTTCATGTACTGGTAGTGAATCGGCAGCAACAATGTCATATGAAACTACACGTAGTAATACCTTTTTATCTTTCTTCTCCCAGCGTAATACTTGTGTATTGATTTTTCCCCCTCCAAAACCAATACCAGTAGCTGTTTTAGAGATACGACTCACCATCAACATTTCTTTGTTGAATAATGAATCTGGAATTTCATAGAAGTATTTACTATCTACCACATGAACATCAAAAAGACCTTTGTCGGTGACAGCGTCTTTTGTAATAACCTTATCATACGATTCAATTTCACCTTTTTTTGGCTTGGTTTGATCGCTAGATTGTTCTATTTTTTTCTTTTTCTTTTTGAAAATTTGAGCTTCAGTTGTAGAAAAACAACCTACTAATAAGAAAACAAAAAGAGTTTTCTGAATTACATTTTTGATCATTTTAGGAATTTGGTTTAATTAGTCTGTTTCAAATAACGAAAATTAAAATTAAAACATTGTTAACGAATTCTTAATCAATTAATCTCGACGGATGACACTTAATTCTAGAATGTTAAATAGATGCCATTTGTAATTTAACTTAAACCGTGTATAATGTTAATTATGCGTCAAAAATGTAACATTTTAAGATTTAAAGCGTCTCTTTGTTAAGTTCGATAATCAATACAAAAAAATAAAAAGTATGATGTTATTGGAATTAGTTGATTCAATGCCTCTGTTTTCAGAGGCATTGTTTCGTTTAGTACATATTGAAACTTGTGATTAAAAAAAGGGAAATCAATTGATTTCCCTTTTTTTAATGGTATATATATGAAGCGTTTATTCTTCTATTTTAATAATTAGATCAGTGTCAGTTTTTATCACTTTTGTAATTCCGTTTTTTCCCATAGCCTTTATACTTTTATCCCAAGCTTTATTACTTAGCCCAGATGCTTCTTTAAGTTCGGCAAGAGGCATTTGCTTATTTTTCTTTAGGATTTCAAAAATCAGTTTTTCATTTTCAGAAAGTTCCAAAGGTTTTTTCTCTGGTCGCATTTGAGGGAAGAATAAGACTTCTTGAATTGATGAATTATTCGTCATTAACATCACCAAACGGTCAATGCCGATACCAATACCTGCAGTTGGTGGCATTCCGTATTCTAATGCTCTTATAAAATCATGATCGATAAACATGGCTTCATCATCACCTTTAGCAGATAATTTTAGTTGTTCTTCAAAACGCTCTCTTTGGTCTATTGCATCGTTTAACTCAGAATAGCAATTCGCCAATTCTTTACCATTTACCATAAGCTCGAAACGTTCCGTCAGCGCTGGATTATCTCTATGTTGTTTGGTTAAAGGACTCATCTCTTTTGGATAGTCCGTAATAAAAGTAGGTTGAATATAAAGATGCTCACATTTTTCACCAAAAATTTCATCAATAAGCTTTCCTATACCCATCGTTTCATCAACTTCTAAGCCTAGTTTTTTGCCTACTTCACGTAGTTCAACTTCATCCATACCTGCAACATCATACCCTGTGTGTTCCTTTATGGCTTGTAAAATAGGTACTCTAGGGTAAGGCGCTTTAAATTCAATTTCATTTTTGCCTACTGTTATTTTAGATTTTCCATTGGCATCAATTGCAACTTTTTCTAAGAGTTGCTCTGTCATATCCATCATCCAGTTGTAATCTTTATAAGCTACATACAATTCCATCACAGTGAATTCTGGATTGTGGGTTCGATCCATTCCTTCATTTCTGAAATCTTTAGAAAATTCATAAACCCCATCAAAACCACCAACAATTAAACGTTTTAAATACAATTCGTTTGCAATTCTTAGGTACAAGGGAATATTTAATGCATTGTGATGCGTCAAAAACGGACGTGCAGCAGCACCTCCAGGAATTGGCTGTAAAATTGGAGTTTCTACCTCTAAATATTCTCTTTCATTAAAGAACTGACGAATACTGTTGGTTATTTTTGTTCTTTTAATGAAGGTTTGCTTTACAGATGGGTTTACGATTAAGTCAACATAACGTTGGCGATAACGCAATTCTGGATCGTTAAATTCGTCATGTACTTTACCATCATGGTCTACTTTTGGTAAGGGTAATGGGCGTAAGGCTTTGCATAAAATTGTAAAGTCTTTTACAAGTACTGTTTTTTCGCCAACTTGAGTAGTAAAAAGTTCTCCTTCAACACCTATAATATCACCTAAATCTAATAGTTTTTTGAAAATATCATTGTATTTCGAATGGTCATCTGCAGGACAAATTTCATCTCTATTAAAATACAATTGCACGCGACCTTCATTGTCTTGTAATTCAGCAAAAGAGGCTTTACCTTGTATTTTTTTCCGCATTAATCGACCAGCAACTACTACTTTTTTTCCTTCTATATAATCGTTTTTTATACTTTTTGAAGTGGTGTCAACTGGGTACAAAGCTGCGGGATAAGGGTCTATTCCTAATTCGCGCAGTTTGGCTAATTTCTCTCTTCTGATTACCTCTTGTTCTGAAAGTTGCATTTTTCTACATATTAAGGCTGCAAATATAGGTACAATGCTCGAATTCATCAATCTGAAAAAAGCAAATGTTACTATTTACATTCTTGGAGTAAAAAGTGTAACATTTTTGTTTGGTTTTCGTCTAATAGTTACATTCATCAATCAAAATCAAAAAAAATGAGTATTTGGAGAGTTATTTTGGCTATTCTTTTTCCGCCGTTATCGGTTATAGGTAAAGGTTGTGGTTCAATTATTATTGTTTTTCTTTTAACCCTTTGCGGTTGGGTGCCAGGAGTTATCGCAGCCTTGGTGATTTTAAATAACCCTAATTAATCGTATCGTTTATTTTATCGACTTTGTATCTTTGTAGTGATGAATAAAAATGTCATACTAGAAAATTTAGGGTTAAAAGATTATAAAGAGGCTTGGGACTACCAAGAACTTCTTTTTAGATCCATTATCGATACAAAGATTAAGAATAGACGAGAGGAGTTGACTATTGAAACTTCTAATTACTTTCTTTTTGTAGAACACCCACATGTATATACTTTAGGGAAAAGTGGTGATATTGATAATTTATTAATCGATGAAACTCAATTAAAAGCTAAGGGCGCAACTTTCTACAAAATAAATCGAGGTGGTGATATTACCTATCACGGACCTGGGCAAATAGTGGGTTACCCTATTTTAGATTTGGATAATTTTTTTACAGATATTCATAAATACCTACGGTTTTTAGAAGAAATGGTAATTCTTACATTGGCTGAATACGGTCTTAAAGCTGAAAGATCAAAAGGAGAAACAGGTGTTTGGTTGGATGTTGGAACTCCGTTTGCACGTAAAATATGTGCCATGGGTGTTCGTGCTAGCCGTTGGGTAACGATGCATGGCTTTGCTTTAAATGTAAATGCAGATTTAGGCTATTTTGATTTAATGATTCCATGTGGTATAAAAGGTAAAGCGGTAACTTCTTTAAATATTGAGTTAGGGAGAAAAGAAGTTGATATGGATGAAGTTCAGGGAAAATTACTTCATCATTTCTCTATTCTTTTTGAATCAGAATTGATAAAAGAGAAAACCTCGGTATAAGCCGAGGTTCTAAATTTAATCAAGCAATTACAATCAAAGTTTTAAAGTTTTAGACCAAAATAGTCCATGACTTCTTCATAAGACATTTTTTTGAAGTTTTCAATTGCTGTTTTCCCAGCAAGATTCCCTTCTATAAAAATGAACCTTAGTCTAAGATTGCTTTGAGTAAAGGTTGATTTAAGTGTTATTCTTCCAATTTCAATTCTATCAATTTCAAGAATAATATTACCGCCAGTAGAAAGGGGTATAGATTCCCAATAAGCATTACCTGTTACCGTAATATAAGCCAATACGATCCCTGTGTCATAAATTGATTGGGTCATTTCGGGAAGATCAAAAGCAGTGTTGCCGGTATTAATTGTTTGACCCTCAAGTAAAACAGAAGTTACATTTGCATTTCCATCTACACCATCTACACCATCTACACCATCTACACCATCCTCACCATCTTGTCCTTCGAGTCCTTGTTCTCCTTGGATACCTTGCGGCCCTAGGGCTCCGTCTTGCCCATCTTCAGGGCTACATGAGAGCACCATTAAGGCGCATACGCCCATTAAAAATAGTTTTGTTTTTGAAAATGCATTTTTCATAATTATAAGATTTATTATATGTTTTCTTTTATGCTCTAAAGTGGAAAAGGTTAACATATATAGTTCTCTATTTTATTTAAACCAGATTTAGATAGTGGTTATAAAAGAAATTAATTAATGTTCCAAGCCAAAATAATCCATAACCTCTACGTAGGACATTTTGCTAAAATCCATTTCCGCATTTTTTCCAGTTAAGTTGCCTTTTATTAGAATAAACCTAAAGTTTAAGTTAAGACTTGTGAAGGTAGCTGTTAATCTTATGTTTCCTACTGATATTCTGTCAATATCAAGGGCAATATTACCTTCTTGTATTAAAGGTAATGGCTGCCAAGAGCCATCAGTTCCTTTGAGATAGGCTAAAACAACACCATTGTCAAAAATTTCTTGAGTGAGCTGAGGTATAGCAAAATCATTATTTCCAATTAAAATAGTTTGGTCTTCAAATAAGATGGAAGTAACATTAGCATTACCATCCTCACCATCCGGTCCTTGCTCTCCTTGAATACCTTGCGGCCCTATGGCTCCGTCATTCCCGTCTTCTGAACTGCATGATAGTGTCAAAACAGCGCATATGCCCATTAAGAATAGTTTTGTTTTTACAAAGGTGTTTTTCATGATTTAAAATTTTTATGTTTATTTACTTTTAAGTCTTATCAAACTGTAAAAGGTTAACATTTGTAGTTATAAATTTTAATCAAACCAGATTTTGTTAATAACAGTAAAAGAAAAAACCTCGGTGTAAGCCGAGGTTTTTAGCATTATACGTATTCAATCTTCGATAGGTAAATGGAATTTTTGAAGAATTTTAAATTAAAACAATCGTAAAAAGTTTGTTGAAGGTCAAAAAGCCCTTTTTAAATTAGACACGTAGTGGGTATTAAACCAATGCTTACTCCAAAGACAATACCATCTACTTCATAGTCGCCAATGATTAAAATTCCATACGGTTTATATTGTACCGATACATTTTTTAAATTAAAGGTTCGTAATTGAGATTCAGGTATATTCCATGTTAGTTTTACGCTGTTTTTATCCACTTTTTTTGAATCATTTCTTTGTGGATAAATTAAAACCTCAAAATTGTTTCCGAAGTTTCTATTGAAATTCTTATCACTTCTTATTAGTAACCCATTTGTTCTCAAATAATTGCGTTCCACTCTTACATATTTTGTTGAAGAATAATATGCATCAATTGCCTTTAATGGCGTTGGATTCTTAGGTGGAATAATAGCCGTAGCGCTAAGGTTTATGGTGTAGCAATACTTACCGGAGGCAATATGATTTTTAATAGTTTCTAAGTTTAAATTTGCATCCAATTTATTAGGGTCAATAGTTATACCCGAAGATAATTTTTTATTGTTAGTTGGTATTTGGGCATTCATTGTTGAAAGGCTCAATACACTTAATGCGAATAGTAAAATTGTTGTTTTCATAATTTTATATATTTTTTTTGATTAAAATTGATTTTGACTTTTTTATTCAATCCATATTTTTGACACTGAAAAATTTAGCCCCTGTTGCCCCTGGCATATAAATTGAATTTTAAGGAAATCTACATTTTTGATGGTAAATTTGTTTTCAACGCTAGCATTATCCTGAGCACTTATAAATTGGTTTAAAGGAATCTTTAGAACAAAGGGTCTGTTACTGCCATTTAAAGAAATGCTACCTTGATAAACTTCATTTGTGTTTCCGCCACCTCTCCAAAATGCTCTATTTGGGCCGTTGGAAAACATACTCACATATACTCTTCCAAAATTACTTTTGGTCTGGTATTCGATATTTAGTGTTTTGTATGTAGAGAGGTCTAAATTAAGTTCATCTAAACGATTGCCGCCATATCGTAATTCTATTGCTCCGATGATTCCAGCACCTAAACTTGCCGTTAATTTACCAGCAGAAATTTTTGTTTGAAAGAGTTGATTTTCTGGGTTTTCACCTATTTTTACTATTGTGGAACGTTTTTTATTAAAAATTTTATTACCCGTTTGATTGTAAGTAATTGAGCCTTGAGCACTTAAATTGGTTTGCACCAAAGGTCCTGTTGTAAAATCGTCTAATACAATTTGCGCATTTACCTGAATGCAGATTGCAAATAATACTAGTAATGGAAATATTCGTTTCATAATTTCTATTTTTAAATTATTTATTTTTAGTCAAACCAGATTTTATTTATGGCCATGGAACAGCCTGATTTACTTCTAGAATCAAACTGAAAACGGATGTAATCTATTTTTGATAGGGTGTAAGTAGGACCTATTTTTTTAATATCAGAAAGGGGAATGGTCAACACAAAAGTCGCTTCTCGGGCTTGAACATGAGAAGAGTATACGGCTCTTGAAGTACCTGTAAATAAAGAAACGTAAATACCGTTGATGGTGCTTTTACCGTCAAACTCTATTTTTAAGTTTTTATAAGTACTTAAATCCTGATTTAAAGGCGATAAACCATTTTTGTCATGACCGTAGTTAACATATACTGTCCCCCTGGTGTCGTATGCTGCTGTGATCACCAAATGGCCATCTTTTATATTTAGTTGAAATGATTGTTCATATGGATTTTGGGTTACCTTGCCGTAAATGTGTCTTGTTTTGCCCAAAACTTTGTTACCTGTTTGGTAAAAAGCATCACTTTCCCCGGTATTAAATACTGTACGATCTAAGGTGCCGGTGGTAAAATCATCAACCAGCAGTTGCGCTTTAATGTTTGTGGTCAATATCAAAAGTAATAAGGTGATTGTTGTTTTCATGAGAATATTTTTTTAGATACCATTAATGTAGATCTGAGGAAAAGGTTAACACTGGTTTTTTATAGAAATGTAAAGGGCCGAAGTTTTTAACCACGGCCTTATGTTAGATTTAATTACAGAACCTTATTTTTGTTCCATCACTTGAGAATGCTATGCGTCTTATAGTGTTAATACCTAATGAAGCAATTATGGGTCTAATTCTTTGAGCGATTTCTCTTTTAATTGCAGTATTGCTTAATAAGACTCTTCCTTTACTCTGTATATCAGACTTTATTCTATTTTCCATGTTTCGAATCATTCTAGGGAAAAAACTTTCAAGAGGTCCATTCACATTAAAATTTCCAAAGAGTTGCACATCTAAAACTTCAATAGTGACTGAGCCTTCAAATGGAACTGGTCTAAATCGAAGTCTTGCAATTCGAGCGCCTTCCCAATTTACATCTGGTGCTCTACTATCTCTAGAAATGCGTATGCAACCTGGACAGATGCCTTTTATTTCTTCACTATTACCTTCAAATTTTACATCGAGTACAAAGTTTTTCTGATTTTTATCGAACCAAAAGTTAGAATCCTCAGATCTGATATCTTGTACGTGATAGCGCCAGTCTCTAAGTGGCTTACTAATATTTTCTGCAGGAATTGTAAAACGTTCCGTATTTCCTAAAATTGAAAAAATAGAATTATCTCGGTCTAGTGTAATTGACAAAGTAGGTTCAATTAAGGTCTTCAGGCTTTGGGTTAGCTGGGCTACATTAATTTCTCTACATTGTGCAAGTAAGGAGCTTCCTGATAATAATAGGGCCATAACAAATAAGCCTGTTTTTGTTTTCATTGTTTTCATGATCATCCAAATTTTAAGTTATACTCTTTCATGAAGAATTTTATAAAAGGTTAACATTGGCTTTTTTTCTTTAATTTAGATGTTAACCAATTTGCCTTAATTACATTAAATGGAAAAGCCTTCTGAACAACTCCTTTTTGATTCGTTAAAGAATGGTTCTGAAACCGCTTTTACTTCTGTTTACGAGAATAACAGAGGCCTGTTTTTAAATTTTGGAAGAAAATATGGTTTAGATGAAGATGAATTACTTGACATATACCAAGATGCGTATATTGTTTTTTATGAGAATATTGAAAAGGGGAAATTAATAGAATTAAAAAGTAGTATATCAACGTATTTAATAAGTATTGGAAAGTATAAAATTATGGAGCAATTACGAAGAAATGCGAAGAAAGTTCCCACTGAGGCTTTATTAAATGTAGTTCATGAAGTGGATAGTGAAATAGAAACTTTTGATTTAATTCATGAAGTTTTATCACCGGAACAAAAAGTGCTTCAATTATATTTTGAAACACTAGGAGAAAAGTGTCGCGATATACTTACCATGTTTTATTACAAAAATTACAATATTAAACAAATTATGGAAGCTGGTGGATACAATAGCGAGAACGTTGTGAAAAGTCAAAAATCACGCTGTTTGAAAACCCTAAAAGAGGCCATTAAAAATGCCCCCAAAAAGTGATGGATAAAGAGCAACTATTAACTAACTATTTTCAAGGTGAATTGACTTCTGATGAATTAGAAGAGGTTAATGCATTGTTAAAAGAAGATGTAGAATTTTTGGAGCAATTTAATTTTGAAAAAAATTTACAAGTGGCTATCAAAGATAAGGAACGAAGCAAGCTAAAAGAAAAGCTACAGCGTTTTGAAGCTCAAAAACCAGCTCCAAAAGCTATAAGTAGAAATAGGTTTACTCCAATGCGTATTGCTGCTTCTATTGTGATTTTACTAGCGGTTGGATGGTTAATTTATACTATTAGTTTTACATCAAGCCCTGAAGAACTCTATGCAGCAAATTATGACAAGTATCCGAATACGGTATATGCCATTACTCGTGGAAATACCGAAGACACTAGCTTGGAACGTAAAGCTTTTGAAGCTTACGAAGCGAATGATATACTAAAGGCAATAGGCTATTTTCAAGACCTAAAACAAAAAAGCGGGCTAGATTATGTAGATTTTTATTTAGCTCAGGCTTATTTAGCCAATAATGATTTTCGGAATGCCGTTCCATTGTTTGAGAAAATAATAGAAGAGAATGCAGATTTTAAAGCGGAAGCTTTGTGGTATGCGGCATTAGCTAATATAAAAACAGGGCAAGAAACCAAAGCAAAACAGCAATTAGAAGCTTTGATATTGGTGGGTTCGTACAAGAAAGCGCTAGCAACAGAATTACTTAAAAAATTGAAATAACCGTTTTCTTCCTAAATAAATTGGAATTAATAGGATTACTCCAAAAAGAATCCATATCCAATACTTTGGCGTTGAGGTTAAGGGGTCAGTATTTCCTTGAATGACAAAACTAGACCAATAGTAAGGGTGTGTTAGAGCGTTTTCTTTATTTTTAGAAATAAATGAGAGCTTCGCTTTTTGCAATGCCACATCTTTACGATCTCCATGTGCTAGGTTCTTATAAAAATCGTTCATAATATCTGAGGCAGATTGGTCAACAACATTCCATAAAGTGTTTACAAGGCTTCGTGCACCGCTATAAAAAAAAGCACGAGAAATACTTAGAGCACCTTCTCCTTTTTTTAATGTTCCCAGACCTGTTTCACAAGCACTTAATGTTACCAAATCGGCATCTAATTTAAGGTTGTAGATATCACTAACATAAAGCACATAATCACTCTTATCTTTTGGTGTAAATGCTAAATAAGAATATTCGGGCGAGGTGTCGTTGAAAACCGCATGGGTCGCCAAATGCACTACATTATATTTTGATATGTGGGTATTAAAATTGGAAAGAGAGGCTTCTTCCCCAAAATAAGGTTGCCCATTGAAGGATTTCAAAATATGATTCACTTCGTTCTCATTATTGGGCAAAGGGGCAAGGCCCGTACGCAGTTCTTTACCTTGAACAGATTCGCCGTTAAATTTGGGTGCAAAAGCAAGTATTGAATTGTTTGAAATATTGGACTTGTGTAATTGGTTTAGAAGCGTAGCTGAATTGATCGAGCTTACCGCATATTTTTCCGCCAAATAGTTGATGCCGATTTCGGTTGTGTTCAACGCGTCGAAAGGAATGTAATTTAAGAGTCCATCGGGAATGATTATCAATTTTTTTTTCACTTTTTTGGTCAAGGAAGGTTCAAGCAGCTTTCTGTATATGTCGTTCGAAAGGTGACTCAAGCGGTCGATATCCGATTTGGGATTAGAGAGCATTTGATGAAATTCTACAATTTTATTTTCGAGGGTCGCAGTTCGTTCAATACTTGTTATTTGTTTAGAATCTTTCGAAATTGCAATAGCATAGATATCTTTATCACCATAAAAATAGGAAATAAGTAACTCGTCTTCGGTAAGGGACGATTGAATGTCTCCCAAAGAGATAACTTCATTATTATAGCGAAGATTATAATAATCAGGATATTCTTTTTCAAGCGTTTCGATTAATTCCCTTTTCTTTCGGTTTAGTTTAAATAGATTTTCTTCAAGCTTGGATTTATCGACATCGGCATACTGCAATTCCCTTTCCGAATGTGTGATTAAAGATTTCAACTGGCTCTCATTTTCTAAGATATCATCTGGAATTTTAGCAAATTTAGTCGCTTGTGAAGATAGAAGAGCATCAAGTAATAAAACGGACTTACTCTTTTCTGAATACAAAAAAGCCTTTTCTATATAGTCCTTATTATTCGTAAAACCATAAATCTTATTTGCAGCTTGAACTGCGGATTCATATAACGGAAAGGCATCCTCAATCAATAATAACTTATCTGCTGAACTTTTAAAGCCAGGTTTTAAGGTATCTAATAGATTTGTCGCAATTGCGATAGTTTCTAAGGACTTCTCATATCCTTGTTGCTCATTTAGCTCATTCAAAATAGCCGCTTTGTTCTTGAATATCTTGATGGCAAATAGCTCTTTATTTGAATTTTCTAAAGATTTTTCAAGCGCCAAATCAAAATTGACAATAGCTTCTTGATACTGATTTAGGAGACTATATACTATGCCTTTTTCATTGTAGGCAATTGCCAAATCAGCATTTTTCTGACCCTCAAAATTATTGTTAATGTGTTGTATCGCTGAATCGATTTCTATTAGTGCAACCTCATATTCCCAATTGTTCTTATGAATTTTGGCTTTTCCTAAGTGATATTTGGCATAAAAAACCGGATTTTTATTAAAATAGTTTTTTGCCTCTGCTAAATAATATAGGGCACTATCTTTTTTTAATTGATAACCATAGTTATCGGCAATATGAAAAGCGTTAGTAATTATGGAGTTGGTGTTTTTATTTTTTTTATTGTAGGTATAAGTTTTGAGCCAATAGGAGTTGGCCTCAAAATATTTTTCTTCTTTAAGCAAAACTTCGGCCAACAAGTTGTAGTTGCCGTATAACATTTCTAAGTTGTCAGGTTGCCCACTTTTGATATCCCGAATACTTTTTTCATAAAGTTTTTTGGCTTCATCATATTTTCCCTCCAAAAGAAAGATTTTACCCAAAAAACTATAAGAGACTAACTCTAAACTTTTAAGAGATTCACTTTTGTTCGCTTCAGAAGCCAAAGCGCTATTTTTAATAATACGCTCAAAGCATGCCCTCGACCTGCCATAATCGAACAATTTTAAATAGTAGTCACCTTTAAAGTATAGTAGGTAGTTAAAATTATCTGAAATAATTGAGTTAGCTCGAGGTACTAAGGAATCAAGTAGATTTAAATTTTCCCTCATTTTCTTTAAATCGTAATGATAGCTTGCAACGCCTGTCGCATTAAATACCGATTCTATTTGTATTGAATCACTATTAATAGTATGGGCGATTTCAGAAATTAAGGTGTAATAATAGTAGGCGGAATCTTTTTCATAATAATAATGGTACCGAGCTTTTTCATTCAGAGAATCTAATTTTGAAATGTAATCGTGCTGGGCCGACATCAAAATCGGTATAAAACAAACATAAAAGAGGAGTTGTTTCTTCATGCGAAAAGGCCTTCTATTTTGAAGGCCTGTGTTAAATTAAGTGAATTTGAAGCTATTTACCAAGTGTTACAGCATAAAAAGTCTCTTTGCCATTTATATCCTTTTTTGCGATTTTTACTATAATTTGGTCTCCAAAATCTGCTACTGGTAGTCGTGTGTATTGAACTTCTGATCCGTATTCCACGAGCGGACTTAATTCAGCAGACGCCAATTCTTTTTGGCCATCACTAGTGGTGACAGCTGTAAGCATTGCTGAGTATTTTATACTTGAGATAAAGTATTCAAGACGAACTGGAACGCATTTTCCATTTGGCAAATCACATGGTACTACAAGGTCAATGCCTATCTGGCCTAAATCGATAATTTCGCTAAGACTTTGTGATAGTTCAGCTCTTTGTTTCAATAGTTCCTCCTGTTCATTGCCGCTTGCCTGTTTTATCTTGGCATCAAGCAATGAAATTTGCTCGTTTAAATAAATCCTTTCTAAATCTCCTTCATAAAGAAAATTTTCTTCGGTGAGTACTACTTTGCCTTGACCACCAGAGCCGTAGAAGTCTTTAATGCATGATGAGGTTAGTACAACTAGTAAGGATAAAAGTAAGAGTTTTGTTTTCATGATATTTTAAATTTTGAAAAGGTTAATTATATGTGTTTTTAGTTATGTTTTGAGCTAGAGCAAAGTTCTTAAAGCTACTTATAATGTGGCCCCGTCTAGTTGCCATATGTAGCGTTGGTTAAAAAACTTGTATAATTTGATTCATATAGTGTGTATGTAGTTGTTATTCAATCTGTTATGTGTTTGAAAGCATAGGAAAATTCTCTCAAATATTTGTTGGAAATATAGCAATTGAGACTAAATCAAGATCTCAAGAATAATCCTCTGATTTTATTAAATGGCTGTTACGCAAAACACTAGTAATACGATTGTTAACATTAGCTTTTTCATAACTCCTTTTTTTTAATTAAGCCTGTCAATTCGAACTTCGGCAATAGTAACGGGGAACCATTTATAATCTTCTACACTAGGATCTACATGGGCTGTCCCAGTAAATCCGAGCTTTATGTCGCATGATTTTGGTTCACTGAAAATATAATTGAATTCATTTAATTCATTCATATTTATACGTGAAATGTATAGTCCATTGCTGGACGATCTGCTTACAAATAAATATTTATCTTGATATATTCCCCATGGGTCTATCTCCTTCAGTTTTAGTCGATATTCAATCCCACCAATTACTTTAAATTCTATTTTCAAATCAAACACGCCACCAGCAGATCTACCGCTATTTAATCTTTCAACATCTTCTCGTATTGTTCTCTCGGGACCTCTACCAAAATTCCATGAATTTGTTGTCATCCATCCATCCAATCGTTCAAATTTTAGAACCCCGTCATTTATTATTCTTGGATTTATCTTCCATGTCTGAGTAGGTTTTGCATGCAATTTTTCTTTTGTCATCTGCTGAACAGGGATGTTTAATTTCTCAAAATCCGCTATAGTTTTTAATCTGCTAAGGTTGTTCACTTTTACTCCTTGCAGCTTTGTATTTGTTTCTATAGGCGTAGTATTCACCTTTACCTTGGGTTTTTTTATCTGCGCATTGGTTAGCGCTACTATTGAAAGTACCAATGCAATAGTTGTGATTACTTTTTTCATGATATTTAATATTTTTGGTTATTGTGTATAATTTTATGGTAGTTGTTATTCATGTATTTACCTTAATTTATAGTCCCCATATCCTGCAGCGCAATGGTGTAATAGGTAGCATTGCTGCCATTGATTGTATAGCCAGTAATAAAAGTTACTTTATTAATTTTTTTGAGTACTACATTAGATAGGACCGCTTTGGTATTACTCCATGTTATGAATGTAACTTCTACATTTACCTTGTTGCCATTTTCTGTTAGAATGATGGATTCTACGGTTTTAGAACCAGAAAAGAATGCGCGATCGCTAAAAGCAGTGGACAGGTTTTTTAACTCCGGCGTTTGGTCATTTAATTTATTTACATCTTGGGTAAAACCATAGGAACTGAACAGGTCTACCTCTTTTCCTTTGGTTTTCTCGTTCAGGGTGCTAACGGTGGCATTAAAAAAATGGCCCGTTTTTATTTTGTTGATAACATTAGCAAAATAAGGGATTACATTAACAATAGGATCTGATGGTACGTTTTCTAGAGCAACATGTTTAAAACTGAAAGCTTGTATCAGATTAATTTGAAATAGTGCAAATACAAATAGGATAAAATAGCTTCTTTTAAAAAAGTTAGGTTGCTGCTTTTTATTTTCGATTACTACGGAAGAATTTTTCATAATTACTTGTTTTTTAGTTTGTTACTCTATTTCTATCTTGAATGTAACTTTGGCTTTAATTTCTCCTTCAAAACCTTGCACTTCTAATTCTTCACCCACCTGACCTATATAATTTATATCCTCTCTAACTCCGTCTATATTGCCAAGAAATATTTGACCATCTGATGTTTTTATAAAAAGCTCTATGCTTTTTACGCCCGGAAAATAATTGATGTCAATATCCTCATCGGTTCGTTCATTCCCTGATAGCCCGTCATCATCTCTTAGCTGTAACCACACTTTCGCATATTCTTCATTTCTAGGGATAGCATATCGGAATTGCCAGTTAGGACGAATATCGTTATCTGATTCCTCAACTTTTCCACTGGTTATTCTTTCGGTTGGGTTGCTGGAACCTCCTGGTCTCCAATTCCATCCTGGTCCTGTTTCACTTTTCATATAAAAATCTATGGCTGTTTTCCTGCCTCCATCTCGATCATTAGATTCAACTCTTAGAATAGTTGTTTTTACATAACGTAAAGTGGTAATTGGCCTTGTTACATAGCTTACATAATCTGTTTCGTAAAGTGTGTTAATACCATCAATATCCATATTTGTTAGACCACTACCACCACTTACTGGATTATTAGTCCTTATATCAACTATGGTAGGCATTCCATTCTTACTAAATGCCGTTCCATGGTAGTGCATGGTAGAATTTGGGTCGTATGGTGTAATTTTAAAACCATCGGTTGTATGTTTATCAAAATTACTTTCCAGGCCATCTGCAATGTTTTCCCAGTTAATTTTTATATACCTATCCCTATCGCTTCTGCTTTGCTCATGCCAAAACCCAGCTGTGTGTAATGTTTCATGAATCACAGTTTCTTTGGGTGCATTACTGTTCAATCTTATTCGTTGGGGGATTCTTGCTCTACCAACTCTACTTCTTCCACTACCAGCGAGATCTTCATCCTTAAAAAATGCTACAAAATGATATTGACCATTATGAGGTACTAGATTTAAATTGGTTCTTCTGTTCAATTCTTGGATTGCATCTATTATAGCCTGCCTTTCTGAAGTCGAAAACCCATTGCCTATTTGATATGGTATTATTCCATAAGGCCACAACCAATCTCTGTCTATTAGGCCATCACTTACTCGATACACTAGCGGTTGTGTAGTTGAGCCGACCGCTCCATTACTATAAGAACTAAAATCTCTTTTTATGGGATGAGGATTAGGTTTAGGATCCACTACATTCCTGGCACTGCCTAAAACAATATCTCCTTGATAAATAGCCAAGTTGTCTTTCACTACATAAGAAATATTTTGTCTGGTTCTAAAACCAGGAAGTATGATGTTTCTTTTTTGGACATTTATTTTTGCAAAACGAGAATAGTCAATAATTAGCAGTAATGGAGCATTATAGGATAGCACATTGAATTGTACATTTTTCGGTATAGCTTGTCGGTTTTGATTAAAAATGGTCCATTTTTTACTGTCAAACCAAACTCCACCAACATTCGGATTGTATACTCCTGCATAGTTTTGAATTGTAAATAATTTAGCATTTTCAGGTACTAGAGATGGGCTATTAATACTACTGATATGACCAGTTGAAGTATTCTTATATTTAAAAGCTTTTAATTCTATATTACCAATTTTATTGGTGCCTTGATCAACTACGAATACATTAAATTTTGTGCCGATCGGCATTGGTTTGGAAGTATCTTCATTGTAAATTTTCCACTTACCACCATTATACCATACTCCAACATTTGAAATGTTGTATTTTCCAAAATTTTGGGTTGCAAAAACAAGTGCATTTGGTTTACCATTAATTAAAGGAGAATCTAAGGTTGTTATATGAGCATTACTATTTGAACTATTTGTATTATGTACGAAAGCATTCGCATTAGTATTTGGCATTACCAAAACATTAAACTTTGCATTATTTGGAATTGATTTTTTATTTTGATTAAAAATTTTCCATTTACCAGCACTATACCATACCCCAATTTCGTTATTGTTATAAACGCCAAAGTTTTGAGTCACAATTAATATCGCATTACTCTTTCCATTTGTATTTACATTATCAATTGTAGTTATATGACCGCTTGTGTTTTTAGGCGTTGCGATATGATTAATAATGCTCTGTGCATTTATATTTGCAATTAGTAATAATGCAAAAAATATAAGTACCTTTTTCATGATCTTTGGATTTAAATGAATATTTCTTTCACTGTTTATGATTGCTTCTAGAAAAGGTTAACATGGGCAATACTTTTAATTTAGTATTAATCGGCTTTCAAGACTTCATTGAATACTGTTACTAATTTTTTGTTTTGAAAGACTTTTGTAAATTCTTGAACAAATACTTTTTCTAAGTCACTTTTAAAATTAGGTGCTATATCAAATTGATCTTCACGTTTTAGAAATCCTTGAATTGTAACATACTGTAGTTTTAAGCTTATTTTAGTTGCTTCTTCTAAAGGTTTTAGTGCAATAGTTATTGATTTTTTTCCAGTCCATAGTATTTTATGTGGTGTTACATCCATTGTTCTGGTTACACAACTGTGTGCATTTTTTTTTACGTTTATGATGATGGTATCTGGCTTAGTCATATGAAGTTGTAACTGGACTGTTCCTGTAGAATCTTGCTGAATAGTTGCCGTTGAAGTACTTATTTTTTCGAAGTTATAGATCCAAAAAATGGGACCTATGTAAGGTCCTTTATTTTTTTTATTCAATTTGCCAAAAAAGGATTCTTTTTTAATGGATTTATTGATGCCTATTCCTTGATGTACATTTAAAAGATGAATACATCCAGAATCTTTTTCCATAGTAAACTGTACATTGGGGATAACGTTCTTTTGAAGCGTAGCGGTAATTTCGTTCATTGAAATTGCTTTGCATGTCTGAGTATTTCCTTCAAAATGCCAAAGGAATACTACTGCGATTATAGCCAGTGTACTATTTTTCATCTTGTTATATATTGGTTTTTATAACTGGAGTACGTTGAGAATAAATTTGGAATTAATAGGGAGTTACCAAAATTTCGACTCGTCTGTTTTTAAATCGATTTTCCTCCGTGTCATTAGCTACTAAGGGCTTACTTTCACCATAGCCAATTTCTTTCCATTTAAAAGCGGGATTGTTGATGGCTTTTTTTAATGCAGCCGCAACACTAGCGGCCCGCTTTTGTGATAGGGTTTTATTGGTTGTATCGCTCCCTACATCGTCTGTATGGCCTTCGACGGTTATAGTACCCTTTTGCAAATTTTTCATTTGTTCGGCCAATGCTTTTATAGCTAGTATACCTTCTTCTTTAAGTTCATGTTTACCAGTTTTAAAAAGCACAGCACTGTCTAAATTCATTCGTAATGCTCCACCAATGGCCGCTACAGCATCGATATCTGCACCAGGCATTCCACTGTAGGTGTCGAGGTCGGTTAACCGGATATAATTAAAAGTGTCGCCAGGTTGTACAAAGTCGTGAATATCTAGGCCAGCAGTGCCCCCCTCAATTTTACCTACATTGATCCAATCGATGCCGTTTTTTGAAATTTCGATATTGGTTGGCTCAACCTGTCCTATTTCGAAAACATAAATATCTGGGCCGTTCACATCTGATATGGAATTGTCTTCGAAATACAAGGTTAGAATGCCTTTTATACCTAAAGTAGCGCAATCTTCTAAGGTGAGTAGCCTTCCTTGTGCCGGTCCTAAGGCTCCTTTGGGGGCTCTTCCTTTTGGTTTACCCGGATTAAATGCGATCACAGAATCTGCAAATGAGGCATCCCCTAATGGCAGATAAACCATATTAAGTCGATAGTCGATATAGGTGTCTTCCACACTTTCGTCCAAGGCAAACCAAGAAGGATTGTCCTTATAAAACTGCGTTTTACCGGTCAGCGCTTTTTTTTTGAAATTGGAAGTTCGTTCCTTGGCGGTAGTCCGACTTTCGGCAATGAGTTCCTTGAAATTATCGGATGCCCTTCCACTTTCCTCATAGGCGGTTACTTCGGGATTGTATAAGTCTTTTTCAATTTGCTCAGCATGTTTTACACTAACAATATCATTATCGGGCATCAGGATTAGGGAGAGATCCACTTCTTCTTCGGTGACCTCCGCGATCTCTGCAAAAACCTTGCGCATGGGTTTTCCTTCTTTACTTTTTAAAAATTCCACATTTAGTTGTCCTTCGGGTGTAAAAAGGCCTTGGCCTGTTGAATCTTTGTAAGTGCTGCCATTAAGCATGCCGCCTACAACATTCATAAGATCGCCCATGTTGATTTCGGGTTCTGCAACATCTGTATCTCCAGTGGTATCTGCTAAAATGGTATTAGTCTCCTTGTTTTTTTGCGTCCCTTTTTCTTCATTTTTGCAGGCATAAAAAATACAGAATAGCAACCATAAAAAAATAATTTTTATTTTCATAATATGCTCATTTAAGTGTGATATAAATATGAATGTTTTTTTTGTAATAATATTTTTTCAGCTTTATAAGCTGCATGCTATTTTTAAGATTTAAAATATGGGTGTTGCTATCTCGGGATTATTTTTAAGGGCACTTTTCTTTAAAGCATCTATGTCGAAATAAATACCTCCATCACTATTGTAATTTCGATTACAATCTTTTAGAATATCGATTGCTTTGTCTAATCTCGTAGTTGATAACTCCTTATATTTATCATGGTATTGCACCCATAAATTTCGTCTACTTTTTTGAATTTCTAATAATTGTCTAGACCAGCCCAGTCCCATGCCAGGCGCAGAATTTGCAAGGGAATTTCCTGTTGCAATTCCCGTTTCGACTATCCATTCAGCATGCTTAATAATTCTATTGAGTTCTCTTAATTTTTCTTCCACATCGATAATAGCGCCTGCTTTATCCCCTAGACACATGGCACAATCCCTAATTTCTTCGCAATAGACTAAAACACTTTCTTGATCATCATCTGCTGGAGCATAATTGCGGTCCCTGTTTGATAAGAAGGCCACTTTTTCTTCTAAATCACGTATTCTCCTCTTGATTTGATTTAATTCTACTTCGTTGGCTCCAAGAGGTAAGGCGCGGTGGCCTTCATCGGTATCTTGCCCTGGCATATGATCAACAAAATCATTTTTGAATTGATTGAATTCGTTCTTTAATTCTAGGTAGGCTTCGTCCAAATATGAATCTGCTTCACTTAAGTCTGCTAGACCCTCATATACTGTATCATATAGAGCGTTTAATTGCTCATTGAGGTAACTATAGTTATCTTCGAGATTTGCCATCTTTGTGGCTTGTTCTGAAAGCCTTTTATATAAATCAACTATCAATGTCTGATTAACCAAGCCGGTAATGCCTGCATCAGTAGTAGATGAACCATCTCCAGTAGGTTCAAATGGTATTTGTATTGGACCCATCTCTTGACTCGAGACAGGATTTATACTTAAAACAATAAGAAAAATGATCATTAATACTTTCTTACTCCCTTTTCTAATAAAAATAAAGTAACATAAGAGTACCATCAGTAAAGCCAGCAAGCCAATTATGATATACAACAAAGTAGAATTGCCAGCTGAGTTTCCATTTCCACTTTCATTATTGGATATCGAGGTGGTCTCCATCTCAGAATCTTTAGTGTTTTTACTTTTGTTTTTAGCGTAATTTTCGAACTCTTTTTTATTGATTGTGAATTTAAAAAGTGGTGTACTATTAACAGGTAATTTTTTACCTACCTGAACCAAAATGAGATAGGGGATACCCGCTTTCTTGGCATTGATACTCAAGGCGGCAGTTTTATAGGTTCTAAATATTCTCTTACCAATAGTTTTACCCTTCGCTGAAATACTTGATTCTGGTTCGCTCCATTTTTCCTTTACAAATTGTAGGGTAACTTCGTCATTCGGAGACAATGATTGAAGAATCACCTGTACAGGTTCCATGATGCTGAGATTACGAATCACAAATTTCTGGAGGCTATCCGATGAAGTTGTAGTCCATGCAATGGCACCCACTCTGCTGCCATCTTCCCTTTCTTGAAGTTTAATTTCATGGAGGTTGTATTTTTTATCTGATTCTTCTCCTGGTTGAGCGTGTATTTCACAAAACGAGCATATTATCATTAAAACAAGCAGAAGAGTCTTTTTAGTTTTCATGGTCTTATTTTTTATGTTTCTTCAACAAATAATTCGCCAGTGCAATCATTTTTTCTCCCAGTTCAGCATGTTGTTCTTTGGTTCTGCTTTTATAAATTCCTTTAGGAGCATAATTCATGAACATCCAGCTATCATAATTTCCATTCATTATAGCCAGTCGACCACTAAAGGGCATTTTGGCTATATAGCTATCACCAGTTTCGCTTAGTTCAATGCCCATTCCTAAAACATTTTCGTTATTTGCCTGATCCTCTAAATACTTTTTTATTTCCTTGTTGACTTGTTGCTTTCCTACTTTTTCAAGCTTCCATTGAATAGTTGTTTCTTTGCCTAAGCCATTTTCGCCAAAGCCTTTGATTAAAAAAGAGCAACGACCAGGACTTTGATATTCTGAAATACTTATATGGGATTCAGGGATGTTAAGCGCAGTTGCTACTTCTGCAACTGTCATATCACATTCATATTTGTTAAAAAGGGAGCTGTAATCGGCGCTTGGTAATGGCTTATTACTATCTTCATTTATTGTATTTGATTGCTTGGTTTTTTGATCTACTTTCTTTTCTTTATTTTCCCCGCAGGCAAATAATAAGCTAAAGATCATTGTGATGATGGCTATTTTTTTCATGGCTATTTTTTAGAAGGTTTTGGCGAATTCGCTAGAGTAAATACTAAAGTCTGTAGGGTTTAAAGCGGTGCAGTGCATTTTTATATTTTTATGCTTTTTCTTTGATGTATCCACCATATTCATTTCTAAGGTTAGTCCTTCGACCATATTTAGCCATGCTTGGTTTACAGTATTCTTGCCTTTATTATTCGTTTTAGTGGCGTTAAATGCGTCGGAGAAACTTATCTCTGCTTCTTGTGTAACCCAAATAGTTCCATTAAAATCATGTCCTTCTACTTCATATTCTGCGCTAGAGTAACCTAAAATATCTTTGGAATTACCTGTAGCTTTAATAACTATATCGTTCTTAGTAGCTTGGTTATCGGCAAGTTTTTCAAAATCCATAGGAAATGAAATCATGGATTTATTCCCGCCAAAATCCATAAAACTATAAGCTGATTTTCTCGGTAAATCTAGTACCGTTATCATTTGTTCATTTTCTTTCATTTGGATACTACTTCCTAAATATTCATTCGTATTAGTTAGGTAGTAGGTAACCTGTGTAGTGTCTTTACCAGAAATAATATCCATTTGGTAAGCATGAGAAAAAGTATATGCTTCCATTGGCTCGGAGGCTTTACCTTTAAATAGTTTACCTTGATTATTAAAAATGCTGTCAAACGATTTTTCAGTTTCGCGTTCGGTTTTTTCCTCTACTTTGCGTTCTACAGTCCTCTCTGCAGCTTCGGCCGCTTTGTCTTTAAGTTTTTTCCAAAATTGCGCATTGACGTTCGCACTGAAACAAATGGCAATTATTAAGGTAAGTGTCTTATATGTTCTCATGATAAAATATTTATTAATTCAAATTTTATGTTCAATAATCAAAAAGGTTAACATCAATTTTTATCCGACAATGATTTCGCCATAGCTTCATTCAATTTTTCGTTGAACATAAGTTTCAGGGAATCTTTTTTTCTGGGGTCTAGGCTAAGTTCATATAGTTTATATTGATCCAAAATATTTTTTTTGATGTCTGGCGGAAAGTTAGCCTGCTCAATAAGATCAAGATAGCTGTTCACATTTTTCAGCGCCCTACCTTCCTCAGTATCTACGTTTCCGAATACTTTAGACAATAATTTAGCTTGTTCATCTAAGAGGTTCATTTGCTTGGTGGTGTCTTGGTGAACAACAACCTCTACTTTCTTAGTTGTTAACGCTTCTTTTTCTTCAAGCTTTTTGTCTGTGCTATCACCACAACTAAACAAGGGGAGAAAAAGAGTAAAAATGCATACGATTGATTTTAGAGTGCCCATTGTATATAATTTTAGTATTTGCTTCTTAATGTTACCCTTTGTAAAAGGTTAACATCATTGGACTTTAAATTGTGGTTTTTAAATACAGTAGTTAACCAAAGAAGCTTATGTGGTGGTTATTGATTAATATTTAAAGGCTCGTTACGTGAAGAGTAGAGCCATCTGAATTCCTTGTAATTTGAAATGGTAGCAGTGTTTATAAACAAAAAAACCTCGGCTTATGCCGAAGTTTTTTCTTGATGTAATAAAACTTTATTCCTATTGGTTAAATTTACTAAGTTCTGTAGTACTCATTAGATCTCCATCTTTTTGATAGCTTTCTTGTTTGATCATTCCTACACCTGCAGCAAGCCATAATCGGGAAGGAAATGTTTTTTTCATACCCATAATTTGCGATTCATTTTCACTATAAATAACATAACATTCAAAAGAGCCTGCTGGGGTGGTCAAAGTTTCTTTTTTCTCCACTTTTCGGTTCAACATATTCACAATGGTTTTCATGTTCATTCCTGCCATTTTGATGTTCATGATCACATTTGCTTCCGCAAGTTCTTGCCCTACCGCTAGATCATTAGGTAATTCGATATCGGTACCTGAAAGGTCTACTTCAACCTCCATTTCTTTATATTGCTCAAGCGTTTGGCTGGGCATTAATGACTGAAAGTCTATTTTAACGCCAGTCCCTGTGCAGGTGATATTATAATTTGATTGTATAATTTCTTTACCTTTTTTGTCTTGAAGGGTTACATGCATTTCAGCTACAGTTTCGCCACTGGAATTGGAAACAGTAGCTACCTTATAATCTGAAGTTCCGTCAAGCTTCCCTTTTTTGTCATATATCGTATATTGAAAACTAGTACCTTCTTCTAAGGGATAGTATTTGCTGCAGTTTATCTGAGCAAAATTTGTAGCAACAAATAAAATACAGATAACACAGGTTAATAAAACATTCTTCATTGTTGAATAATTTTAATGTCCTCTTTTAAAATTATACTAAAACTAATAGCAGTCACCGCCAATTTGTATGTCTTGCAAAAATTTGTGTGTAAATGGGGTAGAAGTTAGTTTATACGATAAGTAATCAAAGAATTTTCTAGATCTTTGGCAACAAGCTCTATTTTTTTGTCATTATCGATATCAGCTAAATCTATTATAGAATTGCCATAAACTGGAAAATTTTGGATAGGTTCTGAATTACTATCAAACAAATATATTTTCTGATTCTGAATATCAGTCACACTTACATAAATTTTGTTGTAGATATAAAATATATATGGTTTGGTGTACACACCCAATTCTAGTTCTGTTTTTTTACCTTTTATGGTAAGCGTGTTGTCATTCATACTTGCTAAAGTATTACTAGTGGTATAAAATCCGTGGTCTCTATTTAAGCTTAAATTGTTTTTAGAAATTGCTCCTTTTTCATCTATTTGATATAAAATTCCTTTCGTATCCGTAAATGAAAATTTGTTTTTGTAAAGGAAGATTTCATTTTGTGAGAAATTGAATTTCTCTTTCACAGCTATACGGTCTGATCCAACTCGGTTTAAAATTCGTAAACCGCCCTTGTCTTCCGTAAAAGCAATGTAATCTTTTTTATGTATTCTAAAATGTTTAGGCGCATTAGTTATTTTAGCATCACTTTTTATGAAATTGAACCCTTCAACAATAGCCCCCTTATTGTTATACATTAGTATTTTATTATTCTGTGTAATCAAAAAACGATAATCTCGGTTGTTGTCATAGTCAAAAACAGAAAGGAAATTAATATTTTCGGAATTGAAGGTCTTATCAAATGGTTCTACGATCTCACCATTTCTGTCTATAATTAAAAACTGATTGTCGGTGATAAGAACAAGTTGTAAACGACCGTTTTTATATAAGTCTACTTGTGCTATTTTACCTTTAACTCTTCCTTTAAGCTGTTTTTTCCATAATACCTTACCATCTGTAGAGATTAAATAAAGATTATTGTCTTGGTCTTGAACCACAATTTCTTTTTTATTTGTTCTATGATTGATTACAAATTGGGGTTGTGTAGCAACATCACTATCTAGTCTAATTGTAAATAACGGGGAAGTTATATTTGATTCTGTATTTGAAACTAGCTTTTTGAGAAGGAAACTAGTATGATAGAAATTTTTATCAGAAACAATTTGGGCAATAAATAGTTGATTTGATAAATCTAAAGCGTTTAGGTCGCTATAAATATCTTTTTTAAGATCGTCTTTTAAAAATTTTTGAATCCCATCAGGCGTAGCAATAAATAAAATATTTGATTCATCTGAGATGCTATTTTTTGCATTTAAATAGGTAGCTGATTTTTCAAAAGTAGCTTCGTTTTTAAAACTACTCACTGTGCTTTGAATAGATTCAAGGTCTTCTGAAAAAATTACAGCATTTTCTAATACAGCAGCATAGTTAGTATTAAAATTAGAAAGTAACGCTTGGAAGGGCTTTAGAAGATTTTTTTCAGTTAGTTTTAAAATTTCATTACCTTGATAGTTGGAACTTTCGTTAGCATAATTGGAAATATATTTCAGAATATTATCAGAGCTATAGGTGTGAAGAATTACGTTTTTTTTATCATTTAGATAGAAAATTCCTAATTCTTGGGTAGTATTAAAAATAGTGTCTTTCTTAGGAAGTGATTCTAAATATTTTTGCTGATTGGAATAATAATCATCAAAATTATCAAAAGTGTATGATAGTATTGCTTCTGCATTTATTGGGGCATAGTTTGGGGTGTTATTGGTTAAAGGCTTTATATTTTTAAAAAGATTTAGGTATTTATCTGAACCATTAGCAATGCTAATTCCTGTAAATTTTGTTTCATTTTGTTCTATGATGGCATCAAGTGATATCCAGTCTGAAAGTGCATCAATTTTAAAATTGTTTTTTTGATTTAAATAGGCGTTTATTAGACTTTTAGCATAGGCAGTATGTATGAAAAATATGGCTGATTTACTATTGTCGGATGCAGTATATAATTTCGCAAGTGTTTCATCAATCTTAGGAATTTCTTTTGTTCTAATTAAGTTTTCAATTAGTAATTGTGATGAACTAATAAAAGTATCAGAGCCTAAATTGTAACTGTATATAGTTTGATGGTCTAACGTGATTTTATTAAAGCTGTAATTCTCATAAATTAGTTGCTCCACGGTTTTATTCTTACTGTCTTTGAATGCTAATAAACTGGTGTCTTTTTTAGTTTTGTAAAAAAAGTCGAAATTCTCTTTGCCAACCTCTACAAAGCATAAAATGCCTTCCCCTTTGGGTTTTATATCGTTTAAGGGTTTTAATTTTTCTATATATTTAGAATATTGTTTTGTCTTTTGATACTCTTTTAAAAAATTATTGTTTTTTAAATCACTTTTAAATAAATCAAAATCGTTTATTTTGATTAGGATAGCAGAATTTTGAGGAATATAGGCTAATAAAGGATTTCTTTTGGTTTCCTCTTTTTTACAACTTATAAGTAATATAAAAAGGATAGCAAGAAGTTTGATTCTCATATAAAGTGCTTTATGCAAATTTAAAATTTAAAACAAAATAAGTTTACATATTCAGTTTTAATTGTTCTGGCAGTTGTCTAAAGCTCTTTCTATGGTATTTTGTAATTCCATATTTTCGAATAGCCTCTCTATGTTCTTTCGTAGGATACCCTTTGTTTTGTTTCCAATTATACATAGGGTATTCCAAATGTAGTTTATTCATTAATTCATCTCTGTAGGTTTTTGCCAAAATAGATGCAGCAGCTATAGACATATATTTACTATCCCCTTTTACAATGCATTCATGAGTGAAGTTCTTATAGGATTTAAATCTGTTACCATCTACGATTATAAAACTCGCATCAGTTTTTAGCTGATCAATGGCGCCATGCATTGCTAAAATTGAAGCATTTAAAATATTTATTTCATCTATTTTGAGTGGCGTAACATTAAAAACGCCAAAACTAACTGCAGATTCTTCAAGTATAGGTTTCAAGATATTTCTATTGACTTCAGAAAGTTTCTTTGAATCATTTAATAGATTGTTTTTAAAATTGGAAGGAAGAACTATAGCTGCTGCGGTGACAGGTCCGGCTAAACAACCTCTTCCCGCTTCATCTGTGCCTATTTCATTTGGTTGAAAATAAAAGGGTTTAAGCATTTGGCCAATGTAAAATATTAAATCTGGTTTTTGAAATATCTCAAAATGAAATTAACTAGTGTTCATTAAAATGCAAAAATTGAAATTAAATTTAAAGTATGCTATTTATTTTTAATAGTGTTTCTTTTGTTTTCTAATTTAGAATAGATGGATTTTTGTCAAAATTGTATGAGTTTTTTGCTTGTTTTATAATAAAATGAATAAATCTTAATGTTTTTAGTTAATTTTTACTGCATTTATTTGCGTTTTGTGGTGTAATAGTGTTAAAACATTTAATTCTTTGGATGTTGTAAAACCCATATATTAATTATATCATAATTAATAACACTTTTTTAACAAAAAGAGCCTGCGAAGTATGTATTTTTTTGTTTTATTAACTTAAAATTATCATTTTTGTAATTGACTAATTCAAAAACTATTTAAATGAAATCAAAGTTAACATGGATGTTAACACCTTTACTGGTGTTAATTATGAGTTTTTCTTTTGCTCAAGAGAAAACAATTACAGGGAATGTGACGGACCAATCTGGTTTACCTTTGCCTGGTGTTTCAGTATTAGTAGTAGGTACTACTAAAGGAACGCAAACAGATTTTGATGGTAACTATACCATAACTGCAAGCGCAGGACAGCAATTAAGGTTTAGTTACATAGGCCAAAAAACAACTGACAAGTTAATTGGAGCATCAGGTACAATTAATGTTCTATTAGAAGAAGATGCTCAGGCATTAGAAGAGGTTGTAGTTGTTGGTTATGGTACTGTAACTAAAGAAGCCTTTACCGGTACTGCTGCTACAATTAGTTCAGAAAACCTAGAGGTTAAGTCTTTTTCAAATGTTTCGCAAGCATTAGCTGGTGAAGTTGCTGGTGTGACGGTTATTAATAACTCTGGTCAGCCTGGTAGCACATCTACAATACGTGTAAGAGGGTTTGGTTCTGTAAATGGTAACAGAGATCCTTTATATGTTGTTGATGGCGTGCCTTTAAATGATAGTAGTAGATCTGGAACAGGTGCTTCTGGTAGCGGTTTAAATGATGGTAATGTATTGAATTCCATAAATCCCGCAGATATTAAGTCTACGACAATCTTAAAAGATGCTACAGCAACAGCTATTTATGGGGCTCGAGGTGCGAATGGTGTTATTTTAATAACTACTAAATCTGGTTCTGCGAATTCTTCAAGTATTGAAGTTGATGTAAAAACGGGAGTTAACGTGCAAATGTTACCTAGAAATTCTGTAATTAAATCTCCTGAGGAGTATATTGAATTAAGTTGGGAAGGTTTAGTTGGAAGAGGTGTTGCTACTGGTGAAGCCGATCCTATTGCATATGCTGATAATAGACTTTTTAATGGAGCTATTAGTCCTAGTTATAATATGTGGAATGTGGCTGATGGAGCTGAGTTAATAGATCCAGCAACAGGAAAAGTTAGACCTGGGGTTTCTAGAAGATATAATCCTGAGAAATGGGAAGATTATGGCTTTCAACCTTCATATAGAACTGATGCGAATGTTAGATTAAGTGGAGGTACAGATAAGACAAGATATTTCACTTCTTTTGGTTATTTGAATGATGAAGGTTACATTATTAATTCTGATTATAATAGATATTCTACAAGAATTAATTTAACTCATGAAGTAAAACCATGGTTGAAGGGTACAATGAATATGAGTTATTCTGTTTCTGAAACAAATAATAACGGTCAAACATCGGATTCTGGTAGTATATTTTGGTTTGTTGATAATATTCCATCAATTTATCCATTATTCTTGAGAGATGCTGATGGCAATTTTGTTGCAGAACCAATTTTTGGAGGTAATGAATATGATTATGGTGTCGGTAGAGGTTTTGGAGCGTTAACAAACTCTATAGCAGATGCTAAGTATGACCAGAGTAGACAAAACAGACAAGATTTATCTGCAAACTTTTCTTTTGATGTAAAATTACACGAAAATTTACATTTTGAAACTCGTTTTGGATCTCAGTATTTTAATAATAAATATAATAGTTTAAATAATCCTTTCTTTGGTTCTGCTGCTGGTCAAGGAGGTTCTATATTTAAAAGAGATACGGAATTTTTCAGTAAAAACTGGTTGCAATTATTGCGTTTTAATAAGCAATTTGGAGATCATAGTTTAGAGGTATTGGCTGCTCACGAATCTAACGACCAAACTACTAAAGTTGGTTTTGCAAGTAAATCAAAAGCTATTGTTCCTGATTTGGTTGATCTTAATAACTTTGTTATAGTTTCTTCGCCTCCAGGATCATATACTGATGAGGTGGTTTTAGAAAGTTACTTTTCTCAAATTAGTTATAATTATGATGGGAAATATTATTTAACCGGGTCATTTAGACGAGATGGTTCTTCTAGATTCGTAAAAGATAAATGGGGTAATTTTGGTTCTGTTGGAATTGGATGGATAGCATCTAAAGAGGGCTTTTTAAGTAATTCTTCTTTTATTAATTTCTTGAAATTTAAAGGAAGTTACGGTTTAGTTGGTGAACAAGCGGGTGTTGGTTTATATCCTGGCTATAATACATTTGACCCTGCTAACTTAAATGATGAAATCTCATTATCTCCAAGAGATAATGGTAATCCTGATTTAACTTGGGAGACTTCAAAAATGTTTCAGGCAGGTGTTGAGTTCACTTTAGGTGATGTATTAGAAGGTGGTGTTGATTATTATATCAAAAACACGGATAATTTATTATTTGATAGAAGAGTGCCACCATCTCAAGGTATCGCTATTATAACAGTTAATGACGGACAACTTAGGAATAGTGGTTTAGAATTTAGTTTAACTGGACATTTAATTGATACGCCAGATTTTAAATTAGATTTGTCATTGAATGGAGAGGTATTGGATAATGAAATTACTCAAATGCCGATAGAGCCAAGTGAAAACGCTCCAAAGTATATTGATGATTCAAATAGTCCTTATGCATATTCTGAGGGCCGTTCAATTTTTGATTTTTATTTGAGAGAGTGGGCTGGTGTTGATCCATCTGATGGTACTCCAATGTGGTTCAAATATTACGATGATGTAAATGGAAATAATCTTTTTGATACTGGTGAAGGCATTGGTGATGATCCAAACAACGGTACTGAGTCTATAGTAGAATTTTTAGCTGAAAATCCTGATGCTAGTATTAAAAAGGAAACTACAAAGGATTATGCTGATGCAACGCAAGTTTATGTGAATAAATCCGCCATTCCAAAAGTAAGAGGTGCATTTAGATTAGGAGGAAACTATAAGAATTTTAGTTTTGGTGCGCAATTTTTATATAGTCTTGGTGGCTATGCTTACGATTTTCAATATGCGACTTTGATGAACAATCGTCAAGTTGGTAATGGTAACTGGCATACAGATATTAGAAATAGATGGCAACAACCTGGAGATGTTACTGATGTTCCTAGACTTTCTGATAATGCGGACACAAATACAGCTTCTTCGTCTAGTAGATTTTTAGTAAAATCTGATTTCTTGAGTTTAAACAACCTTCAAGTTGGTTATACTATACCAAGTAGATTTATTGAGGATTCTGGAATATCTAAAGTAAACATATCTCTTTCTGGTGATAATTTATTTTTAGCTAGTACAAGAAAGGGTTATAATCCTTCTACATCTGAAAGCGGATCTTCTAATCAATATCGTTACTCACCTTTGTCTACGTTTACACTAGGTGTAAGAGTAACATTTTAATAATAATATAAAGATACTATGAAAAAAATATTTAATTATGGAGCAATTGCTTCACTGATTTTAATTATTGCAAGTTGTAGTAAGGATTATTTAGAAGTAAGTCCTACACAATTTTTAACCCAAGAGCAAGTTGCAGAAGCAAGTGTAAATAACCCTGATGTAATAGCAGGAAGTTTAGCGGGTATTTATTCACTTACTTTTAATACAGAAACGGGTGGAACTACAGGTCATGATGATTTTGGTCAAAAAGGATATGATATCTATTCTGACTTTTTATGTAGTGATATGGCGTTGTCTCTTAGTACTTATGGATGGTATAGAACGTTAACTGAATTAACGGTTACTACAGATTTTACTCAGCAAGATAATTACCAGCCTTGGAGGTATTATTATAGAATCATAAGATCTGCAAATACTGTAATTGCAGCATTGGGAGGTAATGATGCTGTGCCAGAGTTGGAGGCAAACAAGTATATTTTGGGGCAAACAAAGGCAATGAGAGCTCATAGTTATTTTTATTTAGCCCAATTGTATGCCGATAAATATGATCCAGCACATCCTATATTACCTATTTATAACGATCCATCACAAGGAAGTCAACCTAAGAGTACTACTGCAGATGTATATGCTTTTATAACTAAGGATTTAACAGATGCTATTAGTTTGTTAGATGGTTTTGATAGAGCTGCTAAAAATGAGATTAATGTATATGTTGCTAAAGGAATTTTAGCTTATGTATATGCTGCAATGGGTGATAAAAATACAGAGGTTGTTACTTTAACGAATGATATTATCACGAATGGAGGTTTTCCTTTATTGAGTGCCGCAGAACTAACAGGTGGCTTTAATGATGTAAACACACCAAGTTGGATGTGGGGATTTGATATTACTTTAGATAACGGTTTAGATTTAGTTTCTTGGTGGGGTCAAATGGATATCTTTACGTACAGTTATGCGTGGGCAGGAGATAGAAAAACAATTGATCAAGGTTTATTTGATGCAATACCTGCTGATGATGTTAGAAAAGGACAATTTTTAGATAATCCTGCAAGTGGATATAATTTAAGTCCTTACAATAAATTCTATGATTCAGGAAGAACAATTGGTGGTCAAAGAAATATTACTACTGATTATATTTTCATGAGAATTGAAGAAATGTATTTATTAAATGCTGAGGCTTCTGCTAGAGGTACTAATGAAATGGGTGCTCGTAATATGCTAAAAACTTTGTTACAGGAAAGACTTCCTGATGTGACTTATGTTGATGGTCTTTCTGGTCAAGCATTATTAGATGAAATTTATCTTCAAACTAGAATTGAATTTTGGGGTGAAGGAAAAAGTTATTTAGCCATGAAGCGTAATAAAGCAACAATTGTTAGAGGAACTAATCACTTATCTTTAGTTGGTCAGCCAATATCTTACGATGATAATAGGTTAACTTTTGAAATTCCAGATTCTGAAATTCAAAACAATCCTTTAATTAATGATCAAAACTAATTTTGATTTTTAGAAAATAAATTACAACACTACCTTAATTCTGTTGAGGTAGTGTTATTTAATTAACTAATTGTAGTCGATGCTTAGGGCAATTATATCTTATATATAAGAAAGGCTATTTAAAAATTACTAATCATGAAAAAAACTAAGTATTTAATATTAATGATTGCTGCTGTTTTTGCGCTAAATAGCTGTGAAACGGAGCCAGAAACAATTGATTTTGTTTCTTTTCAAGGGGAAACATTTGAATTTGGTGTTGATTTAGCAAGTAATACTTCTAACGATATAGCTATATATGCTACTACAACTTCTGGAAGTGATAGGTCATATACAATTGAAGTGGTGGAAGAAGGTACAACTGCTGATGCAAGTGCTTATACTGTTCCTACAACCGTTACAATTCCTGCAGGAACTAATAAAGGTGTATTTACTGTGAATATAGCTGATGTGAACATCGGTGAAGCTGGTAAAAACTTAATTTTGGCTATTAAGCCTACTAATGGTGAATACTATACAGGGTCAAATATTACCCTAAATATTACTCAGGTTTGCCCAGTGAATGATCTTAAATTAACCATTACATTTGATGATTATCCTGAAGAAACTTCTTGGGAGTTACTAGATTCTACTGGAGCAACAATTGCTTCAGGTGGTGAGGCTGGAGCATATGATGGGGAAACCTTATTTGAGAAAAAGTTTTGTTTAGAAGATGGAACATATACGTTTACTATTTATGATGTTTATCAAGATGGTATAGGAAATGGAACCGATGCTCGTGGGTATAAATTAGTCAATGGTACTAATTCAATTGCTACTGGAAGTCTTTTTGGTGCTTCTGATACGACCACATTTACTTTAACCAAATAGTTGCAAATTTTGTTTTATTTAAAATAATTCAATTGTGAAATCGGCCGTTAAACATGTGTTTAACGGCCGATTTTTTTGTTAAGATTAAAACTACGACGGTTTAAATTGACTACACAGCACCTAAATAACTTGTATGTTTTGGAATTGATATTATGAATTCATTTATTAGTTCTTTTGACAAGAAGTACAGGATTGTTGCTATTCTATAATATTGAAATCGTATTAATATTATAAGGACCTTATCTCCCCAATTTTTTTTTTGATAATAAGAGTTTAACAGAGAAAAAAAAGATGGTGGATATATTATTAATATCACACCATCTTTAATATTTAATATAATGAGAAGAAAGGCTATTAACTTACTTTAAATTCAAATACTTCAGATGTAGAGGTGTTTTCTTTGTTGTCTGTAGTAATTACAATCCAATAGTAAACTAATCCGCTAGTTACAGTAGCTGTAATTGAATTTGTTGTTAAAATACCTAATGATGTTGTAGGATTGTCCGATGCTCCAAACAAAATTTCATAGTTTTTAATATCATTATCGATGTCTTCACCCGACCATTCAAGAGTTACACTGGCAGTAGCTCCAATGGTACTGCCCCTTTTAGGGTTTATTGCCTGAGCAGGAAATGGAGCATAGTTTTCAATTCCTAGACCTTGGTTATAAAACCTCCAAGTTGCGCTCACCGAGGTTTCAGTGGTTCCAGTTGCTTTGGAGATTACAAACCATTCATAGGGTGTTCCTCTTTCTAAGGTAATATTTTTCTCGTTTGTATTTGACGTTGTTTTTGTGGTGTTGTTTGAATTTAGATTCGTAATATTAATTTCATAGCTATCTGTGTTTTCAGATGAAGTCCATTGGAAAGTTATGGTACTTTGAGTCTCACCCTGTACAAGCCCTTCGGTACACTCCTTGTTATTCTCAGGGAATATTAAATTACTTGCTTTGGGTGATGCTATTGGTGTTGGTTCGGGTGGACCATCACCTGTAGATCCGCTACCACCGCAGGAAGCTAAAAATATTAAATTGACTAATACGATTTTATAGAGAGTTTTCATAGCTTTTATTTTCTAATAATTTTGTAGGATGATAAAGTGTTTTCTGTTTTTACATTCAAAATATAAATTCCTCGTGATAAACTATCAACATTAAATAATATTTTTTGGTTATTGATGGTGTGTAATTTTGAAAATAACCTAGTTCCATTTATACTAAATAATGAAACAACTGCTGTATTTGATTGACTTTCGCCTAAAAGTATAGTTAGGTTTCCACCTGCAATAGGGTTAGGATAAATATACACTTCAGTTCCAAGTACAATATTTTCTTGGTAAACACCTTGACAATCTTTACTGGTTTTAACAAAAAGGGTATTTTCTATTCGAGATAATGATAATGTTATTTCATTTTCCGTGGTTGTAATTTCAATACCATTCAAGTTAATAATATATTCATGAGCCCCAGTTAAATTTAAGGTAACTTGTTTTGATAAACCATCAATTTTACTGCCAACACCCAAAGGTTCCGGAGCAGTAATTATTACATCAAAGCAATTTATATAATTTGGTTGACTGTCAATTGTTATACAAACTGAGTAATTTCCAGAGGCAAGATTATCAAAAATTGTGGTAGCAGTAAAGTCACTACTCATATCTACACCATTGCCAGTTAAAACCGCGCTATAATTTAAAGATTGATTCGCTTCGATATCAATTCTTCCGTTGTTACTCGAAATACAAGATTCACTTGTTGTCCTAATTCTATAATTATTTGAAGGAAGAGAGAAAACTTCACAGCCATTTACATCAACAACAGCATTAATTGTTGTTTCTGGACATTGATCGGTTGAATTTGGTACCCCGTCATTATCTGCATCACTATCACAAACATCACCAACACCATCATTATCTGCATCTTCTTGGTTAGGATTAATTGTCAATGGGCAATTGTCATTAACATCTAAAACTCCATCACCATCATCATCTGTATCGCATACATTACCTATTCCGTCATTGTCTGTATCTAACTGATTTGCATTTGCTATTAGAGGGCAATTATCATTTACATCAAGTATTCCGTCGTTATCATCATCATCGTCATCTTGAACTCCTTGAATTTGAAAATCATCAATAACCACTCCTTCTTGATTAACAGCGGCATCTGAGTGAAAAACAATTCTGAATATAATATTTGATTCGTTAGTTAAATCGATTTCGCCTAAGGCTGCATTTGCTATAAAATCATAAGAATATTCGGTGATGATTGCATTTGTGCCTGTCCATTGTGCTCCAGGGCAATTCTGGCAATCATCTTCAATTCCTGAACTAGCATTTGTACGGTCACTAGTATACCAATTAGGTTGACTCTTTATATTGCCTAAAACGTTCCAAGTAGCTCCAGCAGTAGTAGAATATTGTACATAAACAATATCCCAATTTAATTCTAAATCATAAGCCATTTTAAACTTAAGAACTGGAGCTGCAATTGAAGAAAGTTCGTAACAATTACTTAATAAAATTGCTTTTACTTTATCAGGGTGATTGCCCGCAAGATTTGTAGCATATACTTGTTTCCCCGATCCTGATTGATTTAATAAAGTTCCAGTTGGTATACCTTTTTCCCATACAAATTCATCACTATCGTCAGTATAAGCAATAAGGATTTCCTCGGGAGTATCAAAAGTATTTATAGTATTGCCAATGCCATTTCTATTTACAAAAAAAGTATTTGAAATTTCATTATTATCACTAAAGGTATCGTTGGCAATAATTACTTGCGCATTTAATATGGCTTTGCCATAAACAGAGGTACTTAAATTTGGTAAAATTATATTTTGAGATTGACCACTTGTTATAACCCCAGTCCAAATGAAATTTTGTGCTGTTTCACCCTCAATTCCGTAATTTACAGTAATAGACGTGATGTCATTAATTCCTTTGTTTTCAACTAAAATCTCGGGGGTAATCTCACCACATAAGACAGCATTTGTAATAGGTGATGCTGAAGTTAATCTAATATCATCATCAGCTTTTTTGATTGGAATTGGTGATTGCCATATTCCTCTTCCGTATGTCGCGGCCGTAATAATTTCATCATCAAGACTAATTTCTAAATCTCCAATAGCTACACTTGGCAAATTCGTGAAATAATCTTCCCATTCGTTTAAGGTGTCATCAATTCTATAAACACCTAGACTTGTGCCAACAAAAACAGGGTTGTCCGTATTTCTGCCTTGATGAATAATAGAGAAAAAGGCTTGATTTGTAGGTAAATTATAAGTTAAGTTTTCCGAAGTAGCAGTATTACCATTAATGGTAATTTTAAAAACCCCTCTGTCTGCCTCTGCAGTCTGATTGCTTTCCGCTGTTCCTATCCTTTTTGACGTAGTTGCATATAGGATATTGCCATTAGTTCTATTAATAGTTAAATCAGAAATTTCAGAGCCTAAAGAGGTAATAAGAGAAAAATTAGCACCTCCATTTGTGCTTCTATAAATTCCATTGCTTTCAACTGCGTATATATTCATAGAGTTGTTTGGATCAACTTCCAAATCATCGATATTACCAACTCCTATTACATTTGATATTTTTTCCCAAGAATTTCCAACAAGTTTATATACGGCATCAAAACCAGAGTAAACATCGCCATCATTACTAATTGCTAATGGAGTAATCCAATTTCCTTCTCTATCCGAATCATCCGCATTTTTTGGTGGTCCGACAAACCCAATAGATTGCCCAGAATCTGTTGATATGTTTAAAGAGCCTCCATTCTGAGTAAAGCCATAAAGTAAATTGTCGTTATTTGGGTCAATAACATTATCCATTCCGTCACCTCCATGATATGTATTCCATTGGTTGCCATTATGAATATGGCCACCATTGTCTTGAAGACCCCCAATTACTTTTTGCGCATTTCTTTCGGCGACAGATATTCTATAAAATTGACTAATGGCCATGTTTGCTGTTTTGTCGGTAAAACTGTCACCACCATTTTCCGAAACATAAACACCTCCATCACTACCAACAAAAAGTTTATTGTTAAAAAAATTAATTGAATGTATATCTGCATGAGTATAGGCTTGATTGTTGGTTGACCAATTGTTTTTTTGAATAAATGAAGTTCCTCCATTTGTGCTTTTCCATACATTTAAACATCCTACATAAAGCTCATTGGCATTTGTTGGGGAAACTTCTAAAGCTAAATCAAACCAAGCCTGGTTAGATTCAAATATGTCAGTAGTGTTAGTGGTTTTCGTAAAAGTTACGCCACTATCAGTTGATTTGTATAGGCCCTGATATGCGTAACTATTAGCGCTAGTATTGGCACTTAAGATATAAACAACTGCTGGGTTCGCCGCTGAAGTACCCAAAACTAACCTTCCAGAAGAAGCTGGCAGCGTACTAGTAAAAGCTATAAATGTATTGCCGTCTATAGATTTGAAATATTGATTTGAAGATACCGCATAAATAGTATTGCTGTTTCCGGGTTTCAATTTGAAATCTTTAATATTGCCACCTTGTTTGACGCTCCACGTAGCTCCTGCATCAATAGATTTCATTAATCCACTATTAGTTGCTACCCAAATAATATTAGAGTTGCTTGGGTCAATAGTAATTTGATTCGATAAAAAATTCACACCTGTGTTGGATGGGTTAAGTCCGGTTTCATTCCATGTGCCACCTCCATCTATAGATTTATAAACTCCAATACTGTAAGAATCGGCGGCATCATCATCTCCAGTCGAAATATAAATTATATTTGAATTGTTTGGGTCTATTGCAATTCCAGATACTCCAATTTGCATAAAATCATCAAATAAATTCACCCAAGAAAACCCTGCATCAGTTGATTTCCATATACCACCTGCTGGGGCACCTACATACCATATGTTTGGATTATTTGGATCAACAGCAACCGTATTCACTCTTCCTTGCCCGGGTAGTCGACCAGGATAGGCGTTATGTTTGTTTGCAGTTAATGAAGCCCAATTACTTATTTCATTTATTTTTTCTGTATTTGCTGATTTCGATTTCCAAGCTTGCCATAATTCATATCCAGAAGGTATTTTTCCATTTTGATCTACAAAATAGGTCCAATAATTTTCCCATCTCTTAAATGGTTTATAGCCACTTCCCTTTTTTTTGTAATCTTTATTTATCCAATATTTGTTAAATGCTTCTGAAATTTCATCTATACTGGTAATGTTTTCTTTTGAGGTTTGATTCTTTGCATTCTTTATGTCTTTCATCCATGGTGCGTCTTGGTTGAATTGCGCATACGAAAATGTGGAAATAAAGAAACATATAAAAATTAATTTTCTTAACATCTTTAGCTTTTTTTGTAAATATCCTGAAAAAAAATAGAATTATAAATTTTTTTTGACATAGTGCAGGTTATTCGCACTGAATACTTAATAATTGAATTAAAAATGGCTATTACGTATTATTTAAACTTTCACATTTTGTTAAGGACAAAAAAAATTACCTTTGTTTTAGTAAGGAATAGTCAATGAGATATCTGATTTTAATAATTTTTGTTTTTAGCTTTAATTTAATCCATAGTCAACAAGATTCAATATTGAATCCCAAAAGACCCGATTCTTTATCAGATAAAACAAAGAAGTTTGACAAAAAAGCCAATGGAAATAAGCCGATAAAGGAGGAAAAACCTATAATTAGTGAATATAAAATTATTTCTTTTCAACGAGATACTACCTATTTGGATACTACGCTTACCATTAAAAAAGAATATCAATTTAGTTATTTAAGAAAAGACAATTTCGAACTTTTACCGTTTGCAAATATGGGACAAACATATAATAGTTTAGGATTGGATTTTGAAGCTACATTTTTCTATCCAAAGTTAGGTGCTCGTGCTAAGCATTTTAATTATATGGAAATGGAAGATATTAACTATTATAGTGTTCCTACTCCTACAACAGATGCGATGTTTAAAACGGTTTTTGAAGAAGGACAGTTTTTAGATATTATGCTAACATTTAATCTTTCTAAAAGATTAAATTATTCAATAGCTTATAAAGGGTTTAGGTCTTACGGGAAGTATGTTTCTAGTGAGGCTGAGGCTGGTAATTTCAGAACATCAGCAAATTATGAAAGTAAAAATAAAAGATATAATCTTAGGATGCACATTGCAGCTCAAGATTTAATAAATCAAGAAAATGGAGGGTTATTAAATAAAGAAGATCAGTTTGAGTCTGAAGACCCGCAATTTCAAGATCGTTCTACTATTGATGTTAATTTTAGTGATGCCGAAAACAAAATATTAGGCAAACGGTATTTTTTTGAACACCAATATAAATTAGTTCGTCAACAAAAAGATTCAAGTGTTGTTGAAAAAACATCCTTAGCGTTGGGTCACTTATTTAATTACGAAACCAAATATTATCAATTCAACCAAGATGCTCAAAATGATTATTTTGGTGACGCCTTTGTGACTGGTGATATTTCAGATAAAACACATCTTAAAACCTTTTATAACCAACTTAGTGCAGAATTTTATAATGCACTATTAGGAAGATTAAAAGGGAGTGTAAATATATATAGCTATAATTATTTCTTTAATAGTTTGCTAGTAACTGAAGATCAGAGAATAAATAGTCAGTTAAAGGGCGAAGAAATTTCTATTGGTGCAGATTATGAAAAAGAAATAGGAGGCTTTCGATTAAAGGGTAATATGTCTTATAATTTGTCTGGTGAATTGTCGGGTAGCTTGTTAAATGCATCTGTAGGTTATAGATTAAATGAAAATCTTGATTTTAGTGCAGCTCTTTATTCTTCATCAAAAATGCCAGATTTTAATTTTCTATTATACCAAAGTGATTATGCTAATTATAATTGGCAGAATACTGACACTTTTGAAAAAGTGAAAACAAATAGTTTGCAATTTAATTTAAATTCAAAACTACTAGGAGAGGCGTCTGTTAAGTTTACATCATTGGATAACTATACTTATTTTGCTGTTAATCCAACCGTAACTGTGGTAGATGATGAATCTGAAAATAAATTCATAAAACCTTATCAAGAAAGTTCTAGTGTGAGTTATCTTAAGTTGAAATATCAAAAAGAGTTTAAGTATGGTAATTTTGCTTTGGATAATACAGTTATGTATCAGGCGGTTTCTCAATCAAACGATGTTTTAAATGTGCCCCAATTAACAACTCGAAATACATTGTATTTTTCTAAAGAGGTTTTCAAAAAAGCAATGTTTCTTCAAACCGGTGTAACCTTTAAATATTTTACATCTTATAATATGAATGCCTATAACCCACTGTTAGGCGAGTTTTATATTCAAGATGTTGAAAAGCTTGGAGGGTTTCCTTTATTAGACTTCTTTATTAATGCTAAAATACAGCAAACGCGGATTTATTTAAAGGCAGAACATTTTAACTCTTCATTCTCAGGTAATAATTATTACTCAGCTCCTGATTATCCGTATCGCGATTTTATAGTGCGTTTTGGAGTTGTTTGGAATTTTTTCTCCTAGGGGGGAGAGTATATTATTAGTTATAATTTTCTTTTTTTAATGAGATATTCAAGGAGTATGAATAAAATTTTATTTTTTTTCGGGTATTAGTTCCGTGTTAAGTCTTTGTTTTTAGGCAGTTATGTATTGGTTAAGAAA